>Ga0070741_10000219_pt1 | contig 217645 bp, 191 predicted proteins | sample Coa_R1_4_FD_66440 | JGI IMG/M metagenome (GOLD analysis project Ga0070741, IMG submission 66440) | Surface soil microbial communities from Centralia Pennsylvania, which are recovering from an underground coalmine fire - Coalmine... | ecosystem: Environmental > Terrestrial > Soil >...
GAGCCGCCGGACCGTATTTGTAAGGCGCCAGGATGCTGCGGCCCTGACGCCCCGCGTCGCCCTTCAAGGCTGCTTGAACCGATCCGATCCACCAAGCCCGGGCGACCTCCGGCGGGGCAGGATCGCAACGCGTTTGCGACCCGCTCCCTTCGAGAACCGGAGCGGACTCAATATCGCACACGGCCCGCAGCCGGGGATTGCGGCCATCGCGGTAAACGCCCGGCGCAATGCGCCTGACGGCTTTTGCGCCCTACACGCGTGTCGACCGTAGGGCGCAAGAGGCGAAGCCGTATTGCGCCGATGGACCGAGCCGCACGTTGGATTCCCGCCTCCGCGCTGCGCGCTCGCGGGAATGACGCGGCCGCGGCCATCACCAATCGCAGATTGACAAAGCCGAGCTGCTTGCGCTGGATCGACGGGTCAGCGGGGCGGGCAGGGCCGGTGGAGTGATGCAGGACGGGGTGCGGGTTGCGGTCGACATCGGCGGCACATTCACGGATATCGTCGTCATGTCGAAGGGCGGCATCCTGCACGAGAGCAAGGTGTCGACCACGCCCGACGATCCGAGCAGCGCCGTCGTCGCCGGCCTCGAAGCCTTGCTCGAGGAGCTCGCCATCGCCCCCGGCCGCGTGGAGGAGGTCCTGCACGGCACCACCGTGGGCTCCAACACCATCCTGCAGCGCTCGGGCGCCAGGACCGGGCTGATTACCACGCGCGGCTTCCGCGACGTGCTCGAGATCGGCCGCATCCGCATGCCCGACATGTTCGACCTCACCTGGGACAAGCCCAAGCCCCTGGTGCCGCGCCGCCACCGCGTCGAGATCGTGGAGCGCATGGCAGCCGACGGCACGGTGGTCGAGCCGCTCAACGAGGCGAGCGTCATCGCCGCGGCCGAACAGCTTGCGGGCGCCGGCATCGAGGCCGTCGCGATCTGCCTGATCAACAGCTACCGCAATCCCGCGCACGAGCGGCGCGTGGAGGAGATCCTGCGCGAGCGCTTCCCGCAATTCCTGGTGACGGCATCCTGCCACGTGCTGCCGGAGCGCAAGGAGTACGAGCGCACCAGCACGACCGTGGTCAACGCCTACCTGCTGGCCGCCATGCGCGCCTACCTACGCAACCTGGAGGACGGGCTGCGCTCCGTCGGCATCGGCGCGCCGGTGCGCGTGATCACCTCCAACGGCGGCATGCTGACCGCGGCGACGGCGCGCGACAAGCCGGTGTTCATCGTGGCCTCGGGACCGGCCGGTGGCGTGATCGGCGCGGCGCGGCTGGGCGCTGCCCGGGGTGAGAACGACCTCATCGTCTTCGACATGGGCGGCACCACCGCCAAGGCGGTGATCATCGAGGACGGCCGGCCCAGCATGACGTCCGAGTACGAGTTCCGCGACGGCATCTCCACATCGAGCCGTTTCGTCAAGGCCGGCGGCTACATGCTGAAGGTGCCGGCCATCGACATCGCCGAGGTCGGCGCCGGCGGCGGGTCGCTCGCCGACATCGACAAGGGCGGGTTGCTCAAAGTCGGCCCGGAGTCAGCCGGCGCCGTGCCGGGCCCGGCCTGCTACGGCCTCGGCAACGCGCGCCCCACCGTCACCGATGCCAACGTCGTCCTCGGCCTCATCAACCCGCGCTCGCTGGCAGGCGGCCGGCTCGCCATCGACCGGCGCCTGAGCGAGGCGGCGATCGCGGCCCACGTGGCCGGGCCGCTCGGCCTCACCGTCGAGGACGCGGCGCACGGCATCCGCGCCGTGGCCAATGCGGCCATGGCCCGCGCCATTCGCGCCGTCACCGTCGAGCGCGGCCGCGACCCGCGCGACCTGACGCTCGTTGCCATCGGCGGCAACGGCGGCATTCACGCGCCGGACGTGGCGCGCGATCTCGGCATCGCCCGTGTGGTTGTGCCGCCGCTGGCAGGCGTGTTCAGCGCCGTGGGCATGCTCGCCTCGGACCTCGAGCACATCGCCCTGGAGACGGTGACCCGGCACCTCGACGATTTGACCGGCTCGGATCTCGAGCAGCACAAGGGCGCGCTTGCGCGTGAGGTCACAGGCCGGCTCGAGGCGGATGGCTTCACGGGCGCGCGCGTGGCGCTCGACTGGGAGGCCGACCTGCGCCACGAGGGGCAGGCGACGGAGCTAACCGTCCGTTTCGACGGCAACGCGCCGGCCGAGCTCGCCCGCCGCTTCGCTGCCGAGTACGTCAAGACCTACGGCTACCGCGACGAGAGCCCGATCGAGCTCGTCAAGCTGCGCGTCGTCGGCCGCGGCCTGCGCGAGCGCCGCCTCGACTTCAAGCACCTCGCCATCGAGGCCCGCGCCGGTGCGCCCGCCGCCCGCTCGCGCGCCGTCTCCTTCGCCCGCGGCGCCGCAGCCATCGACACCCCTGTCGTGCCGCGCGCTGCGCTCGGAGCCTCGCCGCAGCCGGGGCCCCTCGTCATCGAGGAGTTCGACTCCACCACCGTCGTGCCCCCAGGCACCCGCGTGCATCGCGACGCGACCGGCAACATCGTTCTGGACCTCGCGTGAGGTTATGCGCGGCGCATCACATTATCGGTCTTCGTCGTTCCCGCGAGCGCGCAGCGCATCAGCGGGAATCCAGCCGAAAACTCGACGTTGGCAGCGTGCGGCTGGATGCCCGCTCTGCGCTTCGCTTGGCGGGCATGACGGCCTCGGAAGGCAGGAAGACGCATGAAGATCGATCCCATCACCTTTGCCGTCATCAAGAGCGGCCTCGATTCCATCGCCGACGACATGGCCTACACGGTCGTGCGCATCGCCCGCTCGGAGATCGTCAAGGACGTAATGGACTTCTCGGCCGCGCTCTGCGCCGCCGACGGACAGATGGTGGCGCAGGCCAAGACTATCGCCCAGCACCTCGGCGCCGTCCCCGAGGCCATGGCAGCCGTGCTGGCCGAGTTCGGCGACGATCTCGCCGATGGCGACGCCGTGATCATGAACGATCCCTATCACGGCGGCATGCACTTGCCCGACATCTTCATGTTCATGCCGCTGTTCTTTGCGGGCAAGCGCCGCGCGTTCGCGGTCGTCATCTGCCATCACACGGATGTGGGCGGCCGGGTGCCGGGCTCGAATGCCTCGGACTCCACCGAGATCTACCAGGAAGGCCTGCGCATCCCGCCGCTCAAGCTCTACGACCGCGGCCGCCTCAACGAGGCGCTGGCAAAGCTCATCAAGATCAACGTGCGCGTGCCCGACCGGGTGTGGGGCGATCTCTCCGCGCAATACGCCGCGGCCCAGGTGGGCAAGCGCGGGCTGGAGAAGCTCTTCGCCCGCTACGGTGCCGACGAGGTCGAGGCCTACATGGCGGAGCTGCTCGACTATGCGGAGCGGCTGACGCGTGCCGAGATCCGCCAGTGGCCGAAGGGGCGCTACGAGTTCACCGACCACATCGACAATGACGGCTTCTCCGACACGCCGATCCCCATCAGGGCCGCCATCACCGTGCGCGAGGACGGCACGCTGCTCGTCGACTACGCGGGCAGCTCGCCGCAGGTCAAAGGCGCGCTCAATGCCACGCTCAGCTTCACGCGCTCTCTCACCTACTTGAGCGTGCGCTGCGTGCTGCCCAGGGACGTGCCCAACAACGTCGGCGTGTTCCGCTGCATCGAGGTGAAGGTGCCGGAGGCCTCAGTGCTCAATCCTGTGATGCCCGGCCCGTGCGCGGCACGCGCGCTCACCGGCTACCGCGTGTTCGACACCATGCTCGGCGCGCTTGCCAAGATCGTGCCGGAGCGCGTGCCCGCGGCCGGCGAGGGCGGCAACAGTGTCATCTGCATCAGCGGGCTGAGGCCCAACCGCAAGCCCTTCATCATCGTCGACATGGTCTGCGGCGCCTGGGGCGGCCGGCCCGACAAGGATGGGCTCGAGGCCGTCACCAACGCCTCGCAAAACCTCTCCAACATGCCGGTCGAGGTGATGGAAGCCGAGCACCCCGTGCGCGTGGAGGAATACGCCTTCGTGCCCGACAGCTGCGGGGCGGGGAAGTGGCGGGGTGGCGTGGGGCTGAGGCGCAGCTACCGCATCCTGGCACCCGAGGCGTTGCTGCAGCTGCGCACGGACCGGGTGGCGTTCCAGCCCTACGGACTCGAGGGCGGCGAGCCCGGCGGCCGCTCGCAGAATTTCATCGAGGTCGGCAACCGCCGCGAGCCGCTGCCCGGCAAAGTGACAATGACGGTGCCGCAGGGAGCGGTGATCATCCACGAGCAGGCCGGCGCCGGCGGCTTCGGCAAGCCGAGCAAGCGCGATCCCGACCTCGTGCGAGAGGACCTCGCCGACGGCAAGATCACGGAGGCGTTCGCGCGTCGACACTACGGCTTCACGCCCGACCGCTGAGCGGACGGGACGCAAGTCCGGCCACCTCGGAGCCGAGCGGCATGCGTCAGCCCCGTGCTGAGCCGTATGCACCAACCCCGTGCTGAGCTTGTCGAAGCACGGTTGGCACGCGTGGCCCGTCCTTCGACAAGCTCAGGACGGGGATAGTGTCCGCGGCTCGGCACAGGGTCGTCCGCGGCTCAGGCCAGCATTGAGCGGTTGGCGGGTTGCCGGCGACAGACGCCGACGATACACAGCAGGGACGCGTTGCCCGCCGCCTCTGCTGGAGCTCCCCATGCTCACCGTCTCGAAGGACAAGCCGCTGCTCACCACCATCACGGGCTCGCTGCCACGGCCGCACTGGTTCGTGCAGAACCTGTCGGGCCGGCCGTTCTCGGTGGCGATGACCGACATCGCCTTCCGCGAGCAGTACACCGATGCCGTGGCCGCCTATCTTTCCGACCAGACCCGCGCCGGCCTCGACCTCCTCACCGACGGCGACGCGCGCTGCGACTGCGACGTGGGCGGGCGCTCGTGGTTCGCCTATCCCGCCGAGCGCCTCGAGGGACTCGAAGGCCACTACGTCGGGCGCGGCCGCACCGCCTCGAGCCGCGACAAGGCGGCGGGCGACATCATGTTCGAGGTGCTCGAGACGCGCGTGCTGCCCAACGTCTCCGGAGAGATTCGCCGCGGCCCACTCGAATACGGACGCGTGTGGAAGGTAGCCCAGCGCCAGACCCGCAAGCCCGTGAAGTTCGGCGCCATCTCCGGGCAGATGCTGGCCACCGGCGTCCACGATGTCCACTACAAGGACCGTCGCGACCTCATCATGGCGCTGTCGCGCACCATGAACGAGGAGCTCAACGAGCTGGCCGATGCCGGCTGCCCGGTGATCCAGGTCGAGGAGCCCGCCATCCACGGCATGGTGAGCGTCGACGATAAGGAGGTGACGGGCGACTTCCTGGTCGAGGCCTTCAACCAGGAGGTCAAGGGTCTGCGCGGTAAGGCCGAGGTGTGGTGCCACACCTGCTGGGGCAATCCCGCCGCCCAGCGCACGGAGACCAAACGGCGGTTCTACACGCAGGCGCTGCCCTATTTCGACAAGCTCGACGTCGACGTCATCACCTTCGAGGCGGCCGACAACGGCGGCGACGAGATCGCGAGCTTCGCCAAGGGCATCGGCAAGGACAAAAAGATTGCCATCGGCGTCATCAGCCACCGCACCCTGCAGGTGGAGCGGCCCGAGGAGGTCGCGAGCCTCATCCGCCGGGCGCTGGAGGTGCTCCCGCCCGAGCGCCTGATCGTCTCGACCGACTGCGGCTTCGGCCGCCAGGGCATGAGCCGCCTGCACGCCTTCTACAAGATGGTCTCCCTGGTCCGGGGCACCAACATCGTGCGCCGCGAGCTGGGACTCCCCGAGGCGGACATCATGGCCGCCGACCCCAAGGGCTCCCTGATCACCTAGGGTCCATAGCAATACTGATGGTACGCCGTCGCCCACCATGAACGTCATCCCGGCGCCGCTCGCGAGCGAAGCTTGCGAGCGGGAATAGGCCGGGACCCAGAACACTCGGCCACGCGAGCGCACCGCCGCAAGCTGCACTGCCGCCGCGCAGTGTTATGGGTTCCGGCCTTCGCCGGAATGACGTCAGGGATACGGCATGCCACCCGACAAGCGTCGTCCCGGTGGCGATGATGGGCGGGCCGGAAAGGAATTCGGCCCGATTTCGGTTGAAGCTGCGGCCATCGGGCCACATTGGGAACACCGCCGGTGGTATACTGAACGGGCAAGCGCAGGGTGCGCTTCGGCGAACGGACGGGTGAGGCCGTGGGAAGCGTCAGGCTTCTGGTGCGGTGGACGGTCTGGGCGATGGTGGGTTTATGCCTGCTTCGCCCCCTGCCGGCCGTGGCCGATCCGCCCGATACGCCGTTCCTCGGCATCAGCGAGCTGAAATTCGGCGCGCTCGACCACGACACGCCGGGCCTGTGGAGCGGCTTCGGCGTCGAGCGCCAGGCGGTCGACGCGAACTTCGAGGTCCTGTTCGTCCCCTGGGCGTACACGTTCGGCGGCTATCTGAGGCCCGCCATCGGCACCACCATCAATTTCAACGGCGAGACCAGCAAGGCCTACGCCGACCTGCGCTGGGAGGCGGAATCGGCTTCGGGCATCTTCTTCGCTCTCGGCATGGGTGCCGCCGTGCACAACGGCCAGCTCGACCTCAGCGAGCCCGGCCGCAAGGCGCTGGGCTATCCGGTGCTGTTCCATCCCTCCGCCGAGCTCGGCTACCGCTGGGACGGCATCAACAGCATCTCCTTCTTCGCCGACCACATCTCCAACGGCTTCACCCGGCGCTACAACGAGGGCATGGATACGGTCGGCATCAGGTACGGCCGCAGGCTCGGCGCCATCGTGCCCGAGGTGCCGGCCGAGGAAGTCCCCGTTGCCAATTTCGCCGGCTTCTATGTGGGTGCCTTTGCGGGCTACCAGTACGAGACGACGGACTGGTACACGGCAGCTCCGGTCAGCGCCACGCAGAGCAGCTTCGCCTGGGGCGGCTACGCCGGCCTCAACCTGCAGTCCGGCAAGGGCATTTTCGGCATCGAGCTCGACGCCTCGCCGGTAACGCGCAGCTTCGCCGCCGGCTGCGACCTGCCCGCCGCCACCTGCCAGACCGACATCAAGGGCGTCTATAGCGCGCGGGCCCGGTTCGGCTGGGTCATCGACAACGTGATGATCTACGGCTCGGGCGGCGTGGCGCTGGCGCCCTGGGACAGCAGCGTGATCGATCCCGTCACCAAGCAGGCGCTCGACCACGTCACCGGCCTGAACTTCGGCGTCGCGGTCGGCGCCGGCCTCGAATACAAGCCCTTCGAGCACCTCGGCGTGCGCGCCGAAGTGCTGCACTACGGCCTCGCCGGATGGGACCTCAAGCTCCCCGCCGCCGGCACCACCGCCACCCAGTTCGAGAGCTACGTCGGCCGCGTCGGGGTCACCTGGTATTTCCAGTAGCGCCCGAGGCTCTACGGCCTTTCCAGCCTTGATGGGACCTCATCGTTGTCATCCCGGGCTTCATGCCGGGATCCATCTTTCAGCTTGCTCCCGCGTACGCCGATGGCTGGATCCCGGCGACAAGCGTCGGGATGACTGGTTGTGTTCGGGAGACCGCTTTCATCCACGCCGGCAAAACCCTAGAAGCGCGAGAAGAGCTGCGTGAAGCCATAGAGCTTGTCGTCGATGCCGTTCATGCGGCAGGCGTGCCAGTAGGTGGCGACGTTGACGCTGATCACCGGCTTGTCGAGCCAGCGCTCGGCCTCGTCGGCGAGCTTCGCCATCGGCAGGTTGGCGCCGAACTGGACGATGGCCTCGACGTCGGGCCCGTCGATCGACTTGATGGCCTCGATCATGTCGCGTGCGCTCAGCACCGAATAGGATGCCGGGCTCTTGCCGCGCATGTGGTTGAAGCGCACGATCTCGTAGCCGTGCGGGCCGAGCACGCCCCGCATCCTCGGCTCGATCGAGGGATAGTAGGGCTCCATCACGGCGATCCGCTTCTTGACGCCGTGCCGCTTCAATCCCTCGAGCACGGCATCGGACGCGAGCGCTACCGGAATGTCGAATCCGGCCACCTTGCGCACGCGCCGCTTCAGGTCATCGCACCACTGCTGGTTGCCGCCCCAGATCGACAGCGCCGAGATGCCGAGGATGAAGGCGTTGGGCTTGCAGTCCATGACGCGGTCCACGGCATCCTCGAGCGACGCGTCGATGAGCCCGACCATCTTGTCGAAGTCCTCGTTGCTGCGGACCGGCGCTTCGGGGATCACCATGCGCGCGAGGTGGTTGGTGACGCCGGGCGGGCGCATGTCGTCGTACTCCGGCTGCACCACCGTGTTGGTCGACGGCGTGGTCACGCCGAACGCCAGGCGCCACGCCAAGTAATCGCGCATGATTAACCTCCCCTAGTGAACGTGCTTGCGGCGGAGCGCAGGCTAGCAGCACGCATGCAGTCCTCCCAGGCAGTGAGGCCGCCCGCTTGCCGCAACACTCCTTCCGAGCCGATGCCGGTGGACCGGGCCGGTCTTTGCATGCCATATACTGCGCCCAAGGGAATTGGTCTTCACAAGCGGCCGATAGAACGCCGCAATTTGTCGGTTAGCCGGACCAGAGAGGAGAGGAAATGCTCAGTCGTGCAGCCAAGCTCGCGGCGGTGTGCGCCGCGCTGTTCGCTTTCGCCGCCGAGGCCGCAGCGCAGCAGAGCGTCAAGATCGGTGCGATCTATCCCCTGAGCGGAAACGCCGCCAGCGCCGGAGGCTTCTCGAAGGCGGCCATCGAGCTCGCCGTCGATCTCGTCAACAACGGCAATCCGGCCCTCAAGGACATTCCGCTCGCCACGGGCAAGGGCCTGCCCGGCCTCGGCGGCGCCAAGATCGAGGTCATCTTCGCCGACAATCAGGGCACGCCGGCTGCAGGCCAGAACCAGGCGCTGCGCCTCATCACCGAGGAGAAAGTGGCTGCGCTGCTCGGCTGCTACCAGTCCGGCATCACCGTGACGGCCAGCGCCATCGCCGAGCGGTACGGCATCCCGTTCCTGACGCCGGAGTCGGTGGCCTCCAACCTCACCGAGCGCGGGTTCAAGTGGTTCTTCCGCGCCACGCCCGTCGCCGGTGACTTCGCGCGCGCCTACTCGACGTTCCTCAAGGAGCAGAAGGCGGCAGGCCAGAAGGCCGCCTCCATCGCCATCGTCAACGAGAACACCGAGTACGGCAATTCGGTCGCCAGCGTCATCAAGGAGCAGTTCGCCAAGGACGGCCACAACATCACGCAGGTCATCCCCTATTCCGCCAACACCACGGACGTGCAGCCGCAGGTGCTGCAGCTCAAGGAGAAGAACCCCGACGTCGTCATCTTCATCTCCTACACGTCGGACGCGATCCTCTACGCCAAGACCATGAAGGATCTGAACTGGAAGCCCTCCATCATGATCGCCGACAACGCGGGCTTCAACGATCCGTCCTTCGTCAGCACCTCGGGCGCGCTGGTGGACGGCCTCATCAACAGGTCCTCCTTTGCGGTCGGGGCGCCGGGCTCCGTCAGCGCCATCATCAACGAGCTGTACAAGAAGAAGACCGGCAGCGATCTCGACGATCCCTCCGCGCGGGCCATGGAGGGCATGCTGATCATGGCGGATGCCATCAATCGCGCCGGCTCGACCGAGCCCGCCAAGATCCAGGCCGCTCTGAAGGCCACGGACCTCAAGGCCAGCCAGGTGGTGACCGGCTACAACGGCGTCAAGTTCGACGACAAGGGCCAGAACGTCCTCGCCTCCAGCCTGATAACGCAGATGCAGGGCGGCAAGTACGTTCCGGTGTGGCCGAAGGACAAGGCCGCGGGCGAGATCAAGCTTCCCTACAAGGGCTGGTAGGGGCGGCTGCCACTCGATCCAGGGGCGCGGCCCGGGTTTGCCACCTCGAGCTGCGCCCTTGCACTTCATGAAGTCCCTCCTCCCTGCCAGCCATGTCCTCCATCCTCCTCCAAGTCATCGTGAGCGGCCTCCTGATCGGCGCGGTCTACGCGCTGTTCTCCTCCGGCTTGACGCTGATCTGGGGCATGATGAACGTCATCAACTTCGCGCATGGCGACTTCGTCATGCTGGCGATGTATACGGCGTTCCTCGTCTGGACCCTGTTCGGCGGAGGCCCCGCGGCCTCGATGCCGATAGCGGCGGTGGTGCTGGCCACCATCGGCGTGCTCAGCTACTTCCTGCTCGTGCGCCACATCATGAAGGGTCCAATGCTCGCGCAGATCCTCGGCACCTTCGGCCTCGCCCTGCTGCTGCGCTACTCGGCGTTCTGGTATTTCGGCGCCAACTTCAAGACCCTGCCTGACAACATCCTCGGTCCCCCCTTCGTCCTCGGCGCGATCCGCATCGACGCGCCGCGCCTGCTCGCCGGCGCCGTCGGGCTCCTCGTCACCCTGGGGCTGCACCTGCTGCTCACGCACACCGCCCTCGGCAGCCGCATGCTGGCCGTGTCGGAGGATGCCACCGCCGCCCAGCTCATGGGCATCAGGCCGGAGCGCATGCAGGCCGTGGCCTGGGGCCTGGCCGCCGGCTCGACCGGGATTGCCGGTGCGCTGATCGCCACGTTCTTCTATACGTCGCCGACGGTGGGCGAGACGCTCGCCATCGTCGCCTTCGTGACGGTGGCGTTCGGCGGATTCGGCAGCGTGCCGGGCGCGCTGGTGGCGGGGCTTCTGATCGGCGTTATCGAGGCGGTCTCGGCTTTCCTCATCGGCCCCGTCTACAAGGATGTGATCGTCTATACCCTCTTCGTGCTGGTGCTGTGGACCAGGCCGCAGGGCCTGATGGGCAAGGCCTGATGCGGCGCAAACTCGTCCCGGGCCTTGTCGCCGCCGTCGCTCTCGCCTATCCGCTGCTGACGGCCGGCTCGCCCGTCTACCAGCGCCTCGGCGCGCTCGTGCTGCTCGCCGCCATTGGCGCATCCGCCTGGAACCTGATCGGCGGCTATGCCGGCCAGGTCTCCGTGGGGCACGCGGTGTTCTACGGTGCAGGCGCCTACGCGGCGATTGCCGTCTACACGCATTTCGGCCTGCCGCCCATTGCCGGCGCGCCCCTCGGCGCGCTTGTCGCGGTGCTCATTGCCGCGCTGATCGGCGTGCCCACGCTACGGCTCTCGGGGCACTACTTCAGCATGGCCACGATCGCCGTGGCGGAGCTCATCCGCGTGCTCGTCACCAACTGGGAATGGGTGGGCGGCGCGCAGGGCATCTCGGGTCCCGCCGTGCCGCGCACCGTGCTCGACCTCTCCTTCACCTCCGCCATGCCCTACTATTACCTCTTCCTCGCTGTTCTCGGCGCGATCCTGTATCTCACCTGGCGCATCGAGCACAGCCGCATGGGCTACTACCTGCGCGCGATCAAGGATTCGGAACGGGCGGCGCGCTCGCTGGGCGTGGCCGCCGGCCGCTATAAGCTCTACGCCTACATGCTGAGCGCCGGCCTCACCGCCGTGGCGGGCGCGCTCTACGCCATCATGTTCGGCTTCGTCGATCCGGAGTCGGGCTGCGGCATCCTCATCTCGGTCAAGATGCTGATCATGGCGGCGCTCGGCGGCGCCGGCCTGCTGTTCGGCCCGCTGGTCGGCGCGCTCATCCTGGTGCCGCTCGAGGAGATCTCCAACAGCCTGCTGGGCGGCAGGGGCGCCGGCCTCACCTTCGTCGTCTACGGCGCCATCATCGTCGTCATCGCGCGCTTCCTGCCGAGCGGGCTCCTCGCCCTCTTCAAGACGGCTCCGCGCGCGAAGCCGGCCGTGGACGGACAGCGCCATGCTGCTTGACGCGCGCAACGTGACCAAGGCCTTCGGCTCGTTCAAGGCTGTGGACGACGCGTCGATCGCCGTCAGCGAAGGCGAGGTTCTGGGCCTCATCGGCCCCAACGGCGCCGGCAAGTCGACCTTCTTCAACTGCCTCACCGGCGATCTCTATCCGACCTCGGGGAGCGTGCATTTCGAGGGCCGCGACGTGACCCGGCTCGCCCCGGAGGAACGCGCACGGCTCGGCATCGCCCGCACCTTCCAGGTGCCGCTCACGTTCCAATCGATGTCGGTGCTCGACAACGTGATGATCGGCGCCTTCCTGCGCTACCACAACGCGGCGGCCGCGCGCGACAAGGCGCGCGCGGTGATTGCCGATATCGGGCTCGGCCACGTCGCCGATGCGCCGGCCAGGAGCCTCGGCACGCCCGGGCGCAAACGGCTGGAGATCGCCAGGGCCTTGGCCTCCGAGCCGAGGGTCCTGCTCCTCGACGAGGCGATGGCCGGCCTCACGCCTGCCGAGATCCGCACCGCCATCGACCTGGTGCGCCAGATCCACGGCGCCGGCACCACGCTCGTCATCGTGGAGCACATCATGGAGGTGATCGTCTCGCTGGCCGACCGCGTGGTCGTTTTCCACCAGGGCCGGGAGATAGCCCGCGGCACGCCCCAGGAGGTGACCCGCGACGCCCATGTCATCGAGGCCTACCTGGGCAAGCGCCACGCGGCGAAGCTGAGCGGGAGCGCGCCATGACGGCGCCGCTGCTCACGGTCGAGAGCCTTGAGGTTCGCTACGGCGACCTGATCGGCGTGGCCGACGTCTCGCTCGAGGTGCCGCAGGGCAGCATCGTTGCCCTCTTGGGTTCCAACGGCGCGGGCAAGACCACCACGCTCAACGCCATCGCCGGCGTGGTCCCCGCCAGCCGGGGAACGATCCGCTTCGCGGATCGCGAGATCGCCGGCGAGCCGGCCTACGCCATCGTGCGCCGCGGCCTGGCACTGTCACCCGAGGGCTGGCGGCTGTTCGTGCAGCAGAGCGTGGAGAAGAACCTGCTCCTCGGCGCCACGCCGCTCGCCAACAAGGCGCGCATCGCTCACCTGCTGGAGCGGGTCTATGCGGTGTTTCCGCGGCTCGCCGAGCGGCGAAGGCAGCAGGCGGGCACGATGTCGGGCGGCGAGCGGCAGATGCTGGCGGTCGGCCGCGCGCTGATGAGCGAGCCCAAGCTGCTGCTGCTCGACGAGCCGAGCCTGGGGCTCGCCCCGGCCATCATCGAGACCATGTACGAGACGTTCCAGCGCCTGCACAAGGAGGGCCTCACGGTCCTCCTCGCCGAGCAGTCGGTCGACCTGGCGCTCGAAGTGGCGAGCCATGCCTACGTGCTGCAAGTAGGCCGCAGCGTGCTCTCCGGCGCCGCGAGCGACCTGCTCAACAACCCCGAAGTGCAGCGCATCTACCTGGGCGTGGGGTGATGGCCCGTAGGGTGCAAGAGGCGAAGCCGCATTGCACCCTACGCCGCTAACCCGTCCCGGTCTTGGCGGTCTCCATCAGGCGCGTCTGGCGGTACTTGAGGTCGCGGTACTCGCCCGACAGCACGGGGGGATACTTGGCCTTTCCGGGAGGCGCCACGCACTCGATCAGCGCGTCGTAGTTGGGATGGTGGAAGAAGGCCATCGACAGGCGCTTCCTGCCCGCGGCGCTGGCCGGCGGCGTCGCTACCCGGTGCACGTTCGACACCCAGCGGTCGTTGGTCCAGCGCATCAACAGGTCGCCGATGTTGACGACGAATGTGTTCGGGTCCGTCTCGACATCGATCCACGTACCGGCCCGCGTCAGCACCTGCAGGCCGCCCGGCACATTCTCGCCGTTGAGGATGGTGAGCAGCCCGTAGTCGGTATGCTCGCCGCCGCGCAGCTGGCCGGGTTTGGGCGGCTCCTTCACCTCCGGATAGAAGTTGAGGCGCATGGCGGTGATGTGCCGGTCGATCTTGTCGTCGAAGAAGTGCTCCTCGAGACCCAGTCCCAGCGCGCACACCCGCATGAGCCGGCCGACGAGGGCCTCCATCTCGCCGTAGTAGCGCCCCGCCGCCGTGCGCAGGCCGGCCGGGCGCTCGGGCCAGACGTTCTTGATGAAATACCGCTGGCCCTCCGCGCACGTGTAGTAGGGCTCGTCCGGCCAGCGCTCGCGGCCGAAGTGGTAGTACTCCTTGAGGTCTGGCGGGGTCATGTTGGCGTTGCCGTGGCCCAGCGCCTCGTAGCCCACCGGCTTGTAGCCGCGCGGGCTCTTGATGTCCGCGGGCATGACCTTCCTCTTCTCCTCCATGGGCAGGGCGAAGAAGGCGTGCGCCTCCCTGTTGAGGCCCGAGATGACCTTGGCCGGCACACCGTGCCCCGTGATGGTGAAGAAGCCGATCTCGGTGCAGGTGCGGTCGATCTCCCGGCCCGTGCGCAGTCGGGCGGTGGCATCGCCGTTGAATGCGCTGCTGAGATCGATGACGGGAATCTGTGTCTTCATCGCGTGCCTTTCCGCTGTCTGCTCTCGTGCCTGCTCAATGGTAATAGGCGCCTCCGTCGACGACGATGGTCTGCCCGGTGATGAAGGCGGCGTCCGGTCCCGCCAGGAAGGCGATGGCACCGACGAGGTCGGCCGGCGTCATCTCGCGCGCCAGCACGCGCGTGCGCGTCGAAGGCTCGCGCACGCGCTCCACCAGCGTCGCATTCTCGAGCACGCCGTCGCTCAGCGTGAACCCCGGCGCCACGCTGTTGACGAGGATCTTGTGGCGGCCGAGCTCGGTGGCGAGCGCCCGCGTCAGCGACACCACCGCGCCTTTGCTCGCCACGTAGTGCGCCATCCACGGGTTGCCCTTGAACGCCACGCCCGACGAGATGTTGACGATGCGCCCGCCCCCGCGCGCCTTGAGCGCGGGCAGCACGGCGCGGCAGGCGAGGAAGATGCCGAGCGTGTTCACCTCCATCAGGCGCCGCCATTCGGCGGGCTCGATCTCCTCGAACGGGCGCGGCTTGAGAGTGGAGTAGATCCCCGCATTGTTGACCAGGATATCGATGCCGCCGAACTCGGCGATCGCCATCTCGGCGAGAACGGTGGTGTCCGCCTCGGAGGCGACGTCCACCTTCAGCCCGATCGCATGGTGTCCCGCTTCACGCATTCGCGTCGCAGCGACCTCGGCGCCGGCCAGATCGGCGATCACGACGGCCGCCCCGCGGGCCGCGAGATCGGCGGCGACGGCGAAGCCGATGCCCTTCGCGCCGCCGGTGACGATGGCAACCTTGCCCGTAAGCATCTTGCTCACCCCGTCCACCCTCCGGTTTGCAAACTGGGACGATGCGTCCCGGTTTCTCGCGAGTATAGGCCCGCGAGCGTGCCCGACAAGGCGACGGCGTCGCCACGCGCTCACCGCACCGCGTTGCCTGCAGCAGGCGCCACTCAGTTCGCATGCGGAATGAAGGCGCGCGCCTAGCGCGACGATCCGGACGGAGAAAGCCGGTCTTATGCTAGACGCGCGCCTATTCTTGGAAATATTCCGGTTGATTAGTCTTGCGCGCCGGAAATGAAGATGATTCCGGCATTATTACTATCCTTCTTCTACATGCCATGGATGCCCACCCGATAGCAAAAAGGAACCAATGATGGACCTTCTCGATCAGCGAATCGCTTGTCTGCGCATGGCCATTGACATGGGCTGCAAGCCCGATTCGGCCATCCAGGTCGCGACCGACCTGATGGCCTTCGTGACGACCGGAGCTGCGTCTGCCGCATCTCCATCAGCCGCCGAAACCGCAGACGCCGTCGCCGTAGCCGCGGCGCCGATTCCGGAAGCCGCAGCCTTGTCGGCGGAGCCGCCAGCAGCCCCCGCGACCGATGCTGCAAGTGCTCCGTCACCGGAAGCTGCCGCGCCTGCGAGCCCCGCGGCACCTGCACCCGATGCCTCTGCCGGTGCGGCCTCGGAGACGTCTGCGACCGACGAGGGCACGGCTGCGGCAGCGCTGGCGGAAGCTCCTCCGGCGCCCGAGCCGGCGGCGGTGGCGGCGGCAGAGCAGCCCGCGGCGGCAGCAGCCCCAGCGCCCGCCGAGCCGGCGAGCCCGTCCGTCGCAGAGCCTGCGGCACCGGCACCGGCATCTGCAGAGGTGAGTGTGGCTCCGCCGGCTGCCGAGGCGAGTGCGGCACCCGCCGCGGCCGCCGAGCCGGCTGCAGCGTCACCGGCCGCCGAGGCCGCGGCAGCACCGGCAGAGCCCGCCTCGGCGCCTGTCGCCGAAGCGGTCTCGGCCCCCGTGGCAGAGGCAGCGCCCGAAGGGGCCCCCGCGAGCCAGGAGGCGGCACCGGCGGCACCAGCGCCTCAGCCGATCGAGGTGGCTAGCCAGGCCGCGGCGCCCGCAGCGGCTCCGGCGGCGGAAGCGGCGCCGGCGCCCGCGGAGCAGGGGGGCGCCGCACTATCGGAGGCTTCAGCGACACCCGTCGCGGAGGCCGCCGTCGTGCCGCCCGCAGTCGTCAACGGAGCCGCGCAGGCAAGCACCGTGACTGCGCCCGCGGCCGCCAGCTGATCCCTGGCCGGTCTCCTCTCCTTGACGTCGCACCAGCGCGGGTTGGCCGGCACTAGCCGGCCGGCTCGCCGCGCGGGCTAACAGGCACCCGGTCTCGCTCACTCCACCCGCTGGTTGACGGCGGGCTTCATCGCCGAGGCGCGCACCACGGGGATGTCTGCGTCCGCGAGCGCGGGCATCACCTTCTTGCGCGCCAGCGCGCGCTCGATATAGGGCCCCAGCTCCTCGGCCTTGCGGCGGTCGCGCTCGGCTGCCTTGGGGGCGAACTCGGGCAGCACGTCCCGCGCCAGCAATTCGAGGGAGGCGCAGATGTGCTCGTGCCGGTTGCGCCCGGCCTGCTGCAGCAGAATGATCTGGTCGACGCCAGCCGCCTCGAACGAGCGCACGTGCTCGCGGAAATCCTTGGGCGTGCCGATCCCCGGGGACCGCTGGAAGGCACTGGCGAGGCTCTCGGTGGCGGCGTAGTTCTCGGCGATCGCCCCGCTCGAGCGCTGGCTCTCGAACTCGTCCCACAGCCGCGAGCGGCCGGGCACCGTGTCGTTGGTGACGAGCGCGCTGATGGCGTAGCGGAAGAACTCGAAGCCCGCCTGCCCGCGCCGCGCCGCCTCCGCCGGATCCTCGTTGAGCGAGAAGGCCGACACCATGGCGATGTTGGCGTTGACGCTGTGGCCGAGCGGCACGCAGGCGTCGCTCTTGATGATGTCGTAGTAGATGCTGCTCCAGGTGCGCGCCTCGGCCTCGTCGAGGAACGAGAAGGCGAGCGCTCCCAGTCCGAGGCTCGCCGCGATCTTGATGGTGTCGCGGTTGGTGCAGGCCATCCACATGGGCGGATGCGGCTTCTGCACGGGCTTGGGGATCACGTTGCGGCACGGCATCTTGAACGAGCGGCCCTCGTAGCCCGGGTAGGGCGACATCACCATCATGTTGGCGATCTGCTCGGCGGCCTCGAGCGCCATCGCCCGCTTCTCCTTGGCCGGGATGTTGAAGCCGCCGAGCTCGAGCCGGGTCGCCCCCTCGCCGATGCCGAACTCGGCCCGGCCGTTGGAGACGAGGTCGAGCATGCCGATAGCCTCGGCCGTGCGGGCGGGCTGGTTGTAGTTGGCAATGACCTGGCGGATGCCGTGCCCGAGCCGGATGCGCCTGGTGCGCGCGGCGGCCGCCGCCAGGAACACCTCGGAGGCCGAGCAGTGCGAATATTCCTCCAGGAAGTGGTGCTCCACCGCCCACGCGTAGTCGAGGCCCAGACGGTCGGCCAGCTCGACCTGGGCCAGCGCGTCCTGCACCAGCTTGTGCTCGTCGTCGGGACCCCAGGGCCTCGGAAGCTGCAGCTCGTAGAAGATCCCGAATTTCATGGTCTTGCACCTACCGTTGCCATCTCCCTCTCCCCGTCCTTCGCGGGGAGAGGGTCGGGGTGAGGGGCAGCAAAAGCACCGACATCGCCATTGGCCGCCCCTCACCCTAACCCTCTCCCCACTGAAGAGTGGGGGGAGGGAATCTCGCTCTACGCCGCCGTCATCGACACCGAGCCGACGCCATCGAGGACAAAGTCGAGCCGTTCGCCGGGCGCGATGTCTATCGTGGGCACGACGCTGCCCGTGATGACGACCATGCCGGCCTTCATGGGGCGACCGCGCTCGACAGAGAGATTGGCGAGCCAGGCGAGCGCACCCATGGGATCGTCGGTCTTGCCGCTCGCCGCCTCCTTGCCGTCGCGCGCGAGCCGCCCGGCGATGCCGTTGAGGTCGGACCCCGCCGGCGGGGGCTTCGCCGCGCCGACGACGATGCCGCCGTTCCACGCGTTGTCGGCGATCAGGGAGAGGGCCTTGGTGGCCTTGTAGTCGGCGTGGCGGTCCTCGATCAGCTCGAAGGCCGCCATGACCTCGGCCACCGCCCCGCGCGCCGTCTCGCGCGTATAGGGCGCAGCACCCTTGGGCAGGTCGCGGCCGAGCCGCACCGCCAGCTCGCACTCGATGCGCACGTTGACGTAGTCGGCCTTCTTGATCCCAGCCGGGGAGCGATGGATGCACGAGGCGAAGATGGTGCCTCCGCAGGGATGGCCGATGCCCATCAGCTCCTGCATGACCTTGGTGGTGACGGCGATCTTGCGCCCGGCGACGGCCCCGAGCCTCGGCTCCCACAGGGCGCACAGGGCCTCCTGGGCCGCATAAGCCTCATCGAAGCTCGATGGCGCGATGGCCTCGGGCAGGTTCTGATAGCGCGCGCGGCTGCGGTGCGCCTCATCCAGGAACCGCGCGGCGTTCGCGGCTGAGAACATGGGCACTTCCCCCTTGGCTTTCTTTGGCCGTGTGGCGTGGGATCGTCCCCACCGCTTCCGCGGTGCCGCCCATCGGCTATGATCGGGCTCAACTTTGCCGGCAAATGCGCCGGCCGTCCAGCTTGGGAGGAGCGCCATGTTCGAGACCACCATCGCCGGGAGCCTGCCCAAGCCCGCCTGGCTGGCCGAGCCCACCAAGCTGTGGGCGCCGTGGCGGCTCCAAGGCGCGGCGCTGGAGGAGGCCAAGGGGGATGCCACGCTGCTTGCCCTCAAGGAGCAGGAGGACGCGGGCATCGATATCGTGGGCGACGGGGAGCAGGCGCGCCAGCACTTCGTGCACGGCTTCCTGGAGCGCGTCGAGGGCATCGACTTCGCCAACAAGGTGGAAATGGGCATCCGCGCCGACCGCTATAAGGCGATGGTGCCGCAGGTGGTCGCGCCCGTGCGCCTCAAGGGCCGCGTGCACCCCATGGAAGCCAGGCTCGCCCGCGCGCACACCAAGCGCCGGCTGAAGTTCACGCTGCCCGGCCCGATGACCATCGCCGACACCATCGCCGACCGCCACTACGGCGACAAGGTGAAGATGGCCATGGCGTTTGCCGAACTCCTCAACGAGGAGGCGCGCGCGCTGGAGAAGGACGGCGTCGACGTGATCCAGTTCGACGAGCCGGCCTTCAACGTCTTCATGGGCGAGGTGACGGAGTGGGGCATCGCTGCGCTCGAGCGCGCCGCTTCGGGCCTTGCCTGCACCACGGCCGTGCACATCTGCTACGGCTACGGCATCAAGGCCAACATCGACTGGAAGGCGACGCTGGGGCAGGAGTGGCGGCAATACGAGGCGATCTTCCCCGCGCTCGCGCGAAGCCGCATCAAGCAGGTGTCGGTCGAATGCCGCAACTCCAAGGTGCCGATGAGCCTGCTCGGCCTGCTCGAAGGCAAGGACATCCTGGTCGGCGCCATCGACGTGGCGAGCGACGTGGTGGAGACGCCCGAAGAAGTGGCCGCCGTCGTCGCCGCCGCGCTCGAGCACGTGCCCCGGGAGCGCATCCAGCTCTGCACCAACTGCGGGATGGCGCCGATGCGCCGCGACATCGCCTACGCCAAGCTGGCGGCGCTGGCCAAGGGGGCCGCACTGGCACGCGCGCGCTACGCCTGAGCTGCCGGCTGTCTCATGCGCATGAGCGTGAGATTTGACCCGCCGCCCGCTGTGTCATGTCACCGCTCCAACGCCGTGCTGAGCCTGTCGAAGCACGGCTGACATGGCCGGTCCGTCCTTCGACCCTCGGGGGGACAAGCCCGAGGGCAGGCAAGCTCAGCACGTGGGCGAAGCGTGTGGCCGACGCTGAGCGCGGGTCGAGTCCAACCTGACGCGCGGCTGCTTCAACTGCGGTAGTGGGTCACGATCTCCGCGTCCCGCGCCACGGGCTGGCCTCGAGGGCGAACGCCATGCCGAGCAGCGCGATCAGCACGACGGCGGCCTGCGCCCCAAGCGCTTCCCATGTCGGATTGAGGCCCAAAGCGGCCAGCGCATTGGAGCCCGGCGCGACGTCGTAGGGCACCAGCGCCTGCTCCTGGAACTCCTGCAACCCCTCGCCGACGAATTTCAGGCCCATCACAAACAGGAACAGCGACGTCACCATGAACATGGCGCGCAGCGGCAGCCGGCGCGTGGTGTTGACGATGATCAGAAACAGGACGGCGAGGACCACGAATGCCGCCGCGATCCCCGACAGCAGGCTCCCCGTCCAGCCGCCGTTGGTCTTGGCCAGAACATGCAGGAAGAGGACGGTCTCGCCGCCTTCGCGAAGCACGGCGAAGAACGCGAGCGCAGCGATGACCGTGCGGGACTGCCAGGCGAGCGCCCGGTCCGCCTGCCGGCGCAGGTAGGCCTGCCAAGCCTGCGGGTCCTGCTTCATGAACAGCCAGCCGCTCACGTAGAACATCAGCGCCGCGGCGGCGAAGATCATCACGCCCTCGGCGATGTCGTTGTGCATGCCGTTGTAGAACTGCTCGAAGATCCAGGCGGCGGCGATGCTGGCGGCGAGCGCCGCTACGGCGCCGAGCCACAGGGCCTTCAACCGGTCCTCTGCCCCGATCCTGCCGAGATAGGCCGCGAGCGCGGCGAGTACCAGGATCGCCTCGAGCCCCTCGCGCACGAGAATGGACAGAGCTTCGATGAAGGTCGCACTCATGGGAAACCGTTATGCCAAGCCGATCGGACAACCGGTGAACGCGCGCGGCCGGCAGGGGCCTTTGCGCACGCGCAGACTATCTATTCCTGACTTCAATCGTCAAGTTTGCTATCCGACCATGCTTCGGCAAATGACGGCACGGCTGTCATCCCGGAATTTCGCGTGAGCGAAATATCCGGGACCCAGGGCCCCGAGAAGAATGCAATCAGCCCCGCTCAGGCCGTCGGCAGCCGCAACTCGTGCACGCTGAAGTCCCGACCTGCGTCCATCCAGACCTGCGCCGACCGCCAGCCTGCCCCTCGGGCGAGCCCGCGGAACTGCTCGACCGAGTACTTGTAGGAGTTCTCGGTGTGGATGCTTTCGCCGGCCGCGAACTCGAAGGAGCGGCCCAACAAGCGGACAGCCTGACGCACACTGCTGACAAGGTGCATCTCGATGCGCCTCAGGTTCCGGTCATAGACGGCGCGGTGCCGGAAGCTTGCGAGATCGAAGTCGCCGCCGAGCTCGCGGTTGATGCGCGCCAGCAGGTTGAGGTTGAAGCGCGCCGTCACGCCTTTGGCATCATCGTAGGCGGGGACGAGGCGTCGCGTGTCCTTGTCGAGATCGACGCCGACGATGAGCCGCGAGCCGGGCCCCAGGATGCGTGCGAAGTGCTGGAGCAGCCGGCCGGCATCCGGCGGGTCGAAATTGCCGATCGTCGAGCCCGGAAAGAAGCCGAGCTTGGGATGGCTGCTCACCCGCACCGGCAGCCGCAGGGCATCGCAGAAGCTGGCGTTGACCGGCACCACCTCGAGCCATGGGAAACGCCGCTCCAGCCGGCTGCGGGCCTCCTCCAGCGCCGACCAGGAGACGTCGATCGGCACATAGGCCCGCGGCGCCTCGAGCGCGGCCAGCACCAGCTCGGTCTTGCGGCTCGAGCCCGAGCCGAACTCCACGAGCACCGCGCTGCGGCCAGAGGGCCGCGCCATGGCATGGGCGTGGGTGCGCAGGATCGCCGTTTCCGTGCGCGTGGGATAGTACTCCTCGAGCTCGGTGATCTCCTCGAACAGCCGGCTTCCCGCCGCGTCGTAGAAATATTGGCACGGCAGCCGTTTCCTCGGCGCGGAAAGTCCCTTCAGCACCGCGCCGGCGAACTCGCACAACCCGACCTCCGCCGGCCGCTCGGCCGGGCTTGTTTGGGCACGCCGTGTCATGGGTTGTCGTCCGCCAGACGCACGCCGGTGAACTGCCAGCGCTGATGGGGATAGAAGAAGTTGCGGTAGGTGGCGCGCGAATGCCCCTCGGGCGTCGCGCAGGATGCGCCGCGCAGCACGAATTGGCCGCACATGAACTTGCCGTTGTACTCGCCGAGCGCGCCCGGTCCCGCGCGGAACCCCGGGTACGCAGCATAGGCGCTCTGCGTCCACTCCCACACGTCGCCGAACATCTGCGCCGGCCTGTCGGCGGCGCCCAGCGCCGGCGCGGGCAAAGGCTTCAGCGCGCCCGAGCCCAGCATGTTTCCGCGCACCGGGAGATCTGCTGCCGCCGCCTCCCACTCGAACTCCGTCGGCAGACGCTTGCCGGCCCAGCGTGCGAACGCGTCAGCCTCGAAGTAGCTCACGTGGCAGACGGGTGCCGCCGGATCGATGGGCACGAGCCCTTCGAGCGTCATCTGCCGCCATGCTCCCTTCTCGCCTTCCCAATAGCCGGGCGCGCGCCAGCCCCTGGCCTTGACCGTGGACCAGCCATCGGAGAGCCAGTGCGCAGGGGTTTCGTAGCCGCCATCGGCCATGAACTCGAGCCACTCGCCGTTGGTCACGGGCCGGTGGGCCAGGCGGTAGTCGCGCAGCAGTACCTCGTGCCGCGGGCGTTCGTTGTCGAAGTGGAACGACCCGCCCTCGTGGCCCGCGCGCCTGATGCCGCCGACATACGCGATCCAGCGCGCAGCGCCGTCCTGCGGCACCCGGCCGGGCTTCGATAGGCTCAGCACCGGGTTGGAGCTCGCCGCACGCTCGCCCTCCTCCCGTGCCGCACGCGCACCCTCGTCCTGAGCTTGTCGAAGGACGCGCCTCGCTTTCTGCGACGGGCGATACGCGGGTCGCAGCGGCTCGGCGGCGAACAGGGCGAGGATGTCGGTGAGGATCAGCTCCTGATGCTGCTGCTCGTGGTTGATGCCGAGCTCAAGGAGGTCCGCCACGACCGGAGCGCGCTCGATGGCCCCGCTCCCGAAGAGGGCCTCGAGTCCGCCGTCGACATGGGCGCGATAACCCAGCACGTCCTCCAGGCTCGGACGGGTGAGCAGCCCCCGCTGGGGCCGGGGTTGCCGCGGGCCGGCGGCCTCGTAGTAGGAGTTGAAGCAATAGGCGAAGCGCTCGTCGAGCACGCGATAGCCGGCAAGGTGCGGCTTCAGCACGAATGTCTCGAAGAACCAGGTGGTATGGGCGAGATGCCACTTGGTGGGACTGGCGTCGTCCATCGGCTGGACGACCTGATCCTCTGCGCTGAGAGGCTCGACGAGCGCCAGGGAGAGGCGGCGCGTCTCGGCAACGCGGCGCGCCAGTGGCGAGACACTCGTCGCGTCGCTGCTCTCTTCGGGTGTGGCTGTCACGCTGGGTTCGCCCTGATTTGCCTGGTTAGGCCGAATTTATGCTCGAACTCGTTGCAAGGCCCCGGGTTCCAACAAAGGAAGTAGGCAGCGCCGGCGGAAAGGCAGCTTAGTTGGCTTGGCGCAGCAGGCGCCATCGAGATTGTGCATTGCATCGATACGCCGGCCGCATGTTCCCGTCGACCGGAATTGGCCCTGCCTCCTGACAGGACGCGTCAGCAGTCGAGTGCACACCGCCCCTGGGCCCGGAGCCGGCGATCAAACGGATCTTTACTTCTGCGGGACCGGAGGGAGCCGATCAATGGGAGGGCACCACGCCCGACGCAGAGCCTCGCCACCAATGGGGAGATGGACGGGCCGAGGCATCTTGGGTAGCAACGGACGGCCCCCAACCGGCGCGCCACCCTCCTTGCGCCGCCCTCACCGAGGATCGATGCCGTGACGCACCTCTTCTCCCCGCTGCCGCTCGGACCCATCGTGCTGCCGAACCGCATCGCGGTAGCGCCCATGTGCCAATACTCGGCCAGCGACGGCAGCGCATCGGACTGGCATCTCCAGCACCTGATGCAGCTCGCCATCGGCCGCGCCGGCATGGTGGTGATGGAAGCCACCGCCGTGGAGCGCAGGGGACGCATCTCGCACGGCTGCCTCGGCCTCTACTCGGACGCCAACGAGGCCGCGCTCGCACGCGTGCTCGATGCCGCCCAGCGCATCGCCGCGCCCGGGACCGCCTTTGCCATCCAGCTCGGCCACGCGGGACGCAAGGCCTCCTGCCAGGCACCGTTTCAAGGCGGCAAGCCTCTCTCGCGGGGAGAGGATCCCTGGCCGGTCGTGGCGCCCTCCGCCATTCCGTTCGCGGATGGCTGGCCCGTGCCGGAGGCGCTCGACGCCGAAGGCCTCGCCCGCGTCACCGCCTCCTTCCGCCAGGCCGCCCAGCGGGCCGTGCGGCTCGGCTTCGACGCCATCGAGGTGCACGCCGCGCACGGCTACCTGCTGCACGAGTTCCAGTCTCCCCTCTCCAACCAGCGCACCGACGCCTACGGCGGCGGCCCGGAGGGGCGCATGCGCTTTCCCCTCGAGGTCATTCGTGCCGTACGCGACGCGGTGCCCGCCACGATCGCCTTGGGCGCCCGCATCACGGGCAGCGATTGGGTGGATGGCGGGCTGACGCCCGAGGATGCCGTCTCGTTTGCGAATGCCCTGAAAGGGATCGGCGCGGATTACGTATGCGTCTCGAGCGGCGGGAACGCCGCGGCCGCGAGGATCCCGGCGACGCCCGGCTACCAGGTGCCGTTCGCCGCGAAGGTGAAAGCGGGATCTGGGCTCGCCACCCGGGCGGTCGGCCTGATCGCCGTGCCCGAGCAGGCGGAGGCCGTCATCGCCGAGGGGCATGCCGACTACGTCGCCCTCGCCCGCGCCTTCCTCGACGATCCCCGCTGGGTGTGGCACGCGGCCGAGCGCCTGGGGGCCGAGATACCCCATCCGCCGCAGTACGCCCGCGTATCGCGCGCCACCTGGCCAGGGGCGGCGCTGGTGCGGCCGGCAGCCCATTGAGGCGAGACGCGAGCCGCCGCTGTTGCTCCCGGTCCGCATCGGGAGCAATGTCTCCATCGGTTTGATGTGCCAGGCGCTCAGGCGGACAGGCTGCAGCGGCATCGGCAGGATTTCGGAGCGAACATGGGTTGGTCGATCAAGCTCTTCGACGTCGGCGGCACCGCCGTGCGCATCCACATGACGTTCTTCCTGCTGCTCGCCTGGATCGCCGCCATCCACTGGACCAAGGGCGGACCGGCCGAGGCGGTCGATGGCGTGCTCTTCATCGTCGCCCTGTTCGTGTGTGTGGTGCTGCACGAGTTCGGGCACGTGCTGGCAGCGCGCCGCTACGGCATCGCCACGTCCGACATCACACTCCTGCCCATCGGCGGCGTCGCATCCCTGGAGAGAATGCCCGAGAAGCCCTCCCAGGAGATCGTGGTCGCGCTGGCGGGGCCAGCGGTCAATGTCGTCATCGCGCTCGTGTTGATGTTCGTGCTCGGCGCCCAGTTCGACCTGTCGCAGATGGCCCAGCTGGAGCAGGCGCAGACCTCCCTCGTCGGCCGGATCGCGGCTGCCAACGTCATGCTGGTCGTATTCAATCTGATCCCGGCGTTCCCGATGGACGGCGGCCGCGTGCTGCGCGCCCTGCTCGCGATCAGCCTTGGATATACGCGCGCAACCCGGGTCGCCGCCTCCATCGGGCAAGGGCTGGCGGTGATGCTGGCCTTCCTCGGCCTGCTCGGGAACCCGCTCCTCGTGCTAGTGGCGGTATTCATCTTCCTCGCCGCCAGCGGCGAGGCCGGGTACGTGCAGGTGCGCGACTACACCCGCGGCTATCTCGCCTCGCACGCCATGATCACCTCCTTCGAGCCCCTCGGCCCCGGCTCGACGGCCGACGACGCAGCGACCCTGCTGCTGCGCACCACCCAGCAGGAGTTCCCCGTGGTGGACGGGGCCGGCGTGCTGCGCGGCATGGTCACCCGCGAGGGCCTGATCCAGGCCCTGCAGGAGAAGGGCGGCGGCACGCCCGTCCTCGAGTTCATGGACCGCGACGTGCCGACTGTCCCCGAGAACGCCTGCCTCGACAACGTGTTCGAAGTGCTGCGGCGCGGCGGACAGCGTGCCGTCGGCGTCGTCGACCGCCAGCAGCGGCTGGTCGGCTACATCACCGCAGAGAACCTGACCGAGCTGGTCATGATCCAGTCCTCGCGCTCGTCTCGCGCCGAGAGGGCTGCCGCCTGACGTCGGGCGCGGCCGGAGCATTTCGTTCGCCATGTGCCAGGGAAGTGTTTGCCGCGGCAGGCCCTGGCCGGTACAGGCCGTGCAAGCCGCGATTTCAAAGGAGGACTCGCAATGGGACTGCTCGATGACGTTATCGGCGCTGCCCTGGGATCGAAGTCCGGCAGCGGCCAGGCTTCCCCGATCATGCTGGCACTGATGGCCCTGCTGGCGTCGCGTGCCGCGGCGGGCGCGCAGCAGCCGGGCTCGCTTGGCGGGCTCGGCGGCCTTCTGGATCAATTCCGCCAGAACGGCCTTGAGGACATCATGAAGTCCTGGATCGGCACGGGGCAGAATCAGCCCATCTCTCCGAACCAGCTGCATCAGGCGCTCGGCCAGGACACCGTCAATGACCTGGCGGAGCAGACCGGCCTGCCGCACGACGATCTGCTCGCGCAGCTTTCAAGGATCCTCCCCGGCGTGGTCGACAAGCTGACGCCGAACGGCGAGCTGCCGAGCGATCCAGACCTGTTGCCGGGCCCACGCTAAGGGTTCATGCCACCGCGCGTTAGGTTGGATTCACACGCCTCCAACCCCTTTCCGAGCCCGTTGAAGCACGGCTGGCGTCCATGATCCGTCCTTCGACCTTCGGCACAAGCCCGAGGACAGGCAAGCTCGGGACGCAGGCGGAGCGTGTGACATGAGACACCGGGCGGCGGTTCAAGCCTTGTGCTCATGGTAAGACAGGCGCTGCCGGCGTGCAGGCCCCTCGCCGGAGCCGCCTGCTGGAGAAACGAAAGCGGCGGCCGGAGCGTGGTCCCGACCGCCGCAAGTCCTTACCCGAGAAGCTGGGCTTCCCGGAGGCGCGTCACTTCTTGCGCGCGTCCATGCACTTCCTGCTCTTCTTGCTGAAGTACATGTAGGTGCCGCACTTGCCGGCCTTGCTGCCAGCCTTCTTGCCCTTCTTCTTCTTGCCTTTCTTCTTCTTGCCAGCCTTCTTGGTCTTCTTCTTGGCCTTGACGGTCTGGGCGAGATTGTCCGTTCCAGGCTGCGAGCCCGGGCTCAACAGCGTCGCGGCTTGCAACTCCGGCAGGGGCGAGAACGCCAGCGCGATCGCCACGGCCAAAGCCGTCAGTAGGGTCTTCCTGATGCGCATTTCCAAGTACCTCCCATTTCCGATCCCGGCTACATGCGATACCGCAACTGCACGTCAGCAGGCGAAATGGAGACAGCCCCCCTGCCCGTGCGCGACACGCAGGGGGGCACCCTAGGAGCGGGGAGATGAACGCAGGATGACTAAGGCCACGTTCAAGTTGTACGCGTGGCATAAAGAGCACATTTTTTTGGACTCGGCGTTAAGGTAGTTGCATGCGGCAACTCGACTTCCTTGTTCGCAATTGCGAGCAGGAACGGCAGATGTGACCGCATTGCCTCACCGGAGCCCGGTCGGCTAAGACCTGCGGCAAGCCAGCCTTCTTGGCGAGGTATGATCGGCAGCAGAGGCCATGTCCTTCAACACCATCGGCCACCTCTTCCGGGTCACGACCTGGGGCGAGAGCCACGGGCCCTCCATCGGGTGCGTCATCGACGGCTGCCCGCCCGGCCTATCGCTGGCCGCCGACGACATCCAGGCCTTCCTGGACAAGCGTCGGCCCGGCCAATCGCGCTTCACCACCCAGCGCCGCGAACCCGACGCCGTGCGCATCCTGTCGGGCGTCTTCAACGACGACGCGGGCCGCCAGGTGACGACCGGGACCCCCATCTCCCTGATGATCGACAACGTCGACCAGCGCGGGCGCGACTACGCCGACATCAAGGACAAGTTCCGCCCCGGGCATGCCGATTTCACCTACTGGCAGAAATACGGCATCCGCGACTACCGGGGCGGCGGCCGCGCCAGCGCCCGGGAGACGGCCATGCGCGTCGCGGCCGGCGCCGTCGCCCGCAAGGTGATCCCCGGCGTCACGATCCGCGGCGCGCTGGTGCAGATCGGTAAGCACCGCATCGACCGTGCACGCTGGGACTGGGCCGAGGTGGACCGCAACGCGTTCTTCTCCCCCGATGCAGGGATCGTGGAGACGTGGAGCCGACACCTCGACGAGGTGCGCAAGGCGGGCTCCTCGGTCGGCGCCGTCATCGAGGTGGTGGCGGAGGGCGTGCCCGCAGGCTGGGGGGCGCCGATCTACGGCAAGCTCGACCAGGACCTCGCCGGCGCCATGATGAGCATCAACGCCGTGAAGGGCGTCGAGATTGGGGCCGGCATGGCGTCGGCAGAGCTCACGGGCGAGGAGAACGCCGACGAGATGCGCATGGGCAACGACGGTCGGCCGCAGTTCCTGTCCAACAACGCCGGCGGCATCCTCGGCGGCATCTCGTCCGGGCAGCCGGTGGTGGTGCGCTTCGCGGTCAAGCCGACCTCCTCGATGCTCACCCCCCGGCGCACGATCGACCGTTTCGGCACCGACACGGAGATCTCCACCAAGGGCCGGCACGACCCCTGCGTGGGCATCCGCGCAGTGCCGGTGGGCGAGGCCATGATGGCCATCGTGCTGGCCGACCACTTCCTGCGCCATCGCGCCCAGGTCGGGCGCCTGGAGTGAGCGCGCCCGCGGAGCGCGCGAGCGTCTCGCGGCGGCTGGCGGCTGCCGCACCTTACAGCTACCGCACCGATCCGACCGTGCCGGGATTCCCGGACGACAAGGCGCTCGTGGTGTTCGACGGCGTGTGTGTGCTGTGCTCGGGGTTTGCCCGCTTCATCCTGAGGCGCGATCGCAGCTTCGCCTTCCGGCTCGCCACGGCGCAGTCGCCGCTCGGCCAGGCGCTTTATCGGCACTACGGCCTCGACCCCGACGAGTTCGAGAGCAACCTCGTGATCGCCGACGGCCGCGCCTGTGCCAAGCTCGATACCGTCGCAGCGGTCGGCGAGCGTCTCGGCGGCCCTTGGCGTGCGCTGGGCGCCCTGCGCTGGCTCCCACGCGCCCACGGGGACTGGATCTATGACCGCGTCGCCCGCAACCGATATGCCTTGTTCGGCCGCAGGGAGAGTTGCATGCTGCCTCCGCCGGAATGGCGCGACCGCTTCATCGGCTCATGACAGGAGACCCACCCGTGACCGCCAAGACCGACGTGCAGGCGCTGCTGTTCGATGTCTTCGGCACCGTGGTAGACTGGCGCACGAGCATCATCGATGACCTCTCCGGCTTCGGCGCGGCGAAGGGCCTGAAGGCCGATTGGGCCCAGTTCGCCGACGAGTGGCGCGGCCTCTACCAGCCGGGCCTCGAGGAGGTGCGCTCGGGCCGGCGACCGTGGACCATTCTCGACGTCCTCCACCGCGAGAGCCTCGACAAGCTGCTCGCCAGGCATGGGATCACCGGACTCGGCGAGGCCGACAAGGTGCACATCAACAAGGTCTGGCACCGACTCAAGCCCTGGCCGGACTCGGTCGCTGGCCTCGCGCGCCTCAAGTCGCGCTACATCATCGGCACGCTGTCGAACGGCAACGTCGGCCTGCTCACGCGCATGGCCAAGAACGCTGGCCTGCCGTGGGACGTGATCCTCGGCGCCGAGACGGCGCGCGCCTACAAGCCGCTGCCGCAAGCCTATCTCGCCAGTGCCGAGCTGCTCAACCTGGAGCCGGGCCAAGTGATGCTGGTGGCGGCCCACAACGGCGACCTCGCCGCCGCGGCGAACGCCGGCTTGCGCACGGGCTTCGTCGCGCGGCCGACGGAATACGGCCCGCACCAGCGGCGCGACTTCAAGGCCGAGCGCGAGTGGGATGTGGTTGCCGACAGCTTCGTGACCCTGGCCAAGGCGATGGGCTGCTGAGCCTTCCCGCTTGCCGCGGACCCGCTTTCTTGCCTCCCCCTATGACAAAGGCTGCACCTTCGTCATGCAGAGGAGGGAGGCGAAGCGTGATCGGGTTATGTGTCAAACCGCCTCCGCCTCGCGGACGCGCTCCCGCTTCTTGCGCTCGTTGGGGTCGAGCCAGCGCTTCCTCAGCCGGATCGACTTCGGCGTCACCTCCACGAGCTCGTCGTCGTCGATGTAGGAGAGCGCGCGCTCGAGCGGCAGGCGCATGGGCGGCGTCAGCACCACGTTCTCGTCCTTGCCGGCGGCGCGGACGTTGGTGAGCTTCTTGCCCTGGATGACATTGACGATGAGGTCGTTGTCGCGCGTGTGCTCACCAACGATCATACCGGCGTAGACCCGCGTCTGCGGGTCGATCATCAGAGCCCCGCGCTCCTGCAGGTAGAAGAGCGAGTAGGCGGTGGCCTCGCCCGCGGCATTCGAGATGAGCACGCCGTTGCGCCGGCCCGGTATGTCGCCCTTGTGGGCCACGTAGCCGTGGAACAGGCGGTTCATCACCGCGGTGCCGCGCGAGTCCGTCATGAGCTCGCTCTGGTAGCCGATGAGGCCGCGCGTCGGCACGTGGAAGACGAGCCGCTGACGGCCGCCGCCGGAGGGGCGCATCTCCATGAGGTCGCCGCGGCGCTCGGAGAGCTTCTGCACGACGATCCCCGAGTGCTCCTCATCGACGTCGATGATCACCTCCTCGACGGGCTCGAGCCGCTTGCCAGTGTCGGGATCGGTCTTGAACAGCACCTGCGGGCGCGAGACCGTGAGCTCGAAGCCCTCGCGGCGCATGGTCTCGATGAGGATGCCGAGCTGCAGCTCCCCGCGGCCGGCCACCTCGTAGGCGTCCTTGTCGGAGGACTCCGTGACGCGGATGGCCACGTTGCGCTCGGCTTCCTTCAGGAGCCGGTCGCGGATGACGCGGCTCTGCACCTTGTCGCCCTCCTGGCCGGCGAACGGGCCGTCGTTGATGCGGAACATCATCGCCAGCGTCGGCGGGTCGATCGGCTGCGCCGGCAGCGGCGTCTCGACCGCGGGATCGCAGAGCGTGTCGGCGACGGTCGCCTGCGTGACGCCGGCAATGGCGACGATGTCGCCGGCCTCGGCGACGTCGATGGCGGTGCGCTCGAGCCCGCGGAAGGCGAGCACCTTTGTCACGCGCGCGGTCTCGATCAGGCTGCCGTCGCGGCCGATCGCCTTGATGGTCTGGTTCGGCCGGACGCTCCCCGAGGTGATGCGCCCGGTCAGCAGCCGTCCGAGGTAGGGATCGGCCTCGAGCGTGGTCGCCAGCATGCGGAAGGGACCGTCCTCGACCGTGGGCGGGGGCACATGGGCCAGGATGAGCTCGAACAGCGGCGCGAGGTCGGTCCTCGGGCCCTTGGGGTCCGCCGCCATCCAGCCGTCGCGGCCCGAGCCGTAGAGCACGGGGAAGTCGAGCTGCGCGTCGGTGGCATCGAGGGCGGCGAAGAGGTCGAACACCTCGTTGAGCACCGCCTCATGGCGCTCGTCGGGACGGTCGATCTTGTTGATGGCAACGATCGGCCGCAGGCCCTGCCTGAGCGCCTTGGAGACGACGAACTTGGTCTGCGGCAGCGGTCCCTCGGAGGCGTCGACCAGCACGATGGCGCCGTCCACCATGTTGAGGATGCGCTCCACCTCGCCGCCGAAGTCGGCATGGCCGGGGGTATCGACGATGTTGATGCGGGTATCCCGCCAGAGAATGGAGGTGCACTTGGCGAGGATGGTGATGCCGCGCTCACGCTCCAGGTCGTTGCTGTCCATGGCCTGCGCGACCACCTTCTGGTTGTCGCGGAAGGCACCAGATTGGCGCAGTAGGGCGTCGACCAAGGTGGTCTTCCCGTGATCGACATGCGCGATGATCGCAATGTTGCGAAGCTTCATTTACGGTCCTTTAAGAGATTGCGTGCCCTGTCCGTGGCAGGGGGAGCGCGGCACATCATGCTGCAGCGCGCCCAGATTCTCGCCGGCGGCGGTAGCACATTCCGCGCTCACCTGCCAGCGCGCCTGTCCCCCGCTCCCCGTATCCTCGCGGATGGCTGCGGTCCCAGGCCCAGTTCGCGCAGGCCACAAACAGGCACGAGGCGTCGGTGGGTTCCGCATGTTCAATCGAGGCGGCCAGCAGCAGCAGGGGCCGGCCAGCGTGGAGATCGTCCTCGAGGACGGACACGAGCTGCAGGGCACGGTGCTCGTCCCGCCGGGGCGCACCCTGGCCGAGCTCTTGAACGGCAGCACCAGCTTCATCGAGTTCCAGCCGCTCGACGGCGAGCGGATGTTCGTGGCCAAGACGGCCCTGCACGCCGTCAAACCGCTGAATGTGCCGTCCAAGCCCGACCTGTGGGCCGGACCCACGGAGGGCAGCAGCTTCGACCCCTATGCCGTGCTGGGCGTCAAGCAGAGCGCATCCCGCGACGAGGTGCGCGATGCCTATCTCGCGCTCGCCAAGATCTACCACCCCGACCGCTACGCGACCGCAGAGCTGCCGAGCGAGGTGCGCGAGTACCTGTCGGTGATGGCGCGGCGGATCAACGCGGCCTACGACGTCTGGCAGGCATCGCAAAAGAAGCAGGCGGCCAGGCAGGAGCCCGTCTTCACCAAGGCCGGACAGGGCTGAGGCGACGGTGGGGGTCTCGGCTGCGGCTGGATCCCGGAAATTCGCTCGCGCGAATTCCGGGATGACCGCCCTGTCGTTTCGCCCATTTCAGGCCGCGCTGCGGATCAGGTCGGCCGCCTTCTCGCCGACCATGATGGCGGGCGCGTTGGTGTTGCCCGACGGCATGGTGGGGAAGATCGAGGCGTCGGCGATGCGCAGGCGTTCAAGCCCGTGCACCTTCAGCTGTTGATCGACCACCGTCCTGGGGCCTTGCCCCATGCGGCAGGTGCCGATCGGGTGATAGGCGGTCTGAGAGTTGGCTCTGATCCACCCCAGGATCTCGTCATCGCTCTTGACGCCGATGCCGGGCGAATATTCCTCCCCGCGCAGCGCGTCCATGGGGCCGGCCTCGACGATGCGGCGCATCATGCGGAAGCCGTCGATCATGGTGCGCTGGTCGATGCTGTCGGCGAGGAAGTTGAAGCGGATGGCCGGCTGATCGTCCGGACGCGCCGAGCGGATGTGGATTGTGCCGAGGCTCTCGGGGCGCAGCTGGTAGCAGGCGACCGTCATCGACGGAAAGTCCTGCAGTTTGCGCTGCTTGGGGTCCTTGATCGCATAAGGCACGAGATGCATCTGGACGTCGGGAGTGGCGAGCTCGGGCCGGGTCTTGAGGAAGGCGAGCAGCGGCGCCGACGGCAGGCTGAAGAACCCGCCGCCCGTCGCCATGTACCTCAGCGCCTGCCCGACCGCGCCGATGCCCCGCGCCTTGTGGTTGTAGGAGACGCTCGGGTCCTTCACGCGCCACACGATGCGTGCGTTGATGTGGTCGCGGAAATTCTCGCCCACCGCCGGCAGGGCGTGCCGAACGGCGATGCCGTGCGCCTGCAGGATCGCGGGATTGCCGATGCCGGAAAGCTCGAGCAGTTGCGGCGTGGCGACAGCGCCCGCGCACAGGATGACCTCGCGGCCGGCCCGGGCCTCCGCCATGCGGCCGGCATGCTCGTAGGCGACGCCCACGCAGCGGCTGCCTTCCAGAAGGATGCGCCGCGTCGGCGCCTCGGTAAGGACCCGGAGGTTTGGCCGCCGCATCGCCGGCCCGAGATAGCAATAGGCCACGCTCATGCGCCGGCCGCGCCGGATGCTGGTCTGCGTCTTGACGACGCCCTCCTGGTCCGGACCGTTGTAGTCGCGGTTGAGCTTGTAGCCGGCGGCGACCGCCGCCTTGAACAGCGCGTCGTAGAGCGGGTTCTGGTCCGGCACCTCCGACACGTGAAGCGGCCCGCCGACGCCGCGCCCACCGTCCGACCCCTTCTCGTAGTTCTCAATGCGGGCAAACAGCGGCGCGACGTCCTGCCAGCTCCAGCCGCGGGCTCCCATTTGCGCCCAGGTGTCGTAGTCGAGCGGCTGGCCGCGCACCCACACGAGCCCATTGATGGCGCTCGAGCCGCCGAGCAGCTTGCCGCGCGGAACCGGGATGCGGCGGTTGGCGGTGCCGGGCTCGGGCTCGGACTCATAGCGCCAGTTGGCGCCCGGATGGTCGATCAGCAGCCCGAAGCTGATGGGAAAGCGCGAATAGGGGTGGCTGGCCTTGCCGGCCTCGACCAGCAGCACGCGGTTGCGCTGATCCTCGCTCAACCGCGCTGCCAGCACCGCGCCAGCCGAGCCCGCACCGACGATGATGTAGTCGTACTCCTCCATGGCATCCCCTTCCCCAATGCTCGTTGTATGCCTTTCATTGCCCCGAGATCCGGCGGCTGAGCAAGAGTGCGCGACCTCACGCGCTGTAACAATGCGAAATCAAATTGCCACATTGGAGCCACGGTCCTGCCTGCCAATGAGGCACGGGGGAGGGATGCGACGAGCATGACATCGAGGAGGCCACCGTGCTCTCGAAAAGCCGTTGCCCCCACACCGGGGTCGTGAATTTCTTCACCCAGGCGGATCCCCTGCTGTCCGTCGGCTCGGTCGCTGCGATGGGCGTCGCAGGGCCCTATGTTTGGCGTTGCTACGTCGGCGACGAGAGCGGACTGGCGCCCGATATGCCGCTCGCTGAAGCGCATCTGCGCAGGGCGTTTGCCGACAGTGCCGAACAGCGCCGGGAGGGTGCGCGGCGAAGGCCCGAACCGGCGCGGCAATCGCGGGCTGCCGCCTACTGGCAGAAGCTCAACGACGTGAATTGCTGCCGGCCATAGCTGCTGGCTGCCGAGGCATTCGAGGAACCGATCGGCGCGGGCGAGCCCGATAGGGGCAGCGCAGGAGGCCCGTCCGCGCGTGGGCCCTCCGCTCAAGCCTCCCAAGTTCGACCACAACTCGCCGGTAGGGTCGTCCTGCTGACCCAACGCATACCCGCAGGAGGTCTCGGGCAGGGCATGCGGCTTGCCTTAGAGGTGCAACGGCTCATTTCCCGATCGGTGGTCTCCGTCTCGACGAAGCTGTCGGCCGCCGCCGTTCTCGGCATGGCGACCTTGCCGGTCCTGCCGCATGACGCGGCATCCTGGATGAGCACCTCCGCGGGTGACGCACCCCGGGCGCCGGTCGAGCTGATCCACGCGAGGCCGGTCCCGCTGCTCGAAGCCCCGGCAGCCGACCCCGAGTTCCAGCTCGTTGCGCGACGGACGAGGGCCAGGCGCGAGCCGCGGCCCCCCGAGCCGGGTGATGAGCCCCCACCGAAGACGCCGGCCGTTACTCCGGCACCCCAGCCGGCAGCGGCCGAGGCCCGGCGCGACGAGGCGGGCACGCGGACCGGGAAGGTCTCTGCCATCACGCCGCCGGAGCCACCCGCTCCCCCCGCCAAGCTTGAGCCGGAGGCGACACCGGCCGAGCCGCCCAAGCCCGACGTGTGGTCTGATGCCGAGGTGATCGCCGCGCTGCGCGAGTGCGTGAAGGTGCTGGCCCCCATAGCCGCGGACATCGACATCGCCGAGCCCGTCAAGCGCGAGCAGTGCGGGGCGCCCGCCCCGGTCCTGCTCAAGCGCATAGGCTCGGGCGCCAACAAGGTCGAGCTCAATCCGCCCGCGCTCGTCAACTGCGCCATGGTGGCGAGCCTGCACACGTGGGTGGAAAGGACGCTGCAGCCGGCCGCGCAGGAGGCCTTCGGCTCCCCCATCGCGCGGCTGCGCAATGCCTCCGGCTACGCGTGCCGCAACCGCATCGGCAGCGCCACCCACACCGACCGGCTGAGCGAGCACGCGCTCGCCAACGCAGTGGACATCGCCGGCTTCGTGACCGCCGACGGCCGCGCCATCGAGGTCGGCCGGTTCTGGGGCCCGACGGCACGCGATGAGCGCGAGGCGGAAAGAACCGCGGCCGCGCAGGCCAGGAATGCCCCCGCGCCGGCGGAGACATCCAGGCCGACCAGGGTGTCAGACCGGAAGATCAGCGCCATCGCCAGTGCGGCTGCTGCCGAGCCCGCGAGAGATAAGAAAGGGGCGACGACGGCGCGGACGGCGGAGCTGCAGAAGCCGGGCAAGACCAAGTCGGACGCCGGCGCAGACTCGCATGCGATCCCGGCGGCGCCCTCCGGCCAGGGCGAGGACGTGCGCAAGACTGCCGAGGCCCACTTCCTTCGCCGCCTGCACAAGGGCGCATGCGGGGTGTTCGGCACCGTGCTGGGCCCGGAGGCCAACGAGGCCCACCGCGACCATTTCCATTTCGACCTCGCGCACCGCCGCCACAGCGCGCTGTGCCAGTAGACGCACCCGCCGCGCATCAGGCAGACTCGCGAGCCGACGTCAGAACAGCGTGCACGGCTTGGCGCTGACACTGCAGGTCTTGGACTTGGGCGTGCCTTTGCACTCGACCTTCTTCTCCTCGGCGCGGGTCCAGAAGCGGTAGGACCAGCCGTAGGTGCTCTGCGCCAGCTTGCTCCACTTGGCGATGGCGTTGTTCTGGGCGCGCTTCTCGCGGGCCTCGTCGCTCGCCTTGATGGTGGATCGCGACTTTGCTTCTACGGCGTCCTTGCAGGTCTTGGCCTCGGCCGAGGCCGCGGCAAGACAGGCCGCGGCCGCAAAGGCAATTGCGGCGGTGCACTTCAGACGGAGGCGCATGCGTCCCTCCCCTTCTCCCGTGGCGGCCAGCGCCTAACGCACGGCTCCCGCTTTGGCAATCCAGATCTCCACCGCCCGCTGCCTTTCAGCGGCGCGATTGCGCGAGCCGTGTCGCAGCCGCTACGCCGGCGCGACGACGGCGGCACCCACGCCCACCTCACCGCCGACGCCAACCTTGGCATAGACGCCGAAGTCCTGGTGCCCCCAGGTCCGCAGCAGGTGGGCCGGGATGGCCATGTCGCGCACGCCTCTGGCCGGATCGACGTTGGTGGCTTCGCAGCGTTGCGTTCGCTTGAACACCGACAGGCTCGCCGTGCCGATGCGCACCACCTTGTCCATCCAGCCGAGCTCAACCCAGGGTGCCAGGCCCTCGAGGTAGAAATTGGCACGGAACCGCAGCGGGTCGACCGGGCGGCCGACCGTGCGCTCGATCTCGCGTACGCTCGCCAGGTTGACGATGTGCACGCATTTGGCGGCCACGTCGGAGAAGCTGTGGCCCGCCGCGTGCACGATCTTCGGGGCCCCGCGCAGCTCGGCCTTCATGTAGGCGGCGATGAACTGCTCTATGAGCTGTCGGCCGAGCGGGGTTGTGAGGACGCCGCGCGCCACCTGCTTGCCGTCGCGCAAGATGGTGAGCGCCTGCGTCACCTCGTCGAACTCGGTCCTGAGCGTCGCCAGCCGCTCGTCCCGCATCAGCATGAGGAAGTTGATCTTGGGCAGGTGCCTGGGGGACGAGGGATCGAACCGTCCGGGCCCGTTCTCGATGGCCCAGGCCCGATCGAACGGCAGAGTCTCGCCGGGCGTGAGCGCGACCTTGGGCAGGGGCTGCGGCGTCAGCCCCTTGATCGGGTAGCGATAGAGCGCGGCGACACGCGGGCCCTGCGATTGCTGCATGTCCACCACCCGGCAAGAGGTCGGCAATTGATCTGGATCATCCTCTTTTTACCCTCGCGAGGCCAACCTATATCTGCCGCGAGAGGCCTCGCCCAGGATGCCGATTGCGGGTTCGAGGCGCGGGCCTTGGCCGTTTTGATCCTGTCAAGTGACGGCGAGTTCGTGCCCAGCCGGGGCGGGCTGCCGTGCCGAGGAGGGATAGCATGGACTTCGAGAAATATACCGACCGCGCGAAGGGATTCGTGCAGGCGGCGCAGAATCTGGCACTGCGCGAGGGCCACCAGCAGTTCGGCCCGGATCACCTGCTGAAGGTCCTGCTCGATGACCCCGAGGGCATGGCCGCCGGGCTCATCCAGCGTGCCGGCGGACGGCCGGGCGATGCTCTGGCCGCGATCGAGCGCATCCTGGCCAAGCGGCCGAAGGTGTCCGGCGGGGGTGCCGGCCAGATGTACCTTGCGCCCGAGCTCGCGCGCGTGTTCGACGCAGCGCAGAAGATCGCCGACAAGGCCGGCGACAAGTTCGTCACCGTCGAGCGGCTGCTGCTCGCGCTCGCCATCGAGCAGTCCGACGCAGCCCGAGTCCTCAAGGACGCCGGCGTCAACCCGACCACGCTGAACCAGGCCATCAACGACATCCGCAAGGGCCGCACCGCCGACAGCGCCTCGGCCGAGCAGGCCTATGACGCGCTCAAGCGCTACGCCCGCGACCTCACCGCGCTCGCGGCCGAAGGCAAGATCGACCCCGTGATCGGCCGCGACGAGGAGATCCGCCGCACCATCCAGGTGCTCTCCCGGCGCACCAAGAACAACCCCGTCCTGATCGGCGAGCCGGGCGTCGGCAAGACCGCCATCGCCGAGGGCCTCGCCCAGCGCATCGTCAAGGGCGACGTGCCCGAGAGCCTGAAGGACAAGAAGCTCCTGGCGCTCGACATGGGTGCGCTGATCGCCGGCGCCAAGTACCGCGGCGAGTTCGAGGAGCGCCTCAAGGCCGTCCTCTCGGAGGTGCAGGCCGAAGGCGGCAAGATCATCCTCTTCATCGACGAGCTGCACACCATCGTCGGCGCCGGCAAGGCCGAGGGCGCGATGGATGCCGGCAACCTCCTAAAACCCGCGCTTGCCCGCGGCGAGCTGCACTGCGTCGGCGCCACGACGCTCGACGAGTACCGCAAGCACATCGAGAAGGATGCCGCCCTGGCGCGGCGCTTCCAGCCCGTGTTCATCAGCGAGCCGACGGTGGAGGACACCATCTCCATCCTGCGCGGCCTCAAGGAGAAGTACGAGCAGCACCACGGTGTGCGCATCACCGATTCTGCGCTCGTCGCCGCTGCCACGCTCTCCAACCGCTACATCTCCGATCGCTTCCTGCCCGACAAGGCCATCGACCTCGTCGACGAGGCTGCCTCACGCCTCAAGATGGAGATCGACTCCAAGCCCGAGGAACTCGACGCCGTCGACCGCGATCTCATGCAGATGAAGATCGAGCGCGAGGCACTGCGCAAGGAGAGCGACGCGGCCTCCAAGGACCGGCTCGCGCGGCTCGACAAGTCGATCGCCGAACTCGAGGAGAAATCCAAGACCCTGACGCAGCGTTGGGAGGGCGAGAAGAGCAAGCTCGGCGATGCGCAGAAGCTGAAGGTGGAGCTCGACCAGCTGCGCACCGCGCTCGAGCAGGCGAGGCGCAAGGGCGATCTGGCCCGTGCCGGCAAGCTCCAATACGGCGACATTCCCGCCCTCGAGAAGAAGCTCAAGGCCATCGAGGGCGAGGACTCCAAGGGTGCGATGGTCGAGGAGGCCGTCACACCCGACCACATCGCGGGCGTCGTTTCGCGCTGGACCGGCATTCCCGTCGACCGCATGCTGGAAGGCGAGCGCGACAAGCTCCTGCGCATGGAGGAGGCGCTGAGCAAGCGCGTGGTCGGGCAGGAAGAGGCCGTCGTCGCGGTCTCCACGGCTGTGCGGCGTGCCCGGGCCGGTCTGCAGGACCCCAACCGCCCGATCGGCTCGTTCATCTTCCTGGGCCCCACGGGCGTCGGCAAGACGGAGCTCACCAAGGCGCTCGCCGCCTATCTCTTCGACGACGAGAGCGCCATGGTGCGCATCGACATGAGCGAGTTCATGGAGAAGCACTCCGTGGCCCGCCTGATCGGCGCCCCCCCGGGCTACGTCGGCTACGAGGAGGGCGGCGCGCTCACGGAGGCGGTGCGCCGGCGTCCCTACCAGGTCGTGCTGTTCGACGAGATCGAGAAGGCGCACCCCGACGTCTTCAACGTGCTGCTGCAGGTGCTGGACGACGGCAGGCTCACGGACGGCCAAGGCCGGACGGTGGACTTCAAGAACACGCTCATCATCATGACGTCCAACATCGGCTCGGACTATCTCGCCAACCAGAAGGAGGGCGAGGACGTCGAGGCGGTTCGGCCCTACGTGATGGCGGAGCTGCGCACCAAGTTCCGGCCGGAGTTCCTCAACCGCATCGACGAGGTCATCCTGTTCCACCGCCTCAAGCGCGACCAGATGGCGGCGATCGTCGATATTCAGATCGCACGGCTGCAGAAGCTTCTCGCCGACCGCAAGCTCACGCTCGTGCTCGACGACGCCGCACGCACGTGGCTCGCCAACCAAGGCTACGACCCCACCTACGGGGCGCGGCCACTCAAGCGGGTGATCCAGAAGCACGTGCAGGACCCGCTCGCCGAGCAGATCCTGTCCGGCAAGATCAAGGACGGGCAAAAGGTCCCGGTAACGGTGCGGGGCGGCCACCTCGTGATCAATGGCCAGCCCGTGAAGGCCGCCGCCTGATCGTGGTCTCCCGGCTAGGGCCGTCGACGGGCTTCTTGCATCAGTCGTCCTGAGGCTTGTCACCGCCGCCGCGCTGAGCCTCCTCGATCTGCTCCCGCGTCATCTTCGGCGCCTTGCGATCGACGGGTCGGCGCGGCGGTTCGGTGCCGGTCGCCTCGCCGGCAGCAATGGGATCGCTGGCCGGAAACGTCATGTCGACGGCCTTGTCGTGCTTCTTGTCTCGCCTGCCTTTTGTGGTCTCCCTGCCCATCGGCAAAGTCTCCGCTGACCTGTTGCAGGACAACGGCTGCGGATGGGATCGGGTTGCATCACGAGACAAGACGGCGCAATGCCGGAGACGGGCAAAGCTCTGCGCATCCGCGGCGCGGCGTGACGGGCAGCTCGAGCGGAGCAATTCGGCCGGAGCGATGACGGCGCCAACCCGTCAGTTCTGGTCCTCGGGCAGGACGGGCAGAGGGTAGAACTCGATGCCCTCCTCCTTCAGCGCCTTAGCCTCCTCGGCGGTGGCCTCGCCGTGGATGCCGCGCGCGGGCGCCTCCTCGTAGTGGATCTTGCGCGCCTCCTCGGAGAAGCGCGGGCCCACGTATTCCGATTTAGCCTCGATCTCGGCCCGCAGCTTGCGCATGGCGGAGGCCAGCTCGCTGTGCGCCGCCACCCGCTGCATCTCGGGCTTGGCCTGGGGCGGCGGAGCGTTCTTCTCGGCCACCGGCGGCGCTTTCTTCCGCGACCTCTTGCCGATGCTCGGCGCCATCAGCGCCTTGGACACGGCCGTCGTGCCGCAATTGGGGCAGGAGAGCTGGCCGCGCTTCTCCTGCCGGTCGAAGGCGGCGCTGCTCGCGAACCAGGCCTCGAACTCGTGACCCTTCTTGCACCTGAGACGGTAGAGGATCATGAGGCTACCTTTGCCTCCACCGCAGAGGCCCGGGCGATCTGGAACGGCCGGTCATGCTGCAGCGAGGGGATGCGCGCGCGTGCCGTCTGCACCTCGGCCGGCTTGATATCGGCAACGATGACCATCGGTTGGGCGCCGTCCGCCTCGGCGAGAATCTCCCCCCAGGGCGACACGATCAGGCTGTGTCCGTAGGTCTCGCGGCCGATCTCGTGCCTGCCAGCCTGCGCCGCCGCCAACACGAAGCAGCCGTTCTCGATAGCGCGGGCACGCATGAGCACGTGCCAGTGGGCCGCGCCCGTCTGACGCGTGAACGAGGAGGGAATGGCCAGGAAATCGGCCCCGGCCTTGGCCAGCGCCCGGTAGACGTGGGGAAAGCGCAGATCGTAGCACACGGTGAGGCCCAGTGTCCCCCAGGGCAGCTCCGCCAGCACGACGGCGTCGCCCGCCTGGTAGTTCTTGGATTCGCGATAGCTCTCCCCGCCCGCCAGCTGGACGTCGAACATGTGAATCTTGTCGAAGCGAGCCTCGATCGCTCCCTCTGGCGAGAACAGGAACGAGCGGTTGGCGATCTTGCCGCTGCCCAGCAGGATGCCCATGGAGCCGATATGCAGCCAGATGCCGAGCTCCCGCGCCAGCGCGCTGAACGTGCTGATGGCCGCGTTGCCTTCCTCGGGCCGGACGGCCGCGAACAGGCGCTCGCGCTCGGTCTCCATCAGCGTGGTGATCTCGGGCGTCTGCACGTACTGGGCGCCCCGGCGCACGGCCTCGCGAATGAGCTCGCCGGCGTCCGCCAGGTTCTTCTCCACGTTTCGGCCCGTGCACATCTGCACGAGGCCGACGCGCATCGCCTCCATAGTCCTCTGTGGCATCGGCTGGCCAAGCTCCCCCACACACAACCCGCCCCCCAAATAATGTAGTGACTTGCAGCCTGCCCGCATAGGGCGAACCTCGGGCGGCCTTAACCAATGCCTCACAGGCCGTTTTCAGGGGGCAATGAGGGCCTCGTTGGTCACGAGCGCCAGTGCGAGAACGTCGACGCGGGCCGCGCCTGCGCGCTTGAGCGCCCGCGCGCAGGCCTCCGCCGTGGCGCCGGTGGTGATCACGTCGTCGACGAGCAGCACGCTGCGGCCTTTGAGCCATGCCCGACGGCGCCGGGGCACGTGGAAGGCGCTTGCCAGATTGCGCCGGCGCTGGTGGCGCGTCAGGCCCACCTGGGATCTGCGGAAGCGGCCGCGCTTGAGCAGGTGCAGATCGACGGTCAGGCCGGTCTGGCCCGCGAGCCCCTGCGCGAGGATGGCAGCCTGATTGAAGCGCCGCGACAATAGCCGCAAGCGGCTGAGCGGCACGGGCACGACGACGTCCACACCCGTCCGCAGATCGCGCGCCGCGTCCGCCAGCCAGCGCCCGTAGAGCGCGCTGGCATCGTGCCTGTCGGCATACTTGAACTGGTGGATGAGCGTGCGCATGGCGCCGCTGAAATGGGCCACTGCGCGCGCCCGGTCGTACGCCGGCGGATTGGCGGCAGCCGCAGCGGAGATCATGCGTTCGCCGGTGTCGAAGGGAAGCGGAATGCCCAAAACGTCGCACAGCGGCGGCCGGATGAAGTGCACGTCGCGCCAGCACGATGCGCAGAGCAGATGATGCGCCCCCAGCGCCGTCCGGCACACCGGGCAGCAGGGCGGCATGACGAAGTCGGCACAGGCGGAAAGGACGGTGCGCAGTGCGCTCCGCACCTGGCCCCCGGGCCGGTGATTGGTGAGCTCCGGCGTGGTCATCACTCCCCCTTGCGGACTGTATGATGTCACCCGGTTGGTTGTCACGGCATCCAGACACTTGGCTACGCATGACAAGCCCCGCTATGACAGCCTCGAGCCGTCGTTGAAGGCTGCGCCGCATTGACCCTCGACCACGAAATCTTCGACCGCGCGCTTCTGATCCGCCGGCGCAATCGCGTGGCACTGGGAGCGGCGGGCCATGAATTCCTGCTTACCCGTGTAGCCGACGACCTCGTGGAGCGCCTGTCGGCTATCCAGCGCCGCTTTCCGGTCGCGGTCAGCCTTGGGGCCTACCATGGGCTGCTCGGGCGCCGGCTGCGCCGGGTACCAGGCGTCGAGTTCGTGGTCGACGCCGAGCCGGCCTGGAGCCTCCTGCAGCAGTGCGACGGTCCACGCGTGCAGGCCTACGAGGAGGCGCTGCCGTTCCGCGACGGCTCGCTCGACCTCGTCGTGTCGGGCCTGTCGCTGCATCTCGTCAACGATCTGCCGGGCGCCCTCGTCCAGATCCGCCGTGCCTTGAAGCCCGATGGCCTGTTCCTGGCCGCGCTCCTCGGCGGCGCGACCCTGACCGAGCTGAGGCAGGCCCTGCTGGCAGCGGAGGAGGAGACGGCGGGCGGAGCGAGCCCGCGCGTTGCGCCGTTCGCCGACGTGCAGGACATGGGCGCCCTGCTGCAGCGTGCCCGCTTTGCGCTGCCGGTGGTGGACGCCGATACCGTGACGGTCACCTATCCGGACGCCGTTGCGCTGATGGGGGAGGTGCGCGCTATGGGCGCCGCCAATGCGCTGCGCGCCCGCGACCGGCGTCCGCTTCGCCGTGCGACGCTGCGGCGCGCCTGCAGCCTCTATCAGCAGCGCTTCGGATTGCCGAACGGGCGCGTACCCGCCACTTTCGAGATCATCACGCTGACGGGGTGGGCGGCGCACGAGAGCCAGCAGCAGCCGCTGCAGCCGGGGTCAGCCAAGGTGCGCCTGGCGGATGCGTTGGGCACGGTCGAGCGGCCGGCCGGCGACATGGTGGCCCCGCCGCCCCGGCGCCGCTGACCGACCTCAGTTGCCGGTCATCGCATTGGTGACCTTGTTGGCGGTGTCGCCCCAGCTGCTGGCATTACCCTGGCCCAGCGCCTTGAGGCCGGCCAGGAAGCCCACGGCGACCAGGAGGGCGATGAGCCCATACTCGATGGATGTCGCGCCTCTGGCATCACACCCAAAACGGCGCACCAGACCGTTGATCCGCACCATCTCGAGTCCCCTCCCACGTCCTCGGTTCGCGGGACGCTCAGAGGAGGTCCCGCAGCATCGCTTTCAACGGCTCGTCGGCCGGCGGCATCTCGTAGTCGCCGAGCCGCTTTGCCCGAACCCAGGCAAGCTCCTGGCCCTGCCTCGCCGTCACCTGGCCCTCCCACTTGCGGCACGCGTAGAGTGGCATCAGCAGGTGAAACGCCTCGTAGCCGTGGCTGGCGAAGGTCAGCGGCGCCAGACACTTCGGCGCGACCACGATCCCGAGCTCCTCCTCGAGCTCGCGGACCAAGGCCGCTTCCGGTGTCTCGCCAGGCTCCACCTTGCCGCCCGGGAACTCCCAGAGCCCCTCGAGCGGCCGTCCCGGAGGACGCTTCGCCAGCAGCACACGCCCGTCGACGTCGATCAGCGCGCAGGCCGCGACCAGCAGGATGTCTTGGCCCATGCTCGTGCCCACTCTAGCGCGCCTGTGTTAACGCCCCGCCAGCCGGGGTTGTTAACGGCCGTAGACGTTAACGAGGTGCAAATGCCGGCTTGCGTCTCAGCTGCGGTAGTCCGCATTGATCGAGATGTAGTCGTGGGTGAGGTCGCAGGTCCATACGGTGGCCTTGGCCGTGCCGACGCCGACGTCGGCGCGCACCACGATCTCGCGCCCCTTCATGTAGGCCGCAACCGCCTCCTCCACGTACTCGGCCGCCCGCTCGCCCTCACGGGCGACCATGTGCGGGCCGAACCAGATCGACAGCTTGTCGCGGTCGGCGGCCTCGCCGGACTTGCCGATGGCCATCACCACGCGCCCCCAGTTGGGGTCCTCGCCGAAAATAGCCGCCTTCAGGATCGGCGAATTGGCACAGCAAAGCGCGATGCGGCGCGCCGCGGCCCAGCTCTCTGCTCCGCCGATCTCGATGGTGACGAACTTGGAGAGGCCTTCGCCGTCCTTGGCGACCTGGATGGCGAGATCGCGCATGAGGTCGTGCAAGGCCGCGCCGAACGGCCACAGGCGCGCATCGGTCGCCGCCTCGATGCGCCGCTGACCGCGCTTTGTCGCGGCGCCCGTCGCAAACAGCAGGCAGGTGTCGCTCGTCGAGGTATCGCCGTCCACCGTCATGCAGTTGAAGGTGGTCTCCACATGCTCGGAGAGCAGGCTCTGCAGCGCCGGCTGGGCAATGGCCGCATCGGTGAAGATGAAGCACAGCATGGTGGCCATGTCCGGTGCGATCATGCCGGCGCCCTTGCAGAAGCCGTTGATCGTCACGGGTACGCCATCGATCTCGGCCGTGCGCGTGGCGAGCTTCGGGTAGGTGTCGGTCGTCATGATCGCGCGCGCGCCGATCTCGAAGGAGTCGGGCTTGGCCGCGGCGATGAGGCCGCCCAGCAGATGCGTGAACCTGGCCGCATCGAGCGCCTCGCCGATCACGCCCGTCGAGGCGATGAAGACCTCGCGCGGCTCGCATCCCGCGGCCTTGGCTGCGGCCTCTGCCGTCATGCGCGTGGCTTCGCTGCCCTTCTTGCCGGTGAAGGCATTGGCGTTGCCCGAGTTGACGACCAGCGCGCGCGCCTTGCCGTACTCGAGGCTCTCGCGGCACCACAGCACCGGCGCGGAGCAGGTCTTGGACTTGGTGAGGACACCCGCGACCGTCGTGCCGGGATCGAGCACCGCCGCCATCAGGTCGGTGCGGCCGCGGTAGCGGATCCCCGCCTCGCAGGCAGCGAGGCGCACGCCGGGCACGACCGGCATGTCGGGCAACCGCGCGGGCGCGAACGGTGACGGCTTGGCCGCCGCCTTGGCCATGGCACTCCTCCTTGGATGCTTGCGGTTGCTTAGGGGCCTGCCGGCCCTTGCTGCGGCCGCGGCCTATTGCTTCGGCCGACCGCCCGCCCGCTCCTTCTCGATCGATCCCTTGATCTCCGGATCGATGTACTCGATCTGGGCCTTACCCCTCAAGTCCGCCGCGATCTGCTGGGCCTTCTGGTGGATCAGGTGCGCAACCACCCGCTCCTTGACCGCCTCGAACGCCGGCGCGGCGCGCTGGCGGCGGTCGTCCACCTTGATGATATGCCAGCCGAACTGGCTTTCGACCGGCTCGCTCACCTCGCCCTTCTTGAGATTGAACGCGGCCTCCTCGAACTGGGGCACCATCTGCCCGCGCGTAAAGAAGCCGAGCTCGCCGCCCTGGTCCTTGGAGCCGGGGTCCTTGGAATGCTCCTTGGCGAGCTGCGCGAAGTCGCTGCCGTGGGCGATCTTCTCGTAAATCTCGCGTGCCTTGTCCTTGCTCTCGACCAGGATGTGGCGAGCGCGCACCTCCTCCTCCGGCTTCATGGCGCCGACCTGGCCGGCGTAGTATTTTCTGGCGTCCGCGTCGTTGATGGTCCCCCGCACGCTCTTGTCGAAATAGGCATCGCGCAGCGCGCGCCGGCGCCAGTACTGCAGGCGCTCGTTGAAGGCCGCGCCGGAGCCCAGCTGCTCACCCTCCGCTGCGTCGGCGAAGAGCTGGTTCTCGATCAGGAACTCCAGGAGGACACGGCGCCTGGTCGACTCGGGCAGCGAGCCGAGATCGCTGCCGATCTCGGCCTCGGCGAGCCGCATGTCCGCATCCGTGATGGTCTTGCCGTTGACCCTGGCGATGACGCGCTCCTGCGCCTGCGACGGCGGAGTGCCGGCCGGGACCAGCAGCGCGGCAGACGCCGCGACAACGACGGCGGACAGGATGTGCCTCATTCTGACGTGATCCTTTGCTCGCACCGCACCCGCCCACCGGCCGGATGTGCCGAGGGGGAATTCGCGACCGGGTCGCGCCACGGCATAGCCCCAAATTGCGGCTGCGCAATGGGCGAACTGCGGCCGGCCGGCTGCAGCGGGCGGCCTTCGTTGACAATGCATGTGCTGGTCCTTATCTCAAGATGGGCCCGGCGGGACCGGCCATTCGCAAGGCGCTTCTACGCGCGGGTTTGCTATTGTTCCCTTCACCCGAGGCTGCACTGGAGCCGAGGCTTGTGGGCGCCGCGCTGGTAGGGCTTACGGGGTGGCGCCTGCTTGCGCAAGCGTCGGGGGATTCATTGTCCGCAAGGCTTCCGGCCAAGGGCACCTGGATGTGAGGAACCGCTAGCATGCTGTCTATCGGCGCGATTGCGGCCAAGGTCTTCGGAACCTCGAACGATCGCAAGCTCAAGGCCTACCGGCCCCGGGTCGAGGCCATCAATGCGCTCGAGCCTGAGCTGGAACGCCTCTCGGACGCCGAGCTGAGAGCCCGTACCGACGTCTTCCGCAAGCAGCTGGCCGAGGGCGCCGACCTCGACGACCTGCTCGTGCCTGCTTTCGCCACGGTGCGCGAGGCGGCCAAACGCACGCTCGGCCAGCGGCATTTCGACGTGCAGCTCATCGGCGGCATGGTGCTGCATGAGGGCAAGATTGCCGAGATGAAGACCGGCGAAGGCAAGACGCTGGTGGCCACGCTCGCTGTCTACCTCAACGCACTCGCCGGCAAGGGCGTGCATGTCGTCACGGTCAACGACTACCTGGCCAAGCGCGACTCCGAGTGGATGGGCCGCATCTACAAATTCCTCGGCCTCACCGTCGGCGTCGTGGTGCACGAGCTCGACGACGACCAGCGCCGCGCGCAGTACGCGTGCGACGTCACCTACGCCACCAACAACGAGCTGGGCTTCGACTACCTGCGCGACAACATGAAGATGACAGCGCGCGAGATGGTGCAGCGCAGCCATGCTTACGCCATCGTCGACGAGGTGGACTCCATTTTGATCGACGAGGCGCGCACGCCGCTCATCATCTCGGGCCCGGTCGAGGACCGCGCCGAGCTCTACAACGCCATCGACGAGCTGATGCGCCGGCTGGTGGCGGAGTCCGACAAGGTCGAACGGGAGCTCAAGGCCTCCCACAGCAAGGAGGAGCTGAAGGAGGTCATCAAGACCAAGGGGCTGATCGAGCTCGACGAGAAGCAGCGCCAGGTCGCCTTCACCGAGCCCGGAAACGAGCGGCTGGAGCAGCTGCTTGGGGAGAAGGACTTGCTCAAGGGTGCCTCGCTCTACGACATCGAGAGCGTCACCGTCGTGCATCATGCCAATCAGGCGCTGAAGGCGCACAAGCTCTTCATGCGCGACCGCGACTACATCGTGAAGGCGGGCGAGGTCATCATCATCGACGAGTTCACCGGCCGCATGATGCATGGCCGGCGCTACTCGGAAGGGCTGCACCAGGCGCTCGAGGCCAAGGAGCACGTGAAGATCCAGCCCGAGAACCAGACACTGGCCTCCATCACCTTCCAGAATTACTTCCGGCTTTATGCGAAGCTCGCCGGCATGACGGGAACGGCCGCCACCGAAGCCAACGAGTTCCTCGACATTTACAAGCTCGACGTGATCGAGATCCCCACCAACCGCCCAGTCGACCGCAGGGACGAGCACGACGAGGTGTACCGCACGTCGAAGGAGAAGGCGCGCGCCATCGTCGCCGAGATCGCCGACTGCTACCGCCGCGGTCAACCCATCCTCGTCGGCACGGTGTCGATCGAGAAGTCGGAGATCCTGTCGGGCCTCCTCAAGGACCGCACCTACATCCGCGAGCTCGGCCAGTATCTCAAGAAGCAGGCCGACAGCCTCAAGCCGGGCAAGGAAGACGAACTCAAGGCCCAGCTCGACGAGGTGGGCGGCTACCTGGTCGATCTCGCCAAGAGGAACAGCGGCGACGCGATCCCGCATCAGGTGCTCAATGCCCGCTATCACGAGCAGGAGGCCATGATCATCGCCCAGGCCGGCGTGCCGGGCACCGTGACGATCGCCACAAACATGGCCGGCCGCGGCACCGACATCCAGCTCGGCGGCAACGACCGCTATCGCGCGCGCGACTGGCTGAAGGAGGAGGTCGAGGCGGGGCGCGCGGCGGCCGCGTGGGACCAGGGTGACAGCCAGGAAGGCCTGCGCCAGTGGATCGACGACATCCTCAATCTCGGCGACGAATGGATCGACGGCCGCCTCGGAGCCTGGGTCGATAGCAAGCTCGCCGACTGGACCAAGGAGCAGTCGGCCGCCGGGCGCGAGCCGACCGCGCGGGAGATCGCCCGCAAGAGGGCGGAGATCGAAGGGGAGCGCCGGCTGATGGCGGGCAAGCGCGCCGAGCTCGCGAGGGAATACGCCAAGCTTCAGGCCCGCGGCTCCGAGGGCGGCCGGGCCGGCCGGCTCAACGGCCACGGCGAGCCGAACATCGAGGAGTGGTCCGACGATGGCCTGCGTCGCGAGGCACGCACGTGGGAGCAGGACGCTGCGGGCGCGTGGCACCTCGGCGCAATGAGCGAGGCCGTGTTCCGCTTCATGAGCGAGCGGCTGCGCGATTGGGAAGAGAAGCAGAAGGCGCAGGGTCGCGAGCCGGCTCCCGCCGACATCTCGGCAATGCGCGCCGCACTCGTGGCGAAGCTCGGCGAGGTCAAGACCAGGTGCGCCGAAATCCAGGCCGACGTGGCCGAGAAGAAGCAAAGATCCATCGAGGCGGGCGGGCTCTACGTGCTCGGCACGGAGCGGCATGAGAGCCGGCGCATCGACAACCAGCTGCGTGGCCGCTCCGGCCGCCAGGGCGACCCGGGGCGTTCCAAATTCTACCTGTCCCTCGAGGACGACCTGATGCGCATCTTCGGCTCCGACCGCATGGACGGCATGCTGCAGAGGCTGGGGCTGCAGGAGGGTGAGGCGATCACGCACCCCTGGATCAACAAGGCGCTGGAGAAGGCGCAGCAGAAGGTCGAGGCGCGCAACTTTGATTCACGCAAGTACGTGCTCAAGTACGACGACGTGATGAACGATCAGCGCAAGGTGATCTTCGAGCACCGCATCGACATCATGGGGCGCGACGACGTGAGCGACACGGTCGTCGATCTGCGCAACCAGGTGGTGCGCGAGCTGGTCGCCGAGTGCATCCCGCCCAACGCCTATGCCGAGCAGTGGAACTCGGGCAAGCTCAAGGAGGAGGTGAACCGCATCTTCGGCCTCGACCTGCCCATCGAGCGCTGGGCCGCGGAGGAGGGCATCGCCGACGAGGAGATCAGCGAGCGGCTGCTCAAGGCGATCGACGAGAAGGCCCTGGCGAAGGAGGCCGAGTTCGGCGCCGCGACGATGCGGCAAATCGAGAAGATGGTGCTGCTGCAGACGCTCGATCACCTGTGGCGGGAGCACCTCGTCACGCTCGAGCATCTGCGCCAGGTGATCGGCTTCCGCAGCTACGGCCAGCGCGATCCGCTCAACGAGTACAAATCGGAAGGCTTCCACCTGTTCGAGACCATGCTCGCCAACCTGCGCGAGGCGGTGACCGGGCAGCTCATGCATATCGAGAGCATGCCGCCCGAGGAGGAGGAGCCCGTCTTCCATCCCGTGGAACTGCCGCCCATGCAGGCACACCATGTCGATCCCTTCACGGGGGAGGACGAGCTTGCCATGGCGGACGCCGCCCTGGCCGCCGCCGACCGTCCCGAGGCCCGCGCGCCGGCCCCGGAACGGCGGGCACCGCTGCAGACCCGGCGGGCGGCCGGCGCTCTCGATCCCAAGGACCCCGCGACCTGGGGCAAAGTGGCGCGCAACGCGCCCTGCCCTTGCGGCTCGGGCAAGAAGTACAAGCATTGCCACGGCAAGCACGACTGAACGGCCCGCGTCCGGCGTCTGACGCGGCGATGAGCCGGCCCAGAGAGCCGCTACGCCGGGCTTGGGGTTAACCGCGCCCTACCGGCGCCACAGCGGCGTGCATATCGGCCCGCACTGAAAATTAAGGGCTGCTCAATAAGTTGGGCGAGACTTGACGGCCGGCTTCGCCGCCGGCGCTGCGCCTTGCCCTCCCTGCAGCACCCCAGGCACCTTCCAAGCGGGAACGGCACAAGCGCAGGCCCCGGCGACCGGCACGGAGACCGCGCGGGCGACGATGCAGACCGTTCTGTTCGACGACAAGGGCGATATGTGGGACGCCAAGTCCCGCAGCCTCGCCGAGGAGCTGGGCGCGTCGCTCTCTCCCGGCGAGCTCGCCAAGTACGTCGTCAGAAATCTCGGTTTCGTCGCGGCCGCCGAGAACGAGGGCTCGGTGAGCGTGCGCGTGCGTCCGGCCGTCGTCTCCTCGATGGCGCTGGCCGCCTTCATCTATTGGCTGCACGACCGGACGGTGGCTCGGGTTCTGATCTCGTTCCTCGACCGGGAATGGTCGCATGAGCTCGTGGCCTCGCGCGAGGAGGCCGTCAACAGGCTGCTCGACCGCTCGCGCTTCATACCCCGCGACCGCGAGGGCGACTTCCTCAAGAAGCCGAAGCGCCTGCACGACCTGCCAGACACCAGCCCGCTCCGCGCGGTGCTTGCCGCCTGGGCCGACTCCGACCGCAAGTTCGATCGCGAGCGCCTGCAGCCGGTCATCAAGCGTGCCGTCAACGACCGCTTCGTCCTCGTCGAGGCCTCCGAGGGCTCGCCATCCCTGCGCATCAAGGACGTGGGCGCGGGCTTCGGCACGGCCGCCAACTCCTGGCTGCCACGCTCCATCGGCCTGCGGGTGGAGGACCAGCCGGACTACGCCTACGGCAAATGGGTGACGATGCCCTACCGGCAGGTGCTCAAGACGGGCGAGCCCAGCCTCGACGATGTCGACGCGGTCATCACCTGGCCGCAGCACCCGCGCATCAGCTACCGCTATCGGCGCCTGGTGGTGCCGTTCGGCGGCACGCGCGATTCAACGCTGCTGCTGAGCGTGACGATGGTCGACCCCGACATCAACCTCCGCGTCAAACCCGCTTAGGAACTGGCCGAGGTCCTCGATCAGCTCCGTCGCGCTCATCCACGCGAAGCAGCAGCGTGGGCTGCCGTTCGGCGCATCGATGAGCTGGAGCCCCCACTCGCGATGCGGGTAGCCGAGGCTGTCGATGACACCGCCCCTGGTGGGCCCCTCCATCGCCAGGCCCATTGAATAGTCGATCTGCCAGTGCGTGAACGCATACGCGCGCGAGATGCGCGGGATGATCTTCGAGAGCTCGCGCTTGCGATAGGTCGGATGATACCACACCGCGCCGTTGATGAGCAGCTTGCCGCGCAGCGTCCGGGCGACGCTCGCCGTAACCTCGCAGCGCTCTCCGGGTGCCTTCATGTGCTCCGGGTCGTCGTAGAAGATTCGCAAGCTGACCGCCTGATCGTAAAGCGTGTCGTCGTCGACGACGTAGACGCGGGCGGCCTGCGTGGCGACCACCTCGCCGCGGGCATCGCGGCCGAGCAGGCAGAATGCCCGGTCGGGCGCGAGGCCGCGGGGACAGTAGCGAGGGTCGTACATCGTCGTGAGCCTCGGCCAGCTGTCGCGGTTCTTCTCGTTGACGCGCAGCAGCTCCTCGTAGGTGCCGAAGGACAGCGTGACGCCCCGCCGGCGTGCCGCCGTGTCGGCCTTCAGGAAGAAGCGGCCGAGCAGGTCGACGGGACCGTGCTCGACGGTGATGTCGGTGACCGCGGCAGGATGCCGGAACTCTGGAGCCGTTGCGGGAGCGGGAGCCTTGGCGGTGGGAGCAGGCGAGCTCACGGCGGCGCGCCTCGCGACTGGCTGTGCGCTCATGACTCGAACCTCCTGCCCGCAAACGCAAATATCGACCTATTTTGGTACGAACATTAACCCATTACAATCGCCATCTGGCCGTGCGGCGTCATACGCGCGCCACATCGGACGTGTTGCAGAGGACAGTCGGACTTGCGACTCGTGAGACGGCAAGAGCGAGTGATGTCGAGCAGGCGCCGTTTGCTGAAGGCGCTCGGAGCCGCGGCCGCAGTCGGCGCCGGCGGCTGGGCGCTGCTGTCGGGCGGCCGCGCCAACGCCTACTACCAGGGCCCTGTGTCCGATCACTTCGATGGCGTGCGCTTCTTCAACCCGAGCGGCGCGCGGCCCAAGGGCGCGGGCGCGTTCCTCAAATGGCAGCTGGGCGACCGGGGCGAGCCTTGGCCGTCGAGCTTCGGGAGCCCCTTCCCGCGCGATCGGCCGCCGCCGAGCTTCGACCGCGAAGGGCTGCGCGTCGTCCACGTGGGTCACGCGAGCTTCCTCATCCAGACGCGCGGCAGAAACGTGCTCCTCGATCCCGTATGGGCCGAGCGCGCGAGCCCATTCTCGTTCGCGGGCCCGCGCCGCGCGAACGCTCCAGGCATCGCCTTCGAGGACTTGCCTCGCATCGATGCGGTTCTGGTGACCCACAACCACTACGACCACATGGACATCGACACGATCGGGCGGCTCTGGCAGCGCTTCCGCCCGCACATCGTCACCCCGCTCGGCAACGACACCATCCTGCGGCACGGAGCGCCGGACCTGCAGGCGAGCGTCGTCGACTGGGACGATGTGGTCGACCTCGGCGACGGGCTGCGCGTGCACGTGGAGCCCACCGTGCACTGGTCGGCGCGCGGCACCGGTGACCGCATGCACGCCTTGTGGGCGAGCTTCGTCCTGGAGGCCGCGGGGCGCCGCATCTACTGCGTCGGCGACACAGGCTTCGGCGACGGAGCGACCTTCGCCCGCGTGCGCCGGCGCCATCCGGGGCTCGCGCTGGCGCTGCTGCCGATCGGCGCCTACGAGCCGCGCTGGTTCATGCGCAACCACCACATGAACCCCGCGGAAGCCGTCGAGGCGCTGCGCCTGTCAGGCGCGGCGCAGGCCTTCGGCCACCACTGGGGCACGTTCCGCCTCACCAACGAGGGCATCGAGCGGCCGGCGAAGGATCTCGCCGCGGCGCTGGCCAGCCGCGCCATGCCCGCCGATCGCTTCGCCGCGCTGCGCCCCGGCGAAGTGCGGCTCGTGGCGTAGCCGGCACAGCCGAACGCGGATCTCATTCGCATTGTCTGCAGGCCAAAATCGGTGGCATCCGCCTCGGCGACGGCTACACTCGCATTCCCGCGCCGACCAAACTCCGCCGAGCAGGAACGATATTGAGACTCTCCATCGTCATCGGAGCCTACAACATGGCGCGGGAGCTTCCGCGCACGCTGTTGTCGGCCTCGAGCCCCTACCAGAAGGACGTCGACCCCGCAGACTACGAGGTGATCGTGGTCGACAACGGCTCGCAACCGCCGATGGCCATGCCCGAGGCGCTGATGGCCTCCCTCCGTCCGCGCCCCGAGATCGTCTACGTGCCGGACGCTCCACCCTCGCCGGTCGCAGCCCTCAACCGGGCGGCGTTCACGCGCGCCAGGGGCGAGCACGTGCTGATCGCTATCGACGGCGCGCGCATCTTCTCGGACCGGCTGGTGGCGAACGTGCTGAGGGCTCATGCCATGCTGCCCGACGCCCTCGTCTACACGCTCGCCTGCCACATCGGGCCCAAGGTGCAGATGGACTCGACCAAGGAAGGCTACAATGCGGCTGTCGAAGACCGGCTGATCGCCGCCAGCGGCTGGCCCCGGCGGCCGGAGGGCCTCTACGAGATCTCGGTACTCGCCGGATCCTCGGACAAGGGCTTCTTCGAGCCCGTCAGTGAAAGCAATGCCTTCTCTCTGCCGCGATCTCTTCTCACCCGCCACCGCGGCTACGACGAGCGCTTCGTCTCGCCGGGAGCCGGCCTCGCCAACCTCGAACTCTTCGCGCGCTACGCGACCTTGCCGGCCGCCCGCAACGTATGCCTGCTCTCGGATGTCACCTTCCATCAGGTGCACGGCGGCGTCGCGACATCAGGAAAGAGCGCTCTGGACAACTTCAAGGCCGAGTACCAGGAGATCTTCGGCCGCCCGTATGCCCGGCCCCAATACGAGATGCTGCATCTGGGGCCGATCCGGGGGGAGGTCTTGCGCTTGATGCGCGCAGAGTAGACCGTCGAGGACCGCTTGCCTTGGGGATCGTATGCGCTAGGCTCGCCTGCCAGAGCCTCTCTTCGCGCGAGGTGGGCCATGCGACAAAGTGCGATCAGCTATTTCGCCGACATGGTGCTCTCGCCGCTTCTCGCCGTCGTCCTTTGCGGCGTCGCGCTCGTGAACATCACGCGGCTCGGATTTGTGCAGTGGCTCGCGGCCGCGTTCGCCGGGGCGGCGTTCTGGACGCTCTTCGAATACGCCATGCATCGCGTGATCTATCACCATTTTCCCGTCTTCAGGGGATATCACGGCGCGCATCACGCGAGCCCGCGGGCCTATATCGGCGCACCGCCCGTCGTTGCCACGGGCGCCGTGTTCCTCATCGGCTTTGCGCCGGTCGCCGCGTTCTCTCCCTTGACCGCCAACGGCGTCTCGGTGGGCATGCTGCTGGGCTATACCGTCTACGCGCTCGTGCACCACGCGTGTCACTTCTGGACGCCACGTAGGGGCACCTATCTCCATCGCCTGAGACTCCATCATGCCTTGCATCACCATCGCAGCGACGAGGGCAACTTCGGCGTGACGACGCCGTTCTGGGACCACGTGTTCGGCACACGGATACGATGACGGGGGCTATAGGCTCGACCGCAGCATCGCCCATCGCCGCCTGATCTCGCGCATCAACAGCGCTGCGTAGGTGCGCAGCTTCATCGCCGCTGCACCAAGCACGGGTTGCAGCGCCCGCACCGTAGGCTTGATGCGTCGCGCGGCGGCAGCGAGCGCGCGCCTGGCGCGCTCCTTCCACACGCGCCCCACACGCCACACCCATGACGCGCGCACCCGTGCCGTCAGCGCCTCCTGCCAGGGCATCACCGTGTCATAGCTGCGCGCGAACCATCCGATCTGCATGAGCGCCGGCCGAGTCAGCATGAAGAGGCGGGCGATGAGCGCGGTCGCCACCACCTTGGCGGCGACGAACAGCAGCCCTGCCAGCAGCACCTGGCCGTTGGCAATGAGCAGGAGCGCCAGCAGCTTCAGGGGCAGCAGCAGCGTCGTCGGCAGGACGAACACGACGAGCGCGGCATAGGGAGGCAGACGGATGATCAGGGCTTCGAGCGCCGCCCACGGCCGCCATCGCGCCAGCCGGCCGAGAAGATCGGCCAGCGGCTGCCATCCCCACTCCTCGAAGACGATGATGAGCGCGAGCAGGATCTCGAGCGCGGTCCGGATCACGGGCCGCGCGATGCGCCAGCCTGCAGCCACGAGCGGCGCGAGCACACGCCAGGTCTCTCTGGCAATCTTGGCCGCTCTTGCGGCGAAGCGCTTCAGCTGCTGCACGGGCAGACCTGGCAGTTTCGCAACGTCGGCGTCACGGCGAGTTGATGGAGCGAGCGGCGATTTCCCTCGCCCGGCCGTTGCGCAGCACACGGTGGATGGCTAGAGTGCCGATCGTGCCACAAATTCTTGGTGGCCCTCAAGAATGACGTTCCTTTAGCGATACGGAGCATCTCATGTTCAGACAAGGCCCAGTCGGTGGCGATGGTGGCGGTTCCTATTCCCTGACCCCCGACCATCCCGATGATCGAATCTCGAGAGTGAACTGCCGTTCCGGGGCGTTCGTGGACCGGCTGATCGTCACGTTCGTGCGGCCCAATGGTCAGCACTACACGAAGGAGACGGGCGGGAACGGCGGCGGCCTGGGGACGCCGCTGGACATTCCGCGCGATGATGCCATCGTCGAGGTTTCCGGCCGCTCCGGATCCTTTGTCGACTTCCTGGAGATCAGGACCAGGAAGGGGCGGACCCAGCGCTGGGGCGGGCCGGGAGGCCTCCCCTACACGTTCGCCGTCCCCGGCGGCAACAACGTCCTCGTCGGTTTCTGGGGACGCTCGGGCGCCTTCGTCGACGGATTGGGCGTCGACTACCTCACGCAGTAGCACCATCGGCGGCCCCGCGTGGCCAATAATGGCAGCGCCTGAGGCCCTCGGGAGCGGCCATCGGGCGTGAATGCTCGCCTCAGGTCGAGGATTGCAATTGGGCTTCGGGCGCGCCGCCGGCGCTCTCGGCCGCGCTCGCACCCGCCTCCGCAGCCGGTGCGAGGCGGCCATCCTTGATGCGCTGTCCCTCCTCGGCCAGCGCCTCGGCCAGCACCTCGCGCGCCTTCTCCGCCTGGCGCTGGCGGTTCCACAGGCTGGCGTAGAGGCCGCCTCTGGCGAGCAACTCGCCATGCGTGCCCTGCTCGACGAGGCGGCCGCCGTCGAGCACCAGGATGCGGTCGGCGTTGACGATGGTGGAGAGCCGGTGGGCGATCACCACCGTGGTGCGATTGCGCGACACCTGGTCGAGCGCGTCCTGGATCTCCTTCTCGGTGTGGCTGTCGAGCGCGCTCGTGGCCTCGTCGAGCAGCAGGATCGGCGGGCCCTTGAGGATCGTGCGGGCGATCGCCACGCGCTGCTTCTCGCCGCCCGAGAGCTTCAGCCCGCGCTCGCCGACGATGGTGCCGTAGCCGTCGGGGAGCGTGCGGATGAAGGCGTCGATCTGGGCGAGCCGCGCCGCCTCGCGCACCTCCTCGTCGGTGGCGTCCGGGCGGCCATAGCGGATGTTGTAGAGGATCGTATCGTTGAACAGCACCGTGTCCTGCGGCACCACGCCGAGCGCCGCGCGCAGCGAGGCCTGGGTCACGTCGCGAATATCCTGGCCGTCGATGGTGACGTGACCGCCCGCCACGTCGTAGAAGCGCAGCAGGATGCGCGACACCGTCGACTTGCCGGCACCCGAGGGACCGACGATGGCGACCACCTTGCCCGCCGGCACCTCGAAGGAGAGGCCGTCGAGGATGAGGCGCTCGGGCTCGTAGCGGAACTTCACGTCCTCGAAGCGGATGGTCCCGCCGGATACCGCCAGCGGCCGCGCGCCCGGCCGGTCCGCGACCTCGGGGCTCTGCGCCAGCACATCCATCATGCGCTCTATGTCGGTGAGCGACTGCTTGATCTCGCGGTAGACCATGCCCATGAAGTTGAGCGGAATGAAGAGCTGCAGCATCAGCGCGTTGACCATCACGAAATGGCCGACGGTCTTGCTGCCGGCGATGATGTCGAGGACGGCGAGCGTCATGCACGCCGTGAGCGCCACGGTGAACACGATCGCCTGGCCCGTGTTGAGCACCGCCAGCGACGTGTAGCTTTTGATGCTGGCCTGCTCGTAGGCCGCGACCGACTGATCGTAGCGCCTGGCCTCGCGCTCCTCCGCGCCGAAATACTTGACCGTCTCGTAGTTGAGCAGACTGTCGATCGCCTTGGTGTTGGCGTCGCTGTCGCTCTCGTTCATGGTGCGACGAATCTTGATGCGCCAGTCGGTGGCGCTGACCGTGAACCAGAGATACACGGCGATCATCGCCGCCACGATAGCGGCATAGCGCCAGTCGAACTCGAACGTCAGCACGCCCAGCACCAGCGCAAACTCCACGATGGTCGGCACGAACGTCATCAGGGTCATGCGCGTGATATTCTCGATGCCGGTGCGGCCGCGCTCGAGCACGCGGGTGAGGCCGCCGGTCTTGCGCTCCAGGTGGAACCGCAGCGAGAGGCGGTGCATGTGCTCGAAGGTGGTGAGCGCCAGCTTGCGCACGGCATGCATGGCGACCTTGGCGAACATTCCTTCACGCACCTGCACGAGCAGCGTCATGGCGATGCGCGTGAGCCCGTAGAGAAGTGTGGCGAGCACGGGCGCCCCCACCAGCCACTTGACCGTCTCGCTGGCGGGAACGTTGCCGCCTGATGCCGCCACCAGCGCGTCGGTTGCCCACTTGAAGGTGAACGGCATCGCCACGGTGACGAGCTTGGCGATCAGCATCAGCACCAGCGAGACGACGACGGTGGCCTGCAGGTCCGGCCGGTCGTGGGGCCAGACGTAGGGCGCCAGCGCCCGCGCGACGCGGAGCTGGCCTGAGCCCCGTGCGGGCCGCCCGCCGGAGTTCCGGTCGGGGCCGCTTGCCGCTGCGGCATGGAAGCGTTGCATGCCCGTGGCTTTAGCGCCCGATGCCGCGCTTGTCGATTGCGTTCTGGGCGCCGGGCCCCGCACGTCGCTTCCGCTCTCGCGCTGCAACAGCAGTGTCCCGCTCATTCATACCCGCCGGCGGCGCAGGCTACGCGTGCCGTCTCACGCGCGGCAGGTAAAGCCGCTGGCAGGGGCTGATGCGATTGGGATCGTGCACACGGCGCCGGTTGGCCGCGTAGATGCGCTTGTAGCGCCAGCCGGCGCCGTAGTGCTTCTCCGCAATGCGCCATAATGTGTCGCCGCGCGCGACGACATACCATCCGGGCGTCTCGATCTGCGTGCCGGCCGCCTCGCAGGTGCGCGATGCGACGCGCTCCCGGTAGGCCCTGCGCTTGGCCTTGGCCGCAGCGAGCCTGGCCGGCCGTCGAGGCTTCTCCGCCCGCGACGGCGCGGCATGACCAGCCTCCGCCGTTTTCGGTTCTGCCGCGTTGCCCGCCTTCGGGCTCGCCTTGGCGTCAGCCGCCTTGCCTGGAAGCGCCTTTGCAGCCTCGCTCGGAGATTTCGCCGCTTGTGCCGCCTTCTCGGCAGCGCGGGCCTTCGCCGCGGCCTGCGCGGCCAGGCGGCGCTCCTCGGCATCCTTGGCCTTCAGCTCGGCCAGGCGCTTGGCCTCCGCCTCCTCCTTGGCCTTCTTCTCATGCCGTTCCTCGACGCGGCGGCGCTCCTCCTCGGCCGCCATGCGGGCAAGCGCGGCGCGCCTGTCCTGCTCGGCCTTCCTGCCCTCGTCTGCCTTGCGCGCCTCCTCAGCGCGCCGCGCCTCCGCGGCCTTCTTGACCTCCTCGGCCTTCTTCCTGGCTTCCGCCTTCTTGGCTTCAGCCGCCTGCTTGGCCTCCTCCAGCCGCCGCGCGTGCTCGGCCCGCCTCGCCGCCGCCTCCTTCCTTGCCTCCTCGGCCTTGCGGGCCTCTTCGGCCGCCTTAGCTTCCGCAGCGCGCTTGGCCTCGGCGGCCCGCTTCGCGTCCTCCGCCGCCTTCGCCTCCCGAGCTTTGCGCGCGTCCTCTGCCGCCTTGGCCTCGGCAGCCGCCTTCTTCGCGGCCTCCGCCTTGCGTGCGTCGTCAGCTGCCCTCGCCTCGGCCGCGCGCTTGGCCTCGGCTGCGCGACGGGCCTCCTCGGCGCGCTTGGCATCCTCCGCGACCTTGGCCTCGTGAGCCTTGCGTGCCTCCGCGGCCTTCCTGGCCTCTTCAGCCTTTTTCGCAGCCTCCGCCTTCCTTGCTTCCTCGGCCGCCTTGGCCTCGGCATGCTTCTGCTTTTTGGCCTGCTCGGCCTTCAGGGCCTCCTCGGTCTTCTTGACCTCCGTCTCGCGCTTGGCCGCCTCGGCGCGCCGCGTCTCGGCGAGCTTGCGCTCCTCCTCGGTGCGGGGCACGGGAACCGCGGGCGCCGGAGCCTGTGCCACCTTCGGACTCGTGGGCTCGGGGGCCTTCTCGGGCGGCCTATCCGCAGCACCCGTTGTGCCTTGGCTTGCCGGCGTCGACGGCTTGGCCTCCCGGCTGACCTCCGTCTTGGGCGGTGCGGCGCGCTCGGCGAGCTTGCGCATGATCTCCTGGAAGCGCTCGCCGGACTGCGTCACCCAGTCCCGCACGCCCGCATCTCCGGACGGCGCCGGCGCGGTGGCGACGCGACCAGGCTGCGGCTTTGCCCCCGGTGTCCGGCTGCCGCCCTGGCCGAGCTTCTCCATCAGCGACCGGTACTCGCGATTGGAGTAGTCGAGCCACCTGCGCGCAACCGACCAGGGCCCACCGCCGTCGGCCGGTCCGGTCGCGGGCTGCTTCACCTGGGCCTCGGCCAGACGGTCCTCCTTCAGCACCTCGCCGAACTTGCGGGATGCGGCCTGGGCCAAGTCCTCGGCGCGCGCACGCAGCCGCTCGGCCTCGAGCGCGCGGTCCGCCGGCTCGGGCCGAGCCGCGGCGAACGCGCCGCCCACCGCGAGCGCCGCCACCGCCGCAATGCCCAAGAGAGCAGCCTTCATGACAGCTTCGCCTCCCCTGACAAGACAAAAGTCCAGATATTTCCGATCTTTGCAGCAGAATGCTGCGATGCTCCCGCAGGCGCGCGCCCCAAACTTAACCAAGTCGCGACGCCGTCGCAAACGCGCGACCTTTGCGCCCTCGCAGGCCTCCCGGAAGTGTGTCATGGGCGGCACGCGGCCCCAATTTGGCCGCCTCCTGCGTTACGCTTCACGGTTCGGCGACCCTCCCCATGACAAGGGCGAGGCGCAGGGTGCAAGGTGTGGACGACGGCGGCCCAGGAAGAAGGAAGCAAATGCAGAAAGCACACAAGGCCAGCCCGGCGGGCAAGCGCCGCGTCCGCAACGTCTGCGTCTACTGCGGCTCGAACGTCGGCACCAACCCCGCTTACGCCAGTGCCGCGCGCCAGCTCGGGGCCATCATGGCCGCTGACGGCATCGGCCTCGTCTACGGCGGCGGCGGACTCGGCCTCATGGGCGAGTTGGCACGCTCGGTGCTGGCGCACGGCGGCCGCGTCACCGGCATCATCCCGGCCTTCCTCTCGAAAAAGGAGCGCATGCTGCGCGACGCCGACGAGCTCATCGTCGTCGAGGACATGCACCAGCGCAAGAAGCTGATGTTCGACAAGTCTGACGCCTTCGTGGCTCTCCCCGGCGGCATCGGCACGCTGGAGGAGCTCGTCGAGCAGCTCACCTGGGCGCAGCTCGGGCGCCACGCCAAGCCCATCGTGCTGGTCAACATCGACGGCTTCTGGGAGCCCCTGCTCGGGTTGCTGCACCACATGAAGGAGGAAGCCTTCATCCGCCGCGACATGGAGGTGCGCTTCCTTACCGTCGACCGCGCCGAGGACGTGATCCCCGCCATCCTCGCCGCCGCCGAGCAGGCAGCACCGGAGGCGGAAGCCGAGCTGAGCGAGAAGTTCTGATCGCCAGCGCCCGGCATCTGGCGGCACGGCAAGCATAGCCCTGGAGCCTGCGAGCCCTTATGCTGTCCGCGCAAGGCCGGCGGGCACGGGCGCGGCGCCGGTGGGGGGACCAGAGCCGTGACGCTGCTTCTCGATGACAGCCGCCGCCGCGAGCACAAGCTGCGCAACGATGTGCACTCGGCCGTGCTGATCGGAGGCCTGGGCCTCGTCACCACCTTCTCGGTATGGCTCATCTGGTCGTGGACCGGCGTGCTCGTCACGCTCGTGTGGCTCGCAGGGCTCTACGTGTTCGCCCCGCGCCTGCCGCCCGAGATCATGATGCGCATGTACCGCGCGCGGCCGCTCGACCAGGGCCACGGCGGGCAGATCGCCTACGTCGTCGAGGAGCTGAGCCGCCGGGCCGGGCTGCCGGCTGCGCCGGCGGTCTACGTCGTTCCCAGCATGACGCTCAATGCCTTCGCCGCCGGATCGCGCGAAAAGGCGCTGATCGCCGTCACGGAGGGCCTGTTGCGCCGCCTCTCGCTGCGCGAGCTCGCCGGCGTGCTGGCGCATGAGATCAGCCATGTCCGCAACAACGATCTCGCCGTCATGAGCCTCGCCGACATGATGACGCGGTTCACGCAGGTGCTTTCCTACCTGGCACTGTTCCTCACCATCTTCAACCTGCCGGCGATGCTGCTGGGCGATTCCGACATCTCGCTGCTCGGCCTCCTGCTCCTCTATCTTGCCCCCACCATCGGCAGCCTGCTGCAGCTCGGCCTTTCGCGCACGCGCGAGTACGACGCAGACCTCGAGGGCGCTGAGTTGACCGGCGACCCGCGCGCGCTCGCCTCCGCGCTCGACAAGCTCGAGCGCTATCAGGGAAATTTCTGGGAGGATCTGATGTTTCCCGTTCCGAGCCGCAGGATCCCGCAGCCCTCCCTGCTGCGCTCCCATCCGCCGACCGACCAGCGCGTGGCCCGCCTGCTGGCGTTGGAGAGCCGGGAGCTGGCCCCGCCCATCGAGGTGGTCGAGGAGCCCATGGTCTCCCTCATCGGCCGCGGCCCCGGCTCCATGCAGCCGCGCTACCGGTTTCCCGGCGTGTGGTACTGACGTCACGGCTGCCAAGCGGAGCAAGAGCGGGCAATCCAACCACAAGCGCGACGCTGCGCTTGGGGCTGGTGAACGGCCGCTTTCACGTCGGTCGAGGCTTTGATCTGCGTCTTGGCGCTGTCCGTTCTCGTGCCACCGCAACCCGACGCGCCGCCGCCAGCGCTGCGCGCGCCCAAGCAACAAGCTCATCAGGCTCGTCGAACAGGCGCTCCGGCGCGCGCCAAAAGGCGAGGTCTATGCTGCTGCCCTTCTTCTCGTAGTTGAGGGGCGGAAAGGACTGGGCTTCCTTGAAGGCCACCCGATTGTGGTCATCAACACGGAAGTAGAGTGCGTCGTCCCGCACCATCCCGAGCATCAGCCCGTCGCAGAAAACGCCGGTCTTGCCGAACATGCGCCGCATTGTGACGTGGCCGAGCGGAGCGAGCTGCTCGCGCAGGAACTCGGCAAAGCCGTCGCTGGCAACCATGCTCCATCCTTGCTCCTGGCCCGCCCGGTCCCGGCTCCCGCGAGGTGGCGCCGACGATGCCCCTACGAAAGCACCGTCCACAGCGCGCGCACGAACTGCACGCGCATGCCCACGCGCTCCATGTTGCGGTGGCTCTGGGACAGGAACTCCGCGCCGCTGCACACGAAGTCGACGCCGGCGGCCCGGGCGTCGGCGATGCGGCGGGCGAGCAGCGCGGTCTGCAGGCCGCGGCCCCGGAAAGCCGGATCGGTCGTCGCGTCGGCGCAATAGCCGACCTTGTCGCGCACGTAGAGTATGGCGGCCGCTGCGGGCCGCCCTTCGCAGCGGCCGAGATAGAGCTGCCAGCCGGGCTCGCGAAGCCACGGGCGCACGTTGGCCTTGAACTGCGCGCCGTCGGGAATGCTGCGGCCGGCGATGTAAGCATCGAGGAAGGCCTCCAACGCAGCCGCGCTCTCGACGCGCTCGACGATACCGTCGCCGCCGGCGGTCGGCAGGGCGAGATCCGGCTCACAGATGAGCGAGGTGTGGAAACCCGACTGGTAGTAGCCGAGCCGCGCCAGTTCGCGGCCGAGCGCGGGATCGTAGTAGCCCGGCACCGTCTCGAACTGCGCCTTCACGCCTTGTCCGCGATACCACGCAATCAGCGGCTCGATGTGCTGCTCATGCCCGGCGCGCAGGCCGACAACGCTGTTGAAACCGGGCACGGGCAGATACCGCGCCATCAGCGCCACTGCACCGCCGTCGATGTGACGACAGGCGATGCCCACGGGGTTGCCGGGAATGCGCTCGAGCACAGCCATGCGCGAGAGCGTGTAGGCGATCTCGCACTCGAGGGTGCGGCGCATGAGCCGCAGCGATGGGATGAGCTTCGGCATGCCGGCTCTCATACCCTCATAGGTTGCGTCAAGCGACAGCGATGACGCAACGCCCGATGCGGATCGCGACTTTGCGGTGGGTCGGCGCTACGCTCGACGCGGCCCACGGTCGGCACCGCAGGCCCACCGCCGGAGTTGTTTTCGACATGGGTCGGGTCATGGATTCACTCGACCCGACCCACGCCAGACCAACCTACTGGAGGGCTGCGACGCCGGCCTGCGAGACGACGTCATCCTGCGAGCCGGTGCCGCCGCTCACGCCGATGGCACCAATCAGCTTGCCGCCGGCGATGAGCGGGTTGCCGCCGCGCGAGGCGATGACGTCGTCGAGCGTCGGTAGGTAGGCGTAGAAGCTGCCCTTTCCGAGCAACCGCTCGAAGACCAGGGTAGGACGGCGATAGCGTGCCGCGGTCCGCGCCTTGTGCTGCGAGATGGAAATGGACGCAAACTGGCAGTTGTCCTGCTTCTCGAAATAGACGAGTTCGCCGGACGGACCGACGATTGCGACACACAGGCCGTTCCAGTTCCGTTTCTTGGCTTCTGCGATCGCGCCCGCGGCAACCTTCTTGGCAGTCTCGATGTTGATCTGCTCCCCGTACTGGGGCTGAGTCATCGCGTCCGGTATCGTTTCATTGGGATTGTTCGGATCCGCCGGAACCTGGGCGAGAGCTCCTGTGGCCAGCATGACCGTGGCGCCCACGACTGCGAGAAACGGCAAGCGACCCATTGCTTCCTCCTGTGGATCGATCTTCGAAGATTCCGGAGCTGACGAGCCCGGTTACAGGACCATGGTATACTGCATACCTATCGAAAAGAAGGCGCTGCCGCGCACGCATCGGCTTCCTGGGGGCGCTGCGGGTGAACGGGGAGACGATTCCTGGGGATTGCCCGTCGGCGCCGGGCTAGCTCGGTCTCGTGGTGGAGCGGGCTCTCGTCATCTCGTAGGTTGCGTCGAGCGACAGCGATGACGCAACGCCGGATGCACATCGTGGCTTTGCGGTGGGTCGGCGCTACGCTTGACCCACCCTACGGTCAAACTCGCGGCGCGACAGGCACCAGCCCTGCCCGTGCAGCCAGCAGGTCTCGTCCTCGGCATGCGCCTCGCGGCGCAGAGATTTGACGGTCGGCGTGTCGCCCCGCTTCAGCGCATGATCGAGCTGCCTGGCAGCCTCCGCGTCGCGCACGCCGGCGAAATGGTAGATGCCGACGTAGCTGACGAACCGGGCTGCGAAACTCTCGCCGTCCGGCCGCCGCGCAATGAGCAGGGTCTGCCCCCATCCGCGCTCGCCCGTGAGCGGCAGGAGCAGCTGTCCGCCGGGCGGCAGGGCATCGAGCCACTGCGGCAGGGGATGCGTGGCGCCCGCGCTGGCGACAATGATGTCGGTCGCCTCGGGCACGAATGTCGCCCCGTCGGCGGCCACGGCCGAGGCCTGCGGCCAGGAGCGGAGCCCGTCCACAGCTCTCGCCACCAGGCCTTCCTCGCAGTCGACGGCGGTCACGCGTCCCGAGGGTCCCACGATCTCCGCCAGGATGGCACTGTAGTACCCGGTACCGCACCCCAGGTGCAGCACGCGCTTGCCCGGCGCGAGATCGAGCCGGTCGAACAGCAGCGCCCACAGACCGGGCTGGCCGTTGTTGAGGCCCTTCTCCGGCAGCATACCGATGACGACGTTGTGGTAGACATGAGCCGGATCGGCGTCCTCCGTCGACCAGTACTTGTCGGGCGCGGCGCCGGTGCAGATGAGCCACGGACCAGGCCCCAGGAAGCGCTCGCGCGGCACGCTCGCGAAAGCACGCACCACGGCCGACGATTTCACGGCCGCCACATAGCGCAGCTCCTCGGCGTACCAGGCGCGGACGGTCTCGAGATCGGTCATGGCCGTCTCTCTTCTTCGCCCTCTCCCCGCGAGAGGGGAGACTACGCCGCCTTCCTCGCCTGCGCAGCAATGTCGGCGAGCTGCCGCACCAGCGCGCGCACGGCCTTTAGGCGCGCCTCGGGTTGCGGCCAGTCGGCCTTGAACACCAGCTTGTGGTCGGCCTGCAGCTTCACGTGGCCCTTCGACTGCTGCATGAAGCGCACGAGGCCCTCGGGGTTGGCAAACTGGTTCTTGCGGAAGCTGATGACGGCGCCCTTCGGCCCGGCATCCACTTGGGCGAGGCCGGCCTGGCGGGCGAGGCCCTTGATCTCCACCACGTCGAGCAGGTGCTTCACCTCCTGCGGCAGCTCGCCGAAACGGTCGGCAAGCTCCGCCGCGAACGCATCGATGTCGGCGCGCTCGGTGAGGAGCGAAAGACGGCGGTAGAGGCCGAGGCGCAGCGCCAGGTCGCCCACGTAGGCCTCGGGGATGAGCACCGAGGTACCGAGCGAGATCTGCGGGCTCCATTGCTCCTGGGCCTCGCCGAGATCGCCGCCCTTCATCGCCGCCACCGCCTCCTCCAGCATCGACTGGTAGAGCTCGAAGCCGACCTCGCGGATGTGCCCCGACTGCTCCTCGCCCAGGAGGTTGCCGGCGCCGCGGATGTCCATGTCGTGGCTGGCGAGCGAGAAGCCCGCGCCCAAAGTGTCCAGCGACTGCAGCACCTTGAGGCGCTTCTCCGCACCTTCCGTCAGCCTCTGGTTGGCGGGCGTGGTGAAGTAGGCGTAGGCGCGCGTCTTGGAGCGGCCGACGCGGCCGCGCAGCTGATAAAGCTGGGCCAGGCCGAACATGTCGGCGCGATGCACGATGAGCGTATTGGCATTGGGAATATCGAGGCCGGATTCGACGATGGCCGTGGACAGCAGCACGTCGTACTTGCCGTCATAGAACGCCGTCATCACGTCCTCCAGCGTGCCGGAGGGCAGCTGGCCGTGGGCGCGGGCCACCTTAAGCTCGGGCGTCTCTTCGGCCAGGAACTCGCCCACCTCCTCCAGGTCCGAGATCCGAGGCACCACGTAGAAGGTCTGCCCGCCGCGATATCGCTCGCGCCGCAGGGCCTCGCGGACGATTACCGGATCAAAGGGCGAGATGTAGGTGCGCACGGCGAGCCGATCGACCGGCGGCGTGGTGATCAGGGAGAGTTCGCGCACGCCGGAGAGGGCGAGCTGCAGCGTGCGCGGGATCGGCGTGGCCGTCAGCGTCAGCACGTGCACGTCCTCCCGCAGCTGCTTCAGGCGCTCCTTGTGGGCAACGCCGAAATGCTGCTCCTCGTCGACGATCAAGAGCCCCAACCGCTTGAACGCGATGGCCTTGCCGAGCAGCGCGTGCGTGCCAATGACGATGTCGATGTTGCCCTCCTTCAGCCCCGCCTTGACCGCGGCAAGGTCCTTGGCCGAGATCAGCCGCGAGGCCTGGGCGATGCGCACGGGCAGGCCCTTGAAGCGCTCGCTGAAGGTGGCGAAGTGCTGGCGGGCAAGCAGCGTGGTAGGCACCACCACGGCCACCTGGAAGCCGTCCATGGCGGCAACGAAGGCCGCGCGCAGCGCCACCTCGGTCTTGCCGAAGCCCACGTCGCCGCACACCAGCCGGTCCATGGGCTTGCCGGACCCCAGGTCGTCCAGCACCGCGCCGATGCTGGTGCTCTGGTCCTCGGTCTCGCCGTAGGGGAAGCGGGCCACGAACTCGTCGAACGCGCCCTCCGGCGGCGCCAGGACGGGGGCCTCGCGCAGCTGCCGCAGGGCGGCCACCTTGATCAGCTCGGAAGCGATCTCGCGGATCCTCTGCTTGAGACGGGCCTTGCGCGTCTGCCAGGCCGTGCCGCCGAGGCGGTCGAGTTGCACCTGGCCCTCGCCCGAGCCGTAGCGCGACAGCAGCTCGATGTTCTCCACGGGCAGGTAGAGCTTGGCACCCTCGGCGTAGGCGAGCTCCAGGCAGTCGTGGGCCTCGCCCAGCGCGGTGATGGTGGTGAGGCCGTCGAAGCGGCCGATGCCGTGGTCGGCATGCACCACGAAGTCCCCGACGGCGAGGCTGGTGGCCTCGGTGATGACGTCGGAAGCCCGCCGCACCTTGCGCCGGGGGCGCACGAGCCGGTCGCCTAGGATGTCCTGCTCGCCGATCACGGCGAGGTCGGGGGTCTCGAAGCCCTGCTCGAGAGGCAGCACGGCGAAGGCAACGGCGTCGGCCGGCAGCGTCGCCGTCTCGGCGAAGCTCCCGACCTTGCGGGCATTGCGCAGCTGATGCTCGCTGAAGAGCGCAGTGAGGCGCTCGCGCGCACCCTCGCTGAAGGCGGCGAGGATGACGCGCTTTCCCTGCCCCTGCAGGTCGCGCACATGCGTCGCGGCCGCGTCGAAGACGTTAATGCCCTCGCCCGCACGCTCGAGCGCGAAGTTGCGCCCCACCCGCCCGCCGAACGAGCGCACTTTGCCATCCCCGTCATTCCCGCGGAGCGGAGCGGAAGCGGGAATCCAGCCAGGGGCTGCATCTGCGCCTGGCTTCCCGCCCGGCGCTTCGCTTGGCGGGAATGACGGGGCCTCCTCGAACGGCGTCATGTGCCGAACGGTGCGTCCCGCCTGGCGCTCGCTCCATTCCTCGCGCGTCAGGAACATCGCGGCCGCCGGCACGGGCTTGTAAGGCGGCGCGCCGAAGGTCGCTGTCTCCAGCCCCTTCACCCGCGCCTCGTAGTGGTCGGCGATCAGCGCCAGTCGCTCCGCCGCCGACTCCTCGGCCAGATGGTCGAAGCTGACCGGCGCATCGGGCACGTAGTCGAACAGCGTCTCCAGGTGATCGTGGAACAGCGGCAGCCAGTGCTCCATGCCGGGATAGCGCTGGCCGGCGCTGACCGCCTCGTAGAGCGCGTCCTCACTCGTCGCCGGGCCGAACATCTCCACGTAGGCGCGCCGGAAGCGCTTCTCCGCCATCTCGCCGAACGCCACCTCGCTCACCGGCATCAGCGTGAGCCTCTGCACGATCTTGCCGGTGCGCTGCGTCTCGGGATCGAAGGCCTTCATGTGCTCGAGCGTGTCGCCGAAGAAGTCGAGCCGCACCGGGCTCGAGCGCCCCGGCGGATAGAGGTCGAGGATGCCGCCGCGCACAGCGTATTCGCCCGGCTCCATCACCGTGCCCGTGCGCCGGAAGCCGGCGAGGCCCAGCCGCTGAGTCAGCCCGCTCATGTCGATGCGCTGGCCCGGCGCGATGGTCTTGAGGGAGCGGCGGATGAATTCGCGCGGCGGCAGGCGCTGCAGAATGGCATTGACAGTGGTGAGCACCACCGTCGCGCCCTTGCGGGGAGCCGCGGCCAGCCGGGCCAGCGCAGCGATGCGCAGCGCGACGATCTCAGCATTGGGCCCGATGCGGTCGTAAGGCACCGTGTCCCAAGCCGGCAGCCGGATCACGCGCACGCTCGGCACGTAGAATCCAAGCCCGTCGGCCAGAGCCTCCAGCCGCCGGTCGTCGCGGGCCACGTGCAGGAGCAGCGGCGGCACGCCGGCGCCCGGCTCAGCGGCAAGCTGCGCCAGCACCAGCGGCGCCAGCCCGTCGGGAACGCCGGTCAGCGTCTCGCTCATGACGCCACCTCGAAGCCCCCTCTCCCCGCTTGCGGGGAGAGGGAAGCGCGCATGCCTTGATACCGCCGTCTCACCGGCCGCCCTCGAGCCCGTGAAACGCCCGCACCTGCCCGATCAGCTCAGCATACCCCCCGGCCGGCATAAGCTCCGGATGCAGGATCATGTCCTGCAGGTCCGGGTCGGGCAGGGTCAGCAGACGCTCGAACAGGGCAAGGGTGTCCGGCGAGAAGCCCGGTAGTGCGCTCTCGGCGAAGCGGCCGAGCATCCAGTCCAGCTCCTTGGTGCCGCGGTGAGACGCGCGATAGAGAGCGCGCCGGCGGCGCGTTTCGACGTCGTCGGTCATGAGGTTCGGCTTTGATAACGGGGCGGGGATGCTTGACGGCAAAGGCCGCTGCCGCCAACCTCGCCCAGGCTCGAAACGCCTCATATAGGCCCACAAGCGCGGAGAGAAAAGCGCGGCAGGAGGGTCAGACCCCTTGCGTCGGGTTTCACAGCAAATATGCAACGTCGAGGCAAGGGGTCTGACCCCCGACACCGGATCCCCGATCAACGCCCATCCATGCGGCCCCACCAGCTCACACCCCTCTTCGCCGCGGCGACAAGCCTCGCCGGCATCGGCCCGCGCATGGAGCTGCTCCTGAAGAAGGCCTTACGCTTGCCTCCGGGGGTTAGCGAGCCGCGCGTCATCGACCTGCTCTGGCATACGCCAACGGGCGTCATCGACCGCCGCGCCACGCCCACCGTGGCGGAGGCCCTGCCCGGCACCATCGCCACCCTGGAGGTTCGCGTCCTCAAGCATAAGCCCTCGCCGCGCGGGAACACGAAGGCGCCCTACAAGGTGACCTGCGAGGACGACTCGGGGCGCATCGACCTCGTCTTCTTCCATGCCGACCGCCGCTTCATCGAGCGCCAGCTGCCCACGGGCAGTCTGCGCACGATCAGCGGCCACGTCGAGACCTACAACGACCGCAAGCAGATGACGCATCCGGACTATATCGTCGCCCCGGAGGCGCGTGCCGACCTGCCCATGCTGGAGCCGGTCTACCCCCTCACCGCCGGGCTCTCCGGCAAGGTGCTGCTGAAGGCCGCGCGCCACGCGCTGGAGCGCGTGCCCGACCTCCCCGAGTGGCAGGACGCCGCCTGGCTCGCCGGGCGCGGCTGGCCCGATGCACGAACCGCGCTGCAGCGCCTGCACCGGCCGGGCGAGGCCTCCGACGTTTCGCCCGGCTCGCCGCCGTGGCAGCGGCTCGCCTATGACGAGCTGCTGGCGGGCCAGCTGGCGCTGGCACTGGTGCGGCAGAGCCTCAAGTCCCAGCCCGGGCGCCGCGTGACCGGCGACGGCCGCGTGCGCGCCCGCATTGCCGATGCCCTACCGTTCGGCCTCACCAACTCCCAGCGCCAGGCGCTCAAGGAGATCGCCGAGGACATGGGGGGCCCGCACCGCATGCTCCGCCTCCTGCAGGGCGATGTCGGCTCCGGCAAGACCGTGGTGGCGCTGATGGCCATGGCCGTGGCGGTAGAGGCCGGCGCACAGGCGGCCATGATGGCACCCACCGAGGTGCTGGCCCGCCAGCACGCCGATACCATCGCGCCCCTGGCCGAGGCGGCCGGCCTGCGGCTCGGCCTGCTCACCGGCCGCGAGAAGGGCCGCGCGCGCAGCGACCTGCTGGAGCGGCTCAAGGCCGGCGACATCGACATCCTGGTCGGCACGCATGCGCTGTTCCAGCCCGACGTCGAGTTCAGGGATCTGGCCTTCGCCGTCATCGACGAGCAGCACCGGTTCGGCGTGCACCAGCGGCTCGCGCTCCAGACCAAGGGCGGCAGCGGCGGCGCTGGCGTGCTGGTGATGACGGCCACGCCGATCCCGCGCACTCTGCTCATGACGCATTACGGCGATCTCGACGTGTCGCGCCTCACCGAGAAGCCGGCCGGCCGCAAGCCGATCGTCACAAAATCCATTCCGGTCGACGCCATCGAGCGGCTGATCGCGCGGCTGCGGGTGCAGCTCGGAGAAGGCGCCCAGGTCTACTGGGTGTGCCCGCTGATCGAAAGCTCCGACAAGTCGGAGCTGGCGGCCGCCGAGGAGCGCCATGCGCACCTGGCCCAGGTGTTCGGCGCCGACGCCGTGGGGCTTCTGCACGGCGCCATGCCCGACAAGGCCAAGGATGCCACCATGGCGGCCTTCGCGGCAGGCGATCTCAAGATCCTGGTGGCGACCACCGTGATCGAGGTCGGCGTCGACGTGCCCAACGCCAACATCATGGTGATCGAGCACGCGGAGCGCTTCGGCCTCGCCCAGCTGCACCAGCTGCGGGGACGGGTGGGGCGCGGCACGCGCGAGAGCTTCTGCATGCTGCTCTACAAGACGCCGCTGGGCGAGACCGCGCGCCAGCGCCTGGAGATGATGGAGGCCACCGAGGACGGCTTCAAGATCGCCGAGAAGGACCTGGAGCTCAGGGGCGGCGGCGAGGTGCTGGGCGCACGCCAAAGCGGGCTGCCGGAGTTCCGCGTCGCCGGCGTGCCCAACTTCGAGGAGCTCATGGGCGCCGCCCGCGACGATGCGCGCCTCGTGCTGAGCCAGGACCCCCATCTCGCCTCCCCTCGGGGCGAGGCGCTCAAGCTGCTGCTCTACCTCTTCGAATGCGACGAGGCCGTGCGCCTCTTCCGCGCAGCCTAAATCACCTGGCCGCTGGCGGCATCGATGAGGTGCATGTTGTTGAGGTTGGCGGCGAGGCGTAGCGACCCGCCGTCGCGCGCGCCAGCGTTCGGGTTCACGCGCCCGCACACCTGGGTGCCGTTGATGGGGAAGTAGACGAGCGTCTCCATGCCCATCGGCTCGGTCACCTCGAGCTTGGCCTCGAACGGCACCTCGCCCGGATCGAGATGCTGGCCCGCCTCCGTGATGTGCTCGGGCCGCAGGCCCAGGAGCAGCTTACCGTTCTGCACGTGGCCGCGATAGCGGTCGGCCCGCGCCGGCGGCACGGGCAGCGTGAGCGCGTCGGTGAGCCTGACGGCGAGGTCCGCGCCGCTCTGCTCCATGCGGCAGGGAATGAAATTCATGGCCGGGGAGCCTATGAAGCCGGCGACGAAGCGCGTGCGTGGATCGTGGTAGAGCTGGTGCGGGGTGCCGACCTGCTCGATGTTGCCGTTGTTCATGACTACCACCCGGTCGGCCAGCGTCATGGCCTCGACCTGGTCGTGCGTGACGTAGATGGTGGTGGTGCGCACCTGTTGATGCACCTTCTTGATCTCGGTGCGCATCTGCACGCGGAGCTTGGCGTCGAGGTTCGACAGCGGCTCGTCGAACAGGAACACCTTGGGATTGCGCACGATGGCACGGCCCATGGCCACGCGCTGGCGCTGACCGCCGGAGAGCTGCTTGGGCTTGCGCTCGAGCAGCTCCTTGATATCGAGGATGCGCGCTGCCTCGTCCACCCGCTTCTTGATCTCCGCCTTCGGGTAGCGCTTGAGGCGCAGGCCGAACGACATGTTCTGGTACACCGTCATGTGCGGATAGAGCGCGTAGTTCTGGAACACCATGGCGATGTCCCGGTCCTTAGGCGGAACGTCGTTGACGACGTCGCCGCCGATCAGGATCTCGCCGCCGGTGATGTCTTCGAGCCCGGCGATCATCCGCAGCGTGGTCGACTTGCCGCAGCCGGACGGCCCGACCAGCACCACGAACTCGTGGTCGGCGATGTCGAGGTCGATGCCGCGCACGGCCTCCACCTCGTCGTAGCGCTTGACGATCTTGCGCAGCCTGACTTCCGCCATCGTTTCCTCGACCCCTTCGCTCTTTTCAACCCTTTGTTGCGCCGGCGGTGAGGCCGGCGATGTAGTAATCCATCAGGAACGCGTAGATGATCAGCGGCGGCGCCGCGCCCAAGAGCGCGCCGGTCATGATCTGACCCCAGTTGAAGACGTCGCCCTTGATGAGCGAGGTGATGATGCCGACCGGCAGCACCAGCTGGTCCGCCGACGTGGTGAACGCGAGGGGGTAGAGGAACTGCGCCCAGCTCACCGTGAACGTGAAGATGGTCGCCGCGATCAGGCCGGGCAGCGCGACGGGGATGAAGATCTTCGTCAGCGTCTGCGACCACGTCGCGCCATCGATGAGCGCTGCCTCGTCGAGCTCCTTGGGGATCGAGGAGAAGTAGCCGATCATGATCCAGGTCGCGAACGGCACGGTGAGCGTGGGATAGAGAAAGAGCAGCACCCACCACTTGTTGATGAGCTGGATGCCCGTCCACTCGTTGAAGGTGGCGAACATCTTGAAGAGCGGCAGGAACAGCAGCGTCTCCGGGATCAGGTAGGTGAGGAAGATGCCCGTTGCGAGCGTGGCCGAGCCCCAGAATTTCATGCGCGACAGGGCGAAGGCCGCGGGCACGCTGATCAGCATCGTCAGTGTGACGACGAACACGGAGACGATCGCCGAGTTGCGGAAGTAGGTGAGGTAGGACGGCGACGTCAGCAGCTCGACGTAGTTCGCCAGGGTCGGGTGATAGACCCACCACGGGTTGGTCTCCGCCGAGATCTCCGCGCTGGTCTTGAGCGAGGTGATCAGCATGTAGATGGGCGGCATCAGGAAGAAGATGGCGAACAGGACCAGGAAGAAATAGGACCAGCGCAGCGCCCAGCGCCGATCCCGGCTCATGCTGCCGTAGCGGGGCCGAGAGGCCGGCCGCGCAGCGATCGTTGCGTCCGCCGTTGCCATCACGCCTCGTTCCCCCGCTTGGTGATATCGCGCAGGATGAAGATCGCCGCGATCGCCAGGATCGGCACCATGAACAGCGAGACGCTGGCACCGAGCGGGATGTCGCCGCCCTGGATGCCGAGCCAGAAAGCCCACGTGGCGAAGACGTGCGTTTTGTCGATGGGGCCGCCCGCCGTGAGGATGCGCACGATGTCGAAGTTAGCGAACGTGACGATGAGCGAGAACAGCGCAGTGATGGCGATGATGTTGCGCATCATCGGCAGCGTCACGTACCAGATGCGCTGCCACCAGTTGGCGCCGTCGATGGCCGCCGCCTCGTAGAGCTGCTCAGGCACCGACTTGAGCGAGGCGAGGTACATGATCATGAAGAACGGCGCGCCGATCCAGATATTGACCAGGATGACCGAGAACCGCGCCCAGTACGCATCGCCGGTCCAGGGCACCGGGCCGACGCCGAAATGCGCCAGTATCCAGTTGAAGGCGCTGTAGGAGGGGTCGAACAGCCACAGCCAGGCGAGCGTGCTCATGGCGGGCGGAATGACCCACGGCACCAGCAGCATGCCGCGCCACTTGCGCTGGCCTTTGGCCGGAATGTTGTGCACGAAATGGGCGACGATGAAGCCGATGATTGCTTTGAAGATGACGGCCGTGATGGCGAAGATGCACGACTGCTTCACCACCATCCAGAACGTCTCGCGCTTGAACAGGAACAGGAAGTTGTTCAGGCCGACGAAGCGCTCCATCGACTTATTGAGCGTGGCGAGGTGGAGGGAGTAGAGCGCCGGATAGAGCACCAGCAGCGCGATCAGCAGGATCAGCGGCAGCGTCATGAAGAACGCAATCGTCGACTTGCGCTGCATGGTGCGGCGTAGACCAGAGCGCCTGCGTGCCGGTACCGCGATCTCGCCACCTTGAATGACTGCTTCGACCATGGTCGCCTCACAACGTGCTCGGGTTGGCGTCTCCCCCTGCCCGCTCGCGCGAGGAAGGGCTCGGCGGGGGGGCGGCCACTCACTCGAGCGTCCGCCACCCCTTCCAGGCTCATGTACGCAGGAAACCCTCGACCTCGCTCTCGGCCCAGGCCAGCGTCTTGTCCATGGGCTCGCCCTGCAGATGGCGCACAATCATCTTGGTCTGGATCGCTTGCGTGTAGATCTGGAAGGCGATCTTCGGCGGGGCCGGCGCCGCGGCGATCGACAACGTCTGGTGGTTGTGTGGGTTCGGGTAGTGGTAGAGCGTGCCCTTGGGCGGCCCTTCCTCGGCCCAGACTTTGAGCGTCGTGAGGTTGGCGAAGGAGGGCAGGTCGTAGCCGCCGCTCGCCACCACCAGCTGCTCGACCGCCGCCGGCTGCGACAGGTGCACGAGGAGGCTCTTCGCCGCCGACTTGTTCTTGCCGAAGTTCCAGATACCCCAGAAGTAGGGCAGGAACGGCGCCACGCGACCTTTTGGCCCCGCCGGGAAGCCGTGCGTCCAGCACTGCTCGGCAATCTGTGGCGCATCGCGCTTGGCGACGGCCCAGGCGCTCGGCGGGTTCATGATGAGGGCACCCTTGCCGGAGACGAGCCACTTGTTGTTGGAGGCATCGTCCCAGGCCGGAGCATCGGGCGGATAGAACGCCGCCACGCGCTTGCAGTAGTCGAGAGCCTGTTTGACCGCGTCGGTCTTGACCGTCAGGTCGCCCTTGGCGTTGACCAGCTCGGCGCCGAACGCCTGAAAGAATGCGCCCGCCGTATCGACCGAATCCGATGTCTGTCCGAGGCCGATGCCGAACGGGAAGCCGGCCTTGTGGCATGCCTCTGCCGCCTTCAAGTAGGCGTCGGTGGTCCAGCTGTCCGCTTTCGGCGGCGAGCCGGCAGGGTAGAGCGCCTGGATGTCGATGCCGGCGTGCTGCTTCAGGAGGTCGATGCGCGAACACGGGCCCTTGATCTGACTGCCGATGGTGGCCGGCACGGCAATCCAGTGGTTGTTCGCACGCCCAAGATACTTGACCGTGTCGTTGACGGCGCCGTTCTGCTTGATCAGCTGCTCCATGATGTCATCCACAGGCTCCAGGTTCGCTGCCTGGTCCTGCGGCCACCACGTCGGCATGGCGACGATATCGTGGCCCGACTTCGCTTGCGCCTCGGCAGCAATCGTCAGGAGGTTCTTGAAGCCCTGCGAGGTCACGTAATCAATAGAGACCTCGACCTTCTCCTTGGCCGCCCACTCGTTGACCAGCGCCTCGGAAGCCTTGTTGGCGCCCGGCACCCAGTGGTCCCAGAACATGATCGAGACCTTGCCGGCGGCACGCGCCGTGCGCACGAACGGTGCTGCCATCGCCGCTGCGGAAGCGGCGGCCGTCGTGGCCACGAACTGGCGTCGGCTCAATTTCCCCTTTGCCATTCCATTTCCTCCATATGCGCCGGGCTTGGTCCCGGGTTGATGGCTAACAAGCGGCCGCTTTGTGCGGCTCCTTTCTTGTCTTGACGGATCCCACGGTCTTGCGGCGAGCTACGGCCGCCGTCGAGCGCGCCCTCCTTTCGGCATCCTCGGACGCGGCCTCGCCGAAATCCCTGGCGAAGCGCTCGTGCGAATGCAGCAGATGACTGCGCATGGCCGCCCTGGCACGCGCCGGGCTGTGCGCAGCGATGGCGTCGCGGATGGCGACGTGCTCGAGGTGCGCGGCCCTCCAGGTGGCCTCGCTCTCGAGATGGCGGGCGAGCTGCGTGAAGTACGGATTGATGCGCTGATCGAACAGCTCGCCAATCGTCCGCAGCAGAACGACGTTGCCGAGCGGAGCTACGACGGCCTCGTGAAAGCTCCGGTCGAGCGCGATCCAGTGCTCGATGGTGAGGGTCGGGACGCCGGCGACCTCAGCCAGGACGGCATCGAGCCGCGCGATATCCTCGGGCGTCGCGTTGCGCGCCGCCTCCTCCGCCACCGCGCTCTCCACGAACGCCCGCGCGCGCAGGACCTCGAACGGCCCCTCGATCGGCGCCTGGGCGGCGACGATCTGGCCGGGCTGCTGGGCGATGACGAAGATCCCCGAGCCGACGCGGATCCTGAGGCGTCCCTCGACCTCCAATGCGATCAAGGCCTCGCGCACCGTCGGCCGCGAGACGCCGAGCTTGTCGGCAAGCTCGCGCTCAGCCGGGAGTCGGCTGCCGACCGGATACTCGCCGCAGTCGATGAGCTGTCGCAGCTGATCTGCGATCTGGCGGTAGAGTCTACGCGGTTCGATGGCTTCGAGCGGCAAGCCACGCTCCCTTGCGCGTTTCCCCAGGGCTATTTTTCTGTTGCCACCAACAATAGCGGTCAGGTGGTCTGACCATTGACGGGAATACGGGGCACGCTGTCAAGATGCCTTGGTATGCCCCCGACAAGCTTTGTGCCAAAGTCTTAAGCGCGAGCGCTGCCGCGCGAGACCCGCCGAGCGCGTGTGCGGATCAATCAACGCCGGAGGAATGCGGCCGCGCCGTGGCCGACAAGGCGCGGCAGGTGCGTATAGATGTACTTGCAGCCTTTCGCCGCCACGTCGGCGACGGTTTCGGCCGTGGCCGGCATACCCGGCGTGCGTCCCGCGCTTCTGATCTTGGCCAGCGTCTCCTCGATCGCGCGGGCGACGGGCGGGGCTTTCGGGTTGCCTGGATAACCCATGGACTGGGACAGGTCCGAAGGGCCGATGAAGAACACGTCGATGCCGTCGACGGCCAGGATCGCCTCGACGTTGCGCAGCGCCGCCTCGTGCTCGAGCTGCACGCAGATGAAGGACTGCGCGTTGGCGGCCTCCGTGAAATCGGGCATGCGCGCGCCGAGCCCCCACCGGTCGGGCCGCGTGCCGGCGGCCAGCCCACGGGCGGCTCCGGGCCCGAACTTCACCGCCGCGACCGCCCGGCGCGCGTCCTCGGCGGTGTTGATGTGCGGCACCTGCACCCCCATGACGCCGCGGTCCATGACGCCCTGGATGTCGCTTGCCGCGTTGGTCCTGGGACGCGCAACGGGCGTGATGCCGACGGCGTCGCAGGCCATCGCCATCAGCTCCACGTCGGCCGGGCCGATGCTGCCGTGCTCGCAGTCGATGAGCACCCAGTCGAAGCCGGCGTAGCCCAGCATCTCGACCACCTGCGGGGAGGGGAACATCACCGAGCAGCCGAGCGCCGGCTCTCCCCGCGCCATCTTGTCCTTCATGCGGTTGGGCTTCATGGTGCAGTGGGCCTCGCTACGTTCTGCACTCCCAAGGAGGACGCCGGGACCAGCAGCGCTGACCAATTGGCGAGGTCACGCCCGTCAGCAAGGCGCATGCATGGGAGCCCCGCCCTCCACCGCGCATTCCGCGCCCTCCCGGTCAACCGCCGGTGACGCTCATGTGGCGCGCCACGGCGGGGCGCCGGGTGCGGCGGTCGATGATGAAGTCGTGGCCCTTTGGCTTGCGCGCGATGGCCTCGTCGATGGCCTGCATCAAGAGCGCATCGTCGGGGCTCGCGCGCAGCGGCGCGCGCAGGTCGGCGGCATCGTCCTGGCCGAGGCACATGTAGAGCGTGCCCGTGCAGGTGAGGCGCACCCGGTTGCAGCTCTCGCAGAAATTGTGCGTCAGCGGCGTGATGAAGCCGAGCCGGCCGCCGGTCTCCTTCACGTGCACGTAGCGGGCGGGACCGCCGGTGCGATAGGGGATGTCCTCCAGCGTGTAGCGATCCATCAGCCGTGCCCGCACGATCGACAGCGGCAGATACTGGTCCGTGCGGTCGCCGTCGATCTCGCCGAGCGGCATGGTCTCGATCAGCGTCAGGTCGAAACCGCGGCCGTGGGCGAAGGCGATGAGATCGTCGATCTCGTCCTCGTTGATGCCCTTCAGAGCCACGGCGTTGAGCTTGATGGCGAGGCCCGCCTTTTCGGCAGCCTCGATGCCCGCCATCACCTGGCCGATCTCGCCCCACCGCGTGATGGCCTTGAAGCGGTCGGCCCTCAGCGTGTCGAGCGAGATGTTGATGCGGCGCACGCCCGCGTCCGTCAGCTCTTGCGCGTATTTGGGGAGCTGGCTGCCGTTGGTCGTCAGCGTGACCTCGTCGAGCGCGCCGCTGGCGAGGTGGCGCGAGAGCGCGCCGAACAGCCACATGATGTTCTTGCGCATCAGCGGCTCGCCGCCGGTGAGCCTCAGCTTGCGCACGCCCCGCGCCACGAATGCCGAGCACACGCGATCGAGCTCCTCCAGCGAAAGCAGGTCCTTCTTCGGCAGGAACGTCATGTGCTCCGACATGCAGTAGGAGCAGCGAAAATCACACCGGTCGGTAACGGAGACACGCAAGTAGCTGACGTGCCGGCCGAAGGGATCGACCAGCATTCGCGTGGCGTCCTGCAGATTCGCCAATACCGCCATCAGATACCGCCAACGGGTCACGCTTTGATGGTGTATAGATATGCTATTTCGCGCACGTTTCACAGGCCCGGGCGTTTGGCGCCGCAGCACACGGTGGCCTGGCCGGGTAGCCCATGGGCATCGCGCGTCCAACCCCGCCGGCAGGCGCCAGGGATTCGCAGGAGGCCAGGAGAGCCATGAACGAAGACCAATTCAACATGTCGCTGCGCAAGTTCCTCAAGCAGGTGGGCGTCACCTCCCAGCGCGAGATCGAGCGCCTCGTGCGGGAGAAGGGCCTGAGCAAGGGAAAGCTGAAGGTGAAGGTAGTACTCACGGCACCCGGCACGAGCCTCAATCACGTGGTCGAGGACGAGCTCGATCTGGGCGGAGCCCGGCGGGCTCTTCTCCAGCCCACGCGTTCCGCCGCCCTCGACGCAAAAGGGCGACCCTTAGGCCGCCCTTCCGATTCTCTTCGTTCGCGCCTTCAGCCTTAGTCAGCCGCGGCGCTCTTGTCCCGGTTGCTGGTGCGACGCGCCGGCCGAGGCTTCTCCGGCGGAGGATCATCGCTGCCGAAGAGGTTGAACAGGCTGCCGCCCCCGCCGCTGCTCGTGGTCGCGAGGCCGCCATCGAACCGCCTGTAGGTGACGGTGACCTTCGCGCCAGTCGAGGCACGCGGATAAAGATCGAGCACGTCCTGATTGTACATGCGGATGCAGCCCTTGGAGACCGCCGTGCCGATCGTCCAGGGAGCGTCCGTGCCGTGGATGCGGTACGTGCTGGATCCCAGATAGAGCGCGCGCACGCCCAGCGGATTCATGGGATGGCCGCCCGGCACCCAGCGCGGCAGCTTAGGATTCTCCCTCATCATCTCGGGCGTCGGCGTCCACGACGGGTTGATGCGCTTGCTCGTGACGCTCGTCACGCCTTCCCAGCGGCTCTGCTCGCGGGGAACGGCGATCGGATAGCTGATGGCCTGACCCGGCGAGGTGATGAAGTAGAGCCGCCGGTCGCCGAAGCTGACGATGATCTCACCCTTCTTGTACTGCGGGCTGAAGGCCACGTTCTCTCGGCCGCTGCCGCCGACCATGCTGCCGCCGCCCCAGTCCCAGAACAGCTGCGCCGACGCGGGTGCCGCGTTCAAGCCGGCAACCGCCAGCACGACCCCTGCCGCCATGGCCGCCCGGCGCAGCGTGCGTGCGATGATCATCGTCTCGCGCTCCTTTTTCTTCCCTCAGACTTCAGGCCGTTCGATCCTGCTCGGCACCCGTGAAAAGTGCGTTTAACGTTGGTCCACAATCAGTCGGGATGCCTGCCTCGCCTCTCGCACAATCGGACGCTTCCCAGGAGGACGTCCCGCAGCCTCCGCCTCGGCTCCAGGTCGATTGCGTCTCATGTGGCTCAAGATGGCGGGAGTTTGTCCGGCTTGCGGCACGGAAGCAACCCAAGGAAACGTGAACGGCCATCGACTATCCGATCCTGTGCGATTTCAGCCACATATCGTGAGGCAGCCTGCACAAATCGAGGGCGCAGAATGTCGTCTCCATGCCAACGCCATTTCCATTGCTCGCGTGGACGCGCAACACTGGGCCGTTGCGTCATTGAAGCCAACCTTGAGGCATCCCGGTGAGCCCGAGGCCCGCCCTCCTCGCCTGCGCCGCCTTCATATTGGCGGCGACAATCACGGCCCCATCGGCTGCGCAGGAGCGGCCCGCCGCCCCAGAGGCCGGGACGGGATGGAATGGCGGCCGACTCACCACGGCCAAGTCCATCATGGTCTCTGCCGCCAATCCGGTGGCCGCCCAGGCCGGACTGGAAGTTCTGCGCGAGGGAGGCAGCACTGCCGACGCGGCGATTGCCGTACAACTGGTGCTCAACCTGGTCGAGCCGCAGTCCTCTGGCCTGGGCGGAGGCGCCTTCATCCTCCACTGGGACGCGGCCAAGGGCGCGCTCGAGGCGTATGACGGGCGCGAGACCGCGCCGGCGGCCGCGACGCCCGACCGGTTCCTGTCGGGCGGCCGCCCGCTCGCGTTCGACGACGCGGTATTCGGTGGCTTGAGCGTCGGCGTGCCCGGCGTGCTGCGGGCACTCGAGGCGTTGCACCGCCGGCACGGGCGCTTGGCCTGGGCACGCCTCTTCGCCCCGGCGATCGCGCTGGCCACGGACGGCTTCCGCGTCTCGCCCCGCCTGCACCTGCTGCTGCGCTGGGAAGGTCCCGACAGGTTCGCACCCGCTGCGCGGCGCTACTTCTTCGATTCCACCGGCAGCGCGCGGCCCGTGGGCTATCTGCTCCGGAACCCCGAGCTGGCGGCAACACTGCGTGCAATTTCCGAGGGAGGAGCCGACGCCTTCTACACGGGATCTGTCGCCGCAGCGATCGTTGAGGCGGTGCGCGAGGCGCCCAACCATCGCGGCGATATCGCGGCCGGCGATCTTTCCGCCTATCGCTCCAAGGAGCGTGCGCCCGTCTGCGCCGCCTATCGGCGCTACCGGATCTGCGGCATGAGCCCGCCCTCATCGGGCGGGCTGGCGGTAGCGCAGGTGCTCAAGCTCATCGAGCCGTTCGATCTGGGGCATGGTCCGGCCGACGCCATGAACGCGCGGGCGCTCCACCTCATCGCCGAGGCCGAGAAGCTCGCGTTCGCGGACCGCGATACGTTCATCGGCGATCCGGACGTTGTGCCGACGCCCATCGGCCTGCTCGACCAGGCCTACATCGACGGCCGCCGGGGCCTCATCGATCCTGCCTCGGCCATGGCGAGGCCGCGGCCAGGGTCGCCACCGCAGGCGGCCCGCGGGTCCTTCGGCGACGACGAGACCATGGAGGCGGCCGGCACCAGCCATGTCTCGATCGTCGACCGCGACGGCAACGTGCTGGCCATGACCACGACGATCGAATCGGCGTTCGGCTCGCGCGTCTGGGCGGCAGGCCTCCTGCTCAACAACCAGCTCACCGACTTCGCCTTCCGCCCCGTCGACAACTCGGGCCGGCCGCTCGCCAACGCGCTAGCTCCCGGCAAGCGCCCGCGCAGTTCCATGGCGCCGACCATCGTCTTCGACGAGGCCGGCAAGCCGTGGGCAGCGCTGGGCTCGCCCGGCGGCAGCCGCATCATCCTCTACGTCGTCAAGACGCTGGTCGCGCTGATCGACTGGAAGCTCGACGCGCAAGCCGCCACGGCGCTGATGAACTTCGGCAGCCGCGGCGGGCCGTTCGAGATCGAGATTGACCAACCTTCCGCCATCTGGCATGCGCTGAAGGTGAAGCCCTATGGGCACCGCGTGAGCGCCGACCTGCTCACCTCCGGCGTGCATACCATCGTCATCCGCGGTCCGGGCATGCTGGAAGGCGCAGCCGATCCCCGCCGCGAGGGCGTGGCGCTCGGAGAGTGACGGCTGGCCGCAACGACATCTGGCTGCAACGTCATGAAGAGCGCCGGAACGCGCACCATCACCGTGGCCGGGGCCGGGATCGTCGGCCTCTGGCAGGCGCTGACGCTGGCGCGGCGCGGCTTCTCGGTGCGCCTCCTCGAGCAATCGCCGGAGCCGTTCGCCCGCGCCGCAAGCGCGCTCGCCGGCGCCATGCTCGCGCCCTACTGCGAGGCCGAGGCGGCGGAGCCGGTGGTGCGCGAGCTGGGACTCAGGTCGCTTGACCTGTGGCGGGAGACCTACCCGGGCGTCACGGCCAAAGGCACGCTGGTCGTTGCCGGCACGCGCGATCGCGCGGAGCTGACCCGTTTCGCCCGCATGACGGACGGCTTCGAGAAGCTCGACGCGGAGGAGCTCAACGCCCTGGAGCCGGGGCTCGAGGGGCGCTTCGCCGCCGGTCTCTATTATGCCGCGGAGGCCCACATGTCTCCGGCTGCGGCCATGCGCTTCATGCTCGAGGCCGCACGCGCCGCCGGCGTGGAGGTGAGCTTCGGCACGGCCTGGACCGGCGCGACGCGCGGGCAGGAGACGGTGATCGACTGCCGCGGCTTTGCCGCGCGCGGCGAGCTCGCGGGTCTGCGCGGCGTGCGCGGCGAGCGGGTGGTCGTGGAAACGCGCGAGGTGAAGCTGGCACGCGCCATCCGCCTTCTGCATCCGCGCCATCCCCTCTACGTCGTGCCCTGGCCGGAGGGCCGCTTCATGATCGGCGCGACGGTGATCGAGAGCGACGATGACGGTCCCGTCACCGTCCGCTCGGCGCTCGAGCTGCTGGGCAGCGCTTATGCCCTGCACCCTGCCTTCGCCGAGGCCGAGATCGTAGAAATGCGGGCCGGCGTGCGGCCGGCGTTTGCCGACAACGTGCCCAAGGTCGTCGTGCGCGGGAGCACGCTCTGCGTCAACGGCCTCTACCGCCACGGCTTCTTGCTCGCGCCCGTGCTGGCCGAGCTGGTAGCGGATCACCTGGAGACCGGCGCCATCGACGCGCGGATATTCCGGATGGACTGAGCCTCAGTGCTGAGAAGGCCGCAGGGCTGGCGATCAGGGATAGAAGACGGGCTGGGCCTGCTCGGCGTCGGCCTGCAAGAGGCCACCGACGATCGAGCGCGCGAGCTGCTCGGCCATGCAGCGGTGCCCGCGATCGTTGAGATGGAGGTTGTCGGCGGTCAGGTAGAAGCGGTCGCCGCGCTCGTGCTGCAGCTCGCGCATGGCCTCGAAGCGATCCACCAGCATCACGCGCTGCTCGCGCGCAACCTCGGCAACGGCGGCCACCACCTTCTCGTAGTAGGCATCCTTGGTCAGGTCGGCTCCGTACTGCGGATCAATGAGCACCACGTCGATCTTGTTTTCCGACAGCCATGTCAGCGTGGTCTTCAGGCAGCCCTTGAATCCGTCGATGCTGACGTGGCGGAGCGCGTCGTTGGTGCCCACCTGCCAGACGACGAGGTCGGGCTTCGTCTCCTCCACCTCCTTGCGCATGCGGTCAGCCGCGCCTTGCGCCACCTCCCCGGAGAGCCCCCGCCCCACCACGTCGAAGTCCATGCCCTTGAGCGAGCCCTCGAGCGAGGTCTCGAGGCGGGCGATGTAGGTGGCGGACGGTGAGGATGCGCCCACCCCCGCCGTCGAGGACGAGCCGATTGCGAGCACCTTGACGTGCTGCTTGGAGCGGACGGCGCGGCTTAGGGCGCGCAGGGGTCTGCGGAAGAGGTCGCCGGCAACCCGCTTCGAGCGACAGTCGGGAGAGAGGACAGGAGGGGCGGCCGGAAGATGCACGGCATGACCCGGGCCAAGCGCCAGCTCCTGCGAAGCAGCAGCAACCGGCACCAGGGCGAACATCGTCGCCAGCGGCCAAACCACTCGGATCTGCATAAGATTTCCCGCTCCCAGCACCCGGCAGCGAAAAGTCTAGGTCATCGATGCCGACGCGTAAAGCTGCCACGCCCGTGGCCGTTGAGGCACAGTGGGTAATGCCGGCCCGTGGTGAAAGTTGCGAACAGAAGAGTTCGCAGGTGATGCCGTCCGCGCATGGACGCCGCTCGGCGTTCACGTTAAGCAGCTGTGCAGGCTGCTGATTCGCTCACCTTCCGGCGCATGTGCCCCGCCTCTCAAAGCTCAGGCTCCAGCCCTTTGCCCCGGGAGCGCGCGCCATGCCTCGAGCCGGTGCTTGTTTTCGACGTCGCCGCCGGAGTCCTGGCGAGCGCCAACGCGGCGGGGTGGAGGGCCTGGGGCCTCGATCCAGGTGCCGTGCTTCCCCCGATCGCACTGGACGCCGCGATGCCGGCGCTGCAGCGGCTGCGCCAGCTCGCCGGTGGGCAGGGCAAGGATGACCACGCCCTTGAGACCCTGACGTTCTGGACGGCGCGCGGCCTTGTGCGCCTCTGCTGTCGGGTGCAGGCGGTTGATGCTGCCTCGGTCAGGGTGGTGGGCCGGGCATTCGCCGTGGAGGGAGTAGGCGCCCGGACCGTCAATGGCCACGCCACGGGGGAGCGCCGCTGGCCTTCCGATGTAGCCCACGCTGCCTGGCTGGCGCACGAGCTGAGGACGCCCTTGAGCGCCGTTATCGCCTATGCCGAGATCCTCAAGGACGAGCACTTCGGCCCGCTCGCCGATGCCCGCTACCGTGGCTACGCCCGCGACATCTACGAGGGTGCGCGCCACGCCCTCAGCGTGGTCGACAGCATGCTGCGCAGCGATCCGGCCCGACCCAGCGTATCGACGCTGGCCTATACCGATCTCGACCCTGCCAGCGTGGTGGAGAGCTGTCTGGCAGTTGCGCGTCCGCTGGCGGAGCGCGCCGGCATCGAGATCGGGGCGCGGTACGCGCCGCGCCTGCCTCGGATCGTGGCCGACGAGGTAAGTCTAAAGCAGATCCTGCTCAACCTGCTGGCGAACGCTGTCAAGTTCGCGCGCCGTGGGGACCGCGTGACGATTGCCGTCGCCCACGATGGCGACGGTCCCCTGCTCATCTCGGTTGCCGATACGGGGCCGGGCATGGGGCTGGGCGGAGACGTCGGAACGGAGCCACAAGCCGGCGACGAAGGAAGCCACGGCACGGGCCTCGGATTGGGCCTGCCCCTGGCACGCGCCCTGGCCGCCGCCAACGGCGCCATCGTCGACATAGAAAGCGAGCCGGGGCAGGGCACCTGCGTCACGATAGCCTTCGGCCGGGACAGGGTTGTGCCCATCTGAAGCCGCCTGGGCAGTCCGCGGCGATTGGGGCGCCGCCGCACAGCGCCCCTGCGGGCTCTTGACGCCGGCTGGCCGCGCACCCTCCCAATGGCCTCGATGACAGAACTGACGCACGCTCCGGCGCCTGCCGACGGCCAGCCATCACCCCCGGGCTGGCGCGCGTGGCTCGCATGCGCACGGCACGATCGGAGCGCGCCGCCGGGCTGGACCCTATTCGCGCTCACCGTCGCCGCAGTCCTGGCGCTGCCGCTGGCGACCATTGCGACCCTCTCCTTCCTCCCCCAGGAGAGCGTGTGGCCGCACCTGATCCGGACGGTGCTGCCTCGAGCGCTGGGCGACACGGGGCTTCTGCTGACCGGCGTTGGCCTGCTGACCTTGCTGTTCGGCACCGCCACGGCCTGGCTCGTGACCATGTACCGCTTTCCGGGGCGCGGAGTACTCGACCGGCTGCTTGTGCTGCCGCTCGCCATGCCGACCTACATCATCGCCTACTGCTACGTGGAGCTCTTGGACTTCACGGGCCCCGTGCAGCGGGCGCTGCGCGCCGCCTTCGGCTGGCACACCGTGAAAGACTACTGGTTCCCGGAGATACGCTCGCTCGCAGGCGCCGTCCTGGTGCTGTCGGCGGTGCTCTACCCCTACGTATACCTCACGGCGCGGGCCAGCTTCGTGCAGCAATCGATCTGCGTTCTCGAAGTGGCGCGTACGCTCGGCCGCACCTCGGCCGGCGCCTTCTGGGCGGTCGCCCTGCCCCTGGCGCGGCCGGCGCTTGCGGCCGGCCTGGCGCTCGCGTTGATGGAGGCACTGAACGACCTCGGCGCTGTGCAATACCTCGGCGTGTCGACGCTGAGCGTCAGTATCTATGCCACGTGGCTGCAGCGCTCGAGCCTCGCGGGCGCAGCGCAGATCGCGCTCGTGGCGCTGCTGGTCGTGCTGGCTCTCGTCATCGCCGAGCGGAGGGCGCGCGGCAGCAGCCGCTTCCACCACACGACGGGGCGCTATCGCTCCATCCCGTTCTCGGATCTCGAGGGCTGGCGCGGCACCGTCGCGGCGCTCGTGTGCTGCCTTCCCGTCGTAGCCGGCTTCATCCTGCCGCTGGCCGTGCTTCTGGCGCAGGCGTCTACCCATTGGGGGGATGCACTCGCCAGCGGCTTCTGGAGGGCCGTCCGCAACAGCGTCGGCATCGCTGCACTGGCGGCGGGAACCACGGTGGCGCTGGGATTGGGCCTGGCCTATGCGCGCCGGCTCGCACCCAATTCCGTGACCCGCCTCGCGGTCGGGGCCGCGGGCCTCGGCTATGCGGTGCCGGGCACCGTGCTGGCGATCGGCCTGCTGATCCCGCTGGCCGCGCTCGATAACCACATCGACGCAGGCCTGCGCGCGCTCCTCGGCGTCTCCAGCGGGCTCTTGCTCTCCGGCAGCCTGTTCATAGTCGTGCTGGCCTACACCATCCGCTTCCTCGCCGTGTCGCTGGGGGCTCTGGAAGCCGGCCTCGAGAAGCTGTCGCCCAATCTCGACGCCGTGGCGCGCACGCTGGGGGAGACGGCGTTCTCCGCGCTGCGGCGGGTGCACATCCCGCTCCTGGTGCCGGCGCTCGGCTCCGCGGCGCTGCTCGTGTTCGTCGACGGCATGAAGGAGCTGCCGGCGACGCTGCTGCTCCGCCCGTTCAATTTCGAGACGCTCGCCACGCACGTCTACAGCTACGCCGCGCTCGAGCAGTTCGAGAATGCCGCCCTCGGCGCGCTCAGCATCGTCACCATCGGCCTGGTGCCAGTGCTGCTGCTGCACCAGGCCGTAACGGGCGGCCGGGCCGGCTCGGGGCGGAGCCGTCGGCGCTCTGCGGCCCGGCCGGGTGCGCGGGAGTAGGTCGGGTATTCACTTGCGCCCACCCTGCTTACCGGGCCAAGCTCCCTCGCGTCCGTTGTTGGACATGGAGGGGAAGAGGCGCCTCACCTGGGCCTGCGCACGGCTCTCACCTTACCGCTGCTGCCACCGCCGCAGAAGAACGTGTCGCCGCCGTTCGACTCAAGCCCCGATACGCTGATGCCCGGCGGCATGTCGATCTGCTCGAGGACTTCGCCCGACTTCGGATCGACCCTGCGCAGCTCGCTTTGATCGGCTTCCCAGGTGCCGTGCCAGAGTTCGTCGTCGACCCAGGTGACGCCGGTGACGAAGCGGTTCGACTCGAGCGTGCGAAGGATCGCACCGGTTTGCGGATCGACCTGATGGATCTTGCGGTTGCGATGCTGACCGATCCAGAGGGTCCCTTCTGCCCAGGCCATTCCGGACGCGCCGCCGGCCGGGGTCGGTATCGTCGCGAGCACGCGGCCGCTGTCCGGGTCGATCTTCTGGATACGATCCGCGGCGATCTGGAACAAATACTGGCCGTCGAAGGCGGTGCCCGCCTGCGCGGGGACATTGAGCTTGCGCACCGTCTTGCCGCTGTCGGGGTCGACAGCATTCAGCGTATCGCCGGTCGCAATCCAGATGTTCGTGCCGTCATAGCTGACGCCGTGCACATGGGTGACGTCCGGAAACGTATATTCGCGGACGATGTTTGCTGCCGTTCGTAGCATGACGTCATCCTCCCCGCTGTTCGGTTGATGCCCTCAACCTAGCCACCGGCCAGCGGGGCCGGGAGTAACAAGGTTGTCGGGAAACCCGGCACCGGTGGCGCCATCCACCGACGCGCCCGGCCGTGGCCGATCGCCCGCACCTTGCCGTCCACCGTCAAATCGTCGAGCGCGCGCTGCACGGTGCGCTGGCTTGCGCCAAGCGCCAGCGCGAGCGCCGAACTCGACCACGCCTCGCCGTCGGCGAGCAGAGCGAGCACCGTCGCATGCGCTTCATCCGTCGGCGGGGCGAGTACGACAATGTCGCGGGCGCGGCGCGGCACGAGGATAAACCCATCTTTGGTTGCGCCGATTCCGGCAACCGCCACCAGCGCCTTGCGCAGCCGGCCGATTTCGACGCGTAGGCGCGCCCGATGCGATTCATCGGCGTGTTTGGCGCCGAAGGCGCGCGCGAGAAGCTCGGCGCGTGTCACGTCGCCGGGCCATGCTTCTGCCAACGCGCGGGCGAGCGCCAACAGAACCGGGCGCGTTTCGAGCGGGATCACTTTGCCGGCGTGGTAGACCGTGCACCGGCAGGCATCGACAACGAGCGCCGTCGACGCCAGCAAAGCTTCGACTTCGTCGAGCCGGAGAACGCGCTCCTCGCCGCGCGCGATAGACCGCGCCGCCGGCGTGTCGAGCACACGCGCCGCGCCTTCGACTTCGGCCGTGAGCGAGGGGATACGGGCCTGATGCGCGGCGCGTCCGGCCTGCGCCAAAGCCGCGCGTGCCGCCTTGATCCGCAGCCGCCGCATCGCAATTCCGGCAATGACCAGCTCATAGCCCGCCCGGGAGGCCGGCAATAGCGGCGTAGGATCGAAGCCGGTCAACAGGCGTTCCGCAGCATCAAGACGGCCGATCAGCAGCAGGCAACGGATCGCCAGATACCGCGCGTGCGCCGCGTTTGCGCGGTCGCCGCGCTTTGCAAGCGCCGCCTGCGCGGCCTCGAGCGCCTTGATGGGCCAATTGAGATCGCGCGAGACGAGCGCGATCTCGGCCTCGGCAACGATGCAGCGCGCACGGGCGACCGGCTCGTGCGATCCGAAAGTGCGTGCCGCACGCCGCAGCAGCGTTTTGGCACGATCAAGGTCGCCGAGCTGCGCCATTGCGATGCCGCGCAGCGCCAGCGCCGGCGCATCGTTGCGCAAGGCAATGTGGTTCAGCGCGCCAAGGGCATCGCCCGATGCCAGCGCGCGGGCCGCCGCTGTGATCAGGGAGTCCATTCAAAATCCCGACACACTTGTCACTCCCGGTCCACCGATGGCCCGCGTTAGATCTATCTCACGATCAATGTCCGGCAAGCCGCCGCGAGAGTGTCTCGAGCGGAACCGGGCCATGAAAGGAGACCCATCATGACGATACATCCAACCGTAACACGCGATGCCTGGCTCGAAGCGCGGCGCGATCTGCTCGCCGCCGAGAAGGACCTGACGCGGCGCAGCGACCAGGTCGCGCAGTTGCGCCGGCAGCTGCCCTGGGTTCGTGTCGACAAAAAGTACACCTTCGACGGGCCTGACGGCCGGCAGGCGCTCGGCGATCTGTTCGACGGCCGCCGGCAGCTCTTGATCCAGCACTTCATGCTGACGCCGGGCGCGGAACAGGGCTGCCCGAGCTGCTCTTACATGGCCGACCACATCGACGGCATGACCGTGCATCTCGCGCATCGCGACGTTACCTTCGTCGCCATCTCGCGCGCGCCATTCGCCGAGATCGAGCGCTTTCGCCGACGCATGGGCTGGCAGTTCAAATGGCTGTCCTCGCGCGGCAACAGCTTCAACTACGACTTCCGCGTGAGCTTCACGCCGGAAGAAGTGGCCAAAGGCGAACTTCCCTACAACTACGGCAACTGGGCACATGCATTCGAGGAATGGCCCGGCATCAGCGTGTTCTGGAAGGACGAGGCGGGCGATGTCTTTCACACCTATTCGACCTACGGACGTGGCGTGGAAGTGATGATGGGAACGTACCGGCTCCTCGACCTCACGCCCAAGGGGCGCGACGAACGGGACACCTTCTACAAGATGGAATGGGTGCGTCACCACGACCGGTACGACCCGGAATCGCCCGCGAATGACAAGCCGGCGGATGCATCGTGCTGCAAGGCGCGCGCCTGGGGTGGTCCGACATGAGCAGAGCTCACACGAGCGGCGCTCAGTTCGGCGGATCAGTCGGGAACGGCAGCATCGCCGTTCCTGGTGCAGCCGGATTGCTCAGTCTCGGCGCAGCGCCGGTCTTCGCGCTGATGGCGCTATGGACTGCTCTGCTCGGTCAGCCGCCCATACTCTGCATGTCCATGCACGATGCGTCGCCGCTCGGCGGGATGGCGCTGATGTACGCACTCATGAGCGTCTTTCATGCAGCGCCCTGGCTGAAGCTGATCTCCAGCCGACGAACCGGTGCGCGCCAGTCCGAACCCACCGCTTGCCTGTCTGAGGGTGGACCAACTGAAGGCCGAGCATGACGCGAATGTTGCTTCCGCCTTCAGGCACGGACTTGCTCGCTGACGTCGTCTCCTGCTGGCACGCTTGCCCGCGGAATGTCGGCCATTCGGGGCGAATCGACGTTGCCAAGGTCGGTGGCGGATGCGCATTTGAGTGCGGGGCCTAGCCGCCGCGTGGATGGGCTTTGCACCGCGCAGGACCTCGCTCTAGGCTGAGGGTGCGAGACCGGAGGGGTCGATGGCGAACGACGAGGAACGCGCCCGCGACATTGCCGCTGCGGCGGGCTTGTCGCGGCTCACGGACGAGCACCTGGCGCAGCTGGCGAAGGGCGTCGCATCGATCCGTGAGCTCGCAGCCAAGCTGCCCAAGGACCTGCACTGGAGCGAGGAGACGGCGCAGGTCTTCCGTCTGCCGAGGCCCCGGAAATGACCGATCTCGCGTATCTGGGCATCGCCGAGGCCGCCGACCTCATCCGTGCACGCAAGCTCTCGCCCGTCGAATATGCGCGGGCCCTGCTCGACCGCATCGAGCGGCTCGATCCGCGCTACCATGCGTTCATCCGCCTCACCCCCGATCTCGCCCTCGAGGCCGCGCGCCAGGCCGAGGGCGAGATCGCGGCGGGGAACTGGCGGGGACCGCTGCACGGCATCCCCTTCGCGCTCAAGGACATCATCGACGTGGCCGGGCTGCCGACCACGGCGCACTCCAAAGTGCTGATCGACAACGTGGCCGGCAAGGATGCGCCGGTCGCGGCGCGGCTCAAGCAGGCCGGCGGCGTGCTGATGGGCAAGCTCGCGACGCACGAGTTCGCCATCGGCGGGCCGTCCTTCGATCTGCCGTGGCCGCCGGCCGTAAATCCGTGGCGGGAGAGCGGCTTCCCCGGAGGCTCCTCCAGCGGCTCGGGCGTGGCGCTGGCCGCCGGCATGGTGCCGGCGGCGATCGGCACCGACACCGGCGGGTCGGTGCGCAATCCGGCCTCGATGTGCGGCATCACCGGCATGAAGCCCACCTACGGCCTCGTGAGCCGGCGCGGCGTGCTGCCGCTCTCCACCTCCCTCGACCACGTGGGGCCGATGACCCGCAGCGTGCGTGACAATGCGCTCCTGCTGCAGCTCATCGCCGGCCACGACCCGGAGGATCCGGGCAGCGCCGAGGGCGAGGTGCCGGACTATGCGGCCGATCTCGACAAGGGCGTGCGGGGTCTCACGATCGGCCTCGTACGGCATTTCTACACCGAGGACATGCAGGCCGATCCCGAGCAGGCCCGCGCGATCGAGGCCGCGGCGGAGGTGCTGCGCGGCCTGGGCGCGGAGGTGCGCGAGATCCACCTCGCGCCGCTGCAGGACTACGCCACCTGCACGCGCATCATCATCCGCTGCGAGGCGTTTGCCGTCCACCGGCGCTGGCTTGCCGAGCGGCCCGGCGACTACGGCGAGCTCGCCCGCCAGCGCATCCTCGACGGCGCGGCCGTGAGCGCCGCGGACTACATCGACGCGTTGCGCCTGCGTGCCAGGCTGACGCGGCGCACCCTGGAGGCCTTCCGCGGGATCGACGCCGCCCTGACTGTGTCGAACATGGATCCTCCCTGCCGCATCGATGATGCCGCGGCCTGCGCCAGGGCCTATCCGCGTCAGGCCCGCCAGCCGTTCAACGTCACGGGCCAGCCGGCGATGGCTATGCCCGCGGGCTTCACCACGGATGGGCTGCCCCTGTCGCTGCAGCTGGTCGGCCATCCCTGGCAGGAGGCGATGATCTATCGCATCGGGGGCGCCTATGAGCAGACGACGCGGTGGATCGACCGGCGGCCGCCGGGGCTGTGATCCGGCGGCAGGGGCCCGCCGTCGGCATGCGTGATATGCACGCGGGTATTTCGAAGAGCGGGGGAGATGAGTGCGCCAACTCGCACGGGCGCATTTCACGCCCTTACCATGGGCCCGCGGAGATCGGCAAGGTCGGCGACCGGCAGCTCTACGTAATAGTTGGTGGAATATAACCGACGAGCGTGTATTGGTATCCGCGATCGTCCGGCAAGGCGTGAAGGAGGATGGACATGGGCATGTTGAGACGCACGTGGCTCGCCAGGGCGCTTGGCCTGGTCGCCGCCCTGCTGCTGGCTGCGGCCGACACGCAGGGAGCTGCGGCGCAAGGCGACGTCGTGGTGTTCGCGGCGGCGAGCCTCAAGAACGCGCTCGATGCCATCAAGGCCGAGTGGCAGAAGGAAACGGGGAAGAAGGCCGTGATCTCGTATGCGGCGAGCTCGGCGCTCGCCAAGCAGATCGAGCAGGGTGCGCCCGCGCAGGTGTTCATCTCCGCCGACCTCGACTGGATGGACTATCTCGCGAGCAGGAACCTCATCAAGCCGGACACGCGCTCCAACCTGCTGGGCAACCGCATCGTGCTGATCGCGCCCAAGGACAAGGCGCAGCCTGTGGAGATCAAGGCCGGCTTCGATCTCGCCAGGCTCCTCGGCGACGGCCGCCTGGCAATGGCGAACGTGGACTCGGTGCCGGCCGGCAAGTACGGCAAGGCGGCGCTGGAGAAGCTCGGGATCTGGGGGAGCGTGTCGGGTAAGATGGCGCAGGCCGAGAACGTGCGCGCTGCGCTGCTGCTGGTGTCACGCGGGGAGGCGCCGGCGGGCCTCGTCTATCAGACGGACGCCGCAGCCGATCCCGGCGTTAAGATCATCGGCGCATTTCCTGCCGATACGCACCCGCCCATCATCTATCCCGTCGCGCTGACCTCCGGTGCCTCGAGCCCGGACGCAGCCGCGTTCCTCGCCTATATCAAGTCGCCCAAGGCTAAGCCGGCCTTCGAGGCGCAAGGGTTCACGGTGCTGAGCCCGGGGCAGAGCTAAGGTGCAAAGAGTTGTCGTATCGGCCGAGGGCGCAGCCCGAGAGCCGGCACCCACAGCCAAGGGGTCGCCTGGTATGATCGGATTTGGACGGAAGCTGCACTAGTGTGATGATCGAGAAGTCCGCATCATCGCTCTGGGCTTGGTGGGGAAGCGGACTTCTCGATCTGAATCACACTAGTCCATTGACTTTGCTAGTGTCCTTCAGATCGCGAAATTCGTTCCGAGAGCGCCGCAGATGTAGACGAATTTCGCGATCAGGACACTAGGACTGTCCGACGGCAATGGATTGGATGGCCCTGAGCCCCGAGGAATGGACGGCCGTGCGGCTGAGCCTGAAGGTGGCGGTGACGGCCACTCTGGTGAGCCTGCCGTTCGGGATTGCCATCGCGATGGTCCTGGGCCGCGGCCGGTTCTGGGGCCAGTCGCTGCTCAACGGCCTCGTGCTGCTGCCCCTGATCCTGCCGCCCGTCGTCACCGGCTACATCCTACTCATTCTGTTCGGGAAGCGCGGCCCCATCGGCAGCTTCCTCGCCGAGCACCTGGGCATCGTCTTCTCCTTCCGCTGGACCGGGGCGGCGCTGGCGTGCGGCGTGATGGGCTTCCCGCTGCTGGTGCGCGCCATCCGCCTGTCCGTCGAGGCCGTCGACTTCCGGCTGGAGGAGGCCGCCGGCACGCTGGGCGCAAACCGGGCATGGATTTTCCTGACGGTGACGCTGCCGCTGATCCTGCCCGGCATCATCGCCGGCATGGTGCTGTGCTTCGCCAAGGCCATGGGCGAGTTCGGCGCCACGATCACGTTCGTCTCCAACATCCCGGGCGAGACGCAGACGCTGCCCTCCGCCATCTACACATTCACGCAGGTGCCGGGCGGCGATGCCGGCGCCTTTCGGCTCACCCTGGTGTCGGTGGCGATCTCGATGCTGGCGCTCTTCGCCTCCGAGCTGATGGCGCGCTATGCCAACCGGCGGCTCGACGTCGAATGACGCTGGCAGTCGACATCACGCACCGGGCCGGCAAGTTCCTGCTCGATGCGCACTTTGCCGCCGACGGCGGGCTCGTCGCGTTGTTCGGCCGGTCGGGCTCCGGCAAGACCTCGATCGTCAACGTGATCGCAGGCCTCGTGCGGCCCGACGAGGGCCGCGTGATCGTCGACGGCGAGCCGCTGGTCGACACCAAGCGCGGCATCTTCGTGCCGCCGCACCGGCGCCGACTGGGCTACGTCTTCCAGGAAGGACGGCTGTTCCCCCACCTCACCGTACGCCAGAACCTGCTCTATGGCCGCTGGTTCACGCCCCCCGCGGAGCGGCGTGCCGACATCGGGCAGGTGGCCGACCTCCTGGGGCTCGGCGCCTTGTTGGACCGGCGCCCGGGGCGGCTGTCGGGCGGCGAGAAGCAGCGCGTCGCCATCGGCCGGGCGCTGCTCTCCAATCCGCGCCTGCTGCTGATGGACGAGCCGCTCGCCTCGCTCGACGAAGCGCGCAAGGCCGAGATCCTGCCCTACATCGAGCGGCTGCGCGACCAGGCCCGCGTGCCCATCGTCTACGTCAGCCACTCGGTGGCCGAGGTGGCGCGGCTGGCCTCGACGATGGTGCTGATGTCGAACGGCAAGGTCGCGGCCGTGGGGCCGACGCCCGCGATCATGCAGCGCATCGACCTCTTCCCGCTGACGGGACGCGCCGAGGCCGGCGCCATCATCGAGGCGGCGGTGGAGCGCCACGACGAGCGCGACGGCCTCACCGAGCTGCGCTCGCGCGCGGGGCTGTGGAGGCTGCCGCGCATCGATGCTGCAGTGGGATCGCGCCTGCGGCTCCATGTGCGCGCACGCGACGTGATGCTGGCCAGGAGCGAGCCTGTCGACGTGAGCGCCCTCAACGTGTTCGCCGGGGTGGTCGCCGAGCTCGGGGACGACACGGGCCCGATCATGCAGGTACGCGTCGATTGCGGCGGCGAGACCCTGGTCGCCCGCCTCACGCGCTACTCGGTGCAGCGGTTGGCGCTCGAGCCGGGGACGCCCGTGCACGCGCTGGTGAAGAGCGTCGCCTTCGACCGGCGCAGCGTCGGAGCCGCGGCAGGCGCCAGCCTGGGAGGCGATGCCGACACCGGCGACGCCTGAGGGCGGGACAGCAGCCCACGTTCACCAAGAGCAGGCCCGACGCGCCGATCCCGAACTCACTCCTCGCGTCCTCGTCCCGCGGCGGGGCGGCTCGCCAGCGAAGCCTTGAGCGCGCGCAGATCGGCGGCGCATGCGGTGGCCGAGGCGCCCTCGATGGCGCGATAGCGGCCGACGACATCGCGGCCGAGACGGGTAAGGCGCGCGCCGCCGCCGCCCGAGCCGCCAGTCTGCTTCTCGACCAAAGGCTCGCGGAACATCTGGTTGATCTCATCGACCAGCAGCCAGGCGCGCCGGTAGGACATGCCCATCTCCTTGCCGGCCGCCGACATCGACCCGTGCTTGGAGATGAGCTCCATCAGCCGGATCTTGCCGGGGCCCAAGGCGCCGCGCGCGCCGAAGTCGATGCGGATCGTGAGGCCGGCGCGGCGCTCGTCGTCCTGCGCCGTCGGCGAAGCCTCGCCCGCCTGCTTGGCGCGCCGCCGTGTCGCGTAAGGTATCATTGCGCCCGCCGATGGTTTCGCTGCCTGCGGCCACGGAGAGTGGCCCGCAACGCGGACGTGATCATGCCACAGATCGCGGAATGCGAGCGACGTGAAGTTGCGGCCTGTCATCCCGGCCGGAGTGCATCAGCGCGCAGAGCCGGGACTCAGGAGCCCAACATCCGCGCGGCGTAACTGGGTTGCCGGATCACCGCTGACGCGACTATCCGGGACGACAGCTGTCACTCCTCGCCTTCGCCCAGCGGCGGGAGGGGTTCGGTGCTATCGTCGCCGACTTCGAGGGGCAGCTCGTCGGGCATGAGGGCGGCGGCGTCGGTGGGCTCCGGCACGGTGAAATCGGGCGGCAGGTTGCTGTCGAGCAGGCCGGCGCCCTTGAGCTCGGCGAGGCCCGGCAGGTCCTTGATGGCGTCGAGGCCGAAATGGTCGAGGAACTGGTCGGTGGTGCCGTAGGTGATGGGCCGGCCGGGCGCCCGACGGCGACCGCGGGGCCTCACCCAGCCGATCTCCATGAGCACGTCGATAGTGCCTGCGGAGACCGCCACGCCGCGGATCTCCTCGATCTCGGCGCGCGTGACGGGCTGGTGGTAGGCGATGATGGCAAGCGTCTCCATGGCGGCCTTGGAAAGGCGCCGCTGCTCGGTGGCGTGCCGCTCCAGCAGGTAGGAAAGATCTTCGGCGGTGCGGAACGCCCACTTGCCTGCCACCTTGACGAGGTTGATGCCGCGGCTGGCGTAGAAGCCCTTCAGCTCCTCGAGCAGCGCCGGCACGTCGTCGTTGGAACCCAGGTGCGTGCGCAGGTACTGCTCGGCCAGCGGCTCGGAGGCGGCGAACAACAGCGCCTCCAGGATGCGCAGCTGCTCGCGCCGGTCGGCGGAGGGGAGCTGGGCGATGTTGGACGGCAGCCCGCGCCAACCCTCATGCGCCAACACCTCGCCGAGATCAGCGACGGTCTCCTCCGCCGCGATCGCGTCGTGCCCGCGGTCCTCTCCGAGCCCGCGCCCTTGCGGCACGACGGTGAGCTTCGGCGGAACCATTCCTGTCCCCTTCTTCTTCTGCAGTATCCAGCTCCGAACGCTCACCTCAACCGATACGCTGCCAGGCCGCACCGTCCTCGCGCTTGCGCACATAGATGGGCGCGAAGGGCTCCGCCTGCGAGATCTCGACCAAGCCTTCGCGCGCCATCTCAAGCGTGGCGCCGAAGGAACTCGCCACCGCTGTCCGCGCCAGGTCCGGGGTCGAGAGGTATTGGGCGATATACCGTCGCAGCTCGACCCACTGGCTCGTACCCTCCTCCAGTCCCTGCCCCACCAGCGCCTCCAGGCGCTGCCTGGCGTCCTTGATGGACCACACCGTGCGACGGTGGACGACGTGCACGCGCTTGACGGTGCGGCGGCGCTGTTCGGCATAGGCCTTGAGCAGGTCATAGATGACGCCGGTATACTGCCGGATGCGGATGGTGCGCATGCCCTCGGGCATGCCGCGCGCAAATATGTCGCGCCCGAGCCGCTTGCGGGTCATCAGGGCGGCGGCGGCGTTGCGCATGGCCTCGAGCCGCTTCAGGCGGAAGGCCAGCCGGGCGGCCAGCTCCTCGCCGGTCGCCTCCTCGTCGCTGCCCGTCTCGCGCGGCAGCAGGAGCCGCGATTTGAGGAAGGCGAGCCAGGCCGCCATCACCAGGTAGTCGGCGGCCAGCTCGAGACGCAGCTTGCGCGCCTCGGCGATGAACTCGAGGTACTGGTTGGCGAGCTCCAGGACGGAAATCTTGGCGAGGTCCACCTTCTGCGTGCGCGCGAGCGCCAGCAGCACGTCGAGCGGTCCTTCGAAGCCGTCAAGGCTCACCACCAGGGCGCGATCGTCCGCGACGGCATCCTCGGCCGCCTCCCAGGCTTCGAAGCCGGGCGGTGGTTGGGGCGACTCGCTCGCGGTCGGGTCAGTGTCGGCCATGTGAACCTGGGCTTCCTGCAGTGGAAAACCTGTGAATCAGTGAACACTACACTGATTCAGGCGGCCTCGTGCAGAACCTCGGCGAGGCAGGCTTCCGCCTCGGCCAGCTCGAAGGGCTGCTGTTGCCTGAAAACGGCACGGGCGTGCTCGAAGCGGGCGAGCGCCCTGCCCTCGAGCGGAGGCGCCACGGCAGCCACCGCTTCGGTCTCCTCGAGGCCCCCATTGCAGGCCAGCACCACGTCGGAGCCGGCGGCCAGCACCGCCGCGGCCCGCTCGGCGACGCTGCCGCGGAGCGCCTTCATGGCGAGGTCGTCACTCATCAGGAGGCCGTCGAACCCGATCGCGCCACGGATCACCTCCTTGGTCACGCGCGGGGAGGTGCTGGCCGGCGCATCCCCGTCGATCGCGGTGAAGACGACGTGGGCCGTCATGGCGGCCGGCAGATACGCAAGACGCCGGAACGGCAGGAAGTCGGTGGCGGAGAGGTCTTCGAGATCCGCCGTGACGACCGGCAGGTCGAAGTGGCTGTCGGCGGTGGCGCGGCCATGGCCCGGCACGTGCTTCATGACCGGCAAGACGCCGCCCGCCATGAAGCCCTCCGCCACGGCAGCGCCGAGGCTCGCTACCTGATCGGGGCGGGCGGCGTATGCCCGGTCGCCGATGACGGCATGGGCGTCCGGGACCGGCACGTCGATCAGGGGGGCGCAGTTGGTATTGATGCCCACAGCGCGCAGCTCGGCTGCGGTGAGGCGGGCTGCAGCCCGCGCCAGGCGCAAGGCTCGCGAGGGATCGTTGCCATAGATGCGGCCGTAGGCGGCCGCAGGCGGGAGCTTGCGCCAGTGCGGAGGCTTGAGGCGCTGCACGCGCCCGCCTTCCTGGTCGATGAGGACCAGGATCTCCTCACCGACCGCCGCGCGGGCAGCATCAGTGAGGCGGCAGAGCTGATCGGGATCGGCGGCGTTGCGCGCGAACAAGATGACGCCGCAAGGGCGCGTCTCACGCAGCACTTGCGCCTCGCGCTGGGTGAGCTCGTGGCCGGCCAGGCCGGTGATGAAGGCCGACAGCATGCCCGGCACCTTAGCGGCCGGCGCCCCAGGCCGCGAGACCTGGAGACCACGGATGTGGGACAGGCCTCAGTAGGTCGTCACCCAGCAACCGGTGTAGCCCGCGCTCTTGAGCTTGCTGCAGAGGCCGGAGGCCGCCTCACGCGACCCCGGCGGGCCGACCACCGCACGATACCAGATGCCCTTGTCGCCGAGGTTGGCCTCCTGGACGTCGGGCGTCTTGCTGGCGAGCACGTCGCCGTACTTCTGTTGCATGTCGGCGAAGATCTTGAGCGCGTCCATCCGCGTCTTCTGCGACGACAGGACGGCGACGTAGCCGGCGCCGCCGGAGGTGCCGGTGGTCACGGCAGCCTCCTTGGTCTTCGGCACGGCGCTCTTGGCAGCCCGCTCCTTCGCCACGGGCGCCTTCTTGGCCGGCGCGGGCGCCGCCTCCACCGGCGTGTTGGTGGCAGACGCCACGCGCACGGGCGGCTGCACGACCCTGACGGGTGCCTGCGCCGCTTGCGGGGGCAACTCGGCGCGGGCGGCAGACGGAGGCGCACCCTGCGGCTGCATCTGCACACGGGCCGGGGGAGGCATGGGCCGCGGCCCCATGTTCTCCAGCGTCACCCCTGGAACCATGACCATCGGCGCTGGCGCAGCCGGCGGCGGCGCGGCTGCCGTCATCATCGGTGAGGGCGAAGGGCCGCCGGGCGAGATCGGGATGATCCGCACGCGGCGCGGCGCATTGGGATCATCCGACTGACGGTCATCCGCAGCCTCCGTGCCGGCCGGCACCACGGGCGCCGAAGGCTGGTTGGCATCCTCGCCCAGCCGGTTCAGCAGCTTCTTGTCGGTGTGCGGAAAGCCCCGGCCATCCGCCACCTCCGGCCTCGACTTGCTGGGGCCCTGGGTGTCCTTGATGACGGGCGCCGGGCCCGAGCGCGAGGCGAATACGGTCTTGTAGGTGTAGGCCATGCCGCCGCCGAGGCCGATGGCGCCCACGAGGGCGGCGACGATCATCAGCCCGCGACGACCTCGCGACGGCGGCTCGTCATCCTCGCCCAGCGTCTCGTCGTAGTCGGCATCGGTCTCGGCATAACCGTGAGGCGCTCCGAACAGCGCGGGATCCTGCTGTCCGGGAAACTGGGCCGGCTCCTGCGCGTAACCCTGGCCCGGTGCTGCCATGTAGTTGTTGAGGTCGTATCCGCGCTGATCGGGCTGCTGCTGGCCCCAAGGCGGCGAGCCTGCCTGCTGCTGCGCGGGCGCGCCGGCGAAGCCGCCGAAGGGAGGCTCCGATCCCTGGGGCGGATAGCCGAAAGCCGGGTCAGGCTCGGCGGCCTGCTGCGGGAAACGGTTGAACGGAAGGGGTTGCGAAGAGGCGGACGGCGCATAGCCGTGTCCGGCCTCAGCCGCAGGCGGCATACGGTTGAACAGCGATTGGTGGGAGGGCTCCGCCTGCGGATAGCCGGCAGGCTGCGACGTCTGCGGAAAGAAGTAGCCTGGAGCCTGCTGGCCCTGTTGCTGGCCATGGCCCTGGGACTGAGCATAGCCTTGTTGCTCCGCGTGGGCCTGCGGAGGCAACGGCCAGCGCGACGGCGGCGGCGTGAGGGGCTGCGTCGTGGCGGATTCCTCCGACCCCGGACGCCGCAATGGCATCTTCAACCCAAGTTGCCCCATCGGACCGTTGCGCGACATGTCCGAATTCCTCTATTTCTTGCCCCGTTCGCCCGTCGAATCGCGACTTTATCGCATCTCTTCAGGGGCGTGTACGCCAAGAATCGACAGACCCGAGGCCAAAACCTGTGCATTGGCGCGGATCAGCGCGAGGCGTGCGGTGGTTAGAGTCCCGTCATCCGCCTGGATAAAACGCAAATGTGGCGATTCATTGCCTTTCGTCCATTGCGCGTGAAAAGCTGAAGCCAAATCATAGAGATAGAAAGCGAGCCGGTGCGGCTCGTGGGCCCGCGCCGCGCCTTCCGCCAAATGCGGAAAAGCTGCGAGCTTCTTGATGATCTCGATCTCACCGGGATCCTGGAGACGCGAGAGATCGGCTTTGGCCAGACCCGCCACGTCGGCATTCAAGGCGGGGAATGCCTCACGCACATTGCGGAGCACCGACTGGGCCCTGGCGTGCGCATATTGCACGTAGAAGACCGGATTGTCCTTGGACTGCTCGACCACCTTGGCGAGGTCGAAATCGAGCGGGGCGTCATTCTTGCGGTAAAGCATCATGAAGCGCACGGGATCGCGGCCGACCTCGTCGACCACCTCGCGCAGCGTCACGAATGTCCCAGCGCGCTTGGACATGCGCACCGGCTCACCGGCGCGAAAAAGGCGCACGAGTTGGCACACCTTGATGTCGAGGTCGGCCTTGCCGTCCGACAGGGCAGCAACGGCGGCCTTCACGCGCGTGAGGTACCCGGCGTGGTCGGCGCCGAAGACGTTGATGAGATGCTTGAAGCCGCGCGCAAGCTTGTTGTGGTGGTAGGCCATGTCGGCGGCGAAGTAGGTGTAGCTGCCGTCCGACTTCATCAGGGCGCGGTCGACGTCGTCGCCGAAGGCGGTCGCCCTGAACAACGTCTGCTCCCGGTCCTCCCAGTCGCCGTCGTCGTGACCCTTGGGCTTCTCCAGCCGGCCCTGGAACACGAGCCCCTTGCGGCGGAGCTCGGCGATGGTCTCGGCCACCTCGTCCTTGCCCTGCGTCAGGGAGCGCTCGGAGAAGAACACATCATGGCGGATGTCGAGCGCCGCGAGGTCCTGCCTGATCATCTCCAGCATCGCCGCGATGACGGCATCACGCACCGGGGGCAGCCAGCGCTCCTCGGGGAAGTTGATGAGCGAGGGCCCGTATTGAGCGGCCAGCGCCTGGCCTACGGGCTTGAGATACTCGCCGGGATAGAGGCCGGCGGGGATCTCGCCGATGTCCTCTCCCAGCGCCTCGCGGTAGCGCAGGTAGGCGGAGCGCGCGAGCGCCTCCACCTGGGCGCCGGCATCGTTGACATAGTACTCGCGCGTGACGTCGTAGCCCACGAACGCCAGCAGGTTGGCCAGTGCGTCACCGAAAACGGCGCCGCGACAATGGCCGACATGCATCGGGCCCGTCGGGTTGGCCGAGACATATTCGATATCGACGCGCTCTGCCCGGCCCAGGTCCGCCCGGCCATAGGCCGCGCCGGCCTTCAGGATGGCGGCGACGACACCATGCCAGAAGGCTGGGCGGAAGCTCATGTTGAGGAAGCCGGGCCCCGCCACCTCGACCTTCTCCATGTCGGCGTCCGCCTCAAGCTTCCGGGCAAGCTTGTCGGCGATGTCGCGCGGCTTCATTGCGGCAGCCTTGGACAGCACCAGCGCCGCGTTGGTCGCAAGGTCGCCGTGGGCGGCCTCGCGCGGGGGCACGACCTCCACCTTGGCGAAGTCGAGCGCGCCGGGAAGCGCGCCGTCTGCCTGCAGCGCGGCGAGCGCGGCGAGGACGCGGCTGTGCACGAGCGCGTAGACGTTCATTCGTTGTCCGCGAGTACATTGCACCGGAGTGCGCGGGAGCTAACGCAAGTCGGGCGTAGCGTCAAACAGGCGGCGATGCTCGCTGAGCGCGTAGCGGTCGGTCATGCCGGCGACGAAATCCGCCACCACGGCGGCGCGCACAGGCTCGCCGTCGCGTTCGGCCGCCGCCTGCCAGGGGCCGGGCATGGCAGCCGGATCTCGCATGTAGCGCTCGAACAGGTCGCGCACCACCCCCTCGGCGGCAACCATCACGGCCATCACACGGGCGTGGCGGTAGACGTTGGCAAACAGGTAGTCCTTGAGGCCCTGCGCCTCGGCCGAGCGTTGGGGCGAATGCGCGATCACCGGCTCGGACGCGGCGCGCACACCCTCGAGGCTCTGCGTCGGCAGCCTTGCTAGGCGCCGGCGCGATTCCGCCACCGCGTCGGCGATCATGGCCGAGATCATGCGCCGGTTGACCTCGTAGATCGCGCGCTGGCGCTCGAGCCCTGCAGGCGGCAGCTCGGCGATGAAGCCGCCGGCCAGCGGCACGTCGCGCAATGCCTCGAGGTCGATGAGCCCGGCGCGCAGACCGTCGTCGAGATCGTGGCTGTTGTAGGCAATGTCGTCGGCGATGGCGGCGGCCTGCGCCTCGGCTGGAGCCTGGCTGCTCAGATGCAGGCGGCCGGCCAATCCCTCGCCGTCGATCACCCGGCGCAGCACGTCGTGCCCGGGTCCGTCGAGCGGACCATTGTGCTTGGCGAGGCCCTCCAGGGTCTCCAGGCTGAGGTTGAGCCCGTCGAAGCCCGCATACTTGCGTTCCAGCCGCGTGACGACCCTCAGGCTCTGAGCATTGTGGTCGAAACCGCCGAAGGGCGCCATGACCGCGGCCAGCGCGCGCTCACCCGCATGCCCGAACGGTGGATGGCCCAGGTCGTGGGCCAGGGCCACGGCTTCCGCGAGATCCTCGTCGAGGCAGAGCATGCGCGCAATTGCGCGGGCGATCTGCGCCACCTCCAGACTGTGCGTGAGGCGCGTGCGGTAATGATCGCCCTCATGGAAGACGAACACCTGCGTCTTGTAGGTGAGACGCCGGAAGGCGGTAGCGTGCACGACGCGGTCGCGATCACGCTGGAAGGGCGTGCGCATCGGGCACGGGGCCTCGGGGTGCACCCGTCCGGCGCTCGCCTCCGCCTTGGTGGCATAGGCGGCCAGCGAGCGGGCCGCCCGCGGCGCGGCCTCCCGGGCCTCGCCCGGTCGCACTGTCTTGGCGGCTACCATACGCAAATCCGGGTTTGACAAGGGTGCGTGCGCCCCTATCTATCTCCAAGAGGAATCGCGCGGCCCCATCCTAGCGCAATCGCCGGGGCCATGCGGCAGCTCGCGAGCCTTGCCCATGAGTCCGTCCGTAACCGTATCAGAGCGCGCCGCCCGACGCATCGCCGAGATCGCAGCCGGCGAGCCGGCCACGCCGCTGCTGCGCGTGAGCGTGGAGGGCGGGGGCTGCTCCGGCTTCCAGTACAAGTTCGACTTGGTGCCGGCCTCCGAGCCGGACGACCTGCTGATCGAGCGCGAAGGGGCCCGCGTGCTAGTCGATCCCGTCTCGCTGGAGTATCTCTCGGGCGCCGAGATCGACTTCGTCGACGACCTGATCGGGTCGTCCTTCAAGGTCCATAACCCCAACGCCACCGCGTCCTGCGGCTGCGGGACGAGCTTCTCGATCTGAGAGCGGCAAACCCTGCCGCGCCGGGTTCCGGCGGCCGCCTGACGCTCGGCAGGCCAGCCCCCAAAGAAAGAGCCCCCTCGCGGGGGCTCCAGGATCCAGCAGCAAGTCCGGCAGCGTCAGTACGTGAACTTCAGCGTAGCCACGAACCGGGCGTCGCACTGGAAAGTGTCCAGCTTACAGAAGCCACTGCCGCCCGTGTTGCTGCTCAGGCTCGTATCCCAGTAGCGAAAGTCGATCGACCACTTCTCGAGAAATCCCAGCGTCAGGCCGGCGTTCCAGTACCAGTAGCTGTCGTCCAGATTGCCGAAGGAGGCCTTGTAGCTCGCAGTGCCCTCGTTCGTCTGATAGCCGACCACTGCACTGACGCTCGGCGTCCACTCGCGGTGGAGGGCGCTGAACTTCGGGAACGTCTGCGAAAAGCTGCCCTCGAAGGTCCACGTGTTGCCGGACTCGAGCTGATACTCCGGCGAGTAGAAGACCGTTACGCCGACGGTAGCATCCTTCCAGACCTCAGCGCTGGCGCCCACCTTGAGCTCCAGGTAGTTGACGTTGAGGCCCGGGTTCAGCGCGTTCGGGTAGCTGTAGTAGATCACACCCAGGTCCCAGGTGACCTTGCCGGTGACCGGCTTGATGCCCAGGTACCAGTCCATCTCGACGTTGGCGGCAAATGGGTCGCCGTTTACGTCGAAGCTCCCATGGTTGTAGTCGCCCCAGTTGAGGCTGGAGGCCCACACGCCGGCGTAGAAGATACCGCAGGTGAGGTCGTAGCCACCCTGGATCGCAGGACCTTCAGCCGTCTGCGAGAAGCCACGGAACACGTAATCGGTGGTCAGCGCCACGTTGGCGGAGTGCTTGCAGCGCTCCTCCGGCTTTGGCGTATCCTTGAGGCTGCCCTTGTAGCCGTCGGCCAAAGCCGGTGCGGCCAGCAATGCCACGGCGGCGAGCGCGGCGGCGCTGCCAGTCAAGCGTCGAAATATGGTCATGGCGGCTTCCCTACTTGATTCGTCTTCGCCATCAATCTTGCCAGAATTCGCGGGCTTACAACTCGAAATGCGTTGGGCGCAGCACTATCCGCTAACTTACGTGCCACTTGCGCAACACGTTGGAGTTGAAGGCGTTTCAATTCGCCAGAATGCACAATTAAGAGGCGATTCCGCCAACGGAGCATGTTGTACGATTAGGCAGAGATCGCCCTTATCTATGGCAACTTGAGACAACTGTTCGCCGGACCACGGCCTGAGGTTCCGCGGCAAGCCGCGGATGCCGGACAGAATCGACTGCCCGCTTGCCACAGCAACGCCACGGATCGCCCCAACTTGCGCCCCAACTGGCTGTGCACAGTGCCGGGGTGGCCGAGCGATTCCGATAGAGAGAGCCGCCGGTTGCGAGGGTCTTGTCTCAGCCTGCCATGCGAAGGCGCGGGGCGCCGACGTGGGGATGGGGGCGCAATAGAAACGGCAACGGGTGACGGGCGCCGCCTAACCGCGTCGCGTTAACAGCCCGTTAACGTTAAGGCCCTACGAGAAAATAGGATTTCCGATGTGCGCAAGCGGGTACGCGCACGGGGAGTAGGGAAAATCAGGTGGTGGCCCATGCAGCACCGAGTTGCAGCGTTGTTCCTCTTCGCTTTCGTCGCAGCCCCCATTGACCTCGCGGGCGCGGCGACCTTGCCCGACATCAAGGTCAATCCAAGCAATGCGGTGCCCGAATGTGTCACGCCTGGCCGGATGCTCGCATTCCTGAAGAGCCGCAACCCCGAACTCAGCCCGCGATTTGAGAGCGTGCCCAGCGAATACATGCGCCTGGGCGAGCAACTGGGCGTGCGCTGGGACTTCGCCTTCTACCAGATGATCCTCGAGACCGGCGCGCTCAGCTATCGGCGCGGCAACCGGTCGGGCGACGTAAGGGCGACGCAGAACAACTTCGCGGGCCTCGGTGCCACGGGCGGCGGAGAGCGCGGCGAGAGCTTCAAGGATATCCCGACGGGTGTGCGCGCCCATCTCGAGCACCTGCTGCTCTACGCTGGCGAGAAGCTCGACAACCCAACCGCCGAGCGCACGCGCAAAGTGCAGGAGTGGGGCGTCCTCACCAAGTGGCAGGCGGGCTTCACGCGTCCCATCACCTTCGCTGACCTTGCCGCGCAATGGGCCCCGGGGTCCACCAGCTACGCACGCATGATCGACGGCATCGCCGAACGCTTCGTGGAGTTCTGCGAGCAGCCCGATCCGCGCCCCGAGCTGGCGGCCGAGGTGCGCCGCGAGCTGAAGCTGATCGCGGCGAGGGCCCAGGGGCCGTCCGGCACCGAGCTCGCCCGGCGCGCCATCGAGTCCGGCAAGAGCGAGCGCAGCGAGCAGCGTCAGGCCCTCGGCGGGCAGCTGCCGTCCGAGACGCCGCAGCAAGCGGCGAAATCGCCTTCCATCCCCTTCAAGGTTCTCAATGCTCCCGCCGTGCCGGACCGGCAGGCTGCGGATGCGCCGCTGGTCGAGCCGACGGCGCGCGTCGTCGCCGATCCCGCGCCCACAGTCGAGCCGTCCGCCAAGGCGAAGCCGAAGACCGGCAATCCCGCAGCAGCGCCCGCCACGACCGGCACCGTGACCCGATCGGCGCCGCCGGCAGAGCAGCAGCCTCCTTACCAGGTCGCCTCCGCCGCCGGCGCAGCAAAGCAGATCGCCACGCCGTCGGCCACCGGTCAGAAGTGCCGCGTGTGGACGGCGAGCTACGGCGGCCAGAAAGCGCTCATCATCCGCTCCGTCATCGACAAGGTGGTCAACTACACCGTGCTCGACGTCAACGAGGGCTCCGAGAGCCGAGAGGCGGAAGCCTTCATCTCGGCCTACGCCAAGGACGGCTCGATCGCCGGCGAGTTCGTCAGCCAGACGCAAGCGCTGGACAAGGCCTTCGAGCTTTGCCCCGAAGGTTGAGGCCGCCTCGACCGGGTCTCTTGGCGATGTCTCTTCGAGACGTGACGAGGGCCACCCTTCTTGGCATGGCCCTGCTTGCCGGCGGCGCCGCGAGCGCGGCCTCGGCGCGGGGGCCCACGCTGCCCGAGATCCGCATCACCGGCGATCAGAAGGTGCCGGCCTGCGTGACTCCGGGCCGGCTGATGCGCCATCTCATGGAGCGCACGCGCGATCTCGATCCGCGCTTCCGCGACATCGCCCGCTACTACAAGCTTCACGGCGAGGCCCTGCATGTGCGCTGGGACTACGCCTTCTTCCAGATGCTGCTCGAGACCAACTACCTCTCCTACAAGACCGGCAGCGGCCGCTGGGGCGACGTGGACCCGCGGCAGAACAACTTCGCCGGCATCGGCACCACCGGCGGCGGCGTGCCCGGCGACAGCTTTCCGGACGTGTCGAGCGGCGTGCTGGCCCAGATGCAGCACCTCGTCGCCTACTCCGGCGAGCACGTGGCCAACCCGCTGGCGCCGCGCACGCGCGAGAAGCAGGACGAGATCATCGAGCTGTCGTTGGCGCTGCATCGGCCGGTGCGGTTCTCCGACCTCACCAACCGCTGGGCCAAGGACAGCAGCTACGCCAAGTCGATCGAGTGGGTCGCGGAGCGCTTCCGCCAGGGCAACTGCACGGCCTCGGGCGAGCCGTTGCGGCCGGCGGATGACGACGCGGAGGAGCCCCGGCCGGCGCGGCTCCAGGTCGCTGCCGCGGCTGCTCCGGCCCGGGGACCTGCACGCGCCGTCGCCCCCGCGGTTCCCCACGCCCCCGCCTGCGACGTCTACACAGCGAGCTACGGCGGCTCGCTCGCGCTCCTGATCCGCGCAGTGGCAGGCACGTCCGTCAACTACACAGTGTTGCAGGTGGAGCCCGACCTCGAGGGCCCGCAGGCCGAGGCCTTCATCAGGGTGCACGCTCCGAACGGCCGCACCATTGCCCGCTTCCCGTCGCCCGAACCCGCGTTCGCGCGCGCCTTCGAGCTTTGCCCGCAACCGTGAGGGGCGTGATGGGGTCAGACCCCTCGCAAAAGGGTTCGGAGAATTGCGCAAGCGTTGCGGCGAGGGGCCTACCCCCCGTCCCTACCGCGCGATGCGCTTGACGGGACTCCCGGTTCAGCCTTTTTTGCCCTCACACTCGGGCTCCAGCATTCGGCAGGCACCTCCCATGCGTTCATCGGCAGCAAAGCTTGCAGCAACGGCACTTCTGCTGGCGTGCGCGGGCACGGCCTCTGCGCTCGCCGAGCCGGTGCCAGCGCCCAACAACGCCAACTGTCAGAACACCGGAAGCTTCGAGCGCTGGCTGGCGGCCTTCCGGCAGGAGGCGGCTGCTCAGGGCATATCCCGCGCGACCCTTTCGGCCGCGCTCGACGGCATGACCCTGGACCCCGGCATCATCGCCCGCGACCGCCGCCAGAGCTTCTTCTCCCAGAGCTTCGCCGCCTTCGCACCCAAGCTCATCTCGCAGAACCGGCTGCAGACCGGGGCCGCCAAGCTCAAGCAGCATCGCGAGCTGTTCGCGCGCGTGGAGCGCGACTACGGCGTGCCGGGGCCGGTGATCGTGGCGTTCTGGGGACTGGAGAGCGATTTCGGGGGCGGCATGGGCAATCTGCCGGTGCTGCGCTCGCTGGCGACATTGGCCTACGACTGCCGACGGCCTGAGATGTTCCGGGGCGAGCTGATGGATGCCCTGCGCATCATCGACAGGGGCGACCTGACGCCCGGCGAGATGATCGGATCGTGGGCCGGCGAGCTCGGACAGACCCAGTTCCTGCCCTCGCACTATTTCAAGTACGCCGTGGACTACGACGGCGACGGACGCCGCAACCTGCTGCGCAGCGTGCCGGACGTGATGGCCTCGACCGCCAACCTCATCGTTTTCCTCGGCTGGAAGCGCGGCGAGCCCTGGCTGCAGGAAGTGCGCGTTCCTGCCAACCTCGCGTGGGACCAGGCGGACCTGGCGATCCAGCACCCGCGCTCGAAGTGGGCCGGCTGGGGCGTGACGTCGATCGACGGCCGGCCGCTGCCGGCCGACGCCATGCCGGCCTCGCTGGTGCTGCCTATGGGCCGGCACGGCCCCGCGTTCCTGACTTACGAGAATTTCCAGGTGTACCTGAAGTGGAACCAGTCGCTGAACTATTGCCTCACGGCCGCCCACCTGGCCGCGCGGCTCGGCGGCGCCCCTCCGTTCAGCCGAGGCTCGGGCGAGGTGCCGGAATGGTCCTATCAGCAGTTGAAGGAGCTGCAGCAGCTGCTCGCCCGGCGCGGCTTCACGGTCGGCGAGATCGACGGCAAGCTCGGCGCGGGAACGCGTGCCGCCGTCAAGGCGGCGCAGATGAAGCTCGGACTGCCGGCCGACTCCTACCCGTCGCATGAGCTGGTGGAGCGGCTGCGCGGGCAGCGCTAGGCGAGCGGACAGTCTGCCACCTGCCCAGAGCACACGTCATCCCGGCGCCGCTCGCAGGCGAAGCCTTGCGACCGGGACTAGGCCGGGACCCAGTGCAGTTTGCCAGGAGCGCGTGCTCACCCGATTGCAACCCCACGACGCCCGCCGTCCTGGGTCCCGGCCTGGTCCCGCACGTGCCCGTTCGGGCAGCGCGGCGCCGGGATGACGTTGCGGTGTGTGCGCAGCCAGAATTGCACCTGGCCTGCGGTGCTTGCGCGATCAGGCCGTGGGCCGGGCGGAAAGGATTATGTCGGCCGCTTCCTTGGCGATCTCGAGGCGCATGCGCGCGGAGACCGCCAGCCGCCACGTGTAGTAGGCCTGGATGGACAGCGCATCGAGATGCGGGGGCTGGCCGCCGGCGACGTAGTCGGCAAGGTATTGTGGAGGGCGCGCCGCAGGGCCCTGACAGCGCAGGCGGAAGCGGGGCTTCTCCAGGCTGTCGGCGATGGTCACCTCGATCTCGCCGCCGCGCGGCAGCGCCGTGATGGCCGCGGCGACCAGATTGAGCAGCAGCTTGACCTTGTCCTTCGCCATGTGTCCGGGCATGCCGCGCCAGACCAGCTTGTGCTTGCCCTGGCCGATCAACCCGCGGCTGATCTGCTCGGCGGTCCCGAGGTCGATGTGGGCGCCCGCGGAGCCTGCTGCGCCGAAGGCGAAGCGGGCAAACTGCAAGCGGGCGGAAGCCTGCTGGGTGACGTTGCGGATGACGTCGAGCGCGTAGGTCTTGGCCTGCGCGTCGTCGTCCTCGTCCAGGATCTCCAGGCCGTTGTAGATGGCCCCGACCGGGCCGATCACATCGTGGCAGATCTTGCTTGAAATGAGAGCGGCAAGCTCGAGATCGGTCGGCTGGGCGCGCTCGGTCATCAGTGGACCTCTATTCTTGTCGGCTTCGAGGCACGGCCGGCTGCTCACGAGGGAAGCACACGCCACGCTTGGCCAACACGACCGCTTGCGCAAAGGCTTCGTCTTGATACACGCTTCGCCGCGCGCCTCCAAGGCCGCACCGCGCCGCCAGCCAAAAGTATTGTTTTTGTGTCACTAAGCATTCGTGCGAGGCTGTCGTGCGCGCGACAGGGTGAGGCTGCCGGGACGAATCACGAAGGCGGGACGCATGCAGGCAAGTGAGATCCGGGGTCTGGCCGAGGCCCTGCTCGGCACGGTCTTGGAGGCGGGTCGCCTGCAGATGTCCCACTTCACCGCGGGCCCGGGGATCGCGGTCGAGACCAAGGCCGACCGCAGCCCGGTGACCGTGGCCGACCACGAATCGGAGGCCATCATTCTCGCGGGGCTCGCGCGCGTCGCCCCGGGCGTGCCGGTGATCGCGGAGGAGGAAGTGGCGGCAGGCCGCATCCCCGATATCAGCAGCGCGTTCTTTCTCGTCGATCCACTCGACGGCACGAAGGGCTTCATCAAGGGCCGCGCGCAGTTCACCATAAACATCAGCCTCATCGAGCAACGTCGGCCGGTGTTCGGCCTCGTCTATGCGCCGGCGCTGGCCGACTTCTACGTCACCGTGGGCCCCGATAGCGCGGTCAACATGCGACTGGAGCCGGGCTCGAGCGCGCGCCGGCTGGGCGATTGCGCGCTCACGCCGCTGCGGACGCGTGTGCCCGACCCGCACGCGCTCGTGGCCCTGACCAGCGAGTCGCATCTCAATCGGGCGACGGAGAGCTTCCTTGCCGGCTACCAGGTGGTGGAGCGGCGCGCGCTTGCTTCCTCGCTGAAGTTCGGGCTCATCGCTCGGGGCGAAGGCGACATCTATCCGCGCATCGCCCCGACCAGCGAGTGGGATACGGCCGCCGGACACGCGGTTCTCGCTGCCGCCGGCGGCAGCGTCACGACGCTCGACGGCAAGCCACTCGTGTACGGCAATGCGGGACGCCGCTTCGTCAACCCGGACTTCGTCGCGTGGGGGCGCGGGCCCCTGCCGCGCACGCGGGAGCGCTGACGCAACGAGCAAGCGGCACGACACTTAGTGTCCTGATCGCGAAATTCGTCGACATCTCCGGCAAGCTCAGAACGAATTTCGCGATTTGAAGGACACTAGCAAAGTCAATAAGCTAGTGTGATTCAGATCGAGAAGTCCGCTTCCCCTACCAAGCCAGAGCGGTGATGCGGACTTCTCGATCATCACGCTAGGTACGTGCCTCATGCGTGGCTCGCAGTCGCCTCCATCTGATCGAAGCTGACCAGCGGCGCTACCAGACCCATGACGCCGTTGATCGGGGCCAGGCGATGGCGGAAGTAGACCCACGATCTCTCCAGGCGGCAGCCCAGATGCAGCTTCAGCGGATAGCACGTCTGGCCCATTTCCAGCCGGCGAATCATCCCCCGCGCGAGGCAGAGCCGGACCATCATCATCCAGTTGAGAAAATAGAGGTTGTATTGGCGCGAAAGCGGATAGCGCATGCCGATCTGATGCGCGAACACGCGATCCGCCTGGACGAGATAGAGTGCAAAGCTCGCCAGCTCATCACCGACCCAGCCGAGCATGACCTGCGCCCGGTCGCCGACCACCTCGAGTACGCGCCCGACATACGCGGGCGACAGCGCATCGAAGTCGCCGTAGTCGGCCCGCCGCTGCGTGCGCGTCGCTTCGTAGAGGGATGCAATCTCCGCCTCCACATCGCCGATCGAGCGACGCGGCTCAAAGCGGACGCGCGCCTCTGACCGGCGCAGCTTGCGCTTGAGGTCTCGGCGCGCGTTGAAGGAGAGGTGCGCCAGGTACTCACCCTCGGTGCGGAAGGGCAGATCGAGGACCGCCACCGGCAGCGAGGCCAATCGGGAAAAGCGCCCCTCATCAAGCGCGCGATCGGCCCAACCGCGATCCTCGTCCGCCAGGTCCTTGATGGCCAGCAGTTGGCAGCCGCCGTCGGCGCCGAGCTGCTGCAGGCCATCGAGCATCGCCCGCCATGCCTCCGCACGCTCCAACTTGCCCAGCGCCGGCAGGAATCCGACCTGGCATCGGTCCATGACCGGCGATCCGAGGCCGACCACGGACACGTTGATCAGTCTCGGCGCGACTCGGCAGACCCAGTCGCCGACCAGGCGCAGCCGGTGAGGAAGCGACGTGTCGAGCCGATAGACGGTATGGAAGACCGGCGCAGCCGCCACCAGCGTATCGCCGGCGAACACACCCAGAGCGGACAGACGGAAGCCCGGTGGTGGCGCCGCCTCAGAAGCGAGGCAGAAATCCCAACCGAAGGCCGAGCCTGCGAACAGGCCGTCCCACTCAGCCTTGCTGATGTGCGCGACGCTCGCAAAAGGGCACGCGCGCAACCTGCCGTCCAAACCCATTCCGACGTCTCCACCAGGAGGACCCTCGCCAGCGCTCACCACGCAACCTTCGAACGGGGCGCGTGTTCCAGAACAAGACGGTCGAAAAGGGTGAGGAAACAAAGATGTGATCACCCAGGGAGGCGGGTGATCGAGCCCCACATCACCGCCTCGGCGAGTGCGGCCAGCAGTACACGCAGACGGCACGTCGGCCACACTTTGGTAATACTTTGGGACAATTGTGGTTAAGGGGTGTGCCCGCTGCTATGCGGGTCGGGCTGGATGAGTCGGGACTCAAACCTCGAAGGTTGATCCATGCCGACACGATATTCGGCGCTGGCGAGCAGCGTGCTCGTGAGCCTTCCCTTGCTGCTGCTGGCGGGATCGGGGTCGGCACAAGACAACACATGGCAGCGCAGCTATCCGCGCGATGATGCCTATCGCCCGGACGCCGCCGCGCCATCCAGCGGTGACCCCGCGCTGCCTCCGGCGGGCCGAAGCTCGCAGTATCCGGGTGGCAGGCCGGACGACAGCTATCGCGCACCGCGCACCAATGATGCCTACAGCCCGCCGCCGGCGCCTCAGGGCTACAGCCAGGGCCCCGGCACTTACGGCCAGTCCTACTCCTCGCAGGCCACGCCGGGCTACGGGCAGCCCTATTCCGCTCCCTCCTCGCCGCCGGCCTACGGCCAGCCGTATCCGGCGCCACGCCAGCCCTATGGCGAGCCTTACACGCCGGCGCCCGGGCAAGCCTATAATGATCCGGCCTATCGCGGCTACGGACCGCCGTCGGCCGAGCGCGGCTACCCACCGCCGCCTCCGGGCCCCGGCCCCCGCTACGACGAGGAAGCGCCCGGCGGCGGCTACTCCTCACGCGAGATCATCGAGACCGGGCACGGCTTCTTCGGCTCGGTGAGCAAGGGACTCGCCAGCGTGGTGGAATATGCGTTCCAGCAGCAGGGCCGGCCCAACGGCTACATCCTGGGCCAGGAGGCGGGTGGCGCACTGGTTGCCGGCTTGCGCTACGGCGAGGGCATTCTCTACACCAAGGACGCCGGCTCCCGCCGAGTCTACTGGCAGGGGCCGTCGATCGGGTACGACGCCGGCGCCGAGGGCTCCAAGGTGATGATGCTGGTCTACAACCTGAGCGACCCGGAGGAGATCTACCAGCGCTTCGGGGGCGTGGAGGGCTCCGCCTACCTAGTGGGCGGCGTCGGCGTAACGTTCCAGCAGAGCGGCCCCGTCGTCGTCGCGCCGATCCGCGCCGGTGTGGGCCTGAGGCTCGGCGCCAACATTGGCTACCTGAAATACACGCGCCAGCCGACTTGGAACCCGTTCTAGGCGATGAGCGAGCGGGTGGGAGGCGACGTCGGCGCTGCTGCCACAATCGGCAAAGCCGAGAGACGGCGCGTCGCTGCTGGGGGATGTTGTGGGCCTGCCATAGGCGCCGACAGGTGACGCGATGTTGTCGTACTCGTAGTATCGGTGATGTGCGAATCTTGCCACAAGCACGCGGCCCTTCCGTTCCCCCGCTTGCACGGCCCGGCCGTTTGAGTGAAGGCTTTGAAAACTCCGCAGCAATGCAGCCCTAGGACGCGCCGTTGATCTCGGTTCAATCAGGCATGCTGGTGGCCCTGGGCTTCTTGGCGGCGAGCCTGCTCGGGCTGCTGGTGGCGTCGGCCTTCTGGTCCCGTGCGGTGCGCCTGACGACCGCGCGCATCAAGCAGTCGATGCCCGTGAGCGAGCCCGAGATCAAGGCGGACCGCGATCGCCTCAGGGCCGAGTACGCCATCAAGGTGCACAAGCTGGAGATGGAGCTCGAGGAGGCCAAGCTCGCGCGCGCCCGGCAGGTCATCGATCTCAACCGCCGCGACGCCAGCATCTCCACGCTCGAGAGCGATGTGATGCGCCTCAAGGCCGACCTGGAAGAGAACCAGAATGCCCGGCGGGTGCTGGAGCAGACGGTGGCCGACCGACTGCCGAGGGTCGAGGCGCGGCTGGCTGAGGCCAAGCGGCTGCTGTTCAATCGCGACCGTGAGATCGCCGAGCTGGCCGCCACGTCCCGGCGCCAGAAGCAGGCACTGGAGGAGGCGACCTCCGTCAACGCGCAGAAGAACACGCAGATCGAGAGACTCACGACCTCTCTCACGGCGCGCGGGAGTCGCGGGCGGCAGTCCTCCGCCGAGGGAGGAGACGTGGAGACGGCGCTGCGCTCGGAGGTTGACGTTCTCAGGAGCAAGGCCAGCGACCAGGCACAGCTGATCGACCGTCTGCAGCGCCAGCTGGGTCAGGGACGCGCACTGGCCGCCCCTGCCAAGCCCGCAGCCGCAGGCAACTCGGAGAGCGATACCGAGCGGGCCCGCCGCGATGTCGCGGAGGCAGAAACGGCGCTCGGTAACGCGCGCGCCGCCGCGGCCGGCGACGGAGACGCCAAGGATGCAGCCCTCGAGCGGGAGATCAGGGCACTGACCGCCAAGACCGAGGACCAGGCCGGCGAGATAGCGCGCCTGAAGGCGGCATTGGCGGCATTCGAGCAGCAGGACGCCAAGGCCGGCGGCCTGGGCGGCCTGAAGGATAGCAAGATCGCCCTGAAGGCACGGCTCGGGTCCGCCCAGGCGCAGTCCGATCAGCAGGCGGCGACAATTGCCAAGCTCCGGGCGGAGCTGGCCGCCACCCATGAGCGGCTCGCGCGGCAGGCCGCCCATTTCATGGGCGAGATGCGCCGCATCGGCGGCGGCCCGGTGACCGGGCCGGGACAGGCGCGCCGGACCTCCCAGGGTGACGACCGGCGCAGCCTCGCCGATCGTGTTGCCCAGGTGCGGGCCAGCGCATCGGCCGACCGCAGCGTGCCGACCCGGCCGGAGCCCCGCGCGGCAGACAGCAAGCCCGCGGAGGCGCCAGCCACCGCTAATGGCCACAAGGCCATCGCCAGCGATGATGCCGGTGCCGAGCCCGTTGAGCAGGCCCCGGCCGCAAAATCCGGGGTCGAGGAGCGCTCTGCCGTAGAAATGCCCCAAGCGGACGAGATACCAGACAAGCGCCGTCGGCCTCGCCTGCTCGATCGCATCACGGGCTTGGCGAAGAGCTGACAGGGCCGACGCCCAGGCGCACAGCGGGGTTGGCAAGCGCCCGCCGATTGGCTTCGCGCGATGCCAAAGCAGTGACTGCTCGCAGGAATGTGCCGGCCGGAAGAGCCGGCTCGCTCATGACGGCACCCAGCGTGCGACGAGGAAGCGATGGCGCCCACGACCTTGACCCAAGAGGAAGCCGGCAGCGACGAGCGCGCCTCCTACCCCACCCAGGGGCTGCGGCTGAGCGATGTCGAGGCGGTGGCAGCGCAGCGGCTCGACGAGGGCGCCAATGGTTCGCTGATGGATGCCCTGGCGAATGTCGCCACCGACAATGCTCCGGACCATCACGGCGACCCGTCAGGTGCACCTGCAATTGCCGCCATCCAGGATGCGGCGGCCGGGCCGCTGGTGCCACTGCTCGACGCTCACGCGGCGCAGATGAGCCCGGAGCCGGCGCACAGGCTGCCCGATACTTTTGGCCCGATGCCGACGCCGCCGGTGCTCGACATGGGGCTCCCCTTTGCGCTGCCGACCGAGAGAACTGCCGAGCCTGCTGCCATCGCCGACCCGGCGAGCGCGGGCGGGCCCGAGGGCGCGCAGGCCGAAGAACAGGTACAGGTAGCGGCGCCGCAGGAAGCCGTCTCGACGCCAGCTGAGGCACACGAGTCGGGGCCTGAACAGCCGGCCGCCCTCTCTATCACCGCGCCCGCACCGAGCGCTCCCGCATCCAAGTTGCAGCCGCTCTCGAGCGCGCTCGATACGGCCGTGAAGCTTGCGGCCGACGCCAACGCCGCCGCTGCCGCGCTGGAGAACCTGAAGCAGATGCTGGAGCGCCGGCTGCCCGAGAGACCCCAGCTGGCTCCCCTGGTCCAGGCATCGCCTCGGGCGCTCGCGGCGGCGCCTCCTGCCCAGGCGAAGACCCAGCCGCCGCGCCAGCTCCCGCTGCACGCCGTGCGCAACGGCCGCGGCCAGACGGCGCTGCGACCTGCCGTCCTGCCGGAGCCGCCGCAGCGCATGCCTGTTGAGCGCCGGCGCCTCGACGTGCGCGGGTTCTTCGCCGGCTTCGCCCTGTCGTGGGCATTCGGCGTGGTGCTCTACCTCTTCCTCACCGCCGGCTGAGGCTCGCGGCCAAAGCTCACTCGAGCTTGACGTTGGCCGCCCTGATGACCTCGGCGTTGCGGGCGGTGTCCTCCAGCAGCAGCTTCGCCATCTCCTCGGGCGACTGCGGCGGCACGACGACGTTGAGCGAGCGCATGCGCGCTTTCATGTCGTCGCTCTTGGCGATCTCGACCATCCTGGCATTGAGCCTGTCCACGATCTCGCTCGGTGTGCCGGCCGGGGCCCAGACCGAATACCAGATCGGCACGTCGGAATTGGGATAGCCGAGCTCGCTCAGCGTCGGCACGTCGGGAAAGTCCGGATGCCGCTCGCTGTGGCTGATGTTGAGCAGGATCAGCTTGCCCGCCTTCACGTGGGGCAGCACGTTGATCTCGTTCATCATCTGCACAGTGTTGGGCAGCAGGTCATTGAGCGCATCGGCGCTGCCGCGATAAGGCACGTGCAGGATGTCGACGCCCGCCCGGTATTTCAGCATCTCGATGCGCAGGTGCGTGGCGGAGCCGAGCCCCGCCGAGCCGTACGCCAGCTTGCCGGGATTGGCCTTGGCGTAGGCGATCATCTCCTGGAACGTCTTCGGACCGACGGCGGGATGGATGACGAAGCCGCACCAGAAGTCGCCGACGCGCCCCACGGGGATGAAGCTCTTGACGGGGTCGTAGGGCGTCTTGCGCATGTTGGGCAGGACGGTGAGCGTGGCATTGGGCGTGAGCAGGAACGTGTAGCCGTCGGGCGGGGACTTGGCTGCCGCCTCAGTGCCGATGAGGCCCGCTGCACCGCCGCGGTTCTCGATGACGAACTGCTGTCCGAAGGCCTGCGAGAGCTTCTCCGCCCACGGCCGGCCGATGAGGTCGGTGCCGCCGCCGGGTGCGTAAGGCAGGATCAGCTTGACGGGCCTGTCGGGCCAAGCCTGCGCGGCGGAGGCGGCGCGCGCATAGTAGCCGGCTGCCAGCGTTGCTCCGGCCAAGCCCAGAAACTCGCGACGGCGCATCAAGACCTCCCGATGTCGATTTCTGCTTCTGCCAATGGGCTATCGCTTAGCGTCATTTGGCGCGGCGGTGCAGCCTCGCGGGCACACGCCAGCCATGCGCGACCCGGGAGGCCGCCAAGGCGCAACTGTGTGGGGAAGCCACCTCACTCGCTGAACGCTACCTCGCGGGCCTTGCGCACGTTGGGCACCACAATGAACAGCAGCAGGAGCACGGCGATCAGCAGGAAGGCGAGCGAGAGCGGGCGCTGCAGGAACACCATGGGATCGCCGTGCGAGAGCAGCATGGCGCGGCGCATGTAGACCTCCATCATGGGACCCAGGAGGAAGCCCATGAGCAACGGCGCCGGCTCGCAGTCGAGCTTCATGAGCAGATAGCCGACGACCCCGAACACGGCGATGATCAGCACCTCGTTGGCCGAGTTGTTGAGGCTGTAGACGCCGATGCAGCAGAAGAACAGGATGGCGACCGCCAGCAGGCGGTAAGGCACCAGCAGCATGCGCACCCAGATGCCGATCATCGGCAGGTTGAGCACCACCAGCATCAGGTTGCCGAACCACATGCTGACGATCATGCCCCAGAACAGGCCGGGCTTCTGCTCCATCACCTGCGGGCCCGGGATGATGCCGTGGATCATCATGCCGCCGATCATCATCGCCATCACGGCGTTGGAGGGAATGCCCAGCGTCAGCATGGGAATGAACGAGGTCTGCGCCGCGGCGTTGTTGGCGCTTTCCGGGGCGGCCACGCCCTCGATCAGGCCCGTGCCGAACTTCTCCGGCGTGCGCGAGAGCCGCTTCTCCACGGTGTAGGCCGAGAAGGACGCGAGCACCGCGCCACCGCCCGGCAGGATGCCAAGCAGCCCGCCGAGCGCGGTGCCGCGCAGGATGGGCGCGATCGAGCGCTTGAGGTCCTCCCGCGTCGGCATGAGCCCGCTGACCTTCGAGCTCACGAGGTCGCGGCGTTCGGCGTTGGTGAGGTTGGCCATGATCTCGGCGATGCCGAACACGCCCATCACCAGCGGCACGAAGCCGATGCCGTCGAAGAGGTCGCCGATGCCGAACGTGAAGCGCGTGTTGCCGGTGTTGACGTCGGTGCCGACAAGGCCCAGCAGCATGCCGAGAAAGACCATGCCGAAGGCCTTGAGGACGGAGCCGCGCGCCAGCACGATGGCGAACACGAGGCCGAGCGACATGAGGGAAAAGTAGTCGGCCGGCGCGAACTCCTGGGCGAGCCTGGTCAGCGGCGGGGCGGCGACGGCGATCGCCACCGTGGCGACGCAGCCGGCGAAAAACGAGCCGATGGCGGCGATGGCAAGGGCCGGGCCGGCGCGGCCCTGGCGCGCCATCTGGTAGCCGTCGAGCGTGGTGACGACCGAACTCGCCTCGCCCGGCAGGTTCACCAGGATCGCCGTAGTCGAGCCGCCGTACTGCGCCCCGTAGTAGATACCGGCCAGCATGATCAGCGCGCCTTCGGCCGGCAGGTAGTAGGTGGCGGGCAGCAGCAGCGCCATGGTCGCGACCGGCCCCACCCCCGGCAGCACGCCAATGGCGGTGCCGATGATGGCGCCCATCAGGCACCAGAACAGGTTCTGCAGCGTCACGGCCACCGAGTAGCCGAGCGCCAGATTGTCGAGCAGCGAGCCTACCTCCATGCCAGCTCCCTGGGCAGGATGGAAATCGGCATGCCGAGGCCCCAGACGAACATGGCGATCGCCACGGCGATCATCAGCACGGTAAAGAGCGCATACTCGCCCCAGCGGGTCTCGGGCGTGCCGAGCGCAGCCAGCGTCATGGAAGCGAGCATCGCCACCACCAGGCCCAAACGATCGATCAGCAGCGCGAAGGCAACGGTGGCGAGCGTGATCATGACCACCGGCCGCCAGGCCCACTGCGTCAGCGCCGGCCCTTCGACGAGCAGAGACTTCAGCCAGAGCAGCACGCCGGTGCCGATCAGGCACCAGGAGAGGATGAAGGGCAGGACCCCAGTGCCGGGATTGCGCGCCGTCCCCCGCGGATAGTCGGCGCCGATCCACAGCGCTGCCACCCCCACGGCGATGAAGAGGAGGCCCGTGGCCAGATCCTGACCATTCCTGATGCGCATGCCGTCGCGTTCCCCCCGGTGCCAATGCCCTTGTTTTTCGGCAACTCTACACAGAACCTTCGCGCCCGTGTAGGCCGAATGGGAGTTGCCTTGGCCGGGCTTGCCGCGCGCGGCGGCCGGGTCCAAGCTCGCGCCGGACGGATATGCGGAGCCTTGCATGACCGGCACTTCCTCTGCCGCCGACGGCACCTACCCGACTACCTGCTGGGAATGCTCCACCTGCTGCGGCGCGCTGGCGACCGTGCGCGACGGCAAGGTGGTCGACTTCGCTCCCAACGCCGACCACCCCTATTCCAAGGGTGCCTTCTGCATCAAAGGCATCCGCGGCGCGCCGGGCATCACCTACGGGCCCGGCCGGCTGCTGCATCCGATGCGCCGCACCGGCGCGCGCGGCGAGGGCAAGTGGGCGCGCATCTCCTGGGACGACGCGCTCGATGAGATGGCCGACCGGCTGGCCGAGGTGCGCCGCAGGCACGGACCCGAGGCGATCGTCGGAGCGACCAGCGGCGCCTATTTCAGCCGCAGCCTGATCCTGGCGCTCATGATGCGCTCGATCGGCTCGCCCAACTGGATGATCAACCAGGACCTGTGCGGCGGTTGCCGGGCCGTCAGCGCGCGCGTCATGGGCCTCGACATCTCCCGCGGTGAGGACATTGCCAACACGCGCTGCGCCCTCATCGTCGGCCGCAACCCGAGCATCGCCGATCCGGTGGAATGGGCCGCGCTCAAGGCCGCGAAGAAGCGGGGAGCCCGCTTCGTGGTGATCGATCCCAAGCGCACGCAGGCGGCGCAGATGGCCGACATCTGGCTCGCGCCCCGCATCGGCACGGACGCCGCGCTCGCGCTCGCCATGATCCAGGTGCTGATTGCGGAGCAGCGTTACGACAAGGACTTCGTCGCGCGCTGGTGCCATGGCTTCGAGGACCTGGCCCGGCGGGCCGCGCAATACCCGCCAAAGACCGCCGAGACGATCACCGGCGTTCCCGCCGACCAGATCATCGCCGCGGCCCGCATGTACGCCGACGGGCCCTCGACCTTCGTCAGCGGCCACGGCATCGACGCCTTCAGCGCCGGGGTGCAGACATTCCGCGCCTACCACTGCCTCGTCGCCATCAGCGGCAACGTCGGCCGCGCCGGCGGCAACCTGCGTTCGCGCGCACCCAAGGGCTTCCGCAACTACGCGGACCTCCTGCACATGCCCGAGTTCCGCCTCGATGCCGAGACCGAGCGGCGCACCATCGGCGCCGACCGCTTCCCCTTGTGGGCAGGGCCCAAGGGCTGGCAGACGGCGTGTCACAACCCGAGCGTCATCGACGCCATGCTCACGGGGCGCCCCTACCCCGTGCGCGCGCTCTACGCCAGCGGCGTCAACATCCTCGTCACCTATCCCGACACGCGCCGCACCATGGAGGCCCTACGCTCGCTCGATTTCCTGGCGGTGGCGGCGCATGCGATGACGCCGACAGCCGAGCAGGCCGACATCGTGCTGCCCAAGACCACCACGCTCGAGGAGGAGGAGGTCTCGTTCATGCCTTCCGGCCCGACCGTGCTGTTCACGCGCGCCGTGGTGCCGCCGCAGGGCGAGGCGCGCTCGGAGATCGACATCGCGGCGCCGCTGCTCGACAGGATGGAAGCGAGGCGGGCGATCGCGCGGCGGCTGCTGCCGTGGCGCTCGCAGCGCGCGTTCAACACCTATCTCTTGGGCGATTCGGGCATCCGCATCGAGGAGCTGGAGCGGACAGGCCACCATCAGGTGGAGGCCGGTGCCTCCCCGCCGCAGGAGCGCCCGTTCGCGACGCCCACCGGCAAGGTCGAGCTGTTCTCGACGACCATGGAGGGGCTCGGGCTCGACCCGCTGCCGGCCTACGACCCGCCCTCCCGCGAGCGCCTGCCCGCAAGCGAGGCCGCGCGCTATCCGCTCATCCTCGTCACCGGCGACCGGGAGAAGAGCTTTCATCACTCCCGTTTCCGCGATCAGCCGTGGGCCCTCAAGGTGTCGCCCGACCCGCGCCTCACCATGCATCCCGATACCGCACGCGCCATGGGACTCGCCGACGGCGCCTGGGTGCACCTCGAGGTGGCGCGCGGCAACGGCAGGTGCCGCTTGCGCGTGAAGCTCTCCGACGCGACGCCGCCCGACGTCGTCAACACCGGCATGGGCTGGTGGCTGCCGTCCGATCCCTCTCCCGAGCACGGCGCCCTCGACGTCAACATCAACGCCGCGCTGCCCTACGACGGCCCGTGGGACCCCGTGTCCGGCTCGTCCGACGTGCGCGGCCATGCCTGCCGGGTGACGCCGATACCAGCCTAAGGGCCGGCCCGGGCCGCAATCCGTGAGGGGCCCGCCTAGCTGCGCTTGCCCTTCATGTCCGCTTCGTAGCGGGCCTTGGCCGCGTCGTTGGGCGGGTAGAGGCCGGGCAGGGCCGCGCCGCCTTCCACCTCCCGCATGATCCAGCCCTCGAGGCGCTCCTGCTCGGGCGCGGCCGCGACGACCTCGCCGATGAGCGCCGCGGGGATGACCACGGCGCCGTCACCGTCGACCACCACGACGTCGTCCGGGAAGACGGCGACGCCGCCGCAGCCGATCGGCTCCTGCCAGTTGACGAAGGTGAGGCCCGCGACCGAGGGCGGCGCCGCCGCACCTTGGCACCACACCGGCAGGCCGGTGCCGAGGACGCCCGCGAGATCGCGCACGACACCGTCGGTGACGAGCGCCGCCACGCCGCGCTTGCGCATGCGCGCGCACAGGATGTCGCCGAAGATGCCGGCGTCCGTGATGCCCATGGCGTCGACGACGGCGATAGAGCCCGCCGGCATGGCCTCGATCGCTGCGCGCGTCGACTTGGGCGAAGCCCACGAGGCCGGCGTTGCCAGGTCCTCGCGAGCCGGCACGAAGCGCAACGTGAACGCCCTGCCGACGAGGCGCGGCTGGTCCGGCCGGATCGGCCGGGTGCCGCGCATCCATACGTTGCGCAGCCCCTTCTTCAGCAGAATGGTGGTCACGGTGGCGGTCGAGACCTGGGACAGCGTCTCGACCACTTGCGTCTCCAGGCTCATGGGCGCTCCGGGGGTTGCATTTGACATGAGAGAGCGTGCCGTAAGGTCTCAGCTCTTCAGCACGTCGGCGATGGCATCGGTGAAAACCTGCGCGCCGAGCACGATGTCCTCATCGCTCGTGTTCTCGGTCCAATGATGGCTGATGCCGCCGATCGAGGGCACGAACATCATCGCCGTCGGCAGCTTGCGCGCCAGCCATTGCGCGTCGTGGCCCGCGCCCGAGGGCATGCGCCGATGCTTGCCCGGAGAGTGCCGCTCAGCCGCGCGATCGAGCGCGGCCTGCAGGGTCTCATCCATGATCGCGGGCGTGCTGGCGCTCAGCCGCTCGACCTCGAGCGTGCAGCGCCCCGTGGCATTGGCTGCTTTCACCATTGCGCGAATTTCGGCGTCGAGCCGGTCGAGCACGGCGGGATCGGCGTCGCGCAGTTGGAACAGGGCCTCCGCACGGCCGGGGATGATGCTCTTCTCGCCGGGGTCGAGATCGATGCGGCCCGTGGTCCACACCGTGCGCGGCCCGCAAATCTGCGGGAAGCGGTCGTCGATGGCGGAGAGCAGCCGCACCAGCTCGCGGCCCGCGTCGCGGCGGCGGGCCATGGAGGTGGTGCCGGCGTGGTTCTGCTCGCCGACGACCGTGAGCTTGTACTGCCAGATGGCGACGATGGCGGTGACGACGCCGATCTTGAGCCCGGCGCTTTCGAGTGTGTCGCCCTGCTCGATGTGCGCCTCGAAGAACGCGGCATAGCGCGCCGGGTCGATGCGGTGGCGCGGCAGCCCCGCCCAGCCGGCCGTCCTCAGCGCCTCGCGCAGCGACCGCCCCGTGGCGCGATTGGAGGCGCGGTCGAGATCGGCCTCCTCCAGTACGCCGGTGAACGATCGGCTGCCGAGGAAGCTGCCGAAATGGCCCTCCTCGTCGCAGAAAACCACCACGTCGACGCCGAGATGCCGGGTCGCGGCGTCCTCGGAGATGGCGCGCGCCGCTTCCAGCGCGTAGACGCACCCCAAGGGCCCGTCGAGCCAGCCGGCATAGTTCTGGCTCTCCAGATGCGAGCCGGCCAGCGCCTTGCGGCCGGTGGCCGGGCTCTTGCCCAGGATGTTGGCAATGCCGTCGATAGAGGCATCGAGGCCCGCCTCGCGCATACGGCCCGCAAACCACTCGCGCGCGGCGATGTCCTCGGGCGAAAGCGTGGGCCGGTGCACGCCCGTCTTGTAGGTGCCGAAGGTGGCGAGCTTCCGCAGGTCGGAAAGGACGCGCTCAGGCTTGATGTCAGGCATATCCCGGGAACTCGCGCTGCGCCGATGGCGGCCATGATGGCGCAGATCTTGCCGCGACGGTAGCGCGATCGAGCGGCGCAGGGCGGATGCCCCTGCGCCCTGCGGGGAGGCTACACCGCCTTCAAGAGCACGTGGCGCTTGCGCCCGAGGGACAGCTTGATGACGCCATCGCGCAGGTCGGCGGGGGTGAGCCTGGCCTTCTCGTCTGCGATCGCATCATCGTTGACGCGCAGGCCGCCGCCGGCGATCTGCCGTCGCGCTTCCCCGTTCGACTTGACGAGGCCGGCCTTCACGAAGGCGCTGAGCACGCCGATGCCGCCCGCCAGCTCGCTGGCGGCAACCTCGACGCTGGGCAACCCTTCGGCCAGCGTGCCCTGCTCGAACGTCTGCTGCGCCGTCCTTGCGGCGGCCTCGGCCTTGGCGCGGCCGTGCAGCATGGCCGTGACCTCCGTGGCCAGCACCTTCTTCGCCTCGTTGATCTCCGCGCCCTGCAAGGCGGAGAGCCTGCCGATCTCGCCCATCGGCAGCGTCGTGAACAGCTTGAGGAAGCGGGGCACGTCGGCATCCTCGGCGTTGCGCCAGTATTGCCAGAAGTCGTAGGCCGAGAGCATGTCCTCGTTGAGCCACACCGCGCCGGACACGCTCTTGCCCATCTTGGCGCCCGAGGCCGTGGTGAGCAGCGGCGTCGTCAACGCGTAGAGCTGGTGCGTGCCCATGCGGCGGCCGAGATCGATGCCGGTGACGATGTTGCCCCACTGGTCGGAGGCGCCCATCTGCAGGTTGCAGCCGTGCTCCCGAGCCAACACCGTGAAGTCGTAGGCCTGCAGCACCATGTAGTTGAACTCGATGAAGGAGAGCTCGTGCTCGCGCTCGAGCCTCAGCTTCACCGAGTCCATGGTCAGCATCCGGTTGACCGAGAAATGCTGGCCCACGTCGCGCAGGAAGGCGATGTAGTTGAGCCTGGTCAGCCACTCGGCATTGTCGAGCATGACGGCATCGGTGCGGCCGGACCCGAACGTCATGAGCTTGGCACAGGCGCGTTGCATGCTGGCCTTGTTGGCCTCGATCTGTTCGATCGGCAGGATCCTGCGCGTCTCGTCCTTGCCGGAGGGGTCGCCGACGCGGGTGGTGCCGCCCCCCATCAGCACGATCGGCTTGTTGCCGGTCGCCTGCAGCCAATGCAGCATCATGAGCACGATCATGTTGCCCACATGGAACGACGGGGCCGTGCAGTCGAAGCCGATATAGCCGACGGCCTTGCCCGCGGCGGCCAACTCATCGAGGCCGCCGAAGTCCGAGCACTGGTGGATGAACCCGCGCTGGTCGAGGGTGTTGAGGAAGTCGGACTTGAATTTCGCCATGACGGTGGGCCGGTGGTTTGTCGGGCACAATCCGACGGTCTAGGTTGGGTCTTCGAGGCGAACCTGTTGTGCGGCGAGTGTAGCGCCTGCGGCTCGTCCTTCGACAGGCTCAGGACGGGGTGACGGACTTGGCAAGGTACTCCAGCCCGTGCCGAGCCTGTCCAACTCCGTGCTGAGCCTGTCGAAGCACGGCTGGCAGCCGTGACTTCGTTGCCATTCGACAACGTCGGCGAAGCGGGAAAGAGCACAGGAAGGCGGCGATGGGCAAGATGATGCGCGCGATCGGACTCATGAGCGGCACCTCGATGGACGGCATCGACGTGGCGCTTATCGAGACGGACGGCGAATCACGCCTGAAGCGGGGCCCGGCCCATACGGTCGCCTATGAGCCGAAATTCAGGGCCGCGCTGGCGTACGCGATCGAGGAGGCCCGCCAGCTCACCGACCGCAGCAGCCGCCCCGGATGCCTACGCGACGTCGAGAGGGAGCTGACGGAGCGTCATGCGGCCGCAGTGGGCGAGTTCCTCGCCGAGCACCGCCTGGAGCGGGCGGAGATCGATGTGATCGGCTTCCACGGGCAGACGGTCCTGCACAGGAGGATCGTCGACAACGTGTACGTCCGCGCCGCGGGGCCCGATGCACCAAGCGCGGAAGTCGTCGAGACCAGCCGCATGCTTACGGTGCAGCTGGGCAACGGGGCGTTGCTGGCGCGGCTCACCGGCATCGACGTCGTTTATGACCTGCGCGCTGCCGATTGCGCCGCCGGCGGCCAGGGGGCGCCGCTGGCACCCGTCTATCACCGTGCCCTGGCCGCCAGACTGCCGGAGCGGCCGATCGCCATCCTCAACATCGGCGGGGTCGCGAACGTCACCTGGATCGGGCGGGCCGGCGAGCTGCTGGCCTTCGATACCGGGCCCGGCAACGCCATGATCGACGACTGGATGCAGCGCCGCCGCAGCCTGCCCCGTGACGCCGACGGCGCGCTCGCGGCCAAGGGGCGCGTGCAGGAAGCGTACGTGACGCAATACCTGCGGCATTCCTACTTCGGCGAGCCGCCGCCGAAGTCGCTCGACCGCAATGCCTTCCTGCCGGGGCTCATCGACGAGCTCTCACCCGAGGATGGGGCCGCCACCTTGACGGCCTTCACCGCGGCCGGCATCGCCAGGGCGCGCGAGCACTTCCCCGAGCAGCCGCTTTTGTGGGTGATCTGCGGCGGCGGCCGGCGCAACAAGACGCTGATGGCCATGATCGCCGAGCGGGTCGAGACGGCGGTGGCACCGGCCGAGGCGGCGGGCATGGACGGCGATTCGGTGGAGGCGGAGGCTTGGGCCTATCTCGCCGTACGCTCGCTCAAGGGCCTGCCGATCACCTTCCCCGGCACGACCGGGGTGCGGCAGCCGCTGACGGGCGGCGTGCTGGCAAAGGCGTGAGGGCGCCTCGCGCTGCGCGCTCGGCGCAGGGAATAGGGAGTTGGGAATAGGGAGTAGGGGCCGCGCGCTCCAGATCCCTACTCCCTAGTCTTTCCGCTCGGCCTCCATCTCCACGGTGCGGCGGTCGAGGTAGGTGCCCACCACCTTGATCAGGTCCTCGATCTTGTCCGCGAAGAAGTGGTTGGCGTCGGGAACAACGGCGTGCTCGATCTTGACGCCGCGCTGAACCTTGGTCTTGGCCGCGAGGTCCGCCACCGATGCGGTGGGCACCACCCGGTCCTTATCACCGTTCACCATCAGCCCCGACGAGGGGCAGGGCGCCAGGAATGAGAAGTCGTAAAGATTGGCCGGCGGAGCCACGCAGATGAAGCCGTCGATCTCCGGCCGGCGCATCAGGAGCTGCATGGCGATCCAGGTGCCGAAGGACACGCCCGCGATCCAGCATGAGCGCGAGTCCGGGTTCTGCAGCTGCAGCCAGTCGAGCGCGGAGGCGGCATCGGAGAGCTCGCCAGGACCGTTGTCGAAATAGCCCTGGCTGCGTCCCACGCCCCGGAAATTGAAGCGCAGCACCGAGAATCCGCGCTCCACGAACATGTAATAGAGGGCGTAGACGACTTGGTTGTTCATCGTGCCGCCAAACTGCGGGTGGGGGTGCAGGATGAGGGCGATCGGACTGTTGGAGTGTGCCTCATGGTGATAGCGGGCCTCGAGGCGCCCCGCGGGCCCGTTGATGATGAGCTCAGGCATGCTTGTGTCGCGCTCTCTCGCTTGATGGGCTGCCGAGGCGAGCCGCCCGCGCATCGAGGCGCGCAGGGGCCAGCACCTTGCAGAGTGCGCGCGGGCAGCAAATATACTTGACTCGCGCGCTCGGAATTTTCATATATCCGGCTAAGTTTAGAACAGTTCGAAAGAGCCGACGGCGGCTGGCGTCGTGCACCCGGAACTGTTCGCAAGGCGGTGTCTCATAGCACGAGCCAGGGTGGCGAGCGCAAGTGGAGCAGACTTCGTCGGAGTTTCGCATCAGCCGGAGTGAGGCGTCGTGGAGTTGAACACGCGGGGCCGGTATGCCGTCACGGCGATGGCGGACCTGGCCAGGTACGGAGCCGACGGCGCGGTTGCGCTGCCGATGATCGCCGAGCGCCAGCAGATCTCGCTCGCCTATCTGGAGCAGCTGTTCCTCAAGCTGCGGCGAGCCGGGCTCGTCGACAGCGCCCGCGGGCGCTCGGGCGGCTACCGGCTCGGTCGGCCTGCAAGCTCGATCAGCGTGGCCGACATCATGGCCGCCGTGGACGAGGATACACGCATGACCCGCTGCGGAGGCGAGGCGGCCACCCCCTGCCTGCCCGGGCAGCGCTGCCTGACGCACGGGCTGTGGAATGCACTGGGCGACCAGATCGCAGCTTTCCTCGAGAGCGTGACGCTGCAGGAGGTCATCGACGGCATCCCGCCCTCCAAGCGGGCGGCGCGGACGCCGGGTCCGGACATGGTGCCGGCGATGGGATTGTCCGGCGAATGAGCGCGACGCGCACATATCTCGACTGGAACGCGACGGCACCGCTGCGCAGCGAAGCGCGGGCGGCGATGGTGGCCGCGCTCGACGTGGTGGGCAACCCGTCGTCGCCCCACGCCGAAGGCCGGCGGGCGAGAGCCGTCATCGAGGATGCCCGCGAGCAGGTGGCGGCCTTGGTCGGCGCCAGGCCGGCCGAGGTGGTCTTCACCAGCGGCGGCACGGAAGCCAACAACGCGGTGCTGTCGGCTGGGTGGGAGACAATCCTCCTCGCCGGCGTCGAGCATGACTCCGTGCTGGCACCCGCACGCAATTCCGGCGCCCGCCTCGTGGAGCTGCCCGTGGACGGCGACGGCGTCGTGCGGCGCGAAGAGCTGGCTCAGGCGATCCGTCGCAACGAGGGGTCCCGCACGCTGCTGTCGTTGCAGCTCGCCAACAACGAGACGGGCGTGCTGCAGCCGGTGGCCGCCGCGGCGGCCGAGGCTCGCGATCATGGCCTGGCCATCCACACCGACGCGGTGCAAGCGGCCGGCCGTGTGGCCGTCAATCTAGCCGCGCTCGGCGTCGATTACCTGACGCTCTCGGCACACAAGCTCGGCGGGCCGAAGGGCATCGGCGCTCTCATCGCTCGCGACGGCGTGCAAAGCCCGAGCTTCATCGTCGGCGGCGGCCAGGAGCGGCGGCGCCGCGCCGGCACCGAGAACGTGGCAGGCATCGCCGGCTTCGGCGCGGCCGCCGAGGCCGCGCAAAGCGACCTCGCCCGGATGCAGAACATGAAAGCGCTGCGCGACCGGCTGGAAGCGCGGGTGCGCGCGATCACCCCGCAGGCTGTGGTTGTTGCCGCCGGCGCCGCGCGGCTGCCCAATACCGCCAGCGTGGCGCTGCCCAACACCAGCGCGGAGACGCTGGTCATCGCGCTCGACCTCGCGGGCATTGCCGTGAGCGCGGGTGCGGCGTGCTCGTCGGGCAAGGTGGGAGCCAGCCATGTGCTCACCGCGATGGGCCTGCCCGCGCCCATCGCCCGCGCCGCCATCCGCATCAGCCTGGGTCCCGCCTCGAGCGAGCGTGACGTGGCGCACTTCCTCGAGGCCTGGGAGCACCTGGCACGCACGCGCCGCGAGCGCGCCGTCGCCTAGCCGAACGAAGAACAACAGGATCAGAGCACCAATGCCGGCAGTCCAACAGACGATTGATCAGGTCCGAAGGATCGACGTCGACCAGTACAAGTACGGGTTCGAGACCGCCATCGAGGTCGTCAAGGCGCCCAAAGGCCTCGACGAGGACATCGTCGCTTTCATCTCGAAGAAGAAGAGCGAGCCCGGCTGGATGCTGGAGTGGCGCCTGGAGGCCTTCCGGCGCTGGAAGACCATGACCGAGCCCACGTGGGCCAACGTGCACTACCCCAAGATCGACTTCCAGGACCTCTACTACTACGCGGCCCCGAAATCGACCGAAGGCCCCAAGAGCCTGGCCGAGGTGGATCCTGAACTGCTGCGCACCTACGAGAAGCTCGGCATCCCGCTCAAGGAGCGCGAGATCCTGGCCGGCGTGCAGAACGGCACGCGCGTCGCCGTCGATGCGGTGTTCGACTCGGTCTCCGTCGTCACCACCTTCAAGGAGGAGCTGGCCAAGGCCGGCGTCGTCTTCTGCTCGATCTCGGAGGCCGTGCGCAACCATCCGGAGCTGGTGCGGAAGTACCTGGGCTCGGTGGTGCCGCAGTCGGACAACTTCTACGCCTCGCTCAACTCGGCGGTATTCTCCGACGGCTCGTTCGTCTACGTGCCGGAGGGCGTGCGCTGCCCGATGGAGCTCTCGACCTACTTCCGCATCAACGAGAGGCAGACCGGCCAATTCGAGCGGACGCTGATCATTGCCGACAAGGGCGCGTACGTCTCGTACCTGGAGGGCTGCACGGCGCCGACGCGGGACGAGAACCAGCTGCACGCGGCCGTGGTGGAGCTCGTCGCGCTCGACGACGCCGAGATCAAGTACTCGACGGTGCAGAACTGGTATCCGGGTGACAAGGACGGCCGGGGCGGCATCTATAACTTCGTCACCAAGCGCGGCGACTGCCGCGGCCGCAACTCCAAGATCTCCTGGACCCAGGTGGAGACGGGCTCGGCGATCACCTGGAAGTATCCGAGCTGCATCCTGCGCGGCGACAACTCGCGCGGCGAGTTCTACTCCATCGCCGTGTCGAACGGCTACCAGCAGGTCGACAGCGGCACCAAGATGATCCATCTGGGCCGCAACACCTCGAGCCGGATCATCTCCAAGGGCATTGCCGCCGGCCACTCGCAGAACACCTACCGGGGCCTGGTCTCGGCGCACCGCAAGGCCACGGGCGCGCGCAACTTCACCAACTGCGATTCCCTCCTGATCGGCGACAAATGCGGCGCCCACACCGTGCCTTATATCGAGGCGAAAAACGCCTCCGCGCATTTCGAGCACGAGGCCACCACGTCCAAGATCTCGGACGACAAGCTGTTCTACTGCCAGCAGCGCGGCCTCTCGGAGGAAGAGGCGGTGGCGCTGATCGTCAACGGCTTCGTGCGCGACGTGCTGCAGCAGCTGCCGATGGAGTTCATGGCCGAGACGCAGAAGCTGATCGGCGTGTCGCTCGAGGGATCGGTGGGATGATCTACGGATGGCGCGCAGCATCATCCTCGGGCTTGCAGGGCTGTTGCTTCAGCGTCGCAAGAAGGTGGAGCAAGTGAGCGGAAGCCATGGCAGTTTTGGCATCCGGCCGCTCCGGAATTGCGGGGCTGACAGCCTGATTTCGCTCACCGGCCGCACCAAGAGCGATGGACAACGGAGCTAGCGGCAGGGGAAAGTAGGTGCAAGGACATAAAGCAGGGGTTCGGAACAACCGGGCCTAGGGGTGTTGGAGCAAACGGCCAGGGAAGAACGGAGCAAAGACGATGCGTGATGCGGCGGAGATGATCTCGGCGGTGATGACGGCCAAGCTCAATCGCGAGCTCGACGAGCGCGAATGCAAACGGCGCAACGCCTTGTCGCAGACGGCGCCCGGGCTCGTGCTGCGCGCGGGGGAGGTCGGCACCGTGGTCGAAACCTTCGGACCCGGCGAGGCGTTCCTGGTCGAGTTCGCCAGGAACGGCAAGGCTGCCAAGGGCGAGTGCGACTGGATGGGCGTTCTCTACCCGACGGAGATCGAGTTGGGCAGCGACCCCGACAAGGGGTGAAGCCCCGGGGCCCGGTCAGGCCCCGCAGTGCGGAGATGGCATGAGCAATGCTTGAAATCAGGAACCTCTGCGTCAAGCTCGCCGACGAGGACAAGCCGATCCTGAACGGGGTCAGCCTGCGGATTCCCAAGGGCGAGGTGCACGCCATCATGGGCCCCAACGGCTCGGGCAAGTCGACGCTTGCCTACGTGATGGCCGGCCGCGAGGGCTACGAGGTCACGGACGGCGAGGTCCTCTGGAACGGCGAGAACCTCCTGGAGATGGAGCCCGACGAGCGGGCCGCCAAAGGCGCGTTCCTCGCATTCCAGTATCCCATGGAGATCCCGGGCGTTGCCACGCTGACGTTCCTGCGTACGGCGCTCAACGCGGTGCGGCGCAAACGCGGGGAGAAGGAGGTGTCGACGCCCGAGTTCATGCGGCGCGTGCGCGAGGAGGCGGCCAAGCTCGGCATCGCCGACGACATCCTGAAGCGGCCTCTCAACGTGGGCTTCTCCGGCGGCGAGAAGAAGCGCATGGAGATCCTGCAGATGGCCATGCTGGAGCCGTCGCTGTGCGTTCTCGACGAGACCGATTCCGGCCTCGACATCGACGCCGTGCGCGTCGTCTCGGCCGGCGTCAACAAGCTTCGCTCCAAGGATCGGGCGATGCTCGTCATCACCCACTATCAGCGGCTGCTGCAGTACATCGTCCCGGACAAGGTGCACGTGATGGCCGCCGGAACGATCCGCAAGACCGGCGGCAAGGAGCTGGCGCTGGAGCTGGAGAAGACCGGCTATGCGGAGTTCAGGGGCAAGGCACTCGAGACTGCCTGAGGCCCCGGAATGGGGGCAAGGCCCCAAGAGAGCCCTAGAGAAATGACGTTGGCTGTAACGAGGACGAAGGCGGAGCAGGCGCTCTCCCACAACTTCGAGGCTGTCGCCGCGAGGCTGCCGGGCGGGAGCGCGGTGGCCGAGGCACGCAAGGCGGCCATCGGCGCGTTCGCGGCGCTCGGCCTGCCGCATCGCCGTATCGAGCAGTGGAAGTACACGGACCTGCGCAGCGCGGTGAAGGAGGCGCTCCCGCCGGCCGTGCGCGCGACCGTGCAGGCGGACCCGCGCGACATTGATGCGGCGCTCGAGGGCCTCGCCGCGCTCGATTGCCACCGCGTCGTGTTCGTCGATGGCACGTATGCTCCCGGGCTTTCCACTCCGGGCGTGGCCCGAGGGGTGGAGATTACCTCGCTCGCGACGGCGCTGGCGCAACGGGGGCACGGCGCCGACGACCTCATCCGGGAGAGAGCGCCAGGCGAGGACGCCGTGATCGCGCTGAACACGGCGTACGTGACGGATGGCGCCGTCGTGCGCATCGCCGAAGGCGTCCAGCTCGACAAGCCGCTGCTGCTGGTCTTCGCCCATTCGGGCCCGCAGGCACGGCTGGTGACGACGCGCAACGTCATCACGGTCGATGACCATGCGCGCGGCACCCTGATCGAGGCCCACGTGGCACTCCCCGGTGCCGTCGCCGGCCAGGCCAATACGCTGAGCGAGGTCTCCGTAGGCGCCGCCGCCCGTCTCGCCCACATCAAATGCACGCTGGCCGGGGAGGGTGCGAGTCACCTCGCCACCTGGCTGGCGACTCTGCGGCAGGCAGCCACGTATCACGCCTTCCAGCTCACAGCCGGGACAGGCCTCGTGCGCAACAGCGTCTTCGCCACGTTCGAGGGCGAGGGCGCCAAGCTCGACATCTCGGGTGCGTTCCTCGGGCGCGGCGCCGAGCACATCGACACGACGCTGGTGGTCGATCACAAGGTGCCCGGCTGCGAGAGCCGCGAGCTCTTCAAGGGCGTGCTGGGCGACCGGGCGCGCGGCGTGTTCCAGGGCAAGGTGATCGTCCGCCCCGACGCGCAGAAGAGCGACGGCAAGCAGATGGCGCAGGCGCTGATGCTCTCGGAGGACGCCGAGTTCGATTCCAAGCCCGAGCTCGAGATCCACGCCGACGACGTGGTGTGCGGGCACGGCTCGACGGCGGCCGAGCCCGACGAGGACCTGCTGTTCTACATGCGCTCCCGCGGCATCGCCCTCGAGGAGGCGCGCGCGCTGCTGATCGAGAGCTTCATCGGCGAGGCCATCGACAAGGTCGAGGACGAAGGGCTGCGTTCAGCGCTCGCCGGGATCGCCAAAGAGCGCCTGGCCGGCCTCTCGGCTGCGTACCCTGCAGCTGCCGGGGCGGCAGGCAGCGGAGAACGCAGATGACAGCGATGTTGAAAGGAGCCGACATCGCGGGCGGGCCCGCCTACGACGTCGAGGCCATCCGCGCCGACTTCCCGATCCTCTCCCGCGAGGTCTATGGCAAGCCGCTCGTCTACCTCGACAACGGCGCCTCGGCGCAGAAGCCGCGCTCGGTGCTCGATGCGATGGACTACGTCTACCGGATGGAATACGCCAACGTCCATCGCGGGCTGCACTTCCTCTCCAACGCCGCCACGGCCAAGTACGAGGAGGCACGCGAGTCGGTGCGCCGCTTCCTCAATGCGGGAAGCGCGGAGGAGATCATCTTCACGCGCAACGCCACCGAGGGCATCAACCTCGTCGCCAGCTCCTACGGCATGGACTTCCACGAAGGTGACGAGATCGTCGTCTCCATCATGGAGCACCACTCCAACATCGTGCCCTGGCACTTCCACCGCGAGCGCAAGGGCTGCGTGCTCAGGTGGGCGCCGATCGCCGACGACGGCACGTTCCTGATCGACGAGTTCGAGAAGCTGCTGACCAAGCGCACGCGCATGGTGGCGATCACGCACATGTCGAACGTGCTGGGCACGGTGGTGCCCATCAAGGAGGTGGTGCGGATCGCGCACGCGCGCGGCATCCCGGTGCTGGTCGACGGCAGCCAGGCGGCCGTGCACATGGCCGTGGACGTTGAGGACATCGACTGCGATTTCTACGTTTTCACGGGGCACAAGACCTACGGCCCCACTGGCATCGGCGTGCTCTACGCCCAGAAGAAGCACCTCGACGCGATGCCGCCCTACATGGGCGGCGGCGAGATGATCGAGAGCGTGCACCAGGACAGCGTCAGCTACGGCGTGACGCCGCACAAGTTCGAGGCCGGCACGCCGGCGATCGTGCAGGCGATCGGCCTCGGCGCCGCGCTCGACTACATGCTGCAGGTGGGCCGTGACCGCATCGCCCGGCACGAGGCGGAGCTGAAGGACTATGCGCACGCCCGGCTGCGCGAGCTCAACTGGCTGAAGATCTACGGGACCGCCAGGGACAAGGGCGCGATCGTCTCCTTCGGCATCGAAGGGCTGCACCCGCACGACATCTCGACCATCATCGACCGGTCGGGCGTGGCGGTGCGGGCCGGACACCACTGCGCCCAGCCGCTGATGGAGCGCCTGGGCGTGACGGCCACGTGCCGGGCCTCGTTTGCCATGTACAATACCAGGGGTGAGGTGGATGCGCTGGCCGAGGCGCTGATCAAGGCGCATGATTTCTTCGGGTAGTGGGCGTCATGCCCGCGCAGGCGGGCAGCCACGCTAGGCAGACGATGGGCTTCGGGAGTTGCGTGGGTCCCCGCCTTCGCGGGGATGACGCCGAGTTCGGAGTTGGCAATGGAGACCAAGACGGCAGACAAGCTCGACGCGGCAGGCGAGCCGGTGGCCGCGACGCCGGGGCCGGGGCCGGGGCCGGGGCCGGGCTCCTCGATCCCGCCGGAGGAGCTGGAGCAGCTGACCGCCGACATCATCGCCGCGCTCAAGACCGTCTACGATCCCGAGATCCCGGCCGACATCTACGAGCTGGGGCTGATCTACAAGATCGACGTGGACGACGACCGCAACGTCGCCGTCGAGATGACACTGACCGCCCCGGGCTGCCCGGTTGCCGGCGAGATGCCCACCTGGGTGGAGAACGCCGTGGCCTCCGTTGCCGGGGTGGGGCAGGTCACGGTCAAGCTCACCTTCGATCCGCCGTGGGACAAGGACCGCATGTCGGACGAGGCCAAGCTGGCGCTCGGCATGTTCTGAGCCAAGCTTGGCCTTGCCGCTTGCTCGCGGCGCGTCTTGCTCCGGCCCCGTGGTGAGGCCGCCTGGCCTCAGACTTGTTCGGAGGGTCGAACCACGCACCACACGCGCCAACTCAGCCCTGAGCTTGTCGAAAGGCGGGACGTGCCCACCAGCCGTGGTTCGACAAGCTCACCACGGGGTTGCAGCAAGCCCCAGTCGGCACACACGTCAGATCGTTGGCCGCCTGTCTGCCCATGGCCGCGCCTGCTCGTAGAGCGCGGCGACGCGGAAGAGGCCAGCGTCCTCGCCACGGCGACCGACCAGCTGGATCGCCATCGGCAGGCCGTCGCTGTGGAAGCCGCAAGGCAAGGTCATCGCGGGGTGCCCGGTCAGGTTGAAGGGGTGCGTGTAGGGATACCAGGCCCGGCGCACGGTATCGACCTTGCGGCCCTCGATCTCGATCGGCTCGAACAGGTGCTCCTCGATGGGGATGGCCGTGCGGGTCAGCGTCGGCATGAGGATCACGTCGAAGCGGTCGAACCAGCCCTGCACCTTTCGGTAGAGTTGCGTGCGGGCCAGCAGCGCGCGGCCGACGGCCTCGGCCGTGGTGTCCTTGCCGAGCTCCATCTGGCGCAGCAGGGTCGGGCTCAAGCGGTTGCCCCACTTGGGCAGGAGATCGCGGAAGCGCGCGTTCCACATCGCGCTCGAGTAGGCGAACCAGATGGGCTCGACGGGCTCCATGTCGTCGTCCATCGGCTCGACTGCGGCGCCGAGCTCGGAGAGCGTCATGGCGGCGGCCTCGCAGGCGGCGAGCACCTCGCTGTCGATCACGGCGTTGGCGAGCAGCGGGCGCCAGGCGATACGCATCCCCTTGAGCGAGCCTTCCGGCCGGGCCGCGGCGACGAAGCCGGTCGACGGTGCGCCGTAGGAGTAAGGATCGCTGGCGTGCTGGCCGGCCATGGCCTCCAGCATCAGCGCCGTGTCCATCACCGTGCGCGCCATGGGGTTGATGCTCGAAACGTTGGCGAACACCTCGGGCGACATGTCGTGCGGGATGACGCCGGCCGACTGCTTCAAGCCCACCACGCCGTTGCAGGCGGCCGGAATGCGCGTCGAGCCGCCCGCATCCGTCGCCACTGCGAGCGAGCCAGCTCCGGCGGCGACCGCCACCGCCGCGCCGCCCGAGGAGCCGCCGCTGGTCCGGCCGGCGTCCCAGGCATTGCGGGTGCGGCCGAAGATGGGCGCCTCGGTGTAGGGCATATGCCCGAACTCCGGCGTCGTGGTCTTGCCGAGGAGGATGGCGCCGGCCTGCTTCAGGCGCGCCACGCAAGCGGAGTCCTCCTTCGGCACGTTGTGCTCGTGGATGTAGGAGGCGAACGTGGTGCGCACGCCCTCCGTGTTGACGAGGTCCTTCACATGGAACGGCACGCCGTGCAGCAGCCCGGTCACCGCGCCTCGAGCGATCGCGCGATCCGCGGCGGCGGCGTCCGCCAGAGCCTGCTCCCCGCACAGCGTGATGAAGCAGTTGCAGGCGGCCTGCACCGCCTCGGCGCGCGCCAGCGTCGCCTGCATCACCTCGACGGCGGAAATCTGCCTGACCTTGATCCTGCGGGCGAGCTCGGCAGCAGACGTGAACGGGATGTCCGAAGGTGCCATGGAACGTTCCTGCATCGAGGGGAGGTGCGTCGCGCCGTGCACAATATGACCTCGAGACGCCAAGGCCAACGGCTGCGCAAGTGCCACCGCAAGTGCGCAGTGCTGCCAAGCTTGCGCCGCAGACGTGCGGCGCTATCGTGCTATTTTGGCAATGGTGCATGCCCGGGACACCCCGCATGCCGAGCCACCCTCGCGACGGAACCACAAGAATGAAGACCGACACGCCGCGCCCGATTCTGCTCAAGGACTATCGTCCGCCCAACTACCTCATCTATGCCGTCAATCTCGACGTTTCGCTCGACGCCACGCGCACGCGGGTGCGTTCCCGCCTCAAGATCAAGCGCAATCCGGCCTACCCGGGCAACCCCGGCCCGCTCCGTCTCGACGGGGAGATGATCGAGCTGGAGAGCGTGCGGCTCGACGGCCGCCAGCTGGGCCCGCGCGAATACCAGGTGACCGACAAGGAACTCGTCGTCGCCGGCGTGCCGGGAGATCCCTTCACGCTCGAAACGAGTACATATTGCGACCCGCAGGCCAACAAGGCACTGACCGGGCTCTACCTCTCGCGCGGCATCTACTGCACGCAATGCGAAGCAGAGGGCTTCCGGCGGATCACCTACTTCCTCGACCGCCCCGACGTGCTCGCCGCCTACACCACCCGCATCGAGGCCGACCGCAGTGCGGCTCCCGTGCTGCTCGCCAACGGCGACCTGGTGGAACGCGGCACCCTCGACGGCGGCAAGCGCCACTACGCCGTGTGGCGCGATCCCCATCCCAAGCCCTGCTACCTGTTCGCGCTCGTCGGCGGCAACCTCGCCTCCTATGCCTCCGAGTTCACGACAGCCTCGGGGCGGAAGGTCGACCTGCGCATCCACGTGGAGCCCGGCAAGGAGAGCCGCTGCGCCTGGGCCATGGACTCGCTCAAGCGCGCCATGCGCTGGGACGAGGAGCGCTTCGGGCGCGAGTACGATCTCGACGTGTTCAACATTGTCGCCGTCTCCGACTTCAATATGGGGGCGATGGAGAACAAGGGCCTCAACATCTTCAACGACGCGCTGATCCTCGCCTCGCCCGAGACGGCAACGGATGCGAGCTTTGCTGCCATCGAGCGCGTGATCGCGCACGAATACTTCCACAATTGGACCGGCAACCGCATCACCTGCCGCGACTGGTTCCAGCTGTGCCTGAAGGAGGGCCTCACAGTCTTCCGCGACCAGGAGTTCTGCGCCGACCAGCGTTTCGCCACGGTGGAGCGCATCCGTGACGTGCGCAACCTGAAGGCCGCGCAGTTCCCCGAGGACGCAGGGCCGCTTGCCCACCCCGTGCGCCCCGGGCGCTACATCGAGATCAACAACTTCTACACGGCGACCGTCTACAACAAGGGCGCCGAGGTGGTGCGCATGCTGCAGACGCTGCTGGGCCGCGACGGCTTCCGCAAGGGCATGGACCTCTACTTCGAGCGCCACGACGGGCAGGCGGCGACGGTGGAAGACTTCCTCGCCTGCTTCCAGGACGCGACGGGCAAGGACCTCAGGCAGTTCATGACCTGGTACTCGCAGGCCGGCACGCCGGAGCTCGTCTGCAAGTTCAAGTACGATCCCCGCACGCACACAGCCGACCTCACCATCGCCCAGGTGCTGCCGCCGACGCCGGGGGAGGCCAAGAAGAAGCCGCTGCACATCCCCGTGCAGCTCGGCCTCGTCGGCAACGACGGCAAGGACCTTTCCCTCACTCTGACCTCCGGCCGCAACACGGAGGGTGGCCTGATCGAGCTCACCAAGCGGACGGAGACCTTCCGCTTCCGCGACGTGCCTTCCCGGCCGGTGCCCTCGCTGCTGCGCGGCTTCTCCGCACCCGTGAACCTCACCATCGGCCTCTCGGATGCAGACCTGCGGTTCCTGATGGCGCACGACAGCGATCTCTATAATCGCTGGCAGGCAGCCCAGGACTACGCCACCCGGGTCCTGGTTGCGGCGGTCAAGGATATCCGCGCGGGCCAGCGGGCGGCAAAGCCGACGGATTTCGTGACGGCGCTCGGCGTCACCGTCGCCGACGAAAGCCTCGATCCCGGCTACCGCGCGCAGTTCATGTTCCTGCCGAGCGAGAGCGACCTTGCCCGGGTGATCGGCCGCGACGTCGACCCGCTCGCCATCCACGAGGCGCGCCGGGAGCTGCGCAAGGCGATCGGCACGGCGCTGTACGAGCCACTGGTGGGCATCTATCGCCGCTACGAGACCAAGGGACCCTATTCACCGGCCCCGGAGCCGGCCGGCCGGCGTGCCCTGCGCAACGCGGCGCTCGGCTACCTGACTTGCAGGGGCAAGGCCGAGGACGTGGCGAGGGTGGCCGCCCACTTCGCGCAGGCGCGCAATGCAACCGACGAGGTGGGCGCCCTGGGCATGCTCTCGGAGCTGCGTTCGCCCGAACGGGCCAAGGCGTTCGACCGTTTTTACGAGCGCTGGAAAGGGGACCACCTCGTGATCGACAACTGGTTCGCCTACCAGGCCGCCTCACCGCTGCCCTCGGCGCTCGGCACGGTCACCAAGCTCACCCGGCATCCCCTGTTCTCCATCAAGAACCCGAACAAGGTGAGGGCGCTGCTTGGCACCTTCGCCATGGGCAACCCCGTGAACTTCAACCGGCCTGACGGGAAGGGCTACGATTTCCTGGCCGAACGGGTGCTCGAGATCGATGCTTTCAACCCGCAGGTGGCGGCCCGTCTGCTGTCCTCGTTCCGTAGCTGGAAGGCGCTCGAGCCGGAGCGGCGCCGGATGGCGAAGAAGACGCTGCAGCGCATCGCCGCGGCCAAGCCGCTCTCGCCCGACGTGCTGGAGATCGTCGGGAAGATGCTCGAGTGAAGAGAAGGGGAATAGGGAGTAGGGGCCGACCGATCGGGTCCCTACTCCCTCTCTCCCGTGCGTCGGAGTCACAGCTGCCTATTTTTCGCGCCGAGCAAGTTTCAACCCTCGACAACGGGCGGCGGTTCACGGCAAATTGTTCGTGTGATTCGGCGGGCTTGTTCAGCAGCTGAATCCGGTTGGGCAGGCAGTACTTCGCTACAATTCGGGTCGAGGGCCAAGGGATGACGCGGGGCACGTCACCCCATCCGCCGGGGACTCCATCCGTGCGCCGGGTGGGGGCGGGACACATCTTGAGCAATCTGGCCGGGCCGGGGCTGGCCAGGCTGGCCGCCATGGGCTATCTGGCCGCGCTTTTCATCCTGCTGACGACGGGCTGGCAGGACCCTGCAAACGCCGCAGGCGGCATCATGAGTGCGCTGCCGGCGTGGCATCTGGCCTTTCTGATGGCGACGGGAACAGGGGTGGCGCTGCTGACGCTGACGCGGCAGGAGCCCCGCGCGGACGAGCGCGAGCCGAGGGAGCCCGCAACGGAGCCGGCAGCCGGCCTGCGGGAGCTCATGGAGCAGATGAGCCACGAGTTGCGCACCCCGCTCAACGCCGTCATCGGCTTCTCGGAAGTCATGCTGCGGGAGCTGCACGGGCCGCTGGGCAATGCCCGCTACCAGGAATACGCCCAGCATATCTCGGAAAGCGGCGGGCGGCTGTTGAAGTCCTCCGAGGAGGCACTCGCCGTCACGGAGGCGATGACGGCACTGATGACCGACCGCAGCGGCGCCAAGCGCGAGCGGATGATGGCGGCGACGCTGGTGCGCGAGGCCTGGCGCACCGCCAGCTGCGAGCCTGACGGCACGACGGTCCGCCTGGCGCTCACCACCTGCGCTGCCTGCGATATCACGGTGGAGCGGCGGCCTACGGCGCAGGCGCTCGAGCATCTGCTGCGCGAAGCCCTGGAGCATGTGCCGGCCGGAGGCACGGTCGGGGTGACGGCCAGGCGCCGTGCCGGGCGGCGCAGCCTCGAGATCCGGGTGCAGCAGGCGCAGGACGCCGAGGGCAGCACCCTTGCCCCCCCGAGCGAGGCCGACCTCCTTCGCCCCGACCCCCGCTCCCGCCTGCGCGTGATCCTCGCCCGGTTGCTGCTGGAGGTTCAGGGCGCGAGGCTCGACTGCCGGCCCGCAGCCGATGGCAGCTGGGCGGCCCTCGTCGAGTTCCCGACCCGCGGATAATGCCGCCGCGCGTTAGGTTGGAGTCGCCCGGCCCTCGGCCTCATGTCGCACGCTCCGCCCCCGTCCTGAGCTTGTCGAAGGACGGACCACGCATGCCAATCATGCTTCGACAGGCTCAGCACGGGGTTGGAGCGTGTGAGCTGACATCCCGGGCGCCGGGTCAAGCCGTACGCTCATAAGTATAAGGCGCCTCAGCGCTGCGGCGCGGGGTCGCCGGCCTGATGGTCGGGCTCGTCCAGCAGGTTCTGGCCGGGCGGGCGGCGGTGATCGCGCCACAACGGAAAGGCCCGGCGCTCCTGCGGCGTCAGGTTGTCGGCGATCTTGGCAAAAAGCTCCTGCGCGGCCGTGCGGGCGCGGTTCTCCGTCTCGGCCTGACGGGTCTGGGCAGCGAGGAACTGCTGCTTGTCGAAGGGCTCGGCAAGCAGCGCCTTGATGGTCTCCTCGCGCGCCGCGCGGACCTCGCGCCGGTAGGGACGGAGGTGCCGCCGCTCCTCGGCCGTCTGCTCCCAGATCTGCTTGCGGCGCTCCGTGGAAAGGGTGCTGGCATAGCCCAGAAGATTGGGAATGACTGCCCCGGGGGGCGGCGGGGGCTTGTGGAACCGCCAGACCGCACCGGCCACCGAGCCGACGACCACGAGGTTGAGGGCGAGCGACGCGAACAGAAGACCCAGCATCCAGCGCGGCGTCCGCCGCTTGCTGCCCACATTGGCATTGCCGGCGTCCGTCATAGCAGGTCCTCGTCGAGGAGATCGACCTGCGCCGCCACCACACGGCTCGAGTTGCCGAGGGAAATTCCGGTCATATCCTCGAGCGCGGGCACCACTCCCTGCGAGAGATTGGACAGACCAAGGTACACACCGAGCGCCAGCGAGGCTGCGAGCATGCCGGCCGCGCCGCCAAACGCGGTGCGCGACAGGCGCGCCCCGCGTGCGCGCAACGACGGCAACGATATCACATTGGTGGCGACGCGCTTGCCGGCATCACCGCCTGCAGCATTGGCCTCGACCTTCGAGGCGTCCGGCCTCGCTACCGGCACCATGCGCGGCGAGCGCCGCGCGGCCGCAAGAATCCGCTCGGCGAGCGCCGCCTCCTTGGCCAGCGACGGCATGGGCGCACGCTCCAGCGCACGGTCCAGCGCCTCGGCTTCCGCCAGCATCCTGCGCGCCGCCCGGTCGCGGGCAACGAGCTGGCCCGCACCGGCACGCGCCTCCACGGGCCAGCGGGCGCGATCACTGCCATAGACGTCGAGCAGCCGCTCGAATTGGCCGATGGCCATATTGTTGTTCGTGTTGCTCATCTCGGCACCTTCATGCTCTCCAGTGGCGAGGGCGGCGTACCGCCATCGCTCTTTTGCTGAGCCCGATCCCGCTCGGGCGAAAACAACCAGTCCTGGCAGTCCTGCGCGCCGATCTCACGGATCGCTCTCCGGCATCAGCCCGCGCCATTCCTCCTTCAGCGTGACCTTGAGCGTGCGGCGTGCGCGCGCCAGTAGCGACTCGACGGCCTCGTCCGATATGCCCAGCACCTCACCGACCTCGATCTGGCTCATGCCCTCGTAGTGAAAGAGCGTGAGCGCCAGCCTCTGCCGCTCGGGCAGAGCCTTCAGAGCCGCATCGACCCTGCTGCCAAGCTCACGCTCGGCGAGGTGGCGCACCTGGTTCGCGGGCTCGCTCTCCTCCGGCACCGCCTCCACGACCAGGGTGTTGCGGCGGGCGCGCACGCGGTCGATGCACAGGTTCGACGCCACCCGCCTGAGCCATGGCCGCACGCCATGGGGGCCAATCTCCAGGCCCGCGGCATTGCGCCAGAGCCTCAACAGCGTCTCCTGCGCCACGTCCTCGGCCTCCGCATCGTCGTGCAGCATGCGGCGGGCGATGGCCAGCACGGTCGGCAGATGCCGGTCCACGAGGCTTCGAAACGCCTCCTCCTCGCCCGCCGCCACGCGCGCGAGCAGGTCCGTCTCGTCCCCGTTCTCGTCGGCTCCGGATCGTGGAAGCGGCCCGGACCCACTCTTGTATGCCAGCACCCTTTCGACCTCGCGACCCTTGCGGTCCTCGCTGCCGGACTCTACCGCAACACCCGATCGCTGCGCATCACCGCAGCAGTCCCGGCCTTGCTATCTCCTTCACCGAAGCGAGAGAATTGCGTCACATCAACGATGTGCGGGGCCTTCGCTCTGCAGCCAACAACGCCGCACCGGGCATATTTCCGTCGGGTGCGCATCCCCCTGTAATCGCCGGACTTTCAGGCGATTAACCGATCGAACAGGGCTGCCACCTCGGCCTCGCGCGAGATCAGCTCGGCCTCGAGGCGCCCGAAATCAGGGGCATCGCCCGCCTGCGCCAAGAGGACCTTGAGGCCGTCGGAAGCCTTGGCCGGCTCGAAGGGCTCGTCTAGGCAGAGGCGGAGCACCTGCGTCAGATTGTTGAGGAGCCGCGCGGCCGGCAGGAGCGCGTCGGCAGCGGCGGCGGGCAGAAGACCGGCGGCGCTGAGCCTCTCGAGCGCGTCGGCCGTGTTCTGGCTGAGCACATCGGGATGGCCAGACGCATGCACGAGTTGCAGGTACTGGGCAATGAACTCGAGGTCCACGAGCCCTCCGCGAACCTGCTTGAGCTCCCAGGGATCTCGCGTGCCCTTCTCCTTCTCGATGCGCGCGCGCATGTCGCGCACGTCGGCGGCCGTCTTGGCCCTATCGCGCGGTCGCAGGAGCGCGGTGCGGATGGCGGCCTCGACCGAGGCACGCAGGGCGGGCGGGCCGGACACGACGCGCGCCCGGGTGAGCGCCATGTGCTCCCAGGTCCAGGCCTCGCTCTCCTGGTAGTGGACGAAGCTCGACAGCTGGGTGGCGACGGGCCCCTTCTGGCCCGACGGCCGCAGGCGCATGTCGACAGGGTAGAGAATGCCCTCCGCGGTGGGGGAGGTGAAGGCACTGATGAGGCGCTGGGTGAAGCGCGTATAGTACTGGATCGGCGCAAGCGGCTTCGCCCCGCTCGACAGGGTGACCTTCTCGTCGAAATCGTAGATGACGATGAGATCGAGGTCGGAGGCGGCGGTCATCTCGCGTCCGCCCAGCTTGCCCATGGCGACGACGCAAGCGCCACCGTCGGGCACGCGCCCGTGCGTGCGCGTCATCTCCCGCTCGACCACGGCCTGCATGGCCGCGATCAGGCATTCGGCCAGCAGGGCATAAGCGCCGCCGGCCTGCGCCGCCCCGATCGTGCCGGTAAGCACGCGCACGCCGATCAGAAACTGCTGCTCGTTGGCGATGAGGCGGGCGCGGTCGAGCACCTCCTGGAAGTCGCGCGCACCGTCGAACTCGGCGCCGATCATGCTCTCGAGCTGCGCGCGGTCGGGCAGGCTGCCGAAGAAGCCTGGATCGAGCACCGCATCGAGCACGCGGCGCCGCTTGCTCAGGATGCGCGAAAGCCGGGGGGCGGTGCCCATGATGGCGGCGATCAACTCGAGCAGCGCGGGCTTCTGCTTCAACAGCGAGAAAAGCTGGACGCCGGAGGGCAGGTCGGAGAGGAAGCGGTCGAAGCCGATGAGCGCCAGGTCCGGGTTGGCGGTGCGGGCGAGGGCCTCCACCAGCACGGGCTGCATCTCGGTCAGCAGCTCGCGCGCACGCGCGCTGCGCACGGCAGGATGGCGTCCGTGATGCCAACCGCGGATCAGCGCGATCACCTCCGACGCGCGCGTGTAGCCCATGCGCGTGAGCGCCTCCACGGTGGCGGGATCGTCGGCCTCGCCGGCAAAGACCATGTTGGCGCCGCCGCGCGTGAGGTCGGGGCTGTGCTCGAAGAGGCGAACGTAGTGGCCCTGGACGCGCTCCAGCTGTGCCCTGAGGGCCGCAGCCAGCGACGGCGTGTCGGCGTAGCCGCAGAAGCGGGCAAGAGCCAGGAGCTTGCCGGCATCCTCGGGCAGCGTCTGGGTCTGCTCGTCTGCGATCATCTGCAGGCGGTGCTCGATGGTGCGCAGGAAACGGTAGGCCTCGCCCAGCTCGTCGCGCGCCTGCGCGGTGATCCAGCCGCGCTCCTCCAGCTGGGAAAGCGCGGATAGCGTGTCGGACACCCTGAGCTGCGGCTGCCGCCCGCCGGCGATCAGCTGCTGTGTCTGCACGAAGAACTCGATCTCGCGGATGCCGCCGCGGCCCACCTTGATGTTGTGGCCGGCCACGCCGATGGTGCCGAAGCCGTGGAAGGCGTGGATCTGGCGCTTCATGGCGTGGATGTCGGCAATGGCCGCGAAATCCAGGTACTTGCGCCAGATGTAGGGTGCGAGCTCGCCGAGGACCGCATGACCGGCGGCGATGTCGCCGGCCACGGGCCGCGCCTTGATCAGCGCGGCGCGCTCCCAGTTCTGGCCGAAGCTCTCGTAGTAGTTGAGCGCCGCGTCGGTGGAGAGAGCGACCGGCGTGGCGCCGGGATCGGGGCGCAGGCGCAGATCGGTGCGGAAGACGTAGCCCTCCCCGGTGCGCTCGGCGATGAGGCGCACGAGCTGGCGGGTGAGGCGCACGAAGAAGGGCTGCACCTCGAGACCCGGGCGCAGCCGGACGCGGGCGAGATCGTAGAACACGATGAGGTCGATATCGGACGAGTAGTTGAGCTCGAAAGCCCCGTACTTGCCCATGCCGAGCACGATGTAGCCGTCGGGGCCATCGGCCAGCCACTCGCCCGCCTTGGCCGCCTGGCGGAAGAGGAAGCGTACCGCTGCCGCGACGGCGGCATCCGCCGCCTCCGAAAGTCGGCGCGTCACGGTCATCACCGGCCACACGCCGCCGAGATCGCACAGCGCGACGAGGAGCGCGATGTCCGTCTTGAAGAGGCGCAGTGCACGCATGGCCTCGGCAGAGCTATCGGCCGCAGCTACGGCTGCGGCGACGCCTGCGCAAAGTGCATCGAAGCGCGTGTGGGGCGGCTCCGCGAGCGCGCGCAACAGTCGCGCCGGGTGGCGCTCGATGAGGCTTGTGAGGTAGGGCGAGGCGCCGAAGATGCCTGCGAGCAGGCTGTGCACGGGCGGCGCGGCAACGAGGGGGCCGAGCGCGGCAAGGTCGCTCTCCTCGCCGCGCCGACGGACGAGATCGGCCAGCACGCGGTCGGCACGCACGCGGTCGTAGACCAGCGGCGCAGAGGTGAGCAGGGCGTGGAGAGGCTGGTCGATCGGCTTGGTCTCGTTCCCAGGTTCTTGTCAGGCGTCAGCGATGACACAACACTGGCCGAGGTTGCAACAAGGCCGCGGTGCGCTACATTGTGGCTCAAAGAGGAGAGACCCGAATGGCCAACGATGTTGTCCGTGCCCGCATCGACGCGAAGATCAAGCGCGAGGCTGCCGCCGTGCTTGCCGGCATCGGCCTCAGCGTGTCCGACGCCTTTCGACTGATGATGGTGCGCATCGCCAAGGAGAAAGCCCTGCCCTTCCAGCCCCTGGTGCCAAATGCTGAGACCGTTGCCGCCATGCACGAGGCTCGCCGTGGCGGCCTGAAACGGCATCCCAATGCGAAAGCCTTGCTCAAGTCCCTCAATGAGGACGATTGAGCACACGCGTCAGTTTCGCCGCGACTACAGGCGCGAGAAGAAGGGCAGATACGGGACGCGATTAGACAGCCTGCTGCTTCCCATCCTCGATTTGCTGACGGTCGATGCCAAATCGCCACCCCGATAAAGGGACCATCCGCTGTCTGGCGAGTGGAGCGATCACCGGGACTGCCACATCCAACCCGACCTAATTCTGATCTACCGCAAGCGGGGTGTGGACACGCTCCAGCTTGTTCGCCTCGGTTCACACAGCGAGCTGGGTTTCTAATAGCGCGTCGGGTCTGCGCTGCGCTCGACCCAACCTACGGGGCGTTGGCGCCTGCCCTCAAGGGGGAAGCGGCGGTGGCCGGCCGGACGCCGCGCAGAGGCAGGGTGAGCACGGCGCGGAGGCCGGGTGCATTGTCCTCCAGGCGGATGGAGCCGCCGTGCAGGCGCGCAACCGCGGCGACGAGGCTGAGGCCGAGGCCGCTGCCGGGGCGTGAGCGGCTCTTCTCCAGGCGCACGAAGCGCTGCAGGGCGCGCTCCCGATCCTGCGGCGGCACGCCCGGGCCACGGTCGGCAACGGTGATCTCGATGCTGTCGCCCACACGGGCCATGGAGAGGGTGACCTCGGGCCGCCCTGCGCCATCGCCCGGCCGCGCGCCCCCATCGGGGACGGAATATTTGATGGCGTTGTCGACGAGGTTGGCGACGGCCTGGCTGACAAGCTCGCGGTTGACCACCACGGCGAGGCCCCGGGGGGCGGAGGCATCGAGGTGAAGGCCTGCCTCCTCCGCCACCGGCTCGTAGAGCTCGGCCACGTCGCTGATGATCGAGGCGGGATCGGCCGGCCCCATGCTCTCGGCCACGGCGCCGGCCTCGAGCCGCGCGATCAGCAGCAGCGAGTTGAAGGTCTTGATCAGCTCGTCCGCCTCCTCGATGGTCTTGACGAGACCATCGCGATAGGAGGCGGCCCCGTCGGGGTTGCGCAGCGCCGCCTCCGCACGGTTGCGCAGACGGTTGAGCGGCGTCTTGAGGTCGTGGGCGATGTTGTCGGAGACCTCGCGCAGCGCGACGATGAGCTCCTCGATGCGCGCCAGCATGGCGTTGAGGCTCTCGGACAGGCGGTCCAGCTCGTCGCCGGAGCCGTGCAACGGCAGGCGCTTGGAGAGATCGCCGCCCATGATGGCGCGGCTCGCCTCGGTGATGGCCTCGATGCGCTTGAGGACGCTGCGGCTCGCAGCCAGCCCGGCGCCGATGCCGAGCAGCGCCAGGAGCGCAATGCTCCACAGCCCCAGCTGCCCCATGGTGCGGGCGAAGCGGCTCAGGTCCTCGATGTCGCGGCCGACAACCAGGACGAACCCGCCCGGGACCGGCAGCGGCACGCCGACGGCGAGGCGGGAGCCGCGGCGCCCATGCTCGTCGGCGTAGGCGAAGACGCTGCCGTTCTGGGCACCTTCCAGCTCGCGCGGCACGCGGTCGAGGTTGCCGGCCACCTTGCGACCACTGGCATCGACCAGCAGGTAGAGGCCGGAGCCCGGCTCGAGCGAACGCTGGGCGACGATGGTGGCGAGTCGCTGGGGGCCGCCCGCCTGGAACTGCTCGCGCAGGCCGGTGACCTCGGCCTCCAGCGTCTCGACGACCTTGTTGGTAAGCAGATCGTTGGCGCGCCAGGCGATGAAGCCTACGACCAGCGCCGCCGCCACCACGAAGGCGCCCATGTACGCGAGCGCCAGGCGGAAGGGCGTGGAGCCGAGCAGCCTAATCAGCGCCGTCACGGATCATGTACCCGGCCCCGCGCACGGTATGCAGCAGCGGTTTGGCGAAGCCCTTGTCGATCTTGCTCCTGAGACGCGAGATGTGCACGTCGATCACGTTGGTCTGCGGGTCGAAGTGATAGTCCCACACGTTCTCGAGCAGCATCGTGCGGGTGACCACCTGGCCGGCGTGCTTCATCAGGTACTCGAGGAGGCGGAACTCGCGCGGCTGAAGGAGGATCGGCTCGCCGGCGCGCGTGACCTTGTGGGAGAGCCGGTCGAGCGACAGATCGCCCACGCTGTAGCGGGTGACCTGCTCCTCGGGCGCGGGGCGGCGCGTCAGCGCCTCGATGCGGGCGAGAAGCTCGGTGTAGGCGTAGGGCTTGGTGAGGTAGTCATCGCCGCCGGCGCGTAGACCCTTGACGCGGTCGTCCACCTCGCCGAGCGCGGAGAGGATGAGGACGGGCGTGCGCGAACCCTCCGAGCGCAGCGCCTGAACGACGGAAAGCCCGTCTCTGCGCGGCAGCATGCGGTCGACGATGAGGACGTCGTGCCGGCCCTCCCGCGCCATGGCGAGGCCGCTCTCGCCGTCGCCGGCAACATCGGCGGTGTGCCCGCTCTCGCGCAGGGAGCGCTGCAGGAACTGCGCCGTCTCGCGGTCGTCTTCGATCACCAGCACACGCATTGAGGACGCCGTTGGCAAATGGAACCGGATGACCTTTTGCTCTGCGCGCACATTACCGCAAAAAGGCCGAGCGAGGTGGCCTGTCCAACTCACGAACAGACCCCCTCGCTCGCAACCAACCCGAGACCTGCCCGAGGTGTATCAGCTCTTCTTCAGCTGGACCGGCACGAAGCGCGTCTCCGAGCCGGACTTGACCCGCATCAGCACCGCCTTGCGGCCGAGCTTGGTGGCCTCCTTGACGCCGTTGGCGAGGTCCTCCGGGCTCTTCACGGCCAAGTCGTTAATCGCCAGGATCACGTCGCCCGACTTGATGCCCTTCTGGGCGGCATCGGAGCCGTTGTCGACGTCGGTGACCACCACGCCGTCTTTGTTGGGACCGGTCGCGGGCGCCACGGTCAGGCCGAGCTGATCCATCTCCGTGCCCTGGGGCTGCGGAGCATCGGGCTTGTCGCCGCTCTCGACCTTCGCCAGCTCCTTGCCCGACGGGAACTTGCCGAGCTTGACGGCGATGGTCTGCTCCTTCTGGCCGCGCAGGACGCGTACGTCGACCTTGGCACCGGGCGCGTAGCCCGCGATCTGACGGGCGAGGTCGCGGCTGTCGGCGACCAAATTGCCGTTGACCGACAGGATGGCGTCGCCGTTCTTGAAGCCGGCCTCGGCCGCCGGGCCGGGCGTGGTGACCTCCGTGACGAGCGCACCCTTGGCTTCCGTGAGCCCGAGGCTTGCGGCCGTGTCCTCATCCACGTTCTGGATCTTGACGCCGAGCCAGCCGCGATTGACCGAACCGGAGTTCTTGAGCTGGGTCACGACGTCGGCCGCCGTTTTCGCAGGAACCGCAAAGGCGATGCCGACATTGCCGCCGGATGGGCTGTAGATGGCCGTGTTGACGCCGACCACGTCGCCATTGAGGTTGAACGTGGGGCCTCCGGAGTTGCCGCGGTTCACGGCGGCGTCGATCTGCATGTAGTCGTAGGGGCCCGAGCCGATGTCCCGGCCCTGGGCAGAGACGATGCCCGCCGTCACGGTGCCGCCAAGGCCGAAGGGATTGCCGACGGCGATCACCCAGTCGCCGACGCGCGGCGTCTGGTCTGCGAACTTGACGAATGGGAACTTGTCGGAGGACTTGATCTTGAGCAGCGCGATGTCGGTGCGCTGATCCGTGCCGACGAGCTCGGCCTCGTACTTGTTGTCCTTGTCAAAGCTCACCTGAATCTTGCCGGCGCCGTCGATGACATGGTTGTTGGTGACGACGTAGCCGTCCGCCGAGACAACGAAGCCCGAGCCCTGCGCCTGCACCGGCCGCTGCGTGCCGGGGCCGGGCAGACCGCGCCACTCCTTGGGCAGGTTCTTGAAAAACTCGCTCAGCGGGTGATCGTCGGGGAGGTCGGGGAACAGATCCTTGGGCGAGCCTTTCGGGCTGCCCTTGGGGGCCTGCGCGATCTTCGGCTGGCTCCCGCCGTTGGTCACATGGATGCTCACCACCGCCGGCTTCACCCGATCGACGATGTCGGCGAACGAGATCGGCGCGCGGCCCATACCCGCGGCACCATCAGGCTTCAACTGCGCGTGGACGGTGGTGAACGGCAACCCGAGTCCGACCGTGCCGGCGAGCGCCAGACCGGCGATGGCCGAAGCATACGCCAGGCGCCGCGAGCCGACGCGCGGCGCACGATGGTTGGCGGAAGAGCGATCCATGCAGCTAACCTCACGGGTGAGAGTGATGCAGATTCGTGCCTGCCGCTCCGGGTATAGAGAACACGCCCTTACGGCCGCCTTTCGGAAGCATTAAAACTTGGTAATATTGAGCCATGGAGCATTTGTCGGGGCGGCACAGGGCAGGGAAATTCGGGGCAATACCCGGGGCTTGTGCAGGCCTCGCCGCCCTCGCCCTGGCGCTTGCCGCCCTGGCCCACCCCGCGCTCGCCTGGCAGCAAGCCTCCGGCCGCAGCGTCGGCTCTGGTGTCCTGCCGGTGGCCGTGTTCGGCAGCGACGAGCGCGTGCCCCTGCCGGCCAAATACAAGGACGTTCAGGAGAAGATCGGGCTGCTGTTCAACATGCGCCGGCCGACGGTGTGCACGGCCTTCTGCGTCGCCAAGGACATCATCGCCACCGCCAGCCACTGCCTGCACGGCACCAACGACGAGCGCCCGGCGCGCACGGCCGACTTCTGGTTCGCGCGCAACTACGACGCGGTGCGCGACTACGCCCGCATCGCCGGCCACGCCAACGGGACGGTGTCACAGCACGTGATGGCGGGATCGACGCACCTGAGCGTACGCCCGCCGATCGATGCCGCCCGCGACTGGGCGCTCATCCGGCTGGCTCGTCCGGTGTGCAGCAAGGGCGTGCTGCCACTGCGCGTGCTGCCGCTCGATGAGATCATGAAGGAGGCCGCCGCGGAGCGCGTGTTCCAGATCGCCTATCATCGCGACTTCACGCCGTGGAAGCCCGCCTACTCGCGGCCCTGCGGGGTCGCCAAGAATTTCGAGACGGCGGGCTGGGACCAGATCGCGCGCGACTTCACAGAGCCTCAGTCGCTGATCCTGCACACGTGCGACACCGGCGGCGCCTCCTCGGGCTCACCCATCCTGCTCGACACAGCCACTGGGCCGGAGGTGATCGGCATCAACGTGGGCACGTACGTGCAATCCAAGGTGCTGATGCAGCAGGGCAAGGTGCGGCAGCGGCTGAAGGCCGACAAGGTCGCCAATACCGGGGTGGCGAGCACCGCATTCGCGGCCCAGCTCGAGGCGTTCGAGCGGGCGACGATCCTTGGGAGCGCCGGTCAGATGCGGGAGCTGCAGGCGCTCCTGAAACATCGCCAGCTCTACTCGGGCCCCGTGGACGGGACCTACGGCGCCGCCGTGAGGTCGGCGATCGAGGCCTACGAGAGGGCGGAGGGCCTCGCCGTGACGGGTCTGGCGACCGAGGCGATTTTGCGCCGGCTGGGCGGAGGCACGACCGTGGATGCGCCGAAGGAGCCCAAGGGCAGGACGCGGCGAGCGAAGTCCTGAAGGGCAAGCTCAGCGCTTGCGCCCAGGTCGATCGATGCCGTCCCCAGCGAGCATGCGATCGAGACGCCGCTGCTCGTCGGCCGAAAGAGGTGCAGCCTCCGACCCGCGGTGCACGCCGCGCGCGCGCATGCGGCGCCAGACGAAGACAATGGTGCCGGCCAGCAGCAGCACGGGGGCGAGCCACAGCACAGCCGTGTGCGGCGCCCACCGCGGTCGCAACAGCACGAACTCGCCGTAGCGCGCCTCGACGTAGGCCAGAACCGCATCGTCACTGTCGCCGGCGGTCAGACGCTCGCGCACCAGCACGCGCAGGTCACGCGCAAGCTCGGCGTTGGAGTCGTCGATGGACTGGTTCTGGCACACGAGGCAGCGCAGCTCTTGGGAGAGGTGGCGGGCTCGGGCCTCGAGCGCGGGGTCTTTCAGGATCTCGTCGGGCTGGACGGTGTGGGCGGGGGTGATGGCGAGGAAGAGAGCGACAAAGGCCAGCGCACGCAGGATCGCCCGGCAGACGCCGACCCATTCCCCTCCCCCTTGTGGGGAGGGGTTGGGGGTGGGGGGAAGCCCGACCTTCGATGTCCGGGAGTACCCCCCTCCCTGTCCCTCCGCCACAAGGGGGGAGGGGACCCCTGAAAGACGGAGAGCAGCAAGTTGCGCAGGTCGGGTCGAGCGGGGCGACGAGCCAACGTGAGACGGTGTGTGCGACTTGTGTCGGGTCATCGCTATCGCTCGACCCAACCTACAGGCACGGTGCGCCTTGCGCGGCGGGGAGCGCCGATGCGCAGGCGGCGGTCGGAGAGCGAGAGCGCGCCGCCGAGCGCCATCACCAGGGCGCCGATCCAGATGAGGCGCACCAGCGGATTGAAGTAGAGGCGTACGACGTAGCCGCCGCCCTCCTTGAGCTCGTCGCCCAGAACGACATAGAGATCGCCCGTGAGCGCCACGTGGATGGCCGCCTCGGTGGTGGGCATGCGCGGCGCGTCGTAGAGCCGCTTGGCGGGCGTGAGCTCGGTGACGGGGGAGCCGGCGCGCGTCACCGCGAAGAGGCCCAGCTGCTCCTGGTAGTTGGGCCCCTGGCGGGGAACGGCGCCGCGGAACGTGAGCTGATAGCCGGCGATCTCGGTGGACTCGCCAGGATGCATCGCGATCACCCGCTCGCTCTGCCAGGCCGAGGTGGCGACGATGCCGAGCAGGGTCAGGCCGATGCCCGCATGCGCCAGCGTCGTGCCGTAGGCCGAGCGCGGCAGGCCGGCCGCGCGGCGCCAAACCTCGTCGGGCCCCGCCGCGAACAGCTTGACGCGCGAGGCCCACTCGGACACGGCGCCGGCGATGATCCACACGCCGAGCGCAATGCCGAACGGTGCGAGCCATGGCCCCCGCCAGAAGAGAGCGTACGCCAGGACCAGGCCACACAGCGCCGCGAGCGCGGCCGCCCACAGACGCTGCGCGGCGCCGTAGAGGTCGCCGCGCTTCCAGGCGAGGTAAGGCCCGAAGGGAATGGCGGCGAGCAGCGGCAGCATCAGCGGGCCGAAGGTCAGGTTGAAGTAGGGGGGCCCGACGGAGATCTTGGCGCCGGTCAGCGACTCCAGTGCCAGCGGATAGAGCGTGCCGATGAAGACCGTGGCGCAGCCGGTGGTCAGCAGCACGTTGTTGAGCACCAGCGCCCCTTCGCGGCTGATGGGCGCGAACAGGCCGCCCTGCCGCAGCTGCGGCGCACGCCAGGCGTAGAGCGCGAGAGCCCCACCGATCAGCGTCACCATGATCGTGAGGATGAAGACGCCGCGGCGGGGATCGACGGCAAAGGCATGCACGGAGGTCAGCACGCCCGAGCGCACCAGGAAGGTGCCCATGAGGCTGAGAGAGAAGGCGAGGACGGCGAGCAGGATGGTCCACACCTTGAGCGCCTCGCGCTTCTCCATGACGAGGGCGGAGTGGAGCAGCGCGGTGGCGGCAAGCCAGGGCATGAATGAGGCGTTCTCGACGGGGTCCCAGAACCACCAGCCGCCCCAGCCGAGCTCGTAATAGGCCCACCAGGAGCCCATGGCGATGCCGAGCGTCAGACACATCCAGGCGGCGAGCGTCCAGGGCCGCACCCAGCGCGCCCAGGCGGCGTCGATACGGCCTTCGATGAGAGCGGCCACTGCAAAGGAGAAGGCGATCGAGAGGCCGACGTAGCCGGCGTAGAGGAACGGCGGATGGAAGGCGAGCGCCGGATCCTGCAGGATCGGGTTGAGGCCACGACCCTCCGGCTGGGGCGCGATGCGCAGGAACGGGTTGGAGGCGAGGATGATGAAGAGCAGGAACGTCACGGCGATGGCAGCCTGAACGGCGAGCACGTTGGCACGCAGCGTGGCAGGCAGATTCGTGCCGAAGAGCGCGACGGCGGCGCCGAAGACGGCGAGGATCAGCACCCACAGCAGCATCGAGCCCTCGTGGTTCCCCCACACGCCGGAGATCTTGTAGATCAGGGGTTTGGCCGAATGCGAGTTGGCCCACACGGTCTCGACCGAGAAGTCGGACGTGACGTAGGCGTGCATGAGGGCGAGGAAGGCGAAGAGGACGAGGCTGAGCTGGACGAGTGCCGCGGGCTCGGCGACGGCCATCAGCCGCTCGTCGCGCACGCGCGCACCCCAGGCCGGCAGCACCGTCTGCACGAGCGCTGCGGCGAGCGCGAGGGTCAGTGCGAAATGGCCGAGCTCGATGATCATGGGTGCCCCGTGCGGCTGGCGCGCGCGTCTTCCCTGCCCGCGTGCCGGAGCCATGTCTTCGACACGACGGGGAGGGGTCGGGGGTGGGGCGGCCACAAATTGGCCGTCGCCCCTGACACCCCCACCCCTAACCCCTCCCCGCGTCGCGTCGAAGACGCGCCTCGGGCACGATGGGGAGGGGGCGGAGGGCCGGGCGGCGCCTTGTGACGAACGTCCAGCGCTTTACGAGGCATCGCTTCTCCTCTCCCGCCCAACCCAGTGCAGCTGGTCGATGAAGCGCTCCAGTCTCCGAAAGGCATCTTCCGCCTTCACGGTGCGATGCCACTGCCTCGCGGCGATATGGGTATCGATGTAGCGGAACTCGATCGTTCCGTCGGATCCCGGGGATATGTGCAGGTAGGGGCCGTCGCACGGATAGGTGCAGGGGACCTGGACAATGCACAGGTCGCACATGGAGGTCCACGCGTGGAGGGCCCGCGCGTATGCCGATGCCCTGATCGCTTCGACGAGGCGCAGCATCCCTCCAAGCCTCGCATCGGTATCGGCCAGCTCGCGATAATAGCCCTCGATCTGAGGCCACGATCGCGTCATCAGCGGTTTCGTCTCGTCGGCGGCGGTCATTTCGCCACGCGGTCCTTGGCCGGCTCGCCCGCGTGCTGCCACAGGCCCTGCTCCTTGAGAGCCTTGGCGACCTCGGGCGGCATGTAGTTCTCGTCGTGCTTGGCGAGCACGGTGTCGGCGATGAAGCGTCCCGAGGCGTCGAGCTTGCCCTCGGCAACCACGCCCTGGCCCTCGCGGAAGAGATCGGGCAGGACGCCGCTGTAGCTCACCGGGATGGTCTTGACGGTGTCGGTGATGATGAACTCCACGGTGGTGCCGGTGCCGCGCTTGATGGTGCCCTTGGCGACAAGCCCGCCGAGGCGGAAGCGCTTGCCGGCGGCGATGCCCTTCTCCGCCACCTCCTTGGGCGTGTGGAAGAACACGATGGTGTCACGCAGCGCAACGCCCACCAGCAGGACGGCGAGCGAGAGGATGCCCACGCCCAGGACGATGAACACGGCACGGCGCTGCTTGCGGGTCATGACGTTTGGCCGTCTTCCTCTCCCCCATCGAGCCGGAGGCGTGCCTTCGACACGACGTGGGGGAGGGACAGGGAGGGGGGGATTCCAAAACGTCCAAGGTTGGGGTTCCCCCCACCCCTAACCCCTCCCCGCAAGGGGGAGGGGAAGACGCGAGGAGACTTGTGCACCATCGTCATGAGCCGAGACCGAGGCTTTGGGCCAGTGAGGTGAGCTGGGAGAGGGCCTGCTCGTCGCCGGCGAAGTTCCGCCGCGCGTCGGCGAGCGCCGCCCGCGCATCATCCTTGCGCTCGAGGACGGCGTAGGCATTGACGAGACGCAACCAGCCAGCGAGGTCACGGCCGTCGCGCCTCAGGCGCTCGGCGAGACCCTCCACCATGCCGGAGATCATGCGGGCGCGATCGGCCGGCGCCAGCTTGTCGGCCGCGGCGATATCGGCAGCTGTCGGACCGCGCTGCGTGGCCGGTCCCGATGTTCCGGCGAGGCGACCGGAAACCTCGGCGATGCGGGCCTCGAGGGAGCCGCGCCAAGGGGCCTCGGCCGGCGCATCGGCGAGGAGCGCCTTGTAGTCGGCGAGCGCGGCGGCAAGCTTGCCATCCTGCTCTTTGGCAAGCGCCAGCCAGAAGCGCGGCTCGGGCCGCCCCGGCTCGCGTTCCAGGATCTTCTCATAGGCGCGGCGGGCCTCCTCGCTCACCACACCATTGGCGGCAAGCACCGTGGCCTCTGCGAAGCCGGCGAGGCGCCGCACGGTCTCGCCCCCAAGCCGTGCGGCCGTGGCATAGGCGCCGGCCGCGTCGCGGAAGCGTCCGAGCTTGAGATAGACCGGCGCGATGACATCCCAGCCCTGGACGTCCTCCGGGTGCTCACGCAAGCGGTCTTCCACTTTGGCGACAAGCTCCGCGATCTGCGCCTGCTCCAGCGGGGCTGCGGCACGTTCGGACAGCGGATAGGACGGCAGCCCGGGCGAGCCGTGCGTGAGATAAAGCGCCAGCGTGAGGAGGGGTATGAGAGCGGCGACCGTAATGGTGACGGTGGTGAGGCTGGACGACAGGCGACGGGGAGACGCGTTCTCCTTCGGGAGCCCATTGCCGGCACTGGCAAGCAGCCGCCGCGAGACCTCTATTCGGGCGGCCGCCGCGTCCGCCTCCTCCAGGACACCGCGCGCACGCTCCGCCTCGATCTCATCGAGCTGATCTTTGTAGACCGCAAGCGTGCCGCCTTCGGCTTCCTCCACCTCGCGCGCGCGGCGTGCGAGCGGAGCCAGCATCACGGCCAGCACCGACGCGGTCAGAATTGCAAAGGCGAGCCAGAGGAGCATGTCGGCCAATCACGAACGCGCATGGGCACCAGTTCATCGACTTCGCCAGCGCCCTTCAGATCGCGAAATTCGTTCCGAGCCCCGCAGAAGTAGTCGAATTTCGCGATCGGGGCACTAGCGTGACCCCGCCATTGCAATAGGACCCGAGGCGCCGGGTGGCAAGGCGGCCGGCACCGGCCAGGGGCCGGATCCAGCCGGTTTTGCGCCCCCCTCGCAGCAAAGCGCCGCCGCGGCATGCTGTCCCGCTGCGGGCCCGTCATCAGTTCAATCGGCAAAGAAAGGCGCCGCGGAGGCGGAAAGCGCGCCGGCGGCGCGACCGTTGCGCGCCGGCACCGCTTACAAGTCATGATGCCGGCCGTCTTCAGTGACGCCGAGAATCATCGCAAGTCCCCGGGCTCGCGTCCCTGCGTCCCGGCGCCGTCGGCTCGCCGGCGGTGCCCATGACAAGTGCCGCCCATGAGAGGCGGCCGGTGCAACGCGTCCAACAAACAGGATCCTCCAGCATGAAAAGGTTCATTCTCGCGCTCGCCGCCGCGCTGTCGCTCGCCGCGAGTGGCGAGGCTATCGCCGACGGATACGCGAGGCAGGCTCCGGCAGTAGCGCTGGATGCGCCGCGGCCGTGGACGGGGTTCTATCTCGGCGGCGGCATCGGCTCGGGCGCGGTTGTGCACGATCTGACAATCGACGTCCCGGGCGTGGTGAACGTGCTCGGATTCGACGGCGTCGGCGGCGAAGGCATCTTCGGGACGGTCATCGCCGGCTACGATCACCAGCTCTTTCCCGGCATTGTCGTCGGCATCTTCGCCGACTACGACTTCTCCAACATCTCCACGGACCTGTCCGTGATCGGCGGCCTCTTCAACGCCTCGCTCGAGCACAAGAACTCGTGGTCGATCGGCGGACGCGCAGGCTTCCTGTCGAGCCCCTCGACGCTGTGGTACGGCACCGCGGGCTATACGCAGGCCAATTTCGACCTGACGAGCTCGATCGGCTCGCTCGATATACCGGAGTTCAAGGGCTACTTCCTGGGCGCCGGCGTGGAGAGCCACATGGTGGGGAACTGGTCGCTGCGCGCGGAATACCGCTTCACGCAGTTCGATCGTGAGACGGTGTTCTCGGTCCCGGGGCTGATCGACATCGGCCTCGAGCCGTCGATGCATACGGCCCGCCTGGCCCTGACCTACAAGTTCAGCCGGCGCGAGGAGGTGCCCGCGCCGCTGAAGTAGTACGAGGCCTGACATACTGGGCCGCCCGAGACGGCGGGATTTCCCCTAAGCGAGGCGCGAGGGCCCGCCACCTCGGCGAGCCCTCGCGCCGCCGTCGATCACAGGGTGCGGCTGAGGTCGGGCGCTGTGGTCGCAACCGTGTCGGCTGCAGCCGCCTCCATCAGCACCTTGCAGGCCGCGGGATAGTCCGGCGGCTCCGTGCCCATCTTGCTGTAGAAGCGGTCGTAGTAGTCCGCGGGAACCGTCACGTTGCCCGTCTCCGGGATCTGCACCCACACGAACTCGTGGTTCCACTGCCGCTCGACGAAGGGCTCGAAGGAGCAAGTCTGCCGGGCCTCTGCCGGCGGCGCGGTCTTTGCCGAATAGCGGTAGGTGGCAGCCGACGGCATCGGATGCCGCACGCGGCCAACCGTCTCCTCCTCCTCGATCACCGCGCGCGAGAGAAGCCCGATGCAGTCCTCGTAGTCGGGATCATCCAGGCCCGCGCACCGGTAGAAGCGGTCGTAGTAGAGTTCGGGGACGGTCAGATAGCCGACGCCGGCCAGCGCCACCCAGAAGAATGCCCCTTTCCAGTGACGCTGCACGAACGGCGCGAAGCGCAAGCGCAGATCGGCGCCCGGCGCCTTGGCGAGCGTGAGCTTGGGCTTGAGGTGCTTGGGCAGGCCCAGCTTTCCGGCAATTGCGCCCTTGTCGGCGATGGCCTTGTGCACGGGCAGCTTGCCGAGCTTCAGCTTGCCAGCTCTGAAGCCCTGCGTCTTCACCAGGCCCGACGCAACGTGCTTCCTCGTGGTGATCTTGTCGAGCTTGGCCGCGCTCTTCAGCCGCGACTTGTTGTGATGGACCGTGCGCAAGTTGAGGCTCTTCACCCTCATGCTGGAGCGCATCGATGTCCTGTTGCTGAAGCGCGCCAGCGAACGTCCCGACGTCGAGACATGCGGGGCCGAGAACGACATTCCTCTCCCCCGAGCCTCTGCGGGGGACGCGTCGAGTGCGACGACGGCGATGACGGCTGCGATCGAAACCGAGGCGAAGCTGAAGGTGTTCATATCGAGTCCTCCTTGTTCACCCTTCCGCTCGGCCAACTATGCGACAGCGGCAGCCCGCTGCTGTTTCCTGCGGAACTGATGGAGGAGAACGCGGGGGCCCCAAGGTCGAGCGGCGCCGAAAAGCAAAAAGCCCCGGCCACGTGGGCCGGGGCGGAAACCGTCAGAGCTGAAGGGAAGCCAGGGGCGTCAGGCCACCTGCGTCCAGGTGCCGTCCGGGTTGCGGCAGGCGGTGCCGCGCATGGCCTGCGGGCGGCCGTCGATATAGACCCGGTGGATGAAATCGCGGCATCGCACGCCGCCGCGGTCGTAGTAGTCCTCCGGGATGACCTCGCCGTAACGGCCGTTGTCGGGGTTGCGCCAGCGCACGGGCTGACGCGGCGGACCGCGCTCCCAAGCGTCGTACTCGGCCTGACGGGCATACGCGCGGTCACGCTCGTCGAGCGAGCGGCCGATCTCGTTGCCGACGATGCCGCCGACCACGGCGCCTGCCACCGTGGCAGCAACCTTGCCGCTGCCCTTGCCGAACTGGTTGCCGATGATGCCGCCGGTGATGGCGCCGATGGCGGTGCCGGCATCCTGGTTGTTGGCACAGCCGGCAAAGCCGAGCGACAGGGCGAGCGCCACCGTCAGCGCACTACGTCTCATGGCGATCTCCCGTCTCCCACGCGCCCATGCGGTCGACGTGGTGTGCACGTCCCTCGACCCTAGTCTTCCCCCGATTCGGGCCGAAATGGGGCTGTCTGAACTGGACTAGACCCGAGTTGCAGGTCGGTCAAGTGGCCAGGGGGAGGGTGAGGCGGGCGGAAAGGCCGCCGTACTCGGAGCGTGCCAACTCGAGCTTGCCGCCGTAGGAATGGGCAAGGTCGGCAACGATGGAATGGCCGAGCCCCGAGCCGGGCTTGGTCTCGTCGAGGCGCCGCCCGCGGATGATCGGCTCCGCCATCTGCTCAGGCGTCAGCCCCGGCCCGTCGTCGTCAACGCGGATCTCGAGCCCGTTTCCCGCTCCGTTGAGGGGCGCGGCCGGCAGCGAGGCCGTCAGCACCACCTTGGAGCGCGCCCACTTCGAGGCATTGTCGAGCAGGTTGCCCAGCATCTCCTCGAGGTCCTGGCGCTCGCCCTGGAAGCGGGCGCCCAGCGCGCAATCGATGGAGAAGGAGAGGTGCTTGTCGTGATAGATGCGCTCGAGCGCACGAACGATCGACTCGCCCACGGGGCGCACCTCGGTGACGCGGCCGATGACGCCGATGCGCGCGGCCATGCGGGCGCGCTCCAGATAGATGTTGATCTGGTCGGCCATGATGCCGGCCTGCTCGGTGACCTTGCGCCCGAGCGGGCTCGAATCGTCGCGCGCCTCGTTGGTGACGACCGCCAGCGGCGTCTTGAGCGCGTGCGCGAGGTTGCCCACGTGGGTGCGCGCGCGCTCGACGATGTCCTGGTTGGACTTAAGGAGCGCGTTGAGCTCCTGCTGGAGGGGCTCGATCTCGGCAGGCAGGTGCACGTCGAGCCGCGCCGCCTCGCCCGAACGGACGGCAGCCAGGCTTCGCTCCATCTTGGCGAGCGGCAGCAGGCCGAAGCGGATCTGGAACAGTGTGACGGCCAGCAAGCCGATGCCGGCCAGCGCCAGCGCCAGCGTCAGGCGGGTGCGGAAGTTGCGCAGGCTCGTCTCCACCTCGCCCAGCGTGCCGGCGACCGCCACCGAGTAGCGCTGCGCCTTCTTGCCCTCGCCGAACACGTAGATGGTCTCGGCCACGCGCAGGCGCTGCTCCAGCGGGCCGTCGAGATTGGCCCAGCGCACCTCGCGCTCGTTGGGATCGATGCCATTCTCGCTCGGCAGAGGAATGGAGAAGCCGGCCAGCGACCGGGAGCTGAGCAGGCGGCCCGGCTTCCCGTCGAGCGGCTTGATCTGCCAGTACCAGCCCGAATGCGTCACCTCGAACAGCGGCTCGCCCACGTCCTTGGGGGGCCCGGGCTCGACGTCGCCGTGATCGATGGTGTCGGAGAGGACGACGGTGAGCAGCACGCCGAGGCGCCGGTCGAAGCTGGTCTCCACCTCCTGCCGATAGAGCGAATAGATGATGGCGCCCGCGATCGGCAGCACCAGCAGGTTCCAGACCGCCGCGGTGGCGAAAAGCCGGAACGCCAGCGAGTTAGTTGTCATCCGCCTCCTGCGAGAGCCGGTAGCCGAGACCGCGGATGGTCTTGATCATGTCCGGCGGAATCTTCTTGCGCAGCCTGCCGATGAAGACCTCGATGGTATTGGAGTCGCGATCGAAATCCTGCTCGTAGAGGTGCTCGACGAGCTCGGTGCGCGACACCACGCGCTCGTTGTGATGCATGAGATAGGCGAGCAGGCGGTACTCGTGCGAGGTGAGCTTGATCGGCTGGCCGTTCAGGGTGACGCGGGCGGTCTTGGTGTCGAGCCGCAGCGGCCCGCATTCCAGATCGCTCTTGGCGTGGCCGGAGGCGCGCCGCACCTGTGCGCGGATGCGTGCCAGCAGCTCCTCCATGTGGAAGGGCTTGGCGACGTAATCGTCGGCGCCGGCATCGATGCCGGCAACCTTGTCGCTCCAGCGGTCGCGGGCCGTGAGGATGATCACCGGCATCTTGCGCTCGGCGCGGCGCCACTGCTCGAGCACGCTGATGCCGTCCATCTTCGGCAGGCCGGTGTCGAGGATGACCACGTCATAGGGCTCGGTCTCGCCCAGGAAGTAGCCTTCCTCGCCGTCGAACGCCGCATCGACCGCGTAGCCGGCCTCGGTCAGCGCCGAGACCAGCTGGCGGTTGAGATCGCGATCATCCTCCACGACCAGGACGCGCACGACATCCCTCCCAGACGATTGACGGGTCGGCCCCGCACGCAGCCTAAGCGCCCAATGCGCCATGCCGGTGACCGAGGGTGCTGCTCCCGTCACTCGCGTGGGATCATATAGGGAGTGGCCGCCGTTGCGCTAGTTGTGCAGGCATCACATGGAGATGGTGAACTGCCGGCGCTCGATGGGCGTGCTGGTGCGCACGCGGCCGTAGATGGCCATGATGGTGCCGACGAGGCCGCCGGCCGCCTGCCCGAACTGGACGACGTTGTCGCCCAGCTGGTGGACGAGATCGGCCGTGATGTTGATACCGAGGACCGGGCCTACAGCCGGCAGCACGGTGGACAGGGTGGTCACGATCACCCCCCAGATGGTCATGGAGTTGCCCCACCACTTGGCGGGGGGCGCGGCCGGAGACGGGGTGGCAGGGGAAGAAGTGTCGGTGGGCATGGGCGTTGGGCCTTTCGGTTGCTTCGGCTGGGGAACGAGGGGCGGCATCTGGCGGCTGATGTCATTGGCGAGCGCCAGCGTGGCATCGACGCGGGCGAGCCAGCCTCTGCCGAAGCGCCAGAAGGTCGGCAGCGCGCGGTAGCGCCGGCGGCGAACGTCGGCATAGACCGAAAGCGCCTCCTCTACCGGCGTGGCGGCGACGGCGGCGAGCGTCAGCGGGCCGATCTCGCCATCGACCTGGGTGCCGACCGCCTGCTGGAGCATACGCACGGCGCCGGCGACGCCCTGGTTGACGGCCGCATCGAAGTGGAAGAGCGCCAGCGGCGGCGGCAGCTCGGGGCAATCGGCCGCCTGCCAATAGTTCTGATAGTAGATGCGGCGCACGGTGGCCGGCGGGATGGCCTTGAGCTCCGCCTTCATCGCCGCGAAGTTCTCCGAGGTGAGCTCGAGACCCTTGTCGCGCACGAACTCGGAAAGCGTGATGCCGCGGTTGGTGGGGCCGCCGGGATCGTAAGGGTCCTCGTCGTAGCCGCCCTCCATCTCCAGCACGTGGGCGAGCGCGCGCTCGAAGACGGCATCCGTGACTGGATCCCGGATCGGCGCGGGCCCGCCGTCCGGGACGACAGGCGGCGCAGTTGCAGTCGATGGCCAGCGCAGGCCGAGGAGGCGGGAGCGCGGGAACGCCTCGACGGACACGGCATCGCCCTGGTTGCCGGCGAGCAGCACGACGTCGGAGGGCGTGAGGCCGACGAGGAAACCGACGTGGCCGAGGCTCGGATCCGAGCCGCGGCTCAGCACGGCGACAGCGCCGGTGCGCGGCTCGGCGAGCGCCTGGCCCCAGGCGAGATAGGAGCGCGCCATCAGCGAGCGGGTGCTGGCGACGCCGGCACGCTCGAGGCAGGCACCGACGAAGGCCGCGCACCACGCCACCGCATCCTCCCTCACCTCGGGATGCCCCGCGTCGGCGTAGTAGCGTACGACCCTGGGATTGTTGGCGGCGCCCGGTGCCTCGGCAACGCCGAGGTCGGCCCAGGCCAGCTCGAGCCAGCGGGGTTGGTCCATGGGAGGAGGGTGGGTGGAGAGTGGTGAGTGCGAGGTGTAGGTTGGGTCTGCGCTTCGCTTGACCCAACCTACGATGCCGCAGGCCTACAGCGTCGCCTGGCGCGGCGTGCCGCGACCGAAGGTGGCGCTGAGCTGGCAGACGGCGAGGGTGATGGAGGGCTGCGGGCTGCCGAAATCGGCGGTCTGCTGGGCGGCGGTGTAGGTGACGGCGGGCGTCGTTGTGGACAGCGTGCGCTTGGTGGTGGTGCCGTCGAGGATGTCGACCTCGTAGCGCTCGGTTTCCTCGCCCAGAGGCACCTCCACGGCGTCCCAGTTGTCGCCGCCGATGCGCGTGCGTCGCATCCACGTCACCGAGAGATCGCCGGCGGAGCGCGCGCCACGCACGTGCACGGGGCTCAAGGGCACGAGCCCCTGGCCAACGAATGCGTGCGTGAGCTCGACGTAGGTGGGATTGCCGATATCGCGGCTGGCCGGACCGCAGCGCCAAGTGTAGCCGAGACCGATCTCGGCGGGCGCAAGGTCGATGGGCGTCACGCGCGCATCGATGAGCACGAAGCGGGCCCCTGCGGCGAGCGGCGCGCGCATGGCGGCCTCCGTGCCGGCTTGGCCGCGCAGGAAGAGGGAGAGCTCGTAGGTAGACGGAGCGATGAGGACCGCCGACTGGAACTGCAGCACCTCCCAGCCCCCATCCGCGTTCTCGATTGCGGCGGAGTTGGCGCCGGCGAGCAGGGCCAGCTCCGTGACCGAGGCGAGCGCGCCCTGGTCCATCCGCACGCGCACCCGGCTGGCCCGATCGTAGCGCGAGGTGATGGCGGCAGGCAGCGGATCGAGGGTGACGCCGATGGCGACTGCGGCCGGAGCGATGGCCTTCAACACGAAGTTGGCGCTCTCTGGCGAGCGGTAGAAAGCAATCGCACCAGGCCAAGGATCCTGCGCGGCTGCGACGTAGCCGGCGTAGGGCGACTCGTCGCCGCGCAGGAGCGGAAGGTCGAGGAAGACCACCAGCGGCTGGCCGACGACGACCGGCGAGCCGGTGCCGCCGGGCTGGCGCAAGACCGGGGCTGCGCCGGAGTAGATATCGGGGTCGAGGCCCAAGGCCTCGATATCGCGGCTGCCGTGCTCGCCGACGTCGGTGATGCGCAGGAGCCGCGCGCGGCCATCGATGGTGAGACGGACGGCGTCGCCCGGCTCGAGCGCGAGGCGGCTCGGCGGCAGCGCGAAGGCCGCGCGCTCGCGGGCAGCCCACGCCTCGAACAGCCAGATTTCCGCCATGCGGGCCACCTGCTCGGGCTCGAGCACGATGGGCAGGTCGGCCACCGCGACGCGTCCGCTGCGGCCGGCGAGGCGGCGCGCCTCCTCCGCGGCGGGCGGATAGTCGCCGGTCGCGGAGATGTAGGTGAGCTTGGCGGAGACCGGCAGGTCCGTCTCCTGCGCGCGCGTGAGCGTGGCCAGCGCATCGCCGGGGCGGTCTTCGACCAGGACGTCGGGCGTCAGGTCGATAACCGGCGGCTGCGTGCCGCGCTGATCGAAGACGATGCGGCCGCCGCTCTCGCGCGCGTCGATGAAGAAGGCGAGCTGCAGCGGCTCCAGCGCCTCGCGCGCGGAAAGCACGCGGTCGATGACAAAGCCGGCAAGCAGGCCGGTGAGGCGGCTCGCGTCGTGCTCGGCGAAACCGTAGTCGCTCAGGATGGCGGCGACGGTCGCGCTGAGCGGGGCGCCGGCGTGACGGCCGTTGAGCCAGTGACCGAGACGCCAGTTGGAGGCATCGCCCCAGATATCCGTTTCGGCGGGAAATGCGGGGTAGGGGCGCGCATCCCAGGCGTAGACGTGGACGTGGCCGAGATCGACCATGCGGCCGGAATAAACCATGGACGCCGGGTTGGCGCCGGCGATGTAGGCGGGATCGGCGGGATCGAGACCGGTGAGGAAGGCCTGCAGGTAGCGGCGTTGAATCAAGTCGTCACGGGTGCCGTCAGAATAGCGCGGCAGGCGGGACTCCGAGCTCTTCGGGTCCACGAACACGTTGGGCTCGTTGGCGCCCTTGTCGACGGCGGGACAGCCGAGCTCGGTGAACCAGATGGGCTTGGATTGCGGGACCCAGGCCGTGGGCGTGGCGGATTCCACGCCACCCGGTCGGTCGAAGTGCTGGCTGAGCCACCAGCTCCTGATGTCCTTGAAGCGGAAGACCCAGGGCTTGGAGGCGGCGCCGTCGGTGATGGGGGTGCGGACCTGAGCGTCGCGATCGGCGTCGCTGGCGTAGTACCAGTCGTAGCCCTCGCCGCCGGCGATGTTGGCGCGCAGGTAGGCGAGATCATAGGTGGAGGCGACGCCGGCCTGGCGGTCGGCGTGGTCGGAGCCGTCGCGCCAGTCGGCGAGCGGCCAGTACACGTCGATGCCCACCGCATCGACGGCGGCGCTCGACCACAGCGGGTCGAGGTTGAAGTGGACGTCGCCACTGCCGTCCGCGGGCTGATGGCCGAAGTACTCGGACCAGTCGGCGGCATAGGTGACCTTGGTGGCGGGCCCGAGCACAGACTTTACGTCGGCAGCCAAGAGAGTGAGGGCCTCGACGAAGGGATAGTGGCTGGCACTGTCGCGCGCCTGCGTAAGGCCGCGCAGCTCCGAGCCGATGATGAAGGCGTCGACGCCGCCGGCGGCCACGGCCAGATGCGCGTAGTGCAGGATGAAGCGCCGGTAGGACCACTCGTCCGGGCCGGAGTAGGTGACGGTGTCGCCGGAGATGGTGAAGTCGGCGACGGCCGCCGTGCCGACGAAGACCGCGACCTGCGTCGCGGCGCCGGCCGTCTTGTCCGGGCTGCCTGGCTGGCCGGCGGCCGGCGAGACCGTGATGCGGCCGCGCCAGGGATAGGCAGGCTGCGAGGCGGCACCGGTGTAGGGATCGGTGAGCGCGTTGCCGGCGGGCACATCCATGAACAGGAACGGCGAGAGGGCGACATCGAGGCCGCGGGCGTGCAGATCCTGGATCGCCTCCACGACGGTTGCGTCAGCGGGCGTGCCGCCGTAGGCGGGCACACCATCCACCTGGCTCACGACATGCGCGTCGGAGCGGAGGATGCCGGACACCTGCCAGACCGCGGGCAGCGTGGTCTTGGCGGAGCTGTCGACGCCGGGCCGGATGGCGCACTCGCCGGCGCGCAGGTCGCTGCCGAACCAGCCGACGATCAGCGCGACCGAACCGCAATTTGGCAAAACGGCCTGCAGCTGGTCGACGGCGACCTGCCAATCGCTGCCGCCTTGGAGCGTGTGCACGTTCTCGGCCGCGCGGGTGGCGCCGCCCGCCGCGCGCGAGACGGCGCCCGTAGCGTAGACGAACTCGCCGGCGCCCGGGATCAGGCATACGGCGCGCGGCAGCTTCTCGAAATCATCGACGGCGCGCTCGATCTCGAAGGAGAGCTGGGGAATGCGGTTGCCATAGGCGGCAAGCGCCATGCGCTCGAAGACGACGTAGGCGAGGCCGCGATAGGCTGGCGCATTGCCGGCGCCTTCCTTGGCCTCGATGAGGCTGTCGGGGAGCTGGGCGTCGCCGCCGACGTAGAGGCGATAGGTGACGGTGGAGAGGTCGAGCTCCTGGCCGTCCGCCCAGACGCGCCCGAGCCCGGTGATCGGACCCTCGGCCAGCGCCACGGCGAAATTGGCGAAGTAGCGGTACTCGATGCCGGTGGCGGCGCTGCCCCCGAGACCGCCCTTGCCGCTGCCGCCGCTCGTCTGCTGCACCACCTCCTCCTCGAAGTTGGTGGCCCAGATGATCTGCCCGCCGAGCCGCGCGCGGCCGTAGAGGCGCGGGATGGGGGCGCCTTCCGAGGAAGCCGTGACCCTGAGGTCGGACAGGCGCGGGCCGTGCAGCGTCTGGGCATGGCCTGAGGCGCCGAGAAGCGCGCGATCGACGACGGAGCCCGCGAGCGCGCCCACCTGCGCGCCGATCGTGGCGCCGGTGAGCGTCGCGCCGAGCAGCGAGATGCCGGCAGGGAGGAGCGAGCTGCCGACGGCGGCGCCGGCAACGGCAAGGGCGAGGGTGGCCATTGGAAAGAAGGGAGTAGGGAGTAGGGGTTAGGGAATAGGGAGTAGGAGATGAGGGGCCGCCCCTCACCCCGACCCTCTCCCCGTGAAGAACGGGGAGAGGGCTAAGGAAACCTGAAGGCGGCGGCGAGGTGGCGGCGCCACCAGGGAGAGAGGGTGACCTCGCTGACGGGGGCGCCTTCGATGGCGTGGATCATGGTGGTGGGACTGGCCAGGATGGCGGCGTGCTTGGCGACCGTGCGGCCGCGATAGCGGAAGACGAGGACGTCGCCAGGGGCGGCCTCGTGGGGCGCGATCTCCACGAGATGGCAGCGGGCGGCGGAGATCAGCGTCTCCTGGCCGGAGGCCTCGGCCCAGTCGCGCGAGTAGGCGGGGGGCGTCTCGGCCTCCCGGCCGTAGAGTTCGCGGTAGATGCCGCGCACGAGGCCGATGCAATCGGTGCCGATGCCGCGGGCGCTCGCCTGGTGGTGGTAGGGCGTGCCGAGCCAGGTGCGGGCGAGGCAGACGATGTGGGGGCGCATGTCTGGGCGTTGCATGACATTGCCGTTGCCGGTTCCCCCACCCCTAACCCCTCCCCGCAAGGGGGAGGGGAATCCTGCTGCCCACTCGCTAGCCGCCGCTGCGCGAGGCGCCGTCGTTGCCGGTCTGGCCGGGGCGAGCGATGAAGGTGATGAAGTCGTTGCCGGGGATGTGGGGGAAGCCGCGGAAGTTCACGCCGTTGGCGAACTTCGCCCGGCAGGTGGCGAACTGCTTGTCGCAGCCCGCAGTGACGGTGAAGGCGTCGCCCGGCAGGATGGCGCGAACCATGGGCTGCCACAGCTCGATGGTGACAGGTGAGCCGAAGGCGTGGCGGCGCACCTCCTGCGAGGCGCCTGCGTTGGCGCCGGAGGTGAAGGTGACGAGACCGCGGGTGAACCAGTCGCCGGCGAAGGCACCGAGCCCATTCGCGGTGAACAGCCGGAGGCTCGAGGCTGCGAGCACGGTGCCAGTGCCGCGGAAGGCCGGGTTTGCGAGATCGACTGTGCAGCGCGCATCGCCGAGGTCGGCGTCGCAGGCATATTGGAGGAGCCGGCCTTTCGGTTGCTGCAGGTAATGCGCGAGGCCGCGCACCTCGGCGGTGAAGGCGGGGCCGGCGCGGCGCACCTCGCCGATCGAGCCTGAGCGCATCAGGACGCGCTGGTCCGTGTCCTGCCAGTTGACGCGCCAGATCTCGATGGCGGCATCGTCGAAGAGGCCGGCGGCGAGATCGTCCTCGTTGAGGCTGTCGGAGCTCAGTGCGCTCTCCACCTCCAGGTTGTCCACGGAGAGGCCGACAGCATCCTTGATCTCGGTAGCGGTGAAGCCGGTGGCGGCGGCGAAGGTGGTGCCGTCGAAGAGGAGGTCGCGGTCGTGGTCGGTGAAGCCCTGGCGCGTGCCGTCGCGCCGGGTGAGCCGCCAGCACCAGGCGAGGGTGGTGGCGCCGGAGTCGAGGTGGGATTGGAGGGCGGGGGGCAGTTGTTTCATGGTGAGTGGTGAGATGGTGAATGGTGAGTGACAGCTCAGCATCCGTCCCTGCGGCCGCCCCTCGCCATGCCCCAGAATCTCACCATCTCACGATCTCACGATGGGGTCAGACCCGCAGGGTCTGACCCCATCACGGACGGATCTCGACGATGGGGATGGACGGGATGGCGCCGTGGCGGACGCCCTGGACATTGATCTCGAGCTTGTCGCTGTCGAAACGGACGGGGACATCGAACTCGAAGCCGGCGGTGATGGCAGCGCCGGTCGCCGGGACGTGGCCGCCGAGGAAGGTGACCAAGCCGGTCGCGTGATCGACGGTGAAGGCCGTGCCGGCCGTCTGCATGATGCCGGCGACAGCGATCAGGACGGTGCCCGCCACCGGCTTCTTGATGTCGCGCGTCCAGGGGTTGAAGGCGGAGCCGTAGGTCTTGGTGAGCTGGAAGGTGGCGGTCGCGCCATCGCCGAGGCCGATCTGCTGGTCGAGCGCGGTGGGCACACTCTCGGGCGGGCAGGACTTCCAGTCGGAGGGATCGCGCCAGCGGAAGCCGTGCAGCCGCCCGCGCCGCTCCTCGAAGAAGGCGATGACGGCGTGCAGATCGTTGAGCGACTTGACGCCGTAGCCGGCGTTGTAGCTGCGGCGGGAGTCAGCCCAGCGCGCGTTGCGCTCCTCGGCGCCCGAGCCGAGCACGATCACATCCGTGCGGCGCTCCGGCCCGCCGTGGGCGGCCCGAGAGATGGCGGTGGGGAAGCGGATGTCGTGGAAGGACATGAAGATCAGGCAGTAGGCAGTGGGCAATAGGCAGTAGGGACGAGCACACTGCCTATTGCCTATTGCCTACTGCCCCTCTCACAAGTTGCGTTGGCCTTGGCCGACGGCGCGGGCGAGGAGGGCGGCGATCTGGGTCTCGGAGCGGCGGAAGCTCTCGGCGTCGGGCGTGGAGACGTTGAAGGTGACGTTGAGCCCGCTGCCGGCACCGGCGCGCACACCGAGCGACCCGTCGGGGCCGCGCGCGAGCGGCAGGATCGCCTCGGGGCCGCGCTCGCCGGCGATGCCCATCTGGCTGCCTCCGAGCGGAAAGGAGATGGGGCTGGCGACGACTCCGCCCTGGGCGAAGGGGACCGGCATGGGCCTGCCGATCACGCCCCCCTTGGCGAAGGCCACACCGGTCAAGGCGCCGGAGAGCGCGCCGCCCAACGCATCCGTGAGCGGCTTGAAGGCGGCGGTCAGCGCGATCTCGGACAGGCGCAGCGCCAGCGTGCGCAGCACGTCGCTCAAGCCCCGCCCGCGCAGCGTGATGTCGGCGAAGGCGCTGGAGAGCGCGCTGCCGAATTTCGTCCCGAGCTTGGCCGCGTCGGAGAGCTGGTCGCGCAGGTCCGACATGTCGGCGTCGATGCGGACGGTGAGGGTGGAGGTGGTGTCGGGCATTGGAGTGAGGGAATAGGGAGTACGGATTGGGGAATAGGGGCAGGAGGGGGGCGGGTTTCCGGACGCTACCCGCTCCGATCCGGATAGCGGGACATCAGCTGCGCGAGCCCGGCCCGGGGTAACGGAGACGCCGCGGCAGCGGAGCCGAGGAGACCGCGCAGGGCGGCGGCGAGCTCGCGCGGCGTCATGGACCAGAAGGCGGCGGGCGGCAGGCGCAGGAGGCCGAGGCCGGCCGCCATCACGTGCTCCCAGGGAAAGGGGCGGGCTCGCGCCCCTCCGCGGACGCCGCGCGCGTGACGGAAGAGCTAGCGTGCGTGCCGAAGGTGGCGCCGAGCAGCCGGGCGACGATGTCGACGAAGCCGGCGGCACCGCCCTCGGCGCGCATGCGCCCGACCGCCTCGTCGGCGATCTCGTGGCCGGCACCGCGCAGGCCGGCGCCGATAATGCGCTGCGCGTCGCGGGCGGAAAGGCGCCCGGACTGGAAGCGCTCGGCGAGCGCCAGCATGTCGTCGTGGCCGAAGGCCTGCTCGAGCTCGGCGAGCGCCCCCAGGGTGAGGACTAGGCTAAAGGGCGTGCCGTCAAGGAGGGCCTCGATCTCGCCGCGGTGGGGGTTGGGCATTGGGAAGTCGCTCCGGATCTCGTGCAGCCTGCGGTTTCCTGTCGTGTGCGAATCGCGCATATTAATCCTCCAAATTGTAGTTACCAGGAGGATGGTGTGAGCTACGCGGTGCTGCGCGACGCGATCGTCAACAAGAAGCAGGTTTCGTGCATTTACAGGGGGTTAGTCCGCGAGATCTGCCCCCATGTCATCGGCACCGGCAAGGATGGGCGCGAGACGGTGCTGTCGTTCCAGTTTGCCGGGGGGTCTTCGAAGGGGCTGCCACCAGGGGGAGAGTGGCGGTGCATGCGCGTCGACGAGATGTCCCAGGTTTCCTCGCGCACCGGCCCTTGGCACACCGGGGACAATCATTCCCGCCCTCAAACGTGCGTGAAGCAGATCGACGTTGAGGTCAGCTTCTGAGCTCGTACTTGAAGGCGGCGTACTCGACGGCTCGCTGACGTGCATCGGGCCCGATGAACAGCGCTTGATAGATTTCCCCATCGGGTCCGACAGCTTCGACGCTCCACACGCCGGGTTGACCCTTGCGCTCGAACACCTCCACCGATTGCATGACGTTCTCCAAGAGCTGTGAGGCGCAAACGATGCCGGATATCGCGGTTCGGAGTCAGCGACCGCTGCAGCCGTCGCCGCCGAGCCAAGCAGTGCGAGGGTGTCAGACCCGCAGGGTCTGACACCGATGGACACTCATGCGGCGGCGAAGGTGAGCTCGCCGGCGGACTCGAGGGACAGGTCGAAGGCGACCTCGCCGTCGTGACGGCCGGTGAGCTCGAAGGCGGAGATCTGGAACGGGCCTTCCACCGTGCCGAAATCGGGGACGATCACCTGCCAGGCGCGGATGGTGCCATCGAAGACGTACTGGCGCACCAGCGCGTCGGAGGCGGCGTCCTTGAAGATGCCGGAGCCCGACACCTTCGCGTTCTTGATGCCGGCGCCGGCCAGCAGCTCCCGCCATTGTCCCGCGGACTCGGCGTGCGTGATGTCGACGGTCTCGGTATTGAAGGCGATGGAGCGCGAGCGCAGGCCGGCGACCGTGACGAAGGTGCCGGCGCCGTCGCTGTCGACCTTGAGGAGGAGGTCTTTGCCTTTCTGGGCGGACATTTGTTGGGGCTCCTGATGCGTGGTTCCCTCCCCCCTTGTGGGGGAGGGACAGGGAGGGGGGATTCCAGAACATCTGACGTCGGGGTTCCCCCCACCCCTATCCCCTCCCCACCAGGGGGAGGGGAAGCGCGCGACGTCTATTCGGGCTCGGTGGTGGCGCGGAAGCGGGCGATGCCATGGTAGGTCTCGCCGTCGGGGTCGCGACGGGCTTCCGAGTGCTCGTGGCGCAGGTTGACGAGGCGGTGGCCGGTGAGCGTGAGCGGCTGGTCGTGAAGCGCGGTGCGCAGGGCGCCCATGATCTCGTGCGCCTCCTTCTTGCCCTTGGCCTGGGACCACACGTGAAACGTGAGGATGTGCTCGCTGCCGTCCTCGGTGGCGGTGCTCCAGTCGCGCGCGAGGCTCTGGCCGAAGGTGAGGTAGGGAAAGTCGGCGCGCTGGGGCACGTCGTCGTAAAGGCGCGGGCCTCCGAGCAGGGCAAGAAGCGCGGTGTCGGCCGAAAGCCTGGCGAAGATCGATTGCTGCAAGGCCCAGCTGGCGGACGGCATGGGTTGCTCCTCGGTGCGCTGTAGGGTGGGGTCAAGCGGAGCGTCGACCCACCGCCTGCCAGGAGGACGCCGCTTGCGTCGGTCAGCGCTGACGCTCGACCCGACCTACGCTCTCCCGCCCAGTCGGCGCACAGCGCGGGCTAGGGCGTCGCGGTGCGCGGTGGCGTCGAGGGGTTGGCCCGTGGTCGCGATGGCCTGCAGCTCGCGCTCGACCTCCATTTGCAGGCGGGCGATCAGGGACGCAGGATCGAAGCGAGTGAGCGCGGCGAGGTTTCCGACGGTGACGGTGAGTTGCATGGGTGGTATCCCCGCATCCGTCCTTCGACAAGCTCATGCAAGGACGGGGTTGGCAATCGTGCAAAAGTCTCCGACCCCATGCTGAGCTTGTCGAAGCATGGGTGCGCGTGCGGCTCGCCCTTCGATGAGTTCAGGGTCGGTCGGCCGGTCACAGGTGGCGCTCCTCGCACAGGCATTGCAGGCGGTCGCGGCGGGTGCCGTCGAGAACGGCGACGATGTCGAGGATGCGCGCGCCAGAGCGGAAGCGCATGGCCGGCACGACGTCGCCGCGAAAGCGGATCCAGACCTGGTGCGTGACGCGGCCCGTGACGGCGTCGGCGCTGAGACGCTCGTCGCCGGTGATCGGCCGCACCGCGCCCCACACGTCAGCGACGGCCGTCCAGGTGACCATGGCGCCGCCGCCGCCGTCGTCGGCCCGGCTCGGGCTTTCGAGGGTGAGGCGGTCACGCAGCGCGCCGATGGAGGGGGCGCTCATAGACGGATCATCCGGTAGGGCTGAAGCAGGTCGGAGACCATCGGCGGGACGGGCACGCTGGCCGAGCCGACCTCGACGGGCTCGCGATGCTCGTACCAGTGGGCGATGAGAAGCAGGATGGCCTGGCGGATGGGGGCGGGCACGCTCGCTGCCGCGTCGCCATAACCGGCGATGAAGGCGATCTCGATGCCGCCGGCGGGGCGGCTCGGCTTCGGCCAGGCGGCGTTGGTGCGGCGGACGAGGCGGGCGGGCGAGCCGCCGCCATCGAGCAGGTAGCTGCCGGCGGCAAGCGTCTCGAGCGACTCGTCGGCAGCGTAAAGCTTCACCGCGGTGATGCTCTGCACGGGACGCAGGGGCAAGGCAACCTCGCGGCCGGGCGGCCAGTCGTCGAGGAAATATGACCAGCCCTGCGTGATGAGCGCCAGGCCCAGGGCCGCCTCGATGTGCAACCGCGAGGTGATGATCAGGCTGCCGATCAGCGTGTCCTCGGCGGTGCCGTCGACGCGCAGGTGGGCCTTGGCCTCGGCGAGCGTGACGGGCTCGACGGCGGGGCCGCTGGTGAGGACGAGGGCCATGGAGACCGGGGTTGAGGTTGGCGGTTGGGGAGAGAAGGGAGTGGGGAGTAGGGAAAGCGATAGGGGCTACTGCCCACTCCCTACTCCCTATTCCCTGAGGTGCCAGACCCGAATGGGTCTGACACCGACAAGAGGTGCGAGCGGGACCGGGCCCACGGGGAGGGCATGGGGCGCACGGTCCCGCTCGCGGTCGCTCGATGGCCGCGTGAGGCGTCAGCACGCGACTGATGCGCACCGACCCGGCGGGGCGGCAGGTCCGTGCGCTCGAGCGAAAAGATGAGGGAGTAGGGAAGACTACCCTATTCCCCATTCCCTACTCCCTATTCCCTGGTGTCAGACCCGCAGGGTCTGACACCTACGCGACACCTAGGCGGCGAACTTCAGGAGCTTGATGGCGTTGAAGTCCTGCACGCCGCCGCCGACGCGCTTGGTCGTGTAGAACAGCACGTAGGGCTTGGAGCTGTAGGGATCGCGCAGCACGCGGATGCCGACGCGGTCGACAATGAGATAGCCGCGGCGGAAGTCGCCGAAAGCCACCGAGTAGCTGTTGGTCGCGATCGCCGGCATGTCCTCGGACTCGGCCACCGGGTATCCCATCAGCATCGACGCATCGCCGGCCTTGGCGGCGGGCTGCCACAGGTAGTTGCCGTCGCCGTCCTTCATCTTGCGGATCACGGCCTGCGTGGCGCGATTGAAGACGAAGGTGCCGTTGGCGCGGTAGCCCGACTTCACCGCGTAGGCGAGGTCGATCAGCTTGTCGCCCGGGTTGGTGGAGGCGAAGGCGCCGTCGACCCCGGTCTTGATGAAGCCGATGTTGCCCCAGCTCCAGGAGGCGTTGTCGACCATGGTGTAGGCGAGGAAGCCCTTGGGCTTGGAGCTGCCGTTGCCGGTGACGAAGGCGGTGCCCTCCTGCTGGGCGAAGGCGTCGCGCACCTCCTCGGCGATCCACTCGTCGATGTTGACGGCGCTATCGTCGAGGAGCGCCGAGGTGGCCGCCGGCATGGCGTAGAGCTCCATGGTGGGGAAGGAGAGCTCGGCCAGCGTCGGCGTATCGGTCTCGGGCCGCGCGGCGGTCTCCGCCACCCAGCCCGTCTCGGCGCCGGTGATGGCGAAGGGCTTCTTGTAGACCGAGCCCGACACCTGGCGGATGCCGGCGATGGCACGGATGGGCGAGACGTCCTTGACGGCGCTGTTGATGGAGCGCTCGAGCTCGTCGGGCACGAGGTAGCCGCCGTCGGGATCGGAGCCGACCGAGAGCGCCTTGGACTCCAGGTCGCGCAACTGGTGGGCATCGCCCTTGCGCACGTAGCCGTCGAACGCCGCCTTGTGCTGGAGGGCTGCGCCCGAGCGGGCCGCCGGGCCGCCCAGGTGCGGGCGCGCCGACTTCAGGGCGAGCTCGTCGACGAGACGCTTGTGCGCATCGAGCGCGCGGTCGAGCCGGTCGACCTTGTCGGTGGTGACGACGTCGGCAGCCATGCGGCGCTCGAGCTGGCCCAGGCGCTCATCGTTGGCGTCCTTGAAGGCCTCGAAGGCGCGCATGAAGCCGTCGAAGGCGGCGGCGATGTCTTCGCCTCCGGTCGATTTGATCTCGAGGGTGGAGTCTTTGCGCATGGGGGGGTCCTTGGGTTGGGGTGAAGTGGTGAGCGGTGAGATGGTGAGCGGGAGCGGGAGCGGGAGGTCGTGAAGTCGGGCAATCGTCAAGTGGCGAGCGAAAATCTCGCCACCTCACGATCTCACCATCTCACGACTTCACGGGTACTCGGCCGAGGCGTGGCCGCACCTCACCCCGGCCCTCTCCGCGCAAGCGGGGAGAGGGAGCCCGCGCTGGCACGAAGGAGGCGGGTGGCGGCGACAATGGTTTCGAGCAGGGGATGCGCGGCGCGCGCCTTGACGTGGGCGACACGGGCTTCGGGCAGCAGCGGGAAGGTGACGATAGAGATCTCCCAGAGGTCGACCTTCTCCAGGCGCCGGACGCCGGTCTTGGCGTCGCGGCGGGCGCGGATGGCGCGGAAACCGATGGACAGGCCGTCGAGCGCGCCGGCGCGCATCAGCGAGAGCACCTCGCGCGCGCGGCCGACGTCGAGCATCAGGCGGCCGCGCACGTAGAGGCCGCGGCCATCCTCCGTGATCTGCTCCCAGATGCCGATGGGCTCGCTGGGGTTGTGCTGGAACAGCATCTTGATGCCGGCGGGCCCGCGCATCCGCACGCTCTCGCGGAAGGCACCGGGCAGCACGATGTCGTGGCCCATGTCCTCCTTGTTGAAGAGGCTGGCGTAACCGGCAAACGTGCCGTCGGCCTCCACCCGCTTGAGGTTGAGCGGGGTGAATTTCAGCTCGAGGGAGGGGTGATGCATTGGGGTGAGTGGTGAGGTCGTGAAATCGTGAAATCGGGCCGCGCCGCGCATCGCGAGCGCACGGCGACCAACGGTCTTCTGTCTAGTCATAGGTCAGGCGGAACGGCGGGAACGCCGCTGCTCAACACGGTGGTCAGGCGGGCGCTATCTCTTCGGGCGCCACCACTGATAGCCGCGCTGCGTCAGGATTTCCCCGGCCTTCTGTCGACCGGCAGGCGTCGAGAAGATCATGGGAATTCGCTCTTTCTTGATGTCACCCTTGCTCAACGTCCAGTGCGGATCTTGTGAATCGAATTTGAACCAGCCCTCGAGATTGGACAGGAGCTGCAGCGACGCGGACTTTGTGAACTTCTCAGGGTTGCTTGGAAAAAATCCCTCCAACCCCATCAGGATGTAATCGCGCTCAACCAAGCTCCTGAGCGCCTCCTGAAGCAACGTCACTTCCCGCTCGTCGCCGGTCGGATCGAAGATTGTATTGAGCATGGCAAAGACGTTTTCCTTCCAGAACTCTTCGAGCTCTGCAAGGACGCGCTGCTCCATTTCTGTCAGGTCAGACATAGTTTGGTCGCCTCTCGCAGAGAATCATTCCTTGTCTGGTATTGGCACGTGGGCACCCTCCCGCTCGCCGCGGCCCGGCCGATATCGATAGTAGTGTCCAAAGGTGAATTTCTCGGCCGGATCACTCGGGCGCTGAGACAGCGGCCGCTCCATGATGCGCACCTCCTCGCCGGTCTCAGGGTTCTTGTACAAGAGCCCTGGCGAGTCGGTTGGTCTCTCGAGGAAGAAGCCGCGATCGTACAGCTCCTTCGTTAGCCGGTTCACGCCCCAGCCCGGGTTTGTATCGGGTATCGCATCGTGCAGGATTTCGGCAAGGCGGGCTTCGGCGGCTTCCGCGGTCGCTTCATGATGCGCGATCTGGCCTTCGATGCCTTCCGGGTCCGTAACGCTCACGGGCCCCCGCCAATCCGGCTCGAGTTCGCGCAGCTGGCAGGTGGCATCGCGGGCACGGGCTTCGGCCAGCGCGAGACGCGCCTCCTGCGCTGGTGTTCCCTGTCGCCGTCCGGCGCGGATGCCGCCTTTGCAAGATTTCGCGCTGTTATCATCCCTCTATTCAAGAGTGCCAATTGTCCCTGATAAGTTCGTCAAGAATTCTCTCATCGACGATGACGGCTTCGCTTCCCTTGAAGACGCTGAAGTGCATCATATCGACGTCGAAGTCTGCCTCCACCCGGACACCGACAAGCGCAAAATAGACCGTAAGGCTATCCGGCGCTTCTTGATCGATCCGGAATTCGATACGCTTGTCACGCAGGAACTGGAGGAAATCCAACAGTCGTTGCAGTCCATCCTTTTTCATGATTGCACCACCTATTTTCTGAAGCGTCCTCGCTCGAGAAGTTTCTTGCACGTTCTTGCCGCCGCATCGCCACCTTTGGCCAGCTCGAGGACCTCTGCAAGCGTGACGTCCTCGAATTGGCCAGGCAGTTCCCTATTGATGCTTGCGTCACAATATTTCGAGACGAACTGCCGCACGGTCAGATTCCACAGTGCTTTGGGTATGCCGCCAGGCTTCCGAGCGACAGGGATAACATTTGGGTCGTCCGGACTCGACTCCGAAGAGGCAGCGCCGCCACCTTCCTCGGTCCAGCGGCCGTGATCGTCGCGGGCTTGATCCGGGCGGTACTTGCGAGAGAGGTCGTCGCCGCCCTCGTTGACCGGGCCGTAGCCGACGGCTGAGCGCTTCTCGTTGGGGGTGAGGAAAGTGGCTTTGTCGATGCGGGTCCACAGCGCCTCGCGCTCGGCGGAGAGGCCTTCGATGGCGTCGAGGTCGGGGCGCAGCTGGAGGGACGCGGGCACCCGGGCAGGGGTCAGACCCGCAGGGTCTGACCCCGCGTACGCGGGGGCGAGCCAGGCGGAGAGGGCTTTGGCGGTGCGGTTGACGAGCGGCAGGACGGTCTGGCGCCAGAAGCTGCGCGTCGCCTCCTGATAGTTGGAGTAGGTGTTATCGCCGGGGATGGCGAGCAGCATGGGCGGCACGCCCAGCGCCAGCGCGATCTCGCGCGCGGAGGTGTGCTTGGCCTCGATGAAGTCCATGTCCTTCGGGGATAGCGACATCGACTTCCAGTCGAGGCCGCCCTCCAGCAGCAGCGGCCGGCCGGCGCGGGCGGCGCCCTGGAAACCCTGCTCCAGCTCGGCCTTAAGGCGGTCGACCTGCTCGGGCGACAGGTTGCCGTCTCGGGCGGTGTAGACGAGCGCCCCGGAGGGCCGGGCCGAGTTGTCGAGCAGCGCCTTGTTCCACCGCGAGGCCGTGTTGTGCGTGTCGATGGCCGAGGCGGCGGCCTCGATGGGGCTCATGCCGTAGTGGTCGTTGACGGGGTGGAACAGCTTGACGTGCAGGATGGGGCGCACGCCGGGGACGACCTCGCCGGCGAAGCGCACGCTCTGGCCGTCGGCGGTGTACTCGAAGGCCTCGGGCCAGCCGCCGGGGCCGGGGACGACCTTCATGCGGTCGGGGCGGAGCGCGTAGAGCTCGCGCACGGCGCCGCCGACGCCGACCGCCTCGAGGTAGGCGTTTCCGGAGACGAGCAGGAAGCCGTACCAGGACTCGAGAAGATCGGGCGCGCTGCAGATCGGGTTCGGGCGGGCGAGAAGGTCAAGGAGCGGGTGCTCGGCGATCTCCTCGTCGCCCTCGTAAAGCAGCAGCGGCACGCTGGCGGCGGCCTCGGCCACCATGCGCACCGAGCGGTAGACGATGGCGTTCTGCATGAAGCCTTCGCGGGCGAAGGCGGCATAGTCGCGCGGACTCCAGACGGGGCCGCGCAAGGACTCGAAGGCGAGCAGCGGACCGGTGCGGCTGGCCTTGGCCTGGGGCACGTCCATAGCGGGCGGACCCAGGGCAGGGACCGTGCGCGGGGACGCGAGGCGGCGCAGCGTACGGCTGAGCAGGCTCTGCGTTCGTTGCAGCATTGGCGATGACTTTCGTGATGCCGTGAGGGTTCACCCCCACCCCCATCCCTTCCCGCAAGGGGGAGGGGAGTCGCACGCGGCATGCGCGCGGATTCACATCCGGTGGATGAGGGGAGTGCGCTGCTTGGTGAGCATCAGCTCGGTAAGGGCCCAGACGAGAGCGTCGAGGCGGTCGGGGCTGCGGCCGTTGGAGAGGCCGTCGGCGGCGAAGTCGCACATCTGGCGCTCGAGCTCGACGAACTCGCCGACGTGGGCGACGCGGCCCTCGGCATAGAGCACGGAGATGGGCTCCGCGCGCAGGAACTTGCCGCGCGAGGCGTACACCTTCTTGACCGGCAGGTTGGGCTCGATGGTCCGGAACACCTGGACGACGAGGTCGCCGCCCTGGTTGGTCTCCACGACGATGCGGTCGGCGCTGTAGTCGCGGTAGGCGGCAACGGCGGCGTGCGCCCACACCGCGGGCTCGCGGCCCTGAATCGTGCGGTCGCCGATGACATAGCCGCGATCGTCGACGCCGAGGCCGGCGATGATGATGCCGCAGCTGTCGGAGCCCGCGTTCGAGGAGACCGGCGGGTCGACGGCGACGACGATGCGCTTGAGCTCGGGCCGCGCCCCCAGGCGACCCTGGTCGAGCCAGCTGCGCTTCCAAAGTCCGGTCATGCGTTCCTCGACGATCTCGCCCTCGAGCTCCTGCCGGCCGAGCAGCGTGTCGGCGTAGCGACGCTGCATCTCGGCCAAGAAGGCGGGAGCCAGGTTCATCGAGTTGTCCACCGTCCGTGAGCGGCTGGTGACGGTCGCCTCGTCACCCTTGATGGCCGACAGCAGCGGGATGGGCCGGGGCGTGGTGGTGACCACGCACTGCGGCAGCACGCCCAGGCGCAAGGCGAACTGCAGCATGTCCCAGGCGTGCTCCGGCCGGCGCCACTTGCAAAGCTCGTCGCACCAGGCAGCCTCGAACTGGGGTCCGCGCAGGCTGTCGGGATCGTCCGCCGCGAACAGCTGGGCCACTGAGCCGTTGGGCCAAACGAGCTGGTTGCGCGACACCTCCAGCTTCGGTCGCTCGGACCGCGGATGAATGGACAGAAGGCCGGATAGGCCCTCGATCATGACGCTGCGTACCTGGCCAATGGTCTCGCCGACGAGCGCGATGCGGCGCGCGCGCAGGAGACTATAGGGAGGCCCGATCGCTCGGGCGCGCACCCATTCGGCGCCGGTGCGGGTCTTCCCCGAGCCGCGCCCGCCGAGCACCAGCCACGTCCGCCAGGGCTTGCCGGCGGGCGTGGAAAGCGGAGGGAGCTGATCGTCGCGCGCCCAGCCCTCCCAGGTGTAGCCGAGGCGCGCGATCTCCTCGGCATCGAGGGAGCCGAGCGCGGTCGAGCGAACGTCACTCGGCAGCCGGGACAAAGCGAGCAAGACGCTCTGCAATCTCGCGGCGGAAGCGGTCCGCCTCGGCGAAGAGCTCGGCATCGGCGGCGGTTGCTGGCTGCCCCCCGGCGACTCGGTCGAGGTCAGCTTGCATCTCCTTCACTTGCGCGATGTTCTTGATGATCGTGCCGAATGCTCGCGCGTCGCGCTCGAGATCGGCTGACGTCAGCGCACCTTGCGGCGCGTCCAGCTCGGCCATCTGCTGCTCCATGCGGCGCTCCATCAGCTTGAGCTTGGTATCCATGGCTTTGTAGAGGCGCCGGACGAGACCGCGGCGGGCGGCGAGCGTCAGGGCGGCGAACGTGGCCTGGCGCCCCGGGGTCTTGCGGCGGGCCGAGGGCCTCGACCAGCGCTCGCGTCGGGCCCGCGCCTGGATGGTGCGCGTGCGCACGCCGAAGCGCGCGGCGATCTCCGCATCGGCGAGGCCTTTGTTCTCGCGCAGGCGGCGGGCCTCGGCCCATTGCTTGTCCGTGAGCCGCACGGCGTGCACCTGGACTTGCTGTCGGGGATTTTCGGGGATGGTGCGGAGCCGCATGGGCCCCGAAGCAGCTCGAACGCAATTGTCGAGTTATACAGAATGTATACCTGAGGAGCGTTGCGCTGTCAAATGCAAAATTGTCTATTCCCAAAACTTCCCAGAACACCTCAAGTGCAATATGAGTATTACATGAAATATATACTGAAAACCGACCATGATAACCGCACCGGGTCGAGCGGGGATAAGTGCCGGAAGGGGTCTCTGCGGTCTGCTTAATGGCGGGCACTGGGCGCGCCCCGAGAACGACTAGGCCCGCGGGGAATGCCCGCGGGCCTGAAGCCTGAAGCCACGTGCGGACGGCATCAGCCGCCCGACTGGCGCTCCTGCTGCTCGAAGAAGCTCTTCGCGTCGAAGGCGCTCGCGGACGCAGCGACGGCAGTGAGTGCAGACAGGGCGACAAGTGCAGCGAGGATGCTCTTCATGATCGATCTCCTCTGAGAATGCTCGTTTGTTATCAGTGAGTTCACGAGGCGGAGCGCGTCCGCCTGCCTCCATATGGGCCTCTTCGCACGCGCGAGAAGATCGTCTCACGGACCTGTGATGAACGGTGATCAGCCGGAGAGGCTCGGGTGGCGGTTCCGCCAGACGGCCGACGAAAGCGCAGGTGCGCTGGCCGGACGCGATGGGCTGCGCTACGGTCGCGGGGAAGGCCCAGAGGGGGCCTCCGTGATGCGCCACATCTCGGCCCCCCTCTCCACATGCCCGCGTGCTTTCCGGCGGGCCGCGAAGATCGAGCCACCAAGGAAACCTGCACGTGAAGACACCGGAGCCGCCTGCCAATGTCACCGATGGCCTCTACACGGCGGTCGAGCCCGACGGTCGCGTGAAGTTCATCATGGCGCGCCGGCGCAAGCCGCTCGCCAACATCACGCTTCCCCCCACCGAGGCGGGAGAACTGGCGGCCAGCGTGCTGGGTGGCGCCTACGAGGCCTTCGATCAGGCCTCGATGGGCCTGGTGCCGGCCGCCGAGCGCAAGACCAGCTACCCCTTTGTGCGCATTACCGGCCTGGGACTGGGTCCTTGCCCCATCGAAGGACACGCCTGCCTGGTGGTGCGAGTGGGAGCCGCCGAGCTTGGTTTCGCCTTCCCGCGCGAGAAGCTGAAAGAATTCGCTCAGTGGATGGCACAGCAAGAGGTGCCGGAGAGGTAAGACGGCACGGGGCGCCGGCGTGACGGGCCCCATCCACCGAGATGGCGTGGCCGATGCGTCGGGTCAGCGCTTCGGTCGACCCGACCTACGTGAGGCGTGGCCATTTGGGCACAGTCGACGGGCGAGCTGAGGGCGCACCGCCCGCGGGCGTTGCAGAGAGCGCGCGTCTTCGCTCAGACTGGTACGGTACGGAAGCCTCCCACGGGCCGGCACCATGCCAAGCGCGCGCACATGGATCTTGGCGCTCATCGCCACCGGTCTGCTGGTGATCGCGCAGGCGCCGGCGCGAGCGCAACCGGCCGGGCTCAACGTGGGCCGGGATTGCCAAGTGGTCCGCACCTGCAATTTCGGGCGCGGCGGCACCTATCGCGGCTGCCTGTCGTCCTTCACGTGCCGCATCTGCCGCTTCGTATCCTCGCCGTGCTTCGTCGACGGCGCCAGGCGCGTCTGCCAGCGCATGCGCTGCACGTGGGGACTCTGATATTTCGATCACATGCGCACGCGCACGCCGACGCGCAGGATGTCGACCCGGTAGTCGCTGTTGGGTGCCGTCGACACGAAGTCGGTGTGCCGGTAGCGCGCGAAGAGGATCGTCTCGCGGCCGAGATAGTATTCGAGGGTAAGATCGGTCGTCAGATCGCGCTCGTTGATCGAGACGCTCTCGTAGGGGTTGACCGTGTAGGTGATCCCCGCGGTGCCCACGAGGTAAGGCCGGAACGCATGCCGCGCCTCGAACCCCACCTGCCGTGACAGCGCACCCAGCGAGCCCGTCGTCGTGGTGTCGATGAAGTCGGACCGTGCCGTCAGCAGGAAGGTCGTGAGCGCGGTGGCTCGCCATGACAGATTGGCGTCCACGATCACGCCGTCGATCTCGGCAAGGCCGGCGCCGTCCGGCACCTGGCGCCCCCAGCCGGCGCTGATCTCGCCGCGGATGTGGGTGTTGGCCGGACCGAACGAGAGGCCGACGCGGTAGCGCTCGCCGGTCGAGGAGCGGATGATGCCGTCGTCGGGTGGGGTGAAGAACTGGCGGCCGGTGGCCGCCACCTCGGCGAACACGTCCATGGTGCTGTAGAGCGCCCAGCTCGTCCGCACCGCCACCTCGCGCTGGACCGTGTCGCGGTCGGCGTTCGTGATGATGCCGCCGCCGATGGCGGGAACCGGCGCATACTCGACGTCCGTGATGGTGCCGCGCAGCTGCACGGCGAGCCGGTTGAAGCGGTGGTTGAGGGCGACGACAGCGCGGTCGGTCGTCACGTCGCCGCGCACGGCGGCATCGACGGGGGAGTCGCGAAGGCCGCGCACGTCCTTGTCCACCTGGTGCAGAAGCAGCGTCTCGAGGTTGGTGCGCTTGGAGATGTCGAGGCGCGAGCGCGCCTCGAAGGCGTAGGAGCGGTCGTCCTCGGTGGGGAACGTGTCGTAGAACGAAGCCAGGCCGCTGGCGCGGAACTCCACGGCATGCCGGCGCCAGTCGGAGACGGCACGCACGTTTCCCGCCACCTCCACGGCCTGGTCGCCGAGCCGCGCGCTGTTGCGGAAGATGTTGTTGGTGTGGATGGCGCCGATCTGCGCCTCGGGGAACACCACGAAGCTGCCGATGCGCACGCCCAGGGCGTAGTAGGGCTCGAGGTAGAAGAACTCGCGCGTGCGGCGGTCGGTGAGGGGCACCGGCTCGATGGAGAAGAGGTAAGGATTGTAGCCCGCCGGGGGGAAGTTGAACGCCGCGATATCCTCGGCCGGTCGCGCCTCCTGGCGCATGTCGGGAAGGCCGTCGTGGGCCGCGGTGGGCTCGCCGACAACGATGATGCCGTCCTGCGGCATCTGCGGCTCAGGCACCAGGACCGTCTCACCGTCGGCGTTCGCTGCCGACGGGGGCGCGCCGGCCTCCTCCCGGGTCTCCTCCTCCCTGTCCTCGTCCGTCGGGCCCTCGGCAGCAGGGCGCTCAGAAGGGGCTGCCTCCGGCAGGTCGTCGGCCGGCGGCTCGGTCTGCGGCGGCCGCGCCCGCGGCATGCGCGGCTTCAGGACCGGGGGCGGGGCGACGGTCGTATCGACCCTCCACTCGGCCACGGCCGGCCGTGCCAAAGGCAGCCATGAACCCGCCACGACAAGGCCGAGCGCAACTGCAAACACGAGTTTACGGAAGCCCACCACGCCAGGTGCGCGCCCTGTGACAAATGGCCGAGAGAGACGCCCACACGTGCCGGCCGACCGTAGGGTGCGCGGGCTTAAGGATTGGTTTAGGTTGCCTGTACCGCAGCCCCGATCCGCACTAGACTGGGGGACGGCGAATCGGTGCGGGGCGCGCCTGGGGCGGCGGCACCGCCAACGAGCAACCGACGCGAGGGTTACGGGGAGATGTCAGCCACCGCCTTACGCAAGAAGTCGCGCGCGCTGCACCTCGTCGTGGCGGACGCGGCGCAATCGGCAGTGCGCACGCTCGACCTCGAGCGCGAGGGCCTGGAGGCGCTGCGCGCCGCCCTCGACCAGCACATGCAGGAGCCCTTCCGGACGGCGGTGGCGACGCTGGCCGCGGCCCCGGGGCGCGTGATCGTCACCGGCATCGGCAAGAGCGGACACGTCGGCCAGAAGATCGCCGCCACCTTTGCGTCGACCGGGACGCCCGCCTTCTTCGTGCACCCGAGCGAGGCCAGCCACGGCGACCTCGGCATGATCACGCGCGACGACGCCATCGTGGCCATCTCCTGGTCGGGCGAGAGCGTCGAGCTCGGCAACATCCTCACCTACTCGCGCCGCTTCAAGGTTCCGCTGATCGCCATCACCTCGCGCGCGGAGTCGGCGCTCGGCAAGCAGGCGGACGTCGTGCTGGAGCTGCCGCGGGCCAAGGAGGCCTGTCCGCACGGGTTGGCGCCCACGACCTCCACCACCATGCAGCTCGCCATCGGCGACTGTCTCGCCATTGCGCTTTTGGAGACCAAGGGCTTCACCGAGCACGACTTTCGGGTGTTCCATCCCGGTGGATCGCTGGGTGCCAGCCTCAAGTTCGTGGCCGACGTGATGCATACGGGCGAGAAGCTGCCGCTGGTCGGGGAGGACAGGGTCATGTCCGAGGCCCTCGTCACCATGACGGGCAAGAGCTTCGGCTGCCTCGGCGTGGTGGATGGGAAGGGGCGGCTGGTGGGCATGATCACCGACGGCGACCTCAGGCGTCACATGGGGCCCGAGCTGGTGAAGGCGCGCGTGCAGGACATCATGACGCGGAAGCCCAACACGCTCTCGCCGGACATGCTCGCCTCGGCCGCGCTCGAGCGGATCAACGCACTGAAGCGCACGCAGATGTTCGTGGTCGACAAAGGCAAGCCGGTCGGTATCGTGCATGTCCACGACCTGTTGCGGGTGGGCGTGGCCTGACGGCGCATCGGGCACGCGACTGAGCGAAGCTCATCCTGAGTTGCTTGCATTTGCCTGCGCCACGCCCCATATGCAGTGAGCCGGTGCGATCCATGGTGGGCCGCGCCCTCATCTTTTGGTCAGACACTTGCCGTCACCGGCCACGTGCCTTCTCCCCAAAACCTGAGTTGCCAGGGCTACGCGTGAGCGCCCCTCTTGGCCGGCTTTCATTTCACGCACGACGGGAAGGGCTCTCACCATGAGAATCACCGGAACAGTCAAGTTCTTCAACGGCGCCAAGGGCTTCGGCTTCATCACGCCCGAGGACGGCTCCAAGGACGTGTTCGTCCATGCCAGCGCGCTCGAGAGGGCGGGCATCCGCTCCCTCAACGAGGGCGACAAGGTCACCTTTGTGCTCGAGGATGACCGCCGCGGCCGCGGCAAGCAGGCCGCGCAGATCGAAAAGGCCTAACTTCCAGGCCCCACCGCGCACTCGAAGGGGTGTGAACTCAGGCGTCGCCGGTCTCCGGCGGCGCCGTAGGTGCTTGGGCGCCCCGCGCCGCTTACGTCGCGCGAGCACCGCACCAGGCTGAGGACATCGCGGTACGTCCGCCAACGAGAAGGAAGACGCATGGTTCGCAAGCAGCAGCCGATGGCTCACAAACCCAGCTCCACGAAGGTCACTCGCAGCGGGTTTGAGAAAATGCGCATGAGCAACGAGCGTACCCGTAGAGAGATCAAGCGCATCCTGACAGAGCGCGCCAAGATGAAAGAAACCGGCAAGCCGCACCACTGGGAGCAACCCCACCGAAGGTCGCGATGATGATTCGGCGTGATCGGCATCAGGGCTCATTATCCGACGACAGACGCGTGAGCTCGCTTTCCTTCGCCATGCGCTCAAAGGACTCGCCAATGGCTTTGACGCGATACTGAAACTCGCCGCCTTCGGGAGGGAGAAGGCGAACGATCTCGTATCGTCGACCGGCTGTCGGAACACCGGGTCGAGCCGGCGCGAAATAGGCGAGCTGCCCGACTTTGAACCTGTGGCGAGCCATGTCAGCCTCTCTGAACCCCCATGCCGGGCTCGACTGCAGCACGAGTAACACGAAAGCAGCAGCACCGATGGCAACTGCGCGGACAAGGCTGCAGATCGGAATGCCGAGATCGATGCGAGCCTCGAGGGCCCAGGCCACCACGAGCGCGGCGAGGCCCGGGAGCCGATGCCTGTCCGGCAGACGCGAGAGTGCGGATCATCGGCCGCTATGGACGCCTCTTGTTGTTGGCGCCATGCTTGGTGCCACCTGTGCCCTGCGTCCGGCCAAGGGGTGACACCTGCATGGGCTGTTTGGGCTTCTCCTTCTTGGGCTTTCGCTTTTCGCGATTGCCTCTTTGCTCACGGTTGGCCACGGCGGGTCTCCTTTGGGTTGCTGGCGTTCAGTCGTGTGACGATTTGGCGTCTCGCGGCGGTCATGGTCGCTTCCGCCGGGCGACTTTGTTCGGGGCGAGCCCGGCGTGGGTCGAGCGTTGCAGCGGATAATCGGCGTGCTCGTACAGGCGGCGAATCTCGGCGGCGTCGAAGCGCTCTTCATCGACTTCGAGCCAGGCCCCGGCCAGCGCTTGTGGGGGAAGCTCCTCGATGGCGAAGCGAATGGCGTCCGCAGCGCGCGTGAAGCGTTTGTAGCCGACGGGCTGGCGCCGCATGCCCCGACTGGGGAAAAGCTCCGCCTCGGCGTTGTAATCGAAGGCCGACATGCCATGCCAGGACCGCTCGCATGCGCCACGTGGACGCCTTGCGAGGAACGCGGGGCCAGGATCGGCGCTCCGCCTGCACTTGTAGAGCTGTGCGACACCAGCGTGATCGTGTTGTCGATCACGCTTGGCTAGAATAGCGCAGGCGTCAACGTAGCATGTTCGGAGCGCCGCCCCAAAGACTTTGTCGCCTCTCGCGCTGGAATAGTCGATCGGCAGGGAAAAGTGGAACGAGCAAACATCTCATCCAGAACTGCGCGGGAGTGGGCGCAGATCCTCGCCGGCTATCGCGAGGGAAGCCGCGCCCGCAGCACGATCGAACTCGTGATCACGGCCGGAGCATTCGTTGGTCTTTGGCTCTTGATGTGGGTGGCTCTCGACTTCGGCTACTGGCTGAGCCTGATCATGGCTGTGCCGGCCGCGGGGTTCCTCGTGCGGCTGTTCATGATCCAGCATGATTGCAGCCATGGGTCATTCTTCCGCAGCCGAGCCATCAATGACTGGCTGGGGCGCGTGATCGGCGCATTGACGCTGACGCCTTACGACGCCTGGCGCCGGGCGCATGCGATCCATCATGCAAGCTCGGGCAACCTCGATCGTCGCGGCATCGGCGATATCACGACTCTCACGGTGCGCGAGTATCTCGCGCTGCCGCGTTGGCGTCGGGTCGGCTACCGGCTATACCGCAACCCGATTGTCATGTTCGGCGTTGGCCCGGCCTATCTGTTCGTCGTGCGGCATCGGCTGCCTATCGACCTGTTGCGCATGGGATGGCGAATCTGGCTCAGCACCATGGCGACAAACGCCGCCGTCGCGCTCATCGTCGTCACCATGATGTGGTTTGTGGGCGTGAGGCCGTTCCTGCTCGTGCACGTGCCGATCACGCTGCTGGCCGCCTCTGTCGGCGTTTGGTTGTTTTACGTCCAGCACCAATTCGAGCACACGTTCTGGGAGGGCGCCCCGGCGTGGCACCTTCACGAGGCGGCGCTCCACGGCAGTTCGCACTACGACCTGCCGGGGATCTTACGCTGGTTCACTGCCAATATCGGCGTCCACCACGTGCACCACCTGTGCAGTCGCATTCCGTTTTACCGTCTGCAACGCGTCCTACGCGATCATCCGGAGCTCCGAGCCGTCGGGCGGCTGACGTTGTTGCAGAGCCTGGGCTGCGTTCGACGGGTGTTGTGGGACGAGAAGAGCCGCCGACTGGTGTCCTTTCGTGAGTTGCGCCGTTCCGTCGTGCAATCACGTTGATCCGCGAGGCCGTTGGCGGGCGTTCCGTATCTGGTCTCGCGAGATCCCTTCATTTGGCGCCCGCGTTGTCATGGTCAGCTTTTCCCGACCCTCCATGCGACCGCATGCTCCAGGGTTCGTGGCCAGCTGAATCCTCGCCCAAGCGCGAGGACGACAGCGGGAAGCATCCGTTGAGTGGAAGCTACGCTTTGCGGGCGCGATTCTTGCGGTCGCGGCTCGGCGAGGCCGGGCTCTTGGCGGCAAGCGCGCGGTCGATCATTGCCGGCGCGCAGCCCAGGTAGTTGACCGGGTCGGTGAGCTCGGCGAGGCGTCTCTCGTCGAGATGGCGCGTCACCTCGGGCCGGCGCTTCAACTCGGCGAGCAGGGTCGACCCGCCGTCGAGGGCGGCGCGGCAGGCGCCGTAGACGAGATCGTGGGCGTCCTGGCGGCCGGTGTGCTCGGCAAGCGCCATCATCACCGCCTCGGCGACGATGAGGCCGCCGGTGATGTCGAGGTTGCGGCGCATGCGGCCGGCATCGACGATCAGCCCCTCCAGCATGAAGCGCGCCTGGCGCAGCGCCCCGCTCGAGGCGGTGAAGGCTTGCGGGACGGCGACCCACTCGATCTGCCAGGGGCCCGTGGCGCGCTCGTGGTCGGCGGCCATGGCGTCGAGCATCAGGCCCGCCTGCTGGCGCACGATCTTGGCTGCCGCCAGGATCAGCTCGCAGGAGATCGGGTTGCGCTTCTGCGGCATGGTCGAGGACGAGCCGCGGCCCTTGACGAACGGCTCGAACGCCTCGCCCACCTCGGTCTGCATCAGCAGCATCACGTCGGTGGCGATCTTGGCGAGCGTGCCGGTGACGAGGCCCAGGAGGGACACGGTCTCGGCAAGGCCGTCGCGGGCAACGTGCCAGGGCGTGGACGGGCGACCCAGATCGAGCTCGGCCATGAGCGCGTCGTGCACCGCAAGGCCCTTGCCGCCGAGCGACGCCAGGGTACCCGCCGCACCCGCGAACTGGCCGACGAGCACGCGCGGCCTCAGCTCGGCCAGACGCTGGCGATGGCGCCGGACCATGCCGAGCCACACGGCCGCCTTGTAGCCGAAGGTCACCGGCAGGGCGTGCTGCAGATGGGTGCGTCCGGCCATCACCGTATCGCGGTGCCGCGTGGCAAGCGCGGCGAGCGCCGCATCGAGCGCCGCAAGGTCGGCATCGACGAGCGCCAGCGCGTCGCGGACCTGCAGGACGGCGGCCGTGTCCATGATGTCCTGCGTGGTGGCGCCCCAATGCACGTAACGGCCGGCATCGCCGCACTGCCTGGCCAGCTGGTGCACCACGCCGACGATGGGGTAGCCGACGAGATCGGTCTCTGCCTTGAGCCGGTCCACGTCGATCGAATCGGCACGTGCGAGACGCTTGATGGTTGCGGCGGCATTCTTGGGGATGATGCCGACGCGGGCCTCGGCAGCGGCGAGCGCCACCTCGACCTCGACGTAGCGCGCGATCGTGGCCTCATCGGCAAAGATGGCGCGCATGGCGGGCGTGCCGAAGGCATCGCGGAAGATGCTGGAGTCGAAGACGGTGGAGGGCATCAGTCGGCCTGTCGGGACGGGACGGCCGGCAAGCGCGGCCGCCGGCCGAGTATGCGGCAGCCGGGCCGTGACGCCAGCGAAAACGACAGCGCCCTCAGCGGGAAGGGGCTCGCCGACAGGATGCGGCGCCGATCCGGCGCAGCCGTCACGTGGCCTGGGAGCCGGCGGGAGGTGACGGCGCCGGGGGCGTCGACGGCGCCACGGTCGCGCTGGCGTTGGCAGCGGCGAGGCGGTTCAGCAGCTCCTGGCATACCGCGCGCATGGCGACGTTGGATTCGCCTGGATACTTGGCCACGTAGGAGCGCTCCACCGGGCTCAGCTGCGAGGCGTGCTGCAGCGCGCTGGTGCGGGGCACGGTCTGGGCAAACAGCCGGTTGTCGGGATTCTCGTTGAGCCAGCGCTGGTAGTCGGCCTCCACGGCCGATTGCTGGTCGCGCATGTTGATGATGACGCCCAGGTTCTCCGCAAAGCCCATCTCCGGGTTCAGGCCCTTGAAACGGCGGAACACCTCCAGGCCGCAGGTGGAGACGTAGTCGGGCTTGGTGGGGGAGATGTGGAAATCCGCCTCCCTCAGCCAGGACTCGGTCAGCACCGACAGCCCGGGCGGGCAGTCGATGAAGATGATGTCGAAGACGCTGCGCACGTGGTTGAGAAGCGCGCCGATGCTGGTGCGCAGCCGGGCGTGCAGGCTCTCCTTGGAGACCTCGCGCTCGAAGAGCGTGAGCTGCATGTCGCTGGGGATCAGGTAGACGGTGCGCGCCTCGTCCACGTCCGAGACCCCGCCGACGACGAAGCGCGGCCAGTCCACGGCCTGGTTGTTGAGAACGCTCGCCACCAGCAGATCGACGATGGTGAGCCCGTCCGATTGCAGGCGGTGCAGGTTGGCCGCCGACAGCAGCATGGCGCTGACGCTGGCCTGGGAGTCGGAGTCGATGATCAGCACGTTCTTGCGGAACACCGCCGAGAGCGTCTCGGCGACAGACAGGACGAGCGTGGACTTTCCCACGCCCCCCTTTGTGTTCATGACCGCTATGGTGTTGCGCATGCCCCGCACTAACCCGTCCGTGTGCCGCTCGATCCGGCGCACTTGCGCCCGCCCGGGTGGTGTGCCGGGCAAATGTGGCAGACTCCGGATGCTTCTACCAGGGGTAGATGAAATGGGCAGCCGAATCCGTCTTCAGGCATGCGTGCGGCGGCGCTTTCCGGAAGCTGCGGCGCCCGGCTCGGCCGGCGATGTCGGCCGGAGTGCGGGCCCGTGGCCGTCGACACGCTCCCGCACCATGTAGTGGTACTCGCGGTTGGGCCTGATGTCCGCCGCGGCGGCGAGCCGGTTCGACATGTTGTAGAAGGCGGCCACGGCAGCGATGTCCCAGATGTCGCGATCGCTGAAGCCGGCGCGACGCAGCTCCTCGCGGTCGGCCTCCCCGATCTTGTCCGGCGCCTCCGTCAGCCTCACCGCGAACTCGAGCATGGCGTGCTGCCGGGGCGGCAGGTCGGCGGCGCGGAAGTTCTGGGCGATCAGCTCGCCCATCTCGGGATCCTTGGCGCGCTGGCGCACCGCGGCACCATGCGAGGTGAGGCAGTAGTGGCAATGATTGATCGAGCTGACCGCCACCGCGATCATCTCGCGCTCGAGCTTGGAGAGACCGCTGTCGCCCAGCATCAGATCATCGGCCATGGCGACGAACGCCCTCAGCTTGGCATTGTCGAAGGCGTAGGCCTTCAGCACGTTGGGCACGAAGCCCAGCTTCTCGACGCACTTGGCGAAGTAGTCGCGCATCTCGGGGTCGAGGTCGTCGTCGCGCCCAGGGTCGAGCGCCATCACCCTTTGCTTCTTCGTCATGCGACGTCTCCTCGTCGGCCGCGAGCCGCTGCAGCGGGCGGATGCGATTGTTCAACGGTGGATTATTCACATTGTCAATCCTGACAGGCAGGTTCAGACTTTGATGTTGGCTCGCCACGGGAGGAGGCGCGATGGCGCTCGACACCGAAGCATCGGCAGACGGCTTCATCCGCAAGGTGCAGAGGGCCTTGGGGAAGGGCTCGCAAGGGGCGCAGCTCGCCGCTCTGCTCTATGGCCATGAAGGTCTGAACGGCCTCGAGAAGCTGCCGACCGCCTGGCTCGCCGACAATGTCCGCGGGGCCGTCGAGTTCATCGCCGACAAGCCCAGAGCCCGGCACAAGATTCGCGTGCGCGGCCGGCCAACCGCCGGCGAGCGGGGGGTCGAGGAATCGGTGATCGAGATCCTCAACGACGACATGCCGTTCCTGGTCGACTCGGTGCTAGGCGAGCTGCAGGCCCGCGGCCTCGACGTGCGCCTGCTGTTCCACCCGATCTTCAAGACCGAGCGGGACAAGGCCGGCCGCCTGCTCGCGATCACCGGGCCGGGCGACCAGAACTGGAGCGACGGGCACCAGGAAAGCTACATCGCCATCCATCTGCGGGCCTTGCGTGAGGCGGAAGCCCGCGAGCTGGAGCAGACGATCTCCGCGATCCTCGCCGAGGTGCGGGTCGTGGTCGCCGACTGGAGGCCGATGCGGCAGCGGCTGGACGCGGCAATCCGGCAGCTCGAGGCGACGTCGGCCGCGATTGCCCTCGACCTGCTCGCCGAGTCGACCGCCTTCCTGCACTGGCTCGAGCAGGACAACTTCACCTTCCTTGGGGCGCGCGAGTTCGAGCTCGCGGGCGATCGCGACAGCAGCGACCTCACCCCCCTACGGGATAGCGGCCTCGGCGTCCTGCGCGACACGAGCGTGCAGGTGCTGCGCCGCGGCACCGAGCTGGTGGCGATGACGCCCGAGGTGCGGCGCTTCTTCCTGGAGCCCTCGCCCCTGATCATCACCAAGGCCAACGTGACGAGCCGCGTGCACCGGCGCGCGCACATGGACTACATCGGCGTCAAGACCTACCACCGCGACGGGACCCCGAAGGGCGAGATGCGCTTCATCGGCCTGTTCACGTCGCAGGCCTACGTGAGCCCACCCGGCGAGATCCCGCTGCTGCGCCACAAGGTGGAGACGGTGCTGGCGGCCTCCGGCTACCCGCCCGCGAGCCACGCCGGCAAGGCGCTCCTCAACATCCTCAACACGTTTCCCCGCGACGAGCTCTTCCAGATCGGCGAGAAGCAGCTGCAGGAGTGGACGGAAGGCATCCTCGACCTCGAGACACGGCCGCGGGTGCGCGTATTTGCGCGCGTCGACCGCTTCGACCGTTTCGTGTCGGTGCTCATGTATCTGCCCCGCGACCGCTACAATTCGCGGGTGCGCGAGCGCATCACCCAGCTGCTGGCCGAGACCTACAACGGCCGGCTGGCGGCGTTCTATCCCTACTTCCCCGAGGGCCCGCTGGTGCGGGTGCAGTTCATCATCGCCCGCTTCGAGGGGCCGACGCCGCAAGCCGACGTCGGCGAGATCGAGCGCAGAATTGCCGAGATCGTCCGCACGTGGGAGGACCGCCTGGCCGACGCGATCGGCACCCTGGGCGAGCAGGCCGAGGCCCTGCAGGAAAAATACGGTGCGGCCTTCTCCGCCGGCTACGCGGAAACATTCGCGGCCGAGCGGGCGCTGGAGGACATCAAGAGGATCGAGCGCCTCGGCCCCGATCATACCGTGGTCATCGACTTCTACCGGACCCGGGATGCGCCGCCCAACCGCATCCACGCAGCGGTCTATTCGCTGGGCGCACCGATCCGGCTCTCCGAGCGCGTGCCGGTACTGGAGAACCTCGGCTTCTCGGCCATCGACGAGCGCTCCTACCACATCCGGCCGCGCTATCCCGACGGGGCGCGCGACGTGACGCTGCACGACATGGTGCTGGAGACCGCCGACGGCGGCGGAATCGAGCTCGGGCACCACGACAAGCGGCTCGAGGCCTGCTTCCTGGCCGTGCTCAGGGGCGATGCCGACAACGACGGCTTCAACCGGCTGATCGTGACGGCCGGCGCCGACTGGCGCGAGGTGGCGGTGCTGCGGGCCTTCGCCGCCTATCTGCGCCAGCTCGGGTCGCCGTTCGGCCAGCGCTATCTGGCCGATACGCTGGTGCGGCATGCCGGCCTCGCCCGCGACCTGATGGAGCTCTTCCATCTGCGCTTCGATCCGCACCGGGGCGTTGCAGCGTCCGCACGCCAGGCGGCAGAGGCGCCGGTCCGGCAACGCATCCTGGGCGCGCTCGCCGCAGTGCCGAGCCTCGACGAGGATCGCATCCTGCGCCAGTTCGTGAACCTCGTGGATGCCACCGTCCGCACCAGCTTCTACCAGGCGGACGCCTCCGGCCGGCGCTCGGCGACGCTGGCCTTCAAGCTCGACAGCAAGGCGGTGGAGGCGGCACCGCAGCCGCGGCCCTTCCGCGAGATCTGGGTCTACTCGCCGCGCGTGGAAGGCATCCACCTGCGCTTCGCGCCGATCGCGCGCGGCGGCATCCGCTGGTCGGACCGCGCACAGGACTTCCGCACGGAGATCCTGGGCCTGGTGCGCGCGCAGCTGGTGAAGAACGCCGTCATCGTTCCGTCGGGCGCCAAGGGCGGCTTCCTGCCCAAGCAGCTGCCGCGCTCGGGCGGCCGCGAGGAGGTCCAGAAGGAAGGCGTCGCCGCCTATCGCATCTTCATCTCCGCGCTGCTCGACATCACCGACAATATCAGGAACGGGAAGGTGCTTCCCCCACCGCACGTCGTGCGCCACGACGGCGACGATCCCTACCTCGTGGTGGCGGCCGACAAGGGCACCGCGACGTTCTCCGACATCGCCAACGAGATCTCCGCCGCCCACGATTTCTGGCTCGGCGACGCCTTCGCCTCCGGCGGCTCGGCCGGCTACGACCACAAGAAGATGGCGATCACCGCGCGCGGAGCCTGGGAGTGCGTCAAGCGGCACTTCCGCGAGATGGATATGGATATCCAGCGCGAGCCGTTCCGGGTGGTGGGCGTCGGCGACATGTCGGGCGACGTGTTCGGCAACGGCATGCTGCTCTCCGAGCACACCCGGCTGGTGGCGGCGTTCGATCACCGCGACATCTTCATCGACCCCGATCCCGGCGACGCCGCGTTTGCCGAGCGCAGGCGCCTCTTCGACCTGCCCCGCTCGAGCTGGCAGGACTACGACAAGGGCAAGATCTCGAAGGGCGGCGGGGTGTTTGCGCGCTCGGCCAAGTCGATCCCGCTCAGCGCCGAGATGCGGGGCCTGCTCGACGTCGACGCGGCGAGCCTCACGCCGGCCGAGCTGATGCGTGCGGTCCTCAAGTGCAAGGTCGACCTGCTGTGGTTCGGCGGCATCGGCACCTACGTGCGCGCGAGCGGGGAGAGCGACGGCGAGGTCGGGGATCGCGCCAACGATGCGTTGCGCGTTGCGGCCGCCGAGGTCCGCGCCAGGGTGATCGGGGAGGGCGCCAATCTCGGCGTGACGCAGCGCGGCCGCATCGAGTTCGCCATGCGCGGCGGGCGCCTCAACACCGACTTCATCGACAACTCGGCGGGCGTCAACACCTCCGACCAGGAGGTCAACATCAAGATCGCACTGGCGCCCGCCGTGCGCGCAGGCAGGCTCGCGCCGGCGTCCCGCAACACGCTGCTCGCCCAGATGACGGACGATGTCGCGGCCGCCTCGCTGCGCAACAACTACCAGCAGTCGCTGGCGCTGAGCCTCGCCGAGCGCCGCAGCGCGCGCGAGCTTGCCGACTACGGCCTGCTGATGCGGACACTGGAGGCAAGGGGGCTCTTCGAGCGCAGCCTGGAGGCGTTGCCGTCCGACAAGGAGATGCAGGAGCGTGGACATGCCGGCCGCGGTCTGACACGGCCCGAGCTCGCCGTGCTGCTGAGCTACGCCAAGATCGCGCTCCAGCACGATCTCCTCGAGAGCGCGGTGCCCGATGCTCCCGAGCTCGAGCCATGGCTCATTGCGTATTTCCCCACCGCCCTGCAGGAGCGCTTCGCGGAGGACGTCCGCAAGCACAGCCTGCGGCGCGAGATCATCGCGCTCGGCCTCACCAACGCCATCGTCAACCGCGGCGGGCCGGCGATGGCGGTGCGGCTGGCGGAGGAGACGGCACGCACTACAGCCGATGTCGCCGCCGCGTTCCTCGCCGCGCGCGAGGTGTTCGAGCTCCCGTCCTTGTGGCAGCAGATCGACGCCCTCGACGGGCGGGCCAAGGGCGCCGCGCAGCTCGCCCTCTACGCGGCGACGCAGGACCTCATCAACGCGCAGACGCTCTGGTTCCTGCGCAACGATGCGGCGCTGTCCGATCTCGCCGGCATCATCGCGCGTCATCGTGCCGGGCTCGCGGGCCTCACAGCGGCGCTACCCGACGTGCTGTCCGCGAACCAGAAGGCGAGGCTGAACGAGGAGGCCCAGCGCCTCGCTGCCGGCGACGTGCCCGCCGCCCTCGCGGGCGCCGTCGCTGCGCTCAGCGTGCGGGGGCTCGCGCCGTCCATCACGACGATCGCGCAGGCGACGAGCACGCCCGCGGCCGAGGCGGCGCGCCTCTACCTCGCCATCGGCGAGCTCTTGCGGCTGTCGGACCTCACGGCCAGGGCCAGCGCCATCCCGACGCCCGACACCTACGACCGCCTGGCGGTCGCGCAGGCGCTCAGCCAGCTGGCGGCGGTGCATGCCGCCTTCACGGCCGACGCCATCCGCGCGCGGGACCCGAACGCGGACGCGTGGGCGGCGCGGCAGGGCGCGAGGCTCGACCGGGTCCGGGCCCTGCTTGCGGAGATCGCGGGCGATCCGAAGCTGACCGTGTCGCGCCTGCTGGTTGCGGCGGGCCAGCTCGGCGAGCTCGGCCAGGCTACTGCGGCCGCTCCTTCAGCAGCAGCCAGGCGGGCCCGAGCAGGCGATCGTCCAGGATCCGGCGCCAGCGAAACCCCGCCCGCTCGCAGGCCCGCACGGCAGCCTCGTTCGTGATCGGCACCAGGGTTGCGCACGCCACGGCCAGCGTGGTGGCGAACACCTCGCCGGTGATGAGGGCCAGTGCCGCGCTTTCCAGGGCGCGGTGACGATCCTGCGGCGAGGCGATCGCCAGGGTGACCTGCCAGGTGCCGGGCGCCAAGTCTGCCGGCCGGTCGCCGAACAGGCCGACCTCCAGAGCGTGCGCGTAGCCGATGGCCTCGCCGTCGCACTCGATGATGCGGCAGAGCGCGGCCGTGCTGCCCATGGCGAGGTTGATCTCCGCCTCCGCGCTCGCCGCATTGCCCCAGGCCGCATGCACGTGGGGATCGGCAAGCCAGTGGTGGATGCGGAAGCGGTCCTCGGGGCGGGCGGGGCGTAGTTGCATTTGTGTCGGGCTGCCGACCTCAACCATCGCATCCCCCCATCCTAATCATTCCCGCCATGCGCACAGCGACAGCAAGCATCCAACCCCAGCTCGAGCCTGCATCTGGATTCGCGCTGACGCGCTATCCGGCTCGCGGGAATGACGAGGCACCCTACTCACGCCGTCATGCCCGCCAAGCGAAGCGCAGAGCGGGCATCCAGCCCCAAGCGCCGACGTCGAGTCTCGGGGCTGGATTCCCGCTGACGCGCTTCGCGCTCGCGGGAATGACGAACGCGCGCGCAGCATGCGTCAATGCCGGAAGTGGCGTACGCCGGTGAACACCATGGCGAGGCCGTGGGCATCGGCGGCCTCGATCACCTCCTTGTCGCGCAGGGAGCCGCCGGGCTGGATCACGGCCGTGGCGCCGGCCTCCGCCGCTGCCAGCAGGCCGTCGGCGAAGGGGAAGAACGCGTCGGAGGCGACAACCGAGCCCTTGGTCAGCGGCTCAGCCTCGCCCGCCGCCTTGGCCGCATCCTGCGATTTGAGGGCGGCGATGCGGGCGCTGTCCACGCGACTCATTTGCCCGGCGCCGATGCCGACGGTGGCGCCGTCCTTGGCGTAGACGATGGCATTGGACTTGACGTGCTTGGCCACCCTGAAGGCGAACTTAAGATCCGCCAGCTCGCGCGGCGTGGGCTGGCGCCTCGTCACCACTTTCAGCGGGAGATCGTCGACGACGGCATTGTCGCGCGACTGGACGAGAAAGCCGCCGGCGAGCGAGCGGAACGTCAGGCCCGTGGCGCGCGGGTCGGGCAGGCCGCCGGTGGTCAGCAGCCGCAGGTTCTTCTTGGCGGCGAACACGGCCTTGGCCTCCGCTGTCGCATCCGGCGCAATCACCACCTCGGTGAGGATGGACGTAATCTCGCGCGCCGTCTCCGCGTCGATGGTGCCGTTCAATGCGATAATGCCGCCGAACGGGCTGACGGGATCGCAGCGGAACGCCTTGGCATAGGCCTCGCCCAGCGTCCGTCCCAGCGCGACGCCGCAGGGGTTGGCGTGCTTGATGATGGCCACAGCGGGAGACACCTTGGGATCGAACTCCGCCACCAGCTCGATGGCCGCATCGGCGTCACCGAAATTGTTGTAGGAAAGCTCCTTGCCCTGATGCTGCACGGCCGTGGCGACGCCGGGGCGGCGGTCGCCGCTGCGGTAGAAGGCCGCCTGCTGGTGCGGGTTCTCGCCGTAGCGCAGCTCCTGGGCCAAGCGGCCGGCGAAGGCGCGCCGGCGCGGCGCCCTCTCGCCCAACGCCTCGGCGAACCAGTTGCTGATTGCCGCATCGTAGGCGGCCGTGCGCGCATAGGCCTTGGCGGCAAGCGACTTGCGCAGCTCCAGCGACGTGCCGCCGTCGTGGCGCGCCATCTCGTCCAAGACCTGCGCATAGTCCTCCGCATCGACGACGACGGTGACGGACGCATGGTTCTTGGCGGCGGCGCGGATCATCGCCGGCCCGCCGATGTCGATGTTCTCGACGCACTCCTCGTACGGAGCGCGTCCGGCCGCCTTCACCTCGAAGGGATAGAGATTGACGACCAGCAGATCGATGGGCGGGATGGCGTGCGCCTCGGCCGCGCGCGTGTGCTCGGGATTGCCGCGGATGGCGAGAAGGCCGCCGTGCACCTTGGGATGTAGGGTCTTGAGCCGGCCGTCCATCATCTCGGGAAAGCCGGTGTGCCGGGCAACGTCCTTCACCGCGAGCCCCGCGTCCTCCAGGACCTTGGCGGTGCCGCCGGTCGAGAGAATCTCGACGCCTCGCGCAGCGAGCGCGCGGGCGAAATCGACAACTCCGGTCTTGTCGGAGACGGAGATCAGCGCACGCCGGATCGTCGACACGGCTGTTGCCGCAGGATCACTCATGGCCGTTGCCTCTGGCTTGCCAACAATGCTGGGGCCGTTAGCACGGATCGCAACCCGGAAACAGCCACGGCGGCGTCACGGCGCCTCGGCCCCGCCATCCGCCGGCCCGGAGCCCGCATCCGTCTCGGCCAGCCGCTCGACCAGCCCGGCCCCCCGGCGCTTGTGGGCCGCCGTGTAGGCCGGCTCGCCGACGGGGATGCGCTCGAGCACCCAGGAAACCTCCGCCTCGCCATAGCACTGGGCGCGCAGCACCACCTGCTGCGCGGGCCGCGGGCCCGACGAATCGGCGAGGTAGAGGCTCTCCTCGATGCACACCGACGCGCTGCTTGCCGTCAGCTGCCAGAGCTCCCCGCTGTCGAGCCACAGCTCCGCGCTCTCCGGCGAAGCGCCGGTGCGCGCCTCGACGCCGGGGTGCAAGTGGAAATGGATCGCGTAGGGCACGTCCCAGGCAAAGCGCACGACGCCCTTGGCCGCCGCGAGACGGTCGAGGCCCTCCAGGCGCGAGCCCCCGGCGTCGAGCTTCAAGGTGCGCGTGTGGATGAGACCGAACGCCTCCGCGTAGCCGTCGTGCGAGGCCTCGAGCTCGGCGGCGCCGTCCGCCTCGCGCACAGCGCAGGTGACGGTGTCAGGATGGAGCAGCGGAGGCCCGCCGATGTCGCGCTCCAGCCGGGCATCGCGCACGAGCCGCGCCGAGGAGCGCTCGCCCAGGCACAGCGTGTTATGGCTCGACGTGGCCCGCGCAACGGGACTGCGGCTCGCCTCGGAGGGGCCCGGCATGCCGGCGTTGACCAGAAGCAGCTCGGTGCCGGAGCTCAGCTCGAAGGAGAGACAGCCCGCGCATGCAGCGCCTGCAAGCTCCATCGGCGGCGCTGCGCCTGCGTCAACGAGGACGACAGTCGAGCCACACGCCAGCCGCGCGTAGCCTGAGCGCAGGGCCGCGGGCGGCAAGGCCCCCGCGCCCTCGTCGTAGCCGAGCACCGTGGCCAGTGCATCGCGCTCCCCGGCGCCCATGCCGTTGAAGCGGGCCAGGGTGCCGTCGCCGAGGCGCAAGTGCCGCAGCATGGCGGTCATGCGGGCGATGCTGGCCGGCAGCGCGGGTTCAGGTGTCTTGCCGTGCACGGCGAAACACCGGCGCAAGGGCAGGAGATCGAGCAGCAGCTCGACGAGCACCCAAGGGTTGCGGCTGAGATGGCCGCCGTCGGCGGGCACCTGCCGCTCCAGCTCGGCGGCCAGCAGTGCCTGCGCCTGCGCAAGCCGGCGGTCGTGGCCGGCGATGCAGAGCGCGGCGTGCACGAGGCCGATCAGCGCGATGAGGCGCGGGTAGCCGTCGGGCGCATCGCGCCACGCGGTGGCGAGGTACGTGATCTGCTCGGTCAAGCTGCGCATGACGGCCGCATAGCGCTTGCGATCGGCGCCATCGAGCAGCAGGCCCGCGTGCGACAGCCAGGAGACGACGCGTCGACCGACGACATCCGGTGCCCAGGCAAGCTCGAGGTGTCTGCGGCTGGCTCTCATCCACTCGGCTGCGAGCCTGGGCGCGAGCGCCCGGTCAGCTGCCGTCGTCACCCCTTCCAGGTGCCTGAGCCAGCCGAAGCCGTGAAGCTCCCGCGCCCATGCCCGGCTCGGAGGCTCGATCGCGAACGGGGAGCGGCCGCGGAGGTTTGCAACGGCGCCGCCGAGACCCAGGCTGCCGGCGGCGATCTCGTCGGCGAAGGTGGCATCGTGCGCGCGCAGATCGGGCGGCGCGAGCAGAAGCTCGTCGGCCGCCGGCGAGCGGTAGCGCCAGAGCAGGAGACGCGAGCGGCGCATGTGGGCAAGGGTGCGCCGCCCCGCTCGCTGCACGGCAAGCAGGGCAAGACCCAGGTGCTCACTCGCGGCGCGGCCGCGCTGGGACGCCGGCTGCCTGGCCGAGCCCGTCAGCCGCTGGGAGAGATTGCCCATCCCGCTCGCTTAGCTTGCACGCACGCGCACGCCAAGCCCACGCGCGAGAAAGGCTGTGCATCATATGTGCACAACGTGTCGTCACGCCTGCCGGCGCAGCCGCGCGACATAGAAACCGTCGAGCCCGGCAAAGCCGGGAGGCTGCTTGGAGCCGTGGAAGGGCAGCGTCCTGATCTCACCCTCCGCGGTGAGCCAGTCCGGCTCGGCCGCGATCTCGGAGGCAGCGATGGGCGAGCGCACGAAGCCCGGGTTGCCGGCGAGGAAGGCCGCGATCTGCATCGGGCCCTCCTCGGGCTCGAGCGAGCAGGTGCTGTAGACGAGGAGCCCGCCCGGCCGCACCAGAGCAGCGGCATTGGCGAGCATGGCCCGTTGCAGCTGCGCCATGCGGTCCACGTCCTCGGGGCGTTTCAGGCGCAGGATGTCGGGATGGCGGCGAATGGTTCCCGTCGCCGTGCAGGGCGCGTCGAGCACCACCACGTCGAAGGCGCGCCCCGGCGACCAGGCGGCAGCGTCGGCTTCGACCACCTCGGCCGTGAGTCGAAGGCGCTCGAGGTTCTCCCGCAGCCGGGCGAGGCGCGCGGCCGACGCGTCGACCGCGGTGACGCGCGCACCCGCTGCCGCCAGGGCCGCGGTCTTGCCGCCGGGAGCCGCGCACAGATCGGCCACGGAGCGGCCTGCCACGTCGCCGGCGACGCGCGCAACGAGCGCCGCGGCTGCGTCCTGCACCCACCACGCGCCTTCCGCATAGCCCGGCAGATCCTCGATGCGGCCGTGCGGCGCGAGCCGGATCGAGCCCGTCGGCAGGAGCTGCCCGCCGAGCCGCTCGGCCCATTCTGCGGCGCTCGCCGGGCCGCCCGGCTTGAGAGTGATGTCGAGGGGCGCCTCGACGAGGCTCGCCTCGGCGATGCGGCGGGCCGTGTCGGCGCCGTAAGCGCGGCTCCAGCGCTGCCAGAGCCAGTCGGGAATGTCGAGGCGCACGCCGTCCAGTGCTGCCAGCAGCGCCTTGCCGCGCTCGGCGACGCGGCGCAGGACGGCGTTGACCAGCTTGGCGTAGCGATGCGCGCCACGGTCGCGGCGCGTGATCTCGACGGCGAGGTCGACCACGGCGTGGGCGGGCATGTCGAGGCAGACGAGCTGCGCGGCCCCCGTGAGCAGGATCGGCCACAGCCGGCCCTGCCCGCGCGACGGAGGCCGTTCCATGAAGCTGTTCAGCACCTGCTCGAGCTCGCCTTGGCGGCGCAGCACCGTGGCGGCCACGGCCCGCGCGAGGGCCCTGTCGCGGGGCTCGAGCGCGGCTGCCTGCGGATGGGCGGAGCAGGCGGCGAGCACCTGCTCGAACGGTCGCCGGTCGACGAGGACGCCGGCAACAAGCCGCACGGCCAGCTCGCGGGCCGCCAGCCCTGCCGGAGGGGCGCGCCGTTTGGGTCTCGGCCGGCCTGGCTGCACGCTGTGGGTCTCCCGCGCCTTGCGTCGGCCGGGTTTAGCCGATCACGGCCCCGATGGGCAGGGCGTTGGTCCCCCGACGGCGCGAATCTCTCCGCCAAGGCCTCGCCTGTAGATGAACTTGGGAGACGGCAGCGCGCGGCGTTGACCATCCCGGGCCCCGGATGGGAGACTCCGCCAAACCGGAGCCGCCATGGCCGACAGCAGCCGCCATCGCCATCAAGACCACGGCCATGACGATGGTACGGGCCACCATCACCATCACGCCGCGGCGAATTTCGGCTGGGCCTTCGCGGTCGGCACGGGGCTCAACCTGCTGTTCGTGCTGATCGAGGCGGCGTGCGGCTTTGCGGCCAACTCGATGGCCCTGCTCGCCGATGCGGGACACAACCTGAGCGACGTCTTCGCGCTCCTGATAGCCTGGGCGGCCAGCTCGCTCACGCAGCGTGCGCCGACACCCCGCTATACATACGGCCTGCGCTCCTCGTCCATCTGGGCGGCGCTCGTCAACGCCGTGCTTCTGCTCGGCGCCGTCGGTGCGATCGCCGTGGAGGCCATCCAGCGGCTCGTCCATCCCGCGCCGGTCGCGGGCCTGATCGTCGTCGCAACGGCGGCGGCTGGAATCGTCATCAATTCCGCAACGGCCTGGATGTTTGCCCACGGCCGCGACAAGGACCTCAACCTGCGCGGGGTGTACCTGCACATGGCGGCGGACGCGGCAGTCTCGCTCGGCGTGGTCGTCGCCGGCCTCGTCATCATGCTCACGGGCTGGGTGTGGCTGGATCCGCTCACGAGCCTGGCGATCGCGGGCGTCATCGTGTGGGGCACATGGGGCCTGCTGCGGGACTCCGTCAACATGGCCCTGCACGCCGTGCCCGCCGGGATCGACCCGGACGAGGTGCGCTCCTATCTCGAAGAGATCGCGGGCGTGAGCTCGATTCACGACCTGCACATCTGGCCCATGAGCACCACGGAGACGGCGCTGACGTGCCACCTGGTGATGCCGGCAGGCTGCCCGGACGATGCCTTCCTCGCCACGGTGGCGCGGTCGCTGCATGACCGGTTCGGCATCGCCCACGCCACCCTCCAGGTCGAGAAGGGCGGCACGCTCTGCGTGTTGGAGCCCGACCACGTGGTCTGAGCCCCTGCACCGCCGCATGCCGGCCCACCCCGCACGGCAGGGCCCCCGAGTTGCGTTAGATCAAGGAGCGCACGGGGCGCCGGGCGCAGATTGCCTCCTCACGACGGGGCTCCACGGCCGAAAGGACGGTTTCATGCGCTTCCTTCTTGCAGCCATTCTGGCCCTCGCCATCGCGCCGATCAGCGTCCGCGCCGCCGGCTCGGAGCCGCAAGTGTACTTCTTCTGGGCGGCGGGCTGCGGCGACTGCCGGGCCGCGCGCGAGTTCCTCGACCGGGCCAAGGCAGAGGATGCCAGGATCCAGGTTCGCGACTTCGACGTGGAGGGCGATCTCTCCAACGCCATCCTGTTCGGGGAGCTGTGCACCAGGATCGGCCTGGCCGAGTTCCGCCTCGTCCCCCTGGTCGTCGTCGGCACCCACGTGGTCATCGGCTACGACGAGTCCGTGGCACGGGAGATCCTCGAGCATATCGACGCATGCCGAAAGAATGGATGCAGGGACATCGTGCACGATCTCATTCGCCCGCCGAGCGAGGTCGAGCAGGCCTCCGCGGCTGCTCCCCGCTAGGTGAGGCTCCTTCGTGCGGCACCCAGGGTTGTCTTGGGCGGGCTTGTCCCGCATAAGCCCGAGGATGACAGCGGGAACCGTCCCTTGGAACCGCAACGCTAGGTGATGAGATGTCAGGGACGAGCAAGGCAGGCTCGATGCGAAAGCTGCCGCTGTCCAAGGTCTACCAGCTGCTCGAGCCGGGGCCCGTCGTCCTGCTCACGACCCAGCGCGGCGGACGCGCCAACGTCATGACCATGTCGTGGCACATGATGCTCGACTTCGAGCCTCCGCTGGTCGCCTGCGTGGTCAGCAGCGCCAACTACAGCTTCGCTGCGCTACACGCCACCGGAGAATGCGTGATCGCCCTGCCGGCAGTGGGGCTCGCGCCCAACGTGGTAAAGGTCGGCAACTGCTCGGGCCGCGATCAGGACAAGTTCAAGGCCTTCGGCCTGACGCCCCTGCCGGCCGAGGGCGTCGTCGCGCCGCTGGTGGCCGAGTGCTTCGCCAATCTCGAATGCAAGGTGGTCGATACGGGCTCGGTGCGGAAATACAATCTCTTCGTGCTCGAGGTGGTCAAAGCCTGGGTCGACCCCAAGCAGAAGGCGGCGAAGACGATCCACCATCACGGCTACGGCACGTTCGTCGTGGACGGCGAGACGATCAAGCTCAAGTCGCGCATGCGCTGAGGCGCAGTGCCCCGCCCTGCACGCCTCACGCCTGTGCAATCGCTCCGGCCGCGGGATGAAACCGCCTGACGGAGACGATCCCGAGCCCGATGAACACCACCAGGACCACGATCTGCGCGATCAGGAAGGGCGGCTCCGACTGCGTCGGCGCGAGCGGCTGCAGGAAGGCGAGCTTCTGGAACGCCTGCACGACCGCCACGAAGACGTTGAGGTAGAGCGCCAACAGCGCGGTGACCACATAGATCCAGCGCCACGGCCCCGCGAGGCGGAAGGCGTAGTACGCCAGGATCGCCACCGCGAGCACCACCAGCGAGATGATGCCCAGCTTGTGCGACGGCAGCAGGCGATCGAACGGGAATCCGAAGCCCGTCACGCTGGTCAGGATCGTGGTCGCCAGGAAAACCGCGGTAAGGCCGCCGAGGTTCCGGGAGCCGAGCCATCCGAGCACGACGATGAGCCCGGTGAGAATTCCGATCAGGCTGATGATGACGTGCACCGCGGTGAACGTCCCTGCCGACATCCCCCAGATCATGATGCGGCTCCTTTCGAGGCCCGTTGCTGCGCCGTTGGCCTGTCCGAAGCGACAGGATGGGGCAACTCCACCGCGCGTTCCACCTCAATCCTGCGCGCCGCGGCCGGCGCCGCCGGCAAACGGGCGGCACCGGAGCCCGTGAGCCTCAGCTCTTGATGAAGGCGAGCAGGTCCTCGTTGACCCTGTCCTTCAGGGTCGTGCACATGCCGTGCGGTGCACCCTTGTAGACCTTCAGTTGTGCGCCTTTCACGATCCTGGACGATATGAGGGCCGCGGCGCCGATCGGCACGATCTGGTCGTCGTCGCCGTGCAGGATCAGGGTGGGCACGTCGAACTTCTTGAGGTCCTCGGTGGTGTCGGTCTCGGAGAAGGCCTTGATGCAGAAGTAGGAGGCGGGAAAGCCGGCCAGCATTCCCTGCAGCCAGAACGAGTTCCGCACGCCCTCGGAGACCTTGGCGCCCGGCCGGTTGTAACCGTAGAACGGCATGCTGAGGTCCTTCCAGAACTGCGAGCGGTCGGCGACGACCGCGGCACGCAGCTGGTCGAACGTCTCGATCGGGAGACCGCCGGGGTTGGCGGGCGTCTTCAGCATCAGCGGGGGGATGGCGCCGATAAGCACGGCCTTGGCCACGCGCCTGGTGCCGTGGCGGCCGATGTAGCGGGCGACCTCGCCGCCGCCGGTGGAATGGCCGACGTGGATCGCGTTCGTCAGGTCGAGCTTCTGCACGAGCTCCGCCAGGTCATCGGCGTAGGTATCAAGGTCGTTGCCGTGCCATGGCTGGCTCGAGCGGCCGTGACCGCGGCGATCGTGGGCGATGCAGCGGTAGCCGCGCGAGGCCAGATAGAACATCTGGTCCTCGAAGGCGTCGCCGCTGAGGGGCCAACCGTGGCTGAAGACGACGGGCTGACCCTTGCCCCAGTCCTTGTAATAGATCTCGGTGCCGTCCTTCGTGGTGATCGTGCTCATGGCGTGCACTCCTCTCTCCGTTTGTCACGGCTGGCAGGGCAAAGCTTGGATATGGTGACGAGCCAAGACGCCGATTACCCGGTACGGTGCGATCGCTGGTGCATGCCCGTTTTCTGGTCATGCGCACCTTGGCCGTCGCGCCGGACAGGACGTCAGCCTCGGATGCCAACCCGAGCGTCGTAAATTCTTCGTTTGCCAGACACACGCATTGCCCGGCATCGCGCGGGGCTTTGTATCTAACGTCGGAGACGCTGAAGGGCGCGGCCTCGTCCATCACGCGCAGCGGCCGATCGCCGAAACGGGAGTGCATGCTAGCGCGTTGGTATTCCTGCAAAGCCGCGGCTGAAGCGCCGCAGCTCACCGTTGGGAAGGAGTTCAGACATGGATGAGAAGGCCGCGAAGGCTCGCCGTGGCGCCCCGCTCGAGACGCCCACCGACCTCACCATCAACGCCGCCCGCGACGTTTCGGGAGCGCTGAACGTGCTCCTTGCCGACATGTTTGCCCTCTACCTCAAGACCAAGAACTTTCACTGGCACATGTCGGGGCCGCACTTCCGCGACTACCATCTCCTGCTCGACGAGCAGGCAGATCAAATCTTCGCGACCACGGACGACCTGGCCGAGCGCGTGCGCAAGATCGGCGGCACCACACTGCGCTCCATCGGCCACATCAGCCGACTGCAGCGCGTGATCGACAACGACGCGGAGTACGTCACGCCGCTCGACATGCTGGCAGAGCTGCGCGACGACAACAAGGAGCTGGCGGCGCGCATGCGCGAGGCGCACGGCGTCTGCGACGAGAGCAATGACGTGGCGAGCGCCAGTCTGCTCGAGACCTGGATCGACGAGGCCGAGCGGCGGACGTGGTTTCTGTTCGAGTCCTGCCGCAGGGGCTAAAGCCCTTCGGGCTTATGCCGCCCCCGTCCTGAGCTTGTCGAAGGACGGACCACGCATGGCAACCGTGCTTCGACAGGCTCAGCACGGGGGTTGGAGCGTGTGGCCGCGGCTCGCACCCATCGCGAACGGCCGCGGCAACTCTTGGACGAAGCTGTGGACGAAGCTGTGGCGCCCAGCCGCGATCAGAACGGCATCAGGCCGAAGCTGAAGGCCTGCGTCTTGTCGTAAGGCTGCTTGACCAGGGGAAAGGCGTAGTCGGCCCGCAGCGCGCCGATGGGCGAATCCCAGGCGAGCCCCATGCCCACCGAGGCCCGCAGCGCCGGCGTGCTGCCCACCGCACCCGGCTGCTTCGCCGCGGTGCTGTTGAGCCCCCACAACGACCCGGCATCGGCGAATACCGCGCCGCGCAGTCCGAGTTCCTGCGGCACGCCGGGGATCTGGAACAGCAGCTCGGCCGTGGTGGAATAGAACATGGTGCCGCCGAGCGCATCCTGGTTGGCGCTCAGGGTATCGCGCGGGCCGATGCCCGCGACGGCGAACCCGCGCACCGTCTCGCCGCCCTTGTAGAAGAGATCGAGCAGGCGCACGTCCTGGCCGCCCCAGCCGGAGATCATCCCGCCGGTGGCGCGTCCCACAGCGGTGATCTCGTCGGAGACGGGATAGTAGCCGCGCAGCTCGCCCACCGAGCGGATATAGCGCACGTCGCCGCCGAGCCCGGCCAGGTCCTGGGCCACCGAGTAGTAGACGCCGGAGCTCGGCCGCTTCTTGTCGTCGCGGGTGTCATAGGCCAGCGAGTAGCCGACGGAGGAGGTGTAGTAGGTGCTCGAGGTCGAGCCGGGCCAGCCGGGCACCGCCTCCTTGATGGCGGCGGACGCATTGCTGCCCACGTCGTAGAGCGTGTTGCGGGTGAAGGCGTAGTTGACGCCCACCGACCACTCGTCGGAGATCGGATAGCGCGCGCGCAGATCGCCGCCGACCTTCTGGCTCTTGTAGGAGGCCTGGGTGGTGTAGTCGATGTCCTTGTAGAAGAGGTCGAAGCCGGCCGCCACGTTGCTGCCGAGGAAGTGCGGCTCCGTGAAGCCGAGCTCCGCCTGCAGCCTCGTCAGGCTGCCCGCGAGCTTCACGCTCGCGGTCTGGCCGTTGCCGAACAGGTTGCGCTCGCTGAGCGCGATGTCGCCCACGATGCCCTCGGTGGTCGAGTAGCCGACGCCGAAGGACACGTTCTTGGTATCGTCCTCGACCACCTCGATGGTCAGCACCACCTTGTCGGGCCCTGATCCCGGCTGCTTGTGGAGCGCCACGCTCTTGAAGAAGCCGAGCCTCTGCACGCGCTTGCGCCCGCGCTCGATCAGGAAGGCGTTGACCACGTCGCCCTCGGCGACCTTGAACTCGCGGCGGATCACGTAGTCCTTGGTCTTCTGGTTTCCGACGATGTCGATGCGCTCGACATAGATGCGCGGGCCCTCCTCGATGCGGAAGGCGACGGCGATGGTACGGCCGGCGGCGTCGCGCTTGGGAACGGGCCTTACCTGCGCCGCGGCCTGGCCCTGGTCGCTGAGCGCCAAGGTCATCTTCTCGACCGACTTCTCGATGGCCTCCTGGCTGTAGGGACTGCCCGGATTGACTGCTACGAGGGATTGGAGCGCGCCCGCGTCCACGGAGCGCAGGCTCGTCTCGACGGAAGGCGGCGCAAACGTGTAGCGGTCGCCCTCCTCCACGGTGAACGTGATCGTATAGCCGGTGCGCTGGCCGTTCTCGGCGGCCTCGGCGGAGAGAACCCGCGCATCCGGGAAGCCCTGCTTGAGGTAGTGGCGGCGCAGAAGCTCCTTGTCCTGGTTGATGCGCTCGGGGTCGTAGAAGGCCGCGGTCTTGAGAATGTCGAACCAGCCGGACTGGCTGGTGGAGATGACGTCGCGCAGCTGCGCCGCCGTGAAGGCCCGGTTGCCGACGAAGTTGATGCTGTCGATCTTGGTGACGGCACCCTCCTTGATGACGTAGGCCACCTCCACGCGTCCGTCGGACTGGTAGACGACGCTCGGCTCCACCTCGGTGGCAAGCCGCCCCTGGCGCCGATAGTACTCGCGCAGCCGCAGCGCATCGGCGTGGGTCTTGGCGGAGGTGTAGCGGGCGCGCGGCTTGAGGTGGATCTGCTCGTCGAGTTTGGTCTTGTCTGTGAGCGTGCTGCCTTCGATATAGACGCGCGACACGAGCGGGTTCTCGACGACCTTGACGACCACGGTCGCGCCGCGCCGATCGATGCTCACGTTGGCGAACAGGCCGGTGGCGAACAGCGCCTTGATGGACTGATCCACCTTGGCAGGATCATAGGGCTCGCCCTTTGCGAACTTGAGATGGGCCCGCAGCGTCTCGGCCTCGACCGTGCGCGCGCCGGCGAATTCGATGGCTGCGATCGTCTCGGCGGCCCGCAGCGGCGACGCGCTCGCGACCAACACCACGAAAAGCACGGGCAGTGCCGCGGCCAGCCAGCAGCGCGCGCGCCGACGCGTACCGGGACGCATGACCCGGGGCGCAAAACTCGAAAACAAGGACGCGACGCGCATTACGACGATAGACGTGCAGGCGCCCGCCGGCGCGCTGCGGAACCCTGATCCCGCCCGCAACGACCGACTTGCGCGACACCCCCTGCCACCCAAGCCTTTGAGCTAGATGAACATTGAGGCGAGAATGCGCGCTCCGAGGCCGGTCAGGGCCCCTTGGCGCCGGCCCTCACTCCTGAGGATAGCGCCAGGGCGCCGGCTGGGCCGCGGCCTCGTCGATGGTCCATTGCGGCAGCGACAGCCCCGGTGCCGCGTCGCTGAACACCATGCGAACCCGGGTGCCGATGCCGACCCTTCTCACCATCTCCGGCGGCGCCAGCTGGCCGTCGGCCGTCGTCAAATTGCCGACGACGCGCAGGGCCTCCTGCCCGGTAGGCTTGCCCTTCTGGGTATCGAGATCGACCAGCAGGACGAGATAGGGCGTGCGGGCCTTGAAGGCCGGCTGGATGGCGTGGTGCACCTCCGTATAGGAATGGACGGTGCCCTTGCCCTCCACCGGCACCCACCCCGCTTCCCTCGCCATGCACCAGGGGCAGGCTGTGGTGGGCGGATAGCGCAGCAGATCGCACGCCGCGCACCGCTGCAGATGAAAATCGTGCGCGGAGCAGTGCTTGAAATAGGCGAGGTTCTCGACCTCGAGATCGTCGAGGCTGACCGGCATCCCGAGATAGTCGGCCTTGATGGGCATCGTCCTCTCCCTCTCCCGCCCGTTCAATCGCGCCGCATCACCATGGCCGAGCCGGTGCCCGGCATGGCCCAGCCGAGGTTGGCGGAGACCTCGCATCGCTCGACCTGCCGGCAGCCGCCCTCCCGGTAGTCGTAGGTGTGCCGGCGCCTGCCGTCCGGGCCGACGGGGCAGCTGTCGTCGGCGTCGTGCCGCAGCTGGCGCACGTTCTCGATCACCATGCTCATGCCGTGCGTGTAGCCCTCGCACAGATGGCCGCCGCTGGTGTTGTTGGGCCGCCGGCCGCCGAGCCGGATGGTGCCGTCGCTGACATACCGGCCGCCGTCGCCCTTGTTGCAGAACCCGTAGTCCTCGAGCTGCAGCATGGTGGTGAAGGTGAAGGCGTCGTAGGAGCCGGTGATGTCGACGTCCTCCGGGCCCACGCCGGCATTGGGCCAGAGGATCTCGCGCGCGTACTTTCCCGCCACCGTCGAGATCGGCCCGTGCTGGTAGTGCATGTCGACGCGCGGCTTGCACACGCGCCCGGCCACGCCACGGATCAGCACCCGGGGATGCGCGCAATCGCGCGCCCGCTCGGCGCTGGTGACGATGATGGCCGTGGCGTTGTCGGTCTCCACGCAGCAGTCGAGCAGGTGCAGCGGCTTGCAGATGATGCGGCTGGCGAGCACCTCCTCAACCGTGACGCGCTTCTTATAGTAGGCCTTCGGATTGTTGGAGGCGTGCTCGCTGTGGGCGGCCCGCACGGCCGCAACCTGCTCGGGCTTCGTCCCGTAATCGTACATATGGCGCATGAAGGTCGGGCTGAACAGCTGGCCCGCGCTCTGCCAGCCGTAGGCCCGGTTGTGCAGCATCTCGCCCGCGATGGGCACCGCGGAGCGCGCCCCAGTGCCGCCGATCCGCACTTGGCTGAAGCCGTTCATGGCGCGGAAGATGGCCACCGTCTTGCACATGCCAGCCTCGATCACGCCCATGGCGATGCCGACCAGCGCCTCGGTCGAGGAGCCGCCGCCAAACACGTCCATGTAGAAATTGAGGCGGATGCCCAGATCGCCGGCAATGAAGGTCGAGAACGTGGAGTCTCCCGACTGGTAGGACAGCATGCCGTCGACGTCCCCGGCGGTGAGGCCGGCGTCCCTGATGGCATTGCCGACTGCCCAGGTGCCGAGCGCGCGGGTCGTCATGCCGGAGCCGCGGGTATAGGTGGTCTCTCCCACGCCGACGACAGCGTACTTGTCCCTCAGGTACTTCGGGCTCGATGCGTCCACGTCCGGGAGTGGCATCTGGGCGCGTCCTCCTTGTGGTCTTCCCTCGGCGGTCGCTCGCCGGCGGCCTTGGATGCCAGACTATTGCATCCGCTCCGGAGAGCAAAAGCCGCATCGGCCGGGAGAGCGGACTGGGGACTGCGACGCGCACGTTGCACCGAACTCCGGAGCATCGCCTCTGCCCCCCTCCGCGCTGCGTGCGTCGCTGCGCTCATTCTTTCTTAGCCAATCCGGCTCCATGCAAATTTCGCATTCCCGTCAAGCGCTTCTTACGCCTCGGGGCCCTACGCGCTTAACCCACCCTTGAACAACTCCTGGTAGTGACGGGAAGCCTCCATAGCGGGAAACCACGTGCTTCGCGTTCTCGCCTTCGTCCTCAACGAGCACGATTACCGGCTCGTGCTGCTGGCTGGGCTGGTGTGCGCCGCGACGTCACTCACGTCGTTCCAGGCCTATGCCTGCGCCACCCGTGATCAGGGCTCCCGGCGCCTCGCCTGGGTATTCCTGACCGCCCTGGCGGCGGCCACCGGCATCTGGGCCGCCCACTTCATCGCCATGCTGGCCTATGATCCGGGGCGGAGCGATTACGACGCGGTCCTCACCATCGTCTCGCTGCTGGTCTGCGCGGCGGCAACCATGGCCGGGTTTGCGGTCGCGGCGCGGGGCACCCGATCGATGGCGGCCATCGGCGGCGCGATCATCGGCGGCGGCATTGTGCTGGCGCACTTCGCGGGCATGCAGGCCCTGGCCGTTCCAGGTACCCTCGTGTGGAACGGCCCCCTCGTGGTCAGCGCCATCGCTATCGGCGTCGGGCTTGCGATCGCGGCGCTCCTGGCGTGGCACGACCTCGAGCGCCGGAAGGCCATCTGGCTGGCGGCCGGGCTGCTGACGCTGGCGGTCTACGGCTTGCACTTCACGGCGACGGCGGCCGTCACCATCGCCCATGATCCGGCCATCGTCGTTCCCGCGCGCTCCGTCGACAGCCCGGCATTGGCCATGGTGGTGACGGCGGCCACCGTGCTGGTGATGCTCTCGGTCCTGGCGATCCGGCTCATCGACAGCGCCCGCCTCGAAGAGCAGAACGCGCTCCTGGAGCAGCATCGGGAGGACCTGGAGGCCCGCAATGCCAGCCTCGATGCGGCACTGCGCGAGCTCAAGGCGCAGAAGAGCGACCTCGACCTTGCGCTCGCCAACATGTCGCAAGGGCTCGCAATGTTCGACGCCGACGAGCGCCTGGTGCTCGCCAACGATCGCTACGCCGAGATCTACGGGCTTGAGCCCGAGCACCTGCAGCCCGGGATGAAGCTGCGTGAGCTGATCGAGTACCGCATCGCCAAGGGCCTCTACCAGGGCCTGACCGCCGACGACGTGCTGCAGAACATGCGCAAGCGCGTGGCGCGCAACAAGGCGAACTTCCTCACCAGCCGACCGGGCGACGGCAGCGTGCTCTCCGTCGCCGTCCACCCGCGCGCCGAGGGCGGCTGGGTCGTGACCCTGCAAGACATCACCGAGCGCGAGCAGCTCCATGCGCGCCTCCTCGCGCAGAACGCGCTCCTGCAGCAACGCGAGGAGGAGCGGGCGGCTCAGAACGTGCGCTTCGACGCCGCCATCAGCAATATGTCGCAGGGCATGTGCCTTTATGATGCGCAGCAGCGCATCGTGTTCGCCAACGAGCGCTACGCCGAGCTCTACGGGCTCGACCCGGAGCACGTGAGGCCCGGCACCAGCCTGAGCGAGGTCTTCCAGGCCCGCATCGCCAGCGGCGCGTACGGCGCCAGCGACACGGAGGCCCTCGTGCGCGAAGCTACGGCGCGCTTCTCGAAGGCTACGAAGGAGATCACGCGGCTTAGCGACGGGCGGTTCATCTCGATCGTGCGCAAGCCGTTGCCCGACGGCGGGCTGCTGTGCACGCACGAGGACATCACGGAGCGCGAGAAGCTCAGCGCGCGCCTGGCCCGCCAGAACGAGCTCCTGACGCAGCGCGAGCAGGAGCTCAACGCGCGCAACCAGCAGCTCGACCTGGCCATGAACAACATGCTCCAAGGCCTGGCCATGTTCGACGAGCGGCTGCGGCTCGTCATGTGCAACAAGCGCTACGCCGAGATGTACGGACTGACCCCGGAGCAGGTGCGGCCCGGCGTCTCCATGCGCTCGCTCATCGAGCACCGCATCGCCAGGGGCGACTACCGCGGCAAGAGCTCCGACGAGCTCATCCGCGACATGCTCGAGCGCACGGCCGGGCAAAGAGTGACGCACTACACCACCGAGCTGAGCGACGGCCGGCACGTGGCCGTCTCGGTGCAGCCCATGGTCGGCGGCGGCACCGTGACGACGCACCACGACATCACCGAGCAGCGGCGATCGGAGGCCAAGATCGCCCACATGGCGCTGCACGATACGCTGACGGGCCTGCCCAACCGCGTTCTGCTCAACCAGCGGCTCGAGGACGCGCTGCTGCGCGTCAAGCGCAGCGAGATGCTGGCCACGCACCTGCTCGACCTCGACAATTTCAAGGCCGTGAACGACACCCTGGGCCATCCCGCCGGTGACAGGCTGCTGGGGCTGGTAGCCGACCGCCTGCGCAAGGTGGTGCGCGAGACCGACACGATCGCGCGCATGGGAGGCGACGAGTTCGCCATCGTGCAGGTCGCCATCATGCAGCCTGCCGAGGCCACGGCCCTGGCGCATCGCATCATCGAGACGGTGAGAGCGCCCTTCGATCTCGACGGCACGCAGGTGGTGATCGGCACCAGCGTCGGCATCGCCGTGGGGCCGGCCGACGGCACCAGCCCGGACCGGCTGATCCGGAACGCGGATCTGGCGCTCTACCGCGCCAAGAGCGACGGGCGCGGCACCTACCGCTTCTTCGAGCGGGAGATGGACGCGCAGATGCAGGTGCGCCGCGTGCTGGAGCAGGACCTGCGCAAGGCGCTGGCAGCCGGCGAGTTCGAGCTGCACTACCAGCCCGTCGTCAATCTGGCCAGCAACGACGTGAGCGGCTTCGAGGCGCTCATCCGCTGGCGTCATCCCGAGCGCGGAATGGTTCCGCCCGCCACCTTCATTCCGGTGGCCGAGGAGATCGGGCTCATCTCCGTCCTGGGCGAGTGGGCCATTCGCCAGGCCTGCGCGGCCGCGGTGAAGTGGCCCGACGGCATCAGGGTCGCCGTGAACCTCTCGCCGGCGCAGTTCAGGACGCCGGGCCTGGTGCAGGTGGTGGTGAGCGCACTGGCAGCCACCGGCCTCTCCGCAGAGCAGCTCGAGCTCGAGATCACCGAGGGCACGCTGCTCCAGGACAGCGAGGCCACGCTCTCCACGCTCTACCAGCTGCGTGCGCTCGGCGTGCGCATCGCCATGGACGACTTCGGCACCGGCTATTCTTCGCTCAGCTATTTGCAGAGCTTCCCCTTCGACAAGATCAAGATCGACCGCTCCTTCGTGAAGGACATTACCGACGGCGTGGGCTCGCTCAACATCGTGCGCGCCGTGGCGGCGATGGCCAACGGTCTGGGCATGACCACCACCGCGGAAGGCGTGGAGACGGTGGAGCAGATGGAGACCGTCAGGGCCGAGGGCTGCACGGAGATGCAGGGCTTCCTGTTCAGC
>Ga0070741_10000220_pt1 | contig 216930 bp, 208 predicted proteins | sample Coa_R1_4_FD_66440 | JGI IMG/M metagenome (GOLD analysis project Ga0070741, IMG submission 66440) | Surface soil microbial communities from Centralia Pennsylvania, which are recovering from an underground coalmine fire - Coalmine... | ecosystem: Environmental > Terrestrial > Soil >...
GGCGCGGCTCCTCGCGCCCGAGCTAGATCGGCGCGACGATCCACGCGGGGAACGGCCCGAGCCAAGATCAGCAAGCGAAAACAGGGAGGGTAACGGAGGCGAAAACGACACCACGAAGCCGGGGAACTCAGGATTCCCCAATGGGGACCCACGGGGGACTTCACGGGGAACTAAGCGTTTTTGTAGTCGTAGTAGCCGTGCTTCATCGCGGCCTCCAGGATCTCCTGCTGGCGCGGCGTGAGCGCGGCGTCGGGCGCGTACTCGCCGCTGTAGGCGATGGTGACGCCGATGCCCTGCGCGCGCAGGGTGTCGTAGAACTCCTTGGCGTGCGCCTTCTCGCTCACGAGGAGCCACTTGTCGCACCCCTGCGCGATCTCGAAGGGGAGTTGCGGCACGATGCCGCTGGCCTCGATGGCGGCGGGCAGCGCGCAGGAGCGGGCCGCGATGCGCACCTTGGCGGCGCGCGCGGTGGAGTCGAGCACCTCGACCTCGTCGACGGTCGCGTTGGCCTGGATGCCCTTCACGACCTCGGGCCAGCGCTGGCCCTCCATCTCGACGACCTCCAGCGCGTTGCCGCCGCTGCGCGAGTAGTAGGAGACGACCTTGAGGCCGACCTCGGGGAACTGCGTGCTGGCCTGGCGGCACCAGGCGCAGGCGGGGGTGTCCACCTGGAGGATCGTGGCCCACATGGTGTCAGGCCCCTGTTCTGGGGCTCCTCGTTCATAAAGAGGTGGATTCCGCCCAGAACGGACACTCAGAGGGTCGACCCGGACCGAACGAGTTCGGTGGAAACGCCATCCACTTGCGGCGCCCATGGGGGTTCGGCAAGGCCTGCGGCCGAGGGCCGCGGACCGCCAAGAGAAGGACACCACCATGCCCCCCCTCAACGCCACCGCCTATGACCGCAAGACGGAGATGAAGGTCAAGAGCGAGCACACCCCCGGCCACATGTACGCGTGGGTGGGCGCCCGGCTGCTCCTGGGATTCGTCTTCCTCTGGGCCTTCCTGGACAAGAGCTTCGGCCTGAGCTACTCCACCAAGCCCGCCAGCGCGTGGATCCGCGGCGGCAGCCCCACCAACGGGTTCCTCAGCCACACCACGGGCACGTTCTCCGGCTTCTTCCACGCCATCGCCGGCAACGTCGTCACGGACTGGCTCTTCATGCTCGCCCTCCTGGGCATCGGCCTCGCGCTGATCCTGGGCGTCGGCATGCGCATCGCGGCCGTCTCGGGCGCGCTGCTCATGCTCATGATGTACGCGGCCGCGACCGTGGGCGTCGCCGCCACGTCGAACCCCGCCGTCGACGACCACCTCGTCTACGCGGCGGTCCTCATCGGCCTCGCGATGGTGAACGCCGGCAGCGTGCTGGGCCTCGGGAAGTACTGGCAGAGCCTTTCCTTCGTCCAGAAGAACCGCTACCTCGCCTGAAGGAGCGTCGAGGCCGTCCCCATGGCATCCACGCTCCCAAGGAAGGAGGTCCAGGACGTGAGCCGGGCCCTCGACCGCCTGGCGGAGGCGCCCGCCGGAAGCGACGCGGCCCCGGCGCCCTTCCCCTTCCGGAGGATCCTCGTCGCGACCGACGGCAGCCCGGCCAGCGCGCACGCCCTCGCGTGGGCGCGCGAGCTGGGCCGCGAGCCGGGGGTCCGCGTCTGGCTCCTCCACGTCGTCACTCCCCCATTCTCCGCCATGGCGGACCCCACCGGCGCGGCGTTCGGCCTCGTGGCCGAGACCATGGCGCGCAACGCCCGCGACGCGGGCCGCGCGCTCCTGGACGAAGGGCTGAGGCTCCTCGACGCCCCCCGTGCGGAGGCGCTCCAGGGGTTCGGCGAGCCCGCCTCCGAGATCGCGAAGCTCGCCGCCGAGGTGAAGGCGGACCTCCTCATCGTGGGCACGCACGGCCGCACCGCGGGGCAGCGCCTCCTCCTGGGCAGCGTCGCGGACGCGGTGCGCAACAAGGCGCGCGCGAGCGTCCTCCTCGCCCGGACGCCGCCGCGCAGCGACCCCGTCCTCGCCGCCATCGACGGCAGCGCGCCGGCCACCCGCGCGGCGGGCGTCGCGGCCGCGCTGGCCGAGCGCTGGGGCGCGGGCCTGGTCCTCGCCCACGTCGAGAGCCCCGGCGTCGCGCGCCCCGACCTGCGCGCAGGCATCGACGTCGCCGTCCGCGGCCGCCTCACCGAGGTTATCGCCACGGGGGACCCCGCCGCGCGCGTGGTCGCCGAGGCCGACGCGCGCCACGCGAGCCTCATCGTCATGGGCGCGCGCGGGCTGGGGCGCGTCCGCAGCCTCGTCATGGGCAGCGTCAGCACCAAGGTGTGCCACGAGGCGCGCAGCAGCGTCCTCGTCGTCCGGGGGCCCCTCCAGTGACCCTCTCCCAGGACGTGCGCGACGTCCGCCTGCTCAAGCTCGCGGAGATGTACGAGGTCGCCTACGAGGGCTTCGTGCTGGAGATCGCGCAGCGCGTCGTGAAGGACGCCGACGTGCGCTCGACGCTGCTGCGCCTCGCCGGGGGCCCGCGCACGGGCGTGGACCACCACGAGCGCGTCGTGCGCGAGCTGGAGCGCCTCAACGCCGCCCTGCCCCAGGGCGCGCAGCCGGCCATCGACCTCGCGGCGGTCCAGGACGTGCTGGAGTGCGAGCGCGCCGCCCACGAGTTCTACCTGGAGCGCGTCGAGGAGGCCCACGACCCGCGCGTCCGGGCTCTCTTCCGCGACCTGGCCAAGGAGGAGGCGGGCCACATCGCCATCGCGCAGGCCGCCTTCGACCTCGCGCAACGCCGCGCCCGCGCCGTCTCGGGCGTCGACTCCTTCTCCTACCCCTCGTCGCTGGCGGCCGAGGACGAGAACGGCGTCCTCCTGCGCGAGGGCGTCATGGACTTCGGCTCCGCGCCCGCGGGCGACGCGCGCACGCGCAAGACCGGGCCGTGACGGACCGAACTCGTTCGGCGCGATATCTTTTGTCTCGCGAGCCCACGCTCCTGCGAGCATCATGACCGACACCGCGCGTCTCGTCGTCGTCGCCATCTCGTTCGCCATCGTGGGCGCCAGCGTCGCGGGCCTCGCCAGCCGCGTGGCAGTGGGGCCTGGGGCCTCGGCGTCCTCCGCGCCGCAGACGCGCGACTTCTTCCTGGAGATCGTGCCGCAGGACATCGACATGGGAGGCGGAATGGTGTGGCATGCGTGGACGTTCAACCACACGGTGCCCGGGCCGACGCTCGTGGCCACCGTGGGGGACCACGTCCGCGTCACGGTCCACAACGCGATGAACGTCACCCACAGCTTCCACACGCACCTCTCCCCCTACGGGCTGGAGAACGACGGGAGCCAGCTCAACGTCATCACCGGCATCGGCGGCATGGCCATGATCCCGCCCAACGGGACGTACACCTACGAGTTCACCGCGACGGTGGCCGGCCTCTTCTACTACCACTGCCACAGCGCGGATGGCGGGCACACCATCCACGAGCACATGGCGCAGGGCCTCTACGGCGCGATCATCGTGAAGGCGCCCGGCGAGGCGCCCATCGACGACGAGGTCGTGTTCATGGCCGAGCGCGGCTTCGACGTGAGCGACCCCAGGGCGCCCTACTACGTCATGAACGGCAAGGGCATCCCGGGCGGGGAGCACGCGCTGGAGACGATCTTCGCGCAGCAGGGCGTCCCGGGCGTCGTCGCGCAACTTGGCAAGACCGTGCCCACGCTCCACGGGCGCGTCGGCGTGCCCATGCGCATCAACGTCGTCAACATCGGCGACGTCGTGCACAGCTTCCACCTCCACGCCATGACGGCGTACATGGACGACGGCAAGCCGCTTCCCGCGCAGGTGCTGGGCCTGCTCCCCGGCGAGGCGAACCGCGTCACGGTGACGCCCACCGAGCCGGGCCTCTGGCTCTTCCACTGCCACGTCGTCTCCCACGCGGATGGCGGCATGATCGGCGTCTTCATCGTCGAGCCCAGGGAGGGGAGCCTCCAGCTTCCCCAGGGCAACGCGACGCCGCCCCCCGGCATGCCGGGAATGGGCGGAAGCCCGGCCCCGTCCGGGAGCCCGCCCGCGCAGGGCGACGTCACGGTCACGGCCTCCACGGGCGAGGCGGGCGAGCTGTCGTTCTCCCCCTCCCTGGTCGCGGTCGCGCAGCCCGGCATGCTGCACGTGACCTTCGTCAACGGCGGCCACGTCCCGCACACCTTCTCCATCCCCTCCCTGGGCGTGGACACAGGCGAGGTGCCCCCCGGCGCCAGCGCGACCGTCATGGCGACGCTCCCCGCGGCGGGGGACTACGCGTTCCAGTGCAGCGTCCCCGGGCACGCCGAAGGGGGCATGAGGGGGACGATCCGCGTCGGAGGCGCCTCCGCTTAAAAGGCCCGCCCGGGTGCCTATCGCAAGGGGGAAGGGCCCCCGCGGCGAGTGGCCTCCGTGGAGCACGCGCACGACCACGCCCACGACCACGCGCCCGGGGCCCAGTCCAACCGGACCCGGCTCCTGATCGTCATGGCGTGCGGCCTGGCGGTCATGGCGGCCGAGGTCGTGGGCGGCCTCGCCGCGAACTCGCTGGTGCTGCTCGCCGACGCGGCCCACTACGCGACCGACGTGCTGGCCGTGGGCGTCGCGTTCCTCGCCATCACCGTCGCCATGCGACCCGCCACCGCGGCGCGGACGTTCGGCTACAAGCGCGCCGAGGTGCTGGCCGCCTTCGTCAACGCCGCCGCGCTCTGGGGCCTCTCCGCCTACTTCCTCTACGAGGCGTACCGCCGCCTGCGCGCGCCCCCGGGCGTGGACGGCACGCTGGTCATGGCCGTGGGCGCCTTCACGCTGGTCGCCAACGTGCTCCTGGCCCTCGCGCTGCGCCGCGGCGGCGACCACAACCTCAACGTGAAGGCCGCGTACCTGCACATCCTCAGCGACGCGCTGGGCAGCGCCGCCGCCCTCGCCGCGGGCGCCCTCGTGCGGCTCTACGGCTGGACGTGGGCCGACCCTGCGCTCACCGTCTTCGTGACGCTGCTCATCCTCGTCTTCACCTGGCGCCTCACGCGCGAGACGCTGCACATCCTCCTGGAAGGCGCGCCGCGGCACGTCGACATGGAGGACCTGGAGACGACGCTGCGCGCCATGGCTCCCGTGCAGGAGATCCACGAGCTGCACGTCTGGAGCCTCAGCAGCGGCGCGGACGTCCTCTCCGTCCACGTCGTCCTCGACCGCTCGCCCCAGGGCGACCAGATCACCCACGACATCCACGAGGCCATCCGCGAGCGCTTCCGCATCGACCACGTCACCGTGCAGGTGGAGTCGCCCGATTGCCCCTGCGAGATGGCGAGGTGTGGGCCGGCCGCAACCAAGACGGCATAGAAAGAACAAGGTGGCGCGGAGCGCGGCGGGGGCGCATTCGGCCTCCGATCATTTCAGGCGGAGAAAATGGCCAGGCGAGAGGATCCGCCCTTCGCCTGGCGCCTTCGGGGGTTCTGCGTCTCCTCAGGCGCAAGTCGCGCCGGTGAGGAGGAACGTGACGCCCACCGAGCCGGGGACGCCCGCGTCGATCCGCGCCGTTCCCGCGGAGCAGTTGACGTCCGTCGAGAGGATCGGCATCGACTGCGAGCCGCAGGGCCAGGACGCGCTCGACGTGTAGGTCAGCTCCCCCTGGCTGATGGAGATGCTGAACTGGGAGTTGCTGCTCGAGCCGTACTGGATGTTCCCCTGCACGAAGACGCCGCTGAACGAGGCGGACTGCCAATTCGAGCAGGTGGTGCCGTAGAAGGACGCCCAGACGGAGGCGGTGCCCGAGAGGGCGCCCGTGAAGCTGGTGTCCGCGTGGACGCCCGGGAGGGCCGCGAGGCCGACGATGCAGACAAGCGCGAGGGTGGCAAATCGAGTTGACATTCGGTGGTCTCCAAGCGGGAACAGATCCCGCGTAACTAACATGTTAGCGAGACGGCATAACAAGTGGGGATCAAAGGTTTGCGGGCCGCCTGCGCGACGCCACGCCCGGCGGCCCCAGGGCCGGCATCCCGGCCTTCCGCGAGCATCCCCCCGCCATCAACGCAGCGAGCGAACCCCCGCTGCGACGCTCCTGCCGGGATTCGCTCGCCGGATTCCCAAGGGTTCGGCGGCCGAATCCCGCCTGGAGCGTCCTCCCCCGCTCGTATGCTCCTGCCGGGATTCGAACCCGAGTCCCAAGCTTGAAAGGCTTGTATGATTGGCCGGTCTACACTACAGGAGCGGCATCCTTCGGGAGCCTAGCCGCCGATAAGAACGTTGCGGGCGCCTCACGGGATCGGGAGGCGGGTCTGCCCGGCGTGGGCGCGCTCGTGCCGGAGGAGCTTCGCCTTCGCGCGCATGCCGCCCGCGTAGCCGGTCAGCTCGCCTCCGGAGCCCACGACGCGGTGGCAGGGCACGACGATGGAGAGGGGGTTGGCCCCGTTGGCGGCGCCCACCGCGCGCTCGGCGCCGGGGCGGCCAAGCTCCCGCGCGAGGTCGGCGTAGGAGCGCGTCTCGCCGAAGGGGATGCGCACGAGGGCGTCCCAGACGCGCCGCTGGAAGGGCGTGCCCGCCTGGTCCAGGGGCAGGTCGAACGCGACGCGCGTTCCCTGGAAATACTCGTGGAGCTGCGCGGCGGCGGGGGCGAGGCGGGCGGGGTCGTCGACGCGCGGCGCGTCCGCGAGGCGGCGGGCGGCCCATGCTGCGAAGCGCTCGGGGCGCTCTCCGGGCGTGCCGACGTAGGCGAGGCCCGCGTCCGTGACGACGAGGCGCAGGGGGCCCAGCGGGCTGGGCGCGGAGCCTTCCGCGTAGGAGGTCACGCGCGGGCCTCCTGCGACGCGCGCCATGCCGCGGGGGGCGCGCCCTTGAGGCGGCGGAACGCGGCGTAGAAGGCGCCCAGCGAGCGGTAGCCCGCCTCGCGCGCGGCGGCCCTGACGGTGGCGCCTTCGCGGAGGCGGTCCGCCGCGGCGAGCACGCGCTGGCGGCGCAGGAACGCCGAGAGGGGCTCGCCCCGCGCGCGGCGGAAGGCGCGGGAGAGCCGCGAGCGCGGGACGCCCAGGTGGCGCGCGAGGGCGCCGGGCCGGCCGAGCCGCGCGTCGCTGCGCGCAAGCTCCGCGGCGCGCGCCGCCAGCGCGGCCTCGCGGGACGCGGCGCGGTCGGGCTCGCAGCGCAGGCACGCGCGGAAGCCCGCGGCGCGCGCGGCCTCGGGCGTGGGGAAGAAGCGCACGTTCTCGGGCTTGGGCTTGCGCGCGGGGCACGAGGGGAGGCAGTAGATCCCGGTGGTCGTGACGCCGGTGACGAAGCGGCCGTCGCATCGCGCGTCCCGGGCGTAGAACGCCTCCCGCATGGCGCGCTCGTCGAGCATGCCTCCGCACCGGGCCCCGGGGCGGATAACGCTTCGCCCGCGCCGCGCCGGCCTTCCGGAAAGGGGACGCCGAACTTCGGCGCGGAGGCAAAGGGCGATGCGGGCGCTCCGCCTTCGCGGCCCCGTGGATGGACGCGAGCGCGCCCGCCGCGCGCTGTCGGGCGAGAGGACGGACCGGCCCCCGCTGTGGATCCGCGGGCTGGGCGAGCGCGCGCTGGCGCTGCCCGTCGACCTCGTCGCCGCGACGGAGGACGCGGTCGCGCCGCTGCCCACCTTCGGCCGCGTGCGCGCGCCCGCGGACGTGGACGCGCTGGCGGACGCAAAGCTGCGCGTGGAGCCCACCGCGCGCCTGCGCGAGGCCGAGCCGCACCGGGCGCTGGTCGCCTCGTGCGGCGCGCCGCTCACGCTCGCCGTGACGCTCCTGGGCGGGTGGGCGCCCGCGAAGGCGTTCGTCTACGCGCACGGCGCCGCGTGGGAGCGCCTCCTCGCGCGCTGCGCGGACCTGGCCGTGGCGCACCTCGACGCGCACGCGCGGGCCGGTGCCGACGTGCTGGAGCTTCACGATCCGTGGGCCGACCGGCTGGCGCCCGAGGAGTTCGAGCGCCTCGTGCTGCCCGCGACGCGCGCCGCGCTGGAGCGGCTCCGCGGCGCGAAGACCGTCTACCACCCCCAGGGCACGCCGCACCTCCTGCCGCTCCTGCCGCGCTGCGGCGCCCATGCCTGGGGCATCGACTGGCGCGTGCCGCTGGAGGACGTGCGCGCGCGGCACCCGGACGCGCCGCTGGTGGGCAACCTCGACCCGACGCTCCTCCTCGCGCCGCCCGCGTGGCTCGCGCAGGAAGTGGGCTGGATGAGGGATGCGGTGCCCCAGGGCGGCTACGTCGCGGCGCTGGGCGGCGACCTCCTCCCCGGCACGCCCGAGGACGGATTGCGCACGTTCGCGGAGACGCTGGCGTCGCGCTAAGGCCGGCGGGCGCCGTCCTGGCGCGACGGGCCTACTCGGGTCGCGCGAAGCACGCGGTGGTGTAGCAGGGGTCGGGCACGCACACGCGCGCGGTGTCGGGAAGCACGCACGCGAGCTTGCCGGCGGGGCAGTTGCGCCCCTCGATGCAGTAGAGGCGCACGAGCGTCACGCAGTTGATCTCGTTGCACGGGTTCTGCACGCAGAAGGGCGCGCTCGTGGTCGAGCCGTAGCAGACAAACCCGGGGCAGGACGAGCTGATCTCGCTGCTGCACGCGAAGGGCGCGGCGTCCGCGGCGGGGGCGAGGATGCCGATGGCGGCGCCGACGAGGGCGAGGACGAGGAGGGCCAAGGTGGTGGGCTTCAAGGAAGCAGGCTCCAAGGCCCGGCCATCCGCAAGGGGCTCCATAGCCTTGAGCGATGCAACCTGGCGACTGCGCTCCGGACGGGTCAGCCCTCACACGAAGGGGAGCTTCACGACCTTGGCCGCCAGGGGCTTCCCGCGCACCATGATGTCAAGCTCGGAGCCCACGGCGGCGTGCGCGACGTCCACGTAGGCCAGCGCGATGCCCTCCTTGAGGGTGGGGCTCAGCGTGCCGCTGGTGACGACGCCGACCTCGCGCCCCTCCTTCGCCACGGGCATGTCCTGGCGCGGGATGCCCTTGCCGCCCGCGCGCAGGCCCACGAGCTTGCGCTTCACGCCCTCGGCCTTCTGCTTCGCGAGGGCGGGCTTGCCGGCGAAGTCGTGGTCCCAGTGGACGAGCCACCCGAGGCCCGCCTCCAGGGGCGTGCGCCCGCCGGCGAACTCGTGCCCCGCGAGGCAGTAGCCCTTCTCCAGGCGCAGCGTGTCGCGCGCCCCGAGGCCGGTGGGCACGAGGCCGTGGGGCTTGCCCGCGTGGAGCAGGCGCTCGAAAACCTCGACGGCGCGGACGCCGGGGAAGAACAGCTCGAACCCGTCCTCCCCCGTGTAGCCCGTGCGCGAGACGAACGCGTCGGCGCCCAGCTCGGGCGCCTGCGTGAGGTGGAAGCGCTTGAGGTCCGCGAAGCTGCGCCCCAGCGCGGCCTCCAGGATGGGCTGCGCCTTGGGTCCCTGGAGGGCGAGGATCGCCGTCTCGCGCGTGGCGTCCTGCACAGGGGCCTTGCCCATCTGGCGGATGCGGTCCGCGACGACCTGGTTCATGCCGGCGTTGGGGACGACGTGATAGCCTTTTGGCGCGTGGAAGACGTAGAGGTCGTCCACGATGGTGGCGTCGTCGTGGAGGACCGCCGTGTACTTGGTGCCGCTCATGGGCACCTGCCCCACGTCGGCCACGAGCGCCTTCGAGAGGGTGGAGACGGCGTCGGGCCCCGTGACCCACAGGTTGCTCATGTGCGAGACGTCGAAGAGGCCCGCCGCCTTGCGCACCGCCTCGTGCTCCTCCAGGATGCCCGCGTACTGCACGGGCATCTCGTAGCCGGCGAAGGGCACCATGCGCGCGCCCAGCTTCACGTGCAGGTCGTGGAGCGGGGTCCGAAGGAGGCTCATGCCGCGGGCAGACGCGCGCCGGTTCTTAAAGGGAGCCCGCTTTCGGTCCGCGCCACGCGCACCGTCCGGGCCGCCTCGTTCCATCCTTCTCCCCGCGCGGCCCCGAAACGCGCACTTGAGCGTTGCGTTTCGCGACTGGCGATTTCGGGACCCTCCGCGTCATATGCCCAAGCGCGGCATGGTGGTTCGCTCGCTCATGCACGACATCCTCGAAGCGCACTGCCCGGCCTGCGGATTCGCCCTGCGCGGCGTCACCGACGACGGCCGCCTCCACACCTGCGGTCTCTGCGGCCTGCCCCTCGCCACGCGCCAGAACTACAGCATCCCCCGCCGCCTCCCCGTGGGCATGGGGCTCCTCATGGGCGCCTTCGCGGCAAGCCACGACTCCTCGCCCCTCCTCGCGGCCAACCCCGCGGCCGTCCCCGGCTTCGCACGGCGATGGAGCTAAAGCGGGGGTTTCAGGGGGCGCAGCCCCCTGACGCGAAGCTCCGTTCCGGCAGACGATGAAAACGTCAGGGGGCTGCGCCCCCCGAACCCCCCATCGCAAGCGCCATAGCCCTCCGCCGCGACTCCCGCGCGTGCGCGCCACGCTCCTCGCGCTCCTCGTCCTCCTCGCCGGGTGCGCGTCGCCCGCCGCCGCGCCCCCCAAGCAGTACCCCGACAGCATGGCCGCCATCGGCGACTCCATCACGGCGGGCGTCAACGTGGCGCGCGACAAGGTGGGCGAGAACCCCGGCGACTCGTGGAGCGTCGGCGACGCGCCCGACGACGGCGTGACCAGCCACTACGAGCGCCTCCTCGCCCTCCACCCCGCGATCCAGGGGCACGCGGCGGACCTCGCCGTGAGCGGCGCCCGCATGCGCGACTTCGCCCGGCAGGCGCAGCAGGCCGTCGACGCGAAGGCGGAGTACGTCACCGTCATGCTGGGCGCCAACGACGTGTGCGGACGCGGCAACCTGACCCCGGTGGAGACGTTCCGCGACGAGTTCCGCGCGGGCGCGGCCGTCCTCAAGGGGCTTCCGACCCCCTCGTGGGTCCTCGTGGTGGGCGTGCCCAACGTCACCGCCATGTGGGACCGCTATCATTCTGACCGCCAGGTCCACGACGTGTGGCAGGCGCTTCGCGTGTGCCCCTCGGTCCTCTCGGACGCCGTCAACGACACCGGCCGCGACCTGGTCCGCCAGCGCATCGACGCGTACAACCAGGTCCTCCGCGAGGAGTCCGCCGCGGCGGGCTTCTGGTTCGACAACGCCTCCGTCCACGACGGGCGCATCCAGGACGTCGACGTCGGACCCGTGGACGACTTCCACCCGTCCCTCGCCGGGCAGGAGGCCATCGCAGAGGCCACCTGGGCGGCGGGGCCCTTCGCCCGCGCTCCTGGTTAGGCCCTCTGGTCAAGGGTCCAAAGAACGCGACGAGCGCGAAGAGCGCCAAGGTCGCGACGGTTCCTTTCGTCGCGTCCTTCGCGCTCATGGCGTTCATCGCGTTCTTTGGACCCTTGTCGAAGGAGATATCGATGATCGAGCGGCAAGAAGGAGGCCGCGCGCCGCGCGTGGGGGACGCATGACGGACGAGAGCGCCGCGGACCGCCTGGCGAGGGACCCGCGCCCCAAGGGCCAGGCCATCCCGCGAGGCCCCACGGTGGGCGACCCCGACGATCCAAGGGCCGAGACGAAGGCGCGCGAGCGGAGGACGGCCACCGCGCTCCCCGGCACCGAGGCGCAGGGGAGCGTCCACCCCAAGCAGATGGAGTAGGCTTTTCCCGCGGGGGCGCGCTCGCGGCCGCGTGGGCGCCGAGCACGTCGAGCGGCTGGACGGCCTCATCCGCCACCCGCCCTTCCACGCCTGGCTGGGCGTCGAGGCCGTGGAGGCGGAGCCGGGTCGCGCCGTGCTGCGCATCCCGCCCAACCCCGACTTCGTGGGCAACCCGTTCATCCCCGCCGTGCACGGCGGCATCCTCGCCGCGCTCATCGACCTCGCCGGGGGCGCGGCCCTCTTCGTCGACCTCCAGTTCCCGACGCCCACCATCGACATGCGCGTCGACTACCTGCGCCCCGCCATCGCCGGGCGCGCGATCCTCGCCGAGGCGCGCGTCAAGTCGCTGGGCAGGACCATCGCGTTCGTCGACGTCGACGTGGTTCAGCCGACTGACGAGTCGGCTGAACCACGTCTGGCCAGCCGAATTTCCCGCAGGAAATTCGGCGATGTGGACGTCAAGGACGAGGAAGGGCGCCTTGTCGCCACCGGGCGCTGCGCCTACTCGGTGAAGGACCAGGAGAAGGGGCCGCGCGGGTTCCCCATCGGATGACTACTCGGGAGGCTCGGCCTCGCGACGGTAGTCCCACACGCGGCACGAGAGCGCGTCGCGGAGGTGGCGCACGTTGGTGGAGGCGATCCACATGCCGCGGTGCCGCGCCGTGGCCGCCACCTGCGCGTCGCCCCAGCCGGGGAACTTGCCCTTCCGGATGGCCTCCTGGGCGAGGCGCGCGGCCTCGCGGGCGATGGGCTCGTCCAGGTCGACGACCTCGAAGCTCTCCACCAGCTCGCGGAAGCCCTGCGCGACGTCCGCGAGGCTCGTGGCGTACTCGATGGCGGCCTGCATGGGGACGAGGATGGCCTCGGGCTGGGACGCCATGCGATCCAGCGCTTCGCGCGCGCCGTGCTTGCCGCGCCTCACGTCGATGAGGAACATCGCGTCGAGGACGGGCATCTCATTCCGTCCACGGATTGCGCCTGTCGGCGCGGCGCATGGCGGCGCGGGCCTTGGCGAAGGCCTCGGGCGGGAAGGCGAAGGCCGCCTTGGAGCGCAGGAAGCGGCGGGCGTCCTTGCGGTGCGCGCGCGCCTCGGCCAGGAGCCTCAGGAGGACGTCGCTGTCGCTCTCGCCCTCGCGCTTCTCCTCGCGCATGGCGCGGAAGGCGTCGTCGCTGAAGGAGGTCGTCCGAGCCATGTCGTATCATGGTACCATCATGGTACGTGAGGTTTCTGGCCGCCCTCCACCCAGACCAGCTCCGCCGCCCCGCTCCGGCGCCCCGCGAGGATCGCCGCCTGCCCGAACTCGCGCGCCAAGGCCATCGCCTCCCCGCGGCCGATCCCCAGCACGAGGACGCTGGGCTCGGCGGGCCACGAGGCATCGTCGCCGCGGCTCTCGCCCGCGAGGGTGGGCCACGCGGCAAGGCGCTCCAGAAGGCGCCCCTGCGCGGCGCGGTTCTCCGCCTCGGGGCAGGGCTGCGAGCCCGGGTTCCACGCGGTGAGGTAGGCCCACTCGTCCGCGCCGCGCTCCGCGAGCATCGCGTCCAGCGCCGCGCTGCGCTCGCCCACGCGCAGGCGCAGCGGGCCGGCGCGGTAGGTGGTCGCGCGGTAGGCGCGCTCCAGGGCGGCGCGACGATCGGGGTCCACGCACGCAAAGCTAGATGCCCCGGCATCTAGCTGGCGCCGCCGTTGCTCGTCGAGAAGGAGGAGACCGGCAGCACCAACGACGACGCCCGCGCCCTCGCGCTGGTGGGCGCGCCCGCGGGCACGGCCGTCCTCGCGCGCCGGCAGACGCACGGGCGGGGCCGCGCGGGGCGCGCCTTCGCCTCGCCCGAAGGGGGCATGTACCTCAGCGTCGTGCTGCGGCCGCTGCTCGCGCCCGCGCAGTGGGGGCTCCTCTCCCTGGCGGCGGCGCTGGACGTCGCGCTTGCGCTGCGCGCTACGGGCTTCCCCGTGGACGTGAAGTGGCCCAACGACCTGCTCCTCGGAGGGCGCAAGGTGGGCGGCATCCTCGCCGAGGCGCGCGTGGACCGCGACGGCTTCGTCGTCGTGGGCATCGGGCTCAACCTGGAGCGCGCGCCCGAGGACGTGCCAGGCGCCACGGCGCTCGCCGCGCACGCGCCGCCCCCCGACGCGCGCGCGCTGGCGACGCGCATCGCGGAGGCGCTCGTGGCTCGCGTCGCCGCGCTGGAGCGCGACGGGCCGGAGGCGACCCTCGCGGGCCTGCGCGCGACGTGCGCGACGCTGGGCCGCAAGGTGTCGTGGGAGAAGGGAGAGGGCGTCGCCGTCGACGTCGCCGAGGACGGCGCCCTCGTGGTGCAGGACAAGGAGGGCCGGCGGCACCGCGTGCTCGCCGGAGACGTCGTCATCCGCCCGTAGGCGGATGACGACAGGCCGGGCCCGGAGGCGCGGCCGTGTGCGTCTGCTCTGACTCAGCGCTCGCGAAGCTGCGGCATCGTGAGGGTCTCCTCGATGCCGCGCGAGGCGAAGTAGACGTCCAGCGCCTCGGTGATCGCATCGCTGATCTGCTTGCCGGTGAGGACCTTCATCGAGTGGAGCTTGATGTGGTGGCTCACGGGGATCTTGACCTTGACTTCCTTCGCGCGGGTCGGGTCTGCCTTGGGTTCGCGGATCATCATACCAGTTTCCTCCCCCGAGGAATCTCATCTCGCACCCGGCTTCGCGCCGGGCTGCTATCACCCCCTCTGGCGCGTGGGAGACATAAGGGAATCGGGTTCGGGCCTGGCCCGAAGTCCCGCGCGGGGCGGACGCAACGAGGCAGCGCGCGCCCTGGGAAGGAGAGAAGCAAAAAGAGTGGGGGTGCGGACCCCCGAGCGCGGTTCACGAGTCTTCGACGGAAGCGAGGTCGCCGGCGTCCAGGTGGACGCGGCTTAGGGGTTGCGTCGCGAAGTAGAGGTCGAGGGCCTCCTTCACGGCGTCGCTGATGGGCTTGCCCGTGAGCACCTTCATGGAGTGGAGCTTCACGTGCTGCGCCATCGAGATCTTCACCTTCACTTCCTTGGGACGACTGACGTCCGGCTTGGGGTCGTCGATCAGCACTTGTTCCTCCCCCGAGGAAGCGCCCCGCGCAAGTCGGAGCGCCCCCGAACGTTGTCCGGAGGCAGGATCAAGCTTTCGGGAGTTCCCCGGCCTTCAGAACGACGCGCCCAGGTAGGCGGAGATGATCTTGGACTCCGCCAGGACGAGGTTCTTGTGGATGGCGTTGGCGCTGACGCCCAGCGTCTTCGCGACGCCCTCCAGGGTGCAGCCGCGCGGGGTCTGGTAGTAGCCCAGGGCGTGGGCGACGCGGAGGACTTCCAGCTGGCGCGTGGTGAGGGGGTCCGTGACCTCCGGGGGCGCGCCGGGGCTTCCCAGGGGGCGGGCGTGGAGGATCTCGTGCTCCAGCCAGTGGCCCGCGCGGGCGGACTCCGAGAGCCGGGCGAGGAGACGATCCTCGGCGTGGGGCCGGGTGAGCACGACGCGCAGGAGGATGTCGTCCCCCTCGACGAGGATGGGGCGCAGGGCGGCGTCGCCCCCCCAGACCTCGCTCCACCAGCCAAGCCCGTAGCCGGAGCGGCCGCGGGCCTCGACGCGCACGGCGATGCAGCCGCGCTCGCGGCCCACGACGTGGACGTGGGAGACCTCGGGGCGCCCTTCGACGCCCGAGAGGAACTTCATCTGGAGGTCGTCCGGGACGAGGGCCGCCACCAGGTGGCGCGTGACGCCCGCGGCGCGGTCTTCCGAGAGGGGCTGGAGGATGAGCGTGCTGCCGGGGACGGCGTGCGCGAAGCCCGCGGGGCCGAAGTCGGGCGCGCGGACGCGCAGCGTGATCTCCCAGGGCTGCGCCGGGTCGACGGCCAGGGGGTCCGCGCGGCTGCGGCGCCTCCCGCCGGAGCCCTTGGCGGCGGGCTGGACGTGGGCGCACACCAGCGTCTCCTCCGCGGCCTTGAGGCGCTTGTGGACGGGGGAGATGGAGAGGCCCACCTTGGCGGCGATGTTCTCCAGGGTGGAGCGCTTGGGCGTGTCGTAGTAGCCCATGGAGGCCGCGAGGCGGAGAAGCTCCTCCTGCTCGGGCGGGAGCATGCGGCGGATGACGTGGGCCAGCTCCGCGGGCTGCACGGGGCCGACGCGCACGACGCGGAAGTCGGTGGCGCCCAGCGCGCGCTGGACCTCCTGGAGGGCGCGCAGGGCCTCCGGCGCCTCCAGGTGCTTGGCCACGAGGACGCGCACGCGGGCCCTTCCGCCGCGCACGACCATGGGGTCCACGAAGCCCTCGAAGCCCGACTCGCGCAGCATGGCGGGGACGCCCATGAAGCCCAGGGCGACGGCCCCCTCGGCGAGGGGCGCCACCATCTGGAGCACGAGAAGCTGTCCTCCCTGGAAGGCGACCTCCACGTCGTCCTGCGGGCGCGCGGCGCGCAGGTCGCGGGCGAGGCCGTCGAACTCCTCCGCGGGGCCGTGGCACGCCACGAGAAGACGGCAGCGGCGCGAGGCCTGCCCGTCGTCCAGGATGCGGACCACCGCGAACCCCTCGTGGGGCGCCCGCGTGGCGCGGATCAGCGGGGAGCGGGCGTCGCCCACCTCCACCACCAGCTCGGTGAAGCTCAGATTCCCACCCCTCGCACAACGGGCTGCACGGAGCAACCCCTGAGGGAAGCCGACGCTCCCAAAGTTACAACACTCCCGACCCCGCAGACCTCGGGAAGTAGAAAACAGTTCCTTGACCTGTCCCACGACCCCCGATGCGTTGTGGTCCCCTTGCGCCGTCGGAACCTTTTAGAGGGGGGCGGGATTCTCCGGGGGTGTCCCCAGGGGCGTCCGCCTCCGGGGCGCGGCCCGTCCGCCACCTTAGCTCAGCCTGGTAGAGCAGCTGATTCGTAATCAGCAGGTCGAGGGTTCGAACCCCTCAGGTGGCTCTTCTTTCTCCCACCGTCGTGGAGATATCAATTCCCCCCTGAGGATGGGAGGTCGGGACGTTCCGTCCTGCCGGAAGGCTTATGCCCGTCGCTGCCGACTGGTTTCGCGTGAACGCGCGCACGGCCCCGGGACGGCTCGGCAAGGCGTGGGCGGCCCTCACCTCGGCGCAGCGCCGCCGCATCCTCATGGGCTCGCTGGTGGTCGTCTCCCTGGCGGCGCGCGACCTGCTCCTCTTCTTCACCTCGGCAAGCCTCTGGGGCTTCGTCGAGATGGCGCCCCGCGCCCGCGTCCCCGCCCGCTCCCTGGCCTAGCGCCGCAGGCGCTCGGGAGGCTCCTTTCCTTCCAGGCGGTCGAGCCTCTCGCGGATCTCCTCCAGCCCCTCCAGCATCGTGCGCTCGAAGGGGGTGAACTGGCGGTTGGCCAGGATGCGGTGGGCCAGAAGCATGCCCACGAAGGCGCCGCCCACGACGCCCAGGACGAGGAGGAGCACGAAGCCCACGGCCTGCGTGAGGACGAAGAGGGCGAGGTTGTCGAAGGGGGGCACGCCCAGCCAGACCAGGGCGATGAACGCGGCCGCGACCAGCAAGGCCCCCGCGAGGATCCAGTAGGAGAGGGGGAAGCGGCGCGCCATCAGGGCGACCTCGGGTGGTCGAGGATCTGCTCGAAGGGCATGTTGAACGTGCGCGGCTCGCTCCAGCGCCCCTCGTCGTCGAGCACGCTGGCCTTCAGGCGGTCGCCCGAAGCGCCGGGGATCACGTCGATGCGCGCGCGGTACTGGTAGAGCTGGCCCTGGGACGACGCGCCCACGTCCAGGAAGAAGCCCGTGCCGTTCACGGCCTGCTCCAGCGAGTAGGCGGACGTGCGGTTGGCCACGCTGGCGTTGTCCAGGGAGAGGGTCAACCAGTCGTAGGCCCGGTCGCCGAACGCAGCATGCATGAACACGGTGAAGTTGCCGTCCGCGCGCGCGGCCACCACGAGCTTGGGCGCGGCAAGGTTGGGGTTGGGCGATGCGGGCTGCCCCGCGGCGCAGCCGCTGAGCGCGGCGGCGGCCACCAGCAGGGGGAGCCAGGCCTTCACGGTCCGCCGAAACCCCCAGGGGGATAAATCGGTTCTTCTTAGCGTCTAGGCGCGCCGACGGATCTCGACCTCCGCCGCGTCCGCGTGCGCGCCGGGGATGGGGGGCGCGGGCTTGCGGACGCGCACGACGACCTCCCGCGCGCCCAGGGCCAGCAGCGCGGCGGCGGCGCGCTCGGCGATGGTCTCCAGCAGGTTGGCCTCGTGGTTCTCCACGGCCGCGCGGATGCGGCGGTACGCCTCGGCGTAGTCCAGCGTGGCGCCGATGCGGTCGCCCGCCTGCGAGACGTCCAGGAACGCGTCGAAGTCCATCTCCAGGTGCTGGCCCACCTTGCGCTCCTCGTGCGTGCAGCCCACGTGGGTGTAGACGCGCATGTTCCGCAGGCTCACGCGGTCCATTCAGGGCCCCTCCAGGAGCGCGTCCGCCACGGCCAGCGCGCGCTTGTGCGCCTTCACGTCGTGGACGCGGACGATGGACGCGCCGCGCTCGGCCGCGAGCACGTGCGCCGCGAGGCTGGCCTCCACGCGGTCCGCGGGGTCCGCGACGCCCGTGAGCGCGCCCAGGAATCCCTTCCGCGAGGCGCCCACGAGGACGGGATATCCCAGCATCGCGATCTCGGGGAGCCCGCGCAGCAGCGCGAGGTTGTGCTCCTGCGTCTTGCCGAAGCCGATGCCGGGATCGAGGGCGATGGCCTCCGGCGCGACGCCCGCGGCCGTGGCGGCGCGCGCCCGCTCGTGGAGGTGCTGCGCGACCTCCTTCACGACGTCGTGATAGCGGGGAGCCTGCTGCATCGTGCGCGGCTCGCCCTGCATGTGCATGAGGACGACGCCCGCGCCTTCGCGCGCGACCAGAGGAAGCATCGCGGGGTCGCGCCCGGCGGTGACGTCGTTGACGATGCGCGCGCCCGCGGCCAGCGCGGCCTGCGCGACGCTGGCCTTCATGGTGTCGACGGAGATGATAGCGCCCGCCTCCGCGAGCCGGCGGACGACGGGGACGACGCGCGCCGCCTCCTCCTCCGCGGGGACGGGCTGCGCACCGGGGCGCGTGCTCTCGCCGCCCACGTCGAGGACGTCCGCGCCCTCGGCGAGGAGCGCAAGCCCGTGCGCGACGGCGGCGTCCTGGGTGGCGTGCCGCCCGCCGTCGCTGAAGCTGTCGGGCGTGACGTTCACGATCCCCATGATGCGCGTGCGGTCCAGCGGGATCGAGCCGCCGCGGATGCGCCAGGCGCGGGTCACGGAGCGTCCTCCAGCATGCCCAGCACGCGCCCCACGAGGTAAAGGCTTCCCGTCACCAGCACGAGCCCGTCCTCGCCCGCGATGCCCTCGGCGGTGCGCAGCGCGTGGCCCGGGTCCTCGGAGGTGATGCCGAAGAGGCCGTTCATGCTGAACGCGCGCGCGGCCTCCTGCGGATCGAGCGCGCGGGAGGAGGGCACGCGCGTCACGACCGCGTCGCGGACGTGGGGCGCGAGGATCTCCACCATCTGCGGCCAGTCCTTGTCGGCCAGCGCGCCGAAGACCGCAACGGGGCGCAGCTTCTCGGCCACGAGGTACGCGACCAGCGTGCGCATGCCCGCGGGGTTGTGCGCGCCGTCGAGGAGGAGCGCGGGCTTACCCGCGACGCGCTGGAGGCGCCCCGCCCAGCGCGCCTTGGGGAAGCCGCGCGCGACGGCCTCCACGGGCACGGGGAGCCCGCGCGCGTCGACGGCGTCCAGCGTCGCCATCGCCAGCGCGGCGTTCTCGATCTGGTGCGCGCCCGCAAAGGGGATTTGCACCTCGGGGTACTCGCGCAGGCCGTGGACCTCCAGCGCCTGGGGCCTCGCGGGAGCGGGCACGAAGTCGTCGCCCAGCACGCGCACGGGGGCGCCACGCTCCGCGGCGATGGCGCGGATGGCCTCCAGCGCCTCGCCCGTGGCGCCCGTGACGAGGGGCACGCCAGGCTTGACGATGCCCGCCTTCTCCCGCGCGATGGCGGCCTCGGTGGAGCCGAGGACCTCCGTGTGCTCCAGCGAGATGTTGGTGATGAGCGTCGCGAGCGGCGAGTCCACGACGTTGGTCGCATCGAGCCGGCCGCCCAGGCCCGTCTCCAGCACCGCGACCTCGACGCCCTCGTCCGCGAAGTGCTGCAGCGCCAGCGCGGTGGCGACCTCGAAGTACGTCGCCTCGGGGAACGCCTCCAGCGCGGGGCGCAGGCGGTCCATGCCGCGCGCGATCCCGGCGCCGGTGATGTCGCGGCCTTCGACGCGGATGCGCTCGTGGAAGCGGACGAGGTGCGGGGAGGTGTAGAGTCCGGTCTTGTGCCCCGCCTCCTGGAGCGCGGCGGCCATGAGCGCGCAGCAGGAGCCCTTGCCGTTGGTGCCCGCGACGTGGACGACCTTGAAGCGCCGCTCGGGGTTGCCAAGCGCCGCGAGCATGCCGCGGATGGTGTCGAGGCCCGGCTTCATGCCGAAGCGGGCACGCGCGTCAAGGAGCGCCAGGGCCTCGGCCTCGCTCATGGTGATAGCAAGACCTCCTTCGTCGTGGGCGGCAGGTCGCGGAAGACGACCTTGCCTCCATCCCAGCGCGCGCGGCCCTCCGCGAGGAGCTGCACCGTCGCGGGGTAGACGCGGTGCTCGGCCTCCAAGATGCGCAGCCGCGCCTCCTCGGGCGTGGCGCCCGGCGGGATCGCGACGGCGGCCTGCATGAGGATGGGCCCCGCGTCCACCGTCTCGGTGACGAAGTGCGTCGTGCAGCCCGCGACGCGGACGCCCGCCGCGTGCGCCTGCTGCTGCGCCTCCAGGCCCGGGAACGCGGGCAGGAGGCTGGGGTGGATGTTGACGAGCCGCCCCTGGTGGCCGCGGATGAACGCGGGCGTGAGGATGCGCATGTAGCCCGCCAGCAGCACGAGGTCGGGCGCCGCGGCGTCCAGGGCCTCGCGCACCAGGCGCTCGTGCTCCTCGCGGCTGCGGCCCGCGCTCTCGACGACCACGGTGCGGACGCCCGCCTGGCGCGCGACCTGCACGGCGGGCGCCTCGGCGCGGTTGCTCAGCACCAGCGCCACGTCCGCGTCCATCCTCCCCTCGCGCGAGGCGCGCAGGAGGCTCTCGAGGTTCGTCCCCTTCCCGGAGACGAGGACCGCGAGCTTCAGCCGAGGCATCGCCGCGCCCATCGGGGCTCTCCTGATTAGGGTTTTCCTCAGGGGGCCACGGGGGCGAGGCTGCGCGCCTCGGGCGGCTGGACGCAGAGGGGCGCAATCGTCTCCCGGAAGCGCTTCGCCCACGCGGTCCCGTCGTGGTACTGCGCGGCGCTGGGGACGCGGAACGCCATCACCAGGGCGAAGCGCGTGGGCGCGTCCGTCTCCTGGAGGGCGAGGAAGGACGCGGTGCCCCCCTCCTTGCGGCCCACTTCGTCAGCGAACGCCGCGACGGCCTTGCGCGCGGCGTCGAGGCCCTCCTTCCTGACCTCGAACGTCTCGATGCGATGCATCATCGGCGGCGCATGCGGCGCCCGCCCCTTGAGGCCGCCGGCCGCGCCAGGGGCCAGAGCCCGGCCACGGCGAGGGCGAAGGCGACGGCCGCCACGACGGCGCCGGGGAACGCGCTGCGCGGGTACTGGAACGCGGGCGCCACGAGGAACATCGCGGCGATGGCCAGGGCCGCGCTCCAGCGCGCCCACCCCGTCCCCGCGGGCGCTCCCGGGAAGAGGAGCGGCCCGGCGGCGAGGGTGACGGCGGCGACGCCCACCGCGGTGAAGGCCAGCAGAAGGTAGGCGGCCAGCGGGCTGAGCACGCTGGGCGCGCCGCCCAGCATCGCGAGAAAGAGGAGGAGGGCGCCCAGCCCCGCGAGGACGAAGGCGCCCTTGAGCAGCGGCCGCGCGGGGGCGAAGCGCAGGTCCAGGTCCGCGGGGAGGCGCACGCGCAGGAGCGCCAGCAGGGCGAGCGCCACCGCGAGCGCGACGGCGGTGGCCGGGTAGCGGAAGTCCGTCGCGAGCGGCCGCGCGTAGGCGAACGCCAGCGCGACGCCGCCTAGCCCTCCCAGCACCAGCGAGGCCGAGAGCAGCGTCGCGCCCGAGAGGGGCGCGCGCGCGAGGCGCGGCAGCAGGAACGCGAGCGCGCCCAGGAGGATCGCGGGGAGCGCGACGAGGATGGCCAGGGCGAGCGCGCTGGTGGGCACGTCGCGGGGCGGCGCCACGAGGAGGACGCCCGAGGCGAGGGTGGCCGCGGCGCCCGTCGCCAGCGCGGCCGCCGCCACGCGGTCCCCCACGCGGAAGGGCTGCTCCGGCGCGAAGAGGTCGTCCCCGTCGTAGCGCGCGCCCCGGAGGAGCGCCGCGGGCAGGTGGGCCACGAGGAGCAGGAGCGCGAGCCCTTGCAGGGCGCCGAACGCGCGCACCGAGACGGGCAGCGCGAGGTCGCCCGCGAAGGAGGCCGCGACGGTGGCGGCGCCCAGGAGAGGCACGTCCGCGGCGCGGCGCAGGAAGGGCGGCGAGAGCCCCAGGGCGAGCCCGCCGGCCGCGAGGAGGAGCCCTACCGCGAGCAGGACGACGTGCGCGGAAGGCGGGGCGATGGCGCTCCCCGAGGAGACGAACATGGCCAGGAGGAGGCCGACGGCGACCTGCGCCGCGCCGGCCGCGAGCCACAGGGAGGCGCGCATGGGTCCCTTCAGATCGCTTCGACCATCTGCACTTCGGGGACGAGCGACTTCAGCGTGCGCTCGACGCCCAGCGTCATGGTCATCGTGCTCATGTGGCAGCCGTGGCACGCGCCCGAGAGGGCCACGCGCACGAGCCCCTCCTCCTCGCGCCACTCCACGAGGTGGATGTCGCCCCCGTCCATCTGCATGGCGGGGCGGATGCGCTCCAGGGCCGCGTTGATGCGCTCCAGGGTGGTCATGCGGGCATCCTGGCCCAAGCCGGCGCCCGCCTTGAACGTTTCCGCGGCCAGCCGGCCTGCCGACGCGCTTATCCTCCAGGCCGGCGAAAGCCCCGCTCGCCTTGCCTCGCAATGCCATCCGCCACGACAAGCGCCGCGGCATGATCGCCAAGATCCCGGGCGTCTCGGCGCTCGCCGAGCTGATCCAGCGCGTCGCGCGCATCCGCCACGGGCGCGCGCCCGTGGGGCTCCTCATGCTCCTGCCGGTCGCGCTCTTCCTCGACGCCCTGGACTCGCCGCTGGACATCCTGGGAGGACCCCTCTCCATGGCGCTGGCCTTCGTCCTGGAGGCCGCGTTCCTCATGGGCGTCACGGGGACCACGAGCTACTCGCTCCTCTTCGTGGGCGTCGACCTCATCCCGGGCGTGGACCTCATCCCCTTCGCGACGCTGACGCTCCTGCGGGAGATCGCCCGCGCCTGGCGCGAGGGTGGCTTCCGCGCGCCGGTGGACCTGGACGGGGCGGTCATTGACGTCAGGCCCGTGGACCGGACGCCCTCGCCGTAGGCTCACGTGTGCGAGAGCGCGCTCCCTTCCTGAGCGTCCATGACGTGCCGCCAGTTCCAGAGCGTCAGCGCGGCGACGCTGTTGTAGGGCGCCCACAGGGGGCCCATCTTCTCCATCTTCCTCACGGCGGACTTGCGCGGCACGCGGTACGCCCGCGCGACGGCGATCTGGAGGCCCAGGTCCTCGGGCGCCAGCACGTCGGGGCGGTGCAGGTGGAAGATGAGGAACATCTTGGCCGTCCACACGCCGATGCCCTTGACCTCGGTCAACGTCTCCACGACCTCCGCGTCGGGCGCCGCGGCGAGGCGCGCGAAGTCCACCTCCCCCTTGGCGGTCTTCTCGGCCAGGTCCAGGACGTAGGCCACCTTGGGGCGCGAGAGCCCCGCCGCGCGCAGCCGGTCGGGCCCCGCCGCCAGGATGCCCTCCGGCGTCACGGCGCTCCCGGAGGCCTCCTCGACGCGGCGGAAGATGGTGCGCCCCGCGGCGAGGCTCACCTGCTGGTGCGTGATGCTCCCCACCAGCGCCTCGAAGGGGGGCCCCCACTCCACGCTGCGGGCGGCGGGCGGGTGCTCCTTGGCGATGCGGTGCAGCACGGGGTCCGTCCGGGCCCACCTGCGCCGGGCCTTGGGGAGCAGGTCGAGGAGAGGGTCGGGCACGGGCGGTCGCAGGCCCCTCATTCGCCTTGAGCCTTGACGAGGGTGGGGACGACGTGGAGCACGACGCGCTCGACGGGCAATCTCCTTTGCAAGCTTGTCCCGGCTCACGGGAGGCGCGTCGGGGTATCGGCTTGCCGAGTAGGCGTCCAGGGCGCGGTTGACCTCGCTGCAGAGCGCATCGCCGACCTGGCCGCGGAAGTGCCGGGCGAACTCGCCCCCCACGTTGTGCGTCCGGGGGATGCGGCCCGTCTTCGCAAGCAGCGCGGCCTTGACCCCAAGCTCCAAGGCGTGCAGGGCGTTGAAGCGCGCCGGGAACAGCTCGCCGCGCTCCAGGGCCGCGGTGGCCGTGCCCAGGAACTCGCGGCTCAGAGCGAGATGGCCTTGTACCTCTGGAGCTTCTGCCAAAGCTCTTCCTCCCCACTTGGATCGTGCATCACCATGCCATCCTCGGCGGCCTCGCGGAAGATCTCCTTCTTCTGGGCGATGAACTCGGCGCGAGTCGCGAAGTGCGCCTGAAGCCGATGGTCGAGGTTGTCGTTGATGGTGGGAAGCATCTCTCCGATGAGGTCCGCTTCGCGCTCTTCGAGCCCGTCATCGGTGAGGACCAGCACGTCGATGTCGCTCTTCCACGTCTGCTCGTCGCGGGCGAAGGAGCCGAACAGGATGACGAAGACGTGCATCCATCGCAGGATGCTGACGGTCTCGAGCGTGGCCCGAAGCCCATGAAGCGCGAGGGTGACCTCCCTTCGGGCCTCGACGTCCCGGATCTGGCTCGCCAAGGGCAGGTCGTGGTCGACGGGCCCCGGGCTGACCCAGGCGATGGCCGACCTTGCGGAGGGCCGAAGCTCCAAGTGGAGCGATCCTCCGGTCAGCGCAAGCTCCACTTCGCGGGCCTGGCCAGTGGCGATGGTCCGGCGCTCGACGAAGCCCAGCTCCTCGAGGCCTCGAAGATAGCGGTAGAGGGCCGGTTTCGTGAGCTTGGCTTCTCCGGCGAGCCTGGTCAAGGTCAGCGGTCCTCCCAGGAGAGCGGTCAGTATGCGCAAGGACACCGGGCGGAGGAGAAGGCCAGGGTCTCGCATCAGATTCACAGATTTGCTAATTCACAAATACGTTTCGAACCGGGCTCCGCGTCCAGGAAGCATTTATATGCCCCAGGCCGCGCTTCAGGCCCGACCCCCATGGCGAAGCAGAACAAGAACGCGGGCTTCCAGCAGGCGGCCGGCCTCATCCGCTACTTCGACGCGGAAGAGGAGACCTCCATCAAGATCGACCCGCGCATCGTCTTGGGCATGGCGTTCGGCGTGGCGATCATCGTCATCGCGATCACGCTGATCTTCCCCCTGCGCTGAGGCTCAGAACAGCCGCGCGGGCTGCGCCCTTCTCAAGAAGCCCAGCTTGGGCTCCAGGTCGGCCACGTCGTCGGGGAACAGCTCCACGAGCCTGAGCCTCCGCTTGCGGTAGAGCGCCAGCTTCTCCTCGCGGCGCGCCTCGTACCCCTGCTGGCCGGAGAGGCCCCAGTATTCGACGTACACGTTGCCGATCCTCCAGTCGGGGCGCATGCCTTTGAGGCGCGGCTCCAGCTCGTGGAGGATGCCGTTGGCGTGGAGCCAGTCGTCCACGGCGCGCTCGGGCTTGGAGCGCACGCGGTGGCCGTCCGCGCAGCGCAGCTTGGCCGGCTTGCGGGCGGGCTCCGTCGGCGCCTCCTCGGGGGGCGGGACGAAGGGCGCGCCAGGCTCTCCGTAGACGCGCGCGGCGTCCGCGAAGCCCACGTCTCGCAGGCCCGGAGAGAGCCGGCCCGAGCACTCCGGGCACCCGGCGGCGCCGCGCGCGGGGGCGTGGACGAGGACGGAGCAGTCCGCGCACTCCATCAGGCGCGTGGCGGCCATGGGCGCCCTCGACGGGACGTTGCAGGCTTGGGCTTCGCGGAGGGTCCGCTGAAAGTATCGCCGCCCCGCGTCAGCCGTGGGGGTGCTCCGGCTCGACGACGGGCTCGCGGAAGACGCGCTTCCCCGCGAGGGTCAGCACGAAGAGGGCGATGGCGACGATGGCGATGCTGGCACCCGTCGCCCACCCCTCCTGGACGGCGAGGACCATGCCCGCGACGACGCTGAGGACGCCGATCGCCACGCTCAGCGCGATGGCGACGCGGAAGCTCCGCGCGATCTGGAGGCTCGTGGCCGCGGGAACGATGATGAGCGCGCTCACCAGGAGGACGCCCACGATGCGGCTCGCGACGACGATGGTGGCCGCCGTGAGGCTCACGAAGACCACGTTGAGCAGGCCCACGGGCAGGCCCGTGACCTTGGCCGCCTCCTCGCTGAAGGTCATGCTGAAGAACTCCTTGAAGAAGGCGTACACCAGCAGCACGAGGAGGAGGCCCACGCCGAAGACGACCTGGAGGTCCTGCGTCGTGATGGCGAGGATGTTGCCGAAAAGATAGCTGTTGGCGTTCACCGTGAAGCCGCCCGTCGCGCTCACGACGAGGATGCCCAGCGCGAGGCCCGCGGTGAAGAGGATGCCGATGGCCGTGTCGCCCTTCACGATGCCCCGGTCGCGCAGGAGGTAGATGGCGACGCCCGCGAGGACGCTGCCCACAAGCGCGACGCCGATGGGGTAGAAGCCGAAGGCGAGGCCGATGGCGACGCCGCCGAAGCTGACGTGCGCGAGCCCGTCGCCCAGGAGGCTCATCTGCCGCAGCACGAGGAAGACGCCCAGCATGCCGCAGAGGATCGCCACGAGGACGCCGGCCAGGAGCGCGCGCTGGAGGAACTCGTAGTGGAGGAGGATGTCGAGGAAGTTCATGGCCGCAGCCTCGGGTCGTGCAGGTGGAGGTGGCCCGGCAGGGGCGCGTCGGGGTCGATGGGCGCGTCGTACTGGACCTTGCGATCGATGACGACGAGCCGCGTCGCAGCGTGGCTGAGGATGTCCGTGTCGTGGCTCACGAGGAGCGTCGTCAGGCCCTTCTCGCGGTTGAGGCGCACGAGGAGGTGCGTGAAGTCGTCGCGCGCCTGCGGGTCGATGCCGGTGGTGGGCTCGTCGAGCACGAGGAGGTCGGGCCTGCTGGCCAGCGCGCGGGCGAGGAGGACGCGCTGCCGCTGGCCGCCGCTCATCGCGCCGATCTGCCGCCTGGCCAGCTTCTCGACGCCCACCTCGCGCATCGCCTCCAGCGCCAGCCGCTTGTCCTCGCCGTTGAGGCGGCGCAGGAGGCCGCGGGGCGCGACGCGGCCCAGGCGCACGATCTCCTCCGCGCTGGCGGGGAACGCCGTCTCGACGTGCGCGGCGTTCTGCGCGACGTAGCCGATGCGCCTCCGGTCGCGGAACTCGTGCGCGGGGACGCCGAAGAGCTGGATGGAGCCGCAGCTCGTGGGGACGAGGCCCAGGATGGCGCGCAGGAGCGTGCTCTTGCCGCCGCCGTTGGGGCCCGCGAGGCCGACGAACTCGCCTTCGCGGACGAGGAGGCTCACGTCCGAGAGGACGCGCTCGCGGCCCAGGTTGACGCACACGTCGCGAAGCTCCAGGACGGGCTTCCCGGGCGGGTTGGGCGCGTGCGTGTGCGCCGGCTCGTGCGTCACGGGCTGCACCCCATCCCATCGTGGAGCGCGACCATGTCCTCGCGCATGACCGTGAAGTAGTCCACCCCTTGCCTCTGCCTCTCCTCGGGGACGATCTCGATGGGCGAGAGGACGCGCGTGGTCGCGTGCGCCTGGTCCGCGATGGTCTGCGCCACCTTGCTGCTCACGCTGTCCTCGAAGAAGACCACAGTCACGTTGTGCGCCTTCGCCTCGTCCACGACGTGCGCGACCGTCTGCGGGTCGGGCTCCGCCTCGGGGTCGAGCCCCGCGATGGGGATCTGCGTGAAGTTGTACTCCTCGGCCAAGTAGCCGAAGGCCGCGTGGTTCGTGACGGCGAAGGGGGTCGAGCAGTTGGCGAGCGTGAGGCGGTACTCGCGGTCCAGCTCCTTGAGGTCCGCGACGAGCTGGTCGGCGTTCGCGCGGAACGTCGCGGCCTTGTCGGGCCAGGCGGCGGCGAGGCCCGCCTGGACGTTGCGCGCCATCTGCTGGGCCAGCACGGGGGACATCCACGTGTGCGGGTCCGCGGGGAGGCTCTTCGCCTCCTCCTCGTCGGGGTTCGCGCGGGTCCTGAGGCCCTCCGTGGACACGATCAGCCTCGTGTCGGGCGCCTGGGACCGCGCGGTCTGGAGCCACGCTTCGAAGCCCGCGCCCATGACGACGAGCGCCTTCGCGTCGTGGATCTTCACGACGTCGTCGGCGGTGGCCTCGTAGTCGTGCGGCTCGACGCCCGGCCTCACGACGCTGCCCACGACGAGGTCGGGGCCGGCGACGCGCTGCGCCAGGAACTGGAGCGGGTAGAACGTCGCCATGACGTCGGGCGCCCTAGAGCCGGACGAGGCCGGACCTCCCGAGGGGCTCGCGCAGCCCGCGAGGGCCGGGAGCGTGACGGCGGCGACGAGGAGCATCGCGGTGGCGCGCATGCGGCCTGCATTCGCGGGAGGGTCATAGCCATTTCCATAAAGCTAGGAAACTCTCGCAGCCGGATTGCGAACGCAGGCCCGCGGACCGGCGGGGAAAGGAGGAGGTGGCCCAGAATTCATAGGAAACGCTTTGAACCTGTGAATCCTTGCCAATCCATGGCCGTCGTGAGCATCAGCATCCCCGACGCGCTCCTGCGGAAGGCGGACGCCCTCATCGACAAGCGGGGCTTCTCGGGCCGCAGCGAGCTCCTGCGCGCCTGCGTGCGCGACTACCTCGTCGCGACCGCCGCGGAGGAGCGCGGGGGCGCGCGCTCGGCCAGCGTCACCCTCGTCTACCCGCACGGGGAGGAGAAGCCCTTCGCGCGCATCCGCCACGAATACACGGACGTCGTGCGGAGCATGATGCACGGCCACGCGCGGAAGGCGTGCATCGAGATCTTCGTCGTGGAGGGCCCCGCGGAGCGCGTGCGCGGGTTCGTGGACGCCCTGCGCGGCACGCGCAGCGCGCTGCAGGTGGGCGTGGTCTACGCGGACGCGTGGGACGACGAGGACTTGGACGCGCACGGGCACGAGGCGGACGAGGAGCCCGCGCCGCGCCGGGGCCGGGCGCCCACCGGCGCAAGGACGCGGGGCTCACATCGGCTTGCCTGAGCCCTTGTTGGTGGCGCGGTCGATGACGACGTCCACCACCGCGGCCTTGCCGCTGGCGAAGGCGCGCTCGATGGCGGGCGCCACCTCCTTGGCGTCCACGACGCGCTCGCCGTGCCCGCCGCACGCGAGGGCGATCTGGTCGTGGCGGACCTTCTGGGAGAGCCCCGTCGCGACGGCGCGCTCCTCGCCGTAGAAGGTGAGCTGCGGGTCGCGGATCTGGTTCCACGCGCCGTCGTTGGCGACGACGACCGTGACCGGGATGCCCTGCCTCGCGCACGACTCGATCTCCATGCCGTTGAGGCCGAACGCGCCGTCGCCCGAGAGCACGAGGACCTTCTTGGCGGGATGGACGAGCTTCGCGGCCATGGCGAAGGGGAGGCCGACGCCCAGCGTGCCGTAGGGGCCGGGGTCCAGCCAGTGGCCCGGCTGCGAGACCTCCAGCACCTTGCCCGCCAGCGCGACGATGTTGCCCCCGTCGCCCACCACCAGCGTGTCCTCGTCGATGGCGTCGTTGAGGCCCTTGAGCATGGCGAGGGCGTGCATGGGGTCGCCCCCTTCGGCCATGGCGGCCTCGTTCTCGGCGATCTTTTTCTCGTCGTGGCGGCGAAGCTGGGCAAGCCACGCGGCGCGGTCGGGCTGCGGGCGGCCGTGGAGGAGCGCGTGCAGGCCCTCCAGCGTGAGGCCGAGGCTCCCCACGAGGCCGACCTCCACGGGGCGCCGGCCCAGCGCGGCCGCGGTGGTGTCGGCGTGGATGATGGCCGCGTCGGGGTTCACGCCCTCGCCGAAGCTCATGCGGAAGTCGAAGGGCGTCGCGAGGTCCAGCACGACGTCGGCCTCGGCCAGGGCCTTGCCGCGCGAGTGGACGAGGAAGTGCCTGTGGCTGCGCGGCAGCATGCCGCGGGCGAGGCCGTTGAGGTAGACCGGGGCCTGATAGCGTTCTGCGAGCGCCTTCAGCGCGTTCTCGCCGTGGCCCCACCAGACGCCGGAGCCCGCGACGACGACGGGCCGCTGCGCCTGCGCGAGGAGGTCGGCCGCGCGGCGCAGGTCCACGTCCTCGGGCGTCGCGCGGAACGGCACGCGCTGGCGGCCCCGGGGGTAGACGGGCTCGGGCGACTCGGCGAAGAGCACGTCCCAGGGCACCTCCAGGAAGGCGGGGCCCGCGCGGGGGCTCGTGGCCTCGCGGAACGCGGTGTGCACGTAGTCCTGGAGGAGCCGCGACTCGTAGCACGAGGCGGTCCACTTGCACAGCGGCGCGAGCACGGACGCCTGCGGGCCCTCCTGGAGCGCGCCCTGCCCGAAGCGCGCGAAGTCGCTCTGCCCGCCCAGCACGACGACGGGCGAGTCCGCGGCGCGGGCGTTGGCGACGCCGGTCACGCCGTTCATGACGCCGGGGCCCGCGGTGACGGCGGCGACGCCCGGGTTGCGGGTGAGGCGCGTCACGGCGTCGGCGGCCATGACGGCGGCCTGCTCGTGGCGCACGTCGACGACGCGGATGCCCTCGTCGAGGCACCCCTCGTAGATGGGCATGATGTGGCCGCCGCAGAGGGTGAAGATGTGCGTGACGCCCTCGTCCTTGAGGGCGCGGGCGACGTGCTTGCCGCCGTGGATGTCGGCCATGCCTCCTCCACCAGCCGGGCTTGGCTTAGGCGTTTTTCCATGGCGGAGCCCTTTCATGGGGGAAGCGCCGTGGGGCGGCCGTGAACGTCGCGGACGCCAAGGGGCTCACCTTCGAGTGCCAGCCCGGCTGTGGGTTCTGCTGCACCGCGACGCCGCTGGTGCTGCCCCACGAGCGGAGCCCGCTGGGCCCCCTCGTCGTCAAGGCCGCGGACGGCACGCTGCGCATCCCGATGAAGGGGCCCGCCTGCGGCGCGCTGCGCGAGGACCGCGCGTGCGGCGTGTACGAGGCACGCCCCAGCGTGTGCCACCTCTACCCGTACCAGGTCCACGCGGGGCGGCGCATCCAGGTGTCGGTCACGCTGGCGTGCCCCGGCGTCGCGGAGGCGCACCGGGCCGACGAGCCCGACACGGACGGCGACGCGAGGCACCCCTTCGGCGTGGCGAGCCGGGCCGAGGACGGCGCGCGGCGGGCGGCGGAGCTGGCCCTTGCGCAGCCCGGCGCGGCGGAGCAGGCGCAGCGCGCGAAGGAGACGTTCGCCGAGTTCGACCGCCGCATGAAAGAGTGGGGCGTCCACGCGCCGCCCGACAAGCTGCGCGGCGCGTTCCTGCCGCACGTCGCCGCGCTGGCGCGCCCGCCCATGCTGCCCGCCTTCTTCGCGGGGCTCGCGGAGGGCGACCTCCTCCTCGACGCGCCCGACGCCGTGTCGCGCCTCTTCGACGCCGAGGCCGAGGCGGGGCTCGACGACCTGCTCCCGGACGCCGCGGCCGACGCCTTCGACGAGCCGGAGACCGTGCTCTGGGTGGAGCCCGCCGGCTTCGCGTGGACGCAGGCGCGCGTGCGCGGCTCCGAGGTCCTCCTCACCCGCGGCCCGCGCGAGAGCCGCCTCGCCCTCGACAGCCTGCCCCTGGACTGGAGCGAGGAGGCCAGCGCGACGCTCGCGTCCTACCTCGCGAGGCTCTGCGGGCGCGACCACGCGGAGGGCGCCGCGGCGTGGCTCGTGGACGCGTCGGGCTATCAGGCGACGCTCCCCGCCGCCTACGCCCGCGTGCTGGGCGAGGCCGCGCTCCAGGTGGTCCTCCGCGCGGGCCTGCTTGGCGCGGAGGCCGGCGCGGAGGAGATCGACGCCGCGCTGGCCCGGCGCGCCGTCTCCGCCTACGAGACGAGCTTCCACTCGCTGCCCACGCTGGGGGCGATCCTCTGAAGGACGCGCAGGCGCGCGTCGTGCTGGTGGGCGTCCTCTTCCGCACCGCGATGCCCCGCGTGGCGGCGGCCCTCGCGCCGCGCAAGCCGCTCCCCACGACCAAGGAGCGCCTCCTCGCCGCGCTGGAGCAGGGCGCGTGGGCGCTCCCCGGCGAGACGTTCGCGGACTACTCGGGCGACGAGTCGTGGGCGGAGGGCGCGCTGGCGAAGCCTGCGGTCCGGGCGCTGCTGGACCGCGCCGTCGCGGACGCCGTGGGCGCGCAGCCCGGGTAACCGTGAAGTAGGCGCACCGCGTCGACGTGGCCAGAGGGTGCGAGGCATGGGGGATGACGCCGTCGAGGCGATGCTCCACGAGTACGACGCGCTGCGGGAGGAGATCCGCCTCCACAAGTCGAGCATGCGCCAGCACTACGTCGTCATGGTGGGCGTGCTCTCGGCCTTCGCGGTCGCGACGCAGCTGGGCCTCCCCGTGGTCACGGACCTGACGCTGCTCGCGGCGCCGCTCCTGAGCGTCACCTTCGCGATGCTCTTCCTCAACGACGGCGCGCAGACGCTCATCATGGGCAAGCACCTGGAGCGGTTGGAGCGCCGCGTCAACGCCCGCCTCGGGGCGCGCGCCCTCCTGTGGGAGTCGGGGACGGCCGCGAAGCTCTGGCGCCTCAAGGACCGCAAGAGCCCCTTCGCGCGGCGCGTCCCGCCCACCGTCGCGGCCTCGTGGCTGGGCTACGGCGTCCTCGTCGCGGCCTACCTCGCCGGCGGGTACGAGGGCGCCGCCCGCCTCTGGGCGTGGCGCGCGTGGGCGGGCGTCGCCTACGGCGCGCTCCTCGTCGCCGTGCTGGCGTTCCTTGCGATCCACCTGATGCGCATGAACGCCCTCATGCGCGAGGGGGGCGACCTCGACGCCATCCTCGACGAGGTGGACGACCCCGGACGGGCGCGCCTGAGCCTCGACCCCGGCTGGATCGCCCGCCTGCTGGACGGCCCCTCCTGACCGCCACGCTCTTGCCCTCGCGACGCGTGGCTCCGCGCATGGAAGTCAGCGGTGGCTACAAGCTCAAGACCGGCGAGCGCGCGCCCCCCTTCGACTTGCCCAACGTCGATGGCCGGCGCATCGCCCTCTCGGACTTCGCGGGGAGCAAGGCCCTCGTCGTCGCGTTCTGGTGCAACCACTGCCCCTACGTGCGCAGCTACGAGCGGCGCTTCGTGGAATGGGCGGACGAGGCGCGCAAGCGCGGCGTGGGCGTCGTCGCCATCAACAGCAACGACGAGACGAACTACCCCGAGGACTCCCTCGACCACATGGTGGCCCGCGCCCAGGAGCAGGGCTACCCCTTCCCCTACCTCCGCGACGCGAACCAGAGCGCGGCCACGCTCTACGGCGCGCAGTGCACGCCCCACTTCCTCGTGTTCGACTCGGGCTTCCACCTCTGCTATCAGGGGCGCTTCGACGACGACCGCGAGGGGACCAAGGTCAAGGAACGATATCTCCCCGACGTGGTCGACGCGCTGCTGGCGGGACGACCTCCCAAGCGCGACCAGACGTGGGCCATCGGGTGCTCGATCAAGTGGTCCTGAAGCGGGGGGTTCCGGGGGGGGGGCGCAGCGCCGCCGCGACCGATATCGCTCCTACTTCCTGCGGGCGATGGCCACGCCCATGAACACGGCCCCCACCGAGCCCACGGCGACCGCGACGAGGAGCGAGGTCTGCCCCTGGCGGATCATGGCGGCCACGTCGTACTGGAATTGGTCCAGCGCGCTCTCGTGGGGCGCGTCGGGGACGACCGCGAGGAGCGAGGCGAACTGCGGCTGGTCGAGGATGGTGGGGTCCTTGGCGGCCTGGACGGAGGCGATGGCGTTCACGAAGCCGAAGCCCGTGTCGTTGTCGCGCCCCTTGGGGCCGAGGTCCTGCGCCGTGACGAGGATGATCTTCTTCACGTCCGCGGGCGTCAGCGCCGGGTTGGCCTCCAGCATGAGGGCCGCCACGCCCGCGACGTGGGGCGTCGCCATGCTGGTGCCGCTCAAGGTGCCGTAGAAGCCGGCGGAGCGGTCGCCGAAGAGGCCCGACACGCTGGTGGTGGAGGGGGGCACCGCGCTGGTGATGTCGCTGCCGGGCGCCACGACGTCGGGCTTCAGCAGCTTCGTCGCGATGGTGGGCCCGCGGCTGGAGTAGGACGCGATGCGCTTCTGCTTGTCCACCGCGCCCACGGTGATGGCCTTGGCGGCGGCGCCGGGGGCCGTGATGGTGCTGGCGTCGGGGCCGGCGTTGCCCGCCGCCGCGATGACGACGAGCCCCTCGTCCACGGCGTGGTCCACGGCGCGGCAGATGGCGTCGTTGCCGTCGGAGGGGGAGCCGCCCAGGCTCATGCTGGCGATGCGGATGTTGTGCGCCTTGGCGTTGGAGAGCACCCAGTCGAGGCCCCGGAGCACCAGCTCCGAGGTGGTGGCGTTGGCGGCGCTGAAGACCTTCACGTTGGCGAACTTCGCGTCGGGGGCCACGCCCTTGTAGAGGCCCTGGGACTGGGCGCCGTCACCCACCGCGATGCCCGCGACGTGGGTACCGTGCCCCTCCGTGCCGGCGGGGGCGACGACGGTGACGGGGGAGCCGCCCAGGGGCGTGCTGGGGGAGCCGGCGTCGAAGTCGGCCTCCACCTTGCCCTGGAGGTCGGGGTGCTGCTCGAAGGCGCCGTCGTCCAGGATCGCGATGGTCTCCCCCTTGCCGGTCACGCCGTAGTCCTTCCAGACCGTGGGCGCGCCGATGAGGGGGACCGAGTCCTTGAGAAGGCGGTAGATCGCGTCGTCGTGCTCCAGCATGACGACGCCGGGGAGCGCCCGCAGCGCGGGGACCTGTGAGGGGAGCGCGCGGACGGCGAGGATGGGGAAGTGCGCATAGGCGCTGGTCACCTGCACGCCCAGGGAGTCCAGCGCGGCGCGCTGGCCGGGCGTGGGCATGCTGGCGTAGTCCACGAGGACGGTGAGCGGGTCGGAGGAGCCCAGCCTGGCGGCGAGGGCGTCGTCGATCCCGTCGTGGTCGCGGTCGAAGGAGACGTCGGTCCACCAGGGGGCGACGGGCTGGGCGCGCGCCTCGGCCGAGAGGGGGAGGGCTGAGGCCAGCAGGAGAAGGACGCCCAGCCACCCCAGGCCACGCATGCGCGGGCAGTCGGCAAGGCGATATAGAAAGGTTGTTGGACGCCCCGGTCCGGGGCGTCCCAAAACGAAGGAAGGCTTAGCGGCGCTTGCCCTTGGCCTTCTTGGCCTTCTTGGCGCCGCCCTTCTTGGCGGTCTTCTTGCCCGCCTTCTTGGCGACCTTCTTGCCCGCCTTGCGGCCGGCCTTCTTGGGGGCGGCCTTGCGGGCGCCCTTGCGCGCCTTCTTGCCGGGCTTGGAGGCCTTCTTGGCCTTGGCGGCCTCGCGGCGCGCCTTGGCGCGGGCCTTGCGCTCCTCCATCATGGCCTTGCGCTTGGCCTCGCGCTTCGCCTTGCGCTCGGCGGCGCGCTTCTTGGCCTCGGCGCGCTGCTCGCGCCACTTGCTGCCGCCCTTGCGGCGCAGGATGGGCAGGCCGGTGCGCGTGGTCGTCGCGACCTCGTAGCCCTGGGGGAGCTCCGCGGGCGAGCCCGACTTGGGCTTGTTGCGCGCGAAGAAGTAAATCGTCTGCTGGCGGCCGCCCTTCAGGGTGACCGTCCGGCTGTACAGCGTGTAACCGTCCTTCTGGAAGGGCATGGAAATCCCTGTGGAAACGTCACGCGTTCCAAGGGTGCATAAGGTTGTCCTTTTATATCGGCCCAAGAGACGCCAGGGGAAAGAAGACGGGGACGAAGAATCGATACATGTTCAATTTCCCCTGGTCGAATCGGCGCAATCGAAGGCCCAGCATCGCCACCCCCGCTTCCGATGGAATTCCTATGGGGCGGCGCCGCTTCGGCGCGCGCCGAGGGGGTTTTTCCTCTCGGGGCGGCATCCGCGCGCGTGGAGTTCGAGCTGATCACGCGGCGCCTCTGCCTCATCAAGGACACGGGCCACGCCGGAGTCCTCTGGGGCGGCAACATGATGGCGTGGGTCGACGAGGCGGGCGCCATCTACGCCGGCCGCCAGGTGGCGAACCGCTACATGGTCACCAAGGCGTTCACCGAGATCGACTTCCAGAGCCGCGTGGCGCCCGGCGACATGGTGAGCTTCTACGGCCGCGTCGCCCGCGTGGGGCGCACGAGCCTCGCCATCGACCTGCGCGTCACCGCGGCGCACCCCGCCGACCCGGACGAGCGCGAGGTCCTGCGCGTCACGGGCGTCTTCGTGGCCATCGACGCGGCGGGAGACAAGGAGCCGATCCGCCGCGTCGAGAGGCCGTGACGCCGCCGCCCATCGACAAGGGGCGCCCAGGGGCCCATTCCCCCCGCGCCGCGTGACCCCCGCACGACGCTTCCCTCGTGGAAGCGGCCTGGTCAAGAAGCGTACCACAAGCGGCCTGAAGGGGCGGTTTTCGCCGATCGAACCAGAAACCCCCTCCCCGCCGAGCCGCGCTCCGGCGCGATGCGCGTCGCCATCGTCAGCCCGTACGATCCCCGTCCGAAGGAGGGCGACGATCCCCACGCGCTGCGCGGCGGCGTCGAGGAGGCCCTCGACCGAGCGGCCTCCGGCCTCGCCGCCCGCGGGCACGAGGTCACGCTGGTGGCCAGCGCGCGCTCCTCCGGCGTCGAGGAGACCCCCGAGGGCGTCCGCCTCGTGCGCGTGCGGCGCCTGGGCGCCCTCTTCCGCAACCCCATCGCGGCGCTGGGGCGCGCGATCCCCGAGGACGCCGAGGTCGTGCACGTCCCCGCGACGTACCCGGGCTTCTCGGACGTGCTCCTGGCCCGGCAGGCGAAGCGCGGCCGCGCGACGGTGCTGGACTACCACTTCGACGTGCACGGCACCTCGTGGCCCATGCGCGCGGCCGCCGCGGCCCACGCCCGCACCGCGGGGCGCCTCATGCGGCGCGCCACGCGCGTCGTGGCCAAGAGCATGGAGTACGCCCGCGCCTCCCCCGTGCTGCGCGCCTTCCCCGCGGGCCGCGTCGACTGGGTGCCCAACGGCGTCGACCTGGAGGAGTTCGACGCGACGCGCCCCCGCGGCGAGGCGATCCTCTGCGTGGGCCGCCTGGTGCCCTACAAGGGCGTCGACGTGCTCCTGCGCGCCGCGCGCGACGTGCGCCGCGAGACCGGAGCGCCCATCCTCGTCGCGGGCAGCGGCCCCCAGGAGCGGCGGCTGCGCGACCTCGCCGAGTCGCTGAAGGCCCCCGTGGAGTTCCTGGGCCGCGTGCCGCGCGACGAGCTCCGCCGCCTCTACGCCGAGGCCCGCGTGTGCGTGCTCCCTAGTATCAACTCCCAGGAGGCCTTCGGCATCGCGCTCCTGGAGGCCATGGCGTCGGGCGCGCCCGTCGTCGCCAGCGACCTTCCCGGCGTGCGCGAGGTGGCGCTCCTCTCGGGCCTCGTCGCGACGCCCGGCGACCCCGAGGACCTGGCCGCGAAGCTCGTGGAGGCGTGGCGCGCGCCGGAGCGCTTCGGCTCGCCCGCCGACGTCCGCGACCGCGTCGCCAAGGAGTACGCCTGGGCCCGCGTCGTGGAGCGCCTGGAGGCCGTCCACGCCATGGCGATCTCGGACGCGGGGGGCCCGCGGTCGTGAGGCTCCTCGTCGCCACGCCCTACCTCTTCCCCCAGGGGGGCGGCCTGGAGCGGTACGCGCGCTCCATCTCGGCCCACCTCGCCGCCGCGGGGCACGAGGTCGCCGAGATCGGCCACGCGACGGCCCGCTTCGAGCGCGTCGAGGGCGGCGCCCGCCAGGTGGGCGTCCTGCCCCGGGCGCGACTCTCCAACACGCCCCTCTCCCTGAGATATCATTCCGAGGCGCGCCGGCTCCTGCGCGAGACGCGGCCCCACGTCGTCGTCGTCCACACGCCGGTCCCGGGCGCCGCGGAATTGGCCGCCCTGGCGGCGCGCCAGGCGCGCGTGCCCTACGTCGTGACGTACCACGCGGGCCGCCTGGCCGCGCCCAAGGGGAGCCCCCTCGCCCTCGCCGCGTGGGCGCATCGCGCGGGCCCCGAGCGCGCGCTCCTCTCGGGCGCCGCGGCGCGCATCGCGGTGTCGGAGTACGTCGCGGACCGCGTCTTCGGCCACCGCGCCTGCACCATCGTCCCGCCTGGCGTGGACGCCGAGCGCTTCGCTCCGGGCCCCCCGCCCGTTCCGGGGCGCATCCTCTACGTGGGCCCCGTGGACCGCGCCTACGAGTGGAAAGGGTTCGAGACGCTCTTCCAGGCGTTCGCGCGCCTGGCGAGGGACCTCCCGGAGGCGCGCCTGCGCGTCGTGGGGCAGGGCGACCTCGTGGACCGCTACCAGTGGCGCGCCCGGGCGCAGGGCCTCCAGGAGCGCGTCTCCTTCGCGGGGCGCGTGAAGGAGGACGACCTCCCCCGCGAGTACCAGCGCGCCGACGTCGTCGTGCTGCCCAGCCTCAGCGACGCCGAGAGCTTCGGCATGGTGCTCGCCGAGGCCAACGCGTGCGGCCGCCCCGTGGTGGGCTCCCGCATGGGGGGCATCCCCACCTTCGTCCGCCACGGCGACAACGGCCTCCTGGCCCCGCCCGGCGACGCGGCCGCGCTGGAGGAGGCGATCCGGCGCGTGCTGGAGGACCCCAAGATGGGCGCGGCCATGGGGCAGCGCGGAAGGGCGCGCGTGCTGGCGGAGCACCGCTGGGACGACCTGGCGAAGCGCACCGAGCGCGTGCTCGCGGAGGCTATTGCAGCGTCCGGGCGCGCGCCGCGAAGAACTCCTCCTTGACGCTGCGCTCGATCCCCTGCGAGAGGTGGACGCGGCGGAGGAGCTGCCACGCCGCGTGGCGCACGTCGCGGCTGGGGCTCGCGCGGAACCGGCGGGCGTACAGGAGATGGAAGGCGCGCTCCGTCCACCCGTCCGCGTGGCGCTCGGCGCGCGTCGCCTGCACGGCCTCCAGGAGCGCGCGCCGCGCCTCGTCCCACGAGGGGGCGGGCAGGTCGCGGTCGGCGAGCTTCCAGTCCACGGCCTGGGCGAAGAGGGCGTGGTCCGGGTGCCCCTTGGCGAGGTCCAGCCGCTCGCGCAGGCGCGCCGCGTAGAGCCCCTCGTGGAGGAGGCGAGCGTCCATGGCCGCGAGCACGGCCTTCGCGCTCTGGAGGGCGACCTGGCGCTCGTCGGTGGGCTGGCCGGGCTCCGGAAGGGCCAGGAGCAGCCCCGCGGCGCGGTTCCCCAGGAGGCGCGCGGGCTCGCGGGGGTCGAGGTCGCGCGCGTCGAAGCGCGGCAGCCTTCCCAGCACGCCCTCGTCGCCGTGGAGCACGCGGCCGCCCAGGCGCAGGTCCAGCCAGAAGAGCTTGCGGCCGACGCGGGGCAGGCGCGCGCTCCAGACGGGCATGAGGTCCACCTCGATGCCAAGGTCCTGCGTCAGGACGGCCGAGACGTGCTGATATCGCGCCCGCCCCCCGGGGGCCGCGCGGACCGCGACGAGGTCGTAGTCGTTGACAGGAGCGCCGTCGCGCACGGTGCCCTCGCCGCGGCTGAAGCCCCCGGTGAGCACGAGGGCGTGAAGGCGCGCGTCCGCGGCGCGGCAGGCGTCCACGATGCGCGCGAGGTCGCGGCGCACGCGCTCGCGGGCGGCGGGGTCGGAGCCTTCGGTGAACGCGAAGTCGAGCATGCGGCCCGCACCTCACGCGAGCGCGAGGCCGGGCCCCTCCAGGAAGGAGCGCCCCTCGTTGTGGCCGGGCACGTCCACGCCCGCGAGCGCGCAGAGCGTCGGGAACACGTCGACGAGGTTGCGCAGGCCGAGGTCCTTGCGCTCGCGGGCGAGGGGCGAGTCCATGCAGAGAACGCCCGTCGTCTCGGCGCCCCACGTCTCCTGGCCCGCGCGGGGCGGCTCGTCGCCGTGGATGCCCTTCTCCAGGTAGCCGTGCATCCCCTTGATGTCGTGCTCGACGACGTGGAAGTAGTCAGGCCAGAAGAGGACGCCCGGGTCCGCGGCAAAGAGGAGGTCGCCGTAGCGGCGGTCCAGCGGGATGCGGCGCTGCCGGCGCTCCTCGGCCTCGATGATGCGCCCGTAGGGCTTGTCGGTGAAGAGGGCGCGGATCTCGCGCTCGGCCTTCTCGGTGTGGAACCACGCGTTGGCGATGGTGCTGTTGAGGAACAGCGTGTAGTCCCGCCCCGCCTTGAGGGGGAGCGACTCGACCATCTTCAGCACGTTCACCTTCTCCATGACGGGCGCCATGCCGTGGTCGCCGATGGCCAGGAAGTGGAACGTCTGGTAGTTCTCCGCGAGCGTCTGGTGGATCTCGCGGCACTTGCGGTCGATCTCGCGGATCTCCTTGGCCATGAAGGCGCGGTCCGCGTCGGTCTGCGTCTTGGCGGGCACGAAACCCTCGGGGACCAGGGGCCCCTTGTGGTGCGCGCCCTCGTCGAGGTTGCTGAACTGCGCGAAGACGAAGGCGTGGTCCTCGCGCTGCCGGAACGTGTCGAGGACCATCTTGTGGATCTCGTCGTCGTTCCCGCTGATGGGGTGCGCGAGGTACTTGAACGTCCGGCCCTGCGCGCGCAGGAGGTCGAAGATGCCCGTGAGCGGCATCGCGTTCTCCTCGAAGATGGGCTTGTGGTCCTCCACGACGCTGAACGCGGGCAGGTAGGGACCGGGGATCCACGCGGGGTCGGTGTGGTACTGGCCGCTGGCCCAGCGGCTGATGCGCTTCACCGCCATGCGCATGGGGTACATCACCTTGCGCGGCTGGTAGGCGCGCGCGACCGGGCCGAGCTTCCCCACCCACTTGAAGGGCGAGTTCTCGGGGTCGTACCCGAACGCGCTGAACGCGTTGCTGGTGTCGGGATACGTCCCGGTGAACATGGTCGTGCGCTGCGTGAAGCCCGGAGGGCTCTCGATGCTGGCGGTGAGGCCGCGCTCCATGAGGCCGTGCAGGAAGGGCGCGTTCTCCGGCGTCAGGTAGTCGCGGCGGCAGGCGTCGAGGATGAGGAGGAAGGTGGTCTCTCGGGGCTTGGGGGCTTCAGGCATGGACGATCCTCCGCTTGAGGTACGCGCTGACGAAGGCGAGGTCGAAGAGGGGGGAGGCCGCGGCGCCCTTGAGCAGGGGGAGCGGCTTGTATTTGCGCGCGACGGGGCTGGCGAGGCGGCGCAGCGTCGGCGCGAAGAAGACGAGGAGCGTGCCGCCCAGGACCCACAGGTTGCCGCTCACGACGGCGATGAGCCCCATGCCGGCCACGGCGACCGCCCAGGCGAGGTGCCCCTTGGGCGCCCCCAGCAGGCGGTGGAGCTGCGCGTAGGCCGCGCCCTCGCGCTGGTGCTTGCGCCACTCGCCCTTCCACGAGGCGACGTCCTTGTGGCGGACGACGGCGTCGGGCGCGTAGGCGATGCGCAGGCCCGCGAGGCGCGCCTCCTTGGCGAAGGCCACGTCCTCCGCGCCCTGCGCGTGCTCGTCGAAGCTCAGCGTGTCGAAGGCGAAGCGCCGGTAGGCCGCGTTCACGTTGGAGGCGTAGCGCTCGGGAAGGCCGTCGCTTGCGACCTCGAAGTGGCGATAGCGCAGGCCGCGCGAGACGGTGGCCGCGTTGTCGGTGGGGGGCGCGTGGCGCTGGCGGCCGTACACGATGTCCGCGTTCCCCGCCGCGCGGCGGATGGCGTCGAGCCAGCCCGGCTCGGGGACGGCGTCGGCGCTCACGAACACGATGAGGTCGTGGCGCGCCATCTCGATGCCGGCGTTGCGCGCGGCGCCGAAGCTGACGTTGACCGGATAGGCCTTCACGCGGACGCGGCCGGGCTCGCGCTGCGCATAGCCCTCGGCCAGGGGGACGGTGGCGTCGCGGCTGGCCGAGTCCACCACGATCGCCTCGTCCTCGCCGCGCATCTGCGCGAGCGTGGCGTCGAGGCATTCGGGCAAATTCACTGCCTCATCCTTCGTGAGGATGACCACGGAGAGCGGTTCGGGGTTCGTCAACGGAGGACCTCCTCAGGATGGCGACAAGGCGGACGGCGGAGTAGAGGCCCGCGAGCGATTGCACGCCGAGCCACACGAAGCCGACGCCCAGGATGCCCAGGCGGACCAGGGCGAAGGGCGTCAGCGCAAGGAGCGCGGCCATGGTGATCGCGGGCAGGAGTGTCAGCTCCAGCGCGGGCCGGCGCGCCTTGAGGTAGGAGAGGTAGACGTTGGAGATGGCGACCGGCGCGATGGAGATCGCGAGGATGCGCAGCAGCTCCGCGCCCTGCGCGTAGTGGTCGCCGAAGACGCCCAGGAGCGTCCCCCCCAGCGCGAAGAGGCCCACCATCATGGGCCCCAGCACGATGAGGGAGAGAAGGAACGCCTTGCGCAGCGCGGGGCCCGCGGGGCCGGGGCGCACCAGCGCGGCGAAGCTCGACTGCGTGATGGCCTTGCTCGCGAGGAACGCCACGGTGGCGACGGTCCAGGCAAGGTAGAAGCGCGCGTTCTCCGCGGGGCCCATGGCGCCCAGGACCAGGATGGGGAAGACGAGGCCCGGCAGGAACTCGCTGAGGTTGAGCGCGTAGTTGCGCGCCGCGTAGCCCAGCATCTCGCGCGCGGGCGCGGCGGGCAGCCCCTGCGCGGGGTGGCGCGCGAGGCGCGGCAGCGTGACGGCGAAGGCGAACGCCAGCGAGGCGGCCAGGCCCAGGCCCCACGCCACGGGCACCGCCTCGTCGCCCAGGCTCGCCGCGACGACGAAGGGCGCCGCGAGCTTGAGGCCGTTGAAGGCGAGGTTGCGCGCGAAGACGAGGACGCCCGCCTGCTCGCTCACGAAGTAGGCGTCGAACACCCACGCGGCGCCGGTGCCCACGGCGAGGAGCACGAAGCCCAGCGCGGCGACGGGCGCGCGCAGCGCGTCCAGCGTCTCGACGCCCTCCACCGCCAAGGCCAGCACGACGAGGGCCACGAGGCCCGTGAGGAGGAGCGTCGCGGCCGCGGCGCGGGCGAGGAGACGCTCCAATTCGCGGCGGCCCAGGCCCGGGCCGTAGCGGATGATGGCGGCGTCGAAGCCCGCCTTCCCCACGAGGGCCGCGAGCGTGGCGGCGCTCACGACGGCGGCGCCCACGCCCAGGCTCTCGGGCGCGAAGCGGCGCGCGGCGACGATCCAGAAGAGGAAGCCCAGGAGCGCGGAGGCGCCCGCGTTGGCGACCAGGGCATAGCCGTTGGCGTAGAGCGGGTCGCGCAGGTGCTCTCGCAGCGAGGCCACGCGGCGCCCCTGGGCCTCTTCGGGGAAAACGTTTGCCTGACGAGCATCGAAGCCCGGGAGAGCGTGCAGGCAGGCAGCGCGCGCTCCGGAGGGCCTCGTGTTTCGAAGAGTGTACCTGAACCGCCTTGGCCCGCTCCGTGAAGCGTCCCGCAATGTCTCGCGTCCGCGTCATGGACGTCGCGGGCCCGGCCCTGCTGCTCGGCATCGTCGTGCTCGGGTGCGCGCTCCGGCTCCACGACCCCCTCTCCACGCCGGTCATCGGCGCCGAGGACCCCTACACGCACCTCGTCCTCACCAAGGAGGCGCTGGCGCGCGGCTGGTTCGGCGGCTCGCAGTGGCTCGGAGGGACCGGATATCCTCCCGGCCTCCACGCGCTGGGCGGCGTGCTCGCCGCGGACTCCGGGACGCCCCTGGAGACGTGGGTCATGTTCGCGCCCATCGCGTTCGGCGCGCTGGCCATCGTCGGCACGTTCGCGCTGGCCAACAAGCTCTCCGGCCCCGTGGCGGGCCTCGTGGCGGCGCTGCTCGTGGCGGTCATGCCCGAGCACATCTTCCGCACGGAGCTCTACTTCCCCACCGCGCTGGACATGGCGATGATCCCCGCCTACCTGCTCGCCTTCGTCCTGGCGACGGAGAGCGGCGCCTCGCGCTCGCAGCAGGGGGGCGCCATCGCGCTCTTCGCCGTGCTCACGGCGGCCCTCGCCTTCGCGCACCCGTGGGTCGTGCCCCTCATGCTCGTCCCCGCGGCCATCTGGCTGGCGCTCCGCGTGCTGCGCGAGGGCGCGCCCTTCGAGCCCTCGCTGCGCCGCCTCCTGCCCGGCGCCATCATGGTCGTGCTGGGCGCCTCCTTCGCCATCGCGTCGCGCTGGGACCACACGGACAGCGGCTTCGCGTCGTTCTTCGACCACCTGGGGCCGCTGCGCGTCCTCTCCGCGCTGAGCCTGCCGGGCGTCCTGCTCTTCCCGGTCTTCGTCGTGGTGCTGGGCCTCGTCGCCGCGCCCGGCGTCCTCCTCGTGGCGGGCCTCGCCCGCGTGCGCCTCTCGCGCCCCACGCGCATCGCGTTGGGCATCGCGTGCGCCGCGGTCGCGCTCGCCGCGGTGCAGCTGCTCGCGCGCACGCCGCAGCCCGGCGTCAACTACCGCAACATGCTGGGCCGCGTCGCGCTGGACCTGGGCCTCGCGGGGCTCGCGGTGGCGTTCATCGCCCCCTCGTCCCTGGGCGACCTGGGCGTGGGCCTCTGCGCGTTCACCTACCCGCTCACGGCCCTCAACGTGTTCAACAGCTCGTTCTGGCCGCAGCGCACGGTGGTCTACCTCTCGCTGGGCGTGGCGCTCCTCGCGGGCGCCGCCGTCGCGACCGTCGTGGGCGCGCTGCTCGCGTGGCGCCCGCTGCGGGCCCCGCGCCGCGCCTCGTGGATCGCCCCCGTGGCCTCCATCGCGGCGGTGCTCCTCGTCGCGGGCGCCGTGCAGGCCGCGCCCGCCCACCCCTACCCGTGGTACCGCCTCTACACCAACGCCGAATACTCGCTCATCAAGGACACGAACGCCATGGTCGACAAGGACCCCGGCGCGCGCATCATCGTCTACTCGTGGCAGCCCGGCCTCTTCCTGAAGGCGACGGGCAACCCCGACCAGGTGCGCTACTGCCCCGATTGCTATCGCGACGAGGCGCAGCGATCGGCGGCCATGTCCGAGTCGCACGGCGCGCTCTACGCCGTCGTCGACAAGTACACCGACAAGGACGCGCAGAAGGGCAAGGCCGACGAGTCGTGGCTCTCGGGCGCGAGGCTCGTCTCGCAGGCCGGCCAGTGGCGCGTCTACCAGGTGAGGTGAAGGCCATGATGTTCCCCCAGCTTGCGCAGAAGGGCCAGACCGCCGCCCTGCGCCGCCCCTCCGTCACGATCCTCCTGCCCGCCAAGAACGAGGAGGACGGCATCGAGGCCACCTTCAGCGCGCTGCCCATCCCGCGCCTCCTGGAGCTTGGCTACCCCGTGGAGATCCTCGTGGCGGACGGCCGCAGCCACGACCGCACGCGCGACGTCGCCGAGGGGCACGGCGCCCGCGTCATCCAGCAGCTTGGCTCCGGCAAGGGGCGCGGCGTGCGCACGGCCCTCGACATCGCGAAGGGAGATTACGTCGTCATGCTCGACGCCGACGCGACGTACCCCGCGCGCGCCATCCCGGCCTTCATCGCGACGCTGGACGAGGGATACGACGTCGTCATGGGCTCGCGCTTCCTGGGCCGCATCGAGCCGGGCGCCATGAAGACGGTGAACCGCGTCGGCAACCACGGCCTCTCCGCCCTGGCGAGCGTCCTCTTCCGCCGCCGCTGCACCGACGTCTGCACGGGCATGTGGGCGTTCCGCCGCGACGTCGTGCGCGGCCTGGGCCTCACGAGCAAGCACTTCGAGGTGGAGGCCGAGCTCTTCGCCCGCAGCGTCGTGGCGGGCCTGCGCATCACGGAGCTTCCCATCACCTACGGCTGCCGCGCCGGGGAGACCAAGCTCGGGAGCGTCCGCGACGGCCTGCGCATCGGCATGGCGCTCGTGCGCTATCGCCTGGGCCGCTGAGCGCCTTCAGCCCGCAAGCGCCTCGCTGACGTCCCAGAGCCGCCGCGCCTGCGCGTCGTCCCGCGCGAGCGCGCTGGGCTCCACCTCGCGGCGCCGGTGGAAGTAGCGTCCCGTGACGCCCGCCACCTCGGGGCTCGCCGCGAGCCAGATCGAGGTGTCGGCCCCCTTCTCTGGCGATATCAAAAACGGCGTCGCGACCTTGACGCCCCAGCGGAAGAGCCCCGACTCGGGCCGGCGCCCCCACTGCGTGCGCACGCTGCCCGGATGCAGCGCGTTGCTCGTGACGCCCGTGCCCGCCAGGCGCCGCGTCAGCTCGCGCGCGAACCACACGTTGAGCAGCTTGCTGTTCGCGTAGGCCCGCATGCCGCTCCAGCGTCGCTCCAGCTGAAGGTCGTCCCAGTCGACGCGCGCGCCGCGGTGCGCCTCCGAGGCCACCGTCACGACGCGGCTGGGCGCGCTGCGCTCCAGAAGAGGAAGAAGCTCCCGCGTCAGGACGAAGTGGCCCAGGTGGTTCACGCCGAACGTGCTCTCGAAGCCCTGCTTCGTCCGCTCGAAGCCGGCCACGTGGAAGCCCGCGTTGTTCACCAGCACGTCAAGCCGGCCGTGGCCCGCCGCGAACTCCCGAGCGAAGCGGCGCACGTCGTCCAGGTCCGCCAGGTCCACGCGCATCACCTCCAGCCGCGCGTCCGGCAGCCCGCGACGGATCTCCGCCGCGGCCGCCTCCCCCTTGCGGACGTCGCGCACCGCCATCACGACCGAGGCCCCGAGCCGCGCGAGCCCCCGCGCGGTCTCCAGGCCGATGCCGCTGCTCGCGCCCGTGACCAGAACGACCTTGCCATCCATCCGCGGAAGGTCCACGCCCGATCGACGCGCCCCTCCCGCATAATGGGCGTGGTCACGCGCTCCAGCTGCAGCGCCCGCCTCGTCTCGGGAGGCAGACGGTCGGCGGCCGGGCGCTCGAAGGGGGGCGAGCCGTGCAGCATGCCCGAAGGAGCCGCGCGACGGGGGCTTGGAGGTTCGGGTCGCGGGGGCGACGGATCGTCACGCCGCACGGCGGCGGGTGGGTCCGGGTGGCGCCAGGCGTGCACGCCTGGCGCCACCCGGACCCACCCGTGCAGCCGTCGCCGACGATTCGTCACGACAGTCGTTCGGCGCAGGATATCCATCCTCCGACGAACGTTCGTCGCCGTTTCGGGCACCCTTATGACGATCCGGCGAGGGTGGAGGGGTCATGCCCACGACCCTGGACGACGTGGACCGGAAGATCCTGCGCGCGCTGCAGCAGAACGCCCGCGTCTCCAACGCGGAGATCGCCCGCCAGCTGGGCATGGTGCCCTCGGCGATCCTGGAGCGCATCCGGAAGCTGGAGGAGCGCGGCTACGTGCTGGGGTACGAGGCGCGGCTCAACCCGAGGCTCCTGGGGCGCAGCCTGGTGGCGTTCATCCAGGTGAAGACGGAGGGGCGCGAGCACGGCGGCGTGGCGGAGGCGCTCTCGCGCGTGCCGGAGATCCTGGAGATCCACACCATCGCGGGGGAGGATTGCTATCTCCTCAAGGTGCGCGTGGCGGACATCGAGGGGCTGCGGGCGCTGCTCTCGGAGAAGATCGCCGCGGTTCCGGCCGTCGTGGGCACGAAGACGACGGTGGTGCTGGGCACGAAGAAGGAGACGGGGCACCTGCCGGTGGAGCCGGCGGCGCTGCCCGTGGTGTCGCGCTGAGCCTCAGGAGCGGACGCCCACGAGGGCGAGGGCGCGCGCGAGGAGGGGGCGGCGCGGCCGGTCGGGCGCGCGGCGCTCGGCGTGCGTGTCGGCGCGGTTGCCCGCAGGCAACAGTGCCGACAAGCCGCCTCGCGAGGCGGCTGTGTCCAGGAGATACCTCTCGTGGTCGCGCTGCTCGCGGCCGGGCCGGGGCGGCGTGAGGGGCGGGTCGTGGAAGAGGGAGTGCGAGGGCATCGTCAGGCGCGCGTGCGCCACCATGGACATATCCTCTTCGGAGGCCGAAGATGCGGTTTCTTCGCCGACGGGCCCCTTTCACCGAACGAAATGGATGCCCTCGAGCGTCAGACCTTGGGGGGCAGCTCCACCAATTCCAGCAGGACGCCGTGGGTGTCCTTGGGGTGGACGAAGGCGATGCGGCTGTTCTCGACGCCGCGGCGCGGCTCCTGGTCGATCATGCGGACGCCCTTGGCCTTCAGCTCCGCGATGGCGGCGTCGATGTCCTCCACCTCGACGGCGAGGTGCTGGATGCCGGGGCCGCGGCTCGCGAGGTGTTTGGCGATGGGGCCGTCGGGCGTGATGGACTCCAGCAGCTCCAGCTTGACGCCCGCCAGGGGGTAGAACAGCGTGCGGACGCCCTGGTCCTGGACGACCTCCTCGTGGGTGAGCTTGAGGCCCAGCAGGTCCTCGTAGAGGCGCTTCGCGGCGGCGAGGTCGGCGACCGCGACGCCCAGATGGTCGATCCGCTTGACGCGCATGGCCGCGCACCGGGGAGACCCCCCTTGAGCCTTGGGGAGGTTCAGGAAAGGCGTGCGCTTCATCCATGCGCGGGGAGAGGCCCTTCCATGGCCGCGCCCGGCGACTCCGACGAGCCGCTCTATCGGCTGACGCAGAGCGCGGGCCTCCCCCTCCTGGGCACGGCGCTGGGCTGTGCGTTCGCGCTCCTCCTGGCCGCGCTGCGCCTGCCGTGGGCCGCCGGCGTCGTCGTGCTGCTGGCCGCCGCCTACGGCGTCGCGGGCCTGCGCCTGCGCGCGGAGGTGATCGCCACGCGGCGTCGCCTCGTGGTGCGCCGCGCGTGGCGCGAGGAGGCGGTGCGCTTCGCGGACGTGCGCGCCGTGCGGCTGGAGCGGGACCTGTGGAGCACCGACCTCGTGGTGGCGCGCGCCTCGGGCAGGCCCCTGCGCGTGCGCGACCTCCAGGACCCCTCGGGCGCGGTCGCCGTGCTGGGCAGCCTCGTCCGCGCCGCGCGCGAGCCGCGGCCCATCGGCGTGAGGCTCCTCGACGAGGAAAGGCAAACCGCTGGGCCGCAAAAGCGTTGAAGCCGCGCGAAGCCTACGATCCTTGCGAGGACGCATCGTGCGGAGGCTTCTGGCCCCGGGAGGAGTCGTTCTCCTCCTTCTCCTGCCCCTCGCCTCCGCCGCCGTCGACGGCCTGTCGTGGTCCTCCTCCGCCTCTGTGGAGATGGACGGCGTGGTGGAGGCGAGGGCGCCGGAGGGCATCGTGGAGATGGAGGACGCCCACGCCAGCGGAGCCTTCGCGCTTGAGCTGGGGAACGGCACCATCACCGTGAGCGCGTGGGAGGTCGCCCACGCCAACGTGCCCGCGCAGTACGGCTCCTACAACCCGCCCCTGGGCTCTGCGAAGGACCAGAACTTCTCCGTGCGCTCCTCGCATCTCTCGGTGAGGATGGACGACGAGCTTCTGCGCTTCACCCTCGTGGCGCAGCCCGGCGGCGTCGTCTCGCTGGAGGGCGCGGGGCACCTTGCGGGATTCCCCGTGAGGCTCGCGCACGCCTACGCGGGCTACGCCGCCTCGCAGGTGGACCCCACCCCCTTCCTCCCCTACCGGCCGCCCCCTTACGTCGACTGGACGTGGCAGGCGGGCTGGCTCTTCGCGGGCGACTATCCGCAGGCTTCCGCCGAGGGCTTCCCCGTCCTCGCGGGAGACGCCATCAACGCCAGCGGCCCGGTGAGCCTCATGGTGATCGGCGGCGTCGCGACGTTCCTCGACGGGAACGGCACGCTCCAGACGGTGCAGCTGGGCAACCACACCGAGTCCACCTCGCCCGGGGGCGTCGTCCAGCGCGAGACGCGCCTCCTCTTCCACGGCGAGGCGCGCCGCGCGTCCATCCCCGTCACCGGCCACTGGGGGATCTCGGGCCCCACCGTCCAGTGGCGGCTGCGCGGGACGCTGGACGCGCCGCACGCCACCGGCGAGTACCGCGACGAGCGCGGCGGCCACCCGTTCCAGGACGAGCCGCTCCACGCCTCGGGCGACCTCGTGATATCACCCCTGGAGCGGAGCGCCGCCCTGGGGCCGTTCCCCTACGCGGCCTCCGGCGGCTTCGACGCGCTCTCCGTGGGCGGTGCGCCGGTGGTGGACGCGTCGCCGCGCGCCGGCCTCGCCGCGCCCGCGGTGGAGGCGACCCTGGTCGGCGTCGCGCTGCTGGTGCTCCTGCGCGTGCTCGCACCCCTCTACACGCGCCTCGCGCCCCGCGACCTGCTCCTCCATGAGCGGCGGCGCCGGCTGCACGAGATCGCGCGGCAGGAGCCGGGCCTCCACCTGAGGGAGCTTGGCCGGCGCGCGGGCCTCTCGTGGAGCGTCGCGCGCTTCCACGTCCGCATGCTGGAGAAGGGAGGCCTCCTGCGGCTGGACCGCCGCGGCGGCCGGGCGCGCGTCTACCCCGCCGGGGCCCAGACCGTCGCCGCCGCGCTGCACCCCGTCGCGCAGCGCATCCTCGACGCGCTTCCGGAGGACGGCGCCCCCCTGGACGTGCGCGACCTGCGGGAGCGGGTGGGCGTCTCGCGGCAGCTGTTGAGCCACCACCTGGACCGGCTCGCGGAGGAGGGGCGCGTCGTGCGCGCGGGAGCCCGGCCGACGATGGTGTCGCGGCCTACCAGTTCTTCTCCGTGTTGATGGGCGGGTGCGTGGCGTCGTGCTCGTGGAGCCAGCGCTCCACGTCGATGGCCGCCTTGCAACCGGAGCCCGCGGCGGTGATGGCCTGGCGGTAGCGCTGGTCGAACACGTCGCCCGCGACGAAGACGCCCTCGACGTTGGTGCGCGTCTCCAGGGGGCCGTGCGTGCGGATGTAGCCCTTCTCGTCGATGTCCAGCTGGCCCTGGAAGATCTGCGTGTTGGGCTGGTGGCCGATGGCGAGGAAGAAGCCGCCCACGGCGAGCTTGCTCTTGGCGCCGGTCTTGAGGTTCCTCAGCGCGAGCGCCTCGACGGTCTTCTCGCCCAGCACGTCCTCGACGACGGTGTCGTAGACGACCTCCACCTTGGGGTTGGAGAGGACGCGCTCCTGCATGATCTTGGAGGCGCGGAACTCGTTCCTCCGGTGGATGAGGTAGACCTTGCTGGCGAACTTGGTGAGGAAGCTGGTCTCCTCCATGGCGGTGTCGCCGCCGCCCACGACGGCGATCTCCTTGCCCTTGAAGAAGAAGCCGTCGCACGTCGCGCACGCGCTCACGCCGTGGCCGCGCAGGCGCGTCTCGTTGGCGAGGCCCAGCCACTTGGCGGAGGCGCCGGTGGCGACGATGACGCTCTTGGCCTGGATCTTCTCGCCCTCCACGTCCAGCGTGAAGGGGCGCCTGGAGAAGTCCACGCTGGTGACGTTCTTGTCGATGAACTTCGTGCCGAAGCGCTCGGCCTGCTTGCGGAACTTCTCCATCAGCTCGGGGCCCTGGATGCCCTCGGGGAAGCCGGGGTAGTTCTCCACCTCGGTGGTGATCATGAGCTGGCCGCCCGCCTCGTAGCCGGCGATGACGAGGGGGTCGAGGTTGGCGCGGGCGGCGTAGAGCGCGGCCGTCAGGCCGGCGGGGCCCGACCCGACGATCACCACCTTGTGGACGGACATCACGTCCCGGGAGGCGGGCCTCTTTCTTGAGGCTTCGCTCCCTGGGAAGGAACCGGCTCCCGCGACCTGCGTCTCCTCTGGAGCGCGCGCCACGCGTCCCACCCCAGGGGGGCGCCCACGAGGAGCCCCAGCGACACGGCCAGCATGACCCACAGGTCGCGGGGCGCGTAGGCGCTCCCCACCTTGGTCCAATCCGCGGGCGGGTCGGGCTGGTTGGGCTTCCCGGCGAGGGCGAGCTTCACGAGGCCCAGCCAGGGAAGCTCGCCGCGCGCCTTGCCCTCGATCCAGCCCGCGAGGACGGGCGAGGGGCGCCCCTGCGCGTCGTGGGAGATGGGCCCCACGGGGTCGATGTAGGCGTTGTGGTCCCCCTTGGTCACGAAGCCCGTCGCCTGCGGCCGGTACGGCTGGAGGCTCCCGCCCGGCCCCGGGACGCCCAGCGAGGCGGAGGGCACCAGCACGCCGTTGCCCGCGTAGACGCACCACGAGTGCCCCTCGTCGCGCGCCTTGGACGCGCCCCCTTCGCAGGGCGCTTCGTCGGACCAGCGCACCCAGTAGAGGGGGCCGGGGCGCACCTCGATGTAGGCCAGCGCGCGGTGGATGATGGGCGTCGCGGCGGCGTCGCCCCCCGGGTGGTAGATCAGCACGTCGCCCGGCTTCCCGTAGCTCCCCCGCGAGCCCTCGACGAGGGTCCCCACGTCCTCGGGCCCCTTGACGTGCTTCACCAGGACGAGGTCGCCCGGGTCGATGGTGCCGATGCGGCCGTAGGTGACCTCCGAGTCCGCGTGCATCATGCTCCCGCTCTCCACGATGACGGCGGGGGGCCACGTGCCCGTGTAGATGTAGAGGCCCCCCAGGACGAGGGCAAGGAGGGCGATGCCGAGGAGAAGGTCGCGGCGGAGCACGCCCCAGCAGCCCGGGGGAGGTATTTGATGGGCGCTCCCACGTCCCAGAGGGTTCACCGTTGCGCGGCTGCGACGGGTGATTCCGGGAGGAGGGTCAAGCCCTCCCGCGCGCTCCCTCTCCCGTGCTCCGCCCGCTGCTGGTCGCCCTGCTGCTCAGCCCCGTGGCCTCGGCCTGGTCCGTGACGCTCCACGCCCCCGCGGAGGCCGGCGCGGGGCTCCCCTACCTGGTGGAGGCGTGCGTGGACCGGCCCGGCGAGCTGCGCCTGGAGCCCGCAAGATACGCGCCCGTGGAGGCGGGATGCTCCACGCTGGCGGCCAGCGGCGCGGACCTCACGGCGCGGCTGCGGCCCGCGGGCGGCGGCAGCGCGAAAGCCGCCGCCTCGGCGCGCGTCTCGTTGGTGGATTCCCCCTTGGCCTCGGTCGCCGCCGCGGGCAACGCCTCCCTGGTGGGCCGCGACGGTGATATCATCCTGCGGGTGCCCGTCGTGGAGGGCACCGCGCTGCTGCCGCTCCTGCCCGGCGCCGCCGGGTGGCGCGATGACACAGGGGACCACGCGCTCCCTCCGCCCGACCGGCCCGCCCTCGTCGAGGTCCGCCAGGGGGCGGCCATCCTGCGCAACGACGGCGCGGGGCCGCTGCGCCTCGCGGGCCGCGCCCTCGGAGCGCCCCTGCCTGATATCACCCTGGCGCCGGGCGAGACGTTCGAGGCCAAGGCGCCGCGCCACGGGCCGTGGACGCTGCGCGCGGCGGGCCGCGTCGAGGCCGCGCTGGAGGGCCCCGCGCCAGGCCCAGGCGAGGCGCTGCGCGCGGAGGGGATCGTGCGCCTCGGGCGGACCGCGGAGGACGGGGCCCCCTTGGAGATCGAAGGCGCCATCGCCCTCTTCGCGACGCCCGACGCGGGCGCGGCGCCCGTCGTCTCCCTTCTCGATGGCGCGCGGCGGGAGGTCCTCGTGGAGGCGTACACGCTGACCAGCCCCGACGTGGCCGCCGCGCTCTCGCGCGCCCTTGCGCGGGGCGTCGAGGTGCGCGCGCTGCTGGAGGGCGCGCCCGTGGGGGGCCGCCCCGCCGAGGAGCCCGGGATCGTCTCCGCCCTGGTGGCGCGGGGCGCCCGCGTCGCGTGGCTGGGCGGCGCGCCCGGCTTCCCCGCGCGCTACCCGACGCTCCACGCCAAGGCGCTCGTCGTGGACCGCGAGCGGGCTTTGATATCGACCGACAACCTCCACGCGGGATCGTTCCCGGCGGTCCCCGGCGCGGGCTCGACGCGCGGCTTCGGCCTGGTGGTGGAGAACGCCACCTTCGCCTCGCGCCTCGCGGCCGTGATGGACGCCGACATGGCGCCCTGGCCCGACGTGCATCCCGACGCGGGCGACGCGCCGCCCGCGGACCTCGCGCCCGGGGCCGGCGCCGCGGAGGGCCCCCTCTTCCGGGCGGAAGGCGCGTGGAACGTCTCCCTGGTGCTGTCCCCCGACGACGGCGCGTCCAACGCCACGCTGCTGCGCATGATCCGCGAGGCGCGGCAGCGCGTCGACGTGGAGATGCTCTTCGCCGACGCGCGCTTCGGCGACGTGCCCGATCCGTTCCTCGACGCGCTGGTGGACGCCGCGCGCCGGGGCGTCGAGGTGCGGCTCCTCCTGGACGGCCGGGACGACGACGGGCGCAACCGCGCGGACGCGGAGCGCCTCTCCGCGCTGGCGCAGCGCGAGGGGCTGCCGCTCGCGGCGCGCGTCGACGCGTCGGGCCGCACGCTCCACGCCAAGGCCGTCGTGGCCGACGGCTCGCTCTACGTGGGGAGCATGAACTGGGGCCGCGCCAGCGCGACGGAGAACCGCGAGGCGGGCGCCATCCTGTGGAACGCGACGGAGGCGGCGGCGTGGATGCGCGGGAGGATGGAGCAGGACTGGGCCTGGCGCCCGCCCGAGAAGGCGACGCCGGGCGCGGGCGCGTGGGCGCCCCTCGCAGTGGCCGCCCTGCTCAGTTGGAGGGCACGAGGTCGAGACCGACGTCGTAGCTGACCTTGGCCAGGGGCACCGCGCCCTGGACGTAGGACATGTCCAGCACGAGCGAGTAGTCGCCGGGCTTGTCGAGGGCAAGGCGCATGGCGTCGTTGACGCCCGAGAGGGAGAACGTGCCCGAGTTGTCGGTCTTGATGACCTTCTCGCCCTGCATGAGGCTCCAGCCGTAGGAGAGCACGTCGCCGCTGGAGACCATGGTGACGTTGAGCCGGCCCGACTCGGGCGCCGCGAGGTGGAAGCGGAACGTGTCGGTGGACTGCGCGGGCGTGAGGGAGCCCGACTCGTGGAGGTGGACCGGGGGCGCGGCCGTGGCGTTGGGCGTGGAGGGGGGCGTGGGCGGCGTCGGGGGCGCGACCGCGGCCTGCGTCTCCATGCTGCCCTGCCACGAGTAGCGCGAGAGGTCGTGGATGCCCACGATCTCGCCGCTGGTGGCGTTGACCGCCGCGATGACGGAGCGCTCGGGCGAGCTGGCCATGAAGACCCACGCGTCGGGGACGCCCGTGTTGCCCAGCGCCTCGGCCAGGGTGGAGTTGGGCGCGCGCGCCGCGCCGCGGAAGGTCTCGTTCTTCAGCGCCGCGGCGAGCGCAGCATCCGAGTCCCACGACCAGTTGCCCAGGGGCTTGCCGTCCGCGGACTGGGCGCGGTAGGACTGGTAGGCCGCCGCGTAGCTCCCGGCGTAGCTGCCGTAGTCGTCGAAGGCCTCGGACTCGTTCTTGGAGACGACGGTGCCGTCCGCGCTGACCTCGAAGGCGCGCGACTTGCCTTCGGCCGACTGGTAGACGTAGGTCCACTGGGTGGCCAGGCCGTTGCCCACGTCGGGGTCGGCGGGCAGGTCGGGGTCGGGCGCGTCCTGCGCCTCGGCGCCGCCCACAGCCACCAGCGCCGCGGACTTGTCCCACGCCTTGGCGGCGCTGGCCGCGAGGTCCGCGTTCCGCTTGGCAGAGACCTCCTTGACGCCCGCGTTCTCGAAGTGCGGACCCTGGCCCATGCAGCCCGTGAAGGCCAGCGCGAGGAGAAGGAGGGCGGGAACGATCCCCGACAGCCTGCCGTGCATGGCCGCCAAAGCCCGGACGAGGGCTGATAAGCTTGTTGGAGGCCTTGTTGAGGAATGGCGGGCGGGTCCAGGCCACAACAAGGCTTACCTATCCCTCCTGGGGCTCCGGCCGGCATGCAGACCCGGGCCGCCCTCCTCGGCCTCCTCCTCGTCGCGGCCCCCCTCCTCGCGGGCTGCCTTGCGGACGCGCCCACCGCGACCCCCTCCGCCGCGCCCGCCAAGGGGCGGGACCCCCTCACCACGGCGACGCACACCCTGGGCTCGTTCCTCTCGGAGGACGTGCCCGCCTACGACGGCGTGCCGCTGCACATCGACGTGCAGCTCCCCAACGGCTCGGGCCCCTTCCCGACGCTCATCCAGTACACGCCCTACTCCAGCAGCCTCAACCCCAACGACGAGGCGTGGGGCGAGACGTCGGGCAAGAGCGGAGACGCCCTGGCCAGCGAGTACGTCCCCTACGGCTACGCCGTCGCCATCGCCCACGTCCGCGGCAGCGGCCAGAGCGGCGGCTGCTTCAGCACCGGCGGCCCCGACGAGGCGCGCGACGGCTACTCCCTGGTGGAGTGGGTCGCCAACCAGTCGTGGTCCTCCAAGAAGGTCGCCCTCATGGGCACGTCCTACGTGGGCACGACGCCCATCAGCACCGCGACGCTCCACCCGCCTCACCTCACGACCATCGTCCCCGTCTCGGGCGTCTCCGAGTGGTACCGCTACTACTTCGAGAACGGCGTGCCCCGCTTCTTCGGCGAGCTGCCCTTCGGCGTCGTCTACACCGACCAGCCCATCTGGGCCGCGACGGGGCTCGTCCCCAAGCCGCGCGACCCCGTGGCCTACGCCGAGGGCGTGCCGGGCAACGCCCAGTGCGGCTCCGCGCAGATGCAGGAGGCCTACGCCAAGGACAGCGACTACGACGCGTACTGGATGGCGCGCGACTACGTGAAGGACCTCGCCAACGCCACCGCGCCCATGCTCTACGCCCACGGCTTCCTCGACGAGAACACGCCCACGTCGCTGGTCACCGACTTCCTCAACGCGTACCCCGGCGAGAAGCGCGCGTGGCTCCAGCAGCACGGCCACGGCGTGCCGGCCTCGTTCAAGGACTACCACGCCTACGTCCACCGCTGGCTCGACCACTGGATGCTGGGCCGCGACAACGGCGCCATGGACCTTCCCCCCGTGGTCGTCGAGGACAACCGCGGCAAGTACCACAACGCCACCGCGTGGCCCCCCGCCGACGCGCACGAGGCCACCTTCTGGCTGGGCGCGGGCGGCAAGCTCGCGGACGCTCCCCCCGCCTCCGGCAGCGCGACGTACACCGACGACCCGCGCGCCGTGCAGGAGGTCCGCGACGCCAACGTGCCCGCCGACGGCACGTTCCTCCGCTTCGAGAGCGCCCCCCTCGCCGCGCCGCTGCACCTCTCCGGCGCGCCGCGCGTGAACCTCACCGCCGCCAGCAGCGCGACGAGCACCCAGTGGGACGTGCTCCTCTTCGACGAGGCCCCCGACGGCACCAGCGCGTTCATCACCCGCGGCTACCTCGACGCGCGCCACCGCGAAGGCCTCGACCACGGCGTGGACGTGATCCCGGGCAAGGACCTCCTCTACGCATGGCCGATGCACAGCCGCGACTTCCACGTGGACAAGGGGCACAGGCTCGTCCTCACGCTGGCCTCCAGCGACAAGTACGTCCTCCCCGACAAGCCCGGCGCCACCAACACCGTGAAGCTGGGCCCCTCCCTCGTCACGCTGCCCGTGGTGGACCTCCCCGGCTCGGCCTACGCGGACGCGCCGCCCTCCTCCCCGTCGTAACGCACCCCGCGCGGTTCCGACAAGTTATTCGCCCGTCGCGGAGTGGCCTGCGACGTGACGGACGCGGACGAGAAGATGAGGCCCCGCTCGCTGGGCTTCCTGGGGGACGCCTCCCTCCTGGTGGCGATCCTCACCGCCATCGCCTACGCCGGGGGCCACGCCCAACGCGACGCGTACTTCGGCCACTGGCGCCTCCCCGCGGGGGAGCCCGGCTGGGACACCAGCGTGCTGCTGGAGAAGGGGTTCGAGGCCGGAGGCGCCTTCATCCTCGTCTTCCTCCTGTGGCTCTTCGCGGCCTCCGAGGGGGGCCTCTCGAAAGGCGGCAAGACGGAGCGGTCCCTCCGCGCGTTCGCGATGCTCGTCCCCTTCGCCATCTTCACGTTCGCCGCCGTCCGCACCGCGATGATCGCGTTCGACCTCGCGAAGGCGCACGCCTGGCTCCTGCTGGTCGCGGTGGTGATCCTGCTCGCGCTGCTCGCGCGGCTGGCGTGGTCCTTCTTTCGGGAGCTCCCCCACGGGCCGACCCTGGGGCGCTCGCGCACCTACGACGTCGCCCTCGTCGCGATCGTCGTCGTGGGGCTCCTCACCTGCACCCTCCTCCTGGGGAGCCTCCTGGGCGACTCCAACGGCTCCATCGACGCCGCGGGGGACAAGTCGACCCTCCTGCGCGTGCACTTCGAGTTCGTGGACAACGCCTCGCACGAGCGGCAGGACTGGCGCCTCCTGGCGCACTCGGACGGGACCTACTACGTGTTCGACTTCGACGGGCCCAAGACGAGCGCGGGGCAGCCCATCGTGACCATGATCCCCGACTCCGCCGTGGCCGAGGCGCGCCTCACCCCGCCCTAGCCCGGGGGACCCTGGGGCAGGGTTCATAGGGGGGAGCCAAGAGAGGGGCCGGGGTGGCGGACGCGAGCCTGGGCTTCATCACCCTCCTGGGCGGAGCCCTGGCGGCCGGCTACGCGGGGCACCTCGTCTTCCGGCGCTTCCGCGTCAGCGACGTGAGCTTCCTCATCGCGCTGGGCATCCTGGCGGGCCCCGTCCTGGGCCTCGTCGACCCGGGGCCCCTGGCGCCCGCGATCCCCTTCCTCTCGCCCCTCGCGCTGGTGGTCGTCCTCTTCGAGGGCGGCCTGGAGCTGGCCTGGGAGGACATCCGCGCGCACGCCAACCGGGCGCTGGGCATGGGGCTCACCACCTGGGCGCTCACGGGCGTCCTCGTGGGCGGCGCCGCGTGGCTCCTCCTGGGCCTCCCCCCCGCGCTGGCGCTCCTCTTCGGCTACGCCGTCGCCGCGACGGGCATGCTCGTCGTGATCCCGCTCCTCCAGCAGGTGAACGCGCCCACCGAGGCGCGCGTCATCCTCACCGTGGAGACGAGCCTGGGCGACCTCCTCAGCGCCGTCGTCGTGACCACCGTCGCGGGCATGATGCTCGCCCACGGCTCGCCCGCGCAGGGGCTGGGCCTCCTCGCCGCGCGCTTTACCGTGGGCGCCGCCGTCGGGCTCCTGGCGGGCCTCGCGTGGGCGCGCCTCCTCCACCGCTGGCGCCCCGAGAAGCACGCCTACATGGTGACGCTGGCCGCGCTCCTGCTCGCCTACGTCGTCACGCAGCGCCTCGGCGGCTCGGGCTACCTCGCCGCGCTGGCCTTCGGCCTCACGCTGGGCAACGCGCCCGCCCTCATGCGCCTGGGCGGCATCGACGACCTCGCTCCTCTTCCCTCCGCCTCGCGCGGCCTCCAGAGCGAGCTGATCTTCCTCCTGCGCAGCATCTACTTCGTCTTCCTGGGCCTCAGCATCCCGCGCTCCGTGCTGACGCCCGGCTTCGCCCTCGCGGGCCTCGGCCTCCTCGCCGCGCTGCTCCTCGCCCGCGTCGTGGGCATCGGCCTCGCCGCGCGGCGCTCCCCCTCCCGCGGCCTGCTGCTCGCGATGATGCCCCGCGGCCTCGCCACCGCCGTCATCGCCGCCATCCCCGTCGCCATGGGCGTGCCGGGCACCGAGCGCTTCCCTGCGTACTGCTTCCTCGTGATCCTCGCCGCGGACCTCGCGACGAGCGTGGGGCTCTGGTGGGTCGCGCGCCGCGCGCCCTTCCCCGCGGGGGGCCACGACGCCGCGCCCCTTCCGCGATAGCACCGCGCAGCCCGCAAGGTGCGCGGCGCAACCGAAGGGCTCGCATCCGGCGCGAGGCGGCCCCGGCAGGGCTTTGCTCCTCCGCCGCCCGTGCGAGCTGCCGCAAGGGCGGTCCCCACCTCCCCCGCTTGGCCGCCAATCCCCGAGCTCCGGACCGGTCGACCCCTTGCGGCTCTCCTTGTCATCGCCGCGGCGCGCACGGCCAGCCGGCTACGCCAGGCCGACGGCCTTGAAGAGCGCCGCGTTGTCCCAGAAGAGGATCTCCTCCTCGATGCGGCCCTCCTTCCAGCGCGCGACCGTGCACATCCGGCCCTTCCACGTCTTTCTCGTGGGCTGGAGGGTCCTGCCGTCGGGCGTCTTCATGGGCCGCGCGAAGGTGACCTCCATCTCGCCCACGACGCTCGTCCAATCCCCCGTCGCGGTCTTGATGGGGTGCGTGAGGATCTTCGAGTCGAAGGCGGCGAAGAACCCCTGCGCCCACTTCGCGTGCGCGTCGTAGCCTTCCGTCTTCGTCCCGTCGGGATAATGGACGATGACGCCGGGCGCGTGGATCTCCTCGAAGACGTCCATGTCCCTCGTGTTCCAGGACTCGAAGTCGAGACGATCGAACGTCTTGAGGTTCTCGTCCGCCGTCGCATTGCCGGTCCTGACGTTCGCGTTCTGGGTCGGAGAGTAGGCCATGCAGGTCCGCAGCAGGGTGGAGCATGCAACAGCGTTTTGGCCACCGGGCATGCGGGCGGGGCGCGTGGCTTGGGCGCTGCCCGGGAGCGAGAAGAATCCGTGGGCCGACCCGACGACGGGGTCGGACGCGCACGCCCGCCGGGAGCGCCGCAGCATCGCCCGCACCCCCGAGCGAGTCAATCCGAGCCCCGTCCTTGCTTCAAGCCGTGACGATGAAGGCCTCGAACCACGTTCCATCGCACGCGCCGCGGCCCACGAGCACGCCGATGACGTTGTAGATGTAGAGCTTGCCGCCGACGCAATCCGCGAAATACTTGCCCGGGGGCAGATCGAGGGAGGGCCCGGAGCCCGTGGCCCCGTTGTCACCGACCGCGACGTGGTAGGCGAGCTGCCCCTCCGAGAAGGACGCGCCGGCGCGGACGCTGGGCAGGGGCGGCGTGGCAACGGCGTCAAGGGGCCCCGCGGCAGCGAGCGGCGCGAGCGTGGCGAGGGCGAGCAGGGTGAACGCGAGCGTGAGGGCGGTTGTCTTCAAGGGAAGCCTCTCCATGCCAACAGGCGCGCCGGCAGAAAGCGTGGAAGACATCAACCCCTTGGTCGCGTCGTTGAAACCTTGCGTCGCGACCGCGGCGAGGACCGTGCTCAAGAGGGCCGACCTTCTCGACCAGGCTCTGCTCCCGCCCGAGCGCGCGCGGCGTCGAGCCGAATCGGCGCGACGATCTGGGCGGGGAACGCCCGAGCCGAAAACCTCAGCAGAAAACGGGAGGCGGAAACGCCAAGAGAACGCGACAAAACGGGTGCGCGCAGGGCTACCTGGTCGGAAGCCCCACGTTGCCTGCACGGAGGAGCCAGTTCCCGCGCCTTACTTCTTCCCAAGTGAAGCAAAGTAGCTAGCTCCCGTACGCCTACGGGCTAGCTGGATTGGGGGCGGGCGTTCGGCCCGTCGAGCCGGTCGGGCTTGTCGGGCCGGCGTGGGAATGCCCATCTCGTGTGAAGCAGACACGATGGTGATTCGCACATGGCAGCGTCCGAGTATTGGAAGGAACGGCGGGATCGCTCCTCGACGGTCTATTGGCCCACGCTGATGGACCTGCGCGCGCGGAAGGAGCAGGCGCGGCTGGCCGGTTTCGGGTCGGACTTCAGCGCGTGGGTGGTCCAGATGGTCGCGAACGCGATCAGTGGGTCGGTGTTCCCGCCGGAGTACGTTGAGAGCCTGAAGCAAGAGGTCGAGCGGCTGCGGCGGTGGCTGGAGACGGCACGCGAGGAGACGGAGGAGTACCGGAAGCAGAACCGGCGGCTCCAGGAGCAGCGCGAGAAGCTGATCGTCCTGTTGCACGGCCTCCCAACCGGGGCGGAGGTCGTGGCCCGGTTCCTCCAGCAGGAGGTGCAAGCGTGATCGACCCGCGCCTTCGGCAACGCGTCGAGATCGTCCCTGTGCGGCCGGGCGTCCGCAACAACGTGACCAACGCTGAGTTGCTGGATACGTTCAGCCGGACCGTGCACCTCGCAAAGCCAACCCTGACAGGGTACCTGTGCAGCATCCGGGACGCGCTCAACTACATGCGGAAACCTGATGGCGAGGAGATTCCGCTCCGGAACTGGACGAAGGCCGACATCTGGGCGCATCTGCACTTCGTCGAGGCGAACTACTGCGGCAGCTTCCGCCCGATGCCGTTCATCGAGGAGCATGCGGTATGCCGCCGCCAAGTCTGGCTGGGATCGAAGCCGGCCGCGGTCGCGGCCCGCGAGAACTGCCAGGGGTGCCCCCTTTTCACGAAGCCCATGGTCTCGCACCGCGTCAACGCGTTGAGCAAGTTCTTCAAGTTCCTCGCCAAGATCGGAGCGGTCCCCTTCAATATCATGGCGGATGTCGTTTCCGAGTTCTGGGAAGAGGATCCCATCGACCCGGACGATTCGGAACGGCGCCGCAACCCGACCGTGGAGGAGCAGGTGCGGCTCGTCAACGAGACGGCGCACGCGCAGCGGCGGGCGTTCTACGCATGCTCGGCGAAGTGGTGGTTCCGGCCCAACGAGATGTTCCTGCTCGACCGCTACGCGAGCTTCGGTCTCCCGATGCCGAAGGGCTTGCCGATGCCTCGGGGCTTCGAGGAGGGCTTCCGGAAGCACCCACACGTTAAGGCCTTCGACGAGGGCGGGGACATGGTGTACATCCCGTTCAAGACGAAGCCGAACGGGGAGCGGATGCGGGAGAAGCGCAAGGGGAACCGCTGGAGCGTGATCGATGCTGAGCTCCGCCCGATCTTGGAGCAGCACCTCGCGTGGTGGGAGAGCAAGGTCCGCCGCGACAAGGACGGCGTGCCGCTCTACTCCACGTTGTGGCTCAGCGACCGCGGGACGCCGCTCGTGCAGGGCCAGATGTACCGGACCTTGTTCACGGACGACTGCCTGCGCCTTGGGCTCATGACGGAGAAGGATCTGCGTGACCCGCTTCGCGTCTGGACGTGCCACTGCCAGCGGCACTTCGGCGAGCAGGTGTGCGAGATGCACGATGTTCCGGACAACTGGAGCAAGCACTTTCGCGGCGACCTCTTGAAGGACGCCAGGAAGAAATACTTCAGGCCGAAGCCGGAGGAGGTGCGGCAGAAGTACCACGAGTTCGTCCCCATCTTGGGGTTCATGCCGCTGCCCAACGCGCCGCGCATGGGGGGCGGCAAGGTCGGCGAGTCCTTGATGCACGAGACGACGCTCCTCTCGGAGATCGACCGCATGTCGGCCTCAAGGCGGCGGCTCGTGCAGGCCTCCTCTGTGGAGCTTGTCAGCAGTCGCGAGCGCTTTTTCATCCCGCGGCGCGTCGCGGCCGCCCTCCTCTTCGCCCTGCGCATCTCAAGGCCGCAAGAGGTCTTCGAACTCGCTCCCGATCCCGAATCGCGCAGCGATGGACGTGAGTTCGCCAAGGACGACCTCACGACCAGATACAAGCAGGCCATCCAGGTCTTACGCGCGGGCGGGCCGGCCTCCGCATAAGCGCGGGCGCCGGCCCAAGCGGGTCGCGGTCCACTCGCTCGCCCCGGACGACGCTCGCGAAATCCTGATTCGTGACGACCACGGGTTCGGAATCTGCTGCATGCCGAAGCGCTGCGGCCTCGCCGACGCCGGGCGGGATGCTGTCTCTGCCCGTCTTCCTCAAACGCGATCGTATCTGGCGGGACTCACGAGCGCGAGAGCGACGTGATGGCGGGGATTCGACTCCGAATGGGCGTATTGCTCACTTGTCGTCGAGAGCATCTCGGGGAAGTCCAAGCAGGTCGAGGTAGCGCCACGCGTCCTCGATCTTGAGAAGCTTGTCGGTGAAGACGAGGCTGCGAAGCGCTCGAACGATGCTGGCCTGATCTGGAGCCATGAGCTTTACCTCGTGATGGGGGTGAGTCGGTCGCTCGCGAGGATCTCGCGGAGAACGTCCAGGCGCTTCGCGGTGAGGGCATCCGCTCCCGTGAGGGGCAAGCGCTGATCATAGAGCGCCATGAGGCGGACCATTTGACCCACACCGATGGGCCGGCTGTCTCCCCGAAGCGACATCGCATCTTGGAGTCGCAGCGAGAGGCGTTTGTAGTACGAGCGCGCGTCGCTGGGGAGAGCGTCTGTCATGGCGCCATCCTGAACGCCGGTTTCATGGTGAGGCGGCGGTCTGCGTCGCGGGTGGGGGTTCGCATTCTCGGATCTGAGCGCATGCTGGGCGTGCTCCTGGGCCTTGTTGCGTCGGAGTTCGGCGCTGTCCATCACCGATCGGCGACGCGGGCCGTGTCGCATGTGTCCGCAATATTCCTTTCGGCGTGGGAGTCAACGGCACCGTTTGCGCGGTCTGAGGCGCGGTGTGCCAAACCTTCATGGAGGGGGAGGCGCGCGGTCGTTGACAGGACGCGTGGAGGGCCAGGCGAGAGTGGCCCCCATGGAAGCGACGACAATCTCAATGAAGATTCGAGGCAGCGGAACGCGAGAGGACCCGTGGCTTCTCTCGGGTCGTTGCGCCGTTGCGTCTCTGGTCGACCGGCACGTCGCGCGGGTGGGTTCCCACGACGACGTGGAGGCTTCGCTCTGGGCCTTGGCGTCGGCAGCCGGCATCCGCTCGTTGCTCCTCCAGGTCTGGATTCCAGGAGGCCGCGTGCGGGTTGCTCCGAAGCTCCTGGCCGAAGTCTCGCCCTCGTTTGATCCTCTCGACCTCGTCCAGGTAACTCTCACGGGGGATCGGCGCGCGTTGAGCACGCTGTTGGGCTCGCTTCTTCCAAAGCACCACCTGGTCACGATCGCGGCTTGGAGGAAGGGCGATGAGCCCAGCAGCCTCGACGAGTTGAAACGCGGTGCCCAAGACCTCGAAGAGCAGTTCTCTCGCTTTCTCGAGTCGCGGCGGGTCTACGATCCGCCGTTTCGGCTCCGTGACGTGGGGGCGGGGAACGACCGTCGCACCATCCAGAAGCTCGCGGAGGTGGCTCACAAGTTTGCCATCCGCGGTTTCCTCTCGTCTTGGAAGGAGGCTGGATACCGCGTCTACGCCGTCCAGAAGACCTTCGTTCGGGGGGTGGGAAACGCTGCGTCGTGAGGCTTTGAGCACGACCGAGATGCGCCTGTTGAGCCTCATCGAGGCGCATCCGGCATCGACTCCTGCGGCCCTTCGCGAGATGGCCGGGGTCCCCCAGGGCACGGCGGCGTATGCCTTGCAGACGCTCGAGAAGCGCGGGCTGATCGTCTGCCAACGTCTTGGCCGGCGGATCGGGTACTGGAAGGCTGGATGTGGAGTTGTCTGTCCGCTCCAGCGTGCCCATGCCCTGCTCTTCAAAGGGCGAGCGAAGGCCTACCTTGCTGCTTTGACAGCCCCTGGCATCGGCGAGCAAGGAGCGAGCTTCGCGAACGTCTGCGAAGGCGTCGGCGCGGCGCCGGGGGACCGGTGGGCGTTCAACGTCATCGCCCGCTCCACGCTGGTGGAACGCTTGCCCGGGGGGCGCCTTCGACTGCGCGCCGAAGCGCGGCCGTGCGCGACGGCGCTGGTGAGCGGCGCTCCGTGCCCCCTTTTCCGGCGCGGGTGCGTTCTGGCGCGGCAATGGATGGAGCGGTCGCAGTCGCAACGTCCCAAGTCCTTATCGCCGATGTCCCTGCTCCGGTCTTCCACTGCAGGTGCATCCCAGTGCCGGCAGTCCCCGGGGGCCGCGTGCATCCCATCAGCGGCACCGCCCCCGGTTTCTCCTCCTTCTTCGGGCCAGCCGATTCGGCCAGCCGAATGCGGATCGTGCCCAATCCGGCCAGCCGAATGCACTGGAAACACCCGGGTCGCCGCGAACCTCAGGGGAGACGCCGCGGCTCGCCACGAAGAGCTTATGACCCCTCAAGTTCCCCACGAGGTGGAAGGCTCTCCGCTGCTCGGTGACGAGCGCGTGGGAGCCACGACGAACGAGGCCGGATCATGCCTCTGCCCCCACCGACTCCAGCTTGGGCCCTGCCAAGGGCCCAGGCCCCATTGCGGCGCCTCCGAAGACCGTGGGCACCCGAGGGCAGAAGCGGCTCCGGTCCCGCGCAACGTGAACGCGTCCGCAGAAGCAGGACCGCCTCCCAAGGCGGATTGCGGAACGAGGAGGGAGGCTGAACCCCAGGAGTGACACCATGAGCGAGAGCATCCCAACGGCCCAGCTCTTCGTAAGTCCCCAACACGTCCGAAAGCGACTCAAGCGCGACCCATCCGACTGGAAAGCCTTCGTCGAGGACATCCGCGTCGAAGGCGTCCGTGACCCCTTGAAGATCCGCAAGACCGACCGCGTCCTCAACGTCGAGGGCACACAGCGCCCGATGTGGGAAGTCGTCGATGGACAGCGACGGCTTCTCGCGGCCCTCGAAGCCGGGCGCGAGCGCGTTCCCTGCGAGAAGGTCCACAGCCTCAAGAGTGGCCTCGAAGTCGCGGTCTTCAGCGCGAAGGTCAACCTCCTGCACGACGACCTCAACCCCGCCGACCTGGCCGACCTCGTTCGCTTCCTCCTCAAGGAGGACCCCAAGCGCTTCCCGACCCGGGCCGCCGTCGCCCTCGAACTTCACGCGAGCCCGAGCCGCGTGAGTGCATGGCTCGCCCAAAGCAGCCTTCCCGAGGACGTCACTGAAGCGGTGGGCGAAGGCCGCCTGACGCAAAAGGCCGCCGAGCGGATCGCGCAAGGCTTCGATGAGGATGAGACACGCCGGGAAGTCAGCCGCCTGGCCCAGGCCTTCAGCTCCCAGCGTGACCAAGTGGATGCGGTGGCCGCCGTCCGCAAAGACCCCCACCTCTTGGAGCTCCCCGCCGAGGATCGGGCCATTGAAGTCCGCAAGCGCATCGACCACGCCCACCACGAATCACTCCTGGACGAACTGCGCGCCGCCCCAACCCCCGAGCCCCCCTCTTGCATTCCCGAAGAGGAACGCAAGAACCTCATCGAGGCGTGCGAGCGGCTCAAGCGCGAGGACCTGCGCGACGAACTCATGGCGCTCGACGCCGCCGATGTGACGGGCTACGCACGGCTGAAGAGCCTCCTGCACGACCTCACGCGGCAGGCCACGCCGCCCCGGGCCACCAAGCGGAGCCTCGCTCAAGCCCGCCATGAGCTCCCGCATGAGGCCGAAGGGCCCCCCATCGTGCCCCGGGCTGCTCACACCGATGTCGAATTGGTCACGCTCGAGGAGATCCAGGCGGCTCGCGGAGTCGTGGCTCGCTTCGTCGCGGAAGCCGAGCTGCATGACGGACGCGTGCTGACCCTCGATCTGGCCAAGGCGCCCGGGCTCGAAGTCCTCCTCGAACGCCTCGTCGTCGAAGAACTCCGCAAGAGCGGAGAGATCGCAAAGCTGCTCACCCACGAACGCCCCGACGACGACCTCGTCGCAAGTCCTGAGGAAGACTGACCGGAGGCCCCACATGCATGATGCAACAGCTCCCGCGCTCCCGCATCGTCGGTCAGCCTCGCGCATCTCGGCACCCATCATCCAGACGGCCTCGGCGCACTGGCAGCTTCGGCCCGTGCTCTTGGTCTGCCCCCGATGCTGGCAGCGCTTCGAGGCGCCGGACTTGCGGCGCAACAGCCTACGCCATCGCCGCATCGCGTGCCCCGCCTGCGGCAAGCTCATCGACAAACAATACCACAAGCGCCTGCGCGAGCGCGACGAGAAGGAAAGCATCCCAACCCCCAAGGGCGAGAAGATCGGCTGCAAGACCCAACTCTTCCTCCTCGAGGTGGCCTCGTTCCTCAGCGCTGGGGGTTGGTTCAGCAGCTCCCAGCTCATTCGCGCCCACCTCTTTGGCGTCGCCGCCAACATGCGCAGCCTGCTCCACCACGGCATCGTCGAGCGCGAGACGCTCAAGCACTACACCCTCACGCCCTTCGGCCACGCCGTCCTCGCCCGCGCCCGCGAACACTACGCTCCCCCCACGAATCCCTCCAAACCCACGCTCCCAGGTGACTCCCATGGAATGGCGGAAGGAACTCACATTTGAACGGAATACGAAGACCCTCAGCGCCCGCGTCGTGCTCATGAAAGTCCTCTGCGCCCATGGCGGCCGCGCCACCATCGATGAGCTCAGCCACGTCTCGGGCCTTGATGCAGGCTACGTCCGACGGGAAGTCCACCTCTTCGCAGACAAGGGCCTCGTCCACTTGCGGCTCGAGTCCACCCGGCGCGGGACTCGGCTCATCGTGCATCTTCCCCACAAGGCGCTTGGCGTTCTCGACGACGACTCCCTTCGCCGGTGCTGGACCGTCTTCTGGAGGCTCTGGTGCGAGGCCGACATGGCGCACCCCATCCTGCACCCCCAGCTTGCCCAATGTCTCGGCTGCACGCCGCGCGCCGCCGCGGCCCTCGTCCGCCATCTCAAGGGCATGGGCTACGTCGAGGCCCTCCAGCATGGGCACAAGAACGTCATCGTCGCGCCCACGCTGAGCGCCATGACGAGCATGTTCTGGACAACCCAGAGCGCCCCACCGGCAGATCCCTCAGGCGGCAGGCTTCCGCCGGCGGAAGCCGCCACGCCGGCGCAACCCCTTCTGGAGGGGGTCGCCGCCGGGGATAATGGGTGCCAAGCCGCGAGCTGACCATGGATGAGCAAGAATACCTCGACACGTACGCCTGCCCCCTGGTGAGGCTCGTCTGCACGCAGGCTTTTCCCACGGAAGCCTGGCCCGTCCAACGCGCCATCCTGGACGCGCTGCTGCGCCACAAGCACCGCGGCGGCAAGGTACCGCCCGCCGGAGAACTCCAGGAGTGGCTCCTCCACGCGCGCCACGTCGTTGCGACGGCCCATCGCTGCGCCCCCGAAGCCCCTCCGGACGTCGTGGCCCTCCTGGTCACGTTGACCCTCACGCCTCTCCACCACTGGGCGGCCAAGGAAGGCCCGGCCGAACCCGCCACCTCGCCCCAGCTGCGTCTCCTCCAGAACCTCGGCGTCGAGATCCTCGACAAGGCCACGCTCTCCAAGGCGGAGGCGAGCGTCCTGATCGACCAGGCAAAGGGGCGCAGACTTTCAACGCCGAGCCCTGTCGAGGCTCCCCAGTGCGAGGTGCCCTGGTGTGAAGAGCGCATCGGTCAAGCGCAAGCCGAGCGCTCCCGCCGCGAGATTCCCGAGGCTCCTCTACTCTGTGAGGGGCATTTCGAAGCATACCCCAAGCTGCGCTGCAGCGAATGTGGGAGTCTTCTCGATCCTCCCGTCCATCGCTACTGCGTCGAGCGCGTGTTCACTCCGCTCTGCTTTGCCCACCAACGCGCACACGGCATTCTCAGCACGCGCCGAAGCAGTCGCCAAAGCGGATAGGCTCATCGAAGTTCGCGGACTCGGTCGGCCATCGCGTTTGTGAGCCGCTCAAGGTCATCTCGCACGCTCCGCCGAAGGACGTCTTCGTGCTGTGGCGACCCCGGTGCGCCCCGAGCGAGGACGCGCCAAGCCTGTTCCTCATCGACGTGGGCGACGATCTCTTCGTCGCCGCGGCGGCCGAACAACGTGTACGACATCAACATGGGCCTCGAAGGGTGGCCTTCGAACCCTACAAGAACGCGGACGGCCGCCCAGAGGAGACCCTTCATGTTCGCCTCAACGGCGGCTACGGCATGGCCATCGGCAGTGTTCCGCGTGACCATGCGCGTGATCTGGTCGGGACCTTGCCAGTTCCCCAGCCCATACTCACGATCGATGCGCGCACAGACCTCCAGCAGCTCAGAGCGGAGACGTTCCTCGCGGACTGCGGGGGAAGATGCATAGTACGTAGCGACGGCGTCTCGCGCGCGCTGCTCAGCATCCTCCGTCGTTGGGAGGGGCGCGCCGGGGCGCCAGGCGCGAACGCTGCGGATGGCATCGCGTGCTGCCCGGCTCGAAAGGCGCTGGATGGGGTCTCGGCGGAACATGTTGCGCAGCAACGTGTTCACGTATGGGAGACGCGGGTCGTTCGTGATGCGCGCCAGGTTCCATTCGGGGGCCTCGTGGGCGAAGGAGCCGTTCGCGCGCTCGGCCTCGTCGAACGCGTCGCCGCCTGAGAGGGCCTCGTAGATGAGACCGGCGAGCATGTAGACGTCCGAATTTGGATGCCACAGAGCGCCGCCGCCGACACGCAGCTCGGGCGGACGCCAGCGGCCCGGCCCCAAGGAATCACGCGGGTCGGTCAGATGCTCGTCGTGCTGCGCCCCGGCATGAGCGAGGCCGAAGTCGCCCAGGATGGGCGCTCCGCCCTTGGTGTCGAAGAAGACGTTGCCGGCCTTGACGTCGCGGTGGGCGCCGCTCGTGGTTTCGTGCAAGAAGACGAGTACGTCGGAGAGGGCCTCCGCAATCTCGAGAACGCGGTCGATGTCGCCCTCATAGACCTCGAGGTAGGCCGGGTCACGATCCTTCTTCCACATCGCCCCCGCGCGGTAGCGTGGCATGACGTACCAAGGCCACTCGTCCTTGGAATCCGGAAGATTCGAGTCGACCACGCGGACGATGTTCGGGCACCCAGCCGCGTTGAGGGCCCTCAGGATGTCCACCTCGATGCGGAAGCGGGCCAACTGCTGCGCCTCGTCCCGGCCCGGTGCATGACCCTTCTTGCGACGGGGCTCCTTGAGCACATGCTCGGCCTGGTCGCCCTCTCGGCGCGCCAAGCGAGCGACGGATTGACCTCCCTCGCCCAGGCGGGTCCCCAGGATCCAAGTCCACCTTTGCGACGTCCGAGTCTCCTGCATCGTTGCAGGACCGCCCGCGGTCATAATTGAAATGCTCGGCCCATCGCCAACCGGGCTGCCCCCACCGGAGACGCTCCTCCGTTGACGGACCTGAGGCTACAAACCGACGGGCATCCCCCCGGGGGACGGGACACAGGGGGCGGGAGCTTCGCGTGTGGTTCCGGGACGTCGATTCCGTGCGCTTCGAAAAAAGTGGCGACCAACTTATCTAGGAGACCGTGGAGCAGGCCGTTGAGAAGGCCCGTCGGGTCTTCTTGCCACGACCGGCCCAAGGGGCCTGGCGACGAGCCTGACTCCGAGTGGTCCGGTGGCGCACGCGCCTCAAGGCCAGGCCCCCCGCGGGGGTGACCGGTCGCGGCCGTCCCGACCCCAGGCGGGGTCCGAGCAAGAGGCATGGCTCTAGCTCGGGCTCTGCCTGGGACTCGGGACGCGCCCAAGACCCCCAGGAGCACGCTCGAATGATCGAATCCTCCCGCACCCGCCAGGAAGTCGCCCTCTTGATGAGCACCATCCTCATCGTCGTGATGGTCCTCTCGCCCTGGGCCGTCCTGGCCATCTTCAACGGCCACAACGACAGCGCCAGCGCCGGCACCACGAGGGACTACCTCGCAGTCCGCGTCAGCGACGTCAAGCAAGCCTGGTACATCGGCACGAATACCACAGGCGTCCCCATCAAGGTGGACGTCACCTCCAGGCTCAACACCACGATCTTCGACGCGCCCAACGTCAATGGCGCGCCCTTTTACGGCATCGTTGTCACCGATTTGCCCCTCGCCAACGTGAGCCAGGGCGGCGCCAACGAGACGGCACCGGGCAGCGCGACGAGCCTCGTCTTCATTCTCAACCACACGGTGGGCGAGCTCGAAGACAACACCGTCACGGGCGCCGCGTACACGTTCAAGGTGGACGCCATGGGCCAGTACAACGCCTACAAGCCCGGCAACGCGACCCCCGTCATCACGGACTGGCACGGCCCCACCTCGCCCGACTTCGGCCTCCATGTGGGCTTCGCCCAAGGAGCGGACGCGATCGTCAGCCTCGATGGCCTCGACAAGACCGACGGCACGGCGCTGGCGAGCAACTACACGCGGACTTCGGGGGTGAGCTTCCAGAGTCTGAGCGCCGCCGACGCCGCCGGCAAGGCCTACCAGCCCGCGTACGACAACCCCATCGTCATCAAGATCACGGGCTACAAGGCAGGCACCGGCGGCAACGCGGCCGACGCGGTCCGCTTCAGCGTAGACCTCACCAGCCCCAACGCGCCAGGCGCCTGGACCTACAAGATCGGCATCCCCGCCCTCCACATGCTCGCGAGCGCGGTCGTCATCGCGCTGGCGATCTTTGTGGGCCCCCACACGTGGCTGCGCCACGTCCCCATCCTTGGCCGACGCGGAGGCGTGCGGCACGAGTGAACCAACGAGGTGACACGATGTTCTTCCCCATCTTCAGCATCATCATCGGCGCCGGCTTCGGCGTCCTCGTCATGAGCCGCAAGACCAACCACTGGGGCCGCTCGGGCCTCCTCGTGATCCTCGGAGTCCCCGTGCTCCTGGGCTTCATGCTGGGCTGGTACGTGGACACGCACTACCTCGCCTACAGCGCCATCATCGACTGGGAATGGGCAGGCAATCCCTTCCAGAAGGCCGCCGCCCTGATCGACCTGGCCGCCTGGGGCATCGCAGGCCTCGCCCTCGTCACCGGCGCCATCAAGGCCGGCAACATCCCCGGCTGAACACACCCCGCCCGCGAGGCTTCCGCGCCTCGCGGGCACCCCCTGTTCTCATTCGTCCCGCGCACGCCCGAGGTCCTCCCCATGGCCAACTCACCCAAGCCCCAGCCACGCCAAGGGCTCCTGCGCCACTTCATTCCCACTGAGCTTACCACCTGGCGAGCCAAGACGACGCATCGCGCTGAAGAACGCCGGCGCCTCCACGTGGGCGTCCGCATCGGACTCCTCATCACGCTCATCTTCGTGGGCGCGGGCGCCTGGCACGTCCTGCTCGAACCTGGGAATCCAGCCGTGTGGCTCGTGATGTACTTCTGGACCACGCCCGCCCTCTGCGTGGCCTACTACGAAACCCACGCCCGCCACCTCCCTCCCAATGCGCGCTGGAGCAAGACCACGACCGCCTACGCGCTGCTCTTCCTCAGCGCCGTCGCCCTCGCCCTGAGCTTCGAATTGGCCATGGCCAAGGGCACCCTGACGCTCGTCATTTGGGGCTTCGTCGTCGGCCTCTTCTGGAGCCTGCTCCTGATGGGTGCGGACTCCTGCTACGAGTTCCGCGCCAGCAAGTGGCTCTGGCACCACACCAAGCAGCACGCTCGTCCCCACCTCGAACGCCTCCGCACACACGCCCGCGCGGGCCGCAAGTGGATGCACGGGAACCTCCGACGCGCAAGACCGAAACGCACCGCGCCCAAGAGGCGGTGAGCCATGCCCCTCTTCCGCCGGCGCGGGCCCAAGAAAGTGGCCTACGACAACGCCACCAGCGTGATCGACCGCGCCGACTGGAAGAACGATCCCACCCTCGCCGACCAAGTCGCAGCCCAACTCCGCGCGGCCACGCGCGACGATCCCGGCGCTGCAGGCCGCATCGACATCCGCAACGTCGCCGCCGTCATCGATCCAGTCACCAACGAGACCCGCTTCTTCCTCGACGAATCCTACGCCGAGCGCTACCGCCGCGGGGAGCACGTCACCGACCAGAATGGTCATCGCGTCGATTGGACGGCCTTCATGATCGGCAAGCCCGTCAAGTGGGTCCCCGAAAAATACCGCCTCACCAAGCAGCACCGCGACGAGGGCCTCTTCGGCCTCAACAACCAGAGCCCCTACCAGATCATCAGCCCGAACCCCGAATCGAAGCGCGCGCTCGACGCAATCTTCGAGGGACTCGAGGCGGGAGAAGCGTGGCGCTCAGGCCCGGCCCTTCAGAAGTGGCTCAAGGCGCGCGGCGTGCTCTTGGGCGAGCTCTCGCAGGCGGACAAGAAGCGCCTCGCGGCGGCCCTCATGCAGCAGGCCAGCGTGCGCCCCGGCCGCGTGGACATGCGCGCCATCGAAGAGACGTTCTTGAGCGGTGCGCAGCGCGAGGAGGTCCGCCAAGAAGGAGGCGCGACTCGTTTCTACAACGCCTACCTGGGCGAGGTTCCCGCGGAGGTGCGGCGGGAGTGGGAGGCGCGCACGGGCCAAACGCTCGCCACCAAGGAGGAGTTCCTGCGCGCGGTGGCCGCCTGGAAAGGAATTCCAGCCCAAGCGGCCAAGCGCATGACGCAGGAAGAATTGCTCGCAGCGCAGCCCAAGCGCGACGCCGCGGCTCGACAACGCGTTGACAAGAAGCTCAACGAGAGCTTGGAGACCGACATCCAGGACATCTGGAGCCTCGCCAAGCCCGGCCTCTTGGGGGACAAGAGCGTCCGCCGACTGATCGAGGCCGGCATCACGCTGGAGGACTTGCGCAGCGGCCGCGTCAACGAAGACCGGCTCAAGGGCCTAGGCCACGTGGGCGCGGAGAAAATCGAACGCCTGCGCAAGTATTTCCCCATCCCACCCAGCCAAGACGCCAAGCGAGGCCCGGGACGCCCGCCGAAGCTCTTCGGCGAGGCCATGGATCCCTTCCGCCGGCGGAAGGGCGGCCTCCTCACCACCACCCAACAAGTGCGCAGCCCCTCTTCGGGACAGATCGAACACGTCCGCGTGCCGGGCAAGCTCACCCAGTTGTGGGGGGATTTCAAGGCCAGCTTCCGCGACACCGTGGGCCGCCCCTTCGCCTTGGTCAAGCAGGTGCGCGACTCGGAGAGCCACCGGTACGTGCGCGAGGCGCGCGAGATCGCCGGCACGAAGCGCGCCTTGAGCTTTCGCACGCACGAGGTCAAGGCGCGCAACGGCCTCGCGGCCACCTTCTGGGAGGCCCTCTTCCAGAGCGGGAAAGCCATCCGCCTCATCCTCCTGCTCACCATCGGCCTGGGCAGTATCCTCTTCCTGCCCCTGGGCGCGTTCCAGTACGCGGGCTGGATCGTCTTCGGCTTCACCGCCTTCGCCATCAATGGCGCCTACCTCATCGGCCTGACCATGCTCAACCTCGTCGCCACCGGCGTGATCAACAGCATCAACGCCTTGGGCTTCACGACGCAGACGGGCCTGCAAGGCTTCCTGGACCAGGTCCACCAGGCCTTCCCCACGAGCAACCCCAACGACCAGACGCTCCCCTCCTACTCGCCGATTCCGTTTGACCTGAAGATTACGAACGTGATCGACCCGAACACGTGGTTTCCCGATTGCGTCAACACGGACAGCCTCGGAAGCGTGGGCCTCCACATCCTCAGCGAGTGGCTCACGGCCTTCAGCGCCTGGGTCGGCACGAATGGCGCCTTCGCCGTGGGTGCCAGCGTCATCCTCTTCGTGGGCGTGCCGGCCTACTTCGTCAGCCGCGGCACGAGCCTGAGCATGACGCTCCTGGGCGTCTTCATCATGGTCACGCCCGGCCTGAGCGACGGCGTGGGCCTCCCCCTCTGGGCCCTCCTTCTCTCCGTCCTCGTCCTGGGTGGAGGGTGTCTCTTCGCCATCTGGCGCCTGAGCATGAGCGGCCCCTTCGCCCTCGCCTTGGGCGTCGGCGTGGCCGTGGCGGGCTTGCTCGCCGTGGGCCTCGTCTACCAAGGCATCAGCATGATGAGCCTCACGGGCGCCTTGGACTTCTTCAAGAGCGTCAACGCCGGCGTCACGCCCATCGCCCACGCGCTCGCGGGCACGGTCCACGAGCTCGCCTTGGGACTCGATGCCGTCGCGGGCCTCGTCAAGACGGGCTGGGCCCACGCCTTGGACCCCGCGAACTTCGTCGGCGTGCGCGCCGCGCTCAGCCAGGCCGCAGACGCGACCAGCCTGCAAGCGCAGTGCGCGGGAGGCGCGTGAGTGGCGAAGCAGAAGCCCAACGCGGGCTTGGGCCGCTTGCGACGCTTCTTCTTTCGCGGCAGCATGCGGCTCTTCGAAGAGCCCGACCAAGGCTGGGAACGCCGCCTGGAAGAGTCCTCCCGCGAGTGGCGAGCCAAGGATCCCGCCGCACGCCCGCAGGGCAACTACCTGGCGAACATCTTCGTCGATCGGCATGAACGTCACGTCCAAACCCTCACGGACACGCTCAAGCGCGCGCACGGATTGAGCACCGCGGACCGAGAGAGGCTCAGGCAGGATCTCGAAACCAGCGCGGAGGAAATTCGGCGCGCAGGAGAGTCCTACGGCGCCAGCGAGCACGTCGTCAAGGCCGGCTTGGCCCACGTCAAGAACGCGCTCAACCTCTTGGCCGAGCAGCCCGAGGCCATCGACGACTGGCTCACCACGAGCTACGAGCGCATCACGCACGACCTCGAACGGTGGGGCAAGACCCAAGCCGCGGGTCCTTCCCTCCAGCCCCAACTGGAGAGGACACTCAAGGAGCTGCGCGCCCTTGAGGCGAGCGACAATCGGCCCGCCCGCGCTCGCGACCTGATCCGGCGCCTCCAAGTCTTCGCCCAGAACCGCCGCATCACCCTCGACGCAGCCACCCCGGCCAATCCGTCGTCCACGCGGCCCGGAGCACGTGCTGGCCTCACGGGCACCAGCGTCGCCACGAGCGTCCCACCCCAAGTGCGGCAGAGTCACGCCTTCGCCCACATCGCATGGAAGCGCGCCCACCCCAACCAAGTTCGCATCAAGAGCGCGCGCGACCTCGATGACCTGCGCGAAGCCCTCGATCGCGACGTTTTCCAGAACAAGGCCAACCAAGACTGGCTCAACACGGCCCAAGCCGTCTGGGGGGCTCCCATCCGAGAGAGCATCCTCGGCACGCAAGGGGACGACATCAACCTAGGTCGGCTCGAACAACTCCACACCGCCTTGGGCGTCGAGATCCGAGACGTGGCCGCGCAAGCTCTCGCTGCACGCAACCAACTCGAAGCGCGCCGATTGCGCACGCGCCTCGTCAAGCTGGCTGAAGCCGGCGACTACGTCAACCTCCTCAAGGCCCAAATCGAACCAGCCAAGAAGAGCGCCTACAACCGCACCGTCGCCGCGTTCCGGGCTCAACTGGGCCAAGAAGCCAAGACTCTCAGCGCTCACGTTGCCCAAGCCCTCCAGCGCGCGCCCAAGACGGAACCCGAGCTCGAAGCCTTGGAGCGTGACCTGCGCGACTTGGAGGGGCACATCGCCAAGCTGAGCACCAAAGCCAAGAGTCTCGATGAGCAGGGCCGGCGCCTCAATCTCCCTGAGCGCGACGAACTCCTCGGGGAAGTCCACGACCGCCTTCGAGAATTGGAGCAGAACCGCAAGCAGCTCCAGAGCCTGAAGAAGGTAGCTGCGATCGAGACGAAGCGCGCCACACAGCAGGCCAAGGAGCGCGCGGCAGAGCGCGAGAGGCAGCGTGGCGAGACAATCACGACCTACGAAGACATGGTCGAAGGCGAGCGAGACGCGCGCAAGACGCTGCGCACCTCCACGGACCCCGACGCCCGAGCCAACGCCACGGCCTTCCTGCGCAACCTGCCCCGAATGCGCTCGCGCATTGCCAAACATGACGAACTCGAATCGCGTCTCCGCTCCCGCCAAGATCTCCTCCATGAATACGAGAAGCTCGCGAGCCGCACGAGCGGTGTCGAGCGGCAAACCGTGCTCGATGACATCCGCAAGACGAAGGGCGAAATCCGCGCCATGGAACGAATCCTCGCGGACGAATCCCCCACGAACGACTATGACGCGGGCGGCCTCAACCCTCGCGGACCCTTCGGGTGGGCGCGTGGAATCGCGACGCGCACGAAGCTCACGGCCCGCAAGACCGGCATCGCCTTCGATCGGAGCATCGCGCGCCCAGTCCGCACTGGCCTGAAGAGCGTGCGCTCCAACACTGGATTCGAGGCCGCCACCGACCACGTCGCCGACTCGCTGAAAGTCGCGGGCTTCTCGTGGCTCTGGCGCCGCCAAGCCAAGCTCGTCCAACGCCAAGCCCGAGAAGCCAAGAAGGCTCAACGGATCGCGCGCAGCAGCGCGTGGGAACTCTGGTACACCTTCAGCGACCCAGTCCGGTGGACGCTCAGCCTCGCCATGACGCTAGGCCCCCTCATGGTTCCCCTGGGCGTGGGCGAACTCGCGGGTTGGATGCTGGCAAGCGTCGTGGCGTTCATCATCAACATCATCTACGAGATCCTCGTCGAGGTCTTCAGCCTCGTCCTCTTCGGCTTCCTGGGCTTCCTCAACATCCTGGGCAGCGCCATCGAGGGCGCCCTCGACAAGGGTGCGGCCTACTTCTTCGGCGCCTTGGGCCTCTGCGAGACGGGCATCAACCAGCCCGACTGCGCCTACCAGAGCCTCCACTTCCACTTCGGCGTGGCGACCGCGAAGGCCACGCCACTCATCGACCTGCGCTTCTTCTACCCGACCATCTTCCACAACAACAGCATCGCCAGCGCCCTGCTCGACTTCCTCAGCACCGTGAATGCCGCGTGGATCCTCGCTGCCGCCCTCCTCTTGGTCCTCGTCTGGCCTTTTCTCTTGATGGAGGACGACGACTGGTGGAAGCGCCTGCTCATCGCCACGGGCATCACGCTGCTCGCCTTGCCCGCCTTCTTCGCGCAGGTCCACCTCGTGGACTCGAACTTCTACAAGCAAGCGGCCGACCTGTTCCGCACCGGCACGACGCGCATCCTCGAGGGCCCCGGCCGCGCCTTGGCCGATGCCGCTGAGCAAGCCGTCCTCAACACGAGCCTGCCCACCTTCGACGGAGGCCCCGCCTCATGAAGGACGCCTACCGCGCCCTCACGCGCCAAGAAATCCGCGACGTGCGCGCCCAAGTCGAGCGCGAGCAGCGCATCAAACTGCCCCGCCACATCCGCGTCGTCCACACGCCCCACAAAGCCTACCCGGACGACTACGCCGGCTGGGTGGGACGAGGCAGCACCAGGCGCGGCCTGCGCGGCACGATCCACCTTTTCCTGGGCGAGCCCGTGCCGCTCAAGAAAGAGGCGCTCCACCACGAGTTCACCGAGATTGCCTGGGTCGTGAAGGGCAAGACAGTCCTGCAAGGCCACCGGCGCGCCATGCACGACGAGAAGCGCCACCTCGCACGTCTACCCTACCGGACTCCCCAAGGACGAGCCTACCGCGAGACCCTGCCCCTCTTCCACCGCCTCGAACGCGCCCCCCGCGCGCGCTCCGTCCGAGCGCGCGTCCAAGACGGCCTGCGCGGCTTCCTGCGCTTCTTGGGGGTGGGACGCTGAGCGACTCGCGCCTGGCCGACCAGATCCGTCGCCGCTTCCTGGCCGGCCGGCCCAACGAGGCCGAGGCCCTCTACCAGAAGGCCCGGATCCTGGAGAATTACGAGCAAGTCTTCGAAGCCGCCCAAGAGGCGGGCCGATTGCGCGACGTCGAGGAGACCCTCGACTACGTCACCCGCGAAATCACCGCGAGTGGGCTGGAAGGGCACGTGAGCCTCGAGGACGCCCGTCCCTACTTCGTCCCTTACGCCTTGAGCAGCCCCGCCTTCGTCCGCCGCCTCTACGGCCAAGGCATCAGTGAAGACGAGGTCCGCCGCATCGTCCAGGCCGCCCGCAAGGAGACCAGCGCGAGCCGCCAACGCACCATCGAGCGCGACCTTCTCCAACCCCGTCGCGTAAGCGCTGCCACGACCAGCGAGAGCCTCGCCAAGTCTCGCCTCCGCCTTGACGCGACGCAAGACCCCGCCACGTTCCACCCATTGACCAAGGACGGTTTGGGTCGCTTGGCCAAGCTGCGGACCCACCCCTCCGCGACGCCCCTGGGGCGTGCGAGGCGATGGACGAGCCGCATCAAGCAAGGCCTCGGCTTCACCGTCCACGACGTGGATACGCAGACCACCGAAGAAGCAGCTCTTCGCAAGCTCACCGAGCGCTACGGCGTCCAAATCCTCACCCCCAACATGCTGCGCGCGATGCGCGAGCACGAGAAGACGCGCGGCAAGGGCCCCCTCTTGAGCCGCATCGCCGTGCAAGGCGCCTCATTGGCCCCCCGCACCGTGTGGGGCGCGGCCAAGTTCCTCACCAAGCAGAACCTCGTCTCGTGGCGCATCCAACGCCTCCAACGGCGCCTCTCGCAGACGCGGAACGACGAAGAACGCATCGAGCTTGAACAACAGCTCGCCGCGGCGCGCGACGCCCTCCCCTACAAGCGCCAGGACACGCTCTTGGGCAGTCTCATCGTGCTTTGGCGCGAGGCGCGCTGGGCCCTCAAGCTGCGCCTCATCGTCGTCCTCCTGCTCTTCTTGAGCACGTTCTGGTTCATTGGGTGGTACGGCAGCCTCGCGCTTCTCCTGCAGGCGGGCATGGTGCTCTTCGCGAGCCTCGCCAACCTCCTCCTTGGCGGCCTCAACGGCGTGCTCTGGCTTGGAGGCGGGCTCTTCTACCTCGTCTCGAACCTCGCAATCGGCGCCACCAACGCCCTGACGGCGTTCATCTACGACAACGTCTGGAAGACGATTGGCCGCTACGTGCCAGGAGCCGAGTACAGCAAGCCCATCCTGCGCATCACGGTCCTCCACATTCCTCAACTCAGCTACCTCTTGAGTCTCTTCAGCCACTACCACGCCGACCCCACGAGCGGCAGCGTGGACCTTGGCCTGCCGCACTACTACGCCATCGACGCCAGCGCCCACCTCGTCAACGGACCTTTCTGGGACACGAGCGCGTTCCAGTTCCCCACCATCAGCAAGATGGCCCTCACCTGCCAAGACCTGCAAGCCTTCGCCCTGAAGAACGGCGACCCGCCGCCGACGACGTGCGAGGACTTCTGGACGCTCCACCCCGAAGGCGCGGGAGGATGGCTCCACGAGCTCTACTGCCAAGCCGCGCCCACCGACACATCGTGCACCACCAGTCCCACCCAGGGGAGCCCAACATGACGTCCGCCCCACGCCCCGACCCCGCCATGAGCCTCGCCCTGAGCCTCCTCCTCGCGCTCCAACTCCTGAGCGCCTGCTTCCCACCCCCGCCTGCGCGCGTGGGCGAGGAGACCTTCACCACCCTGGGGTGGGGAACCAGCATCTTCGGCAGCGTCTGCGACGGCCTCGACAGCGTGAGTTGGCTCCCCAGCTGCGACCACGCCGTCCCCGTCGTGGGCACGGCGCTGGCCTACGGTGCCTGCGCGGTCGTCTTCGCCGAGATCGCCGCCACGCCCTGCATTGCCGCCGCGGGCCTCAGCACGGGGGTGGGCGTGGGCACGAGCCTCGTCACGAAGCGGGGAGAGTGCTTCCAGACGGGTGAGCAATTCTACGACGACTGCCTCACCGCCAACTGGGGGAGCACCAAGGCGTGGGTCCAAGATGCCCGCCATGACAACGTCGGCATGAGCGGACAGGGCTTGGTGGAGACGGCCGGCATGGCGCTCGACTTCGTGGGCAGTGCCATCCCCGTCGTGGCCGCCGACTCGCAAGGCTACAAGGCCGGGTACCAAGCCGCGCGCGACGAAGGCGCGGGCGTCTTCAAGAGCCTCTTCTCGGGCCTCAGCGAGACCAAGGCCGGAGGCGTCGTGAAGACCGTCTTCACGGGCAACACCAAGCAAGCCGGCCAAGACGCGGTCGAGGCGAGCAAGAACCTCCGCCTCCAGGCATGGGACCGCGTCAATCCCACCGCCGCGCGCCGCATCGGCAACGCGGGCATGACGACCGACGAACTGATCGACAGCATCCCTCGGGCTGATGTGAAGGCCATGCGCTGGACCGCGCCCAACCTCCGCGCCACTGTCTACGAGACGACGGGACGAGCCCTCAGCGCGGAGGGCAAAGTCGCGGGCAAGGCCAGCCTTCTCGCCCGCGTCACGACCAAGGGCGGCGACGTCATCGAAAGTGCGAGCGACCATATCAGCCCCAGCACGGGCGCTAGCCTGGCCACCAACGGCGTCAAGTCCACCCCCGACCAGAACGACGCCCCCAACACGCCCGACCCTTCTTCCTCGCCGCCTGGCGGACCGCCCAACAACAACGGCGCGGGCCCCGATGGCGGCGGCACGTCCACCAACGGGTACGGGACGCGCCACGTCACCATCACGCTCTTGACGCCTGACGCGACGGAGCGGCTCGCCTACGCAACGGGGGAAGCCTTCACGATCAGCTTCCGCCTCCACGCGGACCAAGGCCTCGACACATGGGCCCTCTGGCTGGGCAGCCTCAAGACCGCCGGCCACCAATACGCCGACTTGCCCCACGACGCGACCGACCGCGTCACGCTCAACACGCAAGACCATCCCCTCCCCGCCGGGCACTACGCGTACGTCCTGCGCGCCAGCGACGGGAGTGTCAAGACCGACCTCTACCTGCACTTCGACATCACGGACGCGAACGGCAACGTGCCCAACACGGACCGCACGACCGACACGAACTGCCAACAGGATCTCAACAAGAACGGCTGGCCCGACTGCATCGACAAGGCCACGACGACCTTCGTCGCGCCCAGCAGTCCCGATGGCAAGCCGGACTGGTTCCGCCTCCTCCTGGGTCTTCTCATCCTCTTGGGCTTCATCGGCGGGGCCATCCTCGCCCTCCAAGGAGGCCAAGCCTCGTGAGCCACGCCACGCGCCTCCAGGCCTGGCGCCGGCACCGCAACGCCTTCCTGGGCAAGCTCCTCCTGAGCCTTGCCAGCACGACGCTGACCCTCCTGCGCATCATCGAGTTCGACGCCCTCCTGCTCCCCTTGGGCGCCGTCGTGCTCAGCCTGGCCGCCATATGGATCGAGGAGGACTACCTCGATGAGCACCAAGAACGCCTCCTTCTCACCGCCGCGGTGGCCCTCCAAGCGCTCCTCTACAGCGACCACTTCGGCCCCCTCCTAGCCATCCTCCTGAGCCTGCCTGGCCTCGCCATCATCTGGCGCGGGCCCCTCTTCGCCACGGCTCAGCGCTTGGCGCGGCACCCCGTCGCGAAGGCCGCGCAGGCGCCCGAGGAGCTTCGCGAGGCCAAGAAGAGCGGCGAGGAAGCCCTCCACGCGATCGGGGCGCGCGCGGGGCAAGCTCACCGCTTCTTGCGAGGAGAGGCCCACCAAAGTCGCCGACGCCCATAAGAAGGACTTCGAGTAGGCTTCGCGCGGATCGGCATGCGCAAGCCCACCCACCCCCCTCCTCGTTCCCCACGCGCGTCTCGCCGCGCCCATGGCGCGTTCCGCGTCGAAGCGCCCGATCGGCTCTTGGCGAAGTGGGGCAGCCACTTGGACGTGCGCGCCAAGATCCTCGTGGGCGCCGGCGCGTTCGTGGCGTGGGTGGGGCTCATGATCTTCTTCGGGAGCCTCTTGGGGCCCACCCTCGTCTGCGTCCCCGTCATCTACTTCGCCTTCAACACCGGCACGGAAATCACGCCCGGCGAGGCGCGCTGGGCCCTCAGCCTCGCCCTCGTGGGGACCTACTTCATGATCGGCAAGCTCTTCCTGACCGGCGCCTGGTTCCTCCTCGTCACCCTCGCGTTGCTCCTCATCTGGCTGCCCGCCTTCATCCGGGGCCGTCAGGTGGGCGATAGCATGGCCGAGACCCTCAGCCTTGGGGGTGGCTTCCGCGGGGCTCGTACCCAGCGAGAGGGGAAGCAGCGTCGGCACCGCCGCGCCACCCAGCTCGTCGCGCTCATGCTCCTGCTCGTCCTCGCCACGCCCTTGGCCTCCGCCCGGGCCCTCGACGAGGACGGCTGCGACCTGGGCTTCCTGTGTGGCTTCATCACGCCCGCGGCCCAACGGGCCTATGCGGCGTACGTGAGCGACACGAGCACGTCGGAGAGCACGTACCTCGCGGACTCGAAGGAATGCAACTGGAGCCTCTGCCACACGAGCTGGACGCCCGCCCCCGCCAAGCCTCCCCCGCCCCCGACTCCGGTCCCCTCGCCTCCCACGCCAGACAACGTCCAAGTCGGCTCCCCCTGCGGGATCTTCTGCAACGTCGGCCGCATGTTCACCTTCGGGCTCGACTTCGTCTGCCAACCCCCCGCGCCGTGCGCCTCGTGGATCGCGCCCGCCGCCAACGCCGCGGCCCACGCGCCCCCCACCAGCTCCCAGAAGGAGGACCCCGTGGCCCAGGCCAAGGTCGATCCACCGGCCCCCGCAGAAAAGATGGCCCTCAACCTCAACGCCCGACTCGCCAGGGGAGCCGTCTGCGAGCTCTACTGCGACTTCATCATCGATCCCGTCCAGACGGGCGGCACGAGCCTCATCATCGACATGCAGCCCCCCTTGGGTCCCCCCGCGGGCGGCGTCAACGCCGTCACGAGCATCGTCGGACCCCTCTTGGGCAAGCTCGCCATCGACGTCCTGGGCTTCCACGGCCAGAGCCTCGACACCGTCCCGCTGGGAGGCAAAGCCGCCCTCTATGCGAGGCCCAGCGCGGCGCCCGATGGGATGGCGGCCACCTTCACGAGCGACTGCAACCAGGAAGGCCAGACGGTCTTGGGCCACCCCGCCACGGGGTCCGACTTGGCGGGCGCGTACGAGTTCGACTACGTCGTGGACTGCCGCGGCACCATCCACTACGTCCTGAGCGCCACGCGCGCCGGCATGGATCCGGGCACGGCCTCGGGCAGCTTCGAGATGCCCGTCCACTACCCCAAGCTCAACGTCCAACTCGTCGGGGGCAGCAACCAAGACGCCGCTGGACGCATCCTCGCCGGCAAGGGCACCCTCACCTTCCACATCAGCCTCACCGACGCCGACGCAGGCGACGACATGACCCGCGTCGTGCCCACCATCACGCTCGAGGGCGCGCCCCTCAAAGGCGAGATCAGCGTCACGAGCAACGAGTTCGACTGGGAAACGCCCACCATCGACCTCCCCTCGGGGTTCTACTACGAGGTCTTCCGTGCGGTGGGCGCCTACAAGGTGGGGACGGACTTCGTCAAGAGCGACCCCGTCCAGTTGACGCTCAACGTGGGCGATCCCGCCGACGCCAACCTCGTCAAGGTCCTCACGACGCGCCTGAGCGCCAACCATGTCCATCCTGGCGACCGCGTCAGCCTCCTGGCCGACATCGAGTGCATGGGCTTGCCGGGCTACATCCAGGCCACCATCCACTGGACAGACGGAAGCCGCGCCGAAAAACCTCCTCCCTTGGCTTGTAACGGGGCTCAGACCCTCACCTTGGGCGCGCACGCTTTCTTGAGCGGCTCGTACAGCCCTTGCGTCGAGCTCGTGAAGGTCAACGCGTACCGCGAGCCCATCACGGGTGTCTACACCAACTGCGAGACGCCCCTCCAGCTCTTCGTCCAGTCCAGCAGCGGCAACGAGGCCACGACCCAAGGCACGAGCGCGCCAGGAGGCAGCGTTGATGGTGCAGGTGCTGGCGAGCAGAGAACCGTCTCGCCGCCCCAAGGCACAACGGACGCGGGCGCGACGAGCACGACCGACAAGCTCGTCACGCAGGCCAAGAACGCGGCCACAAGCGCCTCCGACGCGGCCGGGGGCGTCGGCTTCAGCCTCTTCCACGGGACGACTGGTTTCATCTTTATCACGAGCCTCCTCGGGGCGGCGCTCTTGGCCCTCTTCTGGTTCGCCCGACAACGCGGCCTCCTGAGCCACGAGAGCCCCGTTCCCCTCTTGCGTTGGGGAATCGAGCCCACCATTGCGGCACCCACCGTCTACGGCGAGAAGCGCGGCCTCCTCAAGCGCATCTTCCACCGCCATTCCCGAGAGGCCCCGCCTGCGAGCATGGCTCCGACGATCAACTTCCACCTCGAGCCCGCCCCGCCTCCCGATGACCCGGTGGAGGGAAGCTTCCGCAGGCGGCGCCGCTAGGACGTGCCCCGATGCGGCCCAAGCGTGGCGGCTTCCGCCTCCGACTCCAACTCAACCTCGAAGGCAAACACCCCAAGCAGCCAAGCCAAGGCGGGGTGGGGATCCGGGCGCGCTTCCATGCTGCCGGCCACCACCTCCAGACTTGGGCCCAAGGGCACCGGCGCGGCGCCATCGCCACGGCCCTGCTCCTGCCCCTCCTTCTCGTGCTCGTCCTGTGGGGCTTCCTCTGGTGGAACGGGCTCGTGGCCAGCCCGCTCCTCGTTCATCTCACCGGCCACGATCCCCTCGCCGAGGAAGGCCCCGCGAGGTTCGAGAGCGACATGATCGTCACCACGCCCCAGAATGGCGAGACGATCAGTGGGAGCGTCCTCTTCCAGGGCGTCACGCGCCCCCAAAGCACGGTCTACTACTGGGAGAAGGGCCAGAACGTTCCCGCGACGACCCAGACGGCAGCGACGGGCGTCTGGACCTACCAGTTCAACCCCGCGAGCCTGAGCGAAGGCAGCCACCTCCTGGTCTTCGCCAGCACGAACGGCAAGACCTGGAGCAGCCTCGTGGAGCGAACGGTCACGATCCAGCACGACGCCAGCCCCAGTCCTTCGGGGGGCCTCTTGAGCATCTTTCGGCCCGTGGGCGAGGCGCTCCGCGGGGGCGTCAACATCTTGGCCGCCGCGACGGGACTCAACCTTCAGAACGACGTGAACCAGGACGGGGTCCCCGACTGGCTCCAGGCCAGCGTCGTGAGCCCCGTCGCCATACCGGCCCACCTGACCCCCATCATCGGGAGTCCCGCCTGGTTCAACCTCCTCATCCTCGCGATCATCGTGACGATCCCCCTCCTCGTCCTGATCCGGAAGAATCCCTCCTGGTTGGGACCCACGCTGAACCGCTACTTGGCGCTCCGAGCCGTGGACAAGGATCGCCTGCGCGCCAATCAGCTTGCGCGCAAGCAACTCATAACGGATCTGGAAAAGGATCGCAACGCGCTCCAAGCAGGCAAGGACGCTCGCCTTGGTGACGCCAAGACGAACGCGCAAGCCCGCCACCAGGCCGACAAGGATCGGCAAGCCGCCCTGCGCATCAAGATGGACGCCCAGAAGTACGCCGCCCAAGCGCGCGCCGCAGCCGCCGCCAGCCGCGCCGCTGGGCAGACCGCCGTCGCGCGGACCAGGCGCGAGGCGAGCCTCGAATCCAAGCGCGCCGACCTCCGCATTGCCGAGTTGGCCGCACGCCGTTCCCCTCCCACCATCATCAACCTGGGTCAGCGCCTCAGGAAAACGCAAGGAGCCTTCCGCGGCAAGCGCCGCACCTTGCGCCCCCGTAAGCGCACCTAAACCCGGTGGCCTCCGCAGCGAGTCGTGCAAAAGCTAGAAAAGCGCGGGGCGAAGGGAACGCCCGCATGGTGGCTGCGCGCCAGCGCCTCCGTGGCCTTCTCGTGCTGGCTCTCCTCCTCGGTTCGGGCCTCTTGGCCGCCCCGCCTGCCGAGAGTCTCAGCGTGGGCCCCTTGACGAACGTCACCAACGTGGTCCTTGGCGGCATCCAGACGCTCAACTTCGTGAACCTCGATGGAGGCACGCGCACCATCAACAGTGTCCTCGTCTACGACGACGCTTCCCAGAGCCTCTACAACCTCACGGTGAACGATCCCGTCAGCTTCCGCATCCAGGTCAACCAATCCTGGGTCGGCCTCACCAAGAGCTGGACCCTGCTGAAGTACGAGTTGAGCTACGACGCGGGTGCCTCGTGGACCCGCAGCACGCCGCGACCTGGCCCCCTGGGGCCGGAGATCATCGTGCCCGCCGAACCCCTCCAGAGCACCAGTCTCGTCCAACTTCGCCTCAGCGACGAATACGTCCCGTGGAGCCTGAGCACCTTCACCGCCGGCCAGGCCGGCTACGGCCTCGGGGACCCATCGAGCCTCTTGCTCAACCGCGCCGAAGGCCTCTGGTGGCAACTCCAGCAACTCCAACCCGCCACGACCCCCGTCCTCACTAGCACGCGCGCCTCGTGGCTCAACCAGACCCTCCCAGGAAACGTGACGTACCCCGCGATCACGACGACGCTGTCGAACACGACCATGGGCACAACGCTCCTTGTCACGACCACGACCCTCCTCACCAACGCCAGCGCGTACAATCTCACCGACGCCTTGACGGGCGTGACTCGCTACTACACGAGTGTCTCGAACCTGACCATTGTCAACGTGACCACGCAAAAGCTGGCCGGCCTCCGGATCCAGTTCACGCCCTCCTGGGGGCATAGCAACTACGGCAGTGAAATCCGCCTCAACAAGACTTGGGCCGCCACCGCGTTGGGCTTCACGACCCAACCCTATGTCGAGTGGGGGCACGAGGGCCCCACGTGGAAACCCCTTCCGGTCTCAGACAACGGGTCCTACTGGGCCATTCAGGCGCCCTCGTTCTCCACGATCGGCATCAACCAAGCCGCGAACGGCCTCGTCGATGGGACGGTGCGGGACGTCACCGATGATCTCACCTCGGCCGGGTCGCCCAGCATCGACGCGTCTCTGCTCGACACCGTCAACGTCGCTGGAACAACAGGCAACCCGACGACGAACTACGACGGGACCGACTACAACGCCGACCAGTTCCTCCGCCAGAAGTGGCAGCCCAGCACGAGCGGCTTCCTCGCTCAAGTCGCGCTCCAGGTGCATGGCCACACGACGACCTGCGACCGGCCTCAGGAGGGCGAGAACATCATGCTCGAAGTCCAGGTGTACGCCGACAACAGCGGCGCACCCGGCAGTCTCCTGGACTGGAGCCTCTCGCCCCAGATCAGCACGAACGCAGGCGGCATCGGCTTGACCAACCCGCCCACGCCCTACTTTGGCCACGGCGCGGCCACCTTCGCCGGCCAGACCTACATCCAGGCCGGCATGACCTACTGGATTCTCTTCCAGCAGCACAGCGCCCTCCCTTGCACCTACGGCGTGGACTACTTGACCACAGGCCACGCCAGCCCCAATCTCATGGGCGGCTGCCAGGAGAGCACCGACAACGCGACATGGACCAGCGTGAGCGGGAGCACGGCCTGCCACCTCGGCGCGTGGGTGAGCCCGACCTCAGCCTACCCGTGGAGCGCCCACAAGTGGAGCGCCATGCCCGTCTCGTATCCCCAGCCCGTGACGGACACGATCAGCAGCTACGCCTCGCCCCAGCCCGGCACGACGTACCGCGACACCGTGAACTTCGCCATCGGCTACACCGCCCCCCAAGCCGGCCTCCTGACGCGCATCGACATCAGCCTCGGTGGCGACATCAACGCGCCCAACGCCATCTGCGGTGTCCCTTGGCAAGGCACCTGGAACGTGCTCGCTCCTGCCAACGGCGGCCAGAACAGCAGCCTCCAGGACGCGGGCAACCCCGGCATTCCAGGCGTGTCTGGCACAATCCAGGCCAGCAGCGCCGACGGCGTCTATCGCCAGTGGAGCTACATCATCGTGCCTCCCGTCCAAGTCAACGCCGGCGACCAAGTCTATGTGAAGAACACCGCGGGCCAGGACAACTACTACAACAACGCCTACCACAACTGCCTGGCGTACCATCGCACGACGAGCACGCACGTCACGCCCATCAACGTGACCGGCCAGAGCGCGACGGAGGACGCCTTCCTCCGCGTCTACTACGGCACGTATCCGACCACCGCGTACGCCCAAACGAATAGCAACATCCACAACTTCCAGAACCTCGTCTCGCTCCTCGACGCGCGCGTCTGGCCCACCCAATCCCCGCCCGCCGGAACCAGCGTGGGTGTCCAACTCAACCCCGGCGGCGCCTGGACGTTCCTTCCCCCCGGACAGTACACGAGCCTGGGTTCCTACTACCCGCTCACGACGATGAAGTCGCGCTACGTCCTCAACGACACGACCACAAGTTTCCCCACCCTGGACGACACGGTCCTGGGATCCAGCTTTACCTGGCACGCCGAGTTCAGCGTGCCCAACTTCGAGACGCGAACCGTGGGTCTCAGCAGCGAATCCGACGCCTTCAGCGGCACAACGACTCTTCCCTACGTCACCACGGACGCCCTGCTGAAACTGCCCACGAGCATCAACGCGAAGGGGATCATTGCGGGCGGCGTATATGCCGATGGCGCCTACACCGACGCGGGCACCTCATCCCCCACGAACCTCGCGAAGAAGCAGATGGGATTCGACTCGGCCGGCCTGAACGTGTATCTCCGGCCCAACAGCTTCACGGTGGGAACCCAAACGTGGAACGCGACCGGCGGCGCGTGGTTCGCGGGCTCCAACTACCTGTGCTGCTCGTTCAGCGACCTGAAGGGCATGTTGTGGACCTACGCCTACCCGTACCTGAGCACCAGCTACACGGTCACCAACGTGTGCCTCAATGCTCGGGTCATCGCCACGGGGAACGCACCCTACACCATCGGCTGGGGATTGAGCGCCAGCGTGGGGGGCAAGGAGCTCGCCACTGGCACCATCACCGTGCCCACGAGCGCCACATCGCCCACATGGCTCTGCTCCTCCCCTTTCAACCTCCTCGTCACCACCGGCCAGGTTTTCACCTACGTCAAGTCCGAGAGCAGCACCGACATCCGCGTCAGCATGGCGCCCATGTCGGCGAACATCTGCGGCGCCTGCCCGGGATGGCCCACCCAGAACGGCGTCTACACGGCCTACAACAGCCCTACTTATCAGCCCTCTTCCCAGGCGCTTCAGTCCGACCAAAACGCGTTCTACATCGGCCCCGTCGTGACCTACAACCAGACCACGCTCCAAAGCATGGGCAGCGTGAACCTCACCTGGGGGACGCAGTTCAACATCACGGTCCCCGGCCTCGTCCGGTCAGGCGACTACATCATGGCCCAGGGCCTGATTCTCGACGTCAACAATCGGCCCATCAGCGGCTACATGACCAACATGACGGTCACGTACGCCAACGGCACGCCCTTGCCCAACAACGTCGGCGTGGGCCCTTCCTACAACGCGACGAACGGCAACTTCCTAAGCATCATGACGACGACGTACCTTGCCCCGGGCAACTACTACGTCACCATCGGCTTCACCGACACCGTCAACGGCGTCTTGGCGAAGAAAAGCTGGCCCGTCGCCATTGGCAACGCCCCAACCAGCACAACGAGCCCTGGAGGCCCCGTGCCGCAGGTGTACGCGGACGGAGTGATCTACTACAACTTCTTCGACAACAACACCGGCTTCGGCCTCAACCCCGACTTCTACAAGGTGTACGTGAGCACCACGCCCACCATCACCGAAAGCAGCCGCGTCGTGGGCGGCCGCGTGCCGCTCTACGTGGGCAACACCTATTACATCGCGGTGAAGGACTACTTCGGCCACATGGTCTGGCCACCCCCGGACCTGGCCAGCTACTCCTGCACCGGCGCGAACGGCGAGGCCTGCCCCTTTAGCCAAGTCACGAGCACGTACGGCGTGCTCAACGTCGTGAAGCCCCAGCTCTTTCTCGACGTGGGCGTCACGCTCTACCAGGTGAAGATCAAGAACACGCAGACCGACCCGGCCTACCTCCAGATGAGCGCCAACGGGAAGACGTACGCCACGTGGGTCCTGCCCGGGGAGATCACGAGCCTCGAAGTCCCCCAGGACACATACGCGCTCCAGACGGACATCTACGACGCCAACCTCCAACCACCCCAACTCGTGGACTACGCGTACAACTACACCGGCAGCACGCAGCCCTACTGGATGCCCAGCCCCGCACAGGACACGGCCGGCGACGGGAGCCTCTGCCTCCAGCTTTCCTGCACGGGACAGCCCGCCAACACGGGAGTGCCCGGCAACGGCGTGACCGGCAACGGCGCGGCGTGCCTGGATGGCGCTGAATCCACGGTGGCCTACTGCAGCGCCGCGAACGCCACCGCGCAGGGCGAGACGTTGGCCTACTTCGGGACGCTGGATCTCAACCGTGTCTCCAAGCTCACCAACCTGACGCTCCACCTTTGGGATGGCGACGCACGCAGCTTCTATGGCTATCGCGTCGAGACCAGCGCCGACCCTGTCCACAACGGATGGAGCCTGCTCTGGGACAGCACGCAGAACGGCTGCGCAGGAGGCGGGCTCGCTACCCGCGTGGGCCCCACGATGCCGGGGTCCGCTGGGGGCGTGTGCACGAGCGCCAACGTGGACTACCAGGGTCGGCAAGTCCTCTCCTTCTCGCCCCAGGATGTCCGCTACGTCCGCGTCTTCCTCACCGGCAGCACGGCCAGCAGCGCCGGCCTTCTCACGGAAGTCCTTGCCGGCGCGAGCGCCAGTGCGAGCCTATTGGTCAACCAGGACCAGTTCATCTGGATTCGCGGCTACGACCTCTTCTCGGTCGTATTCCTGATCAACAACGTCGCCAGCCAGGTCTACAACCAGCAAGTCAACGTGGGCATCCACATCAACAACCAGGACTCCACGATCCAGCAGCAGACCACGACCATCGCGGCGCTCTTTAATTCCTCCAACTCCTGGGTCGGCCAGCAGATCCTGGGCATCTACGCGGGCATCAACAACACCAACACGAACGTCTCGGCCCAGGCGGCCATGATCCAGCAGAACATCAACAACTTTCAGACGAACGTGAGCACGCAGGTCGCCAGCGTCTCCCAGAGCCTCGTGAACCTCAATTCCAACGTGACGAACCAACTCGCCTACGCCCAGCAGCTCGTGAACAACACCAACGCGAGCCTGGGGAGCCAAATCGTCTATTCCAACCTCTTGCTAAACAACACGAACACGAGCATCCAGACGCAAATCACAGGCGTGAGCACGAACCTCTCCAATCTCAACGCCTCGGTCGGAACCCAGTTCAACTTCGTCCAGGCCCAGATAGTCAACGAGAACGCGAACGTCTCGACCCAAGTGAACGCGCTCTCGACCCTGGTCAACAACACCAACGCGAGCATCGCCACCCAGGTGAATCAAGTCGGGGCGAGCGTGAACAACACGAACGCCTCGATCCTCAACCAAATCAGCCTGGTGAGCGCGAGCATCTCAAACCTCAACGTCTCGGCGCAGGCGCAGTTCAACGCCCTCTCGGGCATGATCGCGAGTTCCCAGTCGAACCTCACGAATCAGACCAACCTGGTGCAGGCCAGCATCGTGACCCAGAACGCGAACGTGTCGAGCCAGTTCAACACCATCGGGGCACTCATCAACACGACCAATGCCAGCCTGGGCACGCAGGTGAATGCGCTCAGCGCCCAGGTGACCAACCTCAACGTCTCGACGCAATCGCAGCTCAACATCCTGCGCAGCGAGGTGCTCAACCACGGCGTCGCGCCGCCCATCGACAGCAGCGTCGTCGCCATGTACCCTTTCGACGACGCCAATGGAACGGTCGTTCACGACGCCAGCCCGTACCACAACGACGCATCCCTCGTGGCCACGAGCCTAGGCAACTGGACGGCGGGCCACGTGGGGGGCGCGCTGAGCTTCAATGGCAACGAGTGGGCCAGCCAAAACGTCTCCACCTTGAGCTCCACGAGCTTCAGCATCGCGGGCTGGCTGCGCCTCGATCCAGCCAGCTCGGGCTGGAGCTTCGCTCACCCTTGGGGCCTCTTCGGCCAGCACAACGCCACCTTCTACGCGAGCAGCACGACGCGCGTGCTCAACTACAAGGCCCAGACCATCGGCGGTGCCATCGTCACGGGCAGCACGGGCGCGAACCTCTCCAGCGGCGCCTGGATCCACGCCGCCATGACGTACGACAACGCGACCCTGCGCGTGTACATCAACGGCAGCCTCGTGGCCAGCGTCCCCGCGCCCGGAGGGCTCGACGCCAACGGCGGCCGCCTCATCACCCTGGGCACGAGCGGGGCCCTGAGCGCTTCAAACGCCTGGTTTGGGGGGCTCGACGAGGTCTGGGTCTACAACCGCACCCTCACCGACGCGGAAGTGTACGGCCTCTACCAGGACCTCAACCCGCTCCTGTTGAATCAGTTCAACCAAATCGAGGCCAACGTCAGCAATGCCCAGGCAACGATCACCAGCCAAACGAACGTGCTCCAAGCGCAGATCGTGAACACGAATGCGAACCTGTCGAGCCAGTACGTCAGCATCAGTGGCCTCGTGAACAACACGAATGCGAGCCTGGGCTCACAAATCAACGCTGTCCAGGTCCAGATTGTGCAGGCCAACGCGAACGTGTCCGCGCAGCTCAACTACGTGAACTTCCAGGTGAACAACACCAACGCCACGCTCCAGTCCGAGGTCAATGCCGTCTGGGCGAGCGTCAACAACACGAACGCCAGCGTGCTCTCCCAAGTGAACGCGATCCAGACGGCGATCCTCAACCAGAACGCCAACGTGTCGAACCAATTCAACCTGCTCAACGTCTCGATCCACAACGAGGAGACCAACATCTCGACGCAACTGAGCCAGGTCTGGTTCAGCGTCAATTCGACGGGCAGCAACGTGTCCACCCAGGTGAACGCCGTCCAAGCCCAGATCGTCAATTCGAATACGAACCTCTCGACACAATTCAATCTGCTCAACGTGACCGTGCACAACGAGGAGCTCAATCTGACGAACCAGTCGAGCTACCTCCAAGCCCAGATCACGAGCCTGGGCGGCAACGTCTCCAACCAGACCAACGCCATCGCCCTGACCATCTCGAACCTCAACGCCTCGATGCAGTCGCAATTCAACGGCGTCCTCGTCCAGATCAGCAACACGAACCTGAGCCTCGTCGCGCAGACGAACCTCATCCTCACGCGCATCGCCAACCAGTTCGCCACCGAGCACGGCGTGGACGGCAGCACGAACCTGTACGCCAGCTTCGACTCGCCCGATGGAAACCTCACCCCGTCCAGCGTCCCGGACTTGGCGGGCAAGAACAACACCGTGTACCTGGCGGGCAACGCGAGTCTCACCCCCGAAGGCCACGCCGGCGCGGCCCTCTACCTGCCCAACACGACCACGACCAGCCCCAATACCATGGCGTACTCGCTGGGCAACTTGAGCCTCGCGAGTGGCCAGCTCAGCGCCGCCGCATGGGTCGAGGCGGACGACTTCAACCGCCAACAGGGCGGCGCGACCAACTGGTACATCCTGAGCAACGGCCGCTCCTGCTGTGCCACCGCAGCTGGGAGCTACGGCGGTTTCGGCCTCTACGCCACCGGCACGCCTGCCCACCTCCAAGGCTGGGCCTGGACGGGCACCACCGACACGAGCCAAGTCACCGCCGTGGGCACGACGACCCTCGTACCCGGCGTCTGGTACCACGCAGGCCTCACGTACGACGGCTACAGCCTGCGCCTCTGGCTCAACGGCACCCTCGAGGCCGCCACCACGCCCTTCGGCACCTACACGCCCTTGGTCCAGCCCAACGCGACTTACCCCTACAACCAGAAGGCAACCGTGGGCGACTTGAGCAGCAACGCCCGCCAGTACCCCTGGCATGGCAAGCTCGACGAAGTCAAGGCCTGGAACCGCAGCCTGAGCCCAACCGAGATCCAGGCCGACGCCCTGGGCATGAGCCCGGCCATCCTCACCCAGGTGAACCTGCTCAACGCCCAAGTGCAGAACGAGAACGCCTCGCTCACCGGCCAGATCAACGTCGTCAACACGAACCTCAGCAACGTCAACGCGAGTCTCCAGGCGCAAGTGACCAGCGTGGCCACGACGCTCGTGAACACCAACGCCTCGATCCAGAACCAGGTCAACATAGTCTGGGGCGCGGTGAACAACACCAACCTCTCGATTGGCACCCAGGCGAACCTGATCAGGGGCGACATCGCGACGACGAACGGGAACGTGACGACGCAGTTCAACACCCTCAGCTTCGGCCTGCACAACACTGAGACGAACATCACGAACCAGACCTTCGCCCTCTGGGCAAGCGTCAACAACACCAACAGCACGGTGGTCAGCCAGGCAAATCTCGTCTCAGCGCTCATCGTGAACGCCAACACGAGCACGACGAGCCAGTTCAACCTCATCTACGGCGAGGTACGCAACACCGAGACAAATCTCACAAGCCAAACCAGCCAAGTGAGCGCCCAGATCTCCAGCGCCAACAGCACGAGCGTGAACCAGACCAACGCGATCCAGGCGCAGATCGTGGCTGAGAACCTCAACCTCAGCGCGCAGTACAACACCCTCGTGGCGGCGCAGACGAGCAGCAACGCCACGGTGGTCAATCAAACCAACCTGCTCATGGCGCAACTGGCCAGCGTGAACCTCAACGCGACGAACCAATCGAACCTCATCTCAGCGACGATCCGCTCGACGGAAGGCAACATCACGAACCAGACCAACCTCGTCGCCGGGCAGATCGTCAGCGAGAACGCGAACGTCTCCACCCAGTTCAACCTCGTCCTGTCGAACCTCAGCGTCGTCAACGGCACGGTGGTCAACCAGACTAATCTCCTCTCGGGACGTATTTCACAAGAGGAGACGAACCTCACCTCGCAGGCCAACACGATCCTCCTGAACATCAGCAGCCAGAACAGCACGATGCTCAACCAGACGAACTCGCTGCTGGTGAGCATCGTCAACTCGAATGCGACGATCGCGAACCAGACGAACCTCATCCTGGCGCGGATCTTCAACGAATTCGCCATCCAGCGCGGCATCGACGGGAGCGCGGCGCTCTACGCACCCTTCGACGACCTCTCGAACAACACGCTGGCCAAGGACCAGAGCGGCAAGGGTCACGACTTGATCCTCAAGGGGGGCGCCGTCGAGGTCGCGGGCGGCCGGGTGGGCAGCTCGCTCGATCTCCAGCCCCTCGCGCCCAACGTGAACACGACGGGCCTCGTTGCGTGGTACCGGCTGGACGAGCACTACGGTGGCGCGGCCAACGACAGCACTCAACTGGGACGCGACGGGTCGTACAACCCGCAAGCGAACATGAGCCACGTCCACGGCAAGTACGGCTACGCCGCCACCTTCGATGGCGCCAACGACGAGGTCATCCTCCCCACCGCGCCCTTCACCTCGGGCCTCACGGGCGACCGGACGCTGGAGGCGTGGATCTACCCCCAGGGGCTCGACCGGAACGGCGCCACGATCCTCACGACGAAGAACTACCCTGACGGCACGAGCCCCGGCTACTGGTTCGGCCTCGACGCCGCCGGCCGGCTCAGCTTCGTGACCAGCGACGGCTCGGGCGCCGAGTCCAACGTCACCGCCAGCGCGTCTCTCCCCCTCAACACCTGGGAGCAGGCCGTGGCCGTCTACGCCCAGGCCACCAACACCGCCACCCTATACGTGAACGGGTCGCCCATTGCCACGGGCACCCTTGGCCTGGCGCCGGGCGTGGGCGGGCGGGCGCTCTTGGGCGGGGAGGCCGTCCTGCCCGAAACGCAGGGGGGCAACAAGGCGGGCTGGATCGGCCGGCTCGACGAGATCCGCGCCTACAACTTCGCCGAAGGCCCCCAGGACGTCGCCTGGCGCGCGATCAGCCAGCACGGGATCAGCCAGTACGCCCAATCGCCCAGCAACCTCACCCTGAACAGCGGGAGCCTCAGCGCCAGCGCCTGGATCTACGCGGCCGACTTTGACAACTGGACCCAGAGCCTGGGCAGCTCCGCGTGGTACGTCCTGGGCAACGACCGGGACTGCACGTGCTCAAGCGGGGCCTGGGGCGGGTTCAGCCTCTACGTCGCCGGGGGCACGCCAAAACTACAGGGTCGAGTCTGGCTCGACAACACCACGACGCTCACGGCCACAGGCGCGACCCCACTCCAGCCCGGCGCGTGGTACCACGTCGGCCTGGTCTACGACCAGTCCAGCCTCCGGCTCTACCTCAACGGCGCCCAAGACGCCCAAAGCCTGGCTCCCAGCGCGCCCCGGCCCATGGCGCCGCCCAACGAGACGTACTTCGGCCAGCACGGCCTCACGGTGGGGGATCTGGCCTGCTGCGCCCCCATCTTCGGCTGGCACGGCATGATCGACGAGGCCAAGGTCTGGGACCGCAGCCTCAACCCGACCGAGATGCAGGCTGACGCAGTCGGCGTCAGCCCCGGCCTGCTCAACCAGGTCAACCTCCTCAGCCAGAGCATCGCGACGTCCAATGCGAGCATCCAGACGCAGGTGAACCTCGTCCAGTCCCAGATTCGGACTTCGGAGTCCAACCTCACCGCCCAAACCAACACGGTCCTGGTCAACCTCTCGAACCTGAACGCCAACCTCTCGACGCAGGCCAACCTCCTCCAGGCCCACGTCACCAACACCGAAACGAACCTCACCACGCAGATCTCGGCCTTCAGCGCGAACGTCTCGAACCTGAATTCCTCGGTCCTCAACCAGTACAACAGCCTCACCGCCCAGGTCCAAAACACCAACGCCAACCTCTCGGCCCAGACGAACATCGTGGGCGCGCTGGTGAACAACACCAACGCCTCCCTCGCTGGGCAACTGAATGCCGTCCAGGTGAGCATCGCAAACCAGAACGCCAGCCTCGGCGCGCAGCTCAACTACGTCGATTTCCTCGTCAACAACTCCAACGCGAGCCTCCAGAGCCAAGTCTCGACGGTCCTGGGGGCGGTGAACAACGCCAACGCGACGGTGGTCACGCAGGCCAACCAGATCCTCGCGCAAATCCAGAACCAGAACGCCAACGTGTCGAACCAGTTCAACAGCCTCAGCCTCGTGGTGCACAACGAGGAGGCGAACCTGTCGAGCCAAGCGAACCTCATATGGTTCACGGTCAACAACACCAACTCGAGCGTACAGACGCAGACGAGCCTCGTCAGCTCCCAGGTCGTCAATCTCAACACAAGCGTCGTCCAACAGTTCGCCGCGACGAACACGCTCGTGCAGAATGCGCAGTCCGCCATCACGAACCAGACCCTCGCCATCCAGGCCAGCGTGGCGAGCACCAACGCCTCATTGGGCAACCAGACCACGACGATTGAGGCCCAGATCGTCACGCAGAACGCGAACGTCACGGCGCAGTACAACAGCCTCGTGGCCAGCGTCTTGAGCGGCAACGCCACCCTCGTCAACCAGACGAATGCGATACTCTCGCAGATCGCGGCCAGCAACAGCACGGTGGGCAACCAGACCAACTTCGTTCTGGGCCAGATTCGCACGAGCGAGGCGAACCTGACCAACCAGTCGAACTTCCTGAGCGGCGCGATCGTCAGCGAGAACGCCAACGTGTCGAGCCAGTTCAACCTCATTCTGGCCAGCGTGGCGAGCGCGAACGCCTCGATCCAGAACCAGTCGAGCACGTTGCAGGCCAACATCACGACGCTCAACTCGTCCCTCCAAGCGCAAACGAGCAGCTTGTCGGCTCAAATCGCCAGCACGAACGTGAACCTGAGCGCGCAGTACAACGTGCTTGCCGCGAGCATCACAAGCGAAAACCTCACGCTGCTCAACCAAACGAGCCTTCTCAGTGCCCAGATTCTCTCGGCGAACCTCAACGCCACGAACCAGACGAATCTGGTGACCGGAACAATCCGGACCACCGAGGCGAACCTCTCCAGCCAGTCCAATCTCCTGGCTGGTCAGGTTGTCAGCGAGAACGCGAACGTCTCGACGCAGTTCAACCTCGTGCTCTCGAACATCACGACGCTGAACGCTTCGGTATCGTCGCAGGCGAATGCGTTGAGCGCCCAGGTGAGCAACGTGAATCTCAGCCTGGCCAACCAATCGAACCAGATCGAGGCGAGCATCAGTTCGACGAACACCAACCTCTCCGCGCAGTTCAACGCCATCAGCGCGGCAATCCAGACGAGCAACACGTCGATCCAGAACCAGACGAACCTCATTTTGTCGAGCCTGAGCAGCGTGAACGCGACGGTGGGCAACCAGACGAACCTCGTCCTGGGGCAGGTGCGGGTCTCGGAGTCGAATCTCACCAACCAGTCCAACTACGTCGAGGGCCAGATCGTCAGCCAAGGCGCCAACATCACGAGCCAGTTCAACGTGGTCCTCTCGAGCGTGGCGACGACCAACGCCACGGTCGTGAACCAATCGAGCCAGCTCTCGGCCTTGATCAGCACGACGAACGCAAGCCTCCAGAACCAAACCAACACCCTCCAGGCCCAGCTCGTCAGCCAAAATGCGAACCTGTCCTTGCAGTACAACGCCTTGAGCGCGGCGATCACAAGCGAGAACCTCACCCTGCTCAACCAGACCAACGCCCTCGCGGCGCAAATCGCCATGAGCAACGCAACGCTGGTGAACCAATCGAACCTCCTCTATGGGGAGATCCGGACGACGGAGGCGAATCTCACCAACGTCACGAACGTGGTGAGCGCGCAGATCGTGAGCGAGAACACGAACGTCTCGACCCAATACAACGTCCTCGTCACGACACTCTCGACGCTCAACGGGACGGTCCTGAACCAATCGAACCTGCTCTCGGCCCAGATTGCGAGCACCAACGCCTCGCTCCAGAACCAGACCAACGCCGTGAGCCTCCAAATCGTCGCGGCGAATGCGACCATGGTCAACCAGACAAATGCGATCCTGACAGAGGTCCTCAACAGCAACGCGAGCCTCTCGCAGCAGGAAAACACGCTCCTGGCCCGCGTCATCAACCAGTTCGCCAACGCCAACGACCCCCTCGCCCCCACCGACACGGTCGCCAAGTACGCCTACGACGAAGGAACAGGCACGACCGCCTACGACACGACCGCGAACGGGCGCCACGGCACCGTGAGCTGGGGCGCGCCCACCTGGGTCCAGGGCCGCTACGGAACCGGCCTGCTCTTCAACGGCGTCAACGACACGCTCGACTACGCGCCCGCCTCCGACTTCACGGGCCTCTCCAACAAGACGCTCAGCGCGTGGGTCTTGCCCACAGGAAGCGGCTCCTTGGGCGAGACGATCTTCACAACCATGGCGAAGGGCAAGAACGCGCCCGCGGGGTACTGGTTCGGCCTGGGGCCCGGAAACTACACGCCCGCCTTCACGATGGCCGATGGGACGCGCAACGAGACCGCGTGGGCCTCGCGCGGCTTGGCCCCGAACGAGTGGCACCACGTCGCCGCCTCGTACAACAACGCAACGCGCGGCGCCAGCTTCTGGATCGACGGCGCCCCGGCCGGCACGAGCACGTTGAGCCTCGTCACCCTCGGCGTGATCACGGCCAGCTTTGCGCGCAGCGGCGGCGAGGCCACCAACCCGGACCCGGTGGGCGGACACCAGGCCGGCTTCCATGGCACCCTCGACGAGCTGCACGTCTACCGGCGCCCCATCACCGACTCGGAAGCCCTCGCCTTGTACTTGGGGGCGAGCGCGGGCATCGGGCTGCAGTACAACCTCCTTAGCCAAGCCGTCTCGAACGCGAACCTCTCAGGGACGACGCAGTTGAACCTGCTCCAGTCCCAAGTCATGAACCTCAACGGGAACCTTTCGAGCCAGACCAACACGGTTCTCGTGAATCTCTCCAACCTCAACACCAGCCTCCAGTCGCAGGTCAACCTCCTGCAGGCGCACGTCGCCAACGTCGAGACCAACGTGTCGGCCCAAGTCAACCTGGTGAGCGCGAACCTCTCCACGCTGAATGCCACCGTCGGATCGCAGTACAACGGGCTGGTCGGCCAAGTCGTCAACACGAACCTGAACCTCTCGGCGCAGACGAACTACGTGACGAGCCTGCTCAACCAGACGAACGCCAGCGTGGGCACCCAACTCAACAGCGTGCAAGTCAGCCTCGCCCAAGGCAACGCGAACATCACGGCCCAGGTCAGCTACGTGGGCCTCGTGGTGAACAACACCAACGCGAGCCTGGGCTCACAGCTCTCCACGGTGACGAGCCAGGTGCAGAACACGAACGCCTCGGTGGCCAGCCAAGCCAACGCCATCATGGGCCAGATCGTCAACCAAAACACCAACGTCTCGAACCAGTACAATTCTCTCTCGCTCCTCGTGCGCAACGAGGAGGCGAACATCACCTCGCAAGTCAACCAGGTCTGGTTCGGCGTGAACAACACCAACGCGACCCTCCAGACGCAGACTCTCCTTTTGGGATCGAAGATCGACAACGCCAACACGAACGTCTCGACCCAGTTTGCGCTCCAGTCCCTCCAGATCCACAACGAGGAGACCAACGTCACGAACCAATCGTCGAGCCTGCTCGTGAACATCAGCAACATGAACGCGAGCGTGGGGACGCAATTCCAGGGCGTCACGCTCCAGGTGTCGAACCTCAACGCGAGCCTCCAGTCCCAGGTCAACGCCTTGAGCGCCCAGATTTCCAACTCGAACCTCTCGGCGCAGCAGCAGGTCAACCTCGTCTGGGCCACGCTCAACAACACGAACTCGTCCTTGGGGACGAGCATTACGATCCTCTCGGGGAAAATCGACTTTAACCAGGCGCAGATCAACACGAGCTTCGCCCAGGTCCAGGCGAACCTCTCTTTCACCAACACGACAATCCTGAACAACCTCACGAGCCTCAACCAGAGCCTCCAGACCCGCCTCCAAGAGGTACTCGGCGACGTGGACGCCCGGGGGCAGGACGCGCTCAACCAGACCCTCTGGGTCCTCGCCAACGTGACCACACTCCAAGGAAACCTGACAGCCCAGCTCCTCAACGAGACCACCCAGGTGCTCGGCCACGTGGACGCGCGCAGCGACGCTGTCTACAACCAGACCCTCCTCGTCCTGGCCAACATCACAAGCGCCCAGTCGAACCTGAGCCAGCAAGCAGAGTCCAACCTGCTCTTGATCCTGGGCAACGTGACGACGCGCAGCGACGACCTGGTGCTTCGGACCACGACGCTGCTCAACCTCCTCGTCACGAACCAAGGCGGATTGAACGAGAGCCTCCGCGACAACTTCACGACGCTCTTGGCTCAAGTGAACGCGCGCAGCGACCAGGTCGTAGGCCAAGAGGCGCTGCTCCTCTCGAACCTGACGGGGGTGAGCACGAGCGTCGCCTCCAACGCGACCCTGATCCTGGGCCAGCTCAACGCCCGCAGCGACGACCTGGTCCTGCGCACGACCACGCTCTTGAGCAATCTCACCGCGCAAAACGCGACCCTCAACGCCGGCCTCGCGGCCCAAGGACTCCTGATCCTGGGGGCCGTGTCGAACCGCAGCGACGACCTTGTCGCCCGCACCGAGGCGATCCTCGCCAACCTGGCCTCCACCAACACGACGCTCAACGCGAGCCTCCAAGCGAACGCCGTGAGCATCCTGGCCACCATCTCCGCGCGCTCGGACGACTTGGCCCTCCGCAGCACAAGCCTCCTGGAGAACCTCACCAACGCCCGCCAGGGCTTGAATGACTCACTCCATGCCACAGCCCTCAGCATCCTCGCCAGCCTGGCGGGCCAGGAAGACGCGGCCTTCAACCAAACCACGGCGATCCTCTCCGCCCTGAGCACCAACCAGGCCCAGCAGAACCAGTCCCTCGTGGGCCTCGAACTGGACGTCCTGGGCAGTCTCGCCAACCAGTCGAGCCAGGCCCAGGCGCGGGAGGACCAAATTCTTCAGAGCATTGCCCTGAACGCCAGCGCCACAACGAGCACACTGAGCGCCCAGACGCTCCAAGTCCTCACCGTGGTGAACCAGCGCGACGACGCCCTCGTCAACCAGACTCTCCACCTCCTGGACACCCTCACGGGCGTCAACGCCACGCTCAGCCAGGACCTTGCAGAGCGCGCCTTGAGCATCTTGGCCGCGGTGGACAACCGCAGCGACGACCTCGTCGCGCGCCAAGAGGCCATCCTGGCAAGCATCGCGGCCAACGCGACCCAGACCAACGAGGCCCTCACGACCACGGCCTTCACCGTCCTGGCGCGCGTCGATGCCCGCAGCGACGACCTGGCGAACCGCAGCACGACGATCCTCGCCAACCTGACCCTCGGCACCGCGAGCCTCAACCAGAGCGTGACGCTCGCCGCCTTGACCATCCTGGCCCAGGTGGACAACCGCAGTGACGCCGTCTACCAGCGGGAGCTCGACATCCTCGACGGATTGGAGACCAACGCGACCAGCATCACGCAACACCTCACCGCCCAAGAGGTCGCCGTGCTGGCCCAGCTCAACGCCCGTAGCGACCAGATCGTGAACCACACCCTCGACATCCTCGCCAGCATCGAATCCCAGAACCAGACCGCCGTGGCGACTGTCTTGAGCGCGGAGGCCGCGCTCTTGGGCGACGCGCGCACCCGCCAGGACGACGTCATCAACGCCACGCTCAACCTGAGCGCCAGCCTCCGCCTTGTCAACACGAGCCTGGCGGATGCCCTCCTGCGCACCGCGCAGGACGTCGAATCCTCTGTGGGCCAGAACGTGAGCACGACGCTGGACGCCTTGGCCCTCCTCTCCCAGCGCGTCGGAAGCCTGGGCAATGCGACCATCGCCGACACGATTCAGAGCATCCTCGCCCAACAAGCCCAATTCGGCCAAGATGAAGCCCTTGCCTTGGCCGCGCTGCGCGGGGACGTGGCGAGCAACACGACGCGCCTGATCGACCGGATGGACGCCACGGGGCTGCGCCTGGAGGCGACGCTGGGAGAGGTCCAGGCGGCCCTGGGGCAGAACACGACGCAGGACATCCAGGACGCCTTGGCCGCGATCAACGAGAACCTGACCCGCAGCGTCCGGCTCTACATCCCCGGTCTCACGACGAACGACACCACGGCGCCCACCAGCGTCCTCTACGCCAGCGTCAGCCTCGAGGCGCCCAACACCATCATCGTGGGCTGGAGCGCCTTCGACACCCAGAACCTCGTCACGGGCGTCACCGTCTGGGGCCGCCCCGTGGGCCTGGGCGACTGGACCCTCCTCGTGGCCAACGCCTCCAGGCAGGGCAGCGCCGCGTGGACCAACGCGCTGGACGGCGTCGCGTACGAGTTCAAGAGCACGAGCACGGACGCCGTGGGCAACCAAGAGACCGACCCCGCGGCCCCCCAGCACAACTGGATCATTGTGACGTACCACGCCCCCGAGAGGCCCATCGTCACGCCGCCCACGAGCACCCAGGAAGTCGCCCAAGGCGTCTTCAAGCGCCCCTTCCTCATCCCGGGCCCGTCTGCTCCCGGCGCCCTCCTCGTCGTCGCCCTCGCAGCCTTGCTGGCGCGCCCACGCACGGCGAAGCCCTCCCGGGGACCCTGCCAGCGCGCCCCCGCGCGCCCCTTCGCCACGTGCCTCCTGGGACTCGCGATGGGCGTCATGGTCGTGCTCCTCTTCGTGCCCCTTGTGGCGGGCCAAGGCTCACCCCCTGCCGCGCCGGGCAACCTGCGCGCCGTCCCGGGAAGCGGCACGATCAACCTCACCTGGGATCCTCCCGTGGGCGCCACGACCACGAGCACGACCGACGCAGCCAGCGTGCGCGACTCCCTCGCGCCCGACCAAAACGCCGCAGCCTTCACGTGGGAACCGGCGAGCCAAGCCACGACCCTCCAGACGGCGCAGAACATCGAGACCGGCCTCGCCAGCATCCCTAGCACCTACCTCCAGCAATCCTTCACCGTGCCCACCTCCGGCTTCCTCTACCAGGCCAGCTTCGAACTCCAATTCACCCCCGCCTGCTCGCAGACGGAGTGGTTCGAGATCCAACTCTGGCAGGGCACCACGATGCTCGCGGACAGCGCCTCGGACGCCATCACGCCCTGGATCGTGGGAACCCACAGCCCATGGGGGCTCCCAGCCACCTTCACCCGAGCCGTCCCGCTCAACCCCGGAGTGACCTACGCGCTGCGCTTGCTGCCCTCGGCGCGCATGTGCGCCAACGAGAAGGTGAGCCTCATGGACAGCTTGAGCGGGGGAACAGCGAACCTCGCTGGGCATTGCGTCTCCAAAGATCCCACCACGGGCCTCATGAACGACGTGGGCCAATACTGCGGCCTCCTCGTCAGCCTACACGACACCACGATCAACCAAGCTGCGAGCAAATGGTGGCCCCCCAGCATCCCCTCCACCGACGTGCGTGCCCCCGGTCCAGCCCAGACGCTGCCGACCAGCTACGCGGGCCCCAACGGCCTCAACGCGCGGTACGCCGGCTTCAAAGTCACCACGACCAGCCGCGTGGACCGCATCGACTTGAGCATCACCGGCTGCGCCGGCCTGACTCAAGGCGCGTGGACGCTCTACGCGACCGATTCGAGCGGCCAGCCCACCACGCCCATCGCCACCAGCTCGCCCCTCACGCTCCAGTCCGACGGCTTTGCATCCCTCGTCTTCGACCCCCCGCCCACGCTGAGCTCCGCGAACACGTACGCGCTCAAGATCGGAGGCACCAACACGGCGACCTGCACCTACGGCACCGACACCACGGGAGGTGCCGCCACGTGGGCCAACTACTACGTGATCACGCACCCCTGCGCGGACAACACGTGCGGCTGGACCAAGGACGGCAACACGGGGTTCTACCTCAACCTCTGGAGCAGCACGTACGCGCCCGACGCCTACCTCACCAGCAACCCGCTCACGACGCCAAACGACGCGAACTCCTACCAAGTCACGCCCGTCGTGTTCAACACGAACGGGTGCCTCTTCTGTCAACTCGACATGAACATCAATGGCCAGTGGTTCAATCCCATGTTCAGCAAGCAGGTGGGAAACTTGCCCGGAACGCCCCGGACGCTGACGGCCACCCTGGAATGGATCGGCGACAGCGGCCTCGCGCTGAGCGTGCCCACCAACGGCATCAGCGTCACGTGGTCTCCAAACTACCTCGTCAGCACGAGCGTCCAACGCTCGCAGAGCGGAAGCAGCGAGACCAACGTCTTCACCCCCGGCCCGCTCAGCGCGACCTTCGGAGGCCCCAACGCCTGGCAATCCGCCAACGGCATCTACCGCATCCCCGTGAGCCCCAAGCTCACCACCCTCTCCACGGCCCAAGTCTACGGCGAGCCCGCCCCGACGAGCGTGGGCAGCCTCTCCAGCCTCGCACCAGGAACGTACTTCTTCGACGCATCCAACCACGTCGTCTTCCTCGAGAGCCGCGTGGGTCCCTTCGGTCCCTCCTACGCGCCCCAGGCGGCCGCGAACGGCACGACGGCAGGCCAGAGCGTCACCACGTATCGCGTCTACAAGAGCACGGACGGCACGACCTACAGCCTCGTGGGCGCCACGGGCGGCCTCAACGCCTCCTACGACGTCAACAACCTCCAGAACCGCCAGACCTACGCCTTCGAAGTGACGGCGCTCAACGGCGCGGGCGAAGGCCCGCCCACGAGCCCCCTCTGGGCGATGCCCCACGCCATGCCCCCGGGCGCGCCCGTCGCGCTCACCCTCTCGCCGGGCAACGGCTTCGTCGATGTCGCGTGGAGCATGAACGCGAGCACGGGCGGCGCGGCGCCCACCGACTACGTGATCTACGCCGGATCCAACCCGGGCCTCCTGGTCAACCTGAGCGACACGGGCGGCAGCAACACCACGTTCCGCGCCAACGGACTGACCAACGGAGGGTCGTACTATTTCGCGATCAGCGCCGTCAACACGGCCGGCGAGGGGCCGCTCGGCCCCTCCCAAGGCGTCATGCCCGTGGCAGGCCCCGCCCCCATCGCGCCCACCCTGGCCCACGCGGCCGGTTCCGGCTCCTCGCCAAGCATCCAACTCTCTTGGACGCCCAATTCGCAAGGGCCTGCGGCGACCGACTACAACGTGTACGCCGGCCTGACGGGCACGAGCCGGGTGCTCGTGGGTGACACGGGCGGCGCGAACCAGTCCTACCTCGTCAACAACCTCGTCAAGGGCCAAGCTTACGCGTTCGTCGTCACGACCCTCGCCAACGGCCAAGAATCAGCCCCCTCGAACCTCGTGACCGACACGCCCAGCTTCGCTCCCTACTCGCCCAACCTCCTGGTGGCCCAGCCACGCAACGGCGCCGTGGATCTGGCCTGGAGCCCGCCCAGCAAGTCAAGCGGTACCCCAGTCACGAACTACGCGGTCCTCAAGAACGGCGCGCAGGTCGCCCTCGTGGGGGGCACGAACACGACGTTCACGCTCAACGGCTTGACCAACGGCGTCACGGTCAGTCTCCAGGTGGCCGCCCTCGCAGGCACTCCGGGAGATCCCAGCAACTCCCTCACCGTCACGCCCACGCTGAATGCTCCCCCCCTCCCGGGCGCGGTGAGCGGCCTTGCGGCCGTGCCGCGCGATGGGGGCGCGCTCCTCACCTGGGTTGCCAACCCCGAGACGAGCCTCGCTGGCTACTACGTCTACCGCGGCGCCGTGCCCGGCTTCGACTTGGGCCAGCCCGTCGCGAACCTCTCGTGGTCGTCAATCAGCTACGCCGACGCGGGCATCCCCAACGCCCAGCCCGCCTATTACCGCCTCGTGGCCTACGACTCCTCCTTCCACAACGCGTCGCCCAGCGCCCAGGTCGCCGTCCTGCCTTGCGCGGGATGCGGCGTGGCGCCCACGCCGCCCCGGAACCTGAGCGCCCGCGTCCAGGACGCCGCCCTGAGCCTGCGCTGGATACTTCCTGCCTGGGACGGTCGGAACCCCATCACCCAGCTCAACCTCTACCGTGGCACGAGTCTCAACTGGACCCTCCTGACCACCCTGCCCCCCACGGCCACCACCTACCAGGACGCGCCTCTCCTGAATGGCGTGACCTACACGTACCGGCTCGCCGCCCAGAACGCCCAAGGCGAAGGCGGATTTGCCTGGCTCAACGCGACGCCCGCCCGCGTCCCGTACGCACCCACCCCAGTGGCGAGCGTGCGCCCGGACAACATCGTGCACCTGACATGGACGCCTCCCGCCAATGGTGGCTTGCCCATCCTCTACTACCGGCTCTACCGGATGAATCCCCAAACCCTCATCGCCACGATCAACGCGACCAGCTACAGCGACGCCCGGCCCAACTGGGACCCCCAGGCCTACACGTACGGCGTAAGCGCAGTCAGCCTCGCCGGAGAAGGCGACGTGGGCCAATCGGGCGCCGTGAGCGTCGCATCTCGCGACTTCTTGAGCCCCAGCGACCTGCGCAACGTGACCCTGCGCGTCACTGGCGCGCCCCAGGGGATGCCCACCTTGAGCCAGGCTGGGAACCCCTTTGGGAACGGTCTCTCCAACCCCGGCGTGGCCATCGCGACGAGCACCGACGGCGTGAACAACTACCGCGTGACCCTTCGTGCTCGCGACCAGAACGATCCCACCAGCAATCCCCAATCCGGTCAATCCATGTTCACGACGGGCGCGACGCCCAAGTTCTACCTCTACCCCGAGACGACGAGCCTCACCGCCAACGGCGTGGACCTCACGCTCTACCTGGTCTGGGGCAACGGACCCACGGGCAACCGGACCCTCCAGAACGCCACGACGGACTGGGTCTACGCGACTCTGACCTTCTTCAACTTCGCCACCAGCCAGGTCAGCACCACGAGCCAATTCGCCATCCCCTTCTGCGAAACCCAGGGGTGCATCTCGTACAAGAGCGTCACCGGCGTGGGAGGCACGAGCACGCAGACGCTCACCACGCAATGGTGGATCAACAAGAACGCGGCCAACACGCTGGGCCCCGCCGCCGCGAACCTGGCCTACGCGGGCTCCTACCGCATGGCCATCACAGCCGCCTGGCGCAATGGCGCCACGAATCAGATCGACAGCACCAGCAACAGCGACTGGGACCAAGGCCCCGCCGGCAGCTACGGCAACAGCCAAGCCGGATACCTCACCACCACGGCCAACGTCACCTCCTACGAGACGTACCACGCCGACGAGGGCTGCGCCCAACCCGAAAGCCAAATCACTCGCGGAGAGTCCATCTGTGGCAAGATCCAGACCGAGACGACTCCCTGGCGCCTCCAGCCCGACTACGACCAGAACTGGATGAAGACCGCCAACACGGCCTTCGACGGCAGCGTCCAGACGGTGAGCAGCCAAGGCGACGTGGGCACCATGCAGACGCCCCTCCAGACCGGATCCCGGACGATCTTCCTCTTCGGCGACGCGGGCGGTGTCTACGCGCGCGCCTACGACGCGAACATGAAGATCCAGCAGAGCAGGGTCGTCCTCATCAACAAGAACCAGGAAGGCACGCCGGGCCAACTGCTCAGCCTCACCTACTATAGCCCCCAAGACGCCTATTATCTCGTCTATCAGCTCGTGGGCGACCAGAAGTGGTACCTCAAGCAGTTCGACACGAACCTCAACCTGGTGCGCAGCTTCAACGTCGGCTCCCTCTGCGGATCGTGCACCCAGAGCCTGGGCGCCATCGCGGGAAAGCAAGGCATCGTGCTCTACTACGGACAGACGAACCAGGGCATCAGCGTCACCTTCTACGATCCCACGCAAGACGCGATCACGACGGTGGGCCAAGTCCTCACCGTCACGACGGGAGCCACCCAGAACCCGAACGTCGTCTACGGCAACGGCGAGTTCCTCCTTACGGCCGAGCGCGTCGGCACGGGCACGGCGCTCAAGCTGAGCGGCCGCTTCCTCGACGAGCGCGGAAACCCCTTGGGCACGGGCACGTTCGACATCCTCGACCGGAGCACCGACACGCCCACCAACAGTGGCAGCATGACGCACGCCTACGGCGTCGCCTACGACGCGCGCAGTAGGTACTGGCTCGTCGCCGCCACGACCAACGATGGTCGCGTCTTCGCCATCCCCGTCAACCCCACGACCAACGCCGTGGTGGGCACCATGAAGCAGATCACCGCGGCGACGTCCAGCCTGAACGTCGAGGTCGAGCTCGTCAGCTACCAGCAAGAAGTCCTCTGCTTCCTGGGCGTCATGGTCCAAGACGCCCAGACGAGCACCTCCCAGGACGCGACCTTCTCGTACGCGCTCCTGAGCGCCGAGGGCGAGACGCTGCGCCCGTTCGTCACCATCGTGACCGCCCCCCAGACCGCCGTCTACCCCATTGGGAGCGCCGGCTTCGCCCTGAGCAGCTACGCTTGGACGACAGGCACGAGCGCGACCTTCATGTGGCTGGGCATGACGCCGGACGCGTCCACGACGGCGTGGAACTACACCGTGCTCATGCCCCAGGAGAGCCTCTTGGTCCGCGAGGCCGACGCGTTCAACAACACGCTCGCCTGGGGCGAGCTCGCCTGGACCAGCAAGACGCTCACCTACCAAGTCCAGACCGCTCCCAACGCGTCTCCAGGACCCATCATGGAGACTGTCCTGGTCGCGCGCCAGCTCCCCTTCAACAGCCTGCAGCCGTGGGTCCAGTTCAACACCCAACGCGCCCCGGCGTACAACGCGACCAGCCTCGCATTCCAGACGATGATCACGCGGCCCGACACCGGCCAGCGCACCAACGCCTCCTACTACATCGACAACCAGATCTTGTTGGGCAGCACCAGATCCCCCCAAGTCCTTGGCGAGGTGGGCGCCAGCGCGACGACGCCCGCGTACGCGACGACGGACGCCTTTCAAGTGGGCGCCACCCTGAAGGACCGCTGGGGAAACCCCCTGCGCAACACGACCGTTCAAATCTTCCTCGCGAGCGGCTTCGGCACGAACGACCCCGTCCAGAGCGCCACCAACCAGACTGGCGATGTGGCCTGCGCGCCCTGCACCGCGAGCCTCGCCGGCCAGCCCGACACCTACAACGCCACCACGCTCCTGGCCCCCGATCCCTTGGACTACCACTACGTCCTCCTGACACCCGGAGCATCCCCCGCCTTGGACAGCCCGGATATTCGTCTCCTTGGCGACCAGCCGCAGCGCGCGACGACCACCACGGGCGGAACCGGCCTGAGCCTCCCCGATGCGCCCAACGCGACGACGCCGAACCTGCTCGACGTGAGCAACAAGGTCTGGCTCGCCCAGAGCACCCTCGCCTACCGCGGCGCCGTCGCGCCCTATGCCGATTTGATGGCGGGCGACACGCAGCGCGCGAACGCCACCCTCTGGGGCAGCCGCGGCCAGCCCGCCCCCGACGGAACCCAAGTCCAAGTGATCTTCACGCGCCCCTCCCTCGCCACGCAGGTCCTCACCCGGACCACCACGGGAGGCCTGATTCCGAACGCGGACCTCCTTCACGCGTCCTCCGACCCTGCCGGATCGTGGACCCTCAGCTTCCAGCTCCCCAACGGCACGCAGACCACGCCCGACCCCTACAACGAGACTTGGCAGGTCAGTCGCGCGATCCAGGCGGACTGGCTCGACACCAACATCACGGGCAACACCACGACCCCATTCAAGGCCTACGAGCCCGGCGAGGTCGTTCAGGTGGGCGGCCTGCTGCGCCATGCGGACGGCGCTGCGTACCGCGTGAAGAACCCGAACGCTTCCCTGGGGTACGCCCGCAACGTCACGGTCATGGTCTATCGCGGCAGCGGCACGACCGAGTACGGCACGGATGCCTTCGCGAACCAATCCGCCGTCGGGGTCGATCCCGCCACGGGCCTTTTCACCACGAGCCTCCCCGTGCCCAACAGCGCGACGTCCACGTACACGAGCACGCACAGCGCGACGTACGACGGGAACTGGGGGTACAGCCTCCGCGTGTTTGATGGCACCTCGAGCCTGACGAGCAACGCCCTCGGGAACGACCTCAACTCGCCCAACCGCCTCGACATCGACAAAAGCCTCTACGTGGCCCAATACGTCGAAAGCCGCAACGACACGGACAATCCCAGCGACACCGACTACAACTCAGGCCTCGACGACTCACCAGGCAACGCCCCTGACAGCGACTACTCCCGCGTCAGCGTCAAGAACGTCCGTGGCGAGCCCACCAACCAGTTCAACGGCCTCAGCGTCCTGCGCACGCTGACGAACCCCTTCACCGCCCAAGTCACCTCCACCACGAGCCTCCCGCTGACGCCTCTGAATCCCGCCACGGGTCTCTACCGTACCGCCTGGGGCCCTTGGACCGCTTGGACCACGAGCAGCGCCTCGTACACGCTCCAATCGAGCGACACGCACGGCGCCACGACCATCCGGCCTGATCCCGGTCCCGCCCAACTCACCGGCGCACGGGTCCACTACGCCTTCGCCAAGATCGACCCCGCCCGAACCCTCATCCTGCGATCCCAGACCCAGAGCATCGTCGTCACGGCTGCGGACTCGTTCGTGGACCTGAGCGACAATGGCGTGCTCGACTTCAGCGCAGGCCCACTCCAAGGCGTCTCGGGCCACCTGAGCGACTACGACGATGGGAGCACGTCGCTGTGGACGTTCAACCAGTCCTTCGCCAACCAGGCCAGCCCCTTCAACCTCTCCTACACTTACACGAGCACCGACCGCACGGGATACCGCGACACGTACCTCAGCCTCGCCGCTGGAGCCCAAGGCAAGCTCAAAGGGCGCGAGTGGATCACGAGCCCCGGCCAGTACGACCACCACGCGCCCGCCGCGCCCACCAGCAGCCTCATCCTGCCGCGGCAAACGTGGGTGGTCCAGAACCAGTCGGACTGGAACCAGCACGGCCCCGCGCAAAGCATCGACACGAGCCAAGGCGTGCTGCGCATTGCCCCCGGCACATCCAGCGCCCGGTGGGTCAGTCCCATCCGCAGCGCGGGCACGCCAACGCAGGCCAGCCTCGCCGCAAGCCTCACCCTCAACGCGGCCGCCGATGGCCTCGTCGTGGCCTGGATCAACACCAGCAACGACGACTTCCTCTCCCAAGAGGCCAGCGCCCAGACCATGCTGAACGGGCCTTTGACGGGAAGCGTCACGCTCAACCTGCCCAGCGGAACGGCCCGCGACTACCGCCTCAGCCTCGTTCTCGCCGGCGTCGTGGCCGGTGCCGGCGTCGTTGCCGGTCGGGTCCACCGCGTAGCCGGACGGCAAGAAGGAAATCAAGGGAGCGAAGGTGAGGCCTGCGGCCAGTAGGAGCAGTATGCGGATGGTCATGGTTTCACGCATGTCGTGGGTTGAGGGCGATCCGGGTCGTTTCGAGCATCTTCGATTTGGGCGGGGTTGCACGGGTTCGATCACGCTCCATCAGGCGTGCTTGTCTTTTCTCGGGCTTCGTGAAGCGCGGCCCGGACTTCTGGGTTCCAGGCAACCTGTCTGAGGAAGACAACGATAGGCTCGTCCACGTCAGCGGCGAGGAGGCGGGTTACAACATCGGGCCTGTCCCGAATGGCGAGGCAGAGAAACTCGGCTGCGTGTTTTGCGTCCTTCTGTTGAGCCGCGTAGATGGCGGCCTCGTATGCCGCTTCGAGATTGCCCAGCGCGTCAGCCTCGCGCCACAAGGACCAGGCGCGCTCCATCTGTGCATCGTCCTGCGTCGCGATTCCGAGCTCCGTGCGAGCCCAGGCCTCGGTCATCACATACTCGGAATCTTGGGGAGCCAAGCGGCGGGCCTCCTCGATATATGCGAGGCAATTGGCCAAATCGTGCCAGTTGCCCGCGGCGTCCGCGAGCTTCCCCCAGTCCTTGGCCCTTGCGCGCCTGATTTTGACCAGCGCCAAAGCGCGGTTCCACGTGGCACGTAGCGCCACGGTTCGCGCGTGGCCCCGATATCGCCAGCCGGTTATCCGGTCAACAGTTGGGGCTTGCACTCACTCCGTCTCCCTTGAGACTTCGTCAGTGGGACTCGGTTCGAGCCGCGCGAGGAGGGCTTCGAGCTTGCCGGTCGCGGATAGATCGCGCAGACGGTTTTCGCCGGATGATGCGACCAATCCCGCTTCCATGAGACGTTGCAAATGATAGTAGACGACTCGCTCGCTCAGTCCCAGGAGTCGGTGGAGGGAAGCGACGTCTCCACCCGGATGCTCTCGAATGGTGGTTGCTACTGCACGGCTGGTGGCTCCCCTGAGGAGTCCTTCGGCGAGAGCGTCGCTTCCGGCCCCGGGGGGGTAGATGAGGAGCCTGCGTCCCTGTCGGACGAAGTGCAGCTTGCCCGCCCGCTGGAGCGTCTGCAGGTGATGGCGCATGGTGCCCGTTCCGATGCCAAGGCGGCCCTCAAGCTCGGTCACTGGTATCCCTGGCCGCTCCTGGATGATTCGCAAGAGCTTCGCAGGAACCTTCGAGCGCCCTCGCTTCGGAGTCCAGGGGAGTTTCTTGCTCTCCTTGGCTCGCATCGGTTTCTCAGCCCGCGGCTTCAACGCAACCCCTCACCAAGCAATCGGGAACAAACCATGGCGACGCACACGAGACACTACGCCCCCTACAGGGAATCTTGAGCAGGCGGCTCGATGCGCCTCCCCTGCACGGGCATAGGCGGCCACTTCCGAGCCCTGCGTATCGCCCGCTTGATCTCGGGGTCCCGCGCAACAACGTGAAGGGAAGGATCCAATGCACCGATGAAAAGGAGCACTTCGTCAGGATCCGGATCGCGCTCGATGGCCAACAGCAGGAATTCCTTGAGCCTGCCAACGTCGTGGGCCCGTTCAGCGTGAAGCGCGGCGTGGTAGGCCGCGCTGTCGCTTCCAGCCGCATGCGCCAGTTGCCAGAGGACCGTGGCCTCGTCGGTCTTGCCCATGAAGGCAAGCACGTCCGCCTCGCGTTCCATCAGGTCCACGCTCGTGGGCGCAAGTTTCCTGGCACTCTGGATCCAGCGCAAGGCAGCCGCGTAATCTTCGCGCTCGACATGGAACTCATAGAGCGTGCAGAGGTCCTCCACGGACAAGGGCTTCTGAACGACAGGGAAGAGCTTGTCCAGGAGCATTTGGAGTCGAGGGGGGAAGCTGGGGATCATGCCTGATCCCCTTGGCTCAGGTCGTCTGTTCCGTTGGATGCCAGCGCCAGGCGCGCCGCCCGCTCCTCTTCGTCCTCCCAGGGGAACGTGAAGAAGCCCACGGCGATGAGGACTCCACCGACGAGCACGAAGAGGTACCCCAGCGCCCGGGCGATGGCCAGGGGCTTGTTGGAGGTCCACAGCCACCCACGTAGGACGAGACCGACCAGCCCAGGTAGGAGGATCAGCGTGCCCGGGGTGATGGTTCGGATGCGGAAGCGTCGGATTTCCATGTCACTCCAACAGAGCCGCGCCCCCTGGATGCGGACCTCCAATGGTTGCTCTGGCCAAGTCAGGGCCATCCGTCGGTTGCGGAAGAGGTATGCATGGCGCTGGGCGGCACGCCCGAACGCCTCGACGATGAAGGAGGCATTGCGCGGGACGTTGATGGCGACGAAGTGCTTGGGCCGCCGGATGGTCCGGAAGAGGGGAAACCAGAACTCCATCGTCTCTGTCGTCGCATCGTACAAGTCAGGGTGCGCGGCACCATCGAAGAGCAGCGTGTAGCCACGCGCCTTGCCCAAGAGCGCGCGGGCGGCGTCGATGATCTTCACCGCCTCCTCTTTGTTGAACTGAGTGAGGGGCTTGGCGTGGATCACGAGGAGTTTCGTCGTTGGGTCCCACTGGGCCAGTTCGTTTGCGCAGCGCCACTCCGGGCTGTCTGGCGGGGGGCGAGGTGGGACGAAACGCCGCTTGTCGCGAGGCTGGGGTGGGGGGGCGCGGCGGGCGGCTTCGTCGTTCATGATGCCCATGGCCTCGGTGGCGCTTAGGCCGAGTTCTTCTTGGAGCTCGAAGAGCTTCGGCAAGGCCACGCCCGCGGGCATGGAGTTCTCGAACGCCTTCGCTGCTGCGCGCCGGAACTGGTGGCGTCTCCTCAAGCCGGGCGCGCACAACGCGACACCGAGTGCGCCCGCGAAGAGCGCCGCCACCAGGACAGCAACCTGCGAGACCGCGATGGCGACGATGAGCAGGACGAGAGCTACTGCCAGGATGAGGTAGTGGGGCCAGTAGCCGTGGTGCAAGAGGCGGGGAGATGGCCACCTCCAGCGGCGCCGATGTGCCACGTCAGGTTCCTCCCTGCGGGAGCATGAAGAACCAGGTCCAGGCAAGCGTCCCGTCGGCGAGATGGCCATGGTGTCAGCTCTCCGAGGATGGGGGCGCGCTCAGAGGGCCTGATGAAGTGGGAGCGGCGTGCTCGTGGGCCAGCCAAAGGCCGAGCCTCGTCACCTTCCCCTCCCACGCCCGCAGGGCAGCGCGCAGACTCAGAACGCTCAGGAGGCCTCCCAATGCGGCGAAGACTACTGGCACGTCTTCGAAAGGCGCCGAGGTGCGGAAGGCGGGGACGGCGGGAAGGGTCATCAGTACAAGGTAGCTGACCAGACCGCCCAAGAGGGCGAGGGCGGCGAAGACGTTGCCCGCGCTGGCCCCGGGGCCGCGATTGCGGTGGATTCCCTTGAGCAAGAAGAATACCCATCCCAAGGCGAAACCCGCCCCGGCCCCCTCGAATGCGGCGAGGCTGACCCGGCCCAGCGGGGTCAGGGGCTGCGTGGCCAAGAGTGCGGCCATGAGGCAGAACACGAGGCCACAGAGGATCCACACGGCTTGGAGAAAGACCCACCGCCGCGAGTCGGGCTCGGTGCGCCAAGGTCGGCGGCTGGCCTCGAGCATCTCGCCCTCCATGCGCGCGCGGGCCACACGTTCTTGGTGGGAGAAAGCGCGCCGCGTCCTCAGGAAGAAGCCGAGGGCCGCGGCGAGGAGAATCCAACAGGCCGGCGTGTCATGGTTGATGAGGCTCGCCAGGCCTGCCGCCAGGAAGCCCGTTCCCCAGGCGATTTCCAGGGAGGCACGGGAGGGCTGGCGGAGCAGCACGCGGAAGAACGGGCCAACGAAGCATCCCAGCGCGAGACCGGCGCCCCCGAAGCTGAACGCGATGTCGTCGAGGCCCGTGTAGAGCCCCCAGCCTGGGAGCAGGACGGGCATGAACATCAGCGCGGCGGCGCATGCTCCTGCAAGCGCCGTCGCCCAGAGAAAGGCACGTTGGCTCATCTCCTTCGGCGCTTCGGCCAAGTGCGGGGCGGCCAGGAGGTCGAGCAGGCGCCGCTCGCGCCTATGTCTCTCCCCCTTCGTTTCCCCCTTGGGAGCCTCGAAGGGGAACTGGAGCATCTTCGAGGGTGAGTCCAAGCTGGGTGCGGCGGGCGGCGGGCGAGGTAGAACGCGGTGTGCGAGGGCCCGTGCCCCGAGAAGCCCGAGAGCCCCCAGCGGGAGGATTATGATTCCCAAGCCTAGCCAGAGGACAGGCTGTAGGAACGCGCGACTCAGGCTAGGTTGAATGTTCCAGGCGATGAGGGCGAGGGCTCCCACGGCGAAGGCGAAGAAGAAGTTGAAGATGGCCGCCTGGATGAGGTCCCAGAAGACGATTAGGAGGCCGTCCTTCGTCTCGTACGCACGCAGGGGAGCAATTTCGGGGAGCCCTCTCCGAGTTCGGGCCCACATGCCTGCCAGCAGGCCCAAGGCACAGATCGCCAGGCCGACCCCCCAGATTGTGGCGTCGCTCGGAAGGGGGTCTGCACCGGCGTGGCCCCGGATTGTATCCAGGGCGCGCACAAGCGCTTGAGCACCCAAGTACGAGACGATCAGAGAGCTTCCCGAGATCATGAGGGGGCGGCTCGTCGTTTCGAGGAAGCCCGGTTCGGCCGCCGTCTGAGTGGACCCCTCAGTGGTGCTTGAGGATTCGATCATCGGGCCACCCTCCCGGAGCTCACGGCGCGGCCATCGAAGGCGTCGCTATCCATGCGCAACGCTGGCGTCATCGAGTTCTCTCCGCGGTGTCGTACTTGTCGCTCATCGTCTCGCGCTCCGCCTATTCCGGTCCTCATTCGGCTCCCGCATGTTGTGGAGATTCGTCCGATGGAGGATCGGCGGATTCGATCCTCCAACTTGCGTAGAAACTGAAGTGGCCTCCTTCTTGGCGCTCGGGCGTGATCGTCATCCTCCAGAGGAACGCGACGATGATGGGGGTGGCAACCGCCCAGGCCATGAACGCCAGGCGTCCGAGCATGCCGATCCAGTCGGAGGCGAATCCCGCTTCGGCCGCGCCCAGCAGAATCGCCAGGAGCCAGAGGAACCAGAAGCGGAACCCGACGACGGGAAGGACCACGAGGCCGACAATGAAGAGGCCCAAGTACGGCATCTCCATCACGGGCAGCGTGCTCCAGTGCCCGGTCGTCAGGAGGGTTCCGAAGGGAATGCCCCCGCGGAGGGCGGCGCGCAGAAGTAGGGGCACGCTGGCGATGGTGAGCCGCGTCTTTCCGCTCCATCCGAATCGCGCCCCCACGAAGAGGTACGCGGGCGCCATGGCGATCTGCGCCAGGAATGCCCCGCCGTACGCAGGTCCGCCCCCAGCGTTGCAGGTCCAGGGACAGCCGGCCCGCAACGTCAGGACAATGGCGGCAACAGAGGTGGCGATGGCGATGAGGAAAAGTGCCCCGTCCATGACACGCCGGAACTTGCTGGTATTCTTCGAGGGAACCAACAAGAACGCCAGCCCCACGGGGAGGGGGGTCAGCAGGTAGGCGAAGCGGAGCGGATCGGTCCAGCTCACCGGCATGCCGAAGCTGTCCGAAAAGAGCCACGCCAAGGCGGTTGTCCCATCGAGGACGAACAGGAGCGCCAAGATGACGGCCGCGCGCTCCTTTTTCAACGCAAGGTAGGCGGCTGCTGCGAAAGGTCCGGCGACGAGGAGCGCGTCAAAGAGGTTGAAGATCACGACCGTTCACTCCCTGCCGAAGTATGGGGTCAGTTTCACGGTGTAGCTCGTGGCGGCCCCGGAGTAGGCGACGAGGTGCCCAGTGCATCCTGATGCACAGTGGTCGAGCCCCACCAGGACGACGGCGCCGTGGGCGTCGTCATAGACGCGGGTCAGGGTGTCGTGCTCCGCGTTGGTCACGTAGAGCGATGCGGCCCAGCCTGCGTGCGAGGGCGCGGCGTCCTCGTCGTACTCGATCCGGATGGCCTTCGCCCCCTCGGGGACCTTGATGGGGAAGTCGGCGGCGCTCATGCCAAGATCGGGCGCGTCCGGCAGGGGTGCGGAGGGCACGATGCTGGGCAGCGGCGGGAGGCCGGGCGTGGCCGGGAACGTGAAGGCCAGCGTGGTCGTGTTGCCTGGCGTCGCGTCGAGGACGGGGGGCTGCGTCACGCTGGCCTCGCGCCGCGCCTGGCGGGCGAGGTCGAGCGCGCCCTGGTAGTCGCCGCGCTGGATCAGGTCAAGCGCCTCATGCGCGTGGGTGTGCGCGGGGTCGGCTTTTCCTCGGGCGAGCAGCGCCGCGCTGTGCGCGGGCACCGTGGCCGTCTTGGTCGCGGGCTTCGCAAGCACTTCTCGGGCGATCTCGGCGGCGTTGCCGCGCAGCACGGCGTCCTTGTCGAACTGGTCGAACTGCTCGCCGTTATAGCGGTAGGACATGACGCTGGCCGTGCTGTCCCAGAGCCAGTTGAGGTTGTAGGAGTCGAGGCCCACGTCGTCGGGGCTGCCGGTGTCGTGGGCGTGGGTGAGGCCGAAGCTGTGGCCGCCCTCGTGGGCGAGGACCGCGTTGTACCACTCCCACCACGCGGCTTCGGTGCCGAAGCGCGGCGCTTCGCTGGGGTTGCACTCGGGCGGGATGCGGTTGCAGGCGATCACGTCTTGAATGTTGAAGTACACGCCCCAACTGTTGCCCACCTCGTCGCCCATGGCTTCGCCGTAGGTCACGGCGCTGGGCGCATCGAGGACGAACGCGAAGGTCGGGTACGTGCGCGAGCCGGGCGGGCCCTTGGGCACGTAGTCGTTCCAGTGCGTGTTGAGGTAGTGCTTCAGGACGCCAACGCTTACGTCCTGCCCCTCGTAGCGGCTCTTGGCGTCCTGCAACGCCGCGGCCATGCCGGGATCATCGTTGGGCAGGACGACGAAACGGAAGCTCGCATTGACGCGCGCCCAGGGCACGAGGGATTGGAAGGCGCGCACGTAGGCGGCCTGGTCGGTGTGGCGCGCGTAGTCCAAGGGGTCGATCTTGCCCACGAGGCTTCCAGGGTTCCCGTGGGCCTGGGAGTCGATGAAGACGGTCACGGGCAGGTCGTACTCGTCCGCGTACTCGTAGCGGTAGAGCGGCGGGCGGGCCCACAATATGTGCGCGGCGTCGCTCACGTCGCGGCCCAGGTTCGCGTAGAACGTCTGGTTGCTCTTGACCTCGTAGATGGGCGGGTCGGTGAGGTCCACGAGGCGCCGCTGGGTGAACGCCTTCGTCATGTTCGCCCAGGGCTTGAAGTCGATCTGGTTGGGCGCCGCGCCCACGTCGAGGAACACGAAGTCGTGCGCCCCGCCCCAGGCGCGCAGCGTGCTCATCGCGGGCCGCGTCTGGTTGTCGGGCACGGCGTACTGGTGATAGGTCTCCTTGGGGAGTCCCGGCGTATCCCAGGTGTCAAGGAGGAAGATGGTGTAGCTGGGCGCCGAGAAGTTCAGCCCGACGGCGTCGCGGTGCTCCGCGATCCAGGCCTCGATCTTGTTGGCGTCGATGCGCTCCACGTCCTTGCAGTCCGGCGTGGTGGGATCGCTCGGGGGCGCGACGGGAAGGGGAACGGGAGAGCCCGGCAGGCCCGGCGCATGGCCGGGCCGGCAAATGCGGTGCAGCCCCTCGCGGTCGTGCTGGGCAAGCCACGGGTCCGGCGCGGCCGGCATGGCGATTCTCTCGGCGTAGGCGAAGAGGTCGTGCGCGAAGCTCGCCGGCGCCTGGTGGACCTCGTAGGTGACGTGGTACTGGAGCGCGTCGGGCGCGAGGTGCGCGGTGGTTTCGAGCTGCGCCTCGACGAACGAGATGGGCGTCTCGGCCAGGTTCTTGCGCAGCGAGGCTTCATCGAAGTTCTGGAAGCCCACCGTGACGATGTGGATGGGCAGGTCGAGCGTGAGCGTGGCCTCCGGGTAGGGGGCAAGCGTGGCCGCGGGCGCGTTGGAGAGGCAGCCAGCGAGGACGGGGGAAGCCATTAGGCAGAGGAGGGCGGCGAAGGAGAACGGGCGATTCATGGCGTTTCACTCGGTGGTGGTCGTGGCGGGACTGGTCGGGTGCGCGGCAGATGATCCGTGGGTCCCTGCTGGGCTTGAGAGCGCCTTGCGGATGGCGAGGCCGAAGGCGATGGGGATGCCGGCCAAGAACGCGAAGAAGGCGGACGTGGCGATGGAGTCCGGGATGCCAAGCCCGATCCCCGCGTCAACGCTCCCGATGAAGGATGCGAGCAGGGTCGCGGCCAGGATGCCCATCGAGGTGCGGATGCGCCCGGCAAGGAGGAGCGTCTTGTGGATGGTCCAGAACAGCAGGGCAGAGACCAGGGCGAGGCAGATCATCGTGGCGTCGCCGATCTCTCGCTGGAAATCTGAAGGCCATCCGTGGTGCGCCACGACGGTGAGCGTGGAGGCGACCGTGGACGAGAGGCGGATCAAGAGCGTGGCAGCGGCAACCAGCGCGAAGATGGCGTTCTGCATGGTCCGCGGCGCCCGCGCTTCTTGCACGAGAAGCCAGACGACGTAGACCGAGAGGACCGTGTGGCCGAACGCGAAGATGAACAGGCCGCCAGGGCTCGCCCCGCAGAGGTACACACAGGGGTCTGCCCAGGCGGCGACCGCGAAGAAGAACGCGATGACCGCCATCAGCACGAACCAGAAGCGGTGGCCCACGGACCAACGGTAGCTCGCAGGGGCGTCGGGAGGCGTCTGGTAGGTCGCGGAGAGGGCGACGGAAAGAGGCAGGGCGCCAAAGAAGGCGACCACGACGAAGGACGACGCGCCACGCTCGCCAAGCGCGGCCAGGACGCTGCTAAGGAACGTGAAGCCGTAGATGGCGAAGAACCAGCCGACGGCACGGGCGGAGGGCTGCCCGCGCCGGAGGATCAGCCATGCTGCAAGGGCGAAGTTGGCAGCGCTGGCGAGGGCTTGGAATGAGGTGATGATCGGATCGCTCATGCGGATTCACTCGTGGATGGACGTGTTCGACAGAACGCCTGCGAAGGTGAAGGTCTCCCGCTGGGCCCCTGGGTGGTCCTCATGCGTGCTCGGCCCCCAGCGTGGCCTCCTGCGAGCGCGCGGGCTGGAAGGTGGCTCGGCGGAGCACCATGAACAGCGCGAGGCTCAGCCCGATCCCGCCCAAGACGTAGGGGTAGCCCGCGTAGGGGCCCACGAGGGGCGCGGCGATGCCTCCGAAGATGGCGCCCACGAGGAGCGCGGTCCCGCTCCAGACGAGAATGGTCGCCGCGCGCAGGCGGAGGCCCGCCTGCCACTGGGTCTTGGCGATCCAGGCGAGCCCGCCGAGCGCGGCGAGGCCCAGCGTCACGCTGATGGCATCGAACGCAACGAGATAAGCCCCGGTGGGCCAGTGGCCCATGGCGAGGGCGCCCATGAAGATGCCCTCGTAGGCCAGCGCGCGCAGCAGCAGGATCACGGCGCCCGCGACGGCCGCGGTCCCGCCCAGGAGGGGCGTCGGCCGGCGCGCGTCGCTCACGAGCAGGAACGCGCAGGCCAGCGGCACGAGAGTCGTGAGGGAGAGAGTGAGCACCAGCGGCCCCGTCACGCCCGCGTTGCCTTGCGTGCAGCTCCACGCGCAAGGCACGGCGAGGAACGTAACAACGCAGACGCCCGTGAAGATCCAGGCGAGGCCGTAGAAGAAGCCCAACCGGGACGTCCAGGGCTCCTTCGTTCCACTGGTGGAGTGGAACCACTTCCACGCCAAGACGAGCAGGGGCGGGGCGAAGAAGCACGACATCCAAGTGGCGCGCTTCCACGAGTCAGGGAATCCGTAGTCGCCAAGGCTGATGCCCATGGTCAGCAGGCCATTGAGCACCGCGGAGGCTCCAAGGGCGCGGGCGACGGGGTGGCGCTTGACTAGGAGCCACGCGGCGAGGCTGAACGTGGCAAGAAGGCCGACGACTTCGAGGGCAGAGAGGAGGGGATCGTCCATGGGTTTCACACTTGGCGGGTCGTGTTTGTGAGGGTGATCTCGACGTGGAACGGCTGGTCTGTGCCGACCCATCCGCCCAAGGGCGGGTTGCCTGTGGGATAGTTGGGTGGGCGGACGAAGAGGAGCAGGTCGAAGGTGGCGTTGTGGCCCTTCAGGTCGCAGTCGAAGGGGAAGGGGGAGCTCGTCGCGTTGGCTTGGCAGAGCGTGTTCCAGTCCCCTGAATCGGGTACAACGTCGTTGAGGCTCAGGTGGAGCTGTTGCGTCGCGGGCGAGGTCGCGGTCCACGTCAGCGTGAGGTGCGCGTGGTTGTAGGAGCCGTTCGTCAGCGAGCGGTAGCCGCCGGGGTCCGTCGGGGTCCATTGGCATACCTCGTCCCCGACAGTCGCGTTCGCGCAGACGAACGCGCTCGTGTTGGTCTGGCCGTCGTACCGGAGCACGAAGGGCGCTGACTGCGTGGTGTTCGTCGGCATGGTCGATGCGCCGCTCGTAGTAGGCTGCGCCGCAAGGTCAGCGCGCGCCGGCGCCGCAGGCACTTCCGATGGCGGCGAGGGGCTCACGCAGCCGGCCATCGTGAGCAGTACGATGAGGGCGAACACGCGCCGATGGTTGTCCTTGCGTGCTGGGCGGATCATGCGTCCTCCCGGCGGTGCGGCGTGAGCCCGGGTGCATCGGCCGTTCGTCCAGTCACGTCCGCCTCGTAGCCGGCGATCTCACCCGTGTCCTTGGGAGGACAGAAGGTAGCGTTGAAGGGCCAGCGTTCGCCGGGCTGGAGTGTGCCGTTGAAGGTCAGCAGCTCGTGGTCTCGGGCGTGATGGCCCGCATCGTAGCCGGTGATCGTGACCACGACGGCCGTGATGGGCTTCGTGTCCAGGTTCACGACGCTGCCGGTGGCGTTGAGCACCCCGTTCAACGCCGTGTAGGTGAAGTTCTCCACCGTCAGCGAGACGACGGGGATCGTGTCGGACTGCGCGGGCCCAGTGAAAGCTCCGGGGCCTTGAGTGATGATAATGGCAGTGAGCGCGCCCCCGAAGAGCAGCGCGCCCACGATGAAGAACACTACGTCGAGAGGAGGAATACGGGGCACGGTCGTCATGGTTTCACCTCTGTGCGGGTAGGTTTGGGTGACCACCCCACGCGTGTGGCTCTCCATTCGCGGGTGAGCTTCTCGACGCGTGGATCTCCGATGTCCCTGAGATCCTCTTGGGGAAGAGAGGCGGTGAGGTAGCAAGCGATGAATTCGCGGGCGGCCTCCATGTCGTCGTGATCCAAGGCAACACAGAGCCCGGCGAAAGCGGCGTCCTTGCTGCCGACCTCGTGGGCCTTCCTGTAGAGCTGGTAGGCTTCCTGCGTGTGACCCAGTTCAGCGTGGGCGCAGGCTTCTGTCTCGACAACATGCACGCTTCCAGGTGCGAGTCCGCGCAGGAGTGAGGTGAGTTCGAGGGCGCGCTCGAATTCGCGGCTCATCATGGCCACGTCCAAGAGAGCCGCGTACTGATCCACGGTCAGGTCATGGGGAAGGCGCGCGCTTCCCAAGCTGAGGGGGCGCGCGAGATGTCGTCCCAGCCTCTGAAGGAAGCGGTTGATCATGCTTCCTCCTGGACGCGTTGGGGGAAGTGCGCGAGCGCGATCTTCTCGAGGCTGATGGCCTCCTCGCCGCTCAGGCCCAAGTCGGCTTGGGCGCTCAGGAGGGCCGAGAAGACTTCCTCGTGGAGGATGGGGTACTTGGTCCAGGCTTCGTGGAGGTCGTGGATGTAAGCGCGTCGGCGCTTGAGGCGGAGCAACATGAGCCAACTGCCGGAGGCGAGAAGTGCGAGTCCGACGGTGAGAAAGAGGAAGCCGAGCTGGACGAAGGGGGCGGGAAGCAGGAAGGCGAGGCCGAGGAGGAGTTCGAGATACGCCGGGTAGTAGCCCAGGTGCCATGCGCGAAGGCGCCAAGCCGGGGCGGAGCGAAGAGTCGGGGCCGCTGGTGGAAGAGGGTGCGCCGGCCTCACTCGGGGTCCCGGAGGCGTGTGAAGGTCGTCGAGGCGTTGGGAGGCCGCGTCGAGGGCTTCTTTGATGTCGGATTGCTCGGTGAGGCTGGCGAAGAAGGGGTCCGCGTGGACGGCGGCCACGGCTTCAGCCGGACGCGTTTCGAAGCAGCGAAGGAAGAACCGCTTGGCGGTCGCTGTGTCCTCGAGACTGGCTGCGAGGTAGGCCGCGTTGAAGGGCGCGTTCTCACTGCCGGCCATCATGGCCTGGGCGTAGAGATCGAAGGCTTGGTCGTATTCGTGGAGGCGGCCGCGGATGAAGGCTTCGAACTCGACGGCTTCCACGCTGGTGGGGGCGACGCGTCGGGCTTCCGTGACGTAGGCCAAGGCGCGTTGGGGGTCCTCGTCCTCGGCGGCGAGGCGCGCGTACGTGATGAGGGTATCCGGCGCAATCTCGACCATCGTGTCCCTCAGGCGTGTTCCATGGAGGCGTTGGGGCAGGCGGAAGGACCCGGCGTTCGAGTGGATGCTGCGCCGTTCCATTCGTCCGTGACGTGGTGAAGCAGGCCGGTGTGCGCGTCGAACCAGTAGTCCGTGTGCCCATCGCTGAACTCCACCAGGGGGCTGTTCGCCATCAGCAGGACGTACTCGTGATCGCCCAGTTGGGCGTGACCCATCGCCACGTCGCTTGGGTTGATCCAGAGGAACGAGGCCTGCTCCGTGGCATCGAGGCGCGTCTGGCGCACGTACGTGACCGTCGCGACGCTGGATGGCGTGGCTGCCGTTAGGGACGCGCATGCCTCAAACTGGATCGTGATCTGGGTGGGACTCACGCCCAGGACGGTGGCGTGGTCGCTGAACCAGGCGTCCGGATCGGGGGCGAAGCCGCGCGCGAAGCCTCCGGGCTGCTCAACGCCCAGGAACGTCCAGGCGTGTCCCGCTTGCTGCCAGCTCGTGTCGAAGCCTGCTTCGCGCGCTTGGACTGACACGGGGAGGCCCGCGAGGGCTAGGATGCACGTGAGGGGGAGGAATGCGCGAGACATGGATTGTGTCTCCTCACGGGGGGCTGGTCCAGACGGGCGTTCCGGTGGCTCCGCTCAACGCCACCAGCGTGCTCCCGGCGAGGGAGTCGTATTGGACCTCAACCAGGTCAGGCGCGCCATCCGCGGTGAGGTCTGGCAGGATGTAGCTGCCCGGGCTGGGCGCGCGCGTCCAAAGCGTGGTCTGGGTCGCAAGGTCGAGCGCGCGCAGCGTGCCGCTCCCATGCTCCCAGTCATACTCGTAGGCGCTTGGCGCGCAAGCGCACGCGGCTGGGAGGTTGCCTACGAGGACCCGACTCCCCGACTGGTTCTCCTCTTGGATGAGGGCGCGGCCGCTGCGGCCGGATTCGGCATGGAGCGTGCTGGTATGCGTGCCGTTGCAATCCGCGATGAAACTGACGAGGACGATGCCAGCGCCCTCGTGGAGGGCGTCGGGGGCGACGTCGAGCGCATAGCCCGTGCCGTCGCAGCCCGCCCTCGCCGTGGGCGTCGTGCTCAGGAGCCTGGCTCCAGTGGCGCCATCCCAGCGCGTGACGTTGAGGCCAATGGTCCCGCCGCTTGTGGCCGCGGTATCGAAGGTGACCACGTCAAGACCGGGACCGTCATCCACGTTGCCGATTGGTATGAGGAAGAACGCCTCGATGGGCCTGCTCCAGAGGTGGGCTCCTGTCGCGCCGCTGATGGCCTCCCAGGAGGGCGAGTCGGTCAGTGGGAAGCGGAAGACGAGGAGGTCCGAGATGCCATCCCCGTCGAGGTCCCCGAACGTGCCCACCCACGCCGCATCTGGAGCCAGGCTCGTATTCCACTGGGGGACCATGTTGCTGGCGTCGAGGAGCGTGGCCGTGGCGCTCGCGCCGTCTCCCGCGCAGGTGCGCGGCGTGAGGGGTGTGGAGCCTTCGGCGAGGTTGGCGCAGGCTTGGGCGCCGGGGGGGTAGGTGAAGTTCAGCCACAAGAGACTCCCCTGCCCTCCCCCGAGGAGGGGCCCTGGGACGAGGAGAGCCTCCGCTGTGCTGCGGGGCAGAACCTGCGTCGTGACAGGCGCGCCGGTGGCGCCCACGACGAGTTGGGCCGTGCTGGTGAAGCGCAGGAGATTCGCCTGCATGTCGTCGTGGACTTGGACGGGGTTGGTGATGAGGCCGGTGGTGGGCGAATAGTCGGGCACAGCTTCCCCGGCCGCGTCGAGCCAGTCGAGGACGAGCTCGGGAGCGCTGCCCTGCGTGGGCACGAGGGGAGCGACAACCACGCTGGCGTTCGTCGCGTAGGGGAAGCCCAAGGTCGTGTAGCCCTCTTTGCCCTGCCAGGTGCGGGTCCAGAGGGGCGCGCCGGTGGCGCCGTTGAGGACATGGAGCGTCCAGTGGTAGGTGGTCACGCTGGAGCAGTACCAGTCTGTGTTGAACGTCCCCGTGGGATCAGGAGGTGCCATGACGCCGAGGGGGCAGTCGGGGCGCGAGCCGTCCACGGTGAAGGTGAGCAGGATGACGTCGCGACCGCCATCCCCATCCACGTCGGGAATCGACGCGGCGCCCGCCGGACTGGGCGGATCCATCGCAAGGGTCCAGAGCGTGGCACCCGTGGCGCCACTGAGCGCCTCCAAGCGCGTGGCCGGATACGTGTAGTTCTCGTCTAGCAGGACGTCAAAGACGAGGAGGTCTTGGCCGCCTGTGCCGCGCAGATCACCGGCTGCGAAGGGGTAACGCCACGGCGCGGCCCGGTTGGCCTCCGTGTTTGGTGCGGCGGAGGTGCTCGTCGCCATGCCGGGCAAGACGGGCTTGAGGAGGTTCATCGTGGCGTCGAAGTAGGTATGGGGATCGCGAGGATTCGCGTGTGCCCAGGCGAGTGGGGGCGGCTCGACGCTCGCGAGGCCGGCCGGTGGAGCATGGAGCAGCGCGGGGCGCGAGGGGGCGCCTGCAGCGTGACCCAGAGGCAAGGAGAGGACGAGGGCCACGAGGAGTGAGAGGGTGCGGATCGGGGGGCTCATGCGGGTTCACCTCTCGCGAGGTCAACGCAGAGCCCCAAGCCCACTGGCGCGTGGGTGGATCCGCCGTTTGATGCGGCGGAGCGGGGCGTGCGCGATGGCTTCGCGGTTGCGAACGCACGCCCCTATAACGTGCGCAAAACTCTCAATACGGTTCTTGGATTCAAACTTTTCGCGCCTCATGGCTTTCGATTCGACTGGGATTCCCATGGCCATGCGCCGAATCGGGTCGCGGGGGTGAGCCGGTCGGGTCTTGCGCGGGTCGCCCGAGGGCTTGGAGGAGCCGTTGCGTGGCGCGAAGTTCTCGATACCTTGTGGTGGATCCAGCGGTGATGAGGGCCGCGGCGAGTAGTTTTCGGACGTGGTAGTACGCCACGCGTGGCTTCAAGTCGAGCACCATCTCGAGTTGGGCGATGTCGAGTTGCTCGTGCTCGGCAATGGCTTGGGCGATCAGGCGAGCGGTGGCGCCATGGAGAAGCCCATCGGCTACGGGATCTGGCTGGTTCGCATTGATAGGATAGAGGAGGCGCCGGCGGCCGTGCGTGACGCGCTTCACCTTGCCCTCGCGCTCCAAGGCCCGGAGGTGGTGGTAGACTCCGCTCCAGGCGGTGTTCATCTCGCGCGTGATCGCCGTGAGTGAAATGCCAGGCCGCTTCGCAACGATGTCCAGCAACTCGTCCCGGATTCTGGCCGTGCGCTTGGCTCGCGGTGATCTTTCACCTTCGTCCTTCCGCCGGTGGCCGGTCAGGCCAACCACGACCTTTCGAGGGCGTCTGGGGGGAGGCCGTCGTGGTGCAGGGAAGATGGTAGGGGCGCGGAGAGGGTCGCGAGGCATCACCTCGGCGAGGAGGTCGTGCAGCGCCCCAGGATGAGGAGGCTTTGAGGCACCGCTTGGAGGCGGTCCTGGGGCGTGCACGACGTTCCGTCGCAGTTGACGCGCACGCCCCTATACGTGTGCGCATCCACCTAAGCGGTGTCCTTCGATTCAAGCCTTGCGGCGCGCGGCTTCCCCGATCAAGGGCTTGCGTGGCGTTAGAGGACGTTGACCGTGAGGTCGTAGGCAGCCGTCTCCCAAGGTGGGGCCGAAATCCTCGTCACCGTGACGAGCACGTCGCCCGTCTTCGCCTGCATCGTCAATTTCGTCGCAACATCCTATGCGACTCCGGGGTCCGGCGCACGCCCATCAGTGTCTACGGCAGGTCCAGTTCGAGCTCAGCACGGCTGGGTGTGGAGGGGTTGCAGCCATATGACACGGCAGGCGGCTCCAATTCGACGCGCAGGCAACTCTCGACCATCGTAACCGCGAGTGTCGGCGGTGACGGGACTCCGTTGGTAACTGCCACGACCGCGTACTCAGGGAATGCTGGCACAATTCCGGTTGAGGGCGGAGCATCCGATGGGACGATATCCACCGAATGCCACGACGTGCCGTTGATTCCGTAGACCTCGTAGTAGTCGGGGGCTTCAGGCGCGGGGCCCCAGGTGACGATGGCGCCGCCTGGTTGGGAGATGGCGATCGCGGCGGTAGGTTGGGAAGCATCGCCGAAGGCGGACGTGGTCGTGCTCGTGACGATGAGAGCGATCGTAGCGAAGATGAGCACGATGCCTCGGGCCTTCATCGGAATCACGGCGGCCACCTCCCGGGCGACCCATAATGGCTTTGGCTGAGCATCCACGTCAAGCCTGGTCCAAGATCGGGAGGACTGAGGAAATTGTCCTCCGCATTGGAGAAGGTCGTGGCCATCCTTGACAAGACCTCTCACGATTGATTGGAGTTGTCGTGTGATAGAAGCAATGATGGACGAAAAGACTCAATATTAGAAATCTGCGTCTCGCCTAGGCAGTTGGTCACGGAGGCGCTCCCGTGCAGCCGACTGGGTTCGAGAATTCTTGTGAATTCCTCGCCGTGTCATGGGGGGCCGACGACTTATTATCTGATTTCCCCTTCCGCGGGCGAGCAAACATGGGCGTTGCCGAGGCCAGGGGGGTGCGAGCCTATAGCTCTGCGTGCGCAGTTCTATTCCTTGTTCTCTTCGTGTTGATAGCCCCTCAAGCCTCGGCTCTGGAGAATGTCAGCGGGACCTTCACGACTCGCAACGTCGTTGACCTTGCGGACCTGGCAGACGCGACCTTCGTCCATCCCTCCGCCATGTTGGCGCCTGACCTCAGCAAAGGGGCAGCCGTCCATCTCAGCGTCGCCTCAGCGTACGTCTGCTACACAAACGAGACCTTCGCCCATGCAAAGGGTATCGGACCGATCCCAGACTCGAGCGTCGCCATCCCGCCCAAGAACCACCCGTGCGGGGTCCAATCAGACTTCACCCTCGACGCCACAGGCAGCGCGACTGGGCCGATGTACATCGGCTGGTATGTTGACACCATGTCCCTGACAGGAAACGCCTCCGGGATCACGGTAGACACGGAGCACGACACACGGTTTGCAAGCACGGACGCGCAAACCGCTACTCCAGGGGATCCGGATGGAAACCTGTTCTTCGCCGAAGACCTCAACGGATCGAACGTTGTCTTCTCTGGCACGGGCCAATTCTCGGGCGTCTTCTCTGGCACCCTGAAGATCCGCGGCCTAGTCACCACGACAACCTCCAGCGCGGGAACCGAAGAGCACAACACGGGAGAGGAAAACCCCAGCGGTGTTGCCGGCGAACAGACTGAGAGCTGGCTTTCGGTGAGAGCGGAGAATGCATCTTTCACCTTCCGATCAGGCGCTCCCGTCAGAATTGCGGCAAGCGCCGTGACCGGGACAGTCAGAGGCACAATCTCGCTTTCCGCTGAACAAGGGCTCCTGGTGGCTAGCGAAGCACGCTACCTTCCGTCTAACTCAACTTTCCGCGATCAAATCACAGGCACATTTGATCTGAGGTTTTCTCCAAGTGAGACAACGGGTCCAGCGTCACACCTAACGCTCCAGGGGCCGCTTACGGCGACATCCCTGCAACGGGTGCCCGTTCCCCCGGCGCCATGGAGACAGACGAACCTTCCTCTCGTTGTCGCAGGCGCAGTCGTGACCACCGGTCTCGCGGTGGGAGGAGGCCTTCTCCTCTACAAGCGAAGGAAACCGACAGCACTTCCCACCCAAGAACAGGACGCCGTCGATGAGTACGCCACATCGCGAGATGGCGTCTCTGTGAATCTCGCGCCAAACACGGCTCTGGAGGCCAAAGCCCGGATGGATCTGGCTGTGGGATTCGGAGAATGGCCAGAGGCCCTCATGTGGGCCGACGCCGGTTTGCAGTTCGCGCCCAGGGACATCGATTTGTGCATGTCGAAGGCGCGGCATCTTCGCCGCCTCGGCAACCTCGAAGCCGCGCTGGACGCCTTCGAACTCGCGGACTTGGCGGGTGCCGAGATGGCTAAGATTGAACTGGCCCTCACGCTCGTCCGCGTGGGAGACCTGGAGCGGGCCGTTGCAACCCTGAGGAAGGATCTGCTCGGCCGGCCTGATCATGTGTGTGAGTTGAACGGCGAGCCGGAGTTCGAGTCGCTGCGTGGGCGGCCGGACTTCGACGCGATCGTGCGCACGGCTCGCGGGGCCCTCGCGAAGCAAGGGTAATTTTAGAGGGGCTTCTCGTCGTCTCGCGTGGCCTTGGCGGCTGTTCGTGCGCCTTCTTCCAGCAATTCAGCTTGCTTGTAGGTGTAGGCCAGGAAGCGCTTCCCGAGGGCGGTGAGTTCGTGCTGCTGGGTTGTGCCGCTGATCCAGGTGACGTTGATAAGCCCCCAGGCGGCCATCTTGTCGCGAATTTTCTTGGTGTAGTCGGCGGAGAAGCCGCCCGCTTCCGTCAATTGGCGGAACGTCTTGGGACCGCTTTCCAGAGCGACGACAAGGAGTTGGACTCCCTGAGTCCTTAGGTATTCACGGAAGACTTCCAACACCGCCCCTCGCCGGGCACGACGGCCACCTGAAGCATCGGGTGCGGGCACATAACCATTAAGCACCGACATACGTTTGAACCATACGACGCGGTCGTATGACCGCGTCGGCTATTGGTTGGGTTGCGGCATGGTCGGACTTTCTCCCCTATGGAAGGACGACATCGCCGCAGCCCAACCACGGCCTCACCTCAAGCGACCACCCGAAATCAGGATAAGCCTTCCCCCCGGAACATGGTGGATCGAACACCAAAACGCGCGGCGAATCTGCGTTCTCCTCACCCATCAAGGACGAGCTGTCTGCGGCCGTGCCATCCTGGCCCCGTCTCGCGCCCTCGGGGCCAAGGAACGCCTTCCCATCGCCAAGGCCTGCCGCGACTGCCTGCTCGAAATCCTCGGCCACCAAGAAGCGACCATCCGTTCCAAGCCCCCCATCCTCCCCCGACCCTTCCGAACGCGCCTCCAAGCTAAACGACGAGCCCAAAGGAGAGCCCATGCCTGACGCGCGGAGGCCGGATCGTGTCCCTGTCATTCTGACCGCGACCGAGCACGCCGAACTCGTCGCCACCGCCCACACGCGCGGCCTCCCACTCCCCGATGCGCTCGTTACGCGCAACGACGCGGAGACGCCCTTCTTCGCTCTCCTCCTGACCCGCACCGAAATCTACGACCTCGTCCAAGCCCTCGCGGATCGCGGCATCCGCCATGAGCCAGGCACGGCGCGCCAAGCCTTGCGTCACTGCCATGCCAAGCTGGAAACCACCCTCGTCGCGCTCCACCATGCCTCCGGGGGGAAGCCCTCTCATGCGTGAAGGAATGAGACTGAAACTTCTCCTCCGCAGCGACGGCACGGGCGCGCTCGTCGCGGACCGTGCAGAGAACCAAACCCAGCTCGACCCCTGGGCAACGACCTCCACCCTCGCCGACCCCGGCCACACCTGGCGCCCACGGCTCCACCGAACACACAGCGAATGGCTGGCCTCGGCCTTGCCATGCGTCGTCCTCTGGGGGCGGCCTTCCACCGCCCGCAACGCAGCGCGCAAACTGATTGTTACAGCTCCGCCCCCGGAGCGAGAACCGTAGGCCAACCATTCGCAGGAAATGGCGACGCCTACACCAGCGTCAGCCATGCGTCAGATCCACGTCCCCCCAAGGGAATTGACAACAATCCATCAGTCGAGCTTATGGCACGAGTCGTGTTAGGAGAAGCCACCGGAGACTGTCGGATGCGAACTCGAACCCTCTGGATTGCCCTCGCGATCCTCACCCTCGCAGGCTCGATCACCCTCCCTGCCATGGCTGACCCCGTCAACACCCCCGTCAACCCCGAGGGGGAAGCCGATGTCCCGGGCGATGGCGGCGGCGGTGGCGGCCTTGGCGGCGGTGGCAATCCGCCTCCCCCACCCCCTCCGCCGACCTGCGATGACAGCCTCACGGGCCTCGTCGATCGGTGCGTCAACGAGCCGGCCAACAACGACTGCGCCGGCGCCATCCAGTGGCCCCTCGAGCAAACCGCCAGCAGCACCGGCTATGTCGGCGGGAAGGCCGATCCTGCCGACTGGTCCAGCGTCTGGCTCGTGCGCACCGAGTCGCTCACTCTGACCGGGGACACGGTGCAATACGCCACTCCCAACTGTGCCCTTCTCGATATCACGTACGGGGGGAACGTCAACGTGGGCGACGATGCCTGGTACCCGATGAAGGTGACCTCCGGCGCGGCGGGAACTCCCTACACGCTCAACACGGGCATCGTCCCCAACGATGCGGGGATGGGGACCAACCAGCCGGGTGGGTACGATATCGGGAACACGTTCCAGAGCGCGCTGGACTACTCGGCGTTCCCCTCGGACACGATCACGAAGGACGTCTTGGCCATCAAGGGCGGTCTCCCCAACCGCGCGCCCCTCGGACCCGACCAGGACTGGTTCCGCGTCCACACGATCGCGGCCAGCCAAGACCCGGGCGGGATCGCTCTCGGGCTTCTCACGGCGACGTTCACCCCTGACTGCAACGCGTACTCAAGCCGGTACGAGTTCTCGCTCATTGCGCCTGATGGGTCATCGTCGGTGGCAACCACGCACGGGTGCGGCGCCATGCAGCAGTCGTGCATCGCGCTGAGTCTGGAGCCCGTGTACGTGAAGACGGCCGTCGACGAAAACCACCTTGGCGGCGGCTACTCCTTCAGCGCCGACAACAGCCCGCTCCACCTCGTCACGAACCCCGGAGGCATAGTCGCCAACCAGTATCCCTGGTGCGATCCCCTCGCGCCTCTCATCCTGGGCCTGACGAGCGCAGGCATGGGAGTGGCCAATGACCACGGCCAGGTTGTCGCCATGGTGACAACCCCGTTCAACTAGCACGGAGGAGGGGTATTGTGAAGATGCTCCACGTGATTCACACGGGCGTGACGACGCCACCCAGGGAGTCGGGCCGAGCCGCCATCACGCTGGCCGTCGCCCTGCTGCTCATGTGGTCCCTCGCCCCCACGAGCTCCGCCGAGCTCGCGCCGCCCCCCCTGTGCGGAACCGTGGTCCCGATCGGCTGCGAGACCTGGTCGACCGTGTTCGACGACCACTCGGAAGACAGCCAACCCACTGAGGCGAGCAGCCCCGATGGCTCGCACGTCTTCGTCGCGTTCTCTACGAGCTCCCTCAAGCTTATCGTCGTCTCCTACGACTCCCAGACAGGAGCCCCGGTCTGGACGACGACCTTCACGGCGCCCGACTACAGCCCTGGGGAACGCATGATGGTCGTTTCGCCCGACGGCGCACGTCTCTACGTCGTCGGGACTCTCATCGGCGGCCCCGGCGGCCTGACGACTTCGAAGGGCCTCACACTCGCGTTGGATGCGTCGAACGGGACGATCGCCTGGAACGCGACCGTGCCGGCTAACTCGTTCGGATACGCCTTGGCCGTCTCTCCCGACGGTACCCGCGTCTACACGACGGGAGAAAGGAGCGACAACTACGTCACCGTCGCCTACGACAGTGCAAACGGCAACCCGGTCTGGTCAACCTCGTATGACGGCGAAGGTGGAACAGCACCCCAGTATTACCCCAGGGCGTACGACAGCGCCTTCTCCATCGCAACGAGCTCAGACGGCGGCGCCATCTACGTGACCGGCATCAGCGCAAGTGCCCCCGGTCCCATGGAGTACGCGACTTTGGCGTACGACGCCGCGACCGGTGCGCAACGCTGGCTGGCGCGCTATCACGGCCAAGACGCCCAAGGCGCGCCCACCGATTCCGAGGCATACAGCCTCGTCTCTTCCCCGATCAATCGGGCAGTCTACGTCTTGGGATCGGCAGGCGCCGTGGCGTACGATAGCCTCACGGGCGAAATGCGCTGGGCCAACCAGGCCACGGCAACGTGCCCAGTCCTTACGCCACGCGGCGTGCTGCGTGAGTGCGTCGTGAAGCTGAGCCCAGACGGGACTCGCCTCTTCGCTGGCACGCCCGAAACCGTCGCCGCGTACGACACGGCCACAGGTTCGACGCTTTGGGCGCTACCCATTCACGTCTCCGATGGGTCCCCGACAGGCGCGGTCTACCCGACTCCCCAGAGCGACTTCTACCAGAGCGACATCACTCTCAGTCCTGATGGCTCGAGGGTGTACCTAACGGACAGCGGGGGGCATGACGTGGTTACGGATGGCCGGTTCGGGGGCCATTACGAGACCTTCTCGCTCAACGCCACCAATGGCCATCCAGTCTGGCGCGTGGTGGCCGGCAACGGCTTCCAGCAGGTCTGGATGGTGACTGCCGCGCCGGATGGAGCGCACGTCTTCGTCACGGGTGAGTCGTACGGAAACTCGATGGGCGCGATCATGACCGTCGCCTACAACACGAACCTCGGCCTCGAATCCGCCCCCAAACTTCCCTCTTAACCCCGTAAATGGTGATTTCCCATGCAGAAGCAGTTCCTCCCAGCCCGCGCTTTCTCCCTCTTCAGCGTCGCCACCCTCCTCTTCGCCGGCCTGCCCATGCTTCCCTTCCTTGCCGACACGGCGCAGGCGGGTGCGGTCCTGTTCCAGGAGGAATGGGACCTGCCCAACACGGTCTGGACGTACAACCCGCCCACGCCGACCTTCGCAGGCCAGGATTGCAACCCGCATGACGTGACAGCTGTGACACCGCCTTGTGTCTTGGAGGTCCAGGCCCAGACCACGGGCCAGACCGTCACGGCCACTGCGAGTCCCACCCTGAACATCACTGGGTCTGGGTATGAGGTGGGTGTGGACTTCTACAACCAGTGGACCGGGGGCACCGATAGCAGCGCGCTGACCCTTCGCTTCCCGGGCGGAGAGTGGGTTCAAGCCAATCTGACCTACGGCGCGGGCAACAACAACCTGCGCCTCATCACGAAGAGCAGCGCCACCTCGCTCTTCACCACGCCCAGCCACCAGACGTTCGGCTACACACAGCAGACCTGGTACCGGCTCGTCCTTAAGCTGGATGTCATCGACGGCCAAGTACATGGCGAGGTACGCGACCTCACTGGGCACCTCCTTGCCAGCAGCTCCAGCGTGGGCATCTCAGCCAATGCGAGCCATCTGAATTCCCTCACGTTCGACAACTACTACTACGGCACGGACCCACTCGTAGGCCAACCGCCCCACCCTGTCTTCTACGACGACTTGCAGGTCACGCTGCCGGATCCGCCACAAGCGCCCACCCTCGCCGCTCTCGCGGGCCCCGGCGCCGGCCAGATCGCTCTCAACTGGAGCGTTCCCTCGGACGACGGCGGCATGCCCATCCTCAACTACCTGCTCTACCGCGGCAACGCGACGGGCAACGAGACGACTCTCGTGGCGAACACCACGATTCAGTCATTCACCGACTCTGGCCTGGGCAACGGCGTGAAGGCGTACTACGTCGTCAAGGCCGTCAACGCCGTCGGCGCGAGTCCGGCCAGCAACGAAGCGAGCGCCACGACCTTCAACTACCCAAGCCCGCCCCAGAACCTCAAGGCCGCGTCCGGCGTGAACGTGGGTGAAATCGCGCTCACGTGGAACGCGCCCGTATCGAGCGGCGGGACGCCGGTCACGAACTACACCATCTACCGCGGCAACACGACCGGCTCAGAAGCCCTCCTCGCCCAGATCGGCGCGAACCGCACCTACACGGACACGCACCGCCCCAACGGCACGGCCTGGTTCTACACCGTCACGGCCACGAACCTCGTGGGCGAAGGCACCGCCAGCGCAGAGGCAAACAGCACGCCCAAGCCCGACCAGGCCTGGGCGCCCACCGGCGTCAGCATCTACCCGACGACGGGCTGGACGGGCGACCCGCGCACGGTCAACTTCACCTACCAAGTCGCCGTCAGCCAATGCGACCCCAGCCAGACGTGCCCGGTCGATCACCAGTGGATGGTCCTTGAGGATGGCACGCCGGGCGGCGTCGATGGCGCGATGCTCGCCAACGGGACGAACACGCACCCCGGCCACGCCGAGATCGTCACCTACAGCGTCAGCACGACGACGCATCCCACCGGCGCGGACGGCACACACTTGCTCCAGGTCGCGGCGGATCCGCGCGTGGGCAGCACGCAGTGGAACGAGTCGAGCCTCTCGTTCCACCTCGACGCACCCGCGCCCGGCTACCTTATCGGACCCAGCACGCCGCAGCTCAACGCGACCACGACGACGGGCAACACGCAGATCCAGGTCCTGAGCAACTACAGCGTCTTCCAGAAGCAGTGCCGTCCCACCGACTCCTGCTCGATCCAGAACGACTGGAAGATCCTGCTCGACGGCACCAGTGCGAACTCTCCCGACGGCCAGCTCCTCGACAGCGGGAGCAACCAGCACTCCGCCCACGGCGACCTGATCGCGTACACGATCAACCGCAGCGTCCAGGTTCCCCCGCTCACGCCCGGCCCGCACTACCTCAAGGTCGCCGCCCGCGCCGACGCCAACTCCTCCTGGCAGGTCAGCTACACCCTGCTGGCGGGCATCATCTTCGCCCCCAACTTGGACGACGCCACGTACGATGCCGGCGCCGGCCAGACCGCCTACAACGTGACCAACAATGGCACCTCCGCCATCTGGGCCGAAGGCCCCGAGGCCGACCTGCCCACCACGGGCCACTCAGGCTCCATGGCATGGGGCACGACGCTGGCGGGGAACTACCCGCCGCTTGCTGATGGGACGTTCCACTTCGCGGTGGACCTCACCGGCAAGGCGAGCGCCACGCTCTCGTTCAACACGCTTTTCGAAACGGCGGACAGCTACGACGCGGGCCAAGTCTGGGTCCAGGCCAACGGCCAGCGTACGCTCCTGACGCCCTCCTCGGGCCCCGCCTACGCCCAACTCATGGACGGTAGCCAGGGCTACGCTGGATCCAGCGGCGGTTGGAAGGCCGCGACCTTCGACCTCTCGCCCTACGCCGGAGGCCCCATCGACGTCCAGTTCGAGTTCCGCAGCGACGCGCTCCAGCAGGCGCGCGGCTGGTTCCTCGACGACCTCCAGGTCACCGCCGATGGATCCCAGGTGTTCAGCGACTCGATGGAGAACGTCTGGACCAAGACGGGCACGTGGACGCTCGCCGTGCCCACGACGGGTCCCCAGCGCGGTGACTCGACGCTTCACGCCTGGAGCGTCGCGCCCTTCGCGCCCTACCCTGCCTCCTCGCACAGCCTCCTCCAGCTCCCGACGCTGGATCTGAGCGGCGTGGGACAGGGCAGCTTCAGCTTCGAGCAGTGGTTCCACACGGAGTACGGCAACGACAGCGCCCACGTCGAGATCAGCCCGGATGGCGGCGCCACCTGGCAAGTCCTCCGACCCGCCACTGGGCTCCTCTACGACCGGCTCCCCGACGGCAGCTTGGGCTGGAGCGGCAACTCCTTGGGCTGGAGGCTGACCACGTTCGACCTCAGCCCCTATGCCTACCGCAAGGTCCAGCTCCGGTTCGTCTTCACCAGCGACGACGCCCTCCAGAGCGAAGGATGGTACGTGAGCGACTTCCTCGTCACGAGCCTCGCCACGGGCACGTCTCCCCTGCAGCCCTACAACGCCTACACGACAAGCGCTGATGCATTCTACGCCTACTTCGAATCCAGCGGCAAAACGGCCAACTTCACGACGCCCAACGGCCAGACGGTCAGCGTGAAGTATACGGGCAACAACGGCGACGTCGTCGCGCGCCTCGCCGCCGACGGCACGCTCACCGCGCGCCAGGCCCTTGTCGTGGGCGGCAACCCGACGCCCGTCTCGAATACGAGCTTCGTTGTGACCAACGGCGTCTGGGTCGGCCAGCCCACCAGCGGCACGTGGACGATCCACGGGGCCCCCACCCTTCTGGGCGTGGGCGGCACGCAGCTTGTGGTGGGGGGCAAGACGTTCGACGACGTCAGCCCCGCCAGCGAAGCCATCGAGGGCACCGGCAACGGCAAGGTCAGCGCCCAGAACCAACCCATCCTGCACTGGAACTGGCACAACCAAGCCACGGCCCGCTACGACACGGGCCTCACGAGCACGTCGAACCCCGAGGAGACAACCAACGACACGCGCCTGCGCTACGAAATCGACTCGGACAGCGATGGCTTCTCGGACAAGGCCGAGATCCGCGGCCACTCGGACCCCTTCAACGCGAGCAGCACGCCCTACACGGACGACGACGCAGACGGCGTCCCCAACATCCTCGAGCCCACCCGCACCGCCGCCCTCGACCCGCTCTCCACTGCGCTGGCCTCGTACGTCCAAGGCCCGCTCACGGGCGTGGACTGGGAGCACTCCAGCCTCCGGGAGACGACGCAACTGGTCAACGACGGCGAGCAGATCACCGACAGCAACAACGACGGCGTGCCCGACTTCGCGGACCTCACCAACGACCCCGCGGCCACGGCGGTCCTCGTCGGCACCGACCCTGCGCAGAACGCGCTCGCCTTCAGCGTCGCCAAGACGGGCATGCAGATCGCGATCCTCGTCCCGCCCGACTGGAAGAGCACCTCGCTCGTCGAGATCGGCAACGGCGCCACCTCTACGACGAGATCCCAAATCTCCTACGCCCAGTTCTTCTCGGAACTGAGCAGCTACTACGCCACGACCGGCCTCTCGCCCACCGTGCAGGCCCAGCCAGGCATGTTCCTGGACAGCGTGCTGCGCCAGCACCTCAACGCGGGCATGACGTTCAACCTCGTCAAGACCCCCGCAACACCCGGGCTTCAGGCCGGCGTGCCGCTCGACTTCCTCGCTGGCACCGGCGCCGAAGGAACGTGGACGCTCATCCGCGACACAGACGTCACCGGCGTGACCCTCACGCTCGCCGGCATGAGCATCGACGCCAGCCTCCCCCAGAGCAGCCTCCCCAACATGGACGCGCTGCACGTGAGTTGGCACTTCATCAACATGCAGAACGCGCCCGCCGTGCCCAACGGCCACACGCCCTGGTACAGCGACTCTGGCGCGCAGACGCAGTGCCTCTCGTACAACGCGTTCCTCCGCGACGGATCCTGCGCCCAGTTCCCCACCACGCAAGGCATGCGCCTCTTCGGCGCCAACGCGAGCTTCGCCATGCGCGGCCTCCTCACGCAACTGCGCACGGAATACCAGGCTGCGAGCCTTGCCCCCCAGGTGGTCGCCTTCGTCCAAGCGCAGGCCGCCGCAACGGGCCTCACCAATCCGGCTCCCTCCAGCGCGAGCCCAGCCTGGTACGGCGCGCCCCAGACCACGCTCAGCTCCACGGGCGTCACGTTCTCGATCCCGCAGGGCACCCTCGCCGCGGCAGACATCGGAGCGCCCAGCCCGCGGGCGTTCGACTGGAGCTTCGAGGAGACCCCGGCGAATTCGCATGTGGGCAACAAGCCGGCCACCCGCCTCGTCTTCGAGCCCAGCGACCACAGCACGACGGGCAGCACGATCGTCGTCTACGGCGCGACCCTGCGCGCGCTGGGGTACGCCTCGACGTATGCCCCGCCCAGCATTGACCCCAGCCACGCCGCGAGCACCACCATCGCCTGGCGCGACGTCGACGGCGACGGCATCAACGACTACGTCCTCACCTTCGCCCACTTCTCCAAGGCGTGGGCATGGTTCGGAAGCTCCTCCATCACTCCCGCCCCGCTGACCTACGCGACCATCGCCCCCAACAACCCCAACAACGCGTTCCTCTCGGGCGGCTTCAACCGCGCCGTCGTCTGGGACGGCATGATCTGGGGACCCACCGTGAACTGCAACGGCGGATCGCCAGGGTGCCTCTTCCCCAACGACGTTGACCAGAACCGCGCGCACGACCGCGCGGTCGCGTCTACGGGCCCCTCTGAGGCCTGGTACGTGGGCGGCAACGACTGCGGGCAGACCCCCAGCGTCGGCTGGATCCTGCGTCTCGCCTTCAACCCGGCCAACGAAGGAGCAAGCTCCTTCACCGGCGATTGGCAGTTCTCGGGCTCCAACCCCACCACGGGCTGTGGAACCTTCTACGATGTGGACTCGCTCACGAGCACCGACGTCTGGGCCGCCGGCGAGCTCGGCATTTACCACTACGATGGCTCAAGCTGGACGCGCGTCGTCAACAATGGCCACGGGTTCAACCACACCCGTTGCTTCGACGACAGCGACTGCTTCGTCTACGACAAGCAAACCAGCACGCTCCTGAAGTACGACCTCGCCCACAACTCCCTCACGACCGCGACGAACATCCCCTTCGTCCCCGCCCCGTACGCTGACTCGGTCGTGCTGAACTCGAACCGCACGGTCCTCTGGGCCATCAACGGCATCAAGGCAGCGTACTGCCAGCTCCCCTGCACGTCCTGGACGAACGCCAACCTGCCTGCGGGCACCGACTTCATTGGCGTAGGCATCTACGGCGACAGCACGAGGGAGGCGTGGGCCGTGGGCTCCAACGCCTCCGGAAATGCGGCCATGTACCGCTACGTCAGCGGTACCTGGACCAAGTGGACTGCTGGCATCTTCGCCAGTGATAACGGGTTCGCTGGGATTGGGTTCCAGGGGAACAACGAAGGCTGGACCGACGACTTCAGCGGCCGCACCTACCACTACACCGGCTCCAACAGCCCGCCCTTCGCCAACTTCACCAAAGACAAGACCAGCGCAACCACGATCGACGTGGTCAACGTGGATGGAAGCACGAGTAGCGATCCTGACGGCGATCCCATCACCTACTCGTGGAACTGGGGCGACAACACAGCCGGCGTCAGCACCGCCACCGCGAGCCACCGCTACACCAAGAGCGGCACCTACCAGATCCAGCTCACGGTGACCGACACGAACGGCGCCTCCACCACAAGCGCCCCCCAGGCCGTGACCATCACCGACGCCGCTCTCACCAACGGTGTCGCGCTCACGCAGAGCATCGCGGGCGCGGGCGAGTCGGACTACTACCAGATCAGCCTGCCCAGCGGCGCGGACCAACTCAGCGTCGTGCTCACGGGACCCAGCGGCACCAACTATGACCTCTACGCGAAGCTCGGCAGCGAGCCCACCACGACCAGCTTCGACGCCAGCAGCACGGGCAGCACGAGCTCGGAGTCCATCGCGAAGACGCCCGCCGGCGCGGGCACGTGGTACATCATGGTCAACGCGGTGCAGGGCTCGGGCCAGTACACGCTGACGGCGACGCTGCGCTCGAAGCCCAGCGCGCCCACGATCGCGCAGGGACCCAATCCGCAGTTCCCCAACCAGCCTACCTGGCTCAACGGAAGCGCCACGGGCGGATCCACGCTCACGTACACCATCGCGTGGGGCGACAGCACGACCTCGCCCCCCCTGGGGCCCTTCGCGAGTGGGACATCGTACTCCGCCCAGCACAACTACGGGGCCGTGGGCACGTACACCGCGACCGTGACCGTCACGGACCAGTTCGGCCTATCCAACAGCAACACGGGGAACGTGAACATCCGCGACGTCGCCGTGGGCAGCACTGATCCATCCTGGGGCGGCCTGACCAGCCTGACGCTCAACGGCACGGTCTCAAGCATGAATGGGCTCAGTAGCGTGGACACGTGGTTCGTCTACGGCCAAACGACGAGCTACGGCAGCTCCACCTCGCACGTGACCCGCTCGGCCACGGGCTCCTTCAGCGTCCAAGTCCCCGGCTTGGCCACGAACACGCTGTTCCATTACAAACTCATGATGCAGAACAGCATGGGCACCTCGGACGGCGGCGACCGCACTGTCTCGACGGCCGACAACGGCGCGGGCGCGCCCACCCTGAGCGTTTCGCCCAGCGTGACCGCCCGCAGCGAGCTTGTGTGGGCCAACGGGAGCGCCGTGCACCCGCAAGGTGCGAACCTCACATACTCGATCGACTGGAAGGACGGCACCAACACCAGCACCTTCCCGGCCAGCGGCAACGTCAGCAGCGGCACGACCTTCAGCCTGACCCACACGTACTCCTCGCGCGGCACGTACCTCGTGACGGCCACCGCCACGGACGAGTATGGCGTCGTCGCGCCCACCACGCAGCAGGCCCACGACGTCGTGGACTTCGCCGCCGGCACGACGAGTGCAGCCAACAACGTGGGCAGAACGAGCGCCGTTCTCAACGGCAACATCACCGACACCGGCGGCGATAGCGCCGGCGTTCTCGCTTGGTTCCAGTACGGAACCCCCGGAGGAGCCACACAGAACACCACACCCGTCCACTACACCGGCACCACACCCATCCAAGTCTCGCAGACCGCGACGAACATGGTCCAGGCCACCCAGTACCAGTACCGCCTCATCATCAAGAACGAACGCGGCACCTCGACCAACAGCCTGGGCAACGTGACCACGAACAGCCCGCCCACGTGGACTAGCCTGGAGACCTTCCCCTCCGCGAGCTACGAGGACACACCAGTGAGCTTCCAGGGCCGCTACACGGACGTGGACAACGACGCGCCCCCCGCAGGCTACCCCGCTGTCGTCATCGATGGGATCCGGCACGTCATGACGCCGATTTCGCCCTGCGTCTACACGTGCGGCGTGGTGTACGCATACAACACGACACTTGACCCCGGAACGCACAGCTACAAGTACGTGTACACGGACGGCACGGGCCCTGAACAGAGCACAACGCAGGCCAGCGTCGGACCCGTGTACCGCATCGTCGCCATGAGCGCCACCATCAAATACGACAGCACCGCCAACGGACTGCCTTCCCCGGAATGGACGCGCGTGGAGACCGGCAAGTCCGCGACCTCGCAGGGGCCCTTCTGGCACACCGTGAACACGCCCAACGCGCCGGGCCTGCGCGATGCGCCCGACTGGCCCACCGGCATCAACACCGAGCCCAGCGTCAGCCTCTGGTTCGGCGACAACGCCACCGGAACGTACGCCAACGGCACGAACGAGGCGCACGGCAGCGTCATCACGCCGCCCATGCACCTCGAACTTGCGCAGAACCCAGCGCTGACATTCTGGACGTACTTCGAAACGCAGGACAACGGCACCCAGAACGACACGAAGAAGGTCTACGTCATCGGCCCAGACGGGCACGAAACCCAGGTGGACACGCTCAGCGCGCCCTACCACGGCAACCACCAGTGGTGGCCCGTCTCCATCAGCCTGCGCCAGTGGCAAAACCAGACCGTCCGCGTCCGCTTCGAGTTCGCCACCGGCGATGGCCAGGCCAACAACTACCGCGGCTGGTTCATCAACCAGCTCACGGTCGGCACGGACCGCGACAACGACGGCATCCCCGATTCCGTCGAGCGCAACACCACCGTCATGACGATCTGGCGCAGCCCCGACGGGACTGGCATCGTGCCCGGCAACAGCCAGCTCATCAGCCACCAGTGGGGCCTGCAAGCTTCGTTCCCCGAGAGCGTGTACGCGGCCGTCAAGCTCAGCGGCACCTGCAACGTGCGCGTCGTGCTCAACACGACGGACTGGAGCACGACGCTCATGAACGGCACATGCAGCGGCTTCGGCACTGGCACCGCGGGCCTCTCCGACGGAAGCTCGCTCGTGCTCTTGACGAACCTCGTGCAGGCCGGCTTCAACGCGAAGAAGCTCGACACGCCCCAGACCTTCACGCTGACCGTGACGACCCTCGGCAGCGGCAGCGTCAACCAGTACGGGTACTTCCTGCTCGCATCGGGCCACACGCAGTACATGCTCGGCGACAGCGACGGCGACGGACTCACCGATGGAGCCGCGCTCAACGTGGCCGGCGTGGACCCACTCTCAAGAGACCCGGACAACGACGGGTTCCTCAACGCCTTCGACACGCGGCCCTTCACCTCGGACGCGCCCCCCTCCATCGACGTGCTCGGACCCAAGACGACCTCCGGCTGGCCTACCTCGCTGCAGGCTCACCTGACCAGCCGGTACGGGATCTCAGATGCGCGCCTCGTCTTCACTGGAAGCTCCGGCAACAGCCGCGAGCTCGTTCCCTCCAACCAGGATGGGAACACGTGGCAGTGGGACTTCCCCAGTGACCTGGGCGCAGTCTCCAGCGTCCGCCTGGAGGTGAACGACTCGCTGCGCAACAACGCCGAGGTCATCCTCACCTACAACGCGCAGCAGCACCCGCAGACGATCCAGACCAGCCTGCGCGAGTGGAGCGAAACTGGGATTGTCATCGCCACCACCTTCGCTGGCTCCGTCGCGACCATCTCGCCCACGGCGGACGCCGTCTGCGTCGCCATCACCGAGGGCTGGTGCGCGCTCGCGCTCGTCGCCGGGGGCATCGTGACCGTGGGCATCGGGACCATCGTGGCTCAGACCTACCAGCATACGCCCCAACAAGGCACCACGCAAGTCGTCCGCGACGTGTACAACCCGTATGATCCACGTTACACCCGCGGCATCGTCCAGGACTTCCCCTTCAGCGACTTCAACATCGCCGCGGGAAGCTTGGGGTGCTCCAGCGCCCTGCGCCTGCTCGCCGGCCCCGCCGCCGGTGCGTACGCGACCAGCGACGCGAACGGCATTGTGGCGGCCTACAGTTCGGCCTTCACGACCGGAGGCTACAACGCCATCTCGGACGTGCAGTCCAAGCTGCGCACAGAGCTCCAAGGCACCAAGTACGTCTTCCAACTCGACGCCTTCACCGGCGTCCTGATGTACGTGGACTACGCCGGGAAGTTCATCGACCGCTGGCATCTGCAGCTCGACCCCACTAGCTGCGACCCCGCCCGCATCACCTACGAGGACCGCACCCCGACCAACGACCCGGCCAGCGTGGACCAGATCATCCAGCTTCTCGGCGCGGCGACCATGTGGGCGTTGATGCTCAAGATCGTGGACCACGGGAAGATCGAGCCTCAATCATTCGTCCATATCTTGGACGGCAAGAGCGGTAATGCAGAGGTCACCAGGTTCCCCATGCCCGAGCTTCCCCAGGCGTTGAACGACGCCGTGGTGCGTTCCGTCTGCGACTACACGATCATCCCGGGCAAGGTCTGCGACTGGGCGAACAACAAGCTCCAACAGCAGTACGAGCTCACCATCGCCATGCTTGCGATGAACGCCGCCCAAGGCAACGCCAGGCCATGTGCATACGCACCGCCTTGGTACTGGGAAGATCCGTCCAACCTGTCGAAGAGGTGCAACACGGTCGGGTCGATGGCGCCTGTCGCATCTAACAACCTTAACACGGTCACAATCTCCAGTTCCAATGGAGCCTGGAACGACCTCGGCGCCTTGGTGGTCGGAAGTCCACTCGACACGGACCAAGTGCTCAACGTTCCCAAGGAACTCAAGAGCGCGGAGGACACAATCAAGGCCTGGAATGCGGGGCACCCGGCAACGCGGTCTGCCTACCTTCCCATGGTAGCGGTTCAGAACAGCGTCGTGGAGGTATATATCGAACTGGAACCCTTGGCCATCACGTTCGGGTGCTAAGCCATGTTGAATCCCGGCCTCAGATCCGCATGCGGTGTCCTGCTTGCTGTGCTCGTGACCAGCGGGTGCATCAGCGATCGGGCCGCTGCGATTCGGGCTGAGGCCGAGAAAATCACCTTCCCCTCGGGAGGCCATCGTTTCATCATGTTCGCGGCTGCGGGGAGCAACAACAGCGCAACGGCCCAGGTCGCGTACGCCTACCCGCGGTCGTTGAACGCGTCGCAACTCTTCCAACAGCTTGAATCAAGCCTTCAGGCAGACGGATGGCATGTCCACCACGAGTACGACTACACCGACGACCAAGGATGGTTCCATACAAGCGACAGCATCCAACGAGGACATGTTGCAGGAGGGTGCGTGACGCAGGAGGGGCTTGGCGAAGAATCGGCAAACCAAGAGATCGTCTGTACGCTCAACGAGATATTCCCCCAGTGAAGTTCGAGATAGCTCGCGGGCGAAAGAACCCGGGGGGGTTTTGCTCGTGATGGTTGCCCGAGCACCCCTTATCTTCCTGCCCGTGGCGTCGATGATCCTTCGCCGTCTTGGAAACAGGTCGCTCCTGGCCTGCTCCTTGACGGCGGCAGCCAATCTTGGAAACTGCTATGCACCTATTTGCGGTCCCTGCAACGATGCGCTCGTTCCCTCTTGTCCTTGCGATCTTCCTGATTGGCTGCCTCTCGCCATCCGAGAGCCCGACGCACACGCTGACCAACACGACAGTGAGCGCCGCGCCATCTGCAACTCCAATCCTCACGGCCACAACGCGAGCGAACTCCCTCAACGCATCGACCACCAACAATTCGCCTTCCGCCTCATCGCTTCGGTTTGATCTTCAGATCGTGGATCAGGTTCACGCGTCCGATCAGCAGGCCGGGCATGTGACCGTCCAGGCCGAGGCCACGAATCTCGGCGGGGAGAACCTCACGATCTGGTGGCCTCCGTGCCAGCAGCCGTTTGGCATGAGCATCCGCGATGCCAACGGCACGATCTACGTGCCCTACAACTCGGCTTGCCAACCCCAACCTGGAACCATGGGAATGGGGCGTCCATGCATGGATCCCTGCAGCTTTGACTACAACGCTTCGCAGCCCGAGACAGGTGCCAGAGAGCTCGCGCCCAACCAGACCTACGAGGCCACGTACACCTTTCCCGGCTGGGTCCAGCAGGGCGGCTCCGACGCACCCTGGACTTGGCTTCCCGCCGGCAACCTCAGCTTCCTGGCCACCGCACGCTGGTACGGCGACGACCACGGCGGGATTCAGGCCAACGCGTCCTTCGAATGGACGACCGAAGATGCCAATCCATCGCGCTGAGGCGCGCGAGGTGGACACAGTACGGTTCGAGGAACGCCTCCACCCAACACTCCAGACGCGGCTGCGCTGAAACGCAGCAAGGGCACGCGCTGCTCAGTGGCAGAAGGCCATTCCTATTCCGTGCGCCGCTCTCTTGCCTTTGGGTTGGAGCGCGCCCTGAGCATCTCCACCACTCTTTCCCCGCCCAGGCTTCTTTTTGGCACAATGAAGATGATGCGGCGTGTGGCGAAGAACAAGAAATGTCCCCGCAGTTCGACGTTTCTCCACAAGCCGTCCCATGTGAAAGATTCAGATCGGCCGCCCGTGCGGATGGTGAACCCTTCGGCGGTCGTTTCCATCGTGAACATCCTCTCATGACTCGGTTTCTTGCTCTGCTGCCACGCGTCCCGGAATATCCCGACGACAATGAGGCCGATGCAGAGCAAGGCCAACGGGACGATGATGCCCAATGTGGGGTACTTCTGTGGTGCGATCACGTACGCGAGGGCCAACCCCGCCGTTGGTGGCCCGAGGAACATCATGATCCGCCGGAAGCCGTAAAGGTAGAACGCGAGGTAGTCCCGGAACTCAAGATCCACGTTGAATGCGAGATCCGCGCTGCTGGTTGCAAACATAGTCCTGCACCACGATTGCGGGCTTATCGTGACGAGATCGCGTGGATGAGCCAGGCCACGACTGTGCGCATGAAGTTGGATCCCGACTCGCGCTCCTCTCCACCTTGCAAGAAGCCGTGGGAGGCTGGCGGGGCGGGTGAACCGACCATGATACAGTTGGCCGATGCAGTTGCGTCGAACTGTCTGCAGGCGAGCGGGCCCCCTCCGGCGTTGGCAGCGCGGCCCGCCGGACTGATCGCAACGCAGTTCACGGAGGCGGTCTCGACGCTGCTCTCGCAACTTTCCTGGCCAGCTCCACCGTTGGAGGCGTCCCCGATGACGGAGATTGCGACGCAACTGAGGGACGCGTAGCCGAGTCCTTGCGCGCAGGAGCCTGCGCCATCGCCACCGTTGGAGGCGTTGCCGGTGAGGCTGGCTGCCGTGCAGGTCGTGGAGCCGATGCCCAAGATGACCTCACAGGAGCCGCCTCCTTCACCGCCATTGCGCGCGGTGCCGAAGGCGGATATGGCTATGCAATTTGGGTTGGCTGCGAGCACCGTCGCGCAGCTGTAGGTTCCGTCTCCCCCGTTCGAGGCGTCTCCTAGCAAGGAAATCGCGATGCAGTTGAGGTTGATGTCGTCGGTGAGGACGCCGTTGGTGAGGCACGATTCCTCGCCGTCTCCCCCATTCGTACTCCTTCCCGCCCCGCTGAGCGCCACGCAACCGACCGAGGCAGAGCTTTGGGTTTCGCACGCGCGGGCTCCGTTGCCGCCGTTCGAGGCGTCGCCGGCGGCGCTCAGGGCGATGCACGAGACCGCGCCGGGGTGTGCGCACGAGTCGTCCTGGTCGCCTCCGTTGCTGGCGTTGCCGGTTCCGCTCAGGCTGGTTCCGTGGTCGGTGTGGGCGTTGCCGGTGCCGCTGATCGCGAGGTCGCCTCCGTTGGCGTCGCCGGTTGGGCTGATTGCAACGTCGGGGGATGGAATGAGGTCCGCGATGCGCACGGCTGTGCACTGATCCCCCGCGTTGCCGGATTCGCAGTGCGCCTGGCCGGTGCCGCTGATTGCGACGCACTCTTCGACGAGGGCCGCGTCGCAGGAGGCGTCGGCATCGCCGGTGAGACTCACCGCGGCGCAGTCCAAGCCGAAGCAGCGCGCATTGCCCACGGGCGCGAGGGCGGAACCCCCCGTGGCGTTCCCCATTCCGCTTGCGGCGAGGCTGAGCGCGTTCCACGTTGTGGTGGCGTCGCCCGTGCCGCTGAGCGCGGTGTCGTTGCCCTCCGCGGGGCCCGTGAGGCTGGTGGCGAAGTTGCCTGTACTCGGGCCGGTCCCGCTGGTGGCGATGGGGGCTTGGCTCTGGCCCGTGCCGCTGACGGCGATGGAGTTGGCTTGGGCGTTCTGGGTGGTCTCGACGTCGTTGCAGGGCCCACCGTTGCATGTCCCGGTCACGCCGAGGGGGAGCCATCCGTTGGCTTCGCCCGTGGCGGTGGCCGCGATGCACAGGAAGCCCACGGTGCACGTCGCGTTGCCCAAGGGGTTCACGGCGAGGGCCCAGCCGTTGCTTGTGCCGGTTGCTCCGGCCGCCACGAGGCTTCCGTTGCTGGTGCCCGTTCCGGAGACGGCGACGGGTCCGTCCGAGTCGCCCGTTCCGCTCACGGCGAGGCCGGAGTCAGAATGGGCGTGGCCAGTCCCGCTGATGGCCAGCTTGTCTCCCTCCGCATCTCCGGTGGGACTGATGCCGGGCTGGATGGGATCGGTGGCGCCTTCGCACGCGCCGGTCACGACGAGGCCGGCGCAGACGCCGACGCTCGAGTGGCCATTCGAGCTCCACCCAACGCCCAGGAGGGAGTTGCCTGCGCCCCCGTTCAAGACATCCAGGCCGAAGCCGGTGTGGTTGACGAGGACGCTGCTGGTCGTGGTGATGGCGTTGTTGTCGCTGCGGGTCTCGATCCAGCTTGAGGTGGCGGTGGCGTCGATGCGCATTTCGCCCGCTTCGCCCAGGCCATTCCAGTCGTAGGTCAAGACCGCCCGCTGCCCCCCGTTGAGCCCGACGGCTTGGGTGCCCAAGTCGCGCGTGCCGCCCGTCGCGGTCGCGATGACGGTCACGTGGACTCGGGCCACGGTCGCGCCCTGGTCCTGGTTGGAGAGGTTGACGAGGATCGTGTGGTGCAGGCTGGTGGGCGCTTGCGGATCCGTGGGGCCCGCCGCCGGCGCGACCGTCAGGGTGTCGAGGCTGACGTCGGCGGGATCGAGCAGGGCGAGTTCCATCCAGTAGTCGCCTCCGCCGTCGTGTTCGGCGATGCCGAGGCGGACGTGAGTCACGTTGCCCAGGAGCGTGTTCACAGGGTAGAAGGTCGCGTTGGCGGGGCCGCCGAAGACGCTGTCCCAGTTCCACATGTCGTGGGCCGTGATCGTGCGGCCCGCGTCGTCGAGGATGTAGACGTAGGAGCGGGGAATCGTGGTGTGGTAGGTCCACTGGAGGACCTTGCCGGGCGTGACGTTGAATGCGTACCAGTCCGCGTGGTCGCCGTTGGCGGGATCCAGCGTGCCGGCGATGTCCGCGAAGGGGATCGCGATGGCGTGGGTTGCGTCGTCGGGAGCATCCGCGCCGGTTGCGTTGTCGTCCTGGCCGGGTGCCTCGGCGTGGGCGCTGGGGACGAGCAGGAAGAGGGCGAGGAAGACGGGGAGGGGGGCGCGCATAGTCTCACGGGTCGTATTGGCCCACGCTGGTCGTTCCGAGGAGCGGGAGGGTGATGCCGGCGCCCGTGCCGCGGCCGTAGCTGGTGCCAGCGCTTGCGACGCCGTCCGCGTCCACGTTGTGGTTGAGCAGGTCAACGCCTTGTCCCAGTTGGCCCACGAGGACGAACTGGCGCGTGACGAGCTCGTTGTCGCCCAAGTTGGCCTCCCAATGCGTCGAGGCGTGGGCGTGGACGTCCATGTCGCCAAGCTCGCCCGTGGTTTGCCACTCGAGCAAGACCGTCCGGCTCTGGCCCGCGGGGATGGTCAGGCTGATGGTGCCGACGTGGCGGCGAGAGCCGCTGGGGTCGTTGGCGGGGTTGACCCAGACGTCCACCACGCTGGGGGCATCGGCGGCGCCATGGTTCTCGACGGTGACGTTCACGATCCGCTCGACCGAGGCCGGGAGAGGGCCAAGATCGGACTGGATGGTCACGGGGGTGATGGTGATGGAATCGACGGCCAAGTCGGCGAGCGCGACGGTGGTGAAGTTGAACTCGTAGGTGCCTTGGTTCGACCAGAAGTTGCGCGTGATGCCGAGGTAGAAGGCGCCGGGGGAGGGGATGATGTCGAAGTGGTAGCGTGCTGGAGCACCACCGAAGTTGTCGGTGTAATATCCGCTGATGAGCTGGCCGTTTTGGTCGTGAAGGAAGGGGTTGCCGTTCTGGTCCAAGAGCGTAATTGCGATTCCCCAGAGGCCAGTTGTTTGGAGGTCCACGCTGAGTCCTTGATGAGCGGGGAGGCCGGTCATGAGGTACCAGTCGGCGCTATCACCGTTGGGGTCGTCCAGAGTCCCCGTGAGGTCAGTCCCGTTGAATGAAAGCGCGTTCGCTCGGTTGTCGGGGGCGTCGGCGCCCGTGCCGGCATCGTCTTGGGCCGCGGCGAGAGGGAGGAGATTGACGAGGAAGAGGCTAACGAGGATGAGGACCGCTGGGCGCAAGTTGGGATGGCCTCCCGGAACGGCCGAGGAGACGATGCGCCTTAAATCCTGCCTTGGCCCCTCGTGAGTGACATGGATTGGCGGGTCTGCGGGTTAGGCCGGCTCGGCGGGGAAATTGACAAGAATCCTACACAAAATGGGGGCGTTACGCGCAGGAGTTTAGGAGAAGCCTTTTGAACCCTCTTCCCGGGTGCGGGGCGTGCGTCCGACCACGCGATCGACAATGCCGATTGCCCTCCTCGTCACGCTTCTCTGTCTCGCTCCGAGCCTCTTGACGTCTTGGGCGGGCGCCGACTCCGTTGCAGACGACAGCACCAGCGGGGCCCGGAACGTGAAGGACCCGGCCAACGTCCTCACCGTGGGCAACTCCATCCGCGTCGTCCACTTCCGGACCTCCGACTCGATCTCCCCCGTTGTCTATCCCGAGAACGGGACGATCGACTACAACCAGACCTACGACCTCACCTTCACGGCCCTCGATGCGGCCGGCTTGGACCTCGGCGGCGTGGCCCACCGTCTGCAGCTCGTGGACCCCCAGGGGACCAACGTCGGCTCGACGCGGCAGGCCTACAACGACACCGAGCACTGCGGCGACGCAGTCTATCCCAACGATTGCGCCACGCCCACTGCCTTTGCGAACGCCACGTTCCCCAACGTGCGCTTCAACAAGGCCGGCGTCTGGACCGTCCTGGATGCGGACGCTGGCACCCAGGCGGCGATGATCCTCATCTCGCCCCACGCCGAGATCGAGGTCCACCTGAGCCCTTCCACGGCGACCTACTCCTCGACAGGTGGCTTCTCCGAGGTGCTCACGGCCCTCGACCAGACCGGCGCCCCTGTGGCGGGCGCGACAATCCACGCCCCACCTGGGAGCGGCGTGCCCGATGGCGTGACTACTGACGCACACGGTTCCTTCGCGTCCTTCCAAACCGGAACACCCCCAGTCGGGACCTACGAGTTCACCGTCCTGGCCGACGTCACGGGCGACGGCATCCCCGATGTCCAAGGGCAGGCCAACTTCACCGTCACGCTCCCTCCCTTCGCCCTCTCCCTGCACGACGTGTCGGGCAACGGCATCTCCTCCATCCCCGTCCTCCCCTCCGCGAACGGCGCGCTCCAGACGCAGACGATGACGCTCGCCATCGCGGACGACGCGGGTTCTGCTCATCCTCTCTGTGAGACGGGCGGGCCCTCCGCGTGCCTCAACGCCGCCACCGGCCGGCCTCCCACCGCGCAGGAGATCACGGACTACGCCGCCCACGATGTCGTGGTCTCCGGCGTGCTCCTCTCGGCCGGGAGCGCCTCCTACGACCCGTCCACGGGCGTCGCGACGGTCTCGGGCCTCGTGCCCTCGGGCGCTGGACAAGTGTCCTTCGCCGTGACGTGGCCCGGTGTGGGGGCGCGCACGCTCGCCGTTCCCACCGCAAATGGCGCCCTCGCGGAGTCCAACCCCAACTCGATCCACGCCGGCCGCGTCTCCGAGCTCTCCGTCACCGTCCGCGATGCGTTCGGCAACCCCGCTCCGACGGCGACGATCACGGGCCTCTTCGAGGACGGCACGCCTGTCACAACCGAGACCGTCCCCGTCAACCCGTTCCCCGTCAACGGGGACGGCTCGCCGGGCTTCGGCCAGGACGGCATGTACGACCTGAGCCTACGGCCCGACGTCGCGACGCCCCTCCTCCTGGAGGCCCACGTCCAACCCCCCGGCGGGTCTCTCGCAGTCGCGTTCGTGCGCGTCGAGGTGGCCCCAGCCCTGCCCAACCAGCCCCCCACGCTGGCCATCACGTCCCCGGCGAGCCTGGAGAACGTCAGCGGCATTCTCCGCGTCTCGGGCGCCGTCAGCGACCCTGAGGGCGATCCCGTCACGGTGTCCGTCCGTGTGGACCAGGGCCCCTGGATGCCCGCCCAGGGCGCCGCCCCCTGGTCGCGCTTCGTGGACACGATCGCCCTCGCCGAGGGCCTCCACGACCTCCAGGCCCAAGCCTCGGACGGTGTGGCGACCTCTGCCGTTGCGGACGTGCAGTTCCTCGTGCGCAACGCGGCCCCGCCCGCGCTGAGCATCGATTCGCCCCTCGCCAACGCGACCCAGAACGGCAGCGTGACCGTCCAAGGACACGCCTACTCCCCCACTGCGAGCCTGGCCAGCGTCCAATGGACCCTCAACGGGGGCCCGCTCAGGACGGCCTTCGGTAAGGAGAACTGGAGCTTCACGTTCGACGCGCGCCTCCTCGGCCCGCAAGCCACGGCCGACATCTACGTCCTGGTCACCGACGAGCAGGGAGCCAGCACGGGCGCGTTGCTCCACCTCAACGTGGACAACCGCCCCGACCTCGCCCTCAGCCCAACCGACATCACTGTCACGCAGAACCCCATCACGACCGACGGGGGCACCGTGCCCAACCACGCTTCCCCCGAACGCGTCGTCCACGTCCGGATCCACAACCGCGGCGCCACTGCCTCCGAAGGCGGCCAGCTCCTCCTGACCTCCGAGGCCCAAGACCCCACTGGGCTCAGCTCCGCGCCGCAGATCATCGCGCGCATCCTGATTCCGTCCATCCCGGCAGGCGACTCGGCCTTGGTGGAGACCACCTGGAACACCACGGGGACGATCGGAGACGTTTCCCTCTGCGCCCAAGCCTCGCCCCACGGGGCGGAGCGCGACCCAGACAACAACGCCGCCTGCACCCATCAAAGCGTCCTCATCGGAGGCCTGGGCATGGGATTCAGCTTGGCCAGCCTCCTCCAGGCCGCCTCGCTGCCCTGAACCGTTACAAATGCGAAATGAACCGGGTCCTATGCTGCCCTCAAGGAGAATCCCCGTGCGCCTCATCACCATCCTCGCCCTCGTCTTCCTCCTGATGCTCAGCTCGATGAACCTCGCAAGCGCGCGGTACGACGATGACGCTGGGACGGGCCAAGACGCCCAAAACAGCCTCACAGACGCCATGCCCATGCCAGAGGGCAACTTCAGCGGCGAGATGGGAAGTAACATCGACGGCTCCGATTGTTATCAAGACACCCTCACCCCCGGCACGCCCATGGCCTACACGGTGACGAAGACGAGCCCCGACTATGCGCCCCTCTTCGTCTTCCTCATGACGCCCGATGGCACCATCCTCGCCGACTCCCAGTGGCCCCCCGGCAACGTCTACGACGTCCGAGCCATCGTCCCCACCAGCGAGGCCATCCTCTGCATCGACATGCACCCCCAGTTCTTCGACCGCGTCGCCACCTACACCGTCACCCACGGAATCGCCATTGTCCCTGACGTCCAAGTGCTCAACGTCCAAGTCCTCGAGCAGGCTCCCGTCGCGAGCCCTCCCACGGGCGAGATCCACAAGCCCGAGACCAAGCGCGTCCAAGTGACGCTTCGCAATCCCACGATGGGCGATGCGCCGCACACCGAAGTGCGCCTGATCGACCACGGCTACGACAACCTCACAGGGACTTTCGTCTCCGACGAGCGCGTCGATGTGCCAGCGGGCACCACCCGCACGTTCACGTTCACATGGAGCGGCACCGGCCGAGTGGGAACGTTGTCGCTCAATGTGGACGTCTTCGCCTGGGCAGACACCGACCCGACCAACAACCACGGTTCCACCCAAGCCTCCTTCATCGCGCCTGGGCCCGGCGTCGATCTTTCGGACTACATGAACGCCCTGCTTTGACGAGGCCTCGCCCCCGCGCCGCGCGCCTGGAGCCCTAAGCCTTTTTTCATCCCATCGACGCCGCGCGCGGGAGCCCGATTGCCTTCCTCACACGTTCCGACTTTTTTCTTGGCTCCGAACTCCGGGAGTGGCCGAAGGCCCCCCACGGCGGAGCTACCTTTCTTTTTCCGCCAATTCTTTTTTTCGAACCAGAGAGCCCGATTCAGAATTGGCATGTGGGGAAGGCAAGGGGGACCACGACGGGCCAATTCTGAAAATGGGGACCGAAAACAGGGCTCCCCATGGGCCATCGCAGGCCCGAAGAAAAAATCTCGTCCAGGACCCCCGACCCAGGGGGTCCTCGTGGGTGAGGGAAATTCTCGGAAAAATAGTGCTCAGAGGAGCTCCAGTGGGAGCGTTCTGGTCGTCGTGGACCACCTGAGCATCGCGCCGCGCGTCGGCGCGCTCCTCGTGAGGAGGAGCAAGAAGTGGAAGCGACCTGTTCCTCAAGGGTCAGAGTTGGGGACCGCGGACGTGCGCGTAGACGCTCCGCGAGACATGTACGCGCAGAAGTCCCACCCGCGACCTTGCGATCAAGGCGCCCCACCGAGCCATGCGCTCCACGGGGCGTTGAGACCACGAGTCCGCGCGGCTGGGATGGATGAATGGCCGAAACTTGCCCGCGCCGGACGCGGGAGTCCTACCAAACCACGGTGGCGGTCGATAGGTCCGGAGAGAGTGAACCACACCCACACCAGCGGGTCCTCCGCCCCAAGCCAGCAAGAACGGCTTCCAGGGCGGCCTCGCAGGACGGAACACCACGACCCAGCGCGCGCCAACGCACGCTGCTTGAGGTCGTTGGGGACCTGTCCGCGAGGAAACGGGGTACTGACCCCGACAAGGCGATGGCGCGCAGCGACCAGTCTGCGCGCCCACACCTTCGTCGCAGGGTCGGGAAAAAGTCCCGGGCGCACCCCCCCAAACCGGGGTGCGCTTAGAACGCGCGGCGCGGCAACATGCGCAGCCGCCTGCTCAGGCCACGTGAAAGTCGAGCCGGAGCGGCGGAGCGGTGAAAGGGCGTGAGGCGTGGTTTGCTCAAGTCCGCGCCGGCTCGGCTCGAACCCCAGGCAATGTCGAAGGTTTTCTCCTGAGCTCGCGCGGCAGCCGTGGCCGATCCAGCAGGCCCCCAGCGAGGTGCGCGAGTCGAGCGCGCACCTTCCAAGGGCAGGCTGGATCGGGCGGCTCAAAACCACCCAGGGTCCTCGGCGAGCCCAAGCCGCGATGAGGCATGTCAACGCCTCCCCGCGCGCCGCGGCAAGCCATGGACCCAGACCTGGCCAACCCGAGCCACGTTTTTCGGGACTCGACGCCGGCAAGGGCGCGCGCCGGCACTGGGACAAGACGCGCCAAGGCCCATTCGCCAGGGCCACCAAAATTGGCGAAGGGCCCGGCCACGAGCCCCATTCGTGGCCAACTCTTACGCCGTGGGATGCTACGACGACGAAGCGAGTCACGCCCGAGCTTGAGCTCCGGCTCGCGTTGAAGGCCCGACTCGCTTCGGCCCAGTTCGCCCACGGCCTTTCTCCCTGGTCGGCCCACCGGCTCCCCTTGCGGAGGCGAGGTGAAACTCCCCGCCCGACCCACACAACCAACCTAGGTGAAACCATGCAAACGAGACACGAACCCGCAGAGACGAAACTCGCTGAACTCCTCGACACGCTCAGCGCCTACCTCATCGGCAAGAATGACCCCGAATCTGCCGCTCTCGCGCACTGCCGCCTCTCGACGTGGCGCAATCGCCGCACGCGCCTCGGCCTCATCGCCAAGCAACGCCGCGGCAACCCCACCTGGGGCATCAAGGCGGACGCCGAACACGACCGCCGCGTCCAAGCGAGTCTCGTGCGCGCGCGAGGTCTCCTTGAGATCGCCGAGACCTACGAACTGGCTGACCACGACGCCGAAGCGGCCCTGCTCTTGAGCGTGCCCCCGCACGCGTTCACCTACCAGCGCCGCCGTCTGGGCCTGCCCAGCAAGCGCGGCCGCGGCCGCCCCGCCAAGCCGACGTCTCGGCCCGACATCGTGGAGACCCGCCCGAGGTTGCGCGACGTCGTTGCGCAATTCAGCAAGACGCGAGGCTTTGGCCTCCGCCTCAGCCACCGCGCCCCTCGCGGCGCTGAGCCTCGCATCGTCGAGGTCGGACCTGCGCGGCAGGCCGTGACGAGCCTCGACACGTACGCCCTCTCCCCCTGAACATCAGTCCCGGACTTTCTGAGGAATGACCCATGACAACCAGCGACAGCAAGATCTCCAAGACGACCCGCAGCCGAACGCCCCGCATCTTCGCCCCGAGCGCTTCGCGCCTCCAGCGCGCCATCGTGCTCCCCGCACACGTCCCGCTCGACTGGCGCGAATACCCCATCCCGCGGGCCAATCTGCGCGGCGAACCCGCAGCGGATCTGGAGGCCTGAACCCGTGCTCGCGAGCCGATCCGTCGCGCGCTTTGCGTACGGCGCCGACGAAATCAAGGGCGTGGCGTGCCCTGCCCGCGCGGCGGGCGTCCGCGCCAGCCGCACGTTCGCCGTCTGGTACGACCACGAGGTCCGCAAGAGGACACACCACGCGCGCCGCTCTGGCGTAGTCCGCGAAGCCATCGCCCGCGAGGCCTGGCTCTGCGCGCTGCACCAGGCGCGCGACCACCTCGACGCCCCGCCTCGCGGAGCCGCCCTGAGGTTGCGCATTGCAGAGTGGTACTGGCGCCTCACCGGCCACGTGAAGGCGCACGAGGAGGTGGCCCGCGCCCTCGGATGGCTCTGAGGAGCCCGGGGGGTGCGTGCCGAAGACTCATATTGGTGCTCGTGAGCCAGGCATCACGCAGCGCGCCCGCGCAGGCGCGCAAGGAGTGGACAATGATCCCCCTGGCCGTGATCGAGCGCCTCCGCCAGAACGGCATCCCCCTGGACGCCATCCAGCGCCTGGAGCACGATCTCGAGGATTACGCCCAGCACCTCGCCCAGAACAAGATCTGGAACCTCTACGGACCCGAGGGAGCGGGGAGCTGATGACGGACCTTTTCCCCGAGGAGGGGTGCGAGGCCCTCCGCGTCCTGCTCCACGCCGCCGGACTGGAGGCAACCCCTTCCGCCGGCGGAAGACCCGCACGCCTCCGCCAAGCCCGCGAAGCCGCCCAGGAGGCCGTACCACGCCGTGGTCCCAAGGGGCGCGTGATCGGCAAGTTCCTCGCCTTCCGAGAACCGCCCTGGGGACACCCGCGGCGACACCCCCAGGACCGCGCGCGGCACCCCCTGGAGCCAAGGCCCGGCCCCGTCCTGGAATTGCTCGGCGAGATCACGCTGCGGAGGCTCAAGCGCGTCAGCCGCCAAGAGGTCAATGATCTCTTCGGCGCTGGCGGGGCCGTCACCCGCCTGCGCGAGCGCCTCCGCCGCAAATCGACCTCGCGCCGCCACTCGTTCTGACCAGGCGCACACCCAGGAGCGCGCCTGGCTTCTCCATTGGTCCCACGAGACGCTTCCCTGCCCTTCCGTGGGCAGGTTCCGGTGCAAGCCCGGAGGGGACCCACAGGTGAAACGCATGAGAGCCACCGCCATCAGGAAACCCAAGAAACCCCCCGACAACGCAGCCGCCGCCATCCGACGGGACACAAGCCGGTCCATCCTGGCCGGCTGGTGTGCTCTACACGGATGTAAGAGCCCCGCCTCGCGCGCTGGGTCCTCCGCCCAGCGCCCTCCCGAAAAACCTGCGCCGCGGTCCCACCGCGGCCCACGAATTCTGCGTGATGTGACACCATGTTCGTCATCGACCACTTCCGAAAGAACACCCCCAGCCTGATCGACGTCAACCTCGTGCGGACCCGACCCAGGCGCCGCAACGCACCGCGCCAAGACCGGGCACGCCACGAACGCGCCAAGCAGAAGGAGCGCAGCGCGCTCCCTCCAACGGGAATGCCTCGCCCGACCTGGCAGGGGGCCACGCAATGAAGCCCGCCGAGTGCCGCGTCGCTCAACTCGAAGCAGCCCTCAGCCAAATCGTCCGCAGCGCGCACGCAACCAAGACGGCGCCCAGTGAAGACCTCGGGCGCGCCCTCGCCCACGCCCGGGATCTTCTGAAGGATTCGGGCGATGGCCGCCTGACGAGCTTCTGGATCGTCCAGGACCCCACGCCCGACTCGACGCTCGAAGACATCTGCTTCGAGACAACACCCGAGAGACACGCGGACTGGATCATCGGCGGAAGCCTCCTCCGCGGCGGCAGCCGGAACGAGGACAAGGAACGCCACACGACGTACTACCTCGACGGCGCCAAGGCCATGGCGGACGCCACGAAGCGCCTCGCCAAGCGGAGGCGATCCTAATGCCCAGGACGAGGGCGCAGCGGCCGATCCGCGCGTGGCCCAACGGCTGCGGCTACGACGTCGGCCCCCGCTGCCCGCGCGACTTGGGCCCCATCGCGACCTACGAAGCCGAGGTCTGGACCCAGCGAAGCGACGGACGCCTCGCCGTCCGCCTCTTCGACGAGACCGGCTCCCCCACGCGGACCTACCTCGCACCGGGGGAGGTCACCGACCTGGAACTCGCCGTGGACCTCGCCTACGTCCACGGCGACCTCATCCCCGCCTGAACACCCCACTCTTCTGCACCTCGACCTCGCGCATCAGCGTGAGCCCTCGACCGCGCAGACCAGGCTGAGGTGAACCACTTCCGCACCGTGAGGCGGAAGAGATCGCCGGCAACCCCCAAGATTGGGAAGCTGGCGAGGACCACGACTGGGAAGTCTCGCCCCTGAGGATTGCCTAGGAAGGCCGTCCGCCCAGATGGGCGATCCCATTGACCACCTGCGGCCGAGCGTGAGCTCTGCCGCGCAACCAACAGGAAAGGAATCCACACATGAACGCAACCACCATGTTCGACCTGAACGACCTCACGAACAACCAGCCCATCCCCACGCTCGTCCCGACCCAGCGGGGCCTGCATGTCGCGGACCTCGTCCTCGAAGAGATCCTCGACGACGCGCTGCGCAACGAGGTGGCCCGCCGCCAAGAGGAGCACGCCTACCACGGACCCGCGCCCGAGGAAATCCTCGACGATGAGGAGCGCCGGCTGGCCGAGCGCGCCCTCTACACCGCAGCCACGAGCCCGGAGATCATCTTCGACGACGAGCTGCGCGCCCAAGCGGAGCAGCGCTTTGAGGACATGCTTGTGCCGGAGGAACTCTTCGACGACGAGCTCCGCGAGGCCGTCGAGGAGCACCTCACGCTGCTCGCCCAGGGGGCGAACTAGATGGGTGAGAGGCTCACGGACGCCCTCTGCCTCGCCGTGGTCGTCACGGCCCTCCTGCAAGACCTCGACCGCGTCCTGCGGGTCCTCAAGGGGGGCCCACATGCCTCCCTCGGGACGATCGCCACCGTTCACGCGGTCTTCCTCCTCGCCGTCGCGGCCGCCTACTACCGCCTGCGCCCACGCATCACCGCAGAGGAGACTGCGCAAAAGGCGGGAGATCAGGCGCCCGGGAAGGTCGCGCCGACGAGCTCGCGCGCCACACGAGCACTCACGGTCCTCTACGGGATCCTGATCACGTGCCAGGTCGGCCTGATCGGCTTCGAACTCGCGCATGGGGGCCAGGATGAGCGCCTTGTGCACGTGGGCGACGCGATCAACCTAACGGGCCTGGCCGCGCTCGTGACCATCCTTCCCCGCGAGGCGCACGCCACGCCGCGTCGCCACGCCCTCTTCGTCGGGCTCCTCTTGCTCGCCGCCGGAGCCGCCGCCCTCGCGGCCTTCTGACCACGCCCTGCGGCCGGGTCGCAACGCGTCGCGCCTCTCTGACCCATTGGGTCGCCCCTAGGCGCGAGGCGCCCACCGAGCCCCAGCCTGAACCAAGACCAATTCTGGAGAATTCAGCATGACATCCCTTAGCGAAAGCCAGATCGACAACTCGACGACGCAGACGGCCGCGAACGCGCCCGTCGCCCTGCCCGGTGAAGTTCCACTCACAACGAGCAGCGCCGCCACCGCGATCGACGCGAACACACCCGCCAATGGGCCGCGTCGCAAGCGTCCCCAACTGCACCCGACGGCCGCCTTCGAGAGCGGCCTGATCCGAACGCCGGCCAACCATGAGCTGCTCACAGACCTGCGCGTGAGCGGCGTGCCGGTGAGCCGCATCCGCAGCGTGATCGAAGAGATCGCTCGCGACCCGAGGGTGAGGCGCGAGAAGCGCTTCACCCAGGCGTTCAGCCTACTCGCGGCCTTCGAGGCGTTCGCCAATGAGCGCTTCCCGAAGCTCTACAACCTGCTCTGTGGTCTCTTGCGCGAGGCAACCGCGCCCGAACAGGACGACATCAAGCGGCTCATCGCGCAGGGCGAGTTCGAGAAGGCGATGGAGCGCGAGCAGGCCATGGAGCGCCTCACGGGTCTGCCCGACAACCCCGCCCGCGACAGCGTCATCGAGGCCTGGCGCACCCACCTGGAAGCCACCACGCCCACGCTCTTGGGCGAACAGCGCATCCGAGAGGCGGCGCAAGCCGTCGCGCACGCGGAGCAGGTCTGCGGGTACATCTACTACGAGCTACGTGACCAGATCGACACGGCGCGCGCCGAGTACGCGCGCGGCGTGGGCCGCGAACTCCACGACCTCATCCGCGCCGGCGAACTCGCGACGGCGGAGGCCCTGCTCGGGCGCGCCGAGGCCACCCTAGAGGGGCGCCTGGAGCGCGTCCGGGCCCGGCTCGAGAGCGCCCAGGCCCGCGCCGCTCGCCAGGCGGCACAGGAGACGGAGGCGGACATCGTTCGGATGCTGGAGGCGGGCTACGCCCAGAAGGCCATGAGCTTGGCCGAGGAGCTCAGCCGCCTCAGTGGTGAGCCCCTGCCCAGCCTCGCGGGGCGCCTCAACGCGGTCGTGGCGCGGCACCGCCTCGACGGCAAGACGCGCGCCGAGGCCCGGTTCCAGTACCTTGGGGGCATCGAGCGCATGTGCACGGATCTGATCCGGCAGGGCAAGACGGAGAAGGCACGCGCCCTTTTCGAGCAGGCCCAACTCAAGACGGGTGAGCCCTTGGCCCATCTGGCTGGGCGTCTCCTGGCGCTGGAGGCGAACCTCCGCCTCCGCGGCAGCAGGACGCCTCGTGCGCCCGCCCAGCCGGCGCAGAAGCTTCAGGTTGAAGCGGCGAGCCTCGTGGAGGTGCAGATTGCGCCGCGCGCGCCCCTTTCGCCCACCGAGGAGCGCCGGCTGACCCGGCGCATCCACCGGCTCGAAGAGCGCTGCAACGGCCTGATCGACTCGGGCGATCTTGACGCCGCCAGCGAGGCGGCGAAGGAGGCCCGGTTGGAATTGGGCGACGCCGCCTTGGCCGCGCTCAGCGCGCGGCTGCGCCGCCGCGCCCAATGCGCTCTGTTGAACCGCGGCGGTTCCACGCGGGCCGTGGAACTCGCGGCCCTCTTCTGAGCCCGCGTACGATCCCCACAAATAGGAGAACCTCCAGCCCCGCGACCGGGACGCGCCTGTCCCACATCGGGGCCACGTGAACGAAGCCCTACCCTTCGGAGACAACCTCATGAGAACCATCCCCGCCCTCTTGGGCCTCCTCATCGCCACCTTCCTCGTCGGCCTCAATCCCGTCACGCCGCCAGCAGGAGCAGACCCCAGCTTCACGCCCCCCCGATACGCCTGCGGAGACGCCCACTGGCAAGACCCCGCTCCCCTCGGTCCATTCGCTTTCGTGGACGGCGCCCCCGCCGACTGCTACCACGGGCTCGAGTACGACACGCGCGGCATCACGGGGACCGGAACCACCAGCGACCCCTACGTCGTGGAGAGCCGCAGCCTCGACCTGCACGACCTCGCCGACCACGGCTACCCCAGCGGGGGCGAGATCATCCACACCGACTACGTCGAACTCACCGGCCTGACGACCTTCGCCATCTACGGCGAGATGGTCGCTTGCATCGACGGGATCGGCTTCGTTCCCCTGCCCGCCGACGAGGTCAGCCCAAGCCCCCACGACGCGCTCTACGGCCTCCACGTGGTGGACAGCCAAGGCATCCATGTCGTCAACAGCAACATCCAGCAAGCCCTGCGCAGCGGGATCCTCGTCGAGGGCACCAGCAGCGGCAACGTGAGCTACACAGACCTGAAGTACAACTACGGCAGCGGCGCCCGCTTCACCGGCCCCACGACGAACTGGATCTTCTACGGTGATCTTTTCCGCCGCGACGGTTGGGTCATGCACCACGACCCCGCGAGCCCCACGGGTATTGACAGCAGCAATGGCGCGGGCCTCGTCGTCGAAGAAGGCGCCACACCCACCGTCAAGAGCACGAACTTCGAGGGCAACCTCAACGGCGTCTTCATCGACCAGCACACGGAGCCGAGCACGACGGTGACGACGAGCGACAGCAGCTTCAGCCTGAGCTTCTGGTACGCCCAAGTCGTCTACACGGCAGCCCCCACGACATCGGGGGATCCCTCGCTCGTGACGAATCCCTGGACGTGCAACGGGTACCCGTTCTGGTGGAACGAGTCCAGCAACCCCACCGCCATGCCCGCCGCGAGCAGCAGCGCCACCGCCGCCAGCACGGGCAAGTGGTACGCGCCCCTCCTCGTGGCGCCGAATCCCCAGCGTCCCGCCACGCCGCCGATCCCCGTCCTGGGCGATCCGGCCCACACCGTCTACAGCCTCCTCGACTGGTGGGGCACGCCCGTGGGCGCGAACGCCAACGCCGGGCCCCTCAACGGCGAGGACGTCGTGGGTCTCATCCGCACCGAACCCCACCTCCCCGCGCCCCCCGCCTTGCCCACGCTGAGCGCGTTGAGCAACCAGCACTGCCTCGCCACGGACTTCCAAGCCATTCGCGACGTCTGCTCGCGGCTCGACGTCACCATCCCAGACGCCTTCCCCGCCATGGAAGCCGGCGAGCAGACTACGTACGGCGCGCTGGGTGGGCCCACTCAGGCCTACCTCGCCTACCTCCCCTAATCCACGGCCAACCCCCAAGCCCTGGACCAAGCCCTCATTTTGGAGATCATGAACAAGCCAGTGGACACCAGCCCCCACGAGGCCGGCATCGACCTCGATGGCGTCACCTACGCCGGCCAAGCTCGCATCCTCCAGGACGACGGCCGCGTGAGCATACACATCGCGATTCCCCTCGGCGCGCCAGCCGAGGCCGACGTGATGCGCCTCCTCAGCCGCGCCTACGAGCAAGCCAACCCGAACCCGGAGGAGACACATTCCTACTCGACCACGGCGTGGGAGCGAAACTTCCCGATGGCAGGCGGCTCTGCCTCTTGCCCGAATCATTCCACGCGCTCTTCGAGCGCGCGCTGCGCGCCCGCAAAGAGCTGGCTCCCAGCGTGGCAGGACCACGCTGCCTGGACCGAGCTCCGTGACTACCTCGCGACGCGCGCACCCGCCGTGTCGCCTCGGGACGCCCGGCTCTTGCGCTTCGCCCACGCCCTCCTCGTGACGACCTCCGCGAAGGGCGTTCGGTGCGAGGCGTTCCCAGACGCGTCCAGCCTCGAGGCGCGCCTGGCACAACCGCCACCCGCCCACGCGATCTCTTGACTCCCCTTTTTTCCCAGCAACCTGGACGAAGACTCTTTGGAGAATCCATGACCAACACCCATCCGACCACGCAGCCGACAACCACCTTCCAGACTCCTGGCGCGGCCCACGAGCGGCCGCGCGTGCGCATCTGGGCGGTGGACGCTCGGAACCACTTCTACCGCCTCGTCGCCCAACGGCACGACAAGGTCCTCCTGGAGGGCGCCTCGGCGCGCCAGATCGGGATCCATGCTGCGCTTGAGGCCGCCACGCGTTTCGTTGGGGAGGTTCCCGACGCGCTGCCGATCTACATCCTCGATGGGCCCGCCCCGGCGGCCAAGAAGGCCGCCCTTCAGGCCCGTCGAGAGACCCGTGAGGCCGCCAAGGAGCACGCCACCCGTCTCGCCCAAGAGGCGCGCGAACTCGCCAGCACCATCCGGCCCGGCGAGCCCGCGGAGGCCGCGAAGCGCGCCCAAGTCGCAACCCTCGACCACGAAGCCCGCAAGAGCGCCCGGCGGGCCGTCCACCTCACGGCGGACGACCACGAGGCCATCGCGCGCGCCCTCCAAGAGGCCGGCTTCCCCGTCTGCCACGCTCCCGGCGAGGCCGAAACGCAGGCCGCCATCTGGTGCCGCAACGGCCACGCCTGGACCGCCGCGACCCGCGACATGGATACCGTGCTCCACGGCGCGCAGCGCGTCAGCCGCCACTGGCCCCAGAGCAACGGGTGGCAAGCCCTGCGCGGCACGGAGGCCCAACCGGGCTTCCTCGAGGTGACCGGCGCCAGGGACGCCACGGAGCTCATGGAGGCCTACGTCGTGGCCGGCATGACCGACTACGCCGACCCCCTGCTGCCGGGTGGCGCCAGAGGCGAGGGGCTTCCGCGTGCGCTGGAAGCCCTCCGCAAGGAGGGGTTCGAGCAGCTCGTGCGCGAACACGCTCCCAACCCCGAGCCCTGGTTCGCGGCGCGCCGCATCTACCAAGAACCCGTCGCGGACGCCGACCTATCCCGCGTCGAGTGGGGCTTCCCCAGCCTCCTCTCGCCGACGTCGTCGGGGGCGATGGCATGAGGGTCCGCAGCGGTCAGAGCTTCCGCCTCGTCCGCGAGAAGCACGATCCCACCCTCCGCCCGCCCCACCGGGAAGCGGAGACCTACCTCGCGACCCACGACCTCGACGCCCAACAGGCCCTCACCGAGCTCGCGTGGAACGTCCTGGAGCGGCTCGGCCCCAATCGGCTCGTCCTGGAGGACCCTCTCTCGTGGACCGAAATTCTGGCCGAGGCGACGCCGCAGGAATTGACGCAGGTCGGCCTGGTCAAGCTGCATGTCGCGGAGAAGCCGACCCTCTACCTGAGCGACAACGAGGACCTTCGGGAGGAGCTCCTGGGCTCCTGCGCCCAATGCGGCCGCCCCGGCCCCTTGGACGTCGAACAGCTCTGCCACCGCTGCCGCATCCGCGACGCCGAGGGCAACACCATCGACGCTGGTCACCACGGCGCCCTCCTTTGCCCCGCGTGCCTCGCCACCATGACCCCCATCCTGGATGGCGCGGAGCACGCCTGCCCCACCTGCGGTCTGCGCAGCGACCAACCCCTCCCGATGCCCAAGTCGAACGAAACCCCGCCAACCGAGAACTCTCCATGACGCCCATTCTGTCCCCTTTGACCCAGGCCGCCGAAGCGACGCTCGCCCAGGGAGTGAGGCACTTCCGGTGCCTCATCAGCCCCGCATGCGATCCCGTCCCCGAGCATGACCTGAAGGAACACCTCCTGGGCCACACGCTCGGAGCGCCGGACGCCCACGAGGGCGCCTGCGATCCGCTGCGCCACTTCTCCCCCGTCTGCACGTAGGACCCACGGCTGGCTCCTCCTCTACCCTCCGGGCAATCACGCCCGGGCAGCATGCACGAAGTCCATCGAGAATCCACATGACAAGAACGACCCGAATCCAAGTCTGGCAGGTTCAAGCAGAGCCGCCTGCCGAGCCCTCGATCATCACGACCGAGCCCTCGCGCAAAGACGCGCTCCAAGCCGCGACGACGCACGCCCTCGCATCCGCCCACGAGTGCTCCATCCGAACCGTCTACGCAATCCGCGCGCCTGGACGTCCCGAGCGGTTCGAGACGGTTCCCTTCAGCCTCGAAGCACGCGTCAGCGCCCAAGGCGAGGCAACTTGGCGAGTGCCCGGCCAGATGCCCGAGCCCACGACCCCCGAGTACGGTGCCTACCTCATGGCGGACCCCGGCGCCGTCGCGCTTCGCATCCAGGCGGGTTGGGACCCCGACCCCCGCATGGGCAGCCAAGGGCCGCCGCTGAGGTTCGTTGGAACGCCAGAGTGGCGAACCCTGAACTTCGCGGCCACGGAGTTCCTGACCCGCCTGGATGGACCCCTTGAGCCGGCGGCCGCGCTGCATCTCATGCAGGCCTTGCAAGAATGGCTCCGCCTCGCCGGGCGCCGGGCCGAGGCGACCGCGCTGGCCGCCCGCGCGCACACCAGCGAAGCGAGGTGACATCGTGGGCACCACCCGGCAATTCCGCATTCCGTATGCCCACCTCCAATGCGGCTTCGAGTGCAGCTGCGGCTCCTGGTTCGACGCCGCCGTCGCTTTGGACGTCGCCCTCCAGCATTTCGCGAGCAACCCCGCCCACACCATGCAATTGCGCTGGAAGCGCGGCGAGACCAACCCCATCTCTTCTCGTATCCGCGCCCCCTGACCCAAGCCCCACGTTGTATCCACCATGAGAACAGGCTCTCCCAAGATCCAGACCGAATTCCCGCGCCTCGCGGAAATGGCCGCGCTCTGGCACGTGGACGAGGAAGCGCTCCGACGCTTTCTTTCGCGCCGCTCCCGCGCGGATGTCCGTGACTTCCAGCGCCGGGCCACGGGCGGCCTGAGCGTCAAGCTCGCCCACCTGGTCGCAGCGCTCCACACGCTCCAGCGGCCCGGACGAAGCCGACCCACCCGCGGGGAGGTCGAGAACCAAATGCGCCGTCAAGGCTTCGCGCCCCAGAGCGGCCACGTATCGATCCTTGACCTCTCCTACAACGCGCCCTACTCCTTGGGCGGCTCCGCAGGCTACCCCGAACTCGCCCGCTTCGACAAGCGCACGCAGCCATGCCGCGTGGAACTGACGAAGGCCGGACGAGCCTGGTTCGCCCGGCATGGCGAGACCTTCCTCCGACTCGCAGGCCAAGGCCGCCTCCCCCACACCATCGGCGCCCTCCGAGCCCCGTCCCCAAAGCACCCCGGCGCTTCCGAATAACGCGGGCTCGTCGATACCCCGCCTGCATGGAACCAAGCCCCATGCTACCAGCGGTGGACCCCTTGCCCTGGCGTGTTCCTTGCCTATCCCGCCGACCGCCCCGGTCGAAGGGCCTGAACCAAGTCCCAAGCGATCTGAAGACCATGAAACCCGACACCCGCGACCAGCTCCTCGCCCTGGTGGCCATCAAGAGCCGCCAAGGGCGATCACCCTGCGAGATCCTCAACGCGCTCACGTTCGTGGGCTCCGAGGGCCACCTCATCCAGGGTTGCCTCGTGAAACCCGAAGACCTTGTCGAACTTACGATAGGGGCGTTGAGTACGCTCCGTGAGATGCTCGACCAGCTGCGCGCCATCGGCGTGCCCGACTGGAACGGCGCCGAGGGCCTTGACCTGTCACGCGCCGAGGCAGTCTTGCGCATCGAATACGACATGTCGCGCTACTGCACCACCCTCACAGCCATGGAAGCCCACGGGCGTTACGCGGAACTCTGCGCCCTCCTGCCTGACCTCGACGCCATCACGCCGCCGGTGCTTCGTCGCCTTCGCGACGACGCCCAAGATTGCACCCGCATCACGGGCGAAGACCCGCACCGACTCGTGCAGCGCCTCGACGATGCCCTCCGATCCTTTGAAGTGGTCCATGGCGCCGGGATCGCCAAGATCGAAGCCCCAGCCGACCACCAGGACACCTCCGCGAGCGCGCAGAAGGACAACCCCGCCACGAGCCGCGCCCGTGCCCGCCTCGTTGCGCTGGCATCTCGTGGGTTCGAAGGCCCCACGGGAGACCCAGACGCCCTCACGCCCAACGCATCCGGCCTTCCAGCCATCGTCTTGGCAGAAGTGGAGGAGGCCCTCCTCGCGGCACGGCAGGCCGGCGCCTTGGACGAGGACATCCTCTTCGAGGCGGCCACTCGCGAGCTCTCGAAGAGCATGCAGCAGATCAGCGACATCTTCCTCGCCGTAGCCCAAGAAGCGCGCGAGCCCACCTCACCCTACGAGGTCCTCCTCCCCGACCACACACGGCACGACGGCGTCTGGCGCAGCCTCGACACGCTCGCTACGAAGCAGGCCGCCGTGGAGTACGCGAAGACCACTTGGGGAGCGGACGACGAGGGCCGCATCTGTCTGGTCAACCAGCAAGAGGACGATGAGGACGGCCTGCGCCACTACGTCTCCCTGCCTGATCCCGACCAAGGCCCCGGCGTTTGGAAGGACATCGACAACTACGACACGCGCGCGGAAGCCATCGCTGCTGCACGCGGCTGGTACGGCGCCGATGCGGAGGGCCTCATCCAGATCGTCCAGCCCGCCACCAGCAAGTGACCCCGCGCCCCCCATCGTCGAACCAAGCCCATAGGAGTACCCATGCCGTCTCCCTTCGAATGTCAAACCTGTTTCAAGCCCATCGAGGCAACGATTCCCTGCGATTTCACCATCGAACACATGACCCTCGTCCTCAAGGACGTCGTCTTCGACCACGACGCGTTGCCGGCCCAGTGGGGCTGCCCCGAGGGTCACCCCGTCACGCCCGAGCAGCGCAAGCTCCTGGAGACCGCCTTCGCGGCGGCCACTACATGGGGACGCTCCCCCGGGACGGGCTGGCTCGACATCGATGTGCTCCACGCCGCCGAACTGCCAGACAGCCCCACCCCTGCCCTTGGAGCCGTCGCCTCCGGGGGCGGTGCCGTCTCGCCCGTCGAGCTAGAGGAGATCGACCGCGAGAGCGCCATCGTGCGCATCCGGGAGGGCCTCGCGAAGCGTTCCTCGAAGGCGTGGAGCGTCACGCACGGACGCGGCACGACCTCGCAGTGGCTCACCATCACGAGCCCGCCCAAGCGACGCAACGGATCGAGCATGACCGAGGAGGACAGCGCGGAACTCGCGCGCCTACTCGGAATCCCGACCGGCGCGGTCCACCACCAAGGCGTCATGGTCCGGCCCACGAAGGCCAGCCGCAACGAGTACGTAGACCGCGCCGAGGGGCGTCCGCCCCGCATCATTGCTCCGCTCGACTGATCCAGCGCCCCTGCACGCCAGTGGACGAAGCCCCCTTTCAGAGAACCATGAACATCCCAGACCTGGAATCAGCCCGAACCACGTCGCACGAGCGCTCCACGGTGATCCGCGACTGGCCCTCTCTCGCGTCCTGGCTCAAGGCCGAGCGAACGCTCCAGACGCGCGAAGCCGCAGAAGCGGCCCGCAGGGCCGAGCCGTGCGACCTCAGCGAGGCGTACGCGGCCGTCAGCGCCAGCTCCTTGGGCGACCTACCCCGGGCCGATCAAGACGCGGCCACCAACTACGAGTACGGCGCGCTCCACGCCTACGAGACCGTACTTCGCCACATGGAGCGCTTCCCCCAGGGCCGCCACGCCTTGGGCGTCAGCCGCCCGGCCCCAACGGCCCCGGCCGCCCCACGATTTCCGATGCCCGCCACGAGCACCCAGGGCGAGCGTGTGCCAGCCACGGATCTCGATGAGGCCGCCAGCGGCCTGCGGGATCTCGTCGATCAGCTCCGCGACCTCGAAGCCGCGGGCCAACCTGTCCCCCCGCCGATCAAGATCGGCGCCGCCCTCGCGTTGCGCTTGATGGGAAACGCGCCGCCCTACGAACCGAACTGCGACCACACAGACCTCGAGCGGATCTGGGCCGATGAGTCGTCCTCCGAGGGCGAGACGCCCATCGAAGGCGTCTGCCTCGCCTGCACGAGTGTCCTGCATGGCCACGAGGCGAGGGACACCTCCACGCCCATTTGGGATGGCCCTGTCAGCCTCCGTGCTGATGACAACCCCGGCGCCGGCGTCCTGGCGGGCCTCCTGACGTGCCACGCCTGCGACCGAGACGCGGTCCGCCTGACGCCCGAGGGCCCTGCCTGCACGCGCCACCAGTGATCCGCCAGGCGCGAACGACGAACGGAACGCCGCGATTGGGGAATTCCGATGCCGCAAGTGCGGCTCCGCCAACGCCGTCTCCATCATGCCCCGCTAATTTCCATCTCGCCTGGACAAAGCCATTCGCGCGGCCATCATGATAACCACCAACAAGCGCATCCTTCGCCGCCTCCGTCACTGGATCAACCAAAGCAAGTTCCTCCACGCCGACGCGATCAACTTCGACGTGGAGCCAGACGGCAGCGTCGCCTTCACCTTGACCACGGCCCAGGCCAGCTACCACATCTCCGCGGACGAGAACTACCTGGGCTGCATCGCGAGCACCCACGACAAGAAAGGCAACGACCTCGCCGACGGACCCATGACGAAGCTCACCTGGAACGCAATCCTCGCCGACATCGTCGGCTACGAGGTCACGCTCCACGACGATGCCGCGGCTTGAGACCTCTTCGGCTCGCGCCGCTGAAGGACGCCTCGGCCACAAGGCCGCCAAGCGCCAAGCCCCAATTCGTAGAGGTTTCCTCTGGACGAAGCCCGATCGATGAAGACATGCGCAACGCCATTTCGGTCACCAAGAGGTTCACTACCGACGCCGAGTTCTGCTACGAGAATACGATGCAGACTCTCCACGCCCGGCTCCGTTGGGCCGAGCAAGAAGTCGGCGCGGGCCGGTTCGAGGCCGGCATCGCCTGCCTCGATGAAGTCTCGCGCCTCGTCACAGAGGCCTCGGAAGCCCTTCGATCTCCCCTGATGAAGACTCGGGGCATCGAGCCCTCCGAAGGATAAGCAGTCCCGTTTGAACGAAGACGACGAAGGAGACGAATGACCATCCTGTTCGACCCTGATCGCTACACAAATCCACTCCTGCCCGACTATGGCGTGCCCGACAACCAACCCGGTCCCTACTACGTCACCGCGGCGCGGGGCAGGGCCCAGTGGCTCCTCGTGGTGGGGCCATACGCCGAGCACGCTGATGCCATGGCGTGGGTCGCCCTCGCGCGGGCCAAGGCGCATGAACTCGACCCTGCCGGCTCGGCCTTCATGAGCTTCGGTACTGGCCGCCTGCTCGAAGGTGAACCCAAGGCTGGCCTTCTGAACCATCACCTCGGACTCGTTCCCACCCTCCTGCCCCGCGGCACCCTGCCGCCGGTGCGGTACCGCTTGGGGCGCGCGACCTTCTTCCAGGATCCCGACGACCCGCTCATGCGCGGCTGGGCATGGCAAGGCGTGCGCTACTGCATTCCCGGCCGCGGCCCCATGCCTCCCGGCGGGATCCGCCTGGGCGAAGGCCTCCTGCTCCACATGGACAGCGGAGAAATCCACGCCGAGGTGACGGCGTGAGCCCGCGCCGCAAGCGCCAGCCGGACAAGGACGCCCGCGTGCCGGATCCTGCCGCGACGCCACAGGGCACGCCTCAGCCGGACCAACCCCGGCGCTACGTCGCGACCTTCCAGCCCGAGGCCTGGATTCAGAACAACGCCGTCGGCGTCGATCCCGAAGGCCCGACCGAGTGGGACTGCACGAGCTTCCTGACCACACCCGCCCTGCGTCTCAAATCCTACCTCGAGGAGCTTCGGAAGAAGACCGAGCACGGCCCCGTCGTGGACACCCACGATGCGCTCAAGGAGGATCCCCGGGCGCCGGCTTGGGTCCGAGCGTGGCGCGGGCCCTTCACGATCCTCCTGGAGGCCCGACCGGTGGAAGCCGCACCTGATCCGATGGACCCGTCCGAGGGCGACCCAGATGCCTCGCCCGAACCGATCGCCATCCGGTCCAGCGACGAGTACACGAAGGAAGCCCTCGCCGGGGCATCGGATCGGACCGAGGATGCCCTCTACGACTCGGTCGAGGGCTCCATCCGCGAAGCCATGAACGATGTGCTCGACGCCGCGGCCACCATCGCCACTCGGCACGGCCTTGGGGACGTCGCGAGCGAGATCCGCCGTCTCAAGGACGTGCGATCATAATGGAACCTTCGCAGGCCCCATCGGACGTGCGGGATTGCTTCCTTGCGGTGCGCAGTCGCACCCGCAAGTCAGGCTGGGCCGTGCAAACGCCTCGCTGGATTCCGTGGCGCCTCGATCCGGACCACACCTTCGGCTGGTTCCGCACGCGGCGCCTCGCCCAAGAGACAGCCGACCTGCACAACCGCGCCCTGCCCGCCTACCGGGAAGCCGCGCGCAAGCATCCCGGAGGTGCCAAGCATGCCGCGTGATCACCTCCGCAAGGCGGCACGCCTGCTCTACGAGCTCCACCGCGCCGGCTTCCCCAGCGTCGGCATCGGAGAGACAGACGCCCGCCCCATTCGGGACCCCAGCCTCAGCGACGGCACGCCCCACCCCCAGACCTTGAGCGCTACCGGCTACGAAACCGCCGATGCCCACGGCGTTCCGGGCAAGCAAGCCACGTGGGCGTTGGCCATGGCCATGAAGGCGAACCCGCGTCTTCGGCGCCAGCTCGCCAAAGTTGCCAACATCGATCCCTCCAGCCTCTGAGGTTCGGCTGCGCGCTGAAACGCAAGGCGTCACCGCAAGCCCACGACCTTTTCTTCCTTGACCGAAGCCCATCAAGAGTTCCCATGACCAACATGATCCCGTCCCACAACCAGCGTTCTTCCCAGAGCATCGCAGCAGCGCGCGATGCAGTCGACCGCTGCCTGCGCGAACTGGAGACGCTCAGCCCCGACGAGCCCAGTGTGGACGCCTTCAACGCGGCCAAGAGCCAGGTGGAGGCCGCCCTCGTCGCCCTCGGCGGGCACGTCGAAGGCTACCGCGCGCCCGGCGCAGGTCCCGGCTACGTCATCGCGGCTGGCAACCCCTTCGACGGCATTACCCTCCACGGCGAGGGCCCCGACGCCGCTCCCTTCGCGGGCGCGGAGGAGGCCAACCAGGCCGCGGAGGACAGCAGCGCCCTGCGCAACACGACCTGGTGGGTCGCCCAGCTCGCCCCCTTGACTCCGAACTGACCCGTCTTCTCTCCGCATTGGACCAAGCCTCAGAGAACGAACCATGAGCAAGATCCAACAGCCGCCCAAGCCCGACCTCGCCCCCGAGATCCGCCGCGCCGTCCAAGTCTTGGACGCGCGCACCGGAATCCGCTGCGAACTCTGCAAGAAGGACCACCCCGACGAGCTTGAAGAGGAAACCTCGCTGGCCGCGTATCGCTTCGCCGACGTGGACCTCTGCGAGGGACACGCCGCGGCGCGCCTGCGCGAAGCCTGGCAGACCACCGCGGCCACCCTCCAAGCCGTCCTGGGCACCGTGACGGGCCGCCGCGCCTGGCTGGAGAAGTGGCCCAACGTCCACGCGGCCGCCCAGCACGCCATCAAGGGACCCTGGACGTGGGATGAATGAGCACCCAACCCCCCAACCAGGAGGAAGGCCTCAGCCCCATGGCGCTGCGCGCGCTCCGGGAGGCCGACGACCTCGTCATCGTCGCACGGCGCAATCGCACCGATGCGACGGTCCAGGAGACGGCCCACATGCGGGCCTCCAAGCGCGTCGAGAACCGCGGCCCCTTCGACGACCACGAGCGAACCTACGTCATCGACGGGCTCAGAGCAAACTTCGTCACCTACGGCCGGCCCATTCCTGATGCGGTCACGGCCACGGGCCACGTCGGTTCCTGCCGCGTCCAGGAGGAATGGCGAACCATCGCCAAGCTCCTCCGACCCGGCGACGTCCTCACCATCCGGGTCAGCGTGGACGGAGGCAACGAGTACGCCAAGAACGCCGGCCTCCACCACGACGAGATGTACCTCGACGTGTACCGGAAAGGGAAGAAGCACTACGCGTTCCACCTCGCCGACACTCTCGCTCCCGCGAACATGGCGCGCATGGTCCGCCCCACGCCCACCTAAGCGCGCCACATCGTTCCCTGGCTTCCAACGCGACCTGCCCTTTGTCTTGGACGAAGCCTGGATCTCGAAGAACATGATCGTCCCCGCCCCCACGCTTGAGCACGACTCCCTCGACAGCCTCCTCGCCCAGGCCCAGCTCGCCATCGAGACCGCCATGATGAGCCTGGACGCCGCGCGTGAGCGCTGCCGGCACGACGCGCTCCGGACTCGCCGGCTCGATGGCACCCACAACCTCCTCGAAGTCTGCAAGGAACGCCTCAACGCCGAAATGCACTGAGGCCGAGCCGTTCCCGTGACGTTCCCGTGAACGAAGTCCCTCGTGACCCACGCGATGCCAATTCCCACCAACATCTCGACCACGCTTCGACAAGCCCTCCAAGCTGCCACGTCCCTGGGAGGACCCGAGCGACGCGCCGCCACCGAATTCCTTGACCAGCTTGACGACATCCTCGAAGGGCTCCTGGACGACTTCCAAGAGACCATCGAGGACGAGACGGACCCCAACCTCCCCCGCCTGCGCAGCCTCCGGGGGTGGATCGACCTGGGCCCCCTCGAAGACCTCCTCGGCCTCCGCTACGACGCTCCCAAGCGCCGCTTCGTCCACGCCGCGCCCCCCGTGGGCCCCGGGCGCGTGCTCACGATCCGCCGCGCCAAGGCCGCCCGCCGAGCCGCCGACGAGGCCGCCGAGCGCTTCATGGCAACCCACCTGCCCCACCTGACCCACGCCCCAGGCGTCGACCCGCGCGCGGCGGAGTACCTCATCCGGTCCGCCTTCCGGCTCTACGCGAGCGAGAACGACGCCTTCGAGGTCAGCGTGTGGACGTACCCGGACGAAGCCATGCGGCGCGACCACGGCGCCTTCCACGACGTGGAGGGTAACCCGAACCCGAGCCCCTGGAGTTTCCTCCTGCGCGAAGGCGTCCACCGCGCCGGCGCCGTGCCCCAACCTGGCACGTGTCGCTACCACATCGTCGCGCGCAACCACGTCGAGACGACCTCCGACGTGTATGCCCACGACCCCACTGAGGCCCGGTACCGCCACGCCATCGGGGAGAGTCGCGCGACCCACACGCGGATTCTCTCCTCCGAACCCCTTCAGGTCAATCTCGCCGAGCCGTGAACTGCGACAGGCGCCTCTTGCGTCGAGCCTGGACGAAGTCCTCGATTCGAACCCCATGGAAACGACTGAACAGAGTCCCACCGAGACCTACCGGATCGTCCGCCAGATGCACGCCGTCCTCTACAAAGTCTACAGCATGGCCGCGCGAGAATTCATCAGCGTGGGCGACTGCCAAGGCGACTACGGCCCCGAGACGAACGACGGCGCCGAGTACCGCTGCCTCGCCCTCGAAGTCACACGTAAGGGCGTCATGTCCAGCCGCGACTGGAAGACAGGCTCGTATTATCCCCCGAACGTCTTCATCTTCGGCCAGAACGTCGACGACAAGCCGTCCGACCTACCCCACGCGCGCCTTCTCCAGTTCGCCAAGCAGTACGGCTACGCCGAGGAGCACTTCCGCCGAGTCCTGAATCCGTGCGGGTGCGACCGCCAAGGCGTTCCCTTGTTCCAACCGGGGTTGATGTTCACGCCCATCGAACGGGCGCCGCGTCGCCTGGAGGAAGTCGCGGCCCGACTGAAGCAGCTCTACCCAACCGCGGACGTCTGGACCTATGAACAAGCCGTCGAGATCACGGGCCAACTCCTTCCCCATGAGGTGGTCTGAATGGCGCGCCGTGTCGTCGTCATCATGTGCGACGGATGCGTCAACCGCGTCATGGATCCCGAGACGAAGACCGACATCGACCGCTTGGTCGTCGCCTGGGACGGCATCGAGGAAGGGGACCGGCTCACCGATGCCGACCTTCCACTGCTCGACGACGACTCGCTCCGCACGTACATGCGCCTCATCAGTGGGGAGCCCCAGCAGCGCCTCGTCCACGACATCCTCGAAGGACGCTCCCGGCTCGACACCCTCGTCACGCGGGACGCGTTCCTCGACCAGCTCACCACGAGGATCAATGCCGAGGGCGGCCAGACGCACAGCGTAGGCCCAGGCACACTGGAGATCATCGGCCATCCCCACCTGCGAGCCATCGGCGTCCACCTCGACACCGCGCGTCTCTACTTCAAGGACGAGTCGGAGCGCACGCTCCACTTCCCCATGGATCGCGCCATGGCCGAAGTCGAACTCACGCGCTCCCACACGGGCCCCGCCCTCCCCAACGCGCCCGGCGCGAGGGAGCAGAGAGCGACCCGCCCGGGCGAAGCAGCGTGCGCCCATCCGGAGGAGGCTCAGCGTAGCGAAACCCACACGACCTGCGGCACGTGTGGAGAGTGCTTGGGATGAAGGCACGGGAGATCGTGGCCAAGCTCTTCGAGATCGAGATCGCTCGGGAGATCTGGCGCGAGGCCATCCTGGAGGACCAGAAAAAGCATGGGAACGACGAGGGAACGTGCGTCCTGGGGGCCGGCATCGCCGTCCCCTACGCGAACGCGCACGTCATCATCATTCGGCCGCCCACCAAGGCGCAGGGCGCCTCGACGTGGGAACGCAGCATGCCCCGCGTGCTGGAGTACCTCCACCGCAACGGCGTGCCCGAGGCGTTCTACCATCCCGGCAACATGGACTAGGGACGACCCTCAAGGACTCGCCACCAGCATCCGCGAGGGAGACCGGACCCCGCGCCGTCGATCAGCTTCCCGACTTTGAGGCCGCGGGACGGCACCCACAACCTCCTGGAGATTTGCAAGGAGCGGCTCCAGACAGACCTTCCCTAAACAGGCACGACCACGCCCCTGGACCAAGCCCAAGCTACGACAAGCATGACCGAAACGCCCAAGACCATCCAGGCCGCGCTCACCGACCGCCTCATCGCCAAGATCCCCAGTTTTTTCGGGGGCCGGCTTGCAGCGCTGCGCGAACTCTTCCAGAACAGCCACCGAGCGGGCGCCCGCTCCGTGACCATCCGCCACGAAGGCAACCTCCTCGTCTTCGAAGACGACGGGATCGGCTGCCCCGACCCCCAGCTCCTCCTGAGCGCTGGAGAGACGGGATGGGACGAAACGAAGATCACCGAGCCCGCCGGCATGGGCTTTTACAGCGTGCTCCACGAATCGGTCGCCGCGAGCGTCGAGGTCCACTCCCAGAACTGGCGGGTCCACCTCGTCGCCACCGACGTCCTCCAACGCCGCCCCATCCTGGTCGAGCACGCCGAGCCCAGGAAGGGCATGTGCATCACGCTGCTCCTCGTCGATCCCAAGGCCGACCAGGACCTGCGCGAGGCGCGGGGATACTACCCCTTCCACGTCACGCTCAACGGCGAGACCCTTCCCCCCGCCGAGGTCCCAGACGCGAAGCGCGAGTTCGACACCCCGGTGGGCCGCGTGGTGGAATGCCACAAGAGATGGCCCGACGCCCCCGACCCGTGCTTCCCCATCTGGGAGTACCGCGCCATCGAAGGCGACCAGAACGCGTTCCAACGCGCCATGATCGCTGCGGCAGCGCAGAACCCCGTTCGCCGCGGCTTGCTGGCTGACTTCGTGTACGCGTGGTTCGTGGACCCCAAGAGCGGCACACGGCCCAAGCTCCCCGACCGCAACGACCTCGACGTCAACCCCGCGCTCCACGCCGCCGCGGAGACGATCCTGCGCGCCGCCGAGGACCACCACCGCGCCCTCGCCCAACAAGCCACCGCCTCATGGCCCCGCGTCCTCACCGACGAACCCGAGGCCTCCGAGACGCGCTGGATCTTCGACACCAACCGGGGCCGTGCCCTCCGCCGCGAGTTCGGCTGGCGGGCCGCCACGTGCGAGGACTACGAAGACCTCGGCATGTACTACGTCGAGAACGGCGGCTGGCAAGACAACCTCCAGAAGATCCACCGCTACACGAAGGACTACATCCTCGTCCAAGACACAAACGACGCCGCAGTCGCCCAGAGCATCAACTACGCGATCCACCTCGGCGCCAACCTTCCCTTCGCGGTCCGAGCCCGTGGAGCCCCCGACACACCCGAGCTAGCCTCGGCGGCACACGTCGAGATCACGGGACTCCAGGCGGCCGAGGAGGGTTGGATCAGCCTCGCCAAGGAGATCCGCATCGCGGGCCACACGCTGCCCTTCCTCCTCTGCAAAGAGGGCCGACTCGTGATCGCCACGGACATCGACACGCTCGTCCGCCTCCTGACCGGCCAAACCGTCGAACTCCCCGGGCTCCCCGCCCAACAGCTCAACCAGTGGATCCAGAACTACGTCGCCCGCGGCGACGAAGGCGACTGGCTGGCGAACTCGTGGTGGGACTACGACGAGGAAGACCTGCACAGGGAGGCCCTGCGCGCCGACCTCATCACGCGCGCCACCATGGACTTCCTCGGCCCGAAGATTGTCAAGGCGCGAGAGCACTACTACGCCCTCGTGGCCAAGCGCCAAGAACTGGCGGACGTCGTGGAGACGATCACGCGGCTCCACCAGGCCAAGCTCCTCGCGCGCCGCGCGCCCATCCACGCCCTCGAGAGTGCTTCCCGCCGCGCCCTCGAGGACCTGGACGCCAGCCTCGCGCGCGCGGCAAAGCGCGCCAAAGTCCCCCAGTAGGCCCCCTCGGACTGGACCAAGCCAGCGTTCCTTCCTCATGCCATCCTTCCTCATCATCCGCCGCGAAGTCCTGCATTACCACACGATCGAGGCCCCGACCGCCGAGGAGGCGCTCCAACGGCTCGAGGCTGGCCGCCCCAGCGGAGTCGAACCGGTCGAACTCGACGAACCCCAAGTCCTGCGCGTCGAGAACACCCACGGCGACGTGCTCCTGGCCCCAGCGGCTGAGCATCATGTGCTCCTCGTCGAGGGCGGCGTCGAGATCGCGCGCTATGCCGGACCCCTCCCGGAGGGCGATGCGCTGGATCGCGCCTTCGCGGCCGCCCTGCATCGGAGCGATCCTGCCACCGACGGCGTCTTCGGCGCCACCCTCGACGCGGGCGACTTGCGGGTCTGGAGCATCAGCCACCAGCGCGCCGAGGACCTCCAGGCCCGGCACCCCAGAGCCGACACGGCCACCCCGGCCACGCCGCTCCGCCGCTTCGCGCCGCCCGGCCCGCCCCCTGTGAACCCCCATGGAACGTGCCCCAAGTGCGAGCGTCGCCCCATGATGCTCGTCTCCAGGGGCGATGCGCGAGACGCTCTCGCCGCCCTCATCCGCGGCGACCGCACCGAAGCGGAACGCATCCTTCGCGCGGCGCTCCAGGCCGCCGATGCCTTCCGCGCGCGCCACCCCTGAGCCCTCCCCCCTTGGACGAAGACCTGCAACACGACCATGCTTCCAACACGATCACGACCACCCCGCACAAGCCGCGCCCAGGCGTCGAGCACGCCCGGCGCACCCAAGCAAACCACCCTGGCCCCCTTGATCCTCGACTCCCTCCGCGAACAGCCCCGGGCCTTGGGCGAGCTCTACGAACTCGTCCTGTACCTGCGGCCCGGGACAGCGAAAGAAACCGTGCGGGCACGCGTCTACGAACACCTCGCCAAGGGCCGGCTCCTGCGCATCGCCCGCGGCGTGTTCGTCGCCATCGACGGACCCGCGCAACTCGTCCTCGTCACCGGCGACGCCTGGACCATCATGCCCCAGTTGCCCAGCGAAAGCATCGACCTGATCCTCAGCGACATCCCCGCAGACCTGGGCACGAAGCAGAACGCGCAGCGCCACGGAACATCGCGAGGCCCCCGCGGCAAGGGCCGCACCTACGAGCAGCGCGACCCCGATCGTGAGTGGTTCCGCCAAGCACACCGCCTCCTCGTCAAACGACGCCCCTACCCCGCCCTGCGCGGAGGCCCTCCAAAGCAAGCGGGCGGCTTCTGCGTCATCTGGAGCCCGCCCCGGAACCGCGACACGCGCAAGCACATCGACGCGCTCATCGCGCTGGCCGAGTCCTGCGGATTCGAGTACGTCTTCGAGCAAGTCGTGGACTACGAACACCGCATCGGGGGCTACTGGCCCGCCCAGCGCCACTGGCTCTGGCACTACTTCTGCGCCACGCCGCGCGCCGGCATCCCCCGCGACGCGCGCCACAACCAGAGCGTCCTGCGCGTCAGGCGCGTCCACCGCGCGTGCGACCCCACCGCGCGCGAACACGAGGCCGAGAAACCCATCGAGGCCTTCCTCGCCCCAATCCGCATGCTCACGAGCCCCGGCGACGTTGTCCTCGATCCCTTCTGCGGTAGAGCCCGCTGGGCGCGGCGCGTCCAGGCCTTGGGGCGCCGCGTCATCCTGGTGGACAAGGATCCGAAGTGGATCGAGCGGATCCTCCAGGAAGACATCCTGGGCCCATCGGAGGCGACGGCTTGTCCCGCATGACGTATACGACGTGCATCGACGTCACCGACGGGGAAGGCACCTCGAAGCTCACCTTCCAGGTCTGCATCCGCCCTCCTCGGAACCCCAGCGGCATGCACATCCTGATCCTGACCGCCACCGGTGACCCCGAGACGCTCCTCGACCGCGTCCAACGCCTGGCTTTCAAGTAGGCCCCACGATCACCCGAGGCCTCGTGGCACGAAGCCCATTCACCCGATCTCGATGAAGCTTCAAGTTCCCGTCCCATACCTGGAGAGTTACCTTCCCACGCGCCGACACCGTAAGCTGCGCTGGCGCGACCAGACCGCGACGTTCAATGTCACCGTCCCCGAAGTCATGCAATCAGAAGCGCCCATCGCGCTCATCCAACGGGGCTGGCTCCCCGACGGATTCAGCAAGCGCTTCGGTGGTGGAGAGAGGCTCCAGTACCGTTGGTGGCGGAAGCGCCTCTGGGTGCAGCCCAGGATGCGCCACTACACCGCGCACCCAGAGCCCAACCGATACGCGACGCTCCAGGACGCCATCGAACACCGGCGCTTCCCCTACTCGCGACCCGAATCGAAACGCGAAGCCGGCCGCCTGGCGCGCGCCTGGGCACGAGACCTCCTCCTCGTGGAGGGAAGGCTCCACGTGCCCCTGGGCGAGCCCCTCTTCGAGCTGAACACCTTCGGTCTGGGACACAACCATGGCGGCACGAGCGTGAGCGTGGTCAACCACTACAACTCGAACCTCCACCGCGATCGGTACTTCCGCGTGGATCAGGCCGAGGCCGCCATCCAAGCCGCCACGCGCGTCGCTCAAGCACGCGGAGACACCAACAATCTCCCCTTCAAGCTCGACACGACCGTCGAGGTCGTCCTGCCCGAGGTGCTGCGAAGGAATCCGCGACGAGACCATGGCACGGGGGACGCGTTCCTCAACTCGATGTACGCGATCAGCGAAAGCGGAGCGCCCCCGGCCGTCGTTGGCCTCGCAGGCCTGGCCTTGGCGCTGAAGCGGTGAACGCATGCGCGTCCAAGCTACAGCGTGCCGAGGCCCGAGTCCGGTCCTCTTCTGCAGCGTCTGCTTCACCGCCGCCACGCGCCTGAGCGGAGGCGTCGAGGGATGCCCGATTCACGGCATCCGCGCGCTCGTCTTCGACCCAATCCTGTAGGCTCGCACGCGCGCATGGACGAAGTCTCGATTCTACCTGGACCATGAAATCGATCCAACACGCCAACGCCGAGACCTTCTTCACCATCGCGAGCGTCGCCCCCGTCAGGAGAGGTACGCGCCAGACGTGCAAAGACTGCGCCCGACTCGCCACGAAGCTCGTCACAATCTGGCGCGTGAGCCTCTTCCTCTGCGAGGAGTGCTTCGCGATGGCCAAGCCCAACGAGTCCTTGCCAATCCGGCTCCTTCACAACCGCGGCGGCATCCACAGCCTCCGCCCGTTGTTGACGGATCGCGCCGCGCGCCGAGCCGCAAGGAACCTCGCCGACCAGCTCGAAGGAGGCCGCGACACCGGAGGCGCCCTCCCGTACATCGTCCAACCCGACGGCACGCTCGAACACGACGCGACACGGGAAAACATCTGGATCACGGGCAAGAACTACGGGACGCCCGACCCGAGCATCCGCGTCCTCACCGAGAGCGAGCTGGAGGCCCAACTCGCCGAGCAGGACGCTCGCCTGCCGCGCGACGCCCCCTGGCGCATCACACAGGTCAAGGGTCTAGAACTCGGAAACGGCTACGCCTTCGTGGCGACGCTGGAGCGCTTCAAGCGGAAGCAATGGCTGCGCGTCGGCGAAATCCGCAACCGCGGCAACGGCGGACCGGACGAGCACGACATCCCCGACTCCACCGACGCGAGCCTCTGGGACGCATATGCCCTCTCGCTCTACCCCGAACTGACCTTGGAGCAGGCCACCGAAGCGCTGGGCCATGCTCTCCTCGCGCGCCACGACCAACCAGCACCGTAGCTCCACCAGAGGGCCCAGGGGAATAGACGCCCCAGACGGGCTCGCCACTTCGGAGCCCGCGTGGACCAAGCCTCCCAATTCTTCAACCATGCACAAGACAACCCATCGCCCCAGCACGAGGGACATCGAGGAGCTCGCACGGTTGGCCCGCGAGGCCCGCGGCGAGTACGGGCGCGGCAAGACGCCCAAGAGCGAGTTCCGCCGCCTCGGGTTCAAGATCCTCCGCGCGCTCGCGGCCGAACTCGGCCTCGACGAGAACGCTTACGATCTCCGCTTCCAGCCGGGCGGGCCCGCCGGATCGGGGGAAAGCGTCCTCCACGCCGACACCGTCTACGTCCAGTTCTGCCAGGACACGGGCTACGGGCTCATGTTCCGCGGCTGCCGCAGCCGGACCGACTACACCGGCAAGACCAACCAGTGGTGGCCCTACGCGCGGCTCGCCGACTGGGACGGCTTCGTGAGCGCCGTCCGCAAGGCCGGAGCCAGCGCGCCCGCCGCTGCGCCCCTGCCACCTCTCCCCGTCCGGTACTCCCTCTGAATCCCATCATCCTGGACGAAGTCTCCCGTGCATTCCCATGAGATTGACTCAAGAGATCACCTTTCCGACCGAACGCGAACTCGCCGCGGGGTTCGACGCCTGGGAACTCCTGCCCAGCCTCGACTTCGCGCGCCTCCACGGACGCCACGTCCGCGTGAGCCTCGAAATCCTCCCCGACGCAACCCCGAACACGAACGCCCTTCAAGCCCGGCGCGTCGGCCTTCCCAGCGAGCTTCCCTGGCAGTGCGTGGACTCCACCATCGTCAAGGAGGTTCCGAAGGGAGGCCGCAAGCCCCGCGACGTCCAGAAGGTCTCCTGTCGCGCGTGCGGCAAGCCCGTCAAGCCCCTCGACCACGGCCCGACGTTCCAGAGCCGGCGCTACGCCCACGCGGACGACTCCCCAGCCGCCGCGTGCGAGCGGCTCCTCATGCTCGCCCTCGACGAGTACCACTACATCCACACCTGCCCACCACAGGAGCGCCTCAGCACCATGCGCGAGGCGTTGTGGAGGGAGAAGTGGGCCGTCCGAGATCTCGTCGATCGGGTCGCCCAGGTCGAGGGCTTGCCGCAAGAGGAGGCGAGCATGGTCGTGCTCCACCGTGAAGCGAGCAACATGACGCGCACCATGGCCGACCCCGTGCTCCGCGCCTCCTACGAGCGTTGGTGTCTGGCGGAGGATCTTGCCAACCTCCTCCTGGACACCATCGCCCATGCGCCCTCGCCTGCCCAGAGCGCAGGTCGGATCGTGATCACCCTCGCCCAAGGCGGGGGCCTGGCCAAGGTGTACGATGCGCAGACGCACAAGGAAGCCGACCACGTCCTCCTCGACTGGGCGGACGTCGCCGAAGGCGACCGCCTCGACGACGAGGACCTCGACGCCTTGGACAGTGACGACCTGCGCGAATACCTGGGCCTCGTCCGCGGCGAACGCCAAGCCTCCCGCATCGAGGCGGTCCTCGCCGCCCGGGCGCCCCCGAGCGCCTGATCCCTGACCCCCACTCGTCCCTGAACCAAGTCCTCGTTCAGAGCACCATGGCCAACACCACAGACACCGAAGACTCCAGCAGCTCCTACCGCCTCAGCGTCCCCAACAGCCAGATCGCGCTCCAAGTCGGTCTGGTCAAGTTCGCCACCAGCAACGCGGGAACGAACGGCTTCAAGTTCAGCAACCTCTGCGAGGTCCACGGCGAGAACCTCAAGCGCCTCGACTACTGCCCTGCCTGCGGAATCGACAAGCCCATCCCGGGCACGCTCAAACAATACAGGAAGGGCATCGTGCTCAAGCCCGAGTGGATCCAGAGCCGCAAGCCCAAGGGCGACGGCACCATCACGGTGATCCAATGCCTCGAGGACCCGACCATCCTCGACCTGGACCTCATCCGCGTCGTCCCCGAAGCCCACTTCGTCGTGCCCACCCGCCAAGACACGGTGGGGATGAAGATCTACGCGGCGCTCCACGCGACGCTCTGCGACGAAGCGGGGCGGCCCGCCCGCGCGATGCAAGTCCGCTTCGTCAAGAAGGGCACCAGCAGCCCACGCACCGTCCACGGCCTCATCCGCGCCCTGCCCAACGGCATCCTCGTCTTCGAGGAGCGCTACCACTTCCGAGACACCAACCCCAAGGCCAATCTCGACACCGACGTCTACACGCCCAAGCCCGAGCAGCGCCGCGCCCTCGCCGCGCTGGGCGCCAGCCTCGTCAAGCCCTTGGACCCCGACTCGTTCAACGTGGATCCCTTCCGCGAATCCCTCATGAACGAGGTCCTCGCCCCCCTCGCCAGGAAGGAGCAGGTCATCGAGAGCCCCCTCGTCGTGCTCCCCGAGGTCACCCTGCCCGCGGATGACGATCTCGACATCGGCAACCTCGCCACGCCCGCCAGCGCCAACGCCTGAGCCCCCGCGCCCGCCGGCCTGGACGAAGTCCATGGTGAAAACACAGGATTACCGGATTGAGTCGGCAACAACTGCTCGTTGCCCCAGCGGAGCGCTCCTCACGAGCGCGCCGCAGGGGCCATCCCACCGTGATCCGCGCGGCGGATCTCTTCTGCGGAGGCGGCGGGACCAGCACCGCCCTCGCCATGGCGGTCAAGGAGCTCGCCGCGGAATTGGGCGGCGAGATCGACCTTGACCTCGTGGCGTTGAACCACTGGGCCATCGCCGTCGAGACGCACGCCTCGAATCACCCTTGGGCGACGCACATTTGCGACAGCATCGAGAACGTCAGCCCCAAGACGGTCCTCCAAGGCCAGAAGCTGCGCATCCTCGTGGGCAGCCCACCCTGCGTCTTCTTCTCGACAGCGCGAGGCGGCAAGCCCGTCAACGACCAGCTCCGCGGGACGCCCAACTACATCCTGCGCTGGCTCGACGAGGCCGAACCCGAGGATTGCCTATTCGAGAACGTCCCCGAATTCCGCAACTGGGGTCCGCTCGACGAGACGAACCGCCCCATCAAGGCGCGCAAGGGCGAGTTGTTCCTCGCTTGGATCGCCGAGATTGAGAAGCGCGGCTACCGCGTCGAGTACAAGGTCCTCAATGCCGCCGACTTCGGCGACCCCACCAGGCGCCTGCGGCTGTTCATCATCTGCCGCCGCAACGGCAAGCCAATCCGCTGGCCCAAGCCCACGCACAGCAACCCCAAGAAGCCCATCCCCGGCACCCTGCCCTGGCGCAGCGCGCGCGAGATCATCGACTGGAGCCTCCCCGGCAAGAGCATCTGGGGACGCAAGCGACCCCTGAGCCCCCGCACGCTCTCGCGCATCGCCGAGGGCTTCCGCCGCTTCGGCGGCCCCCGCATGGAACCCCTCGCACGCGCCATCGAGAACGGCACCGGACCCGTGCCATTGCGCGAGCTCGCCACGACACCCGAAGAAATCCAGGAGGTCCTCCACTTCCTGGTCAAGTTCTACGGCACGAGCACCACCGCCAGCCTCGACGAGCCCCTGCCCACGGTCACCGCCTCGGGCGAACACTTGGGCGTCTGCGAGGCCCGCTTCACCCTGGGCCAGCAGAGCGGGGGCGCGCCGCGCAGCCTCGATGACCCCCTCCAGACCGTTTGCACCGACGGCGCCATCAGCCTCGTCGAAGGCATTCTCGTGGGCACGGGCGGCCCCAGCCGCGCCGGCGTCCTCCTCACGGGACCCTGCCAAGCCCACTCCCGCCAGAACCGCCGTCGGCGGGACGACGATCCCCGCCTCGAGACCACGGGCAACCTCGCCGAGTTGATCGCCCGCGTGCGGCCCCGGTTCGTCGTGGCCGAAAACGTGGACACCATCAGCCGGCACGAGGTCCATCGCGTCGAGGCGGCGTTCCGGCGCATGCACTACAAGACGATCAGCATGATCCTCAACGCCGCGCAGTACGGCTCGGCCCAACGGCGGCGGCGCTGGATCTTCGTCGCCCTCGAACCCGGCCGCAAGATGCGTCCCCTGCGGACCTCACCCGCGGAGACGGTCCGCGAAGCCTTCCGGCGCCTGCCACCGGACTGGCGGCCACGCGGTCATCTCAGCGAGCGCCTCGCACGACGCTACGCCGACGTGCCAGCCACCGGCAGCTACGTGGCGAACCGGACGAGTCCGACCCGCACCAACCACTGGAAAAGCGTCGTGCGCCTAGCGTGGGACGGCACGAGCCCCGCCGTCACGAACGTGACGAAGAACTATTTCCTCCACCCTGACGAGAACCGGCGCATCGAGGTCGAAGAGGCCCTCACGCTCTTCGGCCTCTGGGGCGACTACCGACTATCCGGTAACCTGGCCAGCCGCGGCCTCCAGACCGCCAACGGCGTCCCCGCACCCCTCGCCCACGCCGTCGCGCAAGCGATCGCCTTGGAGCCCCAGGAGCGAGCTTGGACGCCAAGGCTCGATGCGTACGATGCCCCAGCCTCGCGCACGGAGGCCAGATGAGCAGACTCACGCGCGGCGACGACGTGTGCCTCAAACACCGCTTCCCCATGACCTACCGCTTGGGCATGTGGACTTGCCTGGCCTGCGAAATCGAAGAGCTGGATCGCTACGACCTCAACGCGCTCTACGCCTACCAAGGCGATCCTGAGGGTGCCCCGCCCCATCTGCGCCACCTGTTGCGATAGGTCAGGCTCCGTTGCACGAAGCCCTCGATTCGATCCACCATGTTTGGTCCCAAACTCCTCAACCGCGACGAGATCAGGCGCGTCTGGCTGAAGCTCCAGAAGCGCAAAGGCAAGCCCATCGCCCTGGCGGACATCAAGGAAGGCGACATCTTCCAGTTCGAAGGCGACCAGTTCCCGCAAATCTTCCTCATCGTCGAGGAAGACGAGTACGACGCGACGACGTACAAGCCGACTGGCCGGAAGACGAAGGTCGGCGAGGTCCGCGACGCGCACGAGTATCTCCTGCCCTTCAGCATGGTTTCGTGCGTGAGCCGGTCGCCATTGCCCATGCAGTGGCTCCCGACGCTTCCTCCCGCACGCCGGTTGGGGAACGTCTCCGAGTTCCCTGCGCGGCGCTTCGAGCCCGTCCTGACCACGCTCGTCTACCACAATCCCGACGGGACGGTGTGCTGCCAGAACTTCATCACGATCGGCCTGGGCGGCGCGGGCCAGCACTTCAAGCTCAGCCGCGGCGAATACGCGAAGCTCCGACGCCGTGATCGCCTCGAACGCAAGTGGAAGCCGGCCAAATCAGCTTGCACCTGCACCCTCAAGGCGGGCCAGGTCCGCGAGCACGATGGACGCATCTGGCACCACGACGCCCGCGACAAAGCCCTTCCGCGGCACCCGGGCGAATCTGGACGGCGGACGAATGGCGGGGCTCACGGCCTGGTCTGCCCCAAGGATCCGGAGCACTTCGCGGAGAGGGACGGCCGCGAGCCAGCCCTCATCACGGGCGAGCGTCGCTGCCCAGTCTGCCGGACGGAGCTCGTGGAGGCGAATGCTCGCGCGAGGGTTCCACAGTAGGGGTGGCTCGCTTGGGTGTACGAGCAGACTTCTACGTTGGCCGCGGCAAGGACGCCGAGTGGCTCGGCAGCATCGCTTGGAAGGGTAGCCCCACATCCATGCGTGAGCAGGGCTGGGCGAGCATTCTCGACGCCGCCTGCGAAGCCGACTACCGGGACGCCGTCAACAAGCTCATCGAAACGCGCGAGGACGCGGCCGCTCCCGTCCAGGGCTGGCCGTGGCCTTGGGACGATTCGTCGGTCACGGACTACGCGTACGCATGGGACGAGGGCGTCTGGTTCGTCCACTACGGCCACTCGTGGCGGGACGCGCATGGGCCGGAATGCCAAGCGCCCTGGGACGACTGCACGCACTACGCCTGGGTCCACTTTCCCGAGGCCGAGGGCACCCAGTACGGCACGCGTGTCTGGCTGGGCCGCGAAGCGCCCCGACTCCACCACGCCTGCGCCCTCGTCGTCGATGGAAGGCGCTACGAACTCACGGGCGGCGGGTCGCGCGGCTCTCGCCGAGACCCCGGCGACTTCAGGGCCGAGCCGGCCTACTGGTGGATGAGCGTCCGAAGACACCCGGCAGGCCCGGCCGAGAAGGAAGGCTTCGACATGATCTGCGTCGCGCGGATCACCAAGAAGGGCCACCGCCTCTTGCGCAACGTCCGACTGGTCTTCCCGCCCACCGCCGTGGCCCCAGAAGCCATCACCGCGCCTGGCCTCCTCATCGCCCCGAAGAAGCGTCGGGCGCGGACGGTCGCCTTCCCCGACATGAAGGCCCAACGGAACTTCACCACAGGCCCTCGCTCCGGTCTCCTCGTCGTCGGCGCAGACGGCCAGATCCTGAAGGGCGACTGACCAGGTCGCGCTTCATCGCCGCGCGTTGAACCAAGCCCCACAGACCACAGCCATGAATAATTCCGACCAACCCGATGATGGTGCGCAAGCGACCGAGAAACTGTCGATGCCCCTGGTGGCATTGACGGCGCGCGACATGCAGATCCTGGGCCTCTCGCCAGGCGAGTGCGTCGGTTGCAGCGCCTTGCGCGCGGCGGCCGAGCCCCACGGCGCGGGCTTCGCGATCCGCGCCGCACGCATGGAGCCCTTCATGCAGGCCCACCTCACGCTCATCCGCGAGGCCGACGCCTTGGGCGAGCACGACGCCGCCCTCGCCGCCCGCACCCTCCACGCCTCTACCAGCGTGCCACGCCCGGACCCGGACGCCTTGCTCTTGGCCGGCATCCGCGTCCTCAAGACGGTCACGAAGCCTTCCAAGCCGGGCAAGGCGCCCCGCGACGTGTGGGAGGTCACCGCGCCACCGAAGTGGCACGGCATGCTCTACGCCTTGAAGGCCAAGAAGTGGCGCGGCGCCTTCAGCTTCTGGGACGACCCCACGGACCGCATCCTGCACGCGCTCCAGACGACCACGCCCGAGTCGTACGAAGAGCGCATCGAAGGCAAGAACGAGCGCAGCCTCGCCCGCGCCGAGCGCCTTGAGGATCTCAGCCAGAAGCGCGAGGCGCAAGCCGCCGCGTCTTGGCGGCGCAGCGACGAGGCCGTCCGCTCCATTCCCCCGGGTCAGCCCGTCCTCAAAGGCCACCACTCCCAACGGCGCCACGAGCGCGACCAGAAGAAGTCCCACGACGCCGCGTTCAAAGCCTTGGACCTTGAGCGGGAAGCCAAGGACTTCGCCCACCGGGCCGAAGGAGCCCTGGGCCGCGTCGAGGAGCAAGAGGACATCGGCTACATGCAGCGCCGCCTCAAGGAGGCCGAGACGAACCTGCGCAAGGTCAGGGCCAGCCTCACGTCCACGGGAGAGGATCTCGACGCCTACGCCGCCCGCCACGGCCTCGACCCTCACAACGTCAGGGCCTGGCGCGCCAACGCCCTGGCCCGCCAGGAGGAGTATTCGCAAGCCATAGCGTATTGGACGAAGCGCATCGAGGAGGCCGGTGGCATCCGCTTCTCGCGCGCCGACTTCACCGTGGGCGACCTCATCCGGTGGAGCCACGGCGCGGGCGCGCGCTGGCTCATCGTCCTACGCGTCAACCCCACGACGCTCAAGTGCTGCTTCCTGGACGCTGGCACCTGGGAACCGATGGTTCCCTACGCGGAGATCCGCGAGCACGTCAAGCCAGCCGCGATGACGCCCGAGCAGCGCGAGACCATCGCCAAGCTCTTGGCCACCCGCGCCAGCAAGGCCCCTCCCCGCCGGAAGAAGGGGGGCACGGGCGTCTTCACGGCCGTGGCAGGCGGGACGCTGGAGGCCCAAGCCACGACGGAGGGCATGACCTTCCACGCACAGGATGATGACCGCTGTGTCGAACTCCTGCTCCCCTGGAAGAAGGCCTTCGAACTCTTCCGCGCCCTCTCGAAGGAGCTGGGGCTGCATTCGGTGGCCGAATCCCAAGGCGACTACTCGCTCCAGCTCGACGAGGGGATCAGCGTTGGGTTCTCGAAGTCCGCAGAGGGCATCTCCTTCGCCCTCGCCGGCTCGGGTCGGACCCTCCGCCTGACGCTGAATCGTGACCGGGCATCGGACTTCGCCCGGCGCGGACGCGACTTCGTCTGGGAGCACAAGGATCAGCTCCGCCCAGAGCCCGGGCCAAGCCCCACCCCGGGCGCGCCCACGTCCACGCACACCGAATCAGCCTGATCGTGCCGCCGCGGCACGCACTGGACGAAGCCCACCCAACGAGATGAGATGACCGAATCCACTGCGCCTGCCAAGTTCTACCGCACCATCCTACACGTCGAGGTCCTCACGCGTAACGAGCCCGCCGACCCTGAAACGCTGGCTGAGTTGCACGAGCAGATCACGGCGGGAGACGCCAGCGGCAGCTTCACGACGATCCTCCAAGAGGAGGTCACGCCGCGCCGAATGGCCCTTCTCCTGGAAAAGCAGGGAAGCGATCCCGGCTTCCTGCTCACCGACGGAGATGAGGAGCCACCCACCTGCATCCTGACCGGCGCGCCCGGCGAGGACCCCGATGACTGCACGACCCACGGCCACGAAGAGGACGTCGAGGAAGCGTTCGTCTGGAACCCCAACGACGAGTGCTCCTGGGGGCCCTTCAAGGACCCGCAGGACGCGGCTGCCTTCGTCCACAGCGACAAGCACCTCGAATCGTGGTGCCTTGTCAAGGACCGGCCCTGGTCGGGCGGACCGAACTACGCGCCTTCCGAGTACCACGGCGCGTGGCCCAAGCAACCCGCCAGCTGATCAGAGGCGCCTTCTCGAGCCACGATTGCACGAAGTCCTTTCTCGACATTGGTCGATCATCATGACAACCAAGGTTCTCAACACGCTCAAGAGGGCCCTCGACGCCCTCGAAGCCAGCCTCCCGCGGACGCGCGCCTCTGCCACCCAACGCCAGGAGATCCAAGAGGCGCGTGAGCTCCTCGAGAAGCTGGAAGCCGCCGTCTCCGCCAAGGCCACGCCCCGGCCCAGCGCCAAGGTGCCCGAGCTCGAGTACGGCCTGCCGCCCTCGGCGGCTGACGGGGCCCCGTCGCGAGACTGGATCGACAAGGCCCGGAAGCGCGCCACCGGCGCATACGACCTCCGAAAGGACTCCCTCGCGGTGTCCCTGATGCGCGATGCCATCAGGACGGCGGGCAGCTTCGATCCCGCCGAACTCATGTTCTACATCGAGGAGCACCTGACCGAGGTCCAGCACGACGAGATCGTCAGCTTCCTGGCCTGGTGCCACGATACGGGCACCTCCTTCGGCGCCGCGACGTTCGCACGCGTGTACGCCACGTTCCGCGAAGAGCGCCAGCGCGCCTCCCGTTAAGCTCCGCCCCAATCCAAGGACGGATTCCGCGTCCTGGACGAAGCCCGCTTTTCCACGCGAACATGCAACTCGAACCCCAAGTCCAGCGTTCCCGATTCGCGGCGACCGAAGAACTTCACGCCGCCACCGCCATCTACACCCGCGAACCCGTCGTTGACGAGCTTCTCGACCACCTCACCTGGCCCCACGGAACCAGGCGCCTCCTGGAGCCCAGCTGCGGGGACGGCGCCTTCCTCCTGGCCGCCCTCACCCGCCTCCTGAAAGTCGAGCCCGGCCTCGACACGGAAGCGCTCCACGCCCGCCTCGAAGCCTGGGAAGTGCACCCCGGCGCGGCGCAAGAGGCGGGAACGCGCACGGCCAACCTGCTCGTCGAGCACGGCTGGACGTGGCCCGAGGCCGCCCACGCCGCGCGCCGCATCATCCACACGGCTGACTTCCTCACCGAAGGCCCCGAGGTACCCGCCTACGACGTCGTCGCCGGCAACCCGCCCTACCTGCGCTACGCCAACGTGCCCACGCTCCTGCGCGTCGAGTACGAGGCCGTCGTTCCCGCCCACGCGCGGGCGGACCTGCTCCACAGCTTCCTGGACCGCTGCGCCCGCGTCCTGCGGCCCGGAGGCGAGGTCGGCTTCGTCACTGCCGACCGCTGGCTCTTCAACAAGAACGCGGCCACCCTGCGCGAGGTGTTGGGGCGCCGCTTCGGCCTTCACCACCACGAGCGGCTCGATCCCGCGACCAGCTTCTATCGGCCCAAGCAGCGCAAGGCCGGCACGCCCCCGCGCATCCATCCTGTCGCCGTCGTGCTCCGCACGCCCTCGCCAGGCTCAACACCGCTCGGGGCGGAGCCCATCTTCCCCGACGGCGGCGCCCCCGCCCGAGTGGAAGGGCCGCTTCTGGGGGACGTCGCGGAAGTCCGGCTCGCGCCCTGGCTGGGCGGGAAAGGCATCTTCGTCGTGAACTCCACCACCGCCGAGAGCCTTCCGTGCGACGTGTTGGTCCCCGTGGTGGACACAGAGGAGATCAAGGGCGGCGTCCTTCACGAGCTGCGCCGCTACGCCATCCGCACCCGACCCGACGCTGAGCCGGACGCGAACGTGATGGCGCACCTGGACCGCCTTCTCCCGCTCATGGCTCCCCGCGGCCGCCGCACGCCGCGCTGGTTGCCGCCCGAATCGTGGCACGACTGGCCGCTCGACGAGCCCCGTCTCATCGTGCCCAGGATCGCCAAGACGCTCAAGCCCGTCCGCATCCCCGAGGGCGTCTTGCCCATCAACCACAACCTCAGCATCGTCAGCGCCAAGACGGCGACTCTCGACGAGCTCGAAGCCCACCTCAACTCACGCGGCGCCGACGCGTGGGTCCGTGCCCACGCGCCACGCCTCGAAGGCGGCTACTACAGCCTCACGACCACGCTCCTGCGGCGCCTCCCCATGGATACCGAGGGGAGCCTGTGCTGAGCGCGAAGGCGCGCGCCCGACGCGCGCGACTCGCATGCGCGATCCTGGTGAACAGCGTGGACACGACATTCGGCGCCCTGTACCCCGACACGCACCATGATCCCAGTTGCATCGCCTACAGCCGGGTGGCCCGGGACACCTTGCGCAAGATAGGCCTCAAGGCGGATGTTGTCCCGGTCCGCTTGCGCGTCGCAACCCCGCCGGCTGCCGCGCACCTCGTTGCAGGGCGAGAGGATCTTGCCGTGCTCGGCGGCGGGACCATCGTGCGCGTTGGGGGAGCAGGCCGAGTGCCAGACGGGCGCTGGGACGGCCATCTTGTGGTCCAAGTCGAGGATCACTGGCTTCTGGATCTGACCCTCCAACAAGTCCAACGGCCGTCCCAAGGCATCCGTGTCGGTCCAAGCGTCTTCGAACTCCCGGCCCCGCTCCGTGAGCACGGAGAGGTTGCCAGCTTCTGGACGCCCGAAGGCGTCCTCATCTGGTACGCCCGGGACGAACACCTCTTGTCCTACCGCGATGCCCGAGCCTGGAGTGATCCAGCCTGGCTCGCCAAACCCCTCGCCAATAGCCTCGCACAGGCCCTCCGTCTCAACAACGCCAACGCGCGCATCCGGCTGGGCTGAATCGATGGCCGCGTGAACGAAGTCCCTGGCTGAACCTCGATGAGCCGACCCAAGAAGAAAACGACCAGACCGAAGAAGGACCCTCTCCTTCGCGCGGGAGATCTCAACGCCGCGTACATGATGGGCCGCTGGCCCCGCTTCACCACCACCTACCTCACCCTCGAAGAAGGCGGCATCCCCCGGAGGCGGGAGGTCGCGTCGTTCGCAGCCATGGTCCGCGAGGAGGCCATGGCCCACATCGAAGAGAACGCGACGCCTCCAGAAGAGGGCGAACCGAACAACGACTATCTCGACCGTGTTGTCCGCACGACGCTCCAAGGCCTCGCCGAAAACCTCCGCGAGGTCCTTCACGACGCCGGGTGGGAGGGCATGGCCTGCGACGCCGCCCAACAAGCCTTGGAGCTGCTCTTGACATGCGACGAGGCCGCGCCGATGCTTGCCGAAACCGCGTGACGATCCAAGCGCCCCTCCTTGGTGCTCCATGAGCATTGAACCAACGACCAGTCTCCAACGACCATGACCACGTCCGTCATCGTTCTCAACTGCGATTCGCCAACGACTGCTGCTCGCCATAACAAGCACGCGAGGTGCTGAGCGATGGGAGCAAGGGTGCGCGCCGTGATGCTCTCTGAGGTCGTGTTGCGCGAGATCGCGCTCGACGTGCGCAAAACCGGCAGGCGCGGCGGGCGCGACGGGGGCCGATGAAATGGTGGTTCCCGCCGAATTGACCATTGACACTCGCGGCCTGAGCCCCCTTCGCGGAGAGATCCTTCCATCGCGCCCGGAGGGGTCGTCGTGAGCCCGCCGCGAGAGGGGCTGGTCGAGGTCACAAGGGACCAGTTCTTCGCGTGCATCGGGCCGCAGGATGTCAGCCCATGCCACAACGCCCCGGATTACACAGTCTGGGAAACCAGAGACCGCACCATCGTGGGCTGCTCTCTCCCAGGCTGGAAGTACCCGGGCGAAGCCCGTGTCTATTGGCTGAAGGACGCGACCGCCTCGGGGGTGCCGACCCCTGGCTTCTGACAGCCCATCGCGAGGGAGTGCCCGCCTCCGGGCCCGGATCACGACGCTGCGGGAGGCGAACCTCTTCATCCAGCAACACCACCGGCACCACCCGCCATGCCGGGGCGCCCGCGCCGTCTTGGGCGTGATCAACGAGGCCTCGCAGCTCGTAGGCGTGGCCTTGGTCGGGCGGCCCGTGAGCCGCATGCTCCAGCGCGAGGGCGCCTTGGAGGTCACGCGCCTGGCCACGGACGGCACGCCAGGAGCGTGCTCGTTCCTCCTGGCCCGGGCCCGCCAGGTGGCCGGCGCCATGGGAGCCTCCAAGCTGGTGACCTACACGCTCCCCGAGGAGGGGGGCGCTAGCCTCCGAGGGGCGGGGTTCACCTCGGCGGGCGAGGCAGGAGGCGGTTCCTGGAACCGTCCCGGGCGCCGCCGCGGCCACCACGCGCCCATTCAGACCAAACTTCGTTGGGAAGCAGCCGTCTGAAAACCCCGGACCCTCGCGCCCGGAAGGCTCGCGTGGCGAGCACGACAGCGGCACTCCGTCCAAGGATACGCTGAGAGCCTCACGACCCCAGCCCAAGGGATCGATCCCTCCAACCGTTGAACCAAGTCTCCGAATGCCGAAAATGACACACCACGACCAACCAGCCAACAGCGCCGACGATCTCGCCACCGCGTTGGAGGCGCTCATGCGTCTTGAGGGCGGCGAGCCCACGGACGATCCGGGAAGCCAAGAGGTTTGGGCGGCTGCCGAGGCAGCTCTGGCCGCCCACAGTGCCGCGAAGCCCAATGGCCACGCGCTCACCCTCGCCGCGTTCATCGAGAAAGAACTCGAAGCCACGCGGGAGCTCACCGTCGAGGGCGCCAACCTCGGCCTGAGCATCCGCGACGCGCGTGGCGCCCGCCTCGTCGTCACCCTCGGCGACGCCTGCCTCCTCGTCACGGTCACCCCGTATCCGAAGCCCACAGCGGGGGACGCCAATTGAGCAAGGACCCGCCCGACTTCTGGGCCGACAAGCCACCCTGGTGGCGGCCCACCCAACTCGACGAGTGCAACCAAACGATCCTGCGCGTGGATGGCCAGATCGACCGTTGCCGGAGACGAGGGTGCGCGGATCACGTCCGCGTGACCCTCGCTCACTGCCGTCCGTGCAACAAGTGGCCAGCCGTCAATGCGAATGGGACCTTCGCCGAGCACCATGGGCACGGAGGCCGAAGCTGCCCGAACAGCTTCCAACCGGCTCCCCCAGAAACGGGGGTGGAGTGCCCCGTGTGTGGCGCGAAGTGGTCGAGCCTCCGACTCTGGCGCGCCGGCTGCGCTGGGTGCATCGAGCTGATGCGGCGCCCCTGCCCAACGTGCAAGGCGCCCCGCGGGCCCTGCGACATGCACACCAAGCCCGAGGAAGGCGTCGGCCTTCCCGGGTGGCACAAGGCACGCGAGCACGCGCCCCGTCCCGGAGCGTTCCGGCTTGAGGGCACCACGCCCAGCCCCGTGTTCGAGGGCTGGACGCAGGGGACGACCTGGAACGGCTTCGCATGCCCCCTCTTCGATCCCACCATCGCCCGCCAGGTCCTCGATTGGATCGTCCAGACGGAGGGCGGACGTGTCAAACCGACTCCCGCGGGCGGCTTCGTCCTCGTCGCGACCGACACGACGCAGGGCGAGCCCATCACGTTCCGACCCACCGAGGAGGGGCTCATCGACCTGGGCGGCTCGTGGGCCTGGGTCGAGGAGACGCCGCGTGACCTTTTTGACCACCCCGGAGGTCCCTCGCCGTGACGCATCGTCTGCCAGCGTCGGGCACGCAGCGTCTGCTTTCCTCGACCCGACCCTCACGCTGGACCTGCCCCGCCGCGAGCTGCGCGCCCGCTTCCGGGTCGAGTGGAGGATGCAGCCCATCCTCGAACCCCTGCAGCGCTCCTAACCGCGCCCGCCAGAGATCCGTGTGCATGCCGCGGCACGCGGGCGGCCGGCCAAGGCGATCTGAGTCATCTGGACGAAGCCCCTCGAGTCCAGACCATGGTCAGCACCGACATTCTTCCCGCCACGCCTGTCCCTCAGTACGCGATCCTCATGAGCTTCCGCGCCGGCACGGCCGCCTGCTGCTGGCACGGCTACTGCACGCAGAACGGAGGTACGTACACGGTCGACGACCACCCCGTAGGTGCTGACTGGTTCCAAACCTTCTGGGCGGCGCTGCTCGTCCGCGTCGTCCCCGCAGGGCCCGAGCGCTGGCGCCTCTGGTCCATCGAGCAGAAGCTTCTGGATCTCGGGCCGATGGACTGGAACCGCGAAACGATCACGCGCTTCGACGTGCAACTCGAAGACATCCTTCGCCTCTTCCACGCCATGACGCCGCGCCCCCTCGTTTTGGACTACGCCGAAGGAAGCCACGATCCCAACATCGGAGACGGCCTCCTTCCCGAACTCGTGGACCCCGAATCGTGCCAGCGCCGCTTCGGACACCTCGTCCTCGCCCCCTTCGACACGACCAACCATACCATCCCGCCTGCAAGCGCAGATCCTGACGCGCCGTAACGGGCCCTCGGACCGGCGGCTCGTGAGGATTGTGGTCGGGCCGACCCTTTCCCTCGACCCCCCTTGCGCAGCGCGCCGCCTCGCGGGCGACGCGCAACCCCTTCACATTCCACCACGCGATGCTGGACGAAGCCCTATCTCGATTCTCTTGACGACCGAAACCACTCCACCCACGCCTTCCCCCCACGTAGGCCCGACGCCGGTCAAGCCCGCTCCGGCAGCCGCTCGACTCGCGGCGAAGCTGCGCCGCCTTGCCGACGCCATGGAGGCCACGATCCAGCACAAGGAGGATCCTCCCATCGGCCACCAGAACCCCACGCGCCGGCGGCTCGGCATCCTTGACGGCTTGCGAAGCGATGCCAAGAAGCTGCGCAGCATCCAGAACGCCCTCCGCGCCCTCGCCTTGGCCCACGAGGCTGGCTCAATCCACCCGCTCCTGGCCGGCCTGAAGACGCGCGCTCACGTCGAAGAAGTCCTCGCCAGGTACTACCGGCGCGCGGCTCTCTACCAGTGGAGCCAGCGCGAGATGCTCCAGGGCGAGGTTCCAGAGGAGTTCAAGCAGGATCAGGAGCGCCTCCGGCGCGCGCCCCTCGATCCCGATGGTGAGCTGATCCGGCTCGACGATGCGAAGGACTTGGAGGCCGCGCTCCGCGTCGCCCGCGCCCTCGCCAAGGCGGGTCGTGGCAGCCGCGGCACGGTCGAGGACCTCATGCACTCGCAGCGATTGCGGGAGGCCGGCCTCGACACCGAGGCCACGTGGGCGCAAGCCAAGCGGGAGCTCGAGAGCCTCCTGACCCCCGTCCCCACGCTCACGCTCACCCAGCAGAAGATCCGCGACTTGGAACGCGACCTCTTCGGGATGAAGATCCCAGGCTACTTCCCCACCCCGCCTCCCGTCGTAGAGCAGCTTCTGGAGAGGGCGTGCATCCAGCCCGGCGACCGCGTCTTGGAGCCAAGCGCCGGGAAGGGAAACATCGCCGAGGCCATCCGCGAGACCCACCCCATGGCGCTCCTCAGCGTCATCGAACTCCAAGGACGCCTTCGGGAGATCCTCACGCTGAAAGGATTCAACCTCCTCCCCGACGGCGATTTCCTGGAGCACGCGCCCGGCGAGGTCTACGACCGCATCGTGATGAACCCGCCCTTCGAAAAGGGCCAGGACATCGACCACGTCCAGCACGCTTACGAGCTCCTCTCCCCCGGCGGAATCGTGGTCAGCGTGATGAGCGAGGGACCTTTCTTTCGCAGCGACCGGAAGGCCAGCAACTTCCGCGACTGGCTCGACCGACTGGACAGCGAGAGCGAGCGCCTGCCGCCCCAGAGCTTCGCCAAGAGCGAGAACTCCACCGACGTTGCCACGCGCATCCTCGTGATCACCAAGCCATCCTGACGTCCTGGAGACGAGCGTGGACCAAGCCGATCCGATCAGCAACCATGACCAACCGATCTTACATCCACAAGAGTCCCCAGAGAACTACGCCTCCAACGGAGGGAGCATAGTGGGGTGGGACGGAGAGCAGCACCATGGCCACCCCACGCGCGCCCTCGTCGAAGCGCGCCACACCTGGACGGAAGGCGAGACGTCCCAGCGCGTTCTCCACTACGAAGGCCGTCTCCACAGGGGAGAGCGTGTCGCCTACCTCGCCATCGAGCGCATCGAGATGGGTGAACGCCGCGTCTTCGCGGGTGTCGTGCTGATCCACCGCACGCGAGACTGGCTCAACCTGAAGTGCATGACCGAGATGATGGGACCCGCCCAGCACGGCGCCAGCAGCCGGTTGCTGGCCATGCTCACGCCGACCACGAGCCGCGACGCGCAGGCATGGCGCGACGCCTGCAATGCCTCGGGAGGTCGCTCATGACCACGGACGGATGCCGCGTCGAGGCGCTGCGACTGGACGGCGCCGGGCTCCGCAGTGGCGGCCTCGTGATCCGGTACAAGGCCCGCTGCCGCGTGAACAAGAAGCGCTTCCACGGGGCCATCGTCGTCACCTACCTCACGCACAAGAGTGTGCCCGAGTTCGACAGCCTGGCCCGAGCTGTGAAGCAAATGACGCGGAGCGCGCCGACGACCCTCGAGGAGATCGCCCTCGCCGTCCACGACGCACTGCTCCGCGCGCTCGACCACGCCGATGTGCGCGTGGACGCCTACGTCACCAGCCGCGGCCACGTTCCTGCAATAGCCACCGCTGGACCGCCGGGCATCCGCGGCATCTGGGCACCCCCCGGCTTCCAAGCCCGCACCTAATGCCTAGCGTGCTCCCCGGCCCGTTGTGAACAAAGCCCAACGGATCCAATCCCATGCCAAGCCAAACGATTTCCACCCACAAGCTCCACCTCGCCCTCCTCCTGAAGCGACACTGGAAGTGGCGCCTCGCCGCCTCCATCATGGGGCTCACCAAGAACGCCCGCCACGACACGCAAACGTACTACAACTCCCTGCCTGACGAGATCCTCGCCCAAGCTGGCGTCGTTAAGAACACGCTCGACTTCGAGGCCCTCCTCAACCTGCGCATCGTGCCCAGCATGATGAAGACGCCCCCCACCGCTGAAGGCCTGATATCCTACGACCCCTCGGAGCCCGCGTGCGAGGAGCTACTCCCATGAGCACGCACAGCGCGCATGGACCTCGACCGCCTCCTCGCGGCTCCTACGAGGAGAAGGACCCCGCGCTCCGTTTCATCCACGCCGAGGGCCCATCGAGCATGCCCATCTTCGTCCTCCCTAACGGAGCCGGCTTCATGGTCCTCCAAGAAGCAATCGACCGCGCCAGCCTGCTGCCCGGCGTCGAGGAGGCGCGCACCCGCACGTTCCAACCCAAACCCCTCCGCGTCCCAGGCCTGGCGCTCGACCCGAACGTCCGAGGCAACTACGGGATGACGGTCGCCATCGCGAGCGAGCCCGACGCCCTTCTCGCCATAGACACGCACCTACCCCATGTTCGTGACGCCGAATTCCCCGCCGCGGCCTTGCTCGGCCTCGCGGAACCAGCCCGCGAACTTCCCAGCGGGAACCGGCTCTACCCCTACGAGGGCGGCTTCGCCCTCGTGATGGGCAGGATCAAGAGATAAGCGGGGAGGAGAAGGACAACCGATTGCACAAGCTTGCCGAACACGAGAAGATCGCCGATGATCGCGCAGTCATCTCCTAAGGCCCCCCGCACATGGACCAAGACCCAACTCAGTCTGGAGAAAGTCATGATTCCTGATTGCATGCTCGCCTCTTCGATCGGTGCTGACCACGTCCACGCGATCCTGGAGAGCCTCGAACGCACCGGCGCCCACCTGGCCGAAATCAAGTGGGACGGCCTGCGAGGCCTCACCCGCATCGAAGCCGGCCGCGTGGTGGAACTGCGCGGCCGCCCCAGCAAGCCTCACCAGCCCGGCGCGGACCAGCGCCACCGCTTCCCCGAGATCATCGAGGCGCTGCCCGCTATCCTGAAGGATCACAAATCCATCGTGCTCGACGGCGAGATCGGCCTGCTCGACCCGACTGGCTCGATGATGGAGTTCCACGCCGTGCAGCAGCGTCCTCAGACGGACCGCGACGGGATCACCCTCGACGCGATCCGCAACCCCATGACTTACGTCGTCTTCGACATCCTCGAAGTCAACGGCGTCTCCACGATGAGCCACTCCTACGAGGCGCGCCACGCGCTGCTCCGCAAGATCCTGCGCCCCGCGCCGCGCGTGCAGTTCAGCGAGGTCACCCCGCGCGTGGTGGACCTCTACGAGCGGATGGTGCGCATCGGGGGCGAGGGCATCATGGTGAAGAATCGCCATGCGCCCTACGAACCCTGCAAGCCAGGCCAGAAGAGCAAGCAGTGGCTGAAGGCCAAGGCCGGCAACCACCGTGACAACCTCGACGTGGTGGGCCTCACGCAAGGCACGGGCGCACGCGAGGACCTCGGGAGTCTCATCCTCGCGAAGAAGACGGAGCGCGGCTGGCAATACCACGGCCGCGCCGGCAGCGGCATCACGCACACCCAGATCGCGGCCATCCTTGCCGAGCTCTCCACCGCCCAGCGCGAGACCTGCCCTCTTGTGGAGACGCCGGAGATCCGCAAGCCCCTCCGGTGCTGGATCGAGCCAGGCATCGTGAAGGCCGACGTGGCCTGGGAACGCGCCGTCGCCGAGGACCCCCGCCACCCCCGCGTCAAGGGCCTCAGCATCCGCGGCCTCACCATACAGTAACTACCCCGCCAGCGTGGACGAAGCCCATCAGCCACCAACATGGATCCTGCCATTCCTACCGACGAGAACCTCCTCCACCGGATTGCCCAAGAACGCAGCATCCTCCTGCAATTCGAGAAGACGTTCCAAGAGCACGAGCGCGGCCGACGCGCCACCGATCTGCAAGCGCACCGCGAACGGCTCGAAGCGACCCAGCGGCTCATTGAGACGGCACGCTCGCGCGGCGTCCAATTCCCCAGCACGAGCATCCTGAGCTTCAGCGTGGGCGAACGCGTGCTCGACGTGGACGGGCACACCTACGAGGTCGAGCGCGTCAGCGTCGTCGCGATGCTGCTCACCCGCCAGAGCGGACCCCCAGACCGCCCGATTACCCATTTGCGCGTCGTCTCCGACGAACAAGTCCCCGGGCTCAAGCGCCTGGGAGGCCCTGCATGAGCACGTGGGACTTTTCCGACGGCGAGATCGTGGGCCTGCGCGACCACCTCGTCAAGATCGGTGTCCCTTCTCAAGAGGCCACGGAGGTTCTCGGTCGTCTCGCGGAGGCCAACCGCGAGGCCTACCTCGCAGCCTACTCCGAGAGCATGCGCGATGACCCGGCGTGGGAGAACCCCGTTCCGCCCGGACCCGTGGACTTCAACGTCCCCGCCCTGCCCCCCGCCATCCTGGGACCCGCCGAGCAGCCCCATTATCCGCACTACCTCAACGGCGCGCGCTGCGACTTCAGCCTCGCCGACTGGACCCGCCTCCTCCTGGGCAATTGCAACGGGCACGAGCGCGCCCACGACCGCGAGATCCTCCTCGGTTGGGTCAACACGCCGCGCGCGAACCGCCCCCTCCACCCCACGAAGGGCCATCCCAAGAGGCTCCCCCTCAAGCGGGTCCGCATCGAATGCCTCTACGGCCACCAGCACGCCTTCCGCCTCCCCCACAGCATCCGCCACGCGGAAGCCTTCGGCAACGCAATCCGCTTCTGGTTCGGCGGCGCAGAGGGCTTCTTCATCGACTACGAGTGTCATACCCGGTCCCGACGCGATCCCCGGGAGGGCTACACCGTCTGGGAAAGCGGTGCGGGCCCCGGCGGATGCGCAGCCCAGCATGCGAGAGTGAAGACCTTGGGAGAGGCTGCACGCATCGTCGAGGACATCATCCAAGCGGCAGGGCTCCTGGCTGACCAGAATGCCCGTGAAGTCATCATTCACTCGAAGCTTCGCCCGGACGACCCCGTAGCGTAGGCCAAGCGCAGCAAGCGCGATTGCCCAGCATTGGACCAAGCCCACGCCCAAGCCAAAGAGGTGCTCGACGCCCGGATTGAGGCGATCAGCAAGAAGGCGCACCTGAAGCCCTGATGGCCAGGGGCTCACGGCACTCCTCGGTGAACGAAGTTCCAGGAACATCTCCATGCGCTTCAGCATCTACCCTCGAACCGGGGGGTTCAGCCCTCATCCTTATGTTGGTGCACACGCGCCAACCAAATTCTGTTTGGAGACGCGCTCCATGAAGGTCGGACCCTATACCCTCACAAGGCACGCCTTTACGACGAGCTTCCGTACGCTCCTCGACGCGCAAGCCATCCGACGCGATGGGATTCCTCGACTCGACGGCGGCACACCCAACGACGTGGCGCGCCTCGTGCTCCGACGCAACGCAGGCGCAATCCTGCGCGCCGGGGAGGGCCATTTCCACGCGATGTGGGTCGCCGACACCGGCAAGGCCTTCAATGGCGCCCGAGAAGCCCTTTCCGTCGAGTACCTCGCCGGGCTCCTCTCGCGCGTCGTCCGCACCAGCGCGCGCGTGGGCCGCGTGCCCACCTGCTTCACCCCAAAGGGCTGGCACGACCTCCCCTGGCCGCGCGCCGATGGCCTTCCCTGGCTCCTCCACATGGTGGACCGCCTCGACGACCCGGCCTTCGTGGCGGACCACCATCGCGACCTCCAGAAGGCGTGGGACGACTGGCGCGCCGCGCACCTCGACCCCACCACCGGCCTGATCCGCGAGGAAGTCACGGGCGACTGGATGGACACCGTGCCCCGCCCCAGCAGCACGTACAACAACCTCATGGGCCTCCGCGCCGCCCAAGCCGCGCGCCGGCTCGACCTCGCGGGCGAAGGGCCCGACGAGAAGGCGCTCCTGGCCTCGCGCTGGACGGGCGCACACCTGCGCGACCACGCGCGCAGCGGGGACTACCTCAGCGCGGACGCCAACGTGCCCGCCCTCTACCACGGCCTGCTGCCCAGACACGTCAGGAGACGGATCGCCACCTCGCTTGAGACGAGCCTCCTCGCAACGCCGATCGGGATGCGGACGCGAGAGGGAGCCTACACACGCGATGAATTTCCTCTCGCGACGCGCCTGGCGCCAGCGTACCACTCGACGCGCTGGCTCCACTGGGGCCTCATGCACGTCATCGGCCTGCAACGCAACGACCTCCCCTGGCAGCACCAACTCACGCCCATCCGCAGGCTCACCTCCGCCCTGGGAAACTTCATTGAGACCTTGGACGACGAAGGGCGGCCCTTCGCGACGCCTTGGATCGCCACCGAGCACGGCTTCACCATGAGCGCAGGCCTCTACCTTGAGGCAACCTCCCCATCCGATCTTCCCATCCCGAGCCCTCAAGACGCTGTCACGGCCCCGGCGAGCCACCAGCAAGCCTATCTCCCCGAGCCCGGATCACTCCCCGCTCCGCTGCAGGAGCCCCCCGCGCAATGACCCAAGACCAAGTTAACCCCGCGCCGCCCACCCCCCAAGGAGGCCACGATCAGGGCTCGCAAGCGACGCTGGCGAGTCACACCATCGAGACCTTCTTCGTGGCCCACTGCGCGGGCTGTCCCGAACCCATCGCCTTCGACCCCCTCTACTACGGCCACAACAGTTGGGGCCACGAACCCTACGGGCTCCCCGAAGAACGCGGACACGCAGCGCGGCCAAAGCCGGAAACCATCCAGGAGATGATCCGCGATGCCTGAGCACCCGCGGGCCACCTTCACGGGGAAAGGCCGGTGCGCGTTCTGCCGCGCGTACCCAGGCGAGCCACACGGGGGCTCTTGCCCCGAGGCGTAGCCCGAGCGCGGTTCACAACGTCCCCGAGCAACACGCGGGTCGGTCTTGCCATGGGCACGTGTCCGATCCTTCGGTCCACCGGAATACTCAAACCCGCCCGATTGGCTCGATGGCATCATGATGGCTCAGCGTCCGGCCTCGTGGAAACTGGAGAGCGTTTCCCCTCGCATGCTCGCGCAGGATTTCCAGGCCACGAAGGCGTTCTACGCCATCCTCGGCTTCGAGCCGACCTACGAGGATGGCGGCTTCATGATCGTGACGCGCGAGGGCGTGAGCCTTCACTTCAACGGGGCCGAAGAGACGTGGTTCCAGCGCGCCTTCCGGCGGCGGCACTGCGGCGTTTGCTGGATCGGCGTGAAGGAGGGGATCGAAGCGTTGTACGAGTCGTGCCGCGCGAAGGGCATCGTCGTGGGGCACCTCGCCCTCAAGGACTACGGGTTCAAGGAATTCGTCGTGCGCGATCCCTACGGAAACCTCGTGCTCCTCGCGCAGCCCGATCCGAAGTCCTGACGACCCACCATGCACGCCCCTTGCCCGAGGAGCGGCCGCGCCCATTGACTCCCCCTGCGACGGCCCCTTGTGAGGGTCGTCTGAACCAAGACCCTGGGAATCTCGTCATGCAGATCAGAGAAGCTAGGAAACTCATTGGCAAGCGCGTCTTGGGCCACGGCGTCGTGGGCACCCTCGAGGAGATCCATCCCGGCCGCGGCCGGAGCTGGTGTGTTCTGCGCGCCGAAGAACTCCGCGAGTGGTCCACGAAGTACGCCATGGGCGACCGCGTCACGGTGGGCATCATGAACCTCCGAGCCTGGCCCCATCCTCCGCAGGGCTGGCTGGCCAGCGTCGAACAAGCCTGGGTGCGCGCCTACGACCACGCCCGCCGCGACGTGGAAGGCGGCCCAGGCGCTCGCCCCAACTGGATGTTCGAAGAGGCCCGCGAACGCCTCGCTCTCCTCACACGCGCCCGCCCCACGAGCCTCCCGCCCTCGGAGCCGCGGCCCCGGACGACGCCCAAGCCCGTGCTCATCTTCACCCCCGAGGGCCCCGTCCACGTCTATCGCTTCGAACCCCCGACCCAACAGCCAGCCTCCGCAGCCTCCGCCTACATCCGCTTCGCACGGACCCGCTGCGGCCTCTCCGAGGAGACACACCATGTGGCCCACAGCCGGTTCGACCGCGGCGTCCCGCTCGACGCTCCCTCTCCTGAGGAGCTCCCCTGGTGCCAGACCTGCCGCGCCGCGGCCATCGCCGAGGACCAGCCCGTCCTCGACGCCTTTCAGGCCGGCGAGGAGGCTCGCGCGCTCACGCTGCTCGCCGAGGCCCACGCCCTGACCCGTGAGACGGTCTCCACGCGGTTCCGCGACGAGACCATCTGGCGCTGCAAGGCCGGCTGCCGCCCACACGTCCACACGGACACAGAGAACGCCCCCACCGAGGACACGGTGCTCGCCCAGCATGTGGCTGCCCTCCTCAGGAGCCTCCGGGAGCCGGCATGAACGTGCACGGCGCCACCGCGAGCCGGCCCTGGCTTGGATCGCGGGGGGACAAACGGATAAGAGCCCAACGGAATTCCGGGCGCGAGGTCGTCCCATGAACGCCGAGGAAGCCCGCCTCGTCGCCATTGCGTTCGTGCGCCAATTCCCCACGAACCGGGCCCAGGCCCTGAGCGCGGAGGCAGTGGGCGACCTCACGCGCCTGCTCCCCGCCATCGACTGGGGAAGCAACTTCGAAAGGGCCCTCCGCGACGTCTACGACATCCATGTGCGGATCCCCTCGTGGAGCAATGACGCATGACCAAAGGCAAGGGCATCGAAGACGAACTCGCGCCGACTCGTGAGGAGCTCTACTGCCTCGTCAGCTCCTGGGGGATGGACTACCACCACTTCGTGGACGACCCCAACGCGCTCGACACGTCCCGAGTCGGGAAAGGCGTGCTGGAGGAGTCCATCGGCCTTTGGACACCCATCCAGCCCGCGAAGCCGCAGGAGGCCCCGGGCACGTGACACGCCTTCGCCCATCGACCCACGACCATTGCCCCGCCGGCCACTGCCTGAACGTCGGCACGCGCACCAAGACGAGGTGTGCATTTGGCTCCCCGTGAACCCGGCGATGCGAGCAACATCAGCCCGCGCCCCGGCTATGCGTGCGACGTGCGGACGGACACCGTCTACGTCCACCTCGGCGTGCCCGCCACGCGGGCGCGCTCGCACTTTCACAAAGACCACGGCCTCTACGCCGAATGCCTCGGAGACCTCACGCGGAGAATCCATCCATGAAAACGTCCCCATCTGATCGGGAACTCGCCGATCTTGCCACCGGCGTCGATGCCGCCGAGAGCGCCATCAAGGCTCTCGCCGGCGTCCCGGCTGGCATGGGCGGGGCCAGGACGCCCGCGCTCACGCTCCTCCCCGAGGTGTCCCTATGAGCGCATTGGTTGTCGTCTGTTCGAACGGGAGGACCGAACATTGTCCGGGGTGGAACATGGGCAACCACATGACGTGCTGTATCTGCGGGACTCCAACGAACCGACCCAAGGGGGTGTCGATCTACGTCTGATTGCAAGTGCCGCTGCCAGCGCTCCCCGACCCGCGGGCGCACACACAGGAGGATGATCCCCGTTGAGCAGTAGGCTTCCCGTCGTACCCGGCGTGCCGGCCGCGCACATCGAGAAGATGTTCGGAGGCGAGAGCCCTCGCGACGTGGATCTCGCTTTCCCCTGCGGGATGCGGTACTACGTGCCGCCCGGGGAGATTCCCAGGGAGTTCCAGAGCATGGACAACGTGTTCACGCAATGGGGCATGAGCGTCTTCTCCGGCACGACCCCGCCCAAGGGCGAGGTCCATCTTCGCGAAGGCTTCGACTTGGAGGACGTGAAGAAGCGCGTCCGTGTCAGCCTCGGGGACTGGGAGCCGAAGCACGAGCACAAGCGAGCGCTTGTGGGCTACATGCTCGCCGTGGCCTTCGAGTTCAAGCCCGAGGTGACGCCCAGTGCCGCGTAGCGGTTCCGACATCGCGCGCGTCCTTCGTGCTGGCCTTCTTGGGCAGGCGTTCGTGACGTGGCGTCAGCACGCGATGGCGCTCGGGCGCCCTTGCACCTGCGGGCCATGCCAGGAAGTGGACGCCGTTCTCCGAAAGCATGGGGTGAACCCGCTTGGCTGATTCCCAGCGAAGGCTCCTCGTGTGGTGGCCGGGACACGGCAGGGGTCACTCGATCAGGACGCGCGACGTGTGCTTGGAGTGGTGGGGGACGCGATGGCTGTGGAGGATCCGCCGGCGATGGACGAACCCGCCACGCTCGCGGTTCGTCGGCCCTGTCCGCATCCTGCGCGGAACGAGCGACCACGGTGAACTCACGGACGGGAACGCCTTCCTGCTCTGGAGAGCGCAACGATGACAAGCCTCCCCGTCCCGGGATCGCCCGCCGAGAACGGCAAAGCGTGGCGCCTCTACCGGTGCGTCCGACGCCCATGCCGCCGAACGCTCTACACGACCGACTCGGGACCGCACAACTGCTTCGGCTTCGGTTGGTCGCACGGCTTCATGGAGCGTGTCGCATGAGCACGGAGAAAGCAAGCCCATTCTTCTTGCCTTCCTCGGGGCAAGGGTCGCGGCGGGTCTTGGGAGAGCAAGCCATCCCCTCGGGCCGCGTGACCGCCGCGACGCGCGCGACGACGCTCCTTGAACCTCCGCGGGAGGCGTGCACCAGCTGCCCATTCCGGCGCGGCGCCAAGATGGGCTACGACGAGGATGCCATGCTCGCCCTCGAGGATGGATGCGAACCCTCCTGCCACGACGACGTGGGGTTGCGCCGGATCTTCCATCACGGCGCCGCGTCTCCCAGCCCGTGCAGGGGCTACGAGGCGTTCATCCGCGGGGACCCTGGCTTCCGGAAGCCCCGCCTAGTCAGGCAGTCTTGACCCCGTCCGCACAGCGGTCGGACTACGACTCGGGGGAGTTGGAAGTCGGATTCAGGGCTTGTTCGATGATCTCGCGCACAAGCCTCTGAGATGGAGTGGGGCCAGAACCCGCGCTGGGAACGCCTGGCGTCTCAACGGTTGGAACAGGCAAGACGATTCGTTCGAGGTAGCCTTCGACGACGAGGAGCGCCGCCATGAGTTCCCCAACCGCCTCCTTCCAGGCATCTTCCCCCGCGTCGTCGGGAACGTCTCCGACCGCGAGGTAGCTGCGTGCTCCATCGGGCACGGTTCGCCAGTACCCTTGGTCGACGAGGCGCTGGGCGCGGGGCTCGACCCAGTCGCGGGAGAGTTCGAGCCGGTCCGCGATCTCGTCCACGGAATGACCAGCAGCCCACAGGATACCTCCCCCGAGCACGAGGACCGTCTGAGGGTACTGGTCAGCACGCAGGCGCGGAGGCCGAGAGTCGTTGAGAATCTGCAAGGCGGATTCGGCAGCCTCCTGAATCGCATCCAAGAAGGGGTCTGGGCCCACGCGCAGTCACCCTTTGGTTTCTGACGCTTCACGTCGCAGGCGAACCAGCCAACGGGCAGGCGTGCGCCGCCGGCGGCTCCTAGCGCGGTGGAAGCGCACGCGGAAGCCGTGCGTCCACGCCAAGCTCGCAGCGTCAAGCGCTTCCTCCAAGCTCACCGGATGCCTCTCGGCCCAAGCCAGGAGCGCGACGCGCTGCGCCGAAGATCGCATGATGGTCGCTGAAAGCGACCAGGCTTCATGAGGCCTTCGCCGCGAGGATCCCAAGCGCGGTCACGACCTCTCGCCTGAGCCACCGCGGCAGCCCGCGTTCCCCCATCCTGTCGGCGGCAAAAGCCTCAGCCCAAACCTCCTCCACGAAAGGGTGAGTCCCCGTGGTCGATTCGTCGAAGGCCTCGCGGACGACTTTCCAGGCGGGGCGACGCAAGTCGAGCGGCGAGCGGGCGCACACGGCCGCGACGAAGCGGCGCCGCGCCTTGTGGGGGAGCTGTGCCCAGAGCCAGTGTCCCTTCTCGTGCGCCACGGTCCTCCGGTCTTGCTTGCTCCCGACGACGATGCGGAAACCATCGTAGTAGCCCTCCCCGCGCGCCAAGCGCCGATCCTCCCGCACCATCCCGCGCGGCAGCCGCCGCACGCGCGGCTTCAAGAGACCCCCGCAGCGACAAGGCCATCGGGAAGGACCCCTTGCCGACTCTTGGAAGGAGCAGCAGGATGGAGTCGAAGCCGTCCAGGCCAGTCATAGTCCCGATCCACAAGATCCGTTTCCATCGGGCCGAAGCGCCTTCCCGACGCCTGGAGTCCCTGGCGCTGGCCATGAAGGCGAGCCCCGAACTCATCCCTGTGCGGCTCCGGATGCGCCCTGACGGCACGTACGACTTGGTCGGCGGCGGCCGCAGCCGGCTCAACGCGGCCCTTCTCCTGAACTGGACCGAGTACCCCGCCCTCATCCAAGAGTAAAACCCCTGGCGCTAAGGATCGTACGCACGGGCCTGTCGCCCCCATTGGGGGAGGCCGCGTCGCCCGTGCACGACGTCGAGGACGCGTGCGCGGGCTCCCCAGAGGGCAAGCAGGCTCATCGTCGCGCGCAGGAACTCCGGGCCGGCGAAGACGAGCCGCCTCCACCGGAGCCCCGCCTCAAACTCGGGGTGGACTTCGCGTTGAAGGAGCCGGACGTATTCGCGCGCAGCCGCGGGTCCCGCGTCGGTGCGCAGGATGCTGTTGGCCGCAAGCTCTGCGCTTCGCGCCGCGTAGTAGATGCCCTCGCCCAAGATTGGATCCACCAAGCCCGCGGCGTCCCCGAGCAGGAGGCAACTCCCGGCGGCCGGCTGAGGGACATGGTTGCCGTACGGGATGGGATGCCCGGCGACCTTCGAGGCAACTCCTGATGGAACCCCAAGGAGATCCAGATAGTCGGCGAGCACGCGCTGGAAGCCGCGGTTGGTCCGGTTGAGGCCGCCCACGCCGATGAGGTAGGCGTCCTTGTGCGGAAAGACCCAGCCGTACCCGTGATCGACGACGCCCAAGTGGATCATGAGCTCTCCCGCGAGTTGGGGCGCTTGATCCTTCGGAACGCTGCACTCCAGCCCGCTGGCGAGGTTCTCCTTCCAGGCCGGCGTGTGAATCAGGCCCTCGGTGGTGAGGGTTCGGCGTATCAAGCTGTTGACGCCGTCTGCGCCCAGCAAGATGCGCCCGGCGTGTCGGTGGCCGCCCAGGTCGATGACGCTGGGCGGGTCGGTGACAATCTCGCGCACGGGGGTCTCTTCCAGGACCTCAGCGCCCGCGCCCCGTGCGTGGGCCAAGAGATGCGCGTCGAGCGCCTGTCGATTCGCGAGGAGGAATGGGGGCTCTGAACGGCTCCTGGCCAAGCGCCGCTTGCGCCAGTAGACGGCGAAGGTCGGGGCGTCTTCGTCGATGATGCCTGCCTCATGCAAGCTGCGGGGCGTTTCGCCAAAGACGCGGTTGAGCAGGAGGAGCGTCTTCTCGGTCAGGAGCCCGCCACAGAGTTTCTGACGCGGGAAGCGCCGTGCTTCAAGAAGCTGGACGCGGAGGCCTCGCGAGGCCAGGAGCGTGGCAGCTGTGCTCCCCGCGGGACCAGCGCCCACGATGAGGACATCGTTGTGGGGCCGTTCAGTCGACACCATATGCTCGTCGTGCCAGACCCCCTACGTAAAGACTCGTGACGCACCCCTCTCCCCATGATCGGCCCTAGGACGCCGGCGTGCATGATTGATAAGCATGGTCTTGTCTTGTCCGACTTCAGCGCCACTTCGGGGCCCCTCACCCTGGGATCTCACGTCCGGCGCCATCGTTTCAGGCCCCTCGCCGATTTCTATGCAAGGCCGTTGGGGTTGATGGTCGCGACGTCCTCGCCTGGGTCGTCTTGGCCGTTGCCGTTCTTGTCGTTGTAGACGGCGACGCTCCCGTCGGGGTTGCCTTGGACGGCGGGGTTTGGAGGTCGGGCCTCTGTTCCCGGCGAGCTCGCCTGGTTCGATGACGCTCCTTCTCCGGCGATCGTGACGGCCCGGACGAGGAAGGTGCACTGCTTCGCCGCCTGGCATCCTGTCGCCGTGAAGGATGTGCCCGTGGTGCTCCCGAGGTACGAGAGGTTCGTCCCGTTCACCTCGTAGATGCGATATTCCAGGAGAGGCAGCCCGAAGGTCTGGGCCGGAGCCTGCCAGGAGAGACCGACGTCGCCCGGCTGCGTTCCGGGCTGCGCCGTGAGGTTCTGGGGGGCGGTGGGCGGAGGCGAGGTGGACGCCTTGACGGAGCTGCTGAAGCTCGGCCCGGCGTCGTTGAGGGCCGTGATGTCGTAGCGGTAGGTGGCGTTCGGGCTGAGCCCCGTGTCGCGGTAGGATAGCCCTGTCAGAGTCGCCACGAGCGTGCCCTCGCGATAGACACGGTAGGCCGTGACCACCAGGCCCCCGTCGCGGGTGGGAGCTGTCCAGGCGAGCGTGACGTTGGTGGGGCCGGGGCCGCTGGCGGCGGTCACGTTCTGTGGCGGTTGGGGCGCGGTGGCGACGACTGCGACGTGGAAGGTCGTCGTCCCGGTGTTGTTGGCGTGGTCCGTGGCTTGGCAGGTGACGAGATTGTCGCCAGTCCGGAACGTGGATCCGCTGGCGGGCAGGCACGTCACGGGGTCCGACCCGTCGACCACGTCGGTCGCGTTGGGCGTCAGGAACGTGACAAGGGTGCCGGTCGAGTCCCAGGCGGTGATGGTGATGTTGTCCTGGGTCGTGAGGTCGGGAGCCGTGGTGTCTTGGACCGTGATCGTGAAGGTCGTGGCGTTCGCCTTGTTGCCATGAGCGTCAGTGGCCCTGCAGGTCACGATGGTGGTCCCGAGGGGGAACGCTTGTCCTGAGGCGGGCGCGCAGTCGGCCGTCCCGTTGCCGTCCACGAGGTCGCGCGTCGCGGGCGCCTGGTAGTTGACCGCTGCGCCGTTGGGGCCGCTTGCCTCCGCCGTAAGGTTGGGCGACGGGTCGATGGCGGGAGGCGTCGTGTCGGCGACGGTGACGTTGAAGGTGACCGGCGTCGCCCGGTTGCCGTTGGCGTCGGTCGCGAAGCAGGTCACGGTGGTTGTGCCCAGGGGGAAGGTCGCGTTGGGCGCGCGGAGGCAGTTGGCCGTGCCCTCGCCGTCCACGGCGTCGTGCGTGGCAGGCGGCGCGTACTGCACGGCGGCGCCGGCCGTGCTGGTGGCCTCGGCCGTGACGTTCGCGTGCGCGTCGATGCGGGGCGGCGTTGTGTCGACGACGGTGACAGTGAAGCTGCTTGTGCCGGTGTTCCCTGCGGAGTCTGAGGCGGTGCAAGTGATGCTCGTAGTGCCCAACTGGAAGATGGAGCGCGTCGCGGGTCCGCACGAGGCGACGCCCGCTCCGTCGACGGTGTCGTGCGATGACGGGGCCGTGTAGTTGGCCATGGCGCCTTGCGGGCTTGTCGCTTCCAGCAGCATGTTGGGCTTTGGGTCGATGGCTGGGGGCGTCGTGTCCACCACCCTGACAGTGAACGTCGTGGACGTGGCGCGATTCCCGTGCGCATCGGCCGCGCCGCAGGTGACCGTCGTGTTGCCGAGCGCGAACGTGGACCCAGACGCGGGGGCGCAGGTCGCAGTGCTTGGCCCATCGACGAGATCCTCGGTGCCTGGGCTCTGGTAGGTGACGACGGCTCCCGCGGCGCTTGTTGCCTCCGCGGTCATGTTCTGGTGGGGGTCAACGGTGGGGGGTGTGGTGTCCGCCACGATGACCTGGAACGTCGTGGGCGTCGCGGCGTTTCCGCTCTGGTCTGTTGCTGTGCAGGTCGCGGTTGTCGCGCCCACTGGGAACTGGCTGCCGCTCGTGGGCGCGCACGCGGCGAGGCCCGGCGGGTCGATGTTGTCCGTCGTGGCGGGGCGCTGATAGGAGACGGTCGCGCCGCGGCTTGAGGTCGCCTCGGCGGTGACGGTCGCATGGTTGGCGATGGTGGGCGGGATGGTGTCGATGAAGTAGCTGACCTGTGCGCCGGGTCCTTCGCCCTGCGCATTCTGGGCGCGGATCTCGTACAAGTATCGGACGTCATCCTGCAGGCCTGAGTCGAGATAGGAAAACGTCTGGTTGCTGAGCGACTGGATGATCTGGAGGTCGCTGGGGCTTGAGCCGCGGTAGACGTTGTAGGTGTCGGGGGGCCCCGTGAATGAGGCATAGCTGGTCGCATTCCATGTCAAGTGGGATTGCCCTCGTGTAGAGGTCGGACTCGCAGCAAGTCCCGTCACGGCAGTCGAGATGGGCGCAAGAGTGAACGAATCGGTGATTGTAACGTCGTCCATTGCCATCCAGGAGGTTGGTTGGATGGCGATTGCGTCGATCGGTGTGGGGGTGCTGACGCCGCACCGGGCGACCCCGGTGTCTGGCATGTCGCAGACGAAATTGTTGTCGTCGACAAAGCTCCGCTGACCTGCGGCGCCCTCTCTGTAGACTTGGAATGTGATGCGATTGGGCTGGCCGTTCGTGTTTGGCCGATAATGGAAGCTGGCTTCGAAGGAGCGGAATGTTCTCCCGTTCGTCGAAATGACCTGCGGTGTCGGAAGGTAGCAATTGCCCTGGTTGGGGTTGTAAATGCCGTCGTACGTGCAGGATGTCTGCGGCGGGGACGTACCACACGCGGAGGGGTTGCACCAATCGTTCGACCCATAGAATCCGGGGCTGCATGGCGCGTAGGAGCAGTAGTATGAGCGGGCGTACGTGTAGAGGTTGACGCCGAGGTAGGCGTGCGTGACGTCAGAACCCGCTGGCAATCCGTCGAACGTGAATGTATCCTGGTTGTTCTGCGTCATGTTGTTCGCGGTTGCGCTGGGGCCCTCACCGAGTTTGTTCGCAGCGCGGACCGCGTAGTAATTGCGCGTCGAATCGGCAAGTCCGTGGTCAAGGTACGTGAATGTCGAGTTGTCCACGGTGGTGACGAGCTGAAGGCTGTTGGGGTCGGTCCCTCGGTAAATGTCAAAGGCCTCGATTGCCCCAGTAAACGACGCGAATGCTGTCCCGTTCCATGTGAGCTTGATCTGACCGCCATCTAGCCACGTCTGGGCTTGGAGGTCCTGTGGAGTTGTCGTGGGGGGATTCAATGTGATATCTTGTGTGATGATTACATCGTCCATTGTTGTGCCCATGTTTTGTTGGATGTTGATTGCGATGATGGGGGTGGGGACGCTTACGCCGCATCGGGCAACTCCCGTGTTGGGCATGTCGCAGACGAACGAATTCTGGTCGACGAGGTTTGGCTGGCCGGTGTCACCAGCTCTGAAGACTTGGAATGTGATGCGATTGGGTTGGCCGTTCGTGTTCGGCCGGTAATGGAAAGTTGCTTCAAAGGACCGGAACGTTCGGCCGTTGCTCGAGACAATCTGCGGTGTCGGAAGGTAGCAGTTGCCCTGATTGGGGTTATAAGTGGCGTCATATGTACAGGACGTCTGCGGTGGGGTCGTTCCGGACCCACCACCGCAGCAGTTGGAGTAGTCATTCGATCCATAGAACCCGGGGCTGCACGGCGCATAGGAGCAGTAGAATGAGCGACTGTACGTGTAGAAGTTAACGCCGAGCAGAGCGTGCGTGACATCAGAACCTGCGGGGAACTCGTCGAACGTCATGATGTCCTGATTCCCACGACTCGTCGCGGAGCTGGTGGCCGTGGGACCTTCACCGTGCCCGTTAACGGCCTTGACGGCGTAGTAGTAGGTGGTGCTGTCGGGCAGGCCGGTGTCCACGTAGCTGAAGGTGCTCGGGCCGACGGTGGCGATGAGGCCGAGTGCGTCGGGGGACGTGCCGCGGTACACGTCGTAGGCTTCGACCGCCGTCGTGAAGGGCGTGTAGGCGCTCGCGTTCCAGTGGAGCTTGACCTGCCCGCGGTCGATCCAGGTCGTCGCGGTGAGGTCCTGGGGCGCGCTCGCCAAGGGATGGAGGTTGACATCCTGCGTGATCGTGACGTCGTCCATGCTCTGGCAGGCGCACTCGGGGCTGATGGCGATGGCAATAATGGGGTCGGGCGTGCTGATGCCGCAGCGCGCGATCCCCATGTTGGGCATGTCGCAGATTGCGTCTGGGATGGCGAGGTGGGTGCCAGTCGGGGTCTGGGTCACGGCTCTGAAGTGGAGGCGGTTGGGGTTTCCGTTCGTGTACGGGGCGTAGCGGAACGTCGCTTCGAAGCTGCGGAACGTCCGGCCCGCGGATCCTACGGACACCATGGGGATCACGCAGTTGCTCTGCTGCGTCGCGGAGTCGATGCCGCATGAGGTACGAGGACCCGACCCGTAGTTGCCGATGTAGAAGCAGCCCGGCGTGCCATCTGCGCTACAGGTGGCCCCGAACTGGGAGAATCCGAACGAGATGCCGAGGTAGGCACCCCCGATGTCCGTGCCCGACGGAAACTCCTCGAAGCCCATCGACATCGTATTTGTTAGCGTCCTGACGGTGGCGATGCTCGAGGGGCTTCCCGTTCCGGCGGCGTTGAACGGGACGACCTGGTAGTCGTACGTCGTCCCTTCTTGGAGTCCGGACTCCTCAAGGGAGGTGCCGCTGGTCATAGTTGTGACCAGTGCCATCGTGGCTGGGGACGTTCCGCGGTAGACGCGGTAGCCGGCGACAGGGATGTGGTCGTTCGCAGGCTGCCACTCCACATGCGTCTGTCCCTTGTCGGGGCGGTCGCGTGCGATGATGCTGATGGGTGCTCCGGGCACTTGCAGGGAGGCTTGGGATCCGGAGAGATCCTCAAACGGACATTGGCTCGCGGCGGACTGGTCCGGAGCGGCGGTGATGCTCGTGGCGCCGAGCGGATAGAAATTCGTCCCCCAGTCGGATCGGAAGAAGCGCGCGTCGAGGGCCACCTGGAGCAGCGTGTAGCAGACGTCTCCCTGAAGCCCGCCGTTGGTGGACCACGATCCGCCGACGCCGATGAGCGGGCCCGCGCGAGCCTGGAGCCCCTCGGGGCCCAGTTCGATCTGGACCCCGGCGATGAGGGTCGCGGAGAGCGAGCCGCTGGCCGTGACCACGGGCGAGCAGCCGCAGTCCTGATGCTGGAATTGCGGGAGCACGACCTGCGTGCCGATGAGGCCGCCCGCGTACCCGGCGAAGCCCCCCGCGAACGAGGTCGTGCCCGCCGGTGTCGTGAGCGTGAGCGAGCCGCTCGCCGAGACGCGCCC